>WNFG01000034.1_pt1 | contig 94876 bp, 79 predicted proteins | sample 5400431 | NCBI WGS metagenome assembly WNFG01 (sample SAMN13153346, study PRJNA577476) | soil metagenome | isolation source: 120 cm saprolite under Douglas fir tree site 2 hole 3 replicate 2 | place: USA:California | collected 2015-04-18
GGCCATCCGCTACACCAAGGAGAAGATCTCCGAGGGCAAGACCATCGTGCAGCCGCTGGCGGAGACCAAGGTGTTCCCGCCCATGGTGGTGCAGATGATCGGCGTGGGCGAGGCCACCGGCGCCATGGACCAGATGCTCACCAAGATCGCCGACTTCTACGACGACGAGGTGGACGCCGCGGTCAACGCCCTCACCTCGCTGATCGAGCCGGTGATGATGGTCTTCCTCGGCGGAGTGGTGGGCGGCTTCCTGGTGGCCATGTACCTGCCCATCTTCTCCATCGCAGGCGCCGTCAAGTAGATGCTGCTCCAGCGCGCCGCTCGGCCACAAAGCGAGAAGGCGCCGCAGCCGGATCTCTATCGCAAGCTCGTCCTCCTCACCGGCATCCGGCTCGCCGTCGGGACGGCGCTGCTCGTCGCCACCGCCTGGCTGACGCTCGCGCAGGAGCCGTTCCCGCGCCGGGTCGAAGCCTGGCTCTTCGCCATCATCGGCTCCAGCTACCTGGCGTCGCTCATCGCCACCTTCCTGCTGCGCCGCGGGCGACACCTGGACGTGGTCGCGCACGGCCAGATCGCCGCGGATCTGTTGGCCGCGACCGGGCTCGTCTATCTCACCGGCGGAGTGGAGAGCATGTTCTCCATCCTCTACCCCCTGGCCATCGTCAACGGGGCCATCGCCCTGGGGCGGCGGGGCGCGGCGCTGGCCGCTGCCGCCTCGTCGGTGTTGTTCTGCATGCTGGCCTGGAGCACGGGCGCGGGGTTCCTCGAGCCGGTCACGCTGGGGCGCACGCCGCTCCCTCCCGGCCGGCTCGCCTTCGTCATGGCCGCCAACATCTCCGCCTTTCTCCTCACCGGCGGGCTCGCGGCCTTCCTCGCCGAGCAGCTGCAGGGGGCGCGCAGCCGGCTCGCCGAGAGCGAGACGCGCCTCGAGGCGCTGGAGGCCATCTACTCCGCGGTGGTGCGCTCCATCGGCAGCGGCATTCTCACGGTCGACGATTCGGGGTGCGTCACGTATCTGAACCCCGCCGCCGAACTGCTCACCGACCGCAGCAACGCAACCGCGCGCGGCCAGCCGCTTAGCGCCGTGGCGCCCGAGCTGGCCGAGGCGATGGCAGGCCACCAGGGGCGCGGCCGCGGCGAAGTGCGCGTGCGCACGCGCGAGGGCAAGGGCCGCATCCTCGGCTTCGCCATCGCGCCGCTGGCCGAGAAGCACGCCCCCGGCCAGGTGGTCCTCTTCCAGGACTTGACCGAGCTGCGCCAGATGGAGGAGGCGATGCGCCGTTCCCAGCGCCTCACGGTGGTGGGCGGCCTGGCGGCGGGCCTGGCGCACGAGATCCGCAACCCGCTGGCGTCGATGTGCGGCTCGATCGAGATCCTCGGCGGCTCGCCGCACCTCGACTCGCAGGAGCGGAAGCTGATGCACGTGGTCCTGAGCGAGGCGGAGCGGCTGGAGGCGCTGGTGCGCGACTTCCTCGCCTTCGCGCGGCCGCCCCCGCCGACGCTTCAGCCCATCGACGGCGGGCGCGAGGTGGCCGCGACGGTGGAGCTGTTCCGCGCCCAGGCCGCCGGCCGCGGCATCGAGCTGGAGGCGGAAGCGGAGGCCGCCGTGCACGTCCGCGCCGACGCGCGCCAGTTCCGCCAGGTCCTCTGGAACCTGCTCGGCAACGCCGCCGACGCCACCGCCGCCGGCGGATACGTGCGGGTCAAGCTCTCCCGCCAGGGCCAGCAGGCGCTCCTGGAAGTGGCCGACTCCGGCGAGGGCATCGGCGAGGATGATCTGGAGCGCATCTTCGATCCGTTCTTCACCACCAAGGAGCGCGGCACCGGCCTGGGCCTCGCCATCGTCCACCGCATCGTCGAGGCGCACGGCGGCGCGCTCTCGGTGCGCAGCGAGCCGGGCCGCGGCAGCACCTTCACCGTCGCGCTGCCCCTGGCCGAGGCTCCCGCGCAAGTCGCGGTCACCTAGCCATGGCCCGCCTTCTCGTCGTCGACGACGAGCAGTCGATGCGCGTCTTCCTCGAGGTGCTCCTCACCAAGGCGGGGCACAGCGTGGAGCTGGCCGCCGATCTGGCCTCGGCGCAGCGCGCTTTCGCCGCCGCGGAGTTCGACCTGGTCATCACCGATCTCCGGCTGGGCAAGAAGAGCGGGCTGGAGGTGCTGAAGAAGGTCAAGAGCGAGCGGCCGGAGACGGAAGTGATCGTGATGACCGCCTACGCCAGCGACGAGAGCGACCTGGAGGCGATGCGCCTCGGCGCCTACGACTACGTCGCCAAGCCGTTCAAGAAGAACGACGAGTTGCTCCTGCTCATCGGGAAGGCGCTGGAGAAGCGCGCCTTGGCGCAGCGCGGGCTGGTCCTCGCCAAGGACAACGAGCTGCTCCGCGAGCAGCTCTCGGCGCGCGGCCGCTTCGGCAACATGGTCGGCCACAGCAACGCCATGCAGTCGGTCTTCTCGGTCATCGAGAAGGTGGCGGCGGTGCGCACCACGGTGCTCATCACCGGCGAGAGCGGCGTGGGCAAGGAGCTGGTGGCGCGGGCGCTGCACGCGAGCAGCCCGCGCACCGCGGCCCCGTTCGTGCCGGTGAACTGCGGGGCCATCCCCGAGGGGCTGATCGAGTCGGAGTTGTTCGGGCACGCCAAGGGCGCCTTCACCGGTGCGCAGGCCTCCAAGCAAGGACTCTTCCAGGCGGCGCAGGGCGGCACGCTCTTCCTCGACGAGATCGGAGAATTGCCCCAGGGGCTGCAAGTGAAGCTCCTGCGCGCCATCCAGGAGCGGAGCATCCGGCCCCTCGGGGAAAACGCCGACATCGAGGTGGACGTGCGGCTCGTGGCTGCCACCAACCGCAACCTGGCGGACGAGGTGCGCAACGGGCGCTTCCGCGAGGATCTCTACTACCGGCTCAACGTGGTGCAGATCCGCGTTCCGCCCCTGCGCGAGCGGCGCGAGGACGTGTTGCCGCTGGCCGAGCACTTCCTGCGGCGCTTCGGGGCCGAACAAGGCCGCGGCCGGCTGACACTTTCAGCCGACGCCAAGCGCCGGCTCGACGAATACCCGTTCTCCGGCAACGTTCGCGAGTTGGAGAACCTGGTCGAGCGCGCGGTGGCGCTCTCGAGCGGCAGCGAGGTGACGGTGGAGGCCCTGCCGGCGGTGCTGCGCGGCGCCGTTGCCATCTCGCCAGATGGGCCGCTGCCCCAGGGTTTCTCACTGGAGGACCACCTCGTCTCCATCGAGCGCACGCTGATCGATCGCGCGCTGGCCGACGCGCACGGCGTGAAGAAGGATGCCGCCGCGATGCTGGGCATCACCTTCCGGCAGTTCCGGCATCGGGTGAAGAAGTTGGCGGGAGAGCCGGTGACCGACGACACCGACGACTCCCGCGACGAACCTTAGCGCGGGCAACTTGGGCTTGCCCAACGAGAACGAGAACGAGAACCAGAACCAGAACCAGAACGAGAACTAAAATCGTAAACGGACTTTAAAAAGTACCCGTTTGCGATTGCGATTTGGATTGGGAGCAAGCCCGCGCCAACGCCTCCGGCGTTGTCACTGGGCTTGCAAGGATTTCGATGAGGATCGTATCTCGCTGCGCTCGCGCGGGCTTCGGATCGTCGTCCGTTCGTCATCGTCGGCCTCCCCGGCTGCGCCTTTTTTTGAGGGAGGCCGACGATGACGAACTGGACGACTCTTCCACACGAAACCTTGGCTGCGTATCAGGTCGCTTGCGAGCTGCTTGTGGCGGTGAAGAGGGCGGAGATCGCAGATCTGAAGCTGCGCGATCCGGCTCTGCGAGCTGCCAAAAGTGTGTGCCTGAATATCGCAGAGGGTACGGGGCGCACTGGGGCTGATCAGAAGCGGGTCTTTGTCATTGCTCGCGGAGAAGCTTCTGAGACCGTCGCCGCCCTGCACATTGCAGGACTCTGTGGCGACTGTGATGCGGATTGCGCTCGTCTTGGGGCAGCTCTCGGCCACAGGGTCTACGCGCTTCTGAGCGGGCTTATCCGTTGTTGATCGCAAACCTTGCAAGCCCAGTGACAACGCCGAAGGCGTTGGCGCGGGCTTGCTCCCAATCCAAATCGCAAACGCAAACGGGTACTTTTAAAAGCCCGTTTGCGACCTTCGTTTGCGATCGGATGTGCGTACTAGCGATGTGCTTCTTTGCAGACTTCGGCCGATTCATTTTCCCGTCCGGCTTTGCGCAGGAGGCGGCAGAGGTCGATGTAGAGCGTCGCGTTGGAGGGCTGGAGCGCGATGGCCCGGCGCATCGAGTCGACGGCTTCGGCGGGTTTTCCCTCCTGCTCCAGCGCCAGGGCGAGGCCGGCGTGCGCCATCGCGTTGTCCGGGTGGATGCGGATGGACTCGGCGAGCGCGGCGGCGGCTGCCGCCGGCTTGCCGCCGACGAGAAGCTCGCCGCCCAGGTTGGAGAGCGCGGCCCAGTTTTCCGGGTCCACTTCGAGGGCGTGCCGGTAGAGCGAGACGCCGCTGCGCCAGTGCCGGACCTGGAACCAGCTCACGACGGCCAGCGCGCAGATCGCGGCGGCCGCGCCCGCTGCTGCCTTGGCTCGCTGCGGAATGGTCCAGACGACCGCGACGAAGATCCCGATGAGCGGAAAGTAGGTGTACCGGTCCGCCATCGCCTGCGAGCCGACCTTGATGATCCCGATGACGGGTACCAGGGTGCCAAGGTACCAGAGCCAGCCGACGGCCAGATGACGCCTCGACCGCGCCTGCGCGATGACCACGATGGAGATGGCCGCAAGCACGAGCGCCGAGGCGAGAGCTCTCCACCCGATCGCTTCCGTCTCGAGCGGATAGAAGTACGAGAGCCCGCTGGGCCAGATCGTCTTCACCAGATAGTCGAGGTACGCGACGAGCGCGTTGGCCAGCCGCAGCCGCAGCGGAGAGGCCGTGAGCGTATCGAGGGCCCCGCCATGCCTCTGAGCGACCCACGTGACCGCCACCGACATCGCCGAGAGCAGCAGGAAGGGGATCTTCTCGACGATGCGCCGCCCCCTCTCGAGCGGCCACCAGTCGAGCAGCAGCAAGACGAACGGCAGCGTGACGAGCATCGGCTTCGCCATCAGGCTGAGGGCGAAGGCGAGGAACGCGGCGAGATAGCGGCCCGCCGAAGGCCGCCAGGCATGCTCGACCCAGGCGAGCAGCGAGAGCATCCCGAAGAACGTGCTGAGGACATCCTTGCGCTCGGCGATCCACGCCACCGACTCGACGTGCAGCGGGTGGAGGCAGAAGAGGGCCGCCACGGCCGCGCTTCTCGCCAGCGCGCCCGTCCCCCTCCACAAAAGATGGAAGAGGAGCACGGCGCTCCCGGCGTGAAGAGCGAGGCTGACCAGATGGTGGCTGCCGGCGTCGAGTCCGAAGAGCGAGACGTCGAGCATGTGCGAGAGCCACGTCAGCGGGTGCCAGTTGGCCGCGTCGAAAGTGGTGAACGCCCAGCGCAGGCCATCGAGGCTGAGGCCTTTGCGCACCATCGGGTTCTGGTAGACGTAGAGGCCGTCGTCGAAGGAGACGAAATCGTGTCCCCTCATCTGCCCGAAGACGGCGGCCGCCGCCGCGACCAGGCCGAGCGAGACGAGAAAACCCCGGGACCGGCTCGACATCGCGCTACTTCAGATCGCGGCGGCTGAAGAGGGCGATGGCGAGCAGCAACAGCAGCGCGGTGTAGACGCACCCGTAGAGCGCGGCGGTGGGGGTGAACCCCTGCGGCGGCGTCAGCCCGTTGGAGGCGTGCGACTTGAGGTTGAACAGCTCCAGGTCCGGGAGCAGCTGGTAGAACACCCCCGTCAGCGTCCTGGCCAGCCCGCTCTCGCTGCGCGCGCGGAACGTCTTCAGATCCGCGAGCAGGTGGCCGATGAGGAAGAAGGCCAGCGAGAACGCGGTGGCCAGGACCGGCGTGGTGAAGCTGCCGAAGAACATGGCCGCCGCGGCCATGAGCGCCAGCTCGAGGAAGATGAGGAAGGCGGCCGCCACCACCGTCGAGCTGACCTGGTAGTCGGCGGCGCGCAGCACGATGGCCAGCGCGAGCATCATGATGAGCACGTTGACGGCCAGCATCGTCAAGAGGCCCAGGTAGCGGCCGAGGAGAAACCCGCCGCGCGGGATCGGTTTGGCCAGCGTGGGGAGGATGGTGCGGCGCTCGATCTCCCCCGCCACCAGCCCGACGCCGATGAGCACGGCAATGAGGACGCCCGACAGCTCGATGGCCGCGAGCCCCATGTCGAGGATGACGCGGTCCCACTGCCCGATGGTGAGCTGCGCCACGAACATGGAGCTGCCGATGAGCAGCACCGCGAAGAAGAGGAGGTTGTAGAGCAGCTTGCTGCGCACCAGCTCGCGCAGCGTGTTCGCTGCCACCACGCCGAGGGCGCGAAAGAACTCCTTCATCGCACCTCCATCTCGGAGGTGGTGCCGCGCCGGCCGCGGATGCGCAGCCTCTGGCCGGCGGTCGAGGAGGGCTGGCCCTTGGCGTCGAGCTGGTAGCGGCCGCCATGCGGCTCGCGCGGCAGCGTCGGCAGGTCGCCGCCGCGGACCAGCGCCTTGAGGGAGGAAGGGGCCGCGCCGGTGCGCCGGCGGTATCGCGCGATGGCGGCCTCGATCTCGTGCAGGTCGCGCTCCATGCGCAGATCGGTGAGGCGGTTCTGCCATTCGGTGCGCGTGGACTCTTCGTTCGCCTGTTGCGCCATGACGGTGGCCAGGCGCTCGGCGAAATCGAGCTCGCCGGCGTCCGCGGCCGCGCGCGTCGCCAGGAGCCCCAGATACGCCGGCGCTCCCGGGACATCGGCGGCGGCAGCGAGGTTGCGCGAGGCATCGGCGAAGCGGCCCAGATAGTACGATTCGATGAACCCCAGCGCGAAGGGGATGCGCCAGTCGTCCGGCCGCTCGCGCGCGCCCTTCTTGAGGATCGCCTCCGCTTGGAGCACGTTGGTCACCTTCCCGTCCAGCGTGTGCCGCGGCATCGCGTTCCCCACGAAGCGGTAGGCGCCGGCAAACTTGGGATCGATGTCGGTCGAGTACGTCAGCAGCCGGCCGAGGATCCGATCGTCCGCGGCGCCCTCGTCGGCGGTGCGCTGGTTCCTGGCGGCGCCGTGGACCTGGATCGCTTCCAGGAAAGTCAGGTCGGCCACCAGCGACCGCAGCCCGAAGGAGAAGGGCCGCGAGACCTCGGCGGGAAAGGCCGGGATGTCGAACTGCGTCGCCGAGATGGGCGAGCGCAGCTGCTGGGCGCGCGGGCGCAGGAAGAACGCAGCCGTGGCGAGGAGCGCGATAGCCAGTACGAGCGCGGTGCGGGGAGCCAGCAAGGGACGAGCGCTTACCACGATGGATGCTAGCTTCGCAGGGCGGGTGGGCCGCTGCAACAAAGTCGACGCTAGAAGTTCACGTCGTTCACGTCGTTGGCCGGCTCGCCGCTCGGGTTGTTGGCGCCCACCGAGCAGGTCACGTCGACCGTCGCCGGGAAGGTGCGCGAGGCGGTCGAGATCGACCAGGTGTCGAGCGTGGGGTCGTTGTCGATGTTGCCGATGGCGAGGCCCGTCCAGTCGTACGGGCCGGTGCCGGAGATGCCGGCGCCCTTCGGGCCGGTCGCCGCGCAGCCGTCGGCGTAGGCCGCGGTGGCGGTCGCTCCGTACTTGAACACGTCGACGTTGACGCCGGTCTCGGTGGTCCCGGTGGGGAGCAGCGAGGTGGTGCGGTCCTGGAGCGAGCCGGTGCTGGTGAGGAAGTAGCTGTACCGGTTGTTGCGCTCCGGCAAGAAGCCGACGAGGTTGATCTGCGTGCTGTAGTTGTCCTTCTCCTGCGCGTACGCCTTCTCGGCGGTGAAGGCGGCCTTGAGATTCGCCTTCGCCTCACTCTGCTTCGACCTCGCCTGGAACTTGACGAAGTTCGGGATGGCGATGGCCGCGAGGATTCCGATGATGGCCACCACGATCATCAGCTCGATCAGGGTGAAGCCCTTCCTCGAATTTTTCACGGCAGCTCCTCGGTTGAACGGGCGACGCCAGCGGGAAAAAAAGAGGAGGCGCTCGAATGGTTCGAGCGCCCCCCCCCAGAACAGAAACCAACAGCCTTGACTAGAAGTTCACGTCGTTCACGTCGTTCGCTGGCTCACCGCTCGGGTTGTTCCCGCCAACCGAGCAGTTGATGTCGACCGTTGCCGGGAAGGTGCGCGAAGCGGTCGAGATCGACCACGTGTCCACGGTCGTGTCCGTGTCGATCTGACCACGGGCGATGCCGGTCCAGTCGAACGGGCCGGTGCCGGTGATTCCGGCGGCGGTGGGGCCACCGCTGGCGCAGCTAGCGGCGTACGCGTTGGTGGCGGTCGCGCCGTACTTGAACACGTCGACGTTGACGCCGGTCTCGCTGGACCCGGCAGGGAGCAGTGACGTGGTGCGATCCTGGAGCGCGCCGGTGCTGCCGAGGAAGTACGCGTAGCGGTTGTTGCGCTCGGGCGAGAAGCCGACGATGTTGATCATCGTGTTGTAGTTGTCCTTCTCCTGCATGTACGCCTTCTCGGCGGTGAAGGAGGCCTTCAAGTTCGCCTTCGCCTCGCTCTGCTTCGACCGCGCCTGGAACTTGATGAAGTTCGGGATGGCGATGGCCGCGAGGATGCCGATGATCGCCACGACGATCATCAGCTCAATCAGGGTAAAGCCCTTACTCAGTCTCTTCATGTAGTCTCCTTGGGGGAAGTAACGACGGGCTAAGTTGCAACAGCCGGGCCTGCTGGTAGTCTTCAATGATTTCAGGCGATTAGCTAGACGAAGCGCAGCGTTATCGCCACGAACCGTCCCTCGGGTGACAAATTCTGTCAAGCGGAAGCGAACAAGCGCTGACGACTCCGTCTTTCTTGCAGGCAGTGGATCCGCAAGCTACCGTGCCCCGCGATGGACGTCGCGATTTCGACCGAACATCTGAGCAAGACTTTCCGCGCGGGTTTCTGGGCGCGCAAGGTCCGCGCCGTCGAGGACGTCTCGCTGGAGGTCCACCGCGGCGAGATCTTCGGCCTGCTCGGTCCCAACGGCGCGGGCAAGACCACCACCATCAAGATGCTGCTCGGTTTCGTCAGGCCCTCACACGGACGGGCGTTGGTGGCCGGCCATCCGGCCGGCTCCTTGGCTGCTCGCCGCCGGCTCGGCTACCTGCCCGAAAACCCGGCGCTCTACGAGTTCCTCACCGGGGTGGAGTACCTGCGCTTCGCGGGGCAACTCGCCGGGCTCTCGCGCCGCGATGCCGCCGCGCAGGCGATGCGGCTCATCGAGGTGGTGGGGATCGAGGGGCGCGCCAACCGCTCCATCCGCCAGTTCTCCAAAGGAATGGCGCAGCGCCTCGCGCTCGCGCAGGCGCTCATCGGCGATCCGGAGATCGTCGTCCTCGACGAGCCGATGAGCGGCCTCGACCCCATCGGCCGCAAGGACGTGCGCGACATCATCTTCGGGCTGCGGGCCGAGGGGCGCACCGTGTTGTTCTCCACGCATATCCTCTCCGACGTGGAGGCGATCTGCGATCGAGTCGGGATGATGATCGCCGCGCGGCTCGCCGACTGCGGGACGCTCTCGGCACTCCTCGACCCGGGCGTGCGCGAGGTGGAGATCGTCGCCCGCGGCATCCCCCCGGAGCTGCAAGCGCGCCTGGTCAAGAACGGCGCCAAAGCCATGCAGCGCGACGGCGCGTGGGTGCTCACCTTCCCGGCGGAAGCCCCGGCGCAAGAGGCCGTGCGCGCCATCGTCAACGCGGGAGGCGTTCTCGTCTCCGTCCTGCCGCACCGGCAGACGCTGGAGAGCCTCTTCATGCAGCGGGCGCAGGCGGCGGCAGCGCCGGCCTCATGACGTCTTCGGCGCTCTCGCGCGTCGTGGACGTATGGGTGCTCGTCTTCGGGGCGTGCCTGGGCAGCTTCCTCAACGTCATCATCGCGCGGCTGCCCGCCGGGCGCAGCATCGTCAAGCCCGGTTCGAGTTGTCCCAGGTGCGGCAAGCCCATCGCCTGGTACGACAACGTGCCGCTCCTCTCGTGGCTGCTTTTGCGCGGGAAGTGCCGCCACTGCGGACAACCCATCAGCCCGCGATATCCGCTCATCGAGCTGCTCACCGCGCTCCTTTGTTTCGCGGTCTGGCGGCGATTCGGGGCGGCGCCGATCGCGCTGGGATATGCGGCGTTCGCCTGCGCGCTCGTCGCGCTCACCTGGATCGACGTCGACACCTGGCTCCTGCCGCACCAGATCACCTGGCCGCTCCTGGCGGTCGGCCTGCTCTCGCCCCTCTGGAACCCGGCGCTGACCTGGGTCGAGGCGGCCGTCGGCGCGGCGGCGGGATTCGCGGCGTTCGCGGCCGTCGCGCTCGTGGGTGAGAAGCTGCTCAAGAAGGAGACCATGGGCTGGGGCGACGTGTGGCTCCTGTCCGCCATCGGGGCGTGGCTCGGCTGGCGAGCGCTCCTGCCGGTGGTGATGCTCGCGGCGCTGCAGGGTTCGATCGTGGGAGTTGCGCTGCTTTTGCTCGGCCGCGGCCCGGCGGCGAGGGCGCGCGAGGAGCGCATCAGGGACGCCTCGGCCGAAGCGGCGGCGCCGGTCCCGGCGGAAGCGGCCGCGCCGGCTTCGGACGACGACTGGGTACCGCCGCCGCACGCCGTGCCGTTCGGTCCGTTTCTCGCTCTCGGCGCGCTGGAGTTCCTGCTGGCGCGTGAAGCGCTCGCCCGGGTGTTCTTTGGCGCGCTGGAGAAGCTGGCCGCATGACCGAGCGCCGCTTCGGGCTGCGCCTGCGGCTCCTCGCGACGCTCACCGGCGCGGGCTTGCTCTGCGGCGCGCTGCTCGGCCTCTTGCTCCTCCTGCGTCTGCGCGACGAGATCGCCCGCCGCCACGTCGCCAGCGTCCGACAGGAGTTGCGCGCCGTCGCGGCCTCCATCGCGGCGACCTGCGCGGGCGACGCGGCCTGCGAGGGTCAGGCGGCGCGGGCCGCCGGAGTGGTCTGGAAGCCGAGGACGCGCTGCGGCCCGCCCGCGCGGGCAGGCGAGCACGTCACGGTGTGCGAGGAAATGGGCGGCGCCGCCATCGTCGAAGAAGTCGACCTCGCGCCCGCCGCGGCGCAGTCCCGCGCGCTGGTCGCGCCGGTGCTCGCCTCGGTGGCGGCGGGCATCGCGGTGCTCGTCGGCCTCGTCTTCTGGCTGCTCGAGCGGCAAGTGGTGAGGCCGCTCTCGCGCATCGACGGCGCGCTGGACCGCATCACCAGCACGTCCGGTGACGCGCCGCTTCTGGGAGAAGAGGGCGATCTGCTCGGCCGGCTCGCTCCCGCGGTGAACCGGCTCGACGTGCGCCTGCGCGAGGAGCGCAGCCGGGTGCAGGCGCAGATCGCGCAGCTCCAGCGCAGCAACGCCGAGCTGCGCGCCGCCCGCGAGGAGATCACGCGCAGCGAGCGGCTCGCCAGCGTCGGCCGTCTTGCCGCGGGTGTCGCGCACGAGGTGGGCAATCCGATGACCGCCCTCATCGGCTATCTCGCCATCCTGCAAGAGCGCATGCAGGCGGGCCGCGACCCGGGCGACTATCTCGAGCGCATCGCGCGCGAGGCCGCGCGCATCGACCGCATCCTCCGCGACCTGCTCACGCTGGCCAGGCCGCCGCCGGCGGAGTTGGAGCCCGTCGATCTGCGCGTCGCCGCCGAGAGCGCCCGCGCCCTCGTCGAAGCACAGCCTACCTGGACGGGATGCGCGCTCGAGGTGCGCGTCCCCGTCGACCTGCCGCCCGCGCGCGGCGACGCCCATTACGTCGTGCAGGTGCTGCTCAACCTGCTCATCAACTCCGCCAAGGCGGGCGCGAGCCGCGTCGAGGTGGCCGGTCGAGCGGAGGGCGGAGCGCCCATCCTCGAGGTGCTCGACGACGGCCGCGGCCTGCCTCCCGAGGCGGCCGCACGCCTGTTCGAACCGTTCTTCACCAGCTCCGGCCCCGGCGAAGGCACCGGGCTCGGGCTCGCGCTCTGCCACGCCACCATGGAGCGGTTCGGCGGCTCGATCGCGGCGGGGCCGGGCAAGGGCGGCGTCGGCACCCTCTTCACGCTTCGGTTCGCGGCCTGGCAGCGCTGAGGACGAAGTAGCTCCAGAGGGAGCGCGGCAGCAGGGCGGCCAACCGCTCCAGGCCGCGCAGCACCGCCCGCACCGCGGACCAGCGCGCGAGGCCGGGCGCCCCGAGCCGGTAATGCAGGACGATGCGCGAGAGCGGCAGCGGCTGCCGCTCCTCGACGCGCAAGTCGACCAGGCCGGCGGCGCGCGCCTCGGCGAGGGCCCGCCGCGCGCTGGAGACGAGCATGCCGCGTTCGGCCCGGATGGCGAGCGCCATGGCGGCAATGATGGGGTTCTTCCCGTTGGGCTCGATGAGGGTGAGGCGTCCGCCGGGCCTCAGGACCCGCGCGGCCTCCGCGAGAATGCCCTGGCGATCGGGCACGTGGTGGAGCAGGTCGCGCACGAGGATGGCGTCGAACGAGCAGTCCCGGAAGGGCAGCCGCGTCGCTTCGGCGCAGGCCGCGCGCACGCCCGACTCCGCGACGAAGGTGACCTTGGGGAGCGAGAAGTCCACGGCGAAGACGACCACTCCGCCGATGCGCGTTCCCAGGTTGCGCAGGTTCGCTCCCTCGCCGCAGCCGATTTCGAGAAGGCGTTCTCCTCGCTGGGCGACGACGCCGGCCAGCAAGTCCTTCTCGGTGGCGGCGATGTATTCGTTTCCGGTCTGCCAGGCGAAGTGCTCGCGGTCCGCTGCCGCCCAGTAGGCGCGCTGCACCTCGTGCTCGCTCTCTACCTCGGGCGCCGCGTCGCGGCGCCCGCGCGCTCCGGCGAGCGCGAGCCCGGCGCAGAGCAGCAGCGCAGCGCCGGAGACGGCGAGGCCCGCGCGCAGCCTGGGCAGGGCGTAGCGCATCTCGATCCGATGGGCGCCCGCCGGCACGAGCACGCCGCGCACCAGCGCGTTGGCCCGGTAGATGTGAGCGGGCGCGCCGTCGAGCGTGGCGGTCCAACCCGGCGCGTCGAGATCGTTGAGGATCACCGCGCCGTCCCGGGACATCTGCGCGTCGATGACGACGTGCTCCGGCTCATCTCCGGCAATGCGCACCGTCCCCGCAGCTCCGTCTCCCGCGAACGGCGCGCCCGCGCCGGCGAGCACCGGCGCGTCGACCAGCGCGAGTCCGCGCCGTTGCACCTCCTCGCGCGCGGTCGACTGGTCCGCTACCCAGCGCGGGACCGCCGCGAATGCCCGTGGCGCCGCGGGCCGCCTGGTGAGCACCAGTTCCTGCCTCCCGTTGATCTCCAGGGCGTCCACCACCGTCTCGCCCGGCAGCGGCCGGTTCTTGGGAAAGGTCCGGATCACCAGACCGAACCCGTACAGCTGCAGGGCGGGGTTCTGCTCCAGCCGCTCATGGTGGACCACCAGCCGTATCTCGCGCGGCTCGTTGGAGAGGATGGGGAACGCCGAGATGCTGGGAATGCCGCAGAGGGAGCTGGCGGCGGGTTGCAAGAGATTGCGGCTCACCGCCGCCCAGGTGCTCCCGCTTTGCACCTCGTCGATCGGCCGCGAGCCGCTCGAGGCGTTGAGCACCCGCAACCCGTCGAGACCCGCTCCGGCGCCGCGCGCTGAAACGCAAAAACGCGGAGTGTCGTTGAGCACGCTGGCAGGGGCGACCGCGATGGTGGCGCCGTTCGCAATCCAGAGGTCGAGAAAAACGGAGAGCGGCAACAGGCTGATGGCGGCGGCGGCCCGCCCGCGGGCGACGACCAGGATGGCGGCGGTCGCGGCGAGCACCGTCCCCGTCTGGAGCAAGGCATCGTGCCAGGCGGCGGAAAGCTTCCCCGCATAGAGCTTCGCGATGTGAGCAGAGGTCTGCGCAAGCTGGGGCCAGATCCGTTCCGGCATGTTCGAGGGCAGGACCGCGGCGGCGATGGCGCACGCGCCCGCGGCCGCCGCCAGCGCGATCGGCACGCTCCAGGAGAACTTCTCGCGGAGTCGATCGAGTCCGGCGCCCGCGGCAAGCGACAGCCCCAATGTCCAGACCGCGAGGTTCTTTTCGGGAAAGCGCAGGACGTTGAGGATGGGCAGCGCGCGCCGGAGCAGCGGCTCGAGGCCGCCGTGGACGCCGAGTGCCAGCCAGAGGCCGAAGAGTGCGAGTGCGCCGGCGAAGAGCCCGCGCCGGGTCCGGCTGAAGAGACCGACCGCGGCGAGCGCGACGACGGGAGCGCCGACGTAGACCGAGAGCGCCCACACCCCACCTTCGTTGAAGCGTTCGTTGGAAAAGAAGATGGCGGTCTCCGGCGGAATCCAACCGGGAAAGATCAGCTCTGGCAGACGATAGGGGTGGAGCGCCCAGTAGCTCGAGATGCGCGCGACGCTCCAGGCCATGCGCGGCCCCGCCCTGACGATGTCGATGGCCGGCAGCAGTTCCGGCGCCGCCAGGCCGGCGGCGAGCAGGGAAGCGAGCACGCAGAGCGGAAGCCGGCGCAGGCCGCCGGTCACGGCGCCGACGAAGAGGACGACGAGGCCGCCAAAGAGCGCCGAGTGGCTGTCGCCCGCGACCACGATGGTGGACCAGCAGAGAGCGAGCGCCCCCACCCAGGGCCAGGGCCGCTCGGCTGTGTAGATCTGGGCGGCCAGGAACCCGAGCCAGGGCAGGGCGGCCACTCCCCAGAGATAGGGCAGAACGTTGCTGAGGGAGATGCCGTAACCGGAGAAGGCAAACACCACGGCAGCCAGAGCGGAGGCGGTCAGGCTCATCCCCAGCTTGCGCGCCAGCAGAAGCTGCCCGAACGCGGCCGCGAGGTAGCCGAGGAGCAACTCCCAGCTCAGCGCCGCGGCGGGAGGCAGGAGCGCGTAGAGCAGGCTGGCGGGGTGGAAGGCGCTCTCGTTGAGCTGACCGATGAACGGCTCGCCCATCCCCTCGTAAGGGAACCACTGCGGCAACTTTCCCTGGCGTAGCCGCTCACCGACATAGCTTCCAAACGGCAGGGTGGAGTCGATGAGGTCGCGGAAGACGGGAACGCGGCCGTCCACCAGCATGGCCCAGAAGAAGAGCGCCCACGCCCCGAGGAGAAACACGACGCACGCCGCGAACCGCCGCCGCGGGGAGGCAAGAATCCGTTCGAGGGCCACCGCGCGACAGCATAACTCAGCGGTCCGTCGCTGTGGCATGCTTGCGCGCATGAGAGCGACGGTGAACAGTGACTTCGACCTGCGCGAGCGAGCGCAACGCGAGGAGCGCATCGCGCTCTACGATCGCCTCGCCCCCGACCGCGAGCGCTGGCAAAAGCGCAACCGCACCTACTACCGGAACATCGAGCGCCTGGTCCGCTTCATCGTTCCCGAGGGCGCCTCCGTGCTGGAGATCGGCTGCGGGCTGGGCGACCTGCTCGCCTCGCTCAAGCCGGCGGACGGGCTGGGCGTCGATCTCTCGCCGCGTCTGGTCGAACTGGCGCGGCAGCGTCACCCGGAATTGCGCTTCGCCGTGGCCGACGCCGAGTCGATGGACGCGCCGGAGCTCGCCGGCCGAACCTTCGACTACGTCGTTCTCAGCGACACCGTCGGCGCCCTGGGCGACGTGTGGGCCGCCTTTCGCGCGCTGCGGCGCGTCTGCCACCCGGGCACGCGCGTGGTCATCACCTATTACAACTTCCTCTGGGAAGGCGTGCTCGGGTTGGGGCAGAAGCTGGGCCTCAAGATGCCCATCCCGCCGCAGAACTGGCTCGGCATGCAGGATTTGCTCAGCCTGCTCGAGCTGAACCACTTCGAGATCATCCGCAAGGGCACGGCGCAGCTCCTGCCGGTGCCCGTGCCGCTGGTGGAACGATTCGTGAACCGGCACATCGCCCCGCTGCCCGGCATCCGGCATCTCGCGCTGACGCAGTTTCTCGTCTTTAGGTTAGCGGGCGGCGGCGGACCCGTCCGCGCGCGCGATTACTCGTGCAGCGTGGTGGTTCCCTGCAAGAACGAGCGCGGCAACATCGACGAGATCGTCGCCCGCACGCCCGAGATGGGGAAGGGCACCGAGATCATCTTCGTCGACGGCAACAGCACCGACGGCACCGTCGAGGCCATCCAGAAGCACCTCGACGCGGGGACGCGGCCCCGCATGAAGCTCATCCACCAGGGCGAGGGCAAGGGAAAGGGAGACGCGGTCCGCAAGGGGTTCGCCGCCGCGACGGGCGACGCGCTCTTCATCCTCGACGCCGACCTGACCGTTCCGCCCGAGGAGCTGCCCAAGTTCTACGCCGCCCTCGCCGAGGGGCGCGGCGAGTTCATCAACGGCTCGAGGCTCGCGTATCCCATGGAAGGGCAGGCGATGCGCTTCCTCAACATGGTGGGCAACAAGTTCTTCGGCATGGCGCTCTCGGGCATCCTCGAGCAGCGCCTCAAGGACACGCTCTGCGGCACCAAGGTGCTCTTCCGCGCGGACTACCAGCGCATCGCGCGGGCGCGCGTCTTCTTCGGAGACTTCGATCCCTTCGGCGATTTCGATCTCATCTTCGGCGCCGCCAAGCAGAACCTGCGTATCGTCGAGCTGCCGGTGCGCTACCGCGCGCGCACGTACGGTGAAACGAAGATCTCGCGCTGGCGCAACGGCGCCACGCTCTTGCGTATGACGGCGCTTGCCTATCGCAAGTTCAAGGGCGCGTATTGAGCGCGCCCGGCGGGCTTCGCGCCGTAGCAGCCAGACCGACCAGGCAGACGAGGAGCGCGAGCCCGCTGACCCAAGCGCCCGCGTGCAGGCCGGGCGCCGAGTACTCGAAGAGCACCTCGTGCTCGCCCTCGCGCAGGTCGACCGCGCGGAATTCTGCCTCGACGGTGCGCACCGGCGCGGCGACACCGTCGACGCGCGCGGTCCAGCCCGGCGCGGCGGTGTCGGCGAGCACGAGCAGCCCAGGCCCGGTGGCGGCGATGCGCACCCGCTCGGGGCGGTCCTCCAGCACCGCCGCCCCGACGTGAACGTCGTTCACTTCGCCGACGGGAACGCGAACGCCGTTCACTTCGTGTCCTGGCGGCACCACGCGCGCCCTGGGGATGGCCCCGGCCACTTTTTCGACCCGCACCTGTCCGCCGCGGCAGCCGAGGATGGCCGCTGCGCCGATGGTCCGCGCCGTCGCCTCCAGCCCGGCCGGGTGCAGGTTGCGCACCAGAGCGACCTGCCGCGCGTTTTCCGTCGCGCCGTAACCGAGCGCTTCACGCAACCCGAAGAGGAGCGGAAAGTTCTGCTTGCCGGTGTCCCATTCGAACGCGCGCACCCGCTCGAGCAGCGAGCCGCTCCCGCCCCCTGGGTACCGGCAGCTCCCGTCGTTGAGGACGCGGCCGGTGCTGCCCGGAGCCAGCGCCGCGCGCCAGGGAGCGAGGAAAGCGGGTTCTCGTGCAAAGAAGGAACCGTCGCCCCAAGAGAGGACGCGCAGGCCATGCGCTCCCTGCGCGACGAAGGCCGCGCCGAGCAGGATGGGCAGCATGACCGCTGGATTCCGGCGCGCCGCCAGGGCGGCCATGGCCAGCGCTGCGCAGAGCAGCCCGCCCTGCAGCAACGAGCCGATGAGCTGCGCGTGCGCCGCCCCTTCCGACAGGTTGGCTTCGGCCTCGCGGAGCCCCCGGGCGATGGTTTCGTCGAGCCAGCTCGGCCCGCTCCACGCGACCGCCGCCGCTGCCAGGAGCACCGCCGCAGCAGCGGCGAAACCCAGCAAGGCCCTCCGAGGCATGCGCGCCAGCTCCTCTGCCTTCCACGCGCCGAGCAGCGCCAGCGCCAGCGTGGCCACAAGCGCGTATTTCTCCGGGTAGCGAAACCGGTCGGCGAGCGGCACGATCCGCAACCAGAGCTGGAAGATGGGCAGCAAGCTTCCCGCCGCGAGGAGGAGCGCAAGCGCGGCCATCACCAGTAGCGCCCGCCGGCGACTTTCTCGCGGCCAGCCGGTGAGCAGCGCCGGAATCAAGAGCGCCGGGCCGAGATAGAGGCTGACCGCCCAGGGCAGATGGCGCCCGGCGGCGGAGACGAACGCCGTGCCCCAGTAGCCGTTGTCGGGCCAGGGCACGCCGAACGGTTCGGCGGCGAGCAGCTCGATCCAGCGGACGGGGTGGAGCGCCCACGTCCCCGCTTCGGGAAGCGAGAACCCCGACGCGCGGACGGTCGCGCGCGCGAACAGCACGGTGGGAACGAGTTGCACGGCGCCCAGCGCCGCCCCGAGCAGCAGCGAAGCGCCCACCCACAACACGCTGCGCACCCGCTGCGCCGTTCCGCAGAGGGCGAGAGCCGCCGCGAAGAGGGCGGCGAAGAACAGCGCCTGCATCTCGCCGTTGAGGATCGCCAAGCCGACCATCGCAGCAGCCGCGCCCGCTGCGCGCGGCGTCTGCCGATCGGCCGCGCCCAGCAGGGCCGCGCAGACGCCGGGAAAGAGCGCGGCCGAGGCCAGGTAATAGTGTCCGCCGTGCATCGAGAGCAGGTATCCGCTGCCGACGTACCCGCATCCCGCCAGCGCGGCGGCCGGCGCCGAGAGCGAGAGACGCCGCGCCAGGAAGTACGCCCCCGCCCCTGCGGCGGGAAGATGGAGGAGCACGAACCAGGTCGCCGCGCGCGCCGGCGAAAGGAAATGGAAGAGAAGGTTCGGCGGATAGAGCACGCCCGTCCCCGGCTCGGCGAAGAACGGCGCCCCGCCGTATCGCCCCGGGTCCCAGAGCGGCAAGTGCCCCGCCGCCCGCGCGGCCGCCGCGAACGCCTGCTGCGGGAGGATGAAGTGCAGGATGTCGCGGAAGAGCAGCACGCGGCCGCCGAACGCCGGCGCCGCCAGCAGCGCGGGGAGCGCGAGGCAGGGAGCGGTCCACCACGCGCTCTTCACCGCTCGTCTATACACCGCTCGGCCTCACGGCGGCTGGAGCGTGAACCCCGAAGACCAGTCGCCCGGCTTGCGAAGGCGCAGCCGAGGATCCAGCGGAGCGAAGGCGCAGGGGGGATCCCAGCACGCTTTGCGGCTGACGTCGACGATTTCCCCGCTCGCGATGCGGACCTTCTCGACATCCTCGTTGTGACGCGCGGGGGGGAACTCGTTCTGCCAGAGGAAAAACGGCGATCCTCCGATGTACGCGCCGGCGGCCACCGCGAGCGCGCCCGCCGCCGCGGCCACCCGCAGTCTTCCCGTGAGCGCCGGCTGCCATGCCGACGCTGCCGCCAGAGCGAGCATGCCCGCAAATCCCCACAGCAGCGGCCCGGCGAACCTCGTGTCCGGGGCCAGGCCCCACCACATCGCGATGCCGCCGGCCAGCGGGGCGAGCGCGGCGAGGAGCGATCGCAGCGGACGCCGTCCGGCGAGGAGAGCGGCGCCCATCGTCACCGCGCCGGCGACGGCCAGCGCGGCGGGCAGCAGGAAAGCGCGGTTGTTCAGCCACTCTCGCTGGAACCACCTGGCCATCCAGCCCTTCTCCACCACCTCCGTGTCGAAATGGCCGGGCCAGCGCGCGAACGCATGGACCCAGTCGTACATGGCCACGACGACCGTCCGATCCATCCGCCAGGGCACGTCGACTCCGGCGAAGGGGGACGGGTAGAGGGGGTATCCGCTGAGGACCACGCTATGCGCCATCCATGGCGCCACGATGAGGAGCGCGGCCGAGACCCCGAAGAGAAGCATCCGGCGTAGCTCGGGGGCGCGGGGCCGCTGGGAAACCATCCAGTGAATCGCTGCGAATGCCGCCACCGGGAGCGCAACGCACACCAGCGATTGCTTGAGAATCACCGCTCCCGCGCAGGCCGTCAGCACGGCGGCGAGGCGACGCGCTCCCATGGAGGCTCCTTCGAGGACGGGGCGCAGTCCCGCCAGGAGCAGAGCGGTTCCAAACATGTGCACGGCAAGGTCGGCGGCGGGGCTGGAGAGCTCGGTCGAGTCGCTGAAGTCGAGGGCCGGCCCGAGGAGGAACGCCGCCAGGAAGTCGGCGGCGGTCGGCTTGGTCCGCGGATTGAGGAGCCGGAAGAGGCCGCTCGCGCAGGCTGCGACCACGGCCAGGAGGAGCAGTCCGTTGGCGACGTGGTGACCCTGGGAAGCGAGTGGGCCGACGCCGAACGCCGGCACCAGCAGATGGAAGGCATTGTTGAACGCGAGGGACGGATTGAGATTGCCGAGCCCGGGAACGGCGGGGTAGAGCGCGTACCATCGCACCGTCTGCGTGTAATAAAGGCCGTCGTCGGGAAATGAGAGCGGCAGCGCAGCGCGCGCCGCCAACCGGAAAGCAAAGGCCGCGAGGAAAAACGCGAGGACCCAACGCTCCCGGAGGCGGACGGCGAACGTTCCTTTGCGGCGTCGCAGCTCGAGCAGCAGCCCGGCGGCAGCGATGGGCCCGAGCACGGCCCATACCCAGCCATCGATGGGAAAAAAAAGGTGCCACGCGACCAGGATGGCGCAAGTGGCCGTGATGCCGAGCCAGAACGCGAGCGAAGACTCGAGCAGCTCGGGCGGCCCCGGAAGGACCCGCGCCACGGCAAAACCGATCCCGTAGAGCGACGGCAGGAGAAGAGCCCAGGACAAGAAGATCTGCAGGGGCGCCGGCACAAGGGTCATCGGACGTCGCAGTTAAAAGCGGCCAGCCTGGCCGAGGCATTCTCGGCGGCCTGCGGCCCGGCGGAGCGCGCGTACCTCGCCCATGATCGGCAGGTGCGGTCGCCAACGGCCGCCGACGCGAACCCAAAAACGGTCCGGCGATCCGCGATCATCTCCAGCGATCCACGGTCATCCGGCGAGTATAGGTGCTGTGGCATCGATGAATGGCTGGAAAAACCGGCCGCGGCCGCCTTCAACGCCGATTGCCGCTCACCACGAAGTAGCTCCAGACCGATCGCCGCAGTATCCGCGCCGCGCCCTCGATCGCGCGCAACCCGGCGCGGACCGGGCGGAAGCGCGCGAGGTCGGGAAGGCCGAAGCGGTACAAAGCAGCAAGGCAACATCGACCCCGCTCGCTGGTTGGTTGTGGCAAATTGCCGGAATGAAGTGGCCACGCATCACTGTCGTCACGCCCTCGTTCAACCAGGCGCTATTTCTGGAGCGCACGCTGGCCTCGGTGCTCTCGCAGGGCTACCCGGACCTCGAGTACCTGGTGCTCGATGGCGGCTCGACCGACGGCAGCGTCGAGATCGTGAAACGCTACGCGGACCGGCTCGCCTACTGGCGGAGCGAGCGCGACCGCGGGCAGGCGGCGGCGCTCCGCGAGGGCTTCGCCCGCTCGACGGGCGAGGTGCTCTGCTGGATCAACTCCGACGACACCTTCGCTTCCGGCGCGCTCGAGCGAGTAGGCAGAGTCTTCGCCCGGCGCCCCGAGGTCGATTTGATCCACGGCGGCCTGCGGATCGTCGACGAAGAGGACAAGCGTCTCTTCACGCAGTGGGCGGCCATCGACATGGGCACCCTCGTCTACGAGAGCGCCTTCACCTCCCAGCCCTCTTCATTCTGGCGGCGGACCATCTACGAGAAGGCGGGCGGCATCGACGAGAGCTACCGCTTCGCGATGGATTACGACCTCCTCATCCGCATGCTGCTCGCGGGGGCGCGGCCGCTGAAGATCCGGCGGGTGCTGGCGAGCTACCGTGTCCATCCGGGGACGAAGTCGTCCACCCTGCAGCGGATCGGCGCGGAGGAGGTGGCGCGGACCATCGCGCGGCACGGGCTTGCGCACGGGTCCAATCGCGTCCGCATGTTGCGCAAGTATGCGTACCGGGCGCTTCGGTTTGTCCGCGATCCGCTCTCGTTGCTCTCGGCGATCGAGTCCCGCCTGCGCGGGCACGGGCCAGAGCTTCTCACCGACTATCCTTCGGCGCCGCCGTGACCGCGCTCGGGCACCCCGAAGCAGGTGCTGCACGGATTCATGCCGCTCCAGTTCCACCGACCAGCGAGCGGTAGATCCCGTCGAGCTGCCTGCCGACGATCTCCCAGGTGTACTTGCGCAGCACCAACGCCCGGCCGCGCTCGCCCATCTCGGGCCTGACCTGCCGCAGCGCGCGCGCCAGATCGGCGGCATCGCCACTTCGAAAGAGCACTCCGCATCCGTCCTGTCTCGCGATCGACGCTGGTCCTGGCACGTCGGAGGAAACCACAGGCTTTCCACAAGCCATTGCTTCCAGCAGGACCATCCCGAACGCCTCCTGATCCGAGGTCAGCGCGAGGCAGTCGCTGGCCGCGAGGCAGGACGCAACCTCGTCGTGCGCCACCGCTCCCGCGAAGTGGACGCGACCCTCGACCCGCAGCTCGCGGGCAAGCGCCTGCGCCTGGCCCAACAGCGGTCCCCCGCCGACGATCAGGAGCCGCATCTTCGGCAATTCGGCCAGGGCCCGCATCGCCAGATCGATGCGCTTGGACGGGTGCGCGCGGTCGAGCGCCGCCACCACCGCCACCACGAAAGCGTCGGGCGGAATGCCCAGCCGCCCGCGCACGCTGTCGGGGAGGCCGGGGCGGAAAGCCTCGGCGTCGACGCCGTTGGGAACCTCGACGATCTGCTGCCCGCGGCGCCGCGCCGCCTGCAGCGCGGGGAGCCCTTCCGCGAATCCCTCCGACACCACGCAGATCACGTCGGCGCCGCGCAGCAGGAGCGGCGTCGAGAGCCGATCGTAAGCGCCCAGCAGCATGCCCTTGAAGCCGCCGAAGATGCGCAGATCGTTGTGCAGCGTGACCACCAGGGGCGTCCGCCCCGCCAGCGAGCGCAAGAGCGCCAACTCGCCGCCGGGGAAAGGCAGGTGGAGGTGGATGAGATCGAAAGTTCCCAGCGTGAGGAGCCCCGGCAGGAGGGGCGCCTTGCCGATTTGGAGCAGCGGCCGCAGCCGGTGCACCGCGACGCCGGGAGGGTCGACCGGCGGGCCCGGCGCCCTGGCCGTGAAGACGTGCACCTCGTGTCCCAGCATCGCCAGAGCGCGCGCGGTGTGGAAGGTGACGTTTCCGACCCCCGCGTAGTAGGGCGGAAAGGAGTGAGTGACCTGCGCGATCCGCATCGAAGCTCCCGTGCTATCCAGACTACGCGCGCAGCCGCGCCCAGACGCGCTCGTGCAGGCGCGAGTCCCGCAGGTAGCGCGACCATCCCGAAGGCCCGAGGCGCAGGAACCGCGGGGGCAGTGAGGCTACAGCAGCGCCCCTTCCGCGCCAGGCCTGGGCGAGCGCGACGTTGATGGCGACGGAGAAGTCCGCTGCCGCACGAACGCGCACGGCGTGGCGGGTGGACGCGCCGGCGGCCCATGGCGGGAAGTGGCGGGCGAGGACTTTACGGTGTTGCTCGCGAAGATCTTCGGCCGTGTGCTCGCGCGACAGGGTCTGCGAGTCGCGATGGATGCGGAACGCGGTCAACGGCGCCGCGAGAGATCGAACCGGCCCGCGCGCTCCGAGCCGCAGCCAGAGGTCCCAGTCCGCGAGGTACCAGAGCGTTTCGTCGAGCCCGTCGGGCAGCGCAGACGCGCGCGGAAAGACCGGCGACGGACAGGCGAGGAAGTTCTGCACCAGGAGACGCTCGATGAACGCGGCCGGCGCGACGGTACCCGCCGGCAGCGGCGTGCGCCAATGCCCGAGCTTCCTTCCACCCGATCCGATGAACAGCGCCGGGTGCACCAGCAGCGAAAAGGGGAGCGCGTCGCGGATGGCGGCCGCGCGCCCGGGCAGCCAGAGGTCGTCCTGGTGGAGCAGGCAGACGTACTCTCCTTGCGCGGCTTGCAGCGCGACGTTGGTGCCGGTGACCCAGTTGCCGACCCTCGCGCTCTGCACGACGCGCAGGGCGAGGCGGCCCTGGTACCGGCGCACCAGATCCAGGGTGCCGTCGGTCGAGCCGTCGTCAGCGATCACCAGCTCGATGCCCGCGTCGCCTTGTTCGACGATGCTGTCGAGCGCCGCAGCGACGTAGCGCGTGCCATTGAAGGTGGGCATCAACACCGACAGCCAGGGCAACCCGCCGGGTATGGACCGCGGCACGACGGTCAATCCGGTTCGGCCAGGCTGCGCAGGTAATCGACGCGGTCCTCGACCAGGCCCAGCGTGTAGTCGACCACCTTGGTGACGGACAGGACCACCGCGCAGGAGACGCAGACCGACATGGCGAGGAACCGGGACCAGTGCTCGAAGACGGCCCCATAGCGAATCCGCTGGACGAAACTCGAGGCCACCAACGCGCCGCCGATGGCGAACAGACCCAAGGTCGTGACCCAGAACCAGCGGCTGGAAAAGAAGGCCCGGAGCACCCTCTGGGTGGCCGAGGATTCGGCTTTGACCTGCAGGACGATGTTGACGATTCGCTTGGACAGATAGCTCGCGCAGAACAGGCAGCAGGCAGAGGTGGAGAGCAGGTCGACCACCACGAATCGGTACACCATGAAGTCCGTCACCTGGCGATGGCCGAGGTAGAAGGCGATCGGAGATGCGGCGAGCGCCGCCGCGGCCGCGACGCAGAGCAATCCAACGAAGGTGAGCGGACGCGAGGGCCGGTAGAGAAAAGCGGCCTCGATGATGACGCGCAAAAAACGCAGGCCATCCCGGATCACCCGCAGTTTCGATTGGCCCTCCCGCTCGTGGTAGGGCATGTCGACTTCGGCGATCTTCAGATCGGACGACAGCAGCGCGCGCGCGCTCATGGCCGGAGTGAAGTGCATCCCGTCCGGGAGCGGCATGATCTTGCGCAGGCTCGAGGCGCGAACGACCCTCATGCCGCTCGCCGTGTCGCGCACTCTCTTCGACGAGAAGAAGCTGAGCAGCAGCGCGAAGATCACGTTTCCCGCCCGGCGCAAGAGCGGCATCTTGCTCTCGGAGGTCAGCCGGCAGCCGAGCGTGATGTCGGCCCGCTCGCGCTCGATCAGCGCGCACAGGTTCGCGAAGAACTGCGGATCGCAAGTGCCGTCGGCGTCGAGAAACGCGAGCAGGCCGGCGTCGGAGCCGCGCCAGCCCTCCTTGATGGCTGCGCCGTAGCCGCGGTTCTTCTCCCAGGCGATGAGCTTGATGCGACCCTCGTACGACCGGGCCCGATCCACCGTGCGATCGCTCGAACCGTCGCTGACCACGGTGATCTCCACCGCCCGGACCGGCGAGTTCCCGATGATGTGGTCCTTCGCCGCGAGCGACCGCTCGATGATGCTGGCGATGCTCTCCTCTTCGTTGTGGGCGGGAATCACGATCAGCAGTTTCAGCGGCAGGGCGCCGATGGAAGGTACGCTGGCGACGTTCTCGGGAGGAGCGCGGACGCGAGCGGTCATGGACGTTCCTCCTCTGAGCCACGCGGCGTGCCGGGCCTGCCTGATGATTACCATGGCGATCAGCGCGCGTTGCACTGGAGAGCCGCCATGACGCGCGCCCCTTTCTCGTCCGCTCCCGGCGCGCCGGTGCGAGAGTACCGCGCCCAGGAAGCGCACGCGCCTGCGCGGTCGCCGAGCTCCTGCTGCGTCAGGGCGAGACTCGCGAGCGACGGGGCGGAGTCGGGATCCACCTCGACCGCGCGCTGGAAGTGCGCCAGCGCCCCCGCCGGGTCATGCCGCAGCAGTTCCACCTGACCCAGGGTGTGGTGCGCGGGCGCATAGCGCGGCCAGCCTTCGGCGGCTCGCGACGCAAGCACCCAGGCCTTCTCCAGCTCGCCCGTCTGGAGCCAGGCGATGGCGAGGTTCGTCAGCACCGGCGCGCTCGGGTGACGGGCCGCGAGCTTCTCCAACCTGGCTATCGCCTCTGGATACCGGCGCAGCCCGAGCAGCGCCCCGGCGATGTTCTGCTCCAGCTCGTCGAGGAGGACGCCACGATCTCCCTCGGCGGCGAGGCGTTCCGCCACCTGCAGTTCGGCGAGTGCGCGGTCCGGGACCGTTTGCTCCAGCGCGAAGCCCAGGTTCATGTGCCCGCGCGCCTTTGCGGGCGACTTCGCCACTACGTCGGTCCACATCGCCACCGCGCTCTCCCAGACAGCGTTACGGCGTTCGAGCGCGACGCCGAGCGCGACGCAAGCGGCGAGCGCCACCGCCGATGCGGCGAAGAGACCGCGGCGCCCGAAGCGATGCGCGAGATGCACGGCTTCTGCCGCCGCTGCGAAAGAAAGGCCGAAATTTGCGAGGTAGGTGCGGTGCTCCGCGATGACGTCGGGCAGCGGAACGAAGCTGGACGTCGGAGCGAGGACGATGAAGAACCAGAAAATTCCGAACGCGACCATGCGCGCGGCCGGCTGCCCCCCGCCGTCGCCCCGGCGCCACAACCAGACGGCGAGGAGGACCAGCGCCGCCACGGCGGCGAAAGCGAGCGCTGTCGAAGGTTCCAGCAGGGATTCGCTCGGCGCAAAGTCCCAGTCGACGTTCTGCCCCGCGGGCCAGAGGAACAGCCGCAGATAGGTCAAGACCACGCGCGGCTGGGTGAGGAAGTACCTGAGCGGCGACATCGTCGGGACGTCGAAGCCACCCTCGGGGTTCCCGCGCAGCGGGCCCGTCAGAAGCTGCGTCGCGAAGACCGCTGCCATCACCCAGAGGGGCAACGTCCGCGCGGCACGCCGGATGGCGCTGCCGGAGTCGGGCGGCGGAAACGCGAGCGTGCAGAGGACGAGCAGGGCCGGGAAGGTGACCGCCACGGGCTTTGCGCTCCAGGCGAGCGCGAAGGCGATCAGCGCGCCGGCAGCCGCGGCGCCCCGGCGAAAGGCCGGTCCCTTTTCCTCGGCGGTCAAGGCGAGCAGGAGGCCGAGCAGGTAGAAGAGCGAGGCGAGCACTTCCGCGCGTTGGTAGATGTACGAGACCGCTTCGGTTTGCATCGGGTGCAAGCCGAAGAGCGCCGCCGCCAGCCAGGCGGTGGCGAACGGCGCCGGCCAATCGATGCGCCGCAGGAGCAGAAGCGCGAGCGCCAGCGCCACCACCACCGCCCCAAGGTGCAGCGCGAGATTGACCAGATGATACGGCCGCACCGCCATCCCGTTGACTCTGTAGTTGAGCGCCAGGGTCAAGTCGTCGAGCGCGTGGATCCGCATCAGCATTCCCGGTTCCAGGAACAGGCGCGGGTTTTTGACCAGCTCGTTCTGTTCGATGCCGCGCAGGTCGTCGAACTGCAGCTCGCCATCGAGGGCGCGGGCGTAGCCGGCGTAGATCGCCGCGAGCAGCACGACGACGAGGAGCGTCCGCCCGCCGCGCGGCCCGGCTTTCGGAAGACCCGCTGGTACGTTGCTCACGGTCGGATCCTTGCCTTCGAGTCGAGGCGCCTCATTTGCGGTGCAGCATCTGCTTGCGGAAGTAGTCGTATCCCGCGAGTTGCCCGGCAGCGCAGCGCGCGACCGCTGAGCTGTCCGAGCCGACGGGCAGGAAGCGGTAGCGGTAGCTGGCGAGCCGGACGTCAACTTCCTGGTAGAGGATGTCCTGACCGAAGTTGCCCCACCGGTCGTCCGGCATCAGGTCGATGGTCAGGCCGGCGTGGCCCGACGGTAGCAGCATGTTGGAGCCGTGCACGCCGATCACCAGCCGGCTCTCGGAATAGACCTGGCAGCTGCGGCGCTCCGCCTCTTCGTCGAAGCGGGCGACGCGCCGATCTTCGATCCACTCCGGAAACCGCGTCGTCCTTCCCAGCCCGGCGACGGTGAAGAGTGCATCGGGGAACTTCCGGCGCAGCAGCGCGAAGAGCCGCCGGACCTTCCGGTTCTGCCAAGCGAGCAGGAGTCGCCGAGAGCCGCCGAACATGTGCAGGAGGTTGCTCCCTCGGGGGCCGCTGGACCAGGTGCGGTCCTCCCGCCAGACGAAGCTGATGCGAAAGCGCGCAGCTTTGAAGTCATGCCTGGGCACGCCCGTGAAACGGCTGACTTCGAAGTCCGCGGGATGCGACCAGGCCGGGCTGACGTGCACTTCTTCGAACCGGGCGCACTCCACCTGGATCAGCCGATCGAGGCGGGGCCGGAAACTTTGCGCGCGCGAGAGGGGAAGATCTACCAGCCACAGCTCGGCGACGCCCGCCGGGACCATCCAGCGGAGAAAGCGCGGCAAAAGGAGGATGAGGCCGACCTCCGCGTCTTTCTCGAGATGCCTTTGGGCGTTGAGCAGCTTGAGCAGCGAATGCCCATACAGGTAGTCGATGCAGTTCAGGATGACGACTTTGGCGCGCCGCTCACGCACCTCGATCTCCAGGCGGATCCCCGGGTCTTCCTCGGGGTTCAGCAGCGAGGTCAAAAAAGGCTTCCCTAGCCAGGCGCGAGGCAGCGCGCTTCCAAAAAGGAGGCCCTTCTTCCGATCGACCTGGTAGGGGAAGTCGATCGCCGCGCCCACCGTCAGGTCTCCTACGATCTCCGCCCCGCAACCCGGGCAGTGAGCGACGGCGCAGATGTGGATGCCCTGCCACAGCACCTGGTCGGGCACAAGCGCGCAGCCACAGTGCGGACAGGGTTCCCGGTAGTCGATGGCCGGCTTGATCTGGATCACGGCAATCCGGAGACGATCTTTCGAGAGATGGCCACGTAGTTCGCATATTGGAAGTTTTCCATCCACGGCTGGTAGGGACGGACATCGAGGCCGTCGCGCATCACCTTCGCGACGGCGAAACCGGCCCTCTCGAAGAGCAGATAGATCTCCCGCAAGCTGACGTGGGCATCGAGGTAGGTCCCGCCGTATTCGAACTGGACGAAGTCCATCCTCTCCCCGGAGAGATAGCTCCCCAGACCCTCGACGGCGGCTCGCTCGTGGCCCTCGACGTCGAGCTTGAGGAAATCGACGTGGTCGATGGCGCGCGTCTTGAGGTAATCCTCGAGGCGGATGGTCTCGATCGTCTCCGTGCCGCCAAGGTCGAGGCCCAGAGCTGCCAGGTCGCGTCGATGCAGCGAGGCCAGCGGGCTCCGCGCTGCGTCGGAGAAGATGGGAGCGGTCCCGTTGACGTTGGACGCGGCCTTCCGGTTGAGGATGACGCGCCCGTCCGTGGAGAGCCCGCGGCGCAGGGACTCGAAGCTTTCCTGCGCGGGCTCGAAAGCGTGGACCTCCAACTTCCCTTTTCCCTCCAGCAGTGAGGCCCCGTCGAGGAGCAGCCGGGTGTAGGCACCGACGTTCGCGCCCACGTCCAGCAGTACGAACTTCGCGCGGCCCGATTCTTTCAGGTACCGGAAGAGGGCCTCGAGGAAGCCCCGCTCCCCGTTTCTCTCGAAGTCAGCGTCGCCATTGTTCTCAAGGTTGGTGAAGAGGGCCAGTGCGAGGGAGACGAGTTTGCGCCTGACGATGCCGTGTCGCACGATCATGGGGAGACCGCACGGTCTAAAGGGACCATCCGCTCACTCCTTCGTGAACCAGAAGCAGCCGCAGCCCCAGGTCTGTGTCGCCACCAGCGCCGGCGGCGCGTTCTCCACCATTTCCCCTTCGTCGGGGATGAGGGTGAACTCCTTCAGCGTCAGGCGCTCGAACGAAGCGATGACCTGCTCGTAAGCGTAGATGCGGTGAGCGTTGAACATCAACCGCGGGCGACCCACGGGAACGACGAACAACAGGCTGCCGCCTACCGCCAGGACCCGGCTCAGCTCCCCGATGGCCTTGAGGTCACCTGTCGGATCGATGGGGTCGCCATACCGGCCGAGGCCCACGTGCTCGACGGTGTGCATGCAGGACAGCGACGCGACGCTGTCGCTCGGGAAGGGCAGCGCCAACAAGTCGCCCTTGCCGCAAGTCAGGCCGCTCAGCTTGAGGTCGGCCGGCCGGTAGTCGAGGAACAGCACCGGGACGAACGCGGAGAGCTGGGCGCAGAACTGAAGCGTGGAGCCGACGTCGACGTGGCGGGCGGGTCGGAGCTGCGCCACCTTCCGCGTGGCCCACGCCGGGTGGAAGACGTAGTGCCGTTCGAACGAGGTGGTGGCCGTATTTTCCTGCACAATGGGATAAAGGTTGATGGTGGAGAGCGCGAACCGTGCATCTCCCGCAGCTCGCGCGGCCGCCCGGAACTGGCGCCACTGGCGTACGAAGCCTGCGTATTCGCGCTGCCGCGTCAACCACTGCAGGGAGCGGCGGCCAAGGAACCTGGCCCCTCGCACCGCTACGGAGACGATCCCTGGCGTAGTTGGTTCCGGCATCACGAGGTCGTTCCCCTTCTATCGCGTTTCAGGATCCGTGAGGCGCTGCGACGGCCTCGCGAGCGATGGCCGCGTAGGTCTGCGCGAATTCCTTCCGCCGCGCGGGGAGCAGGTCGGCCACGCGCGCCATCGCGGCCGCATCGCCCGCATCGTCCGCCGTCCACGCCGCCCACATCGCCTCGGCGAGCTGCTCCGGCTGCCGCGGATCGAAGTACGTGGCGCGATCCGGCGCCTGCTCGCGGTGGACCGCGATGTCCGAAAGCAGCACGCGCTTGCCGAGCGACTTCGCCTCTTCCACAGTGGTGCTCCAGCCCTCGAAGAGGGAAGGGTTCAGCACCGCCACCGAGTGGCGGAGAAATCCGGCGAGGTCCGCGAAGGGGACGACTCCGAGAATGCGGTAGCTGTCCGCCACGCCCATTTCGTCGCGCTGTTGCAGGAAGCGCTCGAAATACCCCGGCGACCGGTAGTCGCTCGCGTCGCCGGTCGAAAGCACGAGGACCTCACGTCCGCTCTTGCGAAGCAGGGCGAGCGCGTCCAGCACCAGCCCGTGGTTCTTGTGGACCCAATATTGGTTCGGCAGGACGAAGAAGCGCCCGGTAAAGCCATACCTCGCCTGCAGCGCCTCGAGAGGCGTCCCGGCCACCGCCGCCGCGGACCCGTCGACGAAACGGAGAACGCGAAGTTTTTCCGCATGCCCAGGGAAGAACCGCTCGGCGTCCTTCCGCGCCGCATTGCTGCTCACGATCACGAGCGCCGCCTGGCGCAGAAATCTCGTGAAGGTTGCATCGCGCGCGGCGCGCTCGGAGGGCTGAAAGAAGTCGGGCAGCGTCCGATGCTGGAAATCGGAGATCCAGGCGATGGTCGGCGTGCGCGCGCGGGGGCCGAGGACCCCGAAGTGCGAGAGGACCTCGAGGCGGTGGTGTCTCAGGATTCGATCGAGGAGCGGGTCCCGGTGGAGCACGGCGGCGAGGCCGCGCAACACGAGCAGGTTGCGGATGCTCAGTGCGGCGCTCCGGGTGATCTCGACGCCGTCGAATCCTGCGGGCACGCGCGCGCCCGCCTCCGTCAAAAGGATAGGTTGCACGCCGCACTCCGGCGCCGCGGCCAGGGCCCCGAGGAGGTTGCGCAGGTAATTGGACCCGCCCAGCCACGCTTCGCCGGTGCGGGGATACACGAACCCGACGCGAATCATTGCCCGCCTCCGGCAAACCACGCGGCATATTCGTGGACACCGGCGCGCCAGGGGATCCGCGGGGCCCAGCCCCAGGAGAGCGCGAGGCGGTTGTCGGCGACGATCCGAAACGGATCGCCGGGACGTTGCTTCTGTGTGAAGGTCACCTGGCCCGCAAAGCCGAGTGCGCGGGCGAGTTCGGTGACGACCTCGCGAACCGTGGCCCCGACTCCGCATCCGCCGTTCACGATGGGGGAGGAGGGGGAAGCATGGCCCGCCGCTTTCAGGATAAGCCCCACGGCGTCCTCTACGTGAAGCCAGTCGCGCGTTTCTCCGCCCGTCCCCGAGAACGACGCCTCCCCCCGAGATAGACGGTTGCACGCTTCCCAGAGCAACTGCTTGCGCAATCCCGATCCGTACACCGAGAAGAACCGCAGCACCGCGGAGCGCACTCCGAAGGACTTGCCGTATTCCGCGCACCGTTGTTCCGCGAGGAGCTTGTGCACGGCATAAGGAGATTGTGGAGAGAGCGCGGCGTTCTCGGCGACGGCGCCGCTCTCGTGCGAGCCGTAGACGCTGCCGCTCGAGGGAAGCAAGACGGCCGCGTGGGGAGCGCGCAGCCGAACGTACTCGAGCACCGCCACGGTGGACTCGACGCTGCGCCGGTAGTCGCGAAGGGGCTGCTCGACGGAGGACGCGACCGAAGCTCCGCCGGCGCAGTGGATGATCAACTCCGGTTGCGGCTGGCCGACCAGACTCTCGAGGTTCACCTCGCCGGCGGTCCAGGAGGCAAGTCCGAGCCGTCCCCACTCTTCGGGCGGCCAGTCGCCGTGGCCGAGCCCGTGCACGGCGTATCCCTGGTCCGAGAGAAGGCGGGCGACGTGGCGGCCCAGGAAGCCGCGGGCACCGGTCACGAGTGCAATGCGCTCAGCCACGCGGACTCAACGTTCGTGCCTGCCGGAGGAGCTGCCGGGCTTTCTCAGTCGGGCGGAGTGACATTCGCCAAAATCCGCGGACATGGTAGCAGCGGTCCGGCGGAGTGACCACCGGGTTGCAGGTGTCGCTCAGCCACGCGGCCTCCCGTTCGAGTCCAGGAGCTCCCGGATCGGACGCTCCCGTCCGGAGGCCAGGTCGAGCACCGGAAGCGACGCGATCTGCGCGAGCCGGTCCACGTGCCTGCCGAGAAACGTCAGCCGCCCGCCCGGGTCGCGGGATTCGCGGAAGCGACTCTCGGCCCAGGCCTCGCCGGGGGGAACCACCCGCAGGTTTCCCAGGATGTCGCTGCGCACGAAGAAGACGTTGTTGCCCGCGCTGTTTCCGCCGACGCAGGCAAATCCTTTCTTCGCGGCCAGCGCGATTAGCGCGGAGATGGACGCGCCGTAGTAGAGACTCGAGAAATGCGCGTTGGCGCGCTGAAAATCGGCACGATACGGTATGGCAAGGGAAAGTTCCGGCCCGAAGATGGAATTGTACTCGACGATCAGGATGCGGGGGCGGATTGCCTCGATCGCCTGGAGCACCCAGTAATCGTTGCCGTCGAGGTCGATGGAGAGCAATCCGATGTCACCGGCGATTCCCGCATTCCGGATCAGCGCGTCGATGTTGGCGGCGTCGATGAATGCCGATACCGCCTGCAGATCATATCGCCAATCGAGCCCGCTCGCGGCGAGGTAATTCCGGTGCGCATCGCCGGAGTCGATGATCAGCCCACGCCAGTTGTCGTTGCAGAGCAGGAACCGGGTATTCGATTCGGAGTAATCGCCGACGCCGAACTCGACGAAGATCTCTTCCTGCACGGGAATCTTTCCCAGCAGGTATTGAATGATGCCGTCCTCCCCCCATTGCGAAAAGACCTGGAATTCGGCTTCGCGCAGGCTGGAAAACGTCTCTGCCCGAACTAAGCGGCTCTCCTGCTTTCCGATCGCGAGGCGGATCCGGTCGAGCCCTGCCTCTTTCCGCGCGCACACCCGGGTGCGGAGCCGCCGCAGCCAGTTCATCGTTCGGGGGTCCGCAGCATGCTCTGAGTCCGGCGAAGTGGCATTGGCGACTTTCCGCGTGGCATCGTAGCAGCCGGGCGCAGGAGTGACCATCGGAGGCTGGCGTTGGATGAGGGCGCGCATCGAGAGGACGACCGCAGGCAGACGGCCAGCGGGCCTTTGGCTCCCATCGCGTTCTTCGCCTTCCGTCGCCCTTGGACGACGCTGCAGGCGCTCTACTCGCTGAGCCGTTGCCCGGAGGCGGCCGGAAGCGAACTGCATGTCTTCTCGGACGGCCCGAGGACCGACGCCGATCGCGAAGCCGTCGCGCTGGTCCGTGAAGTGGTGCGCTCGCACCGCTGGTGCAGCCGGGTCGAGGTGCACGAGTCTCCTCAAAACCTCGGGCTGGCGCGCTCGGTGATCGCTGGGATTGGAAGCCTCTGCCGCTCCCACGGGCGGGTCATCGTCCTCGAGGACGATCTGCTCGTTTCGAACGGGTTTCTCCACTACATGAACGGCGCGCTGGACCTTTACCGCGACGAGCCGGTGGTGATGCAGATCTCGGGACATAGCTTCCCCGCCTTCGCGCCCGAGAGCCGCGCGGTGCTACTCCCAGCCGTCACCTCCTGGGGGTGGGCGACCTGGCAGCGGGCCTGGTCGCAGTTCGAGGAAGTGCCGGAAGGCTGGGAAGAGCTGCGCAGCGATCACCGCCTGCGACGCTCCTTCGATCTGGACGGCGCTTACCCCTACAGCCGGATGCTGGAGGCCACGGTCGCCGGAAAGATCGATACCTGGGACATCTTCTGGTGGTGGACGGTGCACCGGCGCGGAGGGCTGGGCCTCTTCCCGCTGCGCACGTTGGTCCGCAACATCGGCTTCGGCGAGGATGCGACCCACACCCGGGGCAGGCTGCTGCTCGAGGCCCCGCATTGGCGCGCCGACGCATCGATCGACGAGTTCCCTGCCCTGCCCAAGATCGACGAGGAGATCTTCCGGCGCTGGAAAGAATACCTGCGCGTGCAGGGCGGCTCGCTGCCGCGCCGGTTTTTCGGCCGCGCGGCGGCCGCGCTTCGGTTGCGCGGACTGCGCTGAGCCCGGTCACGTCCCGGTCACTTGGCGGGCAGGCCGTCCGCTCGAGCAGCGCTGAGCCGGATTCCCAGAAGAGCCAGCAGCGAGACGAGCAATTTTCGCCGTTGCCTGCCACCGGGCAGCACTTCGTTGAAGGCCAGCTGAACCGCGGCGGCGAGCAGCAGCGACACTGCGCATTCGGCTGCCAGCCTCAGCCAGGACGGAGGACCTGCGACGGCGTCGTGGATCTTCACCAGCAGCGCGAGGACGGCGACTGCCGCAGCGGGCGGAGCCCAGACGCAGAGCGCGAACTCGGCGAGCCGGATCTCCGGCAGGTAGACGCGCAGGGCGATTTGAAGGAGCACCAGCCACTGGGCGAGCACCCCGCCGATCATGGCCCACCCGACGCCCGTCAAGCCGACGCGAGAAGTGAGGAACAACCCGAGGCAGAGCACGACGACACCCGTGACCAGGGACGACACCGCCAGCAGTCGCGACTTGCCGAGGCCGAGACAGAGGAAGAGGGGTCCGGTGAACGCCATGCCCATGATGCATCCCACACAGAGGAGGCGGAGAACCGCGGTCCCCTGTTGGGCGGCCGCCGGCGAGACCCACAGGCTGATGAAGTCTCCGCCGACGGTGGCCATCACCGCCATGACGATCCCGAAGACCGTCGACAGCGCCCACCCCGCTTGCAGCGAGACGCGCCGGGCATCGCCCACGGCGCCCGCCCCCTGTTTCTGGCTGACAGCGGGAAAGAGAACCTCTCCCATCTCATGGAACGTCCCATAGCCGGCGCCCACCATGGAAAAGGCGATGGCGTAGACCCCGACCGTGGCGGGCGAGAATCTGGACCCGAGGATGTAGCGATCGCTCCAATTGGCCACCAGCCCGCCCGCCGCCGCCAGGGCTTGCCAGGCCCCCATGGAGAGGGACCTCCGAAACAAGGCCCCGTGCCAACGGGGAAGGGCGCGGAGGCCGGGCAAGGAACGCGACGCCGCCCCGAACCAGAACGCCATCATCATCAGATTGACCAGCGTCTGGACCACGACGACGTCCAGCAGGCCGCCTCCCAGGAATACGGTCAGCACGCCCCCGCCGCCGGTGCAGAGACCGGAAAGCGTCCTCAGCCGGGAGGCGCGGCCGAAGAGCCGGTGCGCCACCAGAACTCCGGAATAGGTCACGTTCACCAATCCGGCAAACCAATTCAGACCGATCAGGCGGAATCCCGTCGTCGCCAATTCCTGAAGTTCGGGCGGAATGGCAAAGATCCGTGAGGCGAGCAGGCGCGCCACGAGCACGAGTCCGACGCAGCCGCAGCTCCCGACCACGAAGTTGAAGATCAGCGTCGTCTGGACCGTCTGGGTGGCGCCTTCAGGATCGCCTCGACCGATGGCCTCGGCGACGTACTTGACGGTGGCCGTGGCCACTCCCAGTTCGAGAAGCGCCATGGGAGCAAGCGCCGCCTGGAACAGCGCCAAAAGCCCCCACTGCTCCATGCCTAACAGCCGCGCGAAGACCGGTACGGTGACGAGCCCGACGAGGGACAGCGCGATGGTGCTTGCGAAGCGCCACGCCGCGTGCTGGACGAGGTTGGACTCTGCGGCCATGGGAGGGACCAACCTATCAGCCCGAGCCGGGCTTTCACGCAACTTTCCGCATAGACTGCGGCCCGATGGCCCTGCGCTCCATTCTCATCGCCGACGACGAGGAGTCGATCCGCCACCTCCTCACCGTGCTGTTGACCGAGCGCGGCTACGACGTGCGGGCTGTCTCCGACGGCGAGGAGGCGCTGCGCGAGCTGCAGGCGCGCGATTACCACGCGCTGGTCACCGACGTGCGCATGCCCAAGCTCGACGGCCTGGCGCTGGTGCGCGCGGCGCAGGCGGCCAGTCCCGAGACCACCATCATCGTGATGAGCGCGTACGGGTCGCACCAGCTGGCCATCGAGGCGATGAAGGCCGGCGCGTACGACTACCTCGGCAAGCCCTTCCGGCCCGACGAGGTGCTGCTGGTCCTGCGCAAGGCCGAGGAGCGCGAGCGCCTGCGGTTGGAGAACCTCACCCTTCGCCGCGAGATCGCGCGCGCGCGCGGGCCCTCGCAGCTGGTGGCGGAGAGCCCGGCCATGCGCGAAGTGATGCGCGTGGTGCACAAGGTCGCGCCCACTGCCACCACCGTGCTCATCGAGGGCGAGAGCGGCACGGGAAAAGAGGTGGTGGCGCGCGCCATCCACGAGCTGTCGCCGCGGGCCGAGCGGCCGTTCGTGGCGGTGAACTGCGGGGCCATCCCCGAGCAGCTCATCGAGAGCGAGCTGTTCGGCCACGCCAAGGGCGCGTTCACCGACGCCGGCACCGCCAAGCGCGGGCTGTTCGAGGAGGCGGAGGGCGGGACCCTCCTGCTCGACGAGGTGGCCGAGCTGCCGCTCCTGCTCCAGCCGGCGCTCTTGCGCGTGTTGCAGGAGAGCGAGGTGCGGCGCGTGGGCGATACCCGCTCCGCGAAAGTGGACGTGCGCGTGCTGGCCGCGACCAACCGGGACCTGGCGGCGCTGGTGCAGGCGGGGCGGTTTCGGGAGGACCTCTATTATCGATTGAACGTGGTGGGCGTGAAGGTGCCGCCCTTGCGCGAGCGCTTGGAGGAGATCCCCGCGCTGGCGGCGCGCTTCCTCGGGCGGCACGGAGCGGCGGCGCGGCGGATCTCGCCACGGGCCCTCGAGCTCTTGCAGCGCTACCGCTGGCCGGGGAACGTGCGCGAGCTGGAGAACGCGCTGGAACGGGCGCTGGTCCTCTCCGAAGAGGAGGAGCTCGAGCCGGAGGCGCTGCCCGAAGCGGTCCGCAGCGCCGGGGCCGCGCCCGAGCCGGTGCCGGCCTCGCTCGACCCGGACGATTTTTCCGTCAAGCGCGCCCAGCGGGTGATGGAGGCGGACCTCATCCGCCGCGCCCTCGAGCACACAGGCGGCAACCGCACACGCGCGGCCGAGCTGCTCGAGCTGTCTCCGCGCGCGCTTTTGTACAAAATACGCGAATACGGCCTCGAATGACCTCGCGCCGCCGGCGCGCTGGCGGGTACGCGCGTGAGGGGTGGCGGGGCACGGCCCTACCATCGGTAGTGGTGTAGGGAATCCACCTGACCATTAATCAGGGTGAATTGAACCCTTAATGAAGGGTGAATGACGGGTCAGTGCGGGGCCAGTTCCTTGACCGCCTACACGCGATCGATCCATGGATGTCGCGTGGGAGGGCCCGCCGTGAACCGAGTGCAGAAATTCCGGGAAGCAGCGCTTATGGCCAAGGCGGAACTGGCCCGCAAGGCTGGAGTGTCCGAGTCGACCATCGATCGCGTCGAGTCCGGCCACGACTGCAGGATGGAGACCAAGCGCAAGATCCTCTTCGCGCTGGGCCTCACCATCCAGGAGAGCAGCAAGCTGTTCCCCCGCAACGGCGCGCGGCAAAGGCCGGGGCGGGGATGATGGACGTTTTTTTTGGGGCCTCGAAGTCCGGTGATAGCGTCCCCGCCAAGCCGGTCGGCGAGAATACAGGCGGAAGGAAAGGCTGAAACGTCATGGCAAAGAGCAAGCTCGCCCTCGGTCTCGACATCGGCTCCAGCTCGGTGAAGCTGGTGCAGCTCAAGGACGCCAAGCGCGGCTACATCCTCGAGGCATTCGGGGTGGCCCCGCTGCCGCCCGAGGCCATCGTCGACGGGGCGCTGATGAACTCCACCGCCATCGTCGAGGCGATCCGGGAGCTCGTTTCGCAATACAAGCTGAAGAACCGCGAGGCGGCCATCGGGGTCTCCGGCCACTCGGTGATCATCAAGAAAATCTCCATGCCCAAGATGTCGCAGGAGGAGCTGGAGGAGAGCATCCAGTGGGAGGCGGAGCAGTACATCCCCTTCGACGTCAAGGACGTGAACATCGACGTGCAGATCCTCACGCCGGCCGACGTCGACACCGGCACCGGCCAGATGGACGTGCTGCTGGTCGCCGCCAAGAAAGACATGATCAACGACTACACCTCGGTGGTTTCCGAGGCGGGCCTTTCGGCCGTGGTGGTCGACGTCGACGCGTTCGCGGTGCAGAACTCGTTCGAGGTCAACTACGACATCCCCAAGAACGAGACCATCGTGCTGGTCAACGCCGGCGCCAGCGTCGTCAACATCAACGTGCTGGCCAACGGCCTGACGACCTTCACCCGCGACGTGACCATGGGCGGGAACCAGTTCACCGAGGAGATCCAGAAGCAGCTCAACGTCAGCTACGACGAGGCGGAGAAGCTGAAGGTCGGCGGCGACGCCGCCCAGGACTCCGACTCGGTCGTTCCGCAGGAGGTGGAGCGCGTCATCCAGGGCGTGGCCGACCAGATGGCCGGCGAGATCCAGCGCTCCCTCGACTTCTACACGGCCACCGCGGCCGACTCGCACATCGCCCGCCTCTACCTCTCCGGCGGGACGGCGAAGATCCCCGCGCTCTTCAAGGTCATCGAGCAGCGCGTCGGTGTGCCGGTCGAGATCCTCAACCCCTTCAAGGGCGTGGAGATCGACAACCGCAAGTTCGACCCCAACTACGTGATGGACGTAGCTCCGTCGGCGGCCGTCGCCATCGGGCTGGCCCTGCGCCGGTCGAACGAGCGCTAGGGATGAGGAGCCAGACGCCATGATCCGGATCAACCTCCTCCCGGTCCGCGCCGCCAAGAAGCGCGAGTTCGGGCGGCAGCAGCTCATCCTCTTCGGCCTGCTGCTCGTGCTGGCCGTAGTGGGCAACTACACCTGGTTCAGCAGGGTGGACAGCGAGCTGTCCTCGCTGGAGCAGCAGATCCTCCGCACCCGCGCCGAGATCGCGCAGCTGGAGAAGACCATCGGCGAGGTGAAGTCGATCAAGGACGACAAGAAGGCCCTCGAGGACAAGCTCAGGATCCTCGAGACGCTCAAGAGGGGCCGCACCGGCCCGGTCAAGGTGATGGACGAGCTGGCCACCATCATCCCGCCCAAGGTGTGGCTCTCCGAGTACACCGAGCAGGCCGGCCAGGTGAACCTGCAAGGCCACTCCTCCACCTACGAGGACCTGAGCAGCTTCTCCAACAAGCTGAAGGCCTCCAAGCACTTCACCAACATCACCATCAAGCGCGCTCAGCAGAGGGCGGACGGCGTGATCGACTGGGTCATCACCTGCACGGCGGACTACGCGGCCTAGAGGAAACCCATGGCGCTCAGCGGACAGGACATCCTCAACGCCGTCAACAAGGCCCCGCTCGGCCAGAAGATCGGCGGCGTGGCCGCGGTCGTCGTGCTGCTCACCGCCGCCAACTGGTACTTCTTCATCGACGCCAAACTGACCGAGATCACCCAGAAGCAGGCGCAGCTCCGCACGCTCGAGGACGAGCTGATCCAGAAGCAGTCCATCGCCAACAACCTGGCCCAGTTCAAGCACGAGAAGGAGATCCTCGAGCGGCGCCTGGCGCAGGCCCTCACCGAGCTGCCCAACGAGGCCAACATCGACGACCTCATCCGCTCGCTGTCGGAGATCGGGACCAAGAGCGGCCTCACCATCAACACCATCGAGCCGCAGGCGGAGCAGAGGCAGTCGTTCTACGCCGCCATCCCCATCGTCATGGCGGTGACGGGCAATTACCACGAGATCGGCGTCTTCCTCGACTCGCTCTCCAAACTGGCGCGCATCGTCAACGTCACCAACATCAAGATGGGCAGTCCGCGGACGACCAACGAGAAGCTGGTGGTAGCCGCCAGCTACGTCGCCACCACCTTCCGCTTCCTGCCCGAGTCGGCCCGACCGCCGGAGGCCCCCAAATGAACCGCCTGCTGGCCCTCGCGCTCGCGGCCGGTGCCGTCGCTGCCTGCGGCAGCCCGGCGCCGCCGCCTCGGCGCGCCCCTCCGCCGGCGCCGGTCCAGCCCAAGCCGATGGAAGAGGACGTGACGCCCAAGGCGCCGACCAACATCTACGTCTATTCTCCCATCGGGAAGCGCGACCCGTTCCAGAACGCCTTGGCCCCCCAGGGCCTCTCGGCCATCGACACCGGCCGCCGCAAGACGCCGCTGGAGAAGTGGTCGCTCGATCAGCTCAAGCTCTCGCTCACCGTCACGGGCACCGCCACGCCCCTGGCCATGGTGGAAGACCCGGATCACCGCGGGTGGACCATCCGCCTGGGCGACTTCATCGGCAAGAACGGCGGCAAGGTGACGGGCATCCATCGCGACGAGATCGTCGTCACCGAGACCATCACCGACCACTCCACGGGCCGCGTCTATCCGCAGAACGTCAAGCTGGTGCTGCCGCAGACCAAGGACGAAGAAAGAGACATGAAGATGCTCCAGGAAGGCGAGCAGCTCGGTCCGTCGAAGGGGGGACGCTAGCGTGCGCGTCGCAATCGAGTCGAAGGAGAAACGGATGCGGAGGCACCTCATGTTCCCAACCATCGCCGCGGCGCTGATCGCCGCCGCGCCCGCGGCGCGCGGCGCGGTCGCGAGCAAGGTCACTTCGCTGGAGGCGCCGGCGTCGGGCGGGACGGTGATCATCCACGCCAGCGCGCTGCCCGAGTTCACGGTCTTCAAGCTGTCGGGGCCGCCGCGGGTCGTCATCGACCTGAACGGCGCCGACGTGACGGCGGCGGCGCGGCCCCTCGAGGTGCACCACGGCGGCATCGCCGCCGTGAGCGCCGCGCAGTTCGACGAGGGCGCCACGCGCGTGGGGCGCATCGTCGTGACGCTCGAGGGCGACCAGAAGTACGAGGTCACGCCCAGCGGGACAGACCTGATAGTCACCGTGGGCGGCCTCGGACCACAGGCCTCGGCCCCCGCGCCTCAGACCTCGGGCGCCGACTCGAACGTGGTGACGTCCCGTGAGGATGCCGTCGAGGTCAAGAAACCGGCCCGTGCGCTGCAGGGCGTGACGGTCGACGGCGCCGCGGTCCACATCGCCACCGACGGTGAAGTGTCCTGGTTCAGCCTCGTCGAGCTGAAGAATCCCGGCCGCCTCGCCCTCGATCTCCACGGCGTCTCCGGCAAGGCCTCGAAGGCCAACAGCGCCGGCCTGGTCAAGGGCGTGCGCGTGGCCAGGCACGACGACGGGATCCGCGTCGTGATCGACGCAGCGGGCGCCGCAATGCCGAACTACGACGTCTTCCGCACCGCAGCCGGCCTGGACGTGCGCGTGGTCAGCCAAAAACTCGCCAATGCACCCCCAACCCAAACCCAGACCCAAACCCCGAACCCAAACCCAAACGCGAACCAGAACCAGAACCCAAACGCGGCCCAAAAACCCGAACCCCAGTCGGCAAAGCTCACGGTCGCGTCTAACAAGCCCGCGGCGCCGCCGAGCACGACCATCCCGCGCCTCGTTCCCATCCGCGCCGTCGAACTCCGCACCGTCGACGGCCGCACCGAAGTGCTGGTCGCCCTCGAGGACCCGGTGCAGTTCGAGATCGCCCGCCCCGACGCCACCACTTCCGTGCTCACGCTGCACGGCGCAGCTCTTCCCGACCGGCTCGAGCGCAAGCTCGACGCCAGCTCGCTGGGCGGGCCGGTCGCGACGCTGTCGTCCTATCGCGTGCCGGGCGGCAGCGACGTCAAGGTAGTCGCCAGCACGCGGAAGGGCACCTCCGACCAGATGACGGCCAACAAGGGCACACTGACGTGGAAGTTCGGCGGATCCAGGCCCGTCGCGCAGGCCACCAGCCCCGCCCCGAAGGCCGCCGCCATGGCCTCCGAGGCAAAGGCGGCCACCTCGAGCAGCATCAGCGTCTACGACACCAGCCAGTACACGGGCCGCAAGGTCGACTTCAACGTCAAGGACATCGACATCAAGAACCTGCTCGGGGCCATCGCCGAGATCAGCAAGAAGAACATCATCGTCGCCGACGACGTGCACGGCACGGTGACCATCAAGCTGCGCAACGTGCCCTGGGACCAGGCGCTCGACATCATTCTCAAGTCGAAGCAGCTGGGGAAGGAAGAGATCGGCAACATCATCCGCGTGGCGCCCATCCAGACCCTGCGCGCCGAGCAGAAGGAAGCCGCCGAGGCATACAAGAACCGCCAGGCCACGGAGCCGCTCAAGGTCCGCCTCATCCCGGTCAACTACGCCAAGTCGGAAGCGCTCATGCCGCAGATCAAGGACGCGCTCACCGAGCGCGGCACGGTATCGGTCGACACCCGCACCAACACGCTCATCGTCAAGGACGTGCAAGAGGCGCTGCTGCGCGCCGAAGGCATCGTGCGCAACCTCGACACGCAGACCCCCGAGGTGCTCATCGAGGCGCGCATCGTGGAAGCGGCCACCAGCTTCTCGCGCAGCGCCGGCATCCAGTGGGGAGGCAACATCTCGCTGGCGCCCACCTTCGGCAACCCAACGGGCCTCATCTTCCCCAGCATCGTCTCCATCGCCGGCGGCGCCGACGATCCCGCCGCCCCCGGCACCGGTCTGATCGGCGTCAGCACGCCCAACTTCGCCGTCAACATGCCCGCACCGACCGGCGCCAACACCGGCGGCGCGCTGGGCTTCGTCTTCGGCAGCGCGGGCGGCGCGGCCAACCTGAACCTGCGGCTCTCCGCGGCCGAGGCCTCGGGCACCATCAAGACCATCAGCTCGCCGCGCGTGGTCACGGTCGACAACACCGACGCGAGCATCAGCCAGGGAATCAGCATCCCCTACTCGCAGACCAGCGCCGCCGGCGTGTCGACCACCTTCATCGAAGCGCGCCTGGAGCTCAAGGTCACGCCCCACGTGACGCAGGAGGGCTCCATCCAGATGAAGATCAACACCACCAACAACCAGCCCAACCCGCAGCTGACCGGCTCCAACGGCCAGCCCTCCATCAGCCGCCGCGAGGCGAAGACCGAGGTGCTGGTGAAGGACGGCGAGACCACCGTCATCGGCGGCATCTACACCCGCCGCAACTCCGAGGCGTGGAACGAGGTGCCGGTGCTGTCGAAGATCCCCATCCTCGGCTGGCTGTTCAAGAAGAAGGCCATCGCCGACGACCGCACCGAGCTTCTGGTCTTCATCACCCCCCGCATCGTCAACCGCTCGCAGTCCGTCGTCGCAGCCGCGCCAGGCGCGGGCGACGAGGGAAAGCAGTAGGAGGCCAGGGAAATGAAAATGCGCACTCACATCCTCTTGCTGGCGCTGCTTGCCACGAGCTGCTTCGTGAAGAGCAACAAGAATTCGGCCATCATCGTCACCAGGGTGGTGAAGGGCACGTCGGCGGGGACCCCCGCGGTGTGTACCTACAACCCGTCGGATGCGGAATTTGATTTCGCCAACGTGAACCCGGCCGTCGTCTCGGGCGTGATGGGGGTGGTGATCTCCAACCAGCTCACCAAAACCGACTCGATCAACACCGTACTGCGGACCGACTCCACCATATTCAGTCCGCACCAGGTGGTGGCCGACTACGAGGTCATCGGTGGGCCGATCATCGCCGGTCAGATCATCCCCGTCTCTGGGGCCTCGATCGGCGGGGGCGGCAGCTCGACGGCGGTCCTGACGCCGTTCTTCTTTCCGCCGGCGGTCAAGGCGCTCCAGGGGACCATCCGCGTCACTTTCCACATCGAGGGCAAGCTGGACGACGGAACCAACATGAAGAGCACCGAGCACGAGTACATCTTCATCACCTGCAACGCGCTGGGCTGCAGCACGCTGTGCACCTAGCTTGACGTCCGCCGAGACGGCATGACACGGTCCGCCGCAGCCGAAGGCGAGGCATGGTGACGGCGACGCTGGCAGAGCTGTACGTGAAGCAGGGGCTGATCGGAAAGGCTCGCGAGATCTACCGGCGCCTTGCCGAGGCCGGCGACGAGGCGGCCCGACGCAGGCTGCTGGAGCTGCCCTCGGCCGAGGCGCGCGTCAAGCTGCTGGAGGAATTGCTCGAGACGGTGCGGAGCCGAAAGGGCTGAGATGGGCTTCAAGGAAGACCTCGAGCAGATCTGCGGCAAAGTGGAGGGCTCCTTCGCCGCCAGCCTGATGGGATTCGACGGCATCGCCATCGAGACGCACGAAGCGCGGGTATCCCAGGGCATCGAGATGCAGACGCTGCTGGTCGAGTACTCGGGCATCCTCTCGCAGGTGCGCCAGGCGGCGGAGACGCTGCAGATGGGCCAGGCCTCGGAAGTCTCGATCCGCACCGAGAAGATGGTGGCGGTGGCCCGGCCGCTCACGCCCGACTATTTCGTGGTGCTGACCATGTCGCCGGAGGGCAACGTGGGGCGCGCTCGCTACGAGCTGCGGGTCGCCAGCCCAAAGCTGGCCGCCCAACTTTGACCCGAAAAAACGCACCGCCAAGGCGCGAAGTTTCCGCGGTCAGAGACGCAGCGCGTTGGTGGACTGGCGGGTTTTTTTGCGGTAAATCCCCGCGCCCTCTCTTGTAGGAGCGCTTTCGATGGCCGAAGTCTACGACACCAGCGAGTTCCGCAACGGGCTCAAGATCCTCGTCGACGGCGACCCGTACGAGATCGTCGAGTTCCAGCACGTCAAGCCCGGCAAGGGCTCGGCCTTCGTGCGCACCCGCATCAAGAACCTCATCACCGGCCGCGTGCTCGAGCCCACCTTCAAGTCGGGCGACAAGGTCGGCCGCCCCGACATGGAGGAGAAAGAGATGCAGTACCTCTACAAAGAGGGCGACCACTACGTCTTCATGGACGTGAAGACGTACGAGCAGACGCACATCGGCGAGGACTCGCTCAAGGAAGCGAAGAACTTCCTCAAGGAGAACATGAACGCCCACATCCTTTTCTGGAACGGGCGCACCATCGCCGTCGAGCTGCCCAACACCGTCGAGCTGAAGGTGAAGAAGTGCGATCCGGGCGTGCGGGGCGATACCGTGTCGGGGGCGATGAAGCCGGCTACGCTGGAGACGGGCTTCACGCTCAACGTGCCGCTCTTCATCAACGAGGGCGACATTCTCAAGATCGACACCCGCAACGGGCAGTACCTCACCCGAGTGGGGTGACATGGACGTCGACAAGCTCAAGGCCATCCTCGCCGCTTTGCAGGGTACCGACGTCACGCGCCTGACCTGGGTGGAAGGGCAGGAGACGCTCGATTTGCGATTCGGCCATCCGCCGCCGGCCACCACCGCGGTCCATGCGGTGCCGGCCCCTGCCGCCGTCCCGCTCTCGGCCGCCGCGCCCGCTCCGGCGCCGGCCTTCGCTCCCGCCAATCCAGCGCATGCCGCCGCCCCCGCCGCCCGACCCGCCGACGACAAGAAGACCTTCACCGTCAACTCGCCGTTCGTGGGCACGTTTTACAGCTCCGCCTCGCCGGACAGCCCGCCCTTCGTCGACGTAGGGCAGGTGGTGAAGAAAGGCCAGGTCCTCTGTATCGTCGAGGCGATGAAGCTGATGAACGAGATCGAGGCAGAGCAGCCCGGCCGCCTCGTCGAGGTGACCATCCAGAACGGCAGCCCGGTCGAGTACGGCGAGGCGCTCTTCCGCTTCGAACCGGTCTGACGGAGGCCGACGGCTTCGCCGGCAACCAGGCCGGACGCGTCGGCGGAGGCATCGGTGTTTCACCGCATTCTCATCGCCAACAGAGGGGAGATCGCGCTGCGCATCATCCGCGCCGCGCGCGAGCTGGGCATCGAGACGGTGGCGGTGCACTCGACGGCCGATGCGAGCTCGCTGCACGTGCGCTTCGCCGACCAGAGCTTCTGCATCGGGCCGCCGCCCTCGAAGGAGAGCTACCTCAACATGCCGGCGCTGCTCTCGGCGGCGGAGGTGTCGGGCGCCGACGCCATCCACCCGGGGTATGGGTTCCTCTCCGAGAACGCCGAATTCGCCGAGATGGTCATGCACTCGGGCCTGGGCTGGATCGGCCCGCGCCCCGAGATGATCCGCATGATGGGCAACAAGATCCGCGCCAAGGAAGCGATGAAGGAGGCAGGCCTTCCCCTGCTCCCCGGCTCGGAAGGCGTGGTGCACGAAGAGCGCGAACTGGTCAGGCTCGCCGAGAAGATCGGCTATCCGGTGATCCTCAAGGCGGCGGCGGGAGGCGGTGGGCGCGGGATGAAGATCGTGCGCGAGAAGGAGCAGATCGCGCCCATGTACCGCACCGCCAGCGCCGAGGCGCTGGCGGCCTTCGGCAACGGCGACATGTACGTCGAGCGCTATGTCGAGCGGCCGCGCCACATCGAGATCCAGATCGTCGCCGACGAGCACGGCAACATCGTCCACTTCGGCGAGCGCGAATGCTCGGTGCAGCGCCGCCACCAGAAGATGCTCGAGGAGGCGCCCAGCCCGGCGCTCAACGATCGGCTGCGCGAAAGGATGGGCCGCGTGGCCGTCGAGGCGATGCGCAAGGTCAAGTACAACAACGTCGGCACCATCGAGTTCCTGCTCGACGAGCGCAGCGACTTCTACTTCATGGAGATGAACACGCGCATCCAGGTCGAGCACCCCGTGACGGAGGCGGTGACGGGCATCGACATGCTCAAGGAGCAGATCCGGCTCGCCGCTGGAGAGGAGTTGGGCCGCACGCAGAAGAGCATCACCCTCAAAGGCCACTCCATCGAATGCCGCATCAACGCCGAGGACCCCACCACCTTCGCCCCCTCACCCGGGCTCATCACGGCTTACAATCCCCCCGGCGGGTTGGGTGTTCGCATCGACTCCGCCGCGTACGAGCAGTATCGCGTGCTGCCCTACTACGACTCGATGGTGGCCAAGCTGATCGTGCAGGCCGATAGCCGGCCCGCGGCCATCATGCGCATGCGGCGGGCGCTGGAAGAGTACATCGTGGAGGGGATCAAGACCAACATTCCCTTCCACAAGAAGCTCCTCATGTACGAGCCGTTCGTACAGGGTAGGTACGACACGCGCCTGGTGGAAAAACTCCTCGCCGAAAACCCGGTTTGATGGGAATCTCAGGGCTCCCGCACGCGTCCTATTATGTAACCCACTTCCTTGACCGGTAAGCAGATTTTCCGTTACGCTGGATTGCTGGCGCAGCAGCCTCTCCTACCCCCGCGAGCCTCCGACCGATGGATAAAAACAAGGTCATCGAGTCGGCAACGAAGCTGATCGCGAAGGGTCAGTTCGAGAAGGCCGTCAAGGAATACCAGCGCATCCTCGAGATCGACCCGGATGACGTCCGGATTCTCCAAAAGCTCGCCGAGCTGTACCACAAGATGAACCGCAAGGCGGAAGCGGCCGACTGCTTCGAGAAGGTCGCCAAGACGTACGCGGCGCAGGGCTTCTATCTCAAGGCGGTCGCTCTCTACAAGCAGGTCCTCAAGGTCATCGATCGCGTCGAGGTCAACGTCCGGCTCGCCGAGTTGTACCAGCAGCTCGGCCTCGTCGGGGACGCGACCAAAGAGTGGCAGGCCGTCTCGGCGTACTACGACAAGATCGGCGACACCAAGGCCAGCCTCGACACCCTCAAGAAGCTGGTCGACCTCGACCCGGACAACGTCGCGGCCCGCATCCGGCTCGGGGAGCAATACGCGCGGCAGGACCAGCTCATCGAGGCGGTGGCCGAGTTGCGACGCGCCGCCCAGTACCTGCAGCGCAACGGCCGGCAGGACGACTACCTGCGCGTGGCCGAGCGCATCAGCCATCTCGATCAAGCCGACGTCGGGCTGGCGCGCGAATTGGCGGAGAGCTACCTGAGCCGCGGCGACTCGAAGCGCGCGCTGGCCAAGCTGCAGATCTGCTTCAAGGCCAACCCGCGCGACCTGGGCACGCTGCAGATGCTGGCGCGCGCCTTCCAGGAGCTCGGGCAGGTTTCCAAGACGGTCTCGGTGCTCAAGGAGCTGGCGCGGGTGCACGTCGACGCCGGGCGCGCGCCCGACGCGCGCCAGACCTACCAACAGGCGCTGGAACTGGCGCCCGAGGACGCCGAGCTGAAGAGCGCGCTCAAGGGCCTCGCGGACCACACGGCCGCGGCGGGCGTGCGGGAGAGCGCTCCCGGGCAGCGGGCCGCTCCCGCGCCGCGCGCCGTTCCCCCTCCGGCCCGGCCGGCTCCCGCCGCCGTCGCCTCTCCTCCGCCGGCGCGTCCGCCCACGGCGCCCATCTCCGCGGCGGCGCGTCCGCCCACGGCGCCCGTCCGTCCGGCGCGTCCACCCACGGGGCCCATCTCGTCGGGCCCCGTCACCGCGGCTCAAGTTCCCAAGCTGCTCAAGGAGACCGAGGTCTACATCAAGTACGGCCTCCACGAGAAGGCGCAGGAGCACCTGCGCAAGATCTTCTCCGCCGATCCCGACAACGTCGAGGCGCACGACAAGGCCAAGACGGTGGCGTTGGCCACCAACCGCACCGAGGACGCGGTCGGCTCGCTGGCCACGCTGGTGCGGCTCTATACCCAGCAGGGCGACCCGCGGGCCGAAGAGGCCAGGACCGAGCTGCGCAGCCTCGATCCGTCGCATGCCGCGGCGTCGTCGGGTGGCCGGGCCGCCGGGCGCGGGGCGCGCTCAGCCGTCCACTCCGAGATCGAGATCGAGCCGCTCGCCGTCGGGCCCTCTTCCGAAGAGGAGGAGATCGTCTCCGACGAGGAGATCATCGAGGAGGAGGAGGGGCTGGTCACCGAGGTGGAGGCCGAGTTCGCCGACGAGGTCGAGGCGGAGGCGCCGATGTTGGAGGTGCGGCCGCTGAGGGCGGCGCCCGCCGAGGAAGTGGTCCTCGCCGATGCCGAGGACGACGAGTTCGCCAGCGACATCGCCGAGGCGGACTTCTACATCCATGCGGGGCTGGTCGAGGACGCGCGCGCCATCCTCGAGGCCATCATCATGGCCTCGCCGGATCACCCCGGCGCCTCCCGCCGTCTGGACGAACTGGGCGAGAGGCCCAAGCGGCCCGCCGCGCGCACCGTCATCAGGCCCGTCGCGGCGCGGGCTGCGCCCGAGCACGACGACCTGGCCGCGGAGCTGGCGGCGGAGCTGGCCGCCGAAGTGGGCGGCGGCACGCTCGACGACAACCAGCCGCTCGACGCTGACGTGCTCGACGCGTTCCAGGTCCCCGCCCAGGAAGTGCTGGGCGAGTTCCGCGCCAAGCTGCAGCAGACGGTGCGTCCCGAAGACGTGCAGACGCATTACGACCTGGGCATCGCCTACAAGGAGATGGGCCTGCTCGACGAGGCCATGGCCGAGTTCGAGCTGGCGCTGAAGCACGGCCGCGGCGGCTCGAGAGCGGCCGACTGCATCAGCATGCTGGGCACGTGCGAGATGGAGCGGAGCCGGCCCGCCGACGCCATCGAGCGTTTCCGGCGCGGGCTGGCGTTGCCCGATCTCTCCGACGAGGCGCGGTTGGCGCTGGCGTTCGAGCTGGGCGCGGCGCTCGAGTCGCTGGGCCAGAACGACGAGGCGCTCGAGCAGTATGAGACGGTGGTGCGCCAGGATCCCGGCTTCCGCGACGTGGCGGCGCGCATGACCAGCCTGGGCGGGAGCCTCTCCAACCACGCTCCCGCCGCCAAGGCCGGCGTATCGAGGCCCGCTCCCGCGAAGAGCGGCGCGCCGGCCATCGCGGCCAAGGGGGCAGCGCGCACGGCAGGTTCGTCGCTGTCGGCAGGTAGAAAAGCGCCCGCTTCCACCGGAGTCCCGGCCGCCGGCACCGAGCCGCCTGAGCCGCCCTTGCCCGCCCGCAAGAACCGGAAGATCGGGTTCGTTTGATGAACACGGTCCAAAGCGCGCCGCAGGCGCCACATTGCGTGTCCACGGCGAGCGGAGCGAGACCGTGAACTATCTCGACTACTACGAGCTGGCCCAGGAGCCCTTCTCCAACGCGCCGGTCTCGCGCTTCTACTTCAACTCGCCCCAGCATTCGCAGGCGCTGGTGCGGCTAACGCACCTGTGCGCGCAGATGAAGGGCCTGGGCATCCTGGTGGGGGACATCGGCGCGGGCAAGACCACGCTGGCGCGCCGCCTGCTCGACTCGCTACCCGAAGCGGAATACGAGGCGGCGCTGCTGGTCATCATCCACAGCGGCGTGACGGCGTCGTGGCTGCTCAAGCGCATCGCGCTGCAGCTCGGCGTCGACGCGCCCAGCGAGGACAAGTTGACGCTGCTGGGCCAGCTCTACCAGCGGCTGGTGAAGATCTACGAGTCGGGCAGGAAGGCCGTGGTGCTCATCGACGAGGCGCAGATGCTGGCTTCCCGCGAGCTGATGGAAGAGTTCCGCGGGCTGCTCAACCTCGAGGTGCCCGAGCGCAAGCTGCTCTCGTTGATCTTCTTCGGCCTGCCGGAGATCGAGTCGAACCTCAAGCTCGACCCGCCGCTGGGGCAGCGCGTGGCCATGAAGTACCGGCTCGACCACCTCAATTCCGAGAGCACCGAGGCGTACATCAAGCACCGGCTGCGGCTGGCGGGCGCCGCGCGCATGCCGTTCACGCCCGGGGCGGTGAAAGCCGTTCACAAGTTTTCCAGCGGTACGCCGCGCGTGATCAACACCCTGTGCGACAACGCGCTCTTCGAGGGCTACGTGGCGCGCGTCCCGATGATCGACGAGGCGATGATCGGGCGCGTGGCGCTCGATCTCGGCCTCGACGGCGGCGGCGCGCTCGTCGACGACAGGCCGGCCGCCGCGAGGAAAGCCGGCCCCGCCGCGCCCGGCGCAGAGAAGATCAAGTCCCTCGACCTCGGGGAGATCGATCGCTACCTCGCCGGGCTTGCCAAGCCGAGCTGAACCCCGGAGCACCTTGCTGATCCGCCTCCTCCTTGCCCTCGGACTCTCCGCGGCCGTCGTCTTCGGTGGCGCGGTGGCGTTCCTGCGCACGGATCTGGTCGCCAACGACCTCTGCGCCTACGCGGTGGCGACCATCGAGGAGGCCACCGCCGCGCAGGTGAAGGTGGCGCGCTGCTCGGTGGAACCGGCGGTGGGCAAGCTGACCATCGACGGCCTCGAAGTGGGCGCCCCCGGCGGGCGCATCGAGCTGCACATCGCGCGCGTCTTCGCGCAGGTCAAGGTGCGGCCGCTCTTGCAGCGCGTGCGGCTGGAGCGGCTGGAGATCGACCGCCCCGAGCTGCGGCTCTCGCTCGACCAGCAGGGCGCGTCGCCGCCCCGGGGCGGGCAGTGCCTGCCCGAGGTGCTCGACCGATTCGAGCTGGGCCGGGTGAAGATCCGCAAGGCCAGCGTGGTGGTGAAGACCGGCGGCGTGCGCGTCGAGGTGCCCCACGCCAGCGTGGCCATCCACGGCCGCGGCCAGGACCTGCACGTCAGCGTGGCGACCCGGGGCGGCAGCGTGGAAGTGCCGGGCCGCACCATCGGGCTCATCTCCAGCCGCGCCGCCGGCAACGTCGATCTGCGCGGGGCGGGGTCGATCGACCTGCAGCGCGCCGACCTCATCGGCACCGAGGCGTCGCTCTTCGTGAAAGGAAAGCTGTCCGACCTCTGCTTCCCCGCCATCGAGGCGACGGTCAACGCGCGCGTGGATGACCTGACGACCGCGTCGGAGCGGCTCATCCCCGGCCTGTTGCACGGCTTGCAGGGAGGGGTTTCGGTCGACGCGACCGTCGCCATCGGCGCCGGCCCTCCGCGCGCCAAGGGCGAGCTGCGCCTCAAGGCCGTCTCGCTGGAGGGCTTCAATCCCGGCGATGCGCGCATCCGCTTCGACGCGGAGCGGTCGCGGGTGAAGGTCGAGCGGCTCGAGGTGCCCATCCTCAAAGGCGGGGTGAGCGGGTCCATCGAGCTGGACCTGCGGGACGCGGCGCTGCCCATCAGCGCCGATCTGCAGCTCCGCGACGTGGAGCTGGCTGAGATCCTCCGCAAGGTGGGCGCACCGCACAGCATCGTCATGATGCGCAGCACCGGACGCGCGCAGTTGAAGGGCACGCTCTCGCCCTTCCTGCTCGCGGGCGAGACGAACCTCGAGCTGGCCGACTTCGCCGTGCTCGATCGCTCGTACGACAAGCGGCGGGCGGCGAAGATGTTCGAGTTCCCGCACGGCAAGGTGCAGACCGCCATCGCCATCGACCCGGAAAAAGTGGTGCTGCAGCGCACCGCGGTGGACGTGGGCGGCTCGAAGGTGCAGCTCGAGAGCACCTTCTTCACCGACCCGCAGCGCGGGATCGAGCTGCTCGGCCACGGGGAAGGGCTCGACCTCGACGACTTCCAGGGACACATCGGCCCGCTTCCCGCGCACGGCCGCGCCACCTTCGCCGCGCGCCTCTTCGGGCCGTACCTCGACTTTCACGTCGAGAGCTCGACGGCGGTGAACGACTTCCGCCTCCTCGATCTCTCGCTCGGCGACGTCTCCACCGAACTCAGCTTCGTCACCGGCAAGATGGAGCTGACGCTCGAGCAGATCCGCGGCCGCAAGGACCGCAGCTCGTACCAGGGGTATATGGCCCTCAACCTCCTCGACCCGGCCATGCCCGTCGAGGCCCACCTCTCGCTGCCCGACGCGTACCTGCACGACCTGATCGATCTGGCGGTGGGGCTCGTCCCCACGCTCGCAGCCGTCCACGACGTCGAGGAGGTGGACGGGCGCGTCTCCGGCCTGATCGACGTCAAGGGGCCGCTGGCGGGGCCGGAGGGAACGGCGTCGCTCGAGCTCGCCGGGCTGTCGCTCTGGCGGCAGACCTTCGCCAAGGGCAAGGCGCGCATCTCGCTGCACGGCAAGGAGCCGCGCCTGCAGATCGACGAGCTGGTGCTGGAGCACGGCGCCGCGCGATTCGACCTGGCGGGACGCTTCGGGCCGGCCTGGCAGCTCGACATGGAGGGGCGCACGAAGGGGTTCACGCTGGCCGACCTGGACGTGGCCAAGGCGGCGAACCTGAGCGGGCCGCTCCTCGCGACGGTGCACGTCGGCGGCGTCTCCTCGCATCCGCTCGTCGACGTGGCGGTCAAGTTCAGCGACGGCAAGGTGGGCGAGGCGCCGCTCGGCAACGGCGATTTCTCCCTCCAGGTCGATGGAAAGGCGATGACCTGGCAGGGCAAGGCGGGCGCGCACTCGATGCTGCGCGGCCAGGCCATGCTCGAGGACGACTTCCCCTACACCTGCACGGCCAGCCTGCGCATCCCCGACCTGACGCAGGTCGCGGCGCTGTTCGCGCTCGAGGCGGAGATGCAGCGCGGGTCGATATCGGCCGACGTGGACCTGAAGGGCTCGCTGCTCCGCTGGCGCCAGAGCTCGGGCGCCATCACGCTCACGCAGTTGCAGCTCTTGCGCAACGAGATGCAGTTCGAGAACGACGGCCCGGCCCAGCTCTCCTTCGGGCCAGAGGGCCTGACCATCCAGCGTCTGGCCCTGCGCGCGCCGTACACCACCGCGCTGCTCTCCGGCAGCCGCGCGCGCGACGGCAAGCTGGACCTGCGCCTGGCGGCGAGCATCGACGGGCGGCTCTTGCAGGGCATGGTCCCGGACATCGAGCACGCCGCCGGCACCTTCCTCGTGCAGGCCACCGTGGGCGGCACTTCCAAGGCGCCGACGGTGCTGGGCAACCTGCGCATCGAGGACGGGTCGATCAGCCTGCGCGGCCTGCCGGTGGCGGGGCGCGCGCTCAACGGGAGCATCTCCTTCTCGCAGGACGCGCTGGTCATCGACTCGATGGCCGGCAAGCTCAACAACGGCGAGGCCCGTCTTTCCGGCGGCATGGAGATGGATCATCTCACGCCGAAGCGCATCGACATGGCGGCGCACATCAGCAACGTCAACGTGAGACTACAAGAAAACCTCGGCGCGACGCTGGACGGCGATATGACGCTGTTCGGCCCGCCGCTCGAGCCGGTGCTGGGCGGGTCGTTGATCGTCTCGCGCATGAAGTACACCGAGGACATCGACATCGAGAAGTCGCTGCTCGATTTCTCGCGCCGGCCGCCCACGCCCAAGGTGCTCACCAAGTCGGCGATGCTGGTGCGCTTCGATCTCGACGTGCATCTCTCCAGGGACGTGCGCGTCGAGAACAACCTCGCCCGCGCCGACCTGAAAGGCGACCTCAAGGTCACCGGCACCTCGCGCGCGCTGGGCCTGCTCGGCTCCGTGAACACCGTTCGCGGCACGGCGACGTTCCGCGGGAACGAGTTCCAGATCGAGCAGGGCGTGCTCAGCTTCACCGACCGGCAGCGCATCCGCTCCAGCTTCGACTTCCAGGCCAGCGCGCAGGTCAAGGAGTACAAGATCCACCTGCACTCCTTCGGCACGCCGGGCGAGCCGCACGTGGCGCTCTCGTCGGAGCCGGCGCTGGCCGAGGCGGACCTCGGCTTCTTGCTCACCTTTGGTTTCGTCTCGACGGCTTTTCAACAAGCTTCCTTCAGCGCCGCCAACTCGGGCCTGGCCATCGGCGTCGAGGCGCTCAACAAAGTGACCGGTTTCTCCGAAGAGGTGCGCCGCTTCATCCCCAAGAACGCCATTTTGCGCGACCCGAACATCGACTTCGCCAGCGACTTCTCGGCGGCCACCAACCGCCTGGAGCCGATGGCGCGCTTCCACTCGCACCTGATCGACGACCGCATGGACCTCAAGGTGCTGGAAGGCATCACCACGCGCCGCTACCGCGGGGTGGTGAGCTACCAGCTCTCCGACTCGATCTCCACCCGTCTGCAGCTCGACAACGAGCACCAGACTACGGGCACCGACTTCGGCCTCGATCTTCACCTCCGGTGGGAAGGCGAATAGGTGTTCGCGCCGCTCTGCGCCGCGCTGCTTGCCGCCGTTGCCCCGCAGGACACGCCCTTGTGGTCGGCGCCGGCCGTGGCGGCGCCGCGGGTGGCGGAGATCACCTTCGAGGGGGCGGAGCCCGCGTCGGTGCTCGCGCTGGTCGACGTGCAGGTGGGCGCGCCGCTCGACGGCCGCGACGTGCGCGACTCGGTGCGCGCGCTGCACGCCAGCGCGCGCTTCTCGCGCGTGGCCGCGTACGTCGAACCGGTGGCGGCGGGCAGCGTGCGGCTGGTGTTCGTGGTCACGCCCGTGCAGAAGCTGGTTGCGGTCGCGTTTCCCGGGCACCAGGCGCTGGCCGAGAGCATCCTGCACCAGACCGCGAACCTCCAGGTCAACGCGGAGTACCAGCCGGAGCAACTGCCGCGCGCCGTCGAGGCGCTGCGCGCCGCCTATTATCGAATCGGTTATCGACACGTGGAGATCGTTCCAGCGCAGCGGGCCGCGCCCGGCGGCGTGGCGCTCGAGCTGCGCGTGAGCGAAGGGCCCGCCACGCGCATCGCCGAGGTGCGCTTCGAAGGACAGATGGGCCTCGAGTGGGACGAGTTGGCCGCCGCCTTCAGGCTGGGCGAGGGCGACGTGCTCAACCTCACGCTGCTCGACGAGGGCGTGCGCGGCGTGCGCGAGCGCTACCGCAAGTCGGGCCTCTTGCGCGCGCGCGTCGATCCGCCCCGCGTCCAGGAGCTGGACGGCACGCGCGCGCGGCTGGTCGTGCCCGTCGAGGCGGGGCCGCTGGTGCGCTTCCACATCCGCGGGAACCGCGCCTTCAGCGGCGCGCTGCTCTCGGCGCAGCTGGGCGCGCAGTCCGACGAGCCGCTCGACGCGCAGGCCGCGCAAGAGATGGCCAGCCGGCTGCGGCGCTTCTACGTCATGGCGGGCTTCTTGCGCGCGCGCGTCGTCGAGCGGGAGATGGCGGCCAAGGACGGCGCGGTCGAGCTGGTCTTCAGCGTCGACGAAGGGGCGCCGGTGCGGGTGGAGAAGATCGCCTTCACCGGCACGCTTGGAATTCCCGTCGGCCAGCTGCGCGAGCGCCTCGTGCTCATCCTGCGCGACAACATCAGCCGCGACCCCGCTTCGGGCGCCGATCCCTTCGAAGTGGAGCGCATGGGGGTGATGGGCAGCATCCCCGACCCGCATGCGGGCCGCACGCGTGTCGACCCCGATACGGTCTTCGATCCGGTGCTCTACGCGCGCGCGCTCAAGCAGATCGAGGACCTCTACAAGAGCCAGGGCTATCTCTCGGTGCGAGCCGGCCCGCCGCGGCTCGACCCCATCGGGGGCGACCCCAACCACCTCGCCATCACCATCCCGGTGCACGAGGGCGGGCAGACGCGCGTCTCGCGCATCGTGGTGGAAGGCGGCGGCGACGCGCTGGCGGCCGAGCTGGACGCGGCCATCGTCCTGCGCGCCGGCCAGCCCTTCAGCTTCTACCAGGCCGAGGAAGGCCGCGCGGCGCTCACGCAGATCTTCACCCGCCGCGGCCACTTCTACGCGCGCGTCGAGGACGAGGAGACTTTCGAGGAGGTGGGCGAGAGCGCGTCGACCGCGCGGGTCGACGTGCGCTACCGCATCCAGCCGGGCCCGGTGGTGAAGGTCGGGTTCGTCGAGGTGGTCGGACAGCGGCGCACGCAGGAAGGCATGGTGCGGGACCTGGTCGGCCTCAAGCCGGGCGACGTGCTCACGCCCGACGTGCTCGACCGCGGCCAGCAGGCGCTCCTGCGCACCGGGCTGTTCTTCAGCGCCACGCTGACGCCGCGCAACCCCGAGGTGGTCGAGGCGGAGAAGACGGTGCAGGTGCAATTGCGCGAGCGGCCCACCAGGGACTTCCAGGCCAGCGTCGGCTTCTCGCTCGCCGACGGGCCGCGCGTCACGGCGCAGTGGACGCAGGGAAATCTGTGGGGCCGGAACCTCACCTTCACGGCTTTCGGCAAGGCGGATTTCCCCTTCACACGCTTTAGCAGGGTGGCCGACAACCCGACGTGCCCGGTCGGTTCGCAATGTCCCACGCACATCGTCTATCCCGACGATCCCATCGAACGCGTCGTCGACCTCGGGGTCTCCGCCCCGCGGCTCTGGCCACTGACGACCAAGCTGCGCGCGGGGATCGATCTCATCCACGAGCGTGCGCTGCGGCCGTCGTACCAGCTCACCAAATACTCGGCGCAAGTCGGGCTCGATCTGACGCAGCGGCGGCCGCTCTACGCGGCGCTGGTATACGAAGTGGGCTGGCAGTACCTGGCGCTGGGGCCGATATCGATCGAGGACGTGCTCGCGGGCGTCGACCAGAAGGCCCGTCGCTCGCCGCCCGGGAGGATGCTCTTCGGCTCGCTGCGTCCCACCGTGGCGTTCGACTTGCGCGACGATCCGGCGCGTCCGCGCGCGGGTCTGCTGTTGCAGGGATCGGGAGATTTTCAACGCTCCTTCACGGGAACGCAGTCGGAGGCGGGCACCGTCCACGTCAATCTGCTGCGAGTGGAAGGGCTCATCGCGGGGTACCTGCCGCTGCCGTTCCTCTCCAGCATCGTGCTCTCGGCGCGAGGGGGGCGCGTGCTGCAGCTCGACGATTACTCCCAGACGCCGGGGGACCGGCGCTTCTACCTGGGCGGCGCGACCTCGCTGCGTGGGTTCCACGAGGACGAGGTGCAGCCGCAGGACCTGGTCGACCAGCTCCACACGCAGGTGCGCGCCTGCACCGCGACGCTGAGCGACATAGGATGTGTCCCCGCTGCGCAGCTCATCGCGGCGGGCGCCACCAGCGACGGAGGAGACCAGTTCGTGGCTTTCAGTGCCGAGCTGCGCGTCCCGTTCAGCAACTCGCTGGAGGTGGCGCTCTTCTACGACGCGGGCAACCTGTGGCGCACGCCGACCAGCATCCTCCACCACCTCGTGCTGCGCGACGCCGTAGGGGTGGGGATGCGCTGGCTCACGCCGGTGGGGCGCGTCGCCATCGACATCGGCGTGAACCTGCAGCCCGACGCGCTTCTGGGCGAGCCGACGTGGGGGCCGTATTTCAGTATCGACCCTCTCTAGCTTAGGCCTCGGACCTCAGGCCTCAGACCTCGGGCAAAGAAAGGGACGTTCTTCAGGCATTACCCGAGGCCTGAGGTCCGAGGTCTGAGGCCCAACGCGCGCTGTAACTACTTCGCGAGTGGCAATGGTCCCCAGGCCGGGTCGCTCGCGCCGATGTTCTCCGCCGTGAGCTGGCGCTGGCCGGAACCGTCGGTGAGCGTCATCCAGATCTGCCGCTTCCCACTGCGCGTCGAGGAGAAGAGCAGGTAGCGGCCGTTGGGCGACCACGACGGCTTCTCGTTGGTGCCCTGGCTCTGCGTCAGCCGTGTGATCTTCCCCGTCTCGACCGCCACCGTGTAGAGGTCGAAGACGCGGTGCTCGTCACGGCCGGAGAAGGCGATGAGGTCCCCTTTGGGGGACCAGGCCGGCTCCTGGTTGTAGTTGCCCTGGAAAGTGAGCCGGCGCACGTCCGTCCCGTCGGCGAGCATGCTGTAGATCTGGGGCGAGCCGGCCCGCTCCGAGACGAAGGCGATGCGCTTCCCGTCGGGGCTCCAGCTGGCCGAGACGTCGATGCCGCGTGCAGTGGTGAGACGGCGGCCGGCGGAGCCGTCGACAGGCCAGAGGTAGATGTCGGTGTTTCCTTCGTGAGTCAGTGTGTCTTCCAGCGAGGCGGAGAAGGCGAAGCGCAGGCCGTCGGGCGCATACACCGCGCCGGTGGCGAGGTCGCCCATCAGCACGAGCGGCCGCACCTGCCTGGTGGCGACGTCGACCGTGTAGATGTGCGCGCCCCCGCCGTCGCGGAAGCTGCTGAAAGCGATGGTCTTGCCGTCGGGGGTCCACGCCGGCAGCAGGTTGATGCTCGCCCCGGTCATCGGCAGCGTGCCGAAGCCGTCCCAGTCGGAGGTCACGATCTGCTTGCCCGCCTCCGACTCGCGCACGTACGCGATGCGCGTCTGGAAGACGCCCGGCTCCTGCGTGAAGAACTTCACGACCTCGTCGCCGAATCGGTGCGCGATCTGGCGCAGGCCGGCGTGGGGCGCGGAGTAGGCCCCGTGGAGCACCTCCTGCCCGCGCGCCACGTCGTAGAGGCGCAGGTCGCATTTCACCTCGACGCCCGGCGCGTCGCACGTCAGCTTGACGAGGCCCTGCGCGCCCACCGCGCTCCACTTGGAGTAGTCGATCCCGGTGAGTCCCTCGGTGGGCGCCGCGAGGAAGGAGACGGGATCGAGCAGCTTGAACAGCCCGCTGCGCTCGAAGTCCTGCCCCAGCACCGACTGTACCTGAAGCCCCACGTCCTGCGCGCCGAGCGGCCGCGCCAGCGCCAGCGGGTAGGCCTGGATGCGGCCGCCGCTCAAATCGATGACGGGCCGGTCGGTGGCGAGGAGCAGCGCGACGAGAACGATCATGGTCTGAAATTCAAGACTACTCCGGTGTCGCGCAGAGAGCGCGCCAATTCCGGCGGGGGCGGGGGCAGCTTGGTGCGCTGGATGGCGATCTCCAGCGCCTGATCGAAGAAGGCATTTCCGGATTTCTTCTGCAACTCGTGCTTGAGGATGTGTCCGTCCTTGCCGATGTACGCCAGCACGCTGGCGGAAAGATAGAGCCGCTCGCGCTCGGAGATCACCGAGGGCACCACGTAGTTCTCCAGGATAGCGTCGTGCACGGCGGTGAAGTACGCGTCGCCTTCTTCGGCGGCCTGGGCAGTCCCCTGCGGCGAGCCGGTCTTCTGGCCGGGCCGCTCCTCGTCGGGCTTCACGTCGGCGTGGCCGGCGGCGCGCGCGATCGCGCGCTCCATCAATTCCTGCCGCGTGGGCGGTCGCTTCACGGCCGGAGCGGACTTGACCGGGTCTTGCGAGAGGACCGGTCGCGGCACGGAGGGCGCGGCCCCCGGCGGCGGCGTCTCCCGGCGCGGCATCAGGTGCGGATCGCGCGGCTTTCCCAGCGCGACCAGGTGCGCGATGACCGGCTTGCGCAACGCCGGCGAGCGATCGAAGTAGCGCGGCAGCACGAAGGCCGCGACGAACACCGCCACGTGGAAGGCGATGGCGAGCGCCAGCGCCGGTTTGAAGGACGTGCGCTGCTCGATGGCGAGCACGCTCATGGGCGCCGAGTGGCTCACCGCCCGCGCAGCTCCTTGTCCGGCTCGGTGATCATCCCCAGCGACTCGACGCCGGCGCGCCGCGCGGTGGCCATGATCTCCACCACCTGTCCGTAGGGCAGGGATCGATCGGCGTGCAGGTACAGCTCCTTGTCCTTCTGGATGCGCGCGTTGGTGGCGAGCTTCGACTCGAGATCCGCCGGCGAAATCTCCGCGTTGCCGAGGAAGATGCGCCGGTCGCGCGTGATGGTGAGCACCAGCTTCTCCTCGGAGTGCTCCATCTGTTGCGCCGAGGCACGCGGCAGGTCGACCTTCACCCCGCTCTGGATGAGCGGCGCGGTCACCATGAAGATGATGAGCAGCACCAGCATGACGTCGACGAGCGGCGTCACGTTGATGTCCGTCATGGGGCGGCGGGCCCCCGAGCCCGATCCGGTATCGCTCGCAAACGCCACTACGCCGCCTTTTTGAAAATGTAGCGCTTGATGATGTTCAAGAAGTCCGCCGAGAAATTGCGCATCTCGTTGTCCAGCACACGGATGCGCGAGGTGAAGGCATTGTAAGCGACCAGCGCGGGGATGGCCGCGAACAGTCCCGCCGCGGTGGCGATGAGCGCCTCGCTGATGGGGCGCGCCACGGTGGCCAGGTTGGCGTTGCCCGCCGCGTAGATGTCGCGGAACGCGCCCATGATGCCCCACACGGTCCCGAACAGCCCGACGAAGGGGGCCGCGGCGGCCGTGGTGCCGAGGAAGGGGATCTGCTGCTCGAGCGCGGTCAGCTCGGTGTTGGCGGCGCGGGCGAGCGCGCGCTCGACGTTCTCGAAGCCGCCCAGCTGATCGTGCATGGCCGCTTCCTCGGACTGCTCGGGATGCGCCTTCGTCACCTTGGACAGCTCGACGTAGCCGGCGCGAAAGACCTGCGCCACCGGCGAAAGCGGCATCTCCTCGGTGGCGGAGTAGATGGCGTCGAGCCGCTTGCTGCGCCAGAACGTGTCGAGGAAATGGACGCTCTCGCGCTGTGCCCGCCGCAGGTAGAGCAACTTGCGGAAGATGATGGTCCAGCTCATCACCGAAGAGAGCACGAGGATCAGCAGGACGCCGGTGACGATCGGCCCGCCGTGCGTAACCATCTCCAGGTAATTGAGGCTGCCGCTCATGTGGCCTGTCCCTCGCATGGCAAATCGGTAGTGTCAACGCGCGAGGGTGGCCTTTGGTCCCCCGTGTAGGTCTGAATGTCGGGAAGGGCGGGCCGTCTGAGGAGCAGGAGGGAGTGAGATGCGCCGTCTCTTGTTGATCGCCGCTCTGGCCGCCGCCGCTTCGTGCGCGCCCACCTACGAGGAGGTGAGGGTGGATTGGACCTTCGGGGGACAGTCCTGCGCCGCCGCGGGCGTCGCCGACATCCACTTCGGCATCGAGGGCGAAGTCCTCACGCCCGATCATTACACGTGCGACCAGGCGGGGATAGGCGCCCAGCTGGGGCAGTTCCTCACCGGACCGTATCAGCTCACCATCCGCGGATACGACGCCTCGCGCGGCTTGCTCTACCAGACCACGCAGCAGATCATGGTCCGGCGCGGCGGCGCCAACGTCATTCCCGTCGACGTGCCCAGGGTGCCCACCGGCTCGGTGACGGTGCGCTGGACGTTCGACGGCAAGAACTGCGCGACCGCCGGCGTGACGGCCGTCAACATCAGCGTCGACAACCAGGTGATCACCGACGCCCAGAACAACGCCGACCTTCCCTGCGTTTTGAACGGGCACGAAGGCGTCACCATCGACCCTCTCACGGTCGGCCCGCACAACTTCGACTTCGTGGCCAGGACGGCCGCCGGGGGGAAATTCGCGCTCTACGGGCTGAGCCTCACCGTGGTGGCGGGACAGGACACGCCGGCCTCGCCCAACTTGCTGCCCGCCGCGCCTACCAGCGCCAGCGCGAACCTCACCTGGGCCTTCGACGGAAAGAGCTGCGCGGTGGCCAACGTCGACCACGTGCAGATCTTCTTCGACCCCCGAGCCGACGGTTCGGGCGGGACGGATTCGGGCACCGTGCCGTGCAGCAACATGGGCACCGACGGCGCGGCCGTCGAACTCGTGCCCGAGGGCTACCACTCGTTCGCCATCACCGGCATCCGCGCCGGCCACATCGTCTACTTCACGCACCACCCCCCGAGCACGCTCTTCCGCGTAGGGCTCATCTCCGATCTTTTCGTGCCGGCCGAGACTCCGTGATATCTGCCCGCCCATGCACGCCGGCGCGCCCATCGGGGTGTTCGACAGCGGCGTCGGCGGATTGACGGTCCTGCGCACGCTGACGGCGCGCCTCCCCCACGAGCACACCATCTATCTCGGCGACACGGCGCGCGTGCCCTACGGGACGCGCTCGGGCGAAGTGGTCATGCGCTACGCGCTCATGGCGGCGCGCCACCTCGCCCGGCACGGAATCAAGTTGATGGTGGTGGCTTGCAACACCGTCTCGGCGCACAGCCTGCCGGCGCTGGCCGAGGCGCTACCCATCCCGGTGGTCGGCGTGATCGAGCCGGGAGCGCAGGCCGCCGCGGCGCGATCGAAGGGCGGTCTCATCGCCGTGCTCGGCACGCCTGCCACGGTCGCGTCGGGCGCCTACCAGGCGGCCCTCCGCCGCCTTGCTCCCCTTTCGGGCGTGGTGGCGCGCGCCTGCCCCCTCTTCGTGCCGCTGGCCGAGGAAGGATGGATCGAGGGTGAAGTGCCGCGACTGGTCGCCGAGCGCTACCTCGCCGATCTGCGCCGCTCTGGCGTCGACACCGCGCTCTTGGGCTGCACGCACTACCCGCTCCTCGCGAAGACCATTGCCGAAGTATTCGGGCCACAAGTTGCCATCGTCGACGGCGCCGAAGCGACCGCGGAGGCGGTCGCCGCGCTGCTCGCCGGGCGGGGGTTGCTTCGAGAGGCGGGTGGCGCGGTGCAGCACCAGACGCTGTGCACCGACCTGCCCGAACGCTTCCGGGCGATGGCCCAGCGTTTCCTCGGTCGGCCCGTCGATACGGTCGAACTGGTCGACTTGTCGCCTGGCTGAAAAGCGACTGCGGGGGCGGAAGAATGGCGGGCAGCCGGGGGTTCTGCTAAGGCTCTTGGAGGGGAGGTTCTTTCGCGCGTGAGCACGAAGACGTCGGCCCCTGTCCAGGGCTTCAACCACAACTTCCAATACCAAAGTCGCCGTTACCACGTGCAGACCGAGGATTCGGGTCTACCTCACGCCCACTACAACACGCACCTGTTCCTGGGTGGGAACATCGTCGCCTCGGTGAAGACCAGCTACGCGGTGAAGGCCCGGGAGCCCGAGTTGCCCAAGTTGGTGCGCGCGCTGATGGAGGAGCAGCACAAGGCCATGGTGAAGCGGCTCATGGCGGGCGACTTCAACGAGCGGCTCGCGCAACTTTCGGGCTCGGTCCACTACGAGCCGGGCGTGCTGGCCGACGGGACCAACACCGCCTCGTACGTCAACACGCAGGCCGCCGCGCCCGGCCAGGCTTCGCAGCTCAAGCCATCATCGCGCCCGGCGGTCAAGCCGGCTGCAAAGCCGGCCGCCCCTCCGGCCCAAGCGAAGCCGGCAGCGAAACCCGCCGCTCCTGCCGGCAGGCCCGCCCCGGCGCAGCCGGTGTGGCAGCCCTCGCCGCCGGCCGCCTCGCCGCGCACGCCCGGCCAGCCGCTGCCCGCCACCACCCGCGCCCCGGCGCAGCCGACGCGTCCAGCCGCGCCGCCGCGCATGGCTCCCGTCGCTGCGCCCGCCGCGGCCAAGCCGGCGCCTGCGCCCACCTTCTTCAGCGAAACGCCGTTGGAGATGCCGGCCGACGATCTGCCCACCCTTTTCGCCGAGGAGCTGATCAGCGAGAAGAGCCTCGACGAGGTCATCCTCGCCTTCCTCTCGGCTGACCTCGAATCGCCCAAGTAGCAACATGCGCACAGCCTCCGCCGCCGCTCTCGCGCTCTGCCCCGCGCTGACCCATGGCGCCTGCGCGGGCGGTGGCTGCCGATGATCAAGCTGTTTCACGTCAAGAAGGTCTATCCCGGAGACCCGCCGGTCCTCGACGACATCACCATGCGGGTCGAGAAGGGCGAGTTCGTCTGGCTGACCGGCCCCTCCGGCGCGGGCAAGAGCACGCTGCTCAAGCTGCTCTTCTGCGCCGAGTTGCCCTCGAGCGGGCAGATCATCGTCGGGGGACGGAACATCGGCCGCATCACGCAGGGCGCCGTCCCGTACCTGCGCAGGAACATCGGCGTGGTCTTCCAGGACTTCAAGCTGCTCGACAACCGCACCGTGCTGGAGAACGTCGGCTACGCGCTCGAGGTGCTGGGCGTTTCCGACTGGGACATCCGCGATCGATCGCTCGAGCGCCTCGAGCAGGTGGGCCTCAAGCACAAGGCGCTCTCCCTGCCCAAGCGGCTCTCCGGCGGCGAGCAGCAGCGCGTGGCCATCGCGCGCGCGCTGGTCAACGAGCCGACCATCCTCCTGGCCGACGAGCCCACCGGGAACCTCGACCCCGGCCTGACCGCCAGCATCCTGCAACTGCTCTTCGACGCCAACGCGCGCGGCACGACGGTGATCGTGGCCACGCACGACCGCACGCTCCTCACGCGCTACCACAAGCGAACCATTGCGCTCGACAAGGGAAGACTGGTGTCGGACGCATGATCGCCCACGTCGCATGGCGGCTCTCGCGGCGCGCGCTGGTCAACCTGTGGCGGGCGCCGCTGCCCAGCCTGGTCTCGGTGCTGACCATCGGGCTGGCGCTGTTCCTCGGGGCCACCTTCGTGCTGGGCCTGTTCTCGGCGCAGGCGCTCTTGACCGGTTGGGGAGCGCAGGCCGGCGTGACCCTCTATCTCGATCGCGCCATCACCGACGATCAGGGGCGCGCGCTGGCGCAGAGAATCCGCGGCGACGAGCCGCAGGTCGAGGTGACGTACGTCGACCGCGCCACGGCGCTCAAGCGGCTGCGCTCCGATCTGGGCGATCTGGCCGGCGCGCTCGACGGGCTCACGCAGAACCCGCTCCCGGCCTCGCTGGAGATCACGCCGCGCGTCGCGCTGGCGCCGGCCGACGTGCGGGTGCTGGCGGCGAAGCTTTCGCAGATGCCTTCGGTGGAGCAAGTCGACTACGGGCGCGAGTGGCTCGACAAGCTCGAGGCGCTGGGCCGCGGGGTGCGCGTCTTCGGCGCGGGCGCACTCTTCGCCGTGCTGGGGGCGGCGCTCCTGGTGGTGGCCAACACCATCCGGCTCGCCGTCTACGCGCGGCGCGACGAGATCGAGATCATGAAGCTGGTCGGCGCCACCGACCGCTACGTGCGCGCGCCCTTCCTCATGGAGGGAGCATTGCAGGGGCTCATCGGCGCGGCGCTCGCGCTGGGCGCGGTGGTGGTCTTGCAGAAGTGGCTCCTGCCGCAGGCCACACAGGCCTTCGCCTTCGCCTCGGGAACGGTTGCGCCGGACATCCTAGCTCCCCACATGGCTGCGCTGCTGGGCATCGGCGCCATGGTGGGGCTCTTCGGCAGCTGGCTCGCCGTGGCCCGGTTCCTGCGGACATGATGCCGCTCGCCGCCATGCTGCTTCTGGCCTCCGCGCCGCGGACGCTGCCCGACGTGCAGCAGCGGCTCTCCGAGGAGCGAAGCGCCGCCCAGAAGCTGGCGGGGCGCGAGTCGACGCTGCTCGGGCGCCTCGCGGATCTCGAGCGGCAGATCGAGATGGAGAGCAGGGGGCTGCGCGCCGCGCAGGCCCGGTTGAGCGATTCGACCGCCCGGTTGGCCTCGAGCGAAGCGCGGGCGAAGCAGGCGGAGGAGGAGGTGGCGCGCGCCGCCGGCGTGCTGGAGCCGCGGCTCTTCGCCCGCTATCGTCTGGGCCGCGAGGGGTATCTGCGCTTCCTCCTCGGGTCGAAATCGATCGCCGACGTGCTGCGCCGCAAGCATCTCTTCAACGCGCTGCTCGGGGCCGACCTCGACGCCCTGGCGGTGCTGCGTTCCAACGTCGACCGCGCCAAGGCGGCGCGCGACGAGCTGGCCGCGGCGCGGAGCGACTTGCAGCAGAGCGTGAAGGCCGAGTCGGAGCGCAAGGTCGCGCTTCAGGAAAGGGTCGAGCAGCAGCGGCTGCTCATCGCCTCGGTGCAGCGCGACAAGGCGCTGCACGAGCAGGCGGTGCGCGAGTTGGAGGATGCCGAGAACGCGCTACAGTCGAAGCTCGCCGACATCGAGGCGCAAAAGCCGCCCCCGCCGGCCCTGATCGCGCCCGAGATCCGGCTGCACACGTCGATCCGCAAGGCGCGGGGCAAGCTCGGGTTCCCTCTGGCCAAGGGCCGCATCGAGGTGCACTTCGGCCGCACCACCGACCCGCGCTTCGGCACCATCACGCTCCAGCGCGGCCTCGACCTGCGCGCGCCCCAAGGCACGCCGGTGCGCGCCGTGTGGGACGGGAAGGTCGTCCACGCCGGCTGGTTCAAAGGATATGGAAATCTGATCATCGTCGATCACGGCGACGGCGTGTTCTCGCTCATGGCGCACCTCGATCAGCTGCAGAGGGCGGTGGGCGATGCGGTGCGCAGAGGCGACGAGGTGGGCACCGTGGGCGACACCGGCTCTTTGAAAGGCGCTTATCTTTACTTCGAGCTCCGCGACCGACAAAAGCCGCTCGACCCCGAGCGGTGGCTGAGCCGCAACCGAAAGGCCCCTGCGCTGCTGGCCGGCGCGAAGGGAGGGGCAGCAAAATGAACCCCAAGAAGCCGCCCTTCCTCATCCTCTGTATCTGCGCGCTTTCGGGCGCGCTCCTGGCGGTGCGCGTCGCGCAGGCCGCGCACGATCCGGCCGGGCCGTACAAGAAGCTCGACGTCTTCAGCCACGTGCTCTCGCTCATCGAGAACAACTACGTCGAGCAGGTGGACGAGACCCGGCTCCTCTACGGCGCCATCGAGGGCATGGTGCGCACCCTCGACCCGCACTCAACTTTCATGGACCCGCGCTCGTACGCATCGCTCAAGCAGGAAACCGAGGGCGAGTACGGCGGCGTGGGGCTGGAATTGACCACGCGCGGCGACGACGTGGTGGTGGTGGCGCCGCTCGACGACACGCCGGCCTCGCGCGCGGGCTTCGCGCCCGGCGACCGGCTGGTGGAGATCGACGGGCAGCCGCTGCGCGGCTGGCACGAATCGGAGGTGGTGCGCGCGCTGATGGGTCCGCCGGGGACCAAGGTGGTGGTCAAGGCCCTGCGCAACTCGTGGGTCGATCCGCGCAGCTTCACGCTCATCCGCGACGTCATCCGCGTCGTCTCCGTCGAGGAGAAGCTCTTCGACAAGAGATACGGCTACGTGAAGATCAAGAACTTCCAGGACCGCACCGACGCCTATCTGAAGAAAGCGCTCGAGTCGCTGCGCGCGCGCAGCGGCGACAAGTTCGGCGGGCTGGTGCTCGACCTGCGTCACAATCCCGGCGGGCTGCTCGACCAGGCGGTCAAAGTGGCCGATCGCTTCCTCACCGAGGGCGTCATCGTCACCACCAAGGGCCGCGGCGGCAAGCACGTCGAAGTGGAGCGGGCGCACGCCAAGGACACCGAGCCGCCCTATCCGCTGGTGGTGCTGGTCGACGGGGGGACGGCGAGCGCGAGCGAGATCGTCGCCGGAGCGCTGCAGGACCAGAAGCGCGCGGTGGTCTTTGGCACGCAAACTTTCGGCAAAGGCAGCGTGCAGACGGTGATCGAGCTGGAGGACGGCTCGGGTTTGAAGTTGACGGTCGCGCGCTACTACACGCCCTCGGGCCGCAGCATCCAGGAGCGCGGCATCACTCCCGACGTGTGGGTGAAAGCCCAGGCGTCCGACGAGGACGCGCCGCGCGAGCAGAACCTGCCCGGCCACTTCAAGGGAGAGGACGTGGCCGCCGCCGCGCAGCGCGTGCCCACGCCCGCGGTGGCCAAGGCGCCGCCCGCGCTGCCCGTGGCGCCCGACGATCCCAAGGACGACGCGCAGCTCAAGGCGGCCCTCGACACGCTCCGCACCTGGGAGATGTTCAAGCGTGCGATGCCGCAGCCGCCGACCAAGGCGGCCAGCGCTCATCCGTGAGCGGCACCTGCTCGAACGCCCTGCTCCAACACCCTGCTCCTCGCACCTGCTCCTGCTCGGGCACTTTTAATACCCGAGCAGGAGCCGTGCGCGTTCAGTCCTCGCCGCCGTCACCGCCACCGGTGCGGGTGATCTTGAAGATCGTGCCGGTCCCCGGGATCTGCGGGAGCGGGCCATCCTTCGGGCCGCGGAACTTCGACCTGGGGTCGGACTGGCCGAAGTCGCGCACCGCGCCGTAGTCGACGAGATAGAGCGCGCCGTCGGGCCCGAAGAGGACCTGCAGCGGCCGGTTGATGCCGTGGATCTGCTCCGCGAAAGCCATGTCCTGCGGGTTGCGGCAGGCGGCGTGGCCTCCCGGCTCATGATACTGATCGGCCTTCTTGCAGTTGAAGGCGAAGCGCTCCAGCTCGATGCGGAAAGGCTCGTCGGGCTTGCTAAAGTTCACCAGCTCGACGTCGTGCCCGATGTCGGGCTCACCGTTGCCCGGCGAACCCGAAGTCGCCTTCGCGGCCGATCAGCGCCGCGCCCTTTCTCACCACGCCATGCACGAAGGAATCAGGGGCGAAGTCCGGGCCCACCGCTGCCACATCGGCGGGCTCGAGGGCGATCGGCAAGACCGGAGGCTGTGGGAAGAAGGACAGCACGCGGAGCACCGGCTTGTTGGCAACGAGCGCCGGTGCGTCGTCAGCCGGGCCACCCTTGGGGTTGAAGACGGCCTGTGTCGAGTCGAGGAAGCCGAAGCGGTCCGGCCAGCCGTGGTAGTCCGGCGAGCCGTCCGGATTCATCCGCGCGATCTGGAGCCGGTCGGGGGCACCGTTGGTCGGCCGCGCGCCGCGCTCGTCCTCGCCGTTCTCGGGGACGAACAGGTTGCCCTTGAGCGCGTGGTCCTTCGGAGCGAAGCGAAGGCCAAAGGGATTGCGGTAGCCCCAGGAAACCGGCTCGACCTGGTGGCGGGGACCGTCGGTGATCTTCGACCTCAAGATAGCTCGTGTTGGTTGCCGCCGCCGCCGTTGTCGTGCCCGGTGACGCCGGAGTTGGTAGCCGAGCCCTGCGACCAGTAAATGTAGCCGTCCTTCACGATGATCAACTCGGTCGGATGGTCGCCGGTGGGCAGGCCCGCGATGTAGGGTGTGACGGTGTTGGTCCCGAGGTCGAGCGTGAGGACCCGCGAGGTGTTGTTGCCGCCGCCGCTGCGCGCGCCGCGGATGCCTTGATTGGAGTCGGTGGCGAAGAGCTTGCCGCCTCTGTCCCGCGCTCGAAGACGAGCCCGATGGCGGGGCCGTCAGCCTGGTAGCCGTCGTGGGGAGAGGTCGGCTTGAAAGTACGGTCCAGCGATCCTGCGGCCATTCTTGCCGAGGACGATCAGGTGCGGCGTGAAGGGGTTGTTCGGCGAATACTTCCCCCCAAACGGGGGGAGCGTGTTGTCATTGCAGTCGCTGGGCAGCCCGGTGCCCGACTCGACCACCAGGACCTTGAAATCGTCCTTGTCGCCGAGGAAGGCGAGACCGGTGGGAAAGTTCAGGCCCTGGCGAAGACCTCGACCTTGTAGCCTTCGGGCACGACGATGTCCTCGGCGTGTCCGGGATCGTAGTAGGCCTCCTCGCTCGGGCAGGCCGCGTTCCGCCTGGTCTGGCCCACCGCGGCTGTCGCCGCTGCGAGCAATCCCAACGCCCTCCTTCTTTCCGCGGGGTGCTGCGAAGAGCCGCGTACCGGCGGCCCATGACATGCGTGGCGGCGTGTCGGAGACCTTGCTCGCGCCGTAGGACGCATTGTCAGTGCTACTCGCGCGGCGGAATGAAAGATTGGCGCGTGAAAGTCAAGACGTGCGGCGTCACGGCGGACGCATCATTCGCTGCCCGCTGCTGCCGGCGAACGCTACCCGCCTCGGGGAGAGGAAGTGCCTGCCAACTTGTTCGGTGGAATGAAGATAGTGACGGCTTGCAAGCGCAAGATAGCAACGACATAAGGCGTACAATCGAGCAATCGCGCGGCTGTTCCTCGTCAACGGCGACTCGTTCGCCACTGAGCTGCGCCGCCGGGTACTCGATAGAGAGACGCAGCGCGCTAAACTCGTTTGACAAGACTGAGCGTCTCCTCTACAGTCCCGCGCCAATCCGGGCTCAGTGTCCGGAATTTATTAGCAATTCCGAGGCACTGGAGCGCTACGAGATGACCTGGGTGGAGGTGCTGTTCCTCGCGACCTATTTCCTGGTCCTTCTCGTGCTCTCGATCTATGGCTCGCACCGCTACGTGATGGCGTATTTGTATTACAAATACAAAGGCAACTTGCCCACGCCGCCGGGCCGTTTCGAGACGCTGCCGCGGGTCACCATCCAGCTCCCCATCTTCAATGAGATGTACGTGGTCGAGCGGCTCATCGACGCGGTGGCGCGCATCGAGTATCCGCGCGACCGTCTCGAGATCCAGGTCCTCGACGACTCGACTGACGAGACACAGGGCATCGCGCGCGCCAAGGTTTCAATGTTGCGCGAGCGCGGCCTCGACATCACCTACCTGCGCCGCGACAACCGCAGCGGCTTCAAGGCGGGCGCGCTGCAGGAGGGCCTCGCGCTCGCGCGCGGCGAGCTGGTGGCGGTCTTCGACGCCGACTTCGTGCCCGGCCGCGACTTTTTGCAAAGATCGGTCAATTACTTTACCGATTCCAAGGTGGGCATGGTGCAGGTGCGCTGGGAGCACCTGAACCGCGACTCGTCGCACCTGACGCAGGCGCAGGCCATCTTCCTCGACGGCCACTTCGTCATCGAGCACACCGCGCGCAACCGCAGCGGCCGCTTCTTCAACTTCAACGGCACCGCCGGCGTGTGGCGGCGCGCCACCATCGAGGACGCGGGCGGCTGGCAGCACGACACGCTGACCGAAGACCTGGATCTGTCGTACCGCGCGCAGCTCAAGGGCTGGAAGTTCGTCTACCTCCCCGAGGTGGTCTCGCCCGCCGAGGTGCCGGTGGAGATGAACGCCTTCAAATCGCAGCAGCACCGCTGGGCCAAGGGCAGCATCCAGACGGCGCGCAAGATCCTGCCGCGCATTTTCCAGAGCGACTTGCCCAATTCGGTAAAGATCGAAGCGTTCTTCCACCTCACCGCAAACCTGACCTACCCATTGATGATCCTGCTCACGGTGCTGATGCCGGTGAGCATGGTCATCCGCTTCAAGCACGGCTGGTACGAAGTGCTCATGCTCGATCTCCCCTTCTTCTGGACCGCCACCATGAGCGTGGTGATGTTCTACGTGGCGAGCCAGCGCGAGATCGGCATGCCGTTGTGGCAGCGGATCAAGTACCTGCCCTTCATCATGGCGCTGGGCATCGGCATGTGCGTCAACCAGTCGAAGGCGGTCATCGAGGCCATCGTCGGCTACGAGACCGGCTTCACGCGCACGCCCAAGATGGGCGTGCAAGGCAAGGACCGGACCTGGCTGCGGAAGAAGTACCGCACGCTGCTCAACGCCCAGCCGGTGCTCGAGTTGGCGCTGGGCGCGTACCTGACCAGCGCCATCTGGTTCGCGCTCGACAAGGGCATCTATTTCTCGCTGCCGTTCCTGCTGCTCTTCCAGTGGGGGTTCGTCTACGTCGGGCTCGTGAGCCTCTTGCAGGGGCGCGTGGGCGCGTTGCTGCGCTGGCTGCGACGTCCGGCCGAAGATACGGCCCCGGCGCTGGAGTAGTCTGCGCGGCTTGCTCGCGTTACGGTCGCGACAATGAAAGCGATGGTGCTCTGCGCAGGTTTCGGCACGCGGCTGCGGCCGCTCACCGACAAGGTGCCAAAGCCGCTGGTGCCCCTCTGCGGCGTGCCGCTGCTCCGCTACAACTTCGCGCTGCTGAAAAACGCCGGCGTGCGCGACATCATCGTCAACACCCACCACCTCGGGGCGGAGATGGAGAAGGGCGCGCGCGAGATCGCGGCGGCGCTCGAGCTTTCGCTCGAGGTCTCGCGCGAGGAGAAGCACATCCTCGGCACGGGCGGCGGTGTGCGGCGCGCGCAGGCGCTCATCGGCGAGGGGACGTTCTTCCTTCTCAACGGCGACATGCTCTTCGACGTCGACCTGGCCGCCGCCCTGGCCGCTCACCGGGCCTCGGGGGCTCTCGCCACCATGGTGCTGGCGGCATACCCGCGCAGCGCGACGTACGCGGCGGTGGAGGTCGACGACGCCTTCAACGTGCGGCGCATCGCCGGCCGCGGCGCGCCGCCCGACGCGGGCCTGCGCAAGATGCACTTCACCGGCGTGCACGTCATCGAGCGCGAGCTGATCGAGCGGCTTCCGCCCGAGGGCGAGAGCGACATCAACCGCACCGCGTACGTGCGCCTCATCCACGACGGCGCCAAGGTGCACGGCTTTCTGCAGGGTGGCTACTGGGCCGACCTGGGCGCGCCGCGCAGCCTGTTGCTCGCGAACCTCGACATGATGGAAGGGCGCGTCCCGCTCGCGCGCTTCCTCCCCGGCGCCGACCCGTTCGCGGGCACCGAAGAGCGCATGCCGGGCCTGCGGGTCCACCCCTCCGCCCGCATCGATCCCAGAGCCACGCTGCAGCCCCCCTTGCTCATCCTCGCCGGCGCGCAGGTCTCGGGCGACGCGTGGATCGGCCCCGACGCGGTGCTGGGCGCGGGCGTGCGCGTCGACGCGGGGGCGCAGGTCCAGCGCGCCGCCTGCTGGGACGCGACGCACATCGGCCCGGGCGAGCGCGTGGTCGACCAACTCGCAGCGCCCGGCGTTCGGCTGGACTGCTGATCGAAACCCGAACCAGAACCAGGACCAGGACAACACCCGAGCACGAGCGCGTGCGCAAGCCGGGGCACGCGCGCGCCAGCGCCTTCGGCGGCGTTTCGTGGGGATCGTCGAACCTGACAACCCCGTTTCCCCAGGAAAAGCTCATTGCTCACCGGGCGACCGGAGGAACAAACGCCCTTAGTTCTGCCCGGGCGCTCGCAGCCAAGTGATGGTGCTCGGGCGAGGATCGCCCACGCGCTGAAATCTGCCTCAGAGCCGAAGATCGTCCTTGCGTCCATCGGGGGGGGGTTGAGATATATCCCGATATCATGTTGCGGCGCGCACAACAGGAACTCCGGTTTCGGTCTCATGGCGGCCGGCGCGACGGTGCCGGCCGGCGCAGGGGAACGCGCGTATCCCATGCGCGGCGGCCGCGGTTCGGCCGCCCAGCTGCTGTCCACGTGACGCTCCGTGTTGCCTCGCGCGTCTGGAACTTACGGACCAGCCGCTGCTATCAGGCGCTGAAACACGCCTTCAAGGCCTCACTCGGGCGGTTCGGTCTGCGGATCATCCACTTCTCCGTTCTCGGCAACCACCTCCACCTCATCGTCGAGGCGGACGACAGCGCGGCGCTCTCGCGCGGCATGCAGGGCCTCAACATCCGCATCGCCAAGGCGCTCAACCGCGTCATGGGCCGCGCCGGACGCGTTTTTTCCGACCACTACCACGCGCGCCTGCTGGCGACGCCCACCGAGCTGGTGAGCGCAATCGCCTATGTGCTCGGCAACGCCGCGCACCACTACGGCGGGGCGCCGGGCATCGATGCGTTTTCATCTGCCGCCCCGCAGGCGGCGGCATTGCTTGCTCAGCCTCGCACATGGCTCGTGCGGACGGGCTGGCGCAGGGCCAAATGCATTCCGCATTGGATGACTTGAAATCCGCGCAGATGGTCGCGTTCACGGGTGGGGCCTCCCTCTAAACTCGTTCGGCGGGCTGTCAGCGAGCCTTCCTCGCGGAAGCGTTGCCAGCGAAAGAGCCTTCAGTCCGGCTGGTACTGCGCCAGGATGCTTCAGGCGCGCACCAGCGAGACGCGCGGCCCGAGGCCAACCGTCAGCCGCCCCGTCTCGCTCGCGTACACTTCTCCGTCGAGAAACCACCCCAGCGGGGCGCGGCCCGTCAGCTCGAGCTTTTCGCCCAGGCCCTCGAGCAGCCGATCGCGCCGCGCCGGCAGCCCGAGCAAGAGGCGCGGAAGCTCGCGCGCAAACTGCCCCGGCCCGGCGGTGAGGCCCAGCACCTGGAACGCGCCGGGCTGTTCGGTGGCGCGGCGGAAGGGCCGCAGGCGCAGGCCCGCCTCCGCGACCGACGATGCGACCACGCCATAGATGGGAACATGCGGCCACTCCTCGCCGTCGAGCCGCACGCGCAGGTCCATCGGCGCGAACAGCCGCCGCGCGAACTCGCCGTGCACCATCGACGAGGTGAACGCGCGGACGAGCAGCCGCGCGCTGGCCCACGGCCCGGCGTCGCCCGTCCGGTAGATGGCCTCGATGAACCGCACGGGCAGCCCGACGCCGAAGCGAAAGCCGCAGCGGCCTTCGACGCGCAGCGTGTCGCGCTCCTCCGTCTCAAGCTCGCTGCCCGAGCCCACCGCCTCGTTGAGACGGCGGAGGCGATCCTCGGCGTCGCCCGAACCGCCCAGCGGCGCGAGCGAGTCGTAGGCCCCGCCGCCCAGCAGGGCCAAGGGCGGAAGCGGCTGCCCGTCGAGGGCGTCGGCGAGCGCGGTGACGGTGAGCGTGACGGTTCCGTCCCCGCCGGCGATGGCGAGCACGCGCGGCTTGTCGCGGGCCAGCGCGCGGGCCGCCTCGGCCAACTCGCGCGGCCCGCGGGTCTCGAGGAGCGTCGCCCCGGGCGCTGCCTTGCGCAGCTGCTGCGCGGCCAGCGGCCATTCGCGGTTGCGGCGCGCGTTCGGATTGGCGATGATCGCGATCCCCGCCATGCCGGCTCCGAATAGCGGTCGCGCGACCGCAGCACAAGGGCTGTTTCTCGGGCAGGCCGCCCGCCTCAACGTCGTCCTGGTGCAGCCGCTCATCCCGCCCAACACGGGCAACGTGGCGCGCCTCTGCGCGGTGACGGGATCGCGGCTGCACCTGGTGGCGCCGCTCGGCTTCTCCATCGCGGACAAGGACCTGCGCCGCGCGGGGCTCGACTACTGGGACAAGGTGCACGCGGCCACCTGGGCTTCCTTCGACGACCTGGTGGAGAGCGAAAGGCTGTTACCCGAGCGCGTCCATCTCTTCACCGGCCGGGGCCAGACCGGCCTCTGGGAGTCGCGCTTCCAGCCGGGCGACTGGCTCGTCTTCGGCGACGAGGTGCAGGGACTGCCGCAAGAGTCGTTGGATAGATTCCCCGGCCGCTGGGTGCGCGTGCCGATGATCACCGAGCCCTCGGCGCGCAGCCTCAATCTTTCCACCTGCGCGGGTATTTCACTGTACGAGGCATTACGGCAGATCCACTCGACGCAAACCGGTTAGGATGACAGCCGTGGACACCTTCGAGCTCCTGCCCTCGCTGGCGCAAGGGGAGCTGTCAGAGACGGGCGCCCCCGAGCTCGTCGCGGCGGTGTTTCGCTCCCGCGCCAGCGGCACGCTCTGGCTGGAGAGGGCGGAGGGCAAGGAGATCCGCGCGTTCTTTCGCGCCGGCGACATGTGCGGGTCGGCGTACTTCGACGGATTCAGGTCGCTGGCGCACGTGCTGCTGGAGAACGACTGGGTCGACGCGCTCGACATCGACTCCAGCCGCACCCAGGCCGACGCTTCCAAGAAGCGGCACGGAGAGGTGCTGGTGGCCACGGGCCTGCTCACGCGGGAGCAGCTGCACGGGGCGCTGGCCGAGCAACACCGAGCCAACCTCGCCACCCTGCTCAGCCTGACCGACGGCAAGTACGACTGGCGCGGCACGGAGCCGCCCCCGGCGTGGGCGCGCGAGGTGGTGGTCGATCCGGTGAGCGCGCTCATCGACGCGTTCGAACAGGAGAAGCACGCCCCGCGCCGGAAGCGCGTCCTCCAGTGGCTGGGGAAGCACGCCGCGCGGCTGTCGCTCGACTGGCCCGAGTTGCAGGGGCGCGTGGCGCTGGGTCAGCTCGAGCGCCGCGCCGCCGCGCTCCTGACCCAGCCGCGCCGGGTGCAGGAGTTCGTGCAATCCTCTCAGCTGCCCCAGACCCGGGCCGAGGCGCTCCTGGTGACGCTGCTCCTCGCGGGAGCCGCCGAACCGCAGCCGGGAGCTGCGGTCCAGCCGGCGGCGGCTCGGGGCAAGAAGGCCGCGGCGCGCGTGCCGGACGAGCCTCCGCTCGTTTCCGACGAGCTCTTGGAGCCGTTCCCCGAGATCGAGCCGCAACCTCCCGAGGAGCCCGCGCTGGAGCTGGCGGACGTGCTGCCCGAGCCGTCGTCGCCCCGGGAGAGAACGCCGCCCTTCGACGAGCAGGACGCCTTCGCGCGGCTCGACTCGCTCTCGCTCGACGACATCGTTCCGGTGGCGGCCGTCGACGAGCCGCTCGAGATCGACCATTCGCGCCGTGCGGCGTCCGCCGCCGGCGGCGAGGTGTCCGACGACCGCCGCGATCTGCGCAAGAAGATGATGGCGCGCGGCCAGCGCAACCTGGGAACGATGCCCGCGCCTCCGCGGCCAAACGTGGAAGGCGGCCAGGCGGTCGAGCCCGCGGTCGATATCGACGAAACGCAGCTCAGCCGGGAGGACCGCTCCGTCGTCGACGAGGTGCGGTCGCGCGCGCGGCTCGTCGCCACGCAGAATGCGTATGAGATTCTCGGCGTCTCGCCCGCAACGCCGCAGGACGCGATCAAGGCAGCGTATCTGCGGCTCGCCAAGCGCTTCCACCCCGACAAGGCAAGCGCTCCCTCGCTGGCTGGCCTGCTGCCCGAGCTGCAAGCGCTCTTCAGTGCGCTCAAGGAGGCGTGGGACTGCGTGTCGACGGTCGCGCTGCGCGCCAAGTACGACGCAAGCCTCAAGGCCGGATCGGGCGCTTCGAAAACGACCTCGAAGAAGGAAGAAGCCACGCTCTCGCTCAAGATGGGGGAGGTGCTGCTCAAGAAGCGCGACTTCGAGGCCGCCCTCAACAAGCTGCGCCGGTCGGTCGATCTCGATCCCAACGCCGACGCGATGGCCGCGCTCGCCTGGGCGCTGGTCTCCGATCCCAAGGCCAGCGAACAGGCCAAGGAAGAGGCCGCCTCGCTCATCAACCGCGCCCTGCGCGCGCCGGGCCCGACGGCGCGTACCTACTACGTCGCCGGCGTGCTCTGGCGCACGAAGGACCCCGACTCCGCGGTCGATGCGTTCCGCAAGGCGTTGGAGATCGAGCCGCAGCATTCCGACGCCGCGCTCGAGCTGCGTCTCATCGAGCAGCGGCGGGGTAAGCAGAAGAAGGCGGGCGGCGGCGTTCTCTCCGGCCTTCTCTTCGGCAAGCGCAAACCTTGACGCCTTCGGCGGAGCGGGGGGATCATTCCTGCGCGAGACGCCACCTTGCCGAAGCCGACCCTGCTCGTCGCCGACGCCGATCCGCGCAGCCTCCACATCCTCGAGGTGGCCCTGCGCAAGGCGGGCTTCAACGTCGGTACCGCGACGGACGGAGCCGATGCGCTGCGGCGCGTGCTGCGCTCGCCGCCGGATTTGCTGCTCAGCGAAGTCTCGTTGCCGGCGCAGGACGGCCTCGCCATCTGCCGCGCGGTCCGCGCCGAGCAGCGGGTGGCGGGGCTGCCGATCGTGCTCATGTCGGGCGACAAGACGGCCGCGGTGAGGGCGCGCGCCGCCGAGGCGGGGGGCGACGATTTCCTCGTCAAGCCCATTCTCCTGAAGGAGCTGGTGCAGCGCGTGCAGACGCTCCTCCACCGGCGCGAGCGCCAGAGGGTCGGGCAGAAAAATGGACCCGCGGCGCTGACCGGATCGGTGGCCGAGCTCGGCCTGCTCGATGTTTTCCAGTCGCTCGACAACTCGAAGAAGAGCGCGGTTGTGCACTGCGCCGCCGCCGCGCGCATCGCGCGGGTGTGGGTGCGCGAGGGGCAGGTGATCGACGCGGAGCTGGGCCCTCTCCGGGGCGACGCTGCCTTCTGGCGGCTGATGACGTGGGAGACCGGGGGCTTCCGCGTCGAGTTCGGGCCGGTCGACCGGGAGCCGCGCATCGACGTGGGCACGCAGGCGCTGCTCAGGGAGGCGATGCAGCGGGTGGGCTTGCTGGGCCAGCTCGCCGAAGTGCTTCCGCTCTCCACGCGGCTGACGGTGGATTTCGCCGCGCTGGCGGCGCACCTCGGCGAGCTGCCCGACGAGGTGAACGGCGTGGTGCGCGCGTTCGACGGAAAGCGCACGCTGCGCGAGGCGATCGATCTCTCGCCGCTCGACGATCTGAACACCGCCGCGGTGGTGCAGAGGCTGGTGAGCGACGGTATCTTGAAGCGCTCCGACGGACAGGCGCACGCGCCGCCAAAGAAACCTTCGCTGCAGCAGTGGCTCTCCGAGCCGCCGCTGCAGAGCATGGTCGACGCCGAGGCCTTCGAGCTGGCCAAGCGCGACCAGGAGGAGCGCGCCGCCGCCGCGTTGGCGCAACGGCCCGCCGCAGGGCCGGAGCCGTCGAAGCCGCTCGACATCGTTCGCTTCCCGCCGCTGCGCGGGGTGCGGCGCGAGCGGCTGCGGCGCGAGGCGGAGGCGGCCCGCGCCCACATCGCCGAGGGAGAGCCGGTGCGGCTCACGCACGTGATCGAGCTGCCGTCGTGGCGGCCCGACGGGTCGGACGCGCTCGGAGAGACCGCCCGGCGCACTTCTCCCGCGGTGGGCGAAGCGGCCAAGAGGTTCGCGCCCAACGCGCCTCTCTCGCGGCTGCTCAGCCCCAACGGCGCCGCGCCCGGGCCAGCGCCGGATCTGGAGACGACCGATCCGGCATACCGTCTCCCGGAAGTTCCCAATACGGACCCCGCTCCGCCGCGCGTTTTCACGCCGCAACCTGTTCCCCATCAGCCAGAGCCTCCTCCGGTGAAGCAGGGGCCCGCCGCCGAGCCGCCGCTGCCCGACGCCTCCGACGTGCTGGCCGCGATGTCGCGCGATTGGTTCGGTGAGAGCGTGGAGACCGCGCCGCTGCCGGCCATCGCTCCGGTCGCTCCGCCCACGCCGCAGCCCGCTGCGCCGATCGCTCGCCTTGCCTTCGCTCCACTGGCCTCCCCGAAGCCGGCGCCGAGCGATTTCGAGAATGAGCTGCGCGCCGCGCCGCCCATGCGCTCCGCGCGGCGCGCGCGCCGTTGGCCCTGGTTCGGGGCCGCGGCGGCGGCCGCCATCGGGGTAGTGTGGTTCGCGCGCGTGCGGCCGTCGGCGGAGAAGAGAGACGCGCGCCGGCTCGTCGTCGAGGGGGCGGTTCCCGCGGTCGAGCATCCGCCCACTCCCCAGCCCGCGGCCGCGCCCGGGCCGAAAGAGCCGTCCGTGCCCGCCGGCAAAGCGGCGCAGACGGCCGCCACGGCGAGTCTGACTTCGGGCGTGGCGACGTCGGGTGGCGTGGCGCCGCCGGGTATCAAAGCCGGGGCGGATGCGTACGCCAAGGCGCTCGAAGGAGGCGAGAAGCTCCTCAAGCGCGGGAAGTACCGGAAGGCCGTCGCCGAATTGAAGCGCGCCGTGCAGGTCAATCCCGAGTCGGTGCCAGCGCTTCTCGCGCTCGCCGACGCGTATCTCGAGGCGGACCAGCCGCGGAGCGCCCTCGAGCCGCTCGAGACGGCCAGCCGCCTCGACGCGAACAACGGCCGCGCGCCCCTCTTGCTCGGCACCGCCTATCAGAGCCTGGGCCGCAACGCCGAAGCGGTGAAGGCTTACCAGCATTACCTGGAACTCGATCCGGGCGGCGAGTACGCCAACGACGTCCGATCGATCCTGGCGAACCTGCAGCACTAGCGCTACACCACGCTGCGTGCGTGTCCTCGGCCTCGAGACGAGTTGCGACGAGACCGCCGCCGCGGTGGTCGAGGCCGCGGGCGGCCGTGGGCGCATCCTTTCCGACGTGGTCCACACGCAGTCGGACGTGCACGCGCGTTTCGGCGGCGTGGTTCCCGAGCTGGCCTCGCGCGACCACCTGCAGCGCGTCCTTCCCGTCCTCGACGAAGCGCTGCGCCGCGCAGGCTGCGCGCTGGCCGATCTCGACGGTATCAGCGTGACGCGCGGCCCGGGCCTCGTCGGCGCGCTGCTGGTGGGCGTGCAGGTTGGGAAGTCGCTCTCGGCCGGCGCGGGCCTGCCGCTGGTGGGCGTGAACCACATCGAAGGACATCTATTGGCGGTGCTCCTCGGCGAAGATGCGCCGGCGCCGCCGTGGCTCGGGCTCGTCGTCTCGGGAGGGCACACGAGCCTCTACCAGGTGCGCGAACCGGGCGAGTACCGCGCGCTCGGCCACACCCTCGACGATGCCGCCGGCGAGGCGTTCGACAAGGTGGCCAAGCTGCTCGGGCTGCCTTATCCGGGCGGGGCGCATATCGATCGGTTGGCGAGCGGCGGCGACCCGCGGGCGTTCGACTTTCCGCGCGGCCTGTCGAAGCGGAGCCGCGACGAGTTCGATTTCTCTTTCAGCGGCCTCAAGACCGCCGTGCTCCACCACGTGCGCGAGCGCGGAGTGCCGCCGCAGGGATCGAGAGAGCTTTCCCATCTCTGCGCCAGCTTCCAGGAGGCGGTCTGCGACGCTCTCACGCAGCGCGCGGTGCGGGCGGCGCGCCGATCGCGCCTGCCCGCGCTGGTGTTGTGCGGAGGCGTGGCGGCCAATTCGCGGCTGCGCGCGCTGGCCGCCGAGCGCTGCGCCGCCGAGGGCATCGCGCTGCACCTGCCCGCCCCGAAGCTGTGCACCGACAACGGCGCGATGATCGCCATGGCCGGCGCGCTCCGCCTGGCCCGCGGCGAGCGGGCGCCCGCGGAGATGACCGCCGACCCGGGCTGGCGCCTTTGAAGCCGGCCGAGCTCCTGCGCCGCCATGGGCTGCGGCCGAAGAAAGAGTGGGGCCAGAACTTCCTCGGCGACGCGCAGATCCTCGGCGAGCTGGCGGACCTGGCGCGGCTGCAGCCGGGCGACCTGGTCGTCGAGTTGGGCGCGGGCCTTGGCCACCTGACCCACGCCCTCGCCTCGACCGGCGCCCAGGTGGTGGCGGTCGAGCGCGATCGCGATCTGGCCCCCATCCTCCGCGAAGAACTTCCGGCGGTGGAGGTCGTCGAAGCCGACGCGAAATCGTTCGACCTCTCTGCCGTTGCCGCACACGCCGGCAGGCGAGTCGTCGTCTGCGGCAACCTTCCTTACCACCTCAGCTCGCCCATCCTCTTCCACCTTCTCGACCAGCGCACGGCGGTGAAGCGAGCGGTTCTCTTGCTGCAGCAGGAGGTGGCGGAGCGCATTGCCGCGCCGCCCGGCGGCCGCGACTATGGGCTTCTCTCGGTGCTCGCGCAGCACGTCGCCGAAGCGCGCGTGGCCCGGCATGTGTCGAGGCACGCCTTCACGCCGCCGCCCGAAGTGGAGAGCGCCGTACTGGTGCTCGAATTTCTCGAGACGCCGCGCGCCCCGGTGCGCGCCGAGCAGCGCTTCCGCGCGCTGGTCAAGGCCGCCTTCTCGCTGCGCCGCAAGACGCTGTGGAATTCGCTCAAGGCATTTCCCGGCGGCCGGGATGCGCTGGTGAAGGCCGGCATCGATCCCCGGCGCCGCGCCGAGACCCTGACCGTCGAGGAATTCGCCTCGATCGAGCGCGCGCTGGCCTAGCTGCGACAAATAACTCAGGTCTGCGTGCGCAGGTGGAAGGACTTGCGGCGCGTGAGCGGCAAGAAGCCGTACTTGGAGAGCGACATACCCTTGCCAGTGTCCTTCACGCCCGTCCACGGCAGCATGGGATCGAGATAGTCGCACCGGTTCATGAAGAACGTCCCCGTCTCGATCTGCGCCCCGATGCGGAAGGCGCGCTCCTGGTCGCGCGTCCAGATCGCCGCCGTCAGCCCGTAGGGGCTGTCGTTCATCAGCCGCACCGCCTCGTCGTCGTCCCCGACCTTTTGCACTCCAACGACGGGCCCGAACGACTCCTCGACCATGAGGCCGTGCATGGCGTGCGATGCGTCGATCACCAGCGAGGGGTCGAAGAACCGTCCCTTCCCTGCCGCGTCCCGCACCGGCTTGCCTCCGCAGAGGACGCGAGCGCCATTGCCGCGCGCCTCCTCGACCTGCGCCTCGAGCTTCTCCGGTGCTCCGGGCTGCGCCATGGGCCCCATGGTGGTGGCGGTGTCGAGCGGGTCGCCCAGCTTGTACTTGCGCACCTCGGCGAGCGCTCCTTCGACGAAGCGGTCGTAGATCGACGCGTGCACGTAGATGCGCTCGATGCCGCAGCAGCTCTGGCCGGCGTTGTAGTAGGCGCCGTCGACGATGTTGGCGATGGCGTGATCGAGGTCCGCGTCGGGCGCGACGTAGGCCGGGTCCTTGCCGCCCAGCTCCAGCCCGACGTCGATGAAGCGCTTCGCCGCCTCGCGATAGACCTCGTGCCCGCCGCGCACCGACCCCGTGAAGCTCACGTACCCCACCTCGGGGCGGGCGATGATGCGCGCGCACGTCTGGTGTGTGGCGTCGACTGCCGTGACGAGGCTCTCCGGCGCGCCGGCCGCGGCAAAGGCGCGCGCGAATGCCTCGCCGCAGAGCGCGGTGCGGTTGGCGTGCTTGAGGATGACGCTGTTGCCCGCCAGCACCGCCGGCACCACCACGTTGACGCTGATGAGCAGCGGGTAGTTCCAGGCGCTGATGTCCAGCACCACGCCGACCGGCTCGTGCCGCACGAAGCGCGTCAACCCCGGCAGGGGAGGGAGCGGGTCGTCGCGCAGCGCCTCGGGCGCCAGCGCCATCATGGCGCGCGCGCGATGCAGCGTCGTGCGCGCCTCTCCCCGCGACTGCGCCAGCGGCTTGCCCATCTGCGCCGTGATCTCGCGCGCGACGCGCTCGCCGTCCTTCTCCAGTTGCTGGCAGAAGCGCTCGCAGAGCGCGACGCGCTCGGCGATGGAGGTGCGCGCCCAGGCCTTGTGCGCGCGGAACGAGCGCGTGACGAGGCCCTCGACGTCGGAGTCCTTGAGCAGCGGCCGCTCGGCGACGGTCTCGCCAGTGTAGGGATTGTCGATGCGGTGGGTGTCCATGGGTGCTCCCGAGGATGCGGCTCGCGCCCGCCGCGCGCAAACCCGATCCGCGGAAAAATGTCAATGCTGCAACCCCCGCCGTTCTGTGCTGATCTGCGCGGCCGGTGGAGCGGCGACCGGTCGATCTCAAGCACAGGTACATCGTGGTCGAGGGCCCCATCGGGGTCGGCAAGACCAGCCTGACCCGCGAGCTGAGCAAACGCTTCGGCGCGCGCAGCGTGTTCGAACTCGTCGAGGAGAATCCCTTCCTCGCCAGCTTCTACCAGGACCGCAACAAGTTCGCCTTCCAGACGCAGCTCTTCTTTCTCTTGAGCCGATTCAAGCAGCAACAGGACCTCTTCCAGCAGGACCTCTTCTCGCAGATCACGGTCAGCGACTACCTCTTCGCCAAGGATCGCATCTTCGCCAGCATCACGCTCGACCCCAACGAACTGGCCCTCTACGAGCGCATCTACCAGCACCTGGGCCCGCGCGTGCTGAAGCCCGACCTGGTCATATATCTCACGGCGCGCCTCGAGGTGCTGCTGGCGCGCATCAAGAAGCGGGGCCGTGAGTTCGAGCGCAAGTTCGACGCCGACTACCTGGCCGAGCTGGCGCGCACATACAACGACTTCTTCCACCGCTACGACGACACGCCGCTACTGGTCATCAATACCAGCGACATCGACTTCGTCGAGAGCGACGCCGACTTCGAGGAATTGATCCGCGCCCTCGACTCCATCAAGCGCGGCACGCAGTACTACCAGCCGCTGGGAACGCGCCCCGTGCCGTAGCCGGAAGGCGAAGACACTCGAGCAGTCGCGCTGGCCAGAAGCCCCTTCCGGGTGTACTCAGGAGGGCGGACACCTGTACCAAACCGTACGCTGGTGGCCTGGAATCCTCGGGTTTGCCGAGTGTTGGGCTGTGGCATGCACGTTGCTCTACCAGTGCCCAGCCGCCCACGCGGCGGACGGGAGAATGGCGATGATCCAGCGAATCTTCATCATCGGCGCGGCTGCGATGCTCGCCTCGACTGCCTCTGCGGCGGAGGGCAGCAACGAAGCCCACGAGGCCCTCGAGGCGCAGGCGCCCTCCGCGACCAAGCCGGAGCTGCCCGACGTCTCGGAGACGGACAACCAGAACGACGACCAGGAGCAGCCGGGCGAGCACGGCAAGGCCAAGGGCCACGGCAAGGCCGACCACCAGGACGACCAGGACGAGTCGGGCGAGCACCCCAAGGCCAACGAGGGTCATGAAGGCCACTCCGGCGGTCATGAAGGCCACGAGAACGGCTCCGGCGGTCTTGAGGGCCTCGAGAACGGCGAGCGCGAGCACGGTGGTGAACGCACCCACCTCGACCTCCATGATCATGGCGACATCGGCGAACAAGGCGCGGCGGGCACGGACCCGGTCGGCTCTGCCGATCGCCACCACGGCGAACACGGCGGCTCGGGGTCGTCGGACGAAAACAACGGCTCGGAGCACGAAGGTAAGCACGGTCACAAATAGCTTCGCGAGGTCGACCTGAAGCGGATGATCCTGGCTCTAGCATTGCTGAGCACCAGCGCGTTTGCCGGTGCGGGCGCCGACGAGCATCTGCTCGCTGGCGCCCGCGAGTTTCGTGGGGGACATTTCGCCGAAGCGCTGGTGCAGTTCCGCGTGGCCGAGAAGCTGGGCCGCAGCAACGAGGCGGCCTGGTACGCGGCGGCTTGCCTGGTGCGCTTGAAGAGGCCGGAGGAAGCGGTCGAGGCTTTCGCCGTGGCGGAAAAGCGCGCGCCCGGCGCGCGCGACGAGCTGTTCGACTATTATCGCGCCGTGGCCTGCAACGACGCGCGCCTCTACCTCTGCGCAGACAAGCTGCTCGCCGGCGTGGGCGACCGCGCGGGGCCGCGTATCCGCGACGAGGCGAAGAAGCTGCGCGCAGTCATCGAGGGGATGCTGAAGGTCGAGCCGCCCAAGGGCTCCATCGACTGGTACCAGCTCCGCGGGCAGCAAGCTTTGAGGCGCGGCCGTGCCGAGCTGGCCCAGGCCTACTTTCACGAGGTCGCGGGTTTGTCGGTGCGCCGCAAGGATCACTACCGCCCCGCCGAGGTTCCCGTCGCGTCGTCGAAGCCGGATGCCAAGGGCCAGCGTCGGTGAGCCTTGGTGTTCTGCTGGCCGCCGCCGGCGGACTGTGCACGCTGCCCGAGCCCGCCCCCGCGCCCGACCACCAAGCCGCGCAGGCTTATGTCGAAGTGGGCGACGGCGAGTTGGCCGCAGGCTCGGTCGACACCGCGATGGTTGCGTATCGCGAGGCGCTCCGCCTCGAACCCGGCAGCGCGCGGGCGCGCGAGGGATTTCTCTCCGCCTGTACCCGCGCCAACCCCGCCGAGGAGCGCGCGCGCGGCCGCGCGCTGATGGATGCGGGCGAGCGCCGCGCCGCCATCGAGGTGTTCGAGCGCCTTCGCCAAGGTCGCACCGATCGGGTGGCAGCGCTCCTCGAAGGGATCTGCCTCTACGAGGAGGGCGATGACGAGCTGGCGCGGCCGCTCCTGGTCGAAGCGCGGACAGCGCCCGACCTGGCGCCGCGGGCCAGCTACTTCCTCGGGCTCATCGAGCTGCGCGACGGCTCGGGCTCCGAGGCGGTGGCACACTTCGAAGCGGCGAGCGCGGAAAAGGGGCTGCTCGCCGAGCGAGCCGAGCTGCTGCGCAACGTCGCCTACCACAGCGGGCGCGGCGTGCTCGCGCTCTCCATCGAGTCGGGCTACGACTCCAACGTCAACTACACTCCCAACGGACTGCCCGCGAGCGCCGACGGCGCCGGCGCCACCGGGCTGGTGTTCGCGCTGCGGCCGCTGGGCGTGTCGGGTCCGTACCTGCGCGGCTATGGCTACTACCGCCAGCAGTTCCAGGCGACCGATCGCGACTTCGGAAACTTCGGCGGCCAGGCCGGGTGGCGCGCCGGCCGCGGGGACCGCTACCTCTTCGCCGACTATGCGTTCGACGCCTCGCTGCTCGGGGGCTCGCCGTTTCTCTACGCGCACCGGCTCCGCGGCGGCGGCCGCTGGCAGATCCGGCGCGTCGGGCTCACCGCCGTCTACGGCGCGCGCTTCGGCAGCTACCAGACCATCGACAGCGCGCCTTACTCGGGCACCCTCCAGACTGTCGACGCGGACATCAGCCTCCGTTTCTGGCTTGGCTCGGTTGCGGTGCTCGGCTACCACGCGGGCCGCGACGCCGCCAACGCTCCCGAGGCGGCCTCATGGGAGCACGGCCCGAGGGCCGCGGTCCGCTTCGTCCTGCTTCCCACGTTGAGCGTGAGCGCCGACGCCGCCTGGCTCTGGCTGCCCTTCGACGCGCCGGCGCCGGGCTCCTCCGTGGCGCGGTCCGACCGGATCCTGTATCTCGCCGCCGCGGTGGAGAAGGACTTCGCCAACCGCTTCACGCTGCGGCTCTCTGTCGGCGACCGCATCGCCCGGTCCAACCTGTCCGCCTATTCCTACTCGCGCATCACCGCCACACTTGCATTGAGCTACACACTAGGCCTGTTCTAGGACATGCGCCGGACGCTTGCCCCCGTTCTCGCCGCCGTCCTGGGCCTCGCCGGGTCGCTGGCGGCGACGCTCTACCTCTTTCGCGCGGCGGAAGGCGCGCTCGAGCGCGTGCTCGACGAGCGGCTGCGTGGCGCCGGCGAGTCGGCGGCGTTGCTGCTCGGGTCGGTGCCGGCCGCTCAGGGCCACCTGCGGGATCTCATGGTCGCGAACGGGCTCGACGGAGCATACCTGCTCGATCGATCGCTGGTCGTCATCGCCGACGCCAGTGGGCGCACGGGGCGCGCCGACCTCTTGCGCGTCGACCCCGACCGCGTACAGCGCGCCTTCGAGGGTGCGGCGAGCGTCGCGACCGGCTACTCGATCGGCGATCTCGCCGTGACCACCGGTTGCTTCCCCGTCCGCGGCGAGAACGGCGCGGTGAAGGCTGTGCTGGGCGTCGAGGCGGGGCAGGCGTTCGTGGGCGCGCGCCGCGACCTCTCGCGCGCCCGCAACGCGGCGGTGGCGCTCTCCATCCTCGCTGCGCTTGCGCTCGGCGCGATGGCGGCGCGCTGGACCGCGGTCGAACGCTTGCGCCGCCGCGAGGCCGAGCAGGCCGCCCGCGGCGACTCCATCACCCGCATGGGCGCCATGGTCGCGCACGAGATCCGCAACCCGCTCGGAGTCATCCGCGCCACCATGGAGCTGATGCGCGAGAGAGGCGCCGTCGACGCGCAGCGGGAGCGGATCGACGACGTGCTCGGCGAGGTGGAGCGGATGCGCCAGTTGACGGACGACTTTCTCATCCTCGGCGCGCCGGACCGGCCGCTGGTGCGCGGGCCGGTCGACCTCGCGGCGGTGCTGATCGACTCGAGCCGCGCCACTGAAGCCACCTACCGCGGCGTGCGCGTCGTCTGCCAGCTGGCGGCGCTGCCGGCCGTGTCCGGCGACCCGCATCGGTTGCGGCAGGTGTTCGCAAACCTCTTGGCCAACGCCGCGCAGGCCCAGGCCGACGGCGAGGTGGAGATGCGCGCGGAGGCCAGCGACGGCGTGGCGCGGGTGCAGATCCACGACCAGGGCCCGGGAATACCGCCCGACGTGCGCGAGCGGCTCTTCGACCCCTTCCTCACCACCAAGGCGGGAGGAACCGGGCTCGGCCTCGCTATCGCCAGGATGCTCGTCGAGCGTCATAGTGGCAGTCTGACGCTGGTGGACGACGGGCGGCCGGGCGCGACCTTCGAGGTCCGGCTGCCCCTTGCAGGGACGGAGGCGCGCGCGTGGCCCGCATCCTCTTAGTCGATGACGAGCCGAAGCTGGGCAAGCTGCTCGGCGAGATGCTCGAGCGGGAAGGGCACGCGGTGACCCGCGTGAGCGGCGGCCGGCAGGCGCTGGTGGAGCTGCACACCCGGCAGTTCGACCTGGTGCTCACCGACCTGCGCATGCCCGAGATGGACGGCCTGGCGGTGCTGCGCGAGGCGCGCGCGCGCAAGCCGCCCGTCGAGGTGATTCTCATGACCGCGTTCGGCACGGCCGACAGCGCGGTGGAAGCGATGAAAGCGGGCGCCGCCGACTACCTGCTCAAGCCCTTCGCCATGGACGAGCTGAGGCTGCGCGTCCGGCGGCTGGCGGAAAAGAGCTTCGCCGAAGAGCGCAGCCGCCGGCTGCAGGAGCAGCTCACGCCGCGCCTGGTGGCGCAGAGCCCGCGCATGGTGGCGGCGATGGAGTCGGCGGCGCGCGTCGCGGCCTCAGACGCCACCGTGCTGCTTTTGGGCGAGAGCGGCACGGGCAAGAGCCAGGTCGCGCGCCTTATCCACTACCAGAGCGCGCGCGCCTCGGCTCCGTTCGTCGAGGTCCATTGCGCGGCGCTGCCCGAGACGCTGCTCGAGGGCGAGCTGTTCGGGCACGAGAAGGGCGCCTTCACCGGCGCGCACGAGCGCAAGGCGGGCCTGCTCGCTTCCGCCGAGGGAGGCACGCTCTTCCTCGACGAGATCGGAGAGATCACCCCGGCCACGCAAGTGAAACTTTTGCGCTTCCTGCAGTCCCGCGAGTTCGTCCCGCTCGGCTCGTCGGCGGTGCGCAAAGTCGACCTGCGCGTCATTGCCGCCACCAACCGCGACCTCCCTGCGGCCGTCAAGGAAGGGAGCTTCCGCGAGGACTTCTATTACCGGCTGAACGTTTTCGCCATCGAGATGCCGCCGCTGCGCGATCGGCGCGAGGACGTCATTCCGCTCGCCGAATCTTTCCTGCAAAAGCACGGCGTGCCTCGCTCCAAGCTGGGGAAGGCCGCGGGCGAGGAGCTTTCGAAGCGCGCCTTCCCGGGCAACGTGCGCGAATTGGAAAACGCCATCGAGCGCGCGCTCATTCTCGCCGGCGAAAGTGAGATCGCGCCCGGGCACGTCGCCGCCCCGGAATCGAAGGGGGGGAAGGGGCGGGCCGCCGACGTGCTCGGCCCCGACTTCAACCTCGACGCCTTCGAGAGCGACCTGATCTACGCGGCGCTCGAGCGCGCCGGCGGAAACAAGGCTGCCGCGGCGCGCCTGCTGGGGATCACCCGCCGCCGGCTCTACTCGCGGCTGCAGAGCCTGGGCGAGAGCGCTCCGGACCCCGAGGAAAAGCCTTGAGTGGCGCGCAGCGCGGGGAATGATATCCTTTAGAGCAGATGTTCCGAGCCGGGCTGTCCGGCGCTCAACTTTTCGCGAAGTGGGCGACCGGAGCGACGCATCGGCGAGGGACCCAAACCAGGAGGTGAACCTTGAAAAAGGTTACCATCCATACGCTGCGCAAGATGAAGCAGGCCGGCGAGCGCATCACCATGCTCACGGCCTACGACGCCACCTTTGCCAGGCTGTTCGATGAGGCGGGCGTCGAGGTCCTCCTCGTCGGCGACTCGCTGGGCATGGTCATCCAGGGCCATGACACGACGCTGCCTGTCACCATGGACCAGATGGTCTACCACTGCTCCGCGGTGGCGCGGACCGCCGAGCGCGCGCACCTCGTGGGCGACATGCCTTTCGGCAGCTACCAGGCCGGCGCGGACGAAGCGGTGAGGAACGCCATGCGCCTGGTCGCGGAAGGCGGCATGGAGAGCGTCAAGCTCGAGGGGGGCGCCGAGTACGCCGATGTCGTCTCGCGCGTCGTGCGCGCCGGCGTTCCGGTGATGGGCCACATCGGCCTCACGCCGCAGTCGGTGCACAAGCTTGGCGGGTACATCGTGCAGGGCCGCGGCGAGGAGAAAGCGCAGCAGCTCCTCGACGACGCCAAGGCGCTCGAGCAAGCGGGGTGCTACTCGCTCATCCTCGAGATGATGCCGGCCGAGCTGTCCGCCCGGATCAGCCGAAGCGTCTCCATGCCGGTCATCGGCATCGGCGCGGGGGCGGGCTGCGACGGGCAGGTGCTGGTCTCGTACGACCTGCTCGGGCTCAACCCCGCCTTCACGCCGCGCTTCGTCAAGCGCTACCTGGAGATGGGCGTGGCCATCCGCGACGCCGTGCAGAAGTTTCGCGACGACGTGCGGCACGGCGTGTTCCCCGGGCCGGAGCACAGCTTCAACTCGGAGCCGCTCAAGCAGGTGCCGGTGGTGCAGCTCTACTCGGTGCCCGGAAAGTAGGCCATGCCCATCGCCTTGGTCAGCGCGGCGCACGATTTTCGCCGGGCTTGCCAGGAAGCGCGCGTCGACGGAGAGCTGGCGCTGGTGCCCACCATGGGGTCTCTCCATGCGGGGCACCAGTCGCTCATCCGCGAGGCGGCGCTGCGGGCGCCCACGGTGGCCGTGACCATCTTCGTCAACCCGGCGCAGTTCGGGCCCCGCGAGGACCTGTCGAAGTACCCGCGCGATCTGCAGAGCGACCTGCGCAAGTGCGAGGAGGCGGGCGCGACGTTCGTGTTCGCGCCGGATTCCACCGAGATATACCCGCCGGGATTCCAGACCTGGGTCGAACCGGGGCCGCTCGCTGCGCCGCTCGAGGGCGCGCGCCGGCCCGGGCACTTCCGCGGCGTGTGCACGGCGGTGGCGAAGCTGTTCGCCCTCAGCCGCGCGGACGCGGCGTTCTTCGGCGAGAAGGACTACCAGCAGCTGTGGGTCGTCAGGCGCATGGCCTTCGACCTCAGCTTCGGGACCGAGGTGATCGGGCGGCCCATCGTGCGCGAGCCCGACGGGCTGGCCATGTCCTCGCGCAACGTGTACCTCACGCCCCAACAGCGCAAGCGCGCCACCGCGCTGTGGAAGGCGCTGCAGGCGGTGCGCGCGAAGTTCGCCGCCGGCGAGCGCGACGTCGCGGCGCTGGAGTCCCTCGCGCGGCGGATCATCGAGGAGGCCGGGCTGCGCGTCGACTACGCGGAGATCCGCGACCCGATCGAGCTGCAGCGGCCGGCGCGCGCCGAAGCCAGCTTGCGGCTCTTCCTCGCCGCGTTCATGGGCGACACACGCTTGATCGACAACGGCGAATTGGCATGAGCGAAACGCACCTCAAAGTCATCACCAACAACCGCCGCGCGCGCTTCGACTATCACGTCGAGAGCAAAGTGGAGTGCGGCATCGCGCTCACCGGCACCGAGGTGAAGAGCCTGCGCGAGGGCAGCGCGCAGCTCTCCGACGCGTACGCGATGGGGAAGGGCGGCGAGCTGTGGCTCTACAACGCGCAGATCCCGCCGTACGGGCCGGCCGGGCCGCTGCTCAATCACGAACCGAAGCGCGCGCGCAAGTTGCTGCTGCACCGGCGCGAGATCGACCGGCTGGCGGAGCAACAGCAGAAGGCGGGGTACACGCTCATCCCGCTTTCGCTCTACTTCAAGGACGGCCGGGTGAAGGTCGAGCTGGGCGTGTGCAAGGGCAAGACGGGCACGGACAAGCGCGACACCATCGCGGAGCGGGAGGCGAAGCGGGAGATGGATCGGGCGCGGCGGCGGTAAGCATGTCCGACCTGACCGGCAAGCAAGTGCTCGTGACCGGCGCGACCAGCGGCATCGGCAAAGTCGCCGCGCGCGAGTTGAAGGGCATGGGCGCGACGGTGGTGGCGCTGGGCCGCGATCCGGCAAAGCTCGCCGCGCTGGCGAGCGAGCTTCGAATCGAGACGCTGCAGTGCGACCTCTCTTCGCTGGCCGACATCCGCCGCGCGGCCGCCGATTACAAGCGCCGTTTCCCCAGGCTGCACGTCCTGCTCAACAACGCCGGCGCCATCCACCACGAGCGCACCCTCAGCCGCGACGGCTACGAGATGACCTTCGCGGTCAACCACCTCGCCTATTTCCTCCTCACGCGGGAGCTGCTCGACGTGCTGAAAGCCAGCTCACCTTCGCGCATCGTCAACGTCGCGTCGGAGGCCTCGCGCGCGCCGCCCGGCAAGGTCGATCTAAACGATCTGCAGTACGAAGGCTGGCGCGGCGGCCGCGACGGCCTGCGCGCCTACGCGCGATCGAAGCGCATGAACCTGCTCTTCACATTCGAGCTGGCGCGCCGCCTCGAGGGCTCGGGCGTGACCGCGAACGCCGTCCATCCCGGGGCGGTGAGCACGGGCTTCGCGATGCAGGCGGGATGGTTGGGGACGGTGTGGAAGCTCCTCTCGCCGTTCCTGCTCACCCCCGAGCGAGGCGCGCAGACGATGATCTGGCTCGCCTCGCAGCCCGAGCTGGAAAAAATCAGCGGCGAATATTTCTTCAAGAAGCGCGAGATCCGCGCCATCGGCCAGGCCTACGACCGGGATCTTCAGCGCGCTTTGTGGGAGGCGAGCGAGAAGCTGGTCAGCTCGCCTTCGCCACCAGCGCGGGCGGCGACGCGGTGACGCGCTCGGCGTTCTCGATGTAGCGCGACCACACCGACTGCAGCGCCTGCAGCAGGCCCGCCTCCTCGGTGTAGAAGCCGTACTCGGTGAGCTGATCGCCGAAGCTGGGGATGGCGAACACCGCGCGCTCGCCGTCGACGATCCAGAGGTAGACGGGCATGATGCCGTGGTACTCCCAGCGGTCGGCGAAGCGCAGGTCGGCGTGCAGCGCGCGCGTCTGTCGCGCGACCATCTCCTCGACGAACTGCGGCCGTGCCTCGGCCACTTCGCAGTTCTCCAACTCCTCGTAGAGCCGCTTGCTCTTGGCGTAGCCACCCTTGCGCAGGTAGTCCTTCCAGCGCGACTCGGGGAAGCGATCGTTGAGGGCCCGTTCGCGCGCTTGGGGATCGAGCACGAGGAGCTGGATGTTCAGCGGCTGGCCGCGCCGCACGCGATCGGCCTTGCGGTTCTCCAGCGCCTTCACGTACGAGCCGTAACGGCCGCGATCCGTCCAGACGCCGTGGCCGGGAAAGTCGGTGGCGATGAAGATCGATTCGCGCGCCTCGGAGATGATGCGCTCCACTTCGGACATGTAGGCCGGATACGAGCCGACCTCTTTGGTGGTGAGGTGGTCGAAGATCGAGCGCAGGTCGCGCGTCAGCCTGCGGCCGTCCTGGATGGAGAGGACGGCGAAGATGGTGCCGATGACCGCAAGGAACAGGCCGAGCATCTCGAACGAATTTCTGTGGACCAAGTACCACTGGTAGGTCTCGCGCACGACGGTCCAATTCATTTTCGGTCGACCTCCGCACGCACCGTATCAGGAGACGGTGAAAAAGCCGATATGCTCCGCTGTACGCCGAGTCACCCGGGCGCCCCACCGCTCGGCGGCTCTGCGGCCGGCCGGAGCGGAGCTTGACCCGGCCCGCCGCGCGGTTATCTTGTCGCTGCGGTATCGCTAATGGGGGCGAACCGGTTTCGACGAGGGCACAGAACCTTTCGGCGCATGCAGGGGACGCCCGGTCCTCTTCAAAAAACGGGCAACGCAACAAACGCCAACGACAACGTTGAGCTCGCGCTCGCCGCCTAAAGCGGCCCAAGCGCGCGGGACCTCCGGAGCCCAGCCCATGGCGCCGGAAAGTCCCGTCAGAAAAGTGGGCTGGTTGGGGACGCGGCCTCGAGAGTTCCCGGCGAGATGAAACGAGGATGGTCCTGAAGGAGAGCCGCCTCCACTTTTACTAATAGTTGCATGCACTTGCTGTGAAAGCGTCCCCCACGGACGCCCTAGCGTCCCAATGGCCGGGTCCGCCGTCCTGGCGAACGGATGGACGCTTCGACGAGCGCTTGAGTGGCCTTGGTTCCGTACCGCTTCGTCATCTCGCGCAGCCGCTCGCGCGTGAACTTCCCTCGGCCGAGCGCACGCGTCAGCGCCGCCGCAAGCTCGGTGCGCGACGCGCCGGGCCGATCAGCGTTCTCGAAGATGTCAACCACGAACCACCCCGGTGGTGGGTTGGGCGGGAAAGCTACCGTCCGCTTCCCGTCTCACTGCCGCAGTCAGCAAATGCCTATGCGGAGCCAGGAAACGCGCTCGGAAAAGTGGAAGACGACTAGGTCGATCCCTGTGGAGAGCGCCACTCCCAGTGCGGACCAGATCGCGAGGGCCGCGATCCCGCCCCTCAGGCGAAACCAGTAGTGAATGAGAACCGCCCAGATCGCGAAGCGAGGGACGAGGAATGCCAGGTACGCCTGTCGATCCGACCACCCCGGTGTCGGCAGCCGCAGCACCAACGCGACGAGCGCCGCTCCGACCAGCCAGCCGGCTACGAGACGGACGACGCCGAAGCCCACGGGATTTCGTTTCACCCCGATCATCGAGCTCCGCGTGGGTCCGGGCCTGCACTATCTGTTCGGCGACGGTGCACGCGACGACAGCAACTCCGTCGTAACGAGCTCGTCCTCGTTCTCCAAGGTTTCTCCGACGCTATTTGCGTCGCTGTCGGTTTCCTTTCTTCCCTTTCCCAATCGCGTGCGTCTCTTCGGCGGTCTGGAAGCGCGCGGGTACTTCTTCAGCACCGTTGGCGTGCGAGAACTGTCGCGAACGGTTCCGGCCGCGGGCGGCTCGATCGGGCTCTTTTTCGGAGGTGAGTTGCCATGGGGCTCAACCGAACGGAGCGCGCGATGAGCGGCTCTAAATTGATCGCCTGCGCATTCGTCGCGGCAAGCTTGTGCGGCTGCTTCAGCTCGTCCTCCTACACGCCCGAACTCGTCTTCGTCAGCGGGTTCGGGTTCAACGCTGTCCCGACTGGAACGTCGCGGGTCACGGTGTCCGGATACTTCTTTACGACCAGCACGACCATCTACTGGAATGGCCGGAAACAAGTGACGACCTATCAGGGTGTAGAGAGCGCATCAGCAATGCAGCTGTTGCAAGTCGATCTCGATACCGAGGCGACGAAGGTAGCCGGAACAGCGCAGGTAACCGCGACGAACGAGGGGAGCTTTCTTTCGGCACCGCTGAGCGTGCGTATCTTCGACGCCGTCCTGGCCTTGACCGCTATTTCGCCGCAGCAGGCGTCGCTTGGCGCTCCCGCCACGACGCTCACGGTGTCGGGAACAGGTTTCAGACCTGCCTCGGGCAGGCGCGCGTGGAATTCCCGAGCGGACACGCACTCATGCGCGCCGCGAAAGCTCAGTAACAAGACGTCGCGCTCGGAGAGCTGCGAGGCCTCTTTTAAGCAAACTGGCCCGATGTTCTACTGGGCCGAGGAAGTGG
>WNFG01000097.1_pt1 | contig 94378 bp, 81 predicted proteins | sample 5400431 | NCBI WGS metagenome assembly WNFG01 (sample SAMN13153346, study PRJNA577476) | soil metagenome | isolation source: 120 cm saprolite under Douglas fir tree site 2 hole 3 replicate 2 | place: USA:California | collected 2015-04-18
TGCGAGCGGCGCGACCGCCGCTTGCATCACCAGCCGATCCTCGTCATTGGCGAGGAGATCCGGAGCGAACGGGACATCGCCGAGCTCGTCGAGCTTCGCTGGCCCGTATTGCACGATCGCCTTGGCGGTCTTCTCGCTCAGCCAAGTCGGGCGGGTCGAGCGCACCGAGCTGAAGAACGCGCTCGGATGACCGTCGAGCTCGCCTCGTTCCATGGCGAGCAGCACCTCGGTCTGCCCGGGGTAGCCGTTGATCGGCTTCATCCTGGTGCCGAGCAGCGCGTTCAGCAGCCGCGTGAAGAAGGCGGGCGTCGAATTGGCGCCGGACACCCCGACCTTGACCTCGCGGGCCTTGAGCTCGGCGAGCGAATTCACCGGCACCGCATGCCAGAGCAGCACCATGGCCGTCTCCGAGCTGGGCGAGCCCAGCCAACCGAATTTCACGGGCTCGTAGCGCGCCTCCTTGGTGGCGAACAGCGGCTCGAACGGCGTGTTGTTCTGCACGAGCCCGAGCACCGTGCCGTCCCGCGGGGCGTTGTTATAGAGAAAATTGGTGGCGGTGATGCCGCCGGCGCCGGGCATGTTGCGCACGATGAAGGCGGGCTGGCCCGGCAGGTGCCTGCCCATGTGGCGGGCGACCGCGCGCGCGATGGTGTCGTAGCCGCCGGCCGCGCTCGAGCTCACCAGGATCGTGACCGCCTTGCCCTTGTAGAAGTCGGCGACCGCGTCGGCTCGCGCCGGCAGGGCGCCGGCGAGCGCGCAAAACCCGAGGGCACGAAGCACGCGACGATCGATCATGCATTCGCTCACATCGTCAGCACGATCTTGCCGAAATGCTTGTTGGCGCGCATATGCGCCTGCGCCGCCGGCGCCTCATCGAGCGGGAAGCGGCGGTCGATCGGCAATCTCAGCTTGCCCGCGGTCACGGCGTCCCAGAGATCGGCGCGCATGCGGCGGCCGATCTCGCGCACCTCCTCGAGCGAGCGGGTGCGGAAGGTCACCCCGATGTAGTCGATGCGCCGCAGCGCATGCAGGTCGAAATCGAACTCGGCCTTGGTGCCGGCAAGCCGGCCGACATTGACGATGCGGCCGAGCACCGCCATCGCATTCATGGTCTGCGCCACCACCGGCCCCGACAGCATGTCGACCACGAGATCGACGCCCTTGCCGTCGGTCGCCCCGAGCACCCGCTCGGGCCAGGCCGCATCGCGGGTGTCGATCGCGAGATCGGCGCCGAACTCCTTGAGGCAGGCGCGGCGCGCATCGTCGGTCGAGGTGCCGATCACGAGCTTGGCGCCCTTGAGCTTGGCGATCTGCAGCCCCATCAGCCCGACGCCCGAGCTTGCGCCCTGGATCATCACCCGCTCGCCGGCGGCGAGGCGGCCGGCGGTGACCAGCGCGTTGTGCAGCGTGGCGAGCGCGACCGGCAGCGTCGCCGCCTGCTCGAAGCTCATCCCGGCCGGCATCGGGTAGACGCGCCCCCAGTCGCTGACGGCGTATTCGGCATAGCCGCCGGTGCCCGAGCACATCACGCGGTCGCCGGGCTTGACGCCGCCCTGCGCCTCATTTCCGCTCTCGACCACCTCGCCCGCCCATTCGAGGCCGACCGGCGCGCCGATGCCGGCGTGGCTGCCGTGCGGCAGGCCGCGCGCGGTGGTGAGATCGGCGCGGTTGAGCGCGGCGGCACGGACCTTCACGAGAACATCGTGAGGCTTGGGCCGCGGTTGCGGGATGTCGCGCACCACCAATCCGTTCTCGCTCGCGACGCCGGCCTTCATCGGATGCCCTCCTGGTTTGGTTCCGTGGACTATACTGCGTAGGATGGGTTGAGCGCAGCGAAACCCATCAAGCGAGATGCCAGAATTGGAGGTTGACCTGATGGGTCTCGCTTCGCCCGACCCATCCTACGATATCGACGCAGAATGCGAGTGATGGAACGTTTGAAACCGCCCTTCCGTGCCGACCATGTCGGCAGCCTGATCCGTCCCGCCGCCCTCGTCGCGGCGCGCGAGCAGGCCGAGAAGAGCGAAATTTCGCCGGCCGAGCTCAGGTGCGTTCAGCAGGCGGCGATTCGCGACGTCGTGCGCCTGCAGGAAGGGCTGGGCCTCAAGCTCGTCACCGACGGCGAGTTCAACCGGCAGTCCTGGCACCGCGACTTCATGTTGAAGATCCGCAACGTGCGGATGATGCCGTCGAAGCTGACGGTGCGGTTTCACACCGCCGCCGGCGAGCGCCTGCACAGCCCGCCGACCATGCAAGTGACCGGTAAGCTCGCGCGGCCGAACGGGATTTTCGTCGACGACTTCCGGTTCTTGGCGTCGGTTGCGCAGGCGACGCCGAAGGTCACCCTGCCCTCGCCGACCGTGATGCATTTTCGCGGCGGGCGCGAGGCGATCGACGCCGAGGCCTATCCCGACATCACGGAGTTCTACCGCGATCTCGCCCGGCTCTACCGCGAGGAGATCGCCGACCTGGCGCGGGCCGGCTGCCGCTACCTGCAGATCGACGAGGTCAACCTCGCCTATCTCTGCGACGGCGAGCTGCGCCGGCAGGTCGCGAATATCGGCGAGGATCCCGCTACGCTGCCGCAGACCTATGCCGGGCTGTTGAACGACGCGATCGGGGAGCGGCCTCCAGACATGACCGTGTGCATGCATCTCTGCCGCGGCAATTTCGCCGGCGCCTGGGTGGCGGAAGGCGGCTACGAGCCGATCGCCGAATTGCTGTTCAACGCCATCGGCGTCGACGGCTATTTCCTGGAATACGACAGCGCCCGCGCCGGCGGCTTCGAGCCGCTGCGGTTCCTGCCCAAGGGCAAGGTGGCGGTGCTCGGCCTGATCACGACCAAGAGCGGGGAGCTCGAATCGAAGGACGAGCTCAAGCGCCGCATCGAGGAGGCGTCGCGATATGCCCCGCTCGAGCAGCTCGCCTTGAGCCCGCAATGCGGCTTCTCCAGCGGCATCGGCGGCAACACCATGGACGTCGCCGGCGAGATCGCCAAGCTCAAGCTCGTGGTCGAGACCGCGCGCGAGGTATGGGGCTCGGCTTAGCATGCGCTCGGTTTCGCTGGAGCCGCGGTGCCGCCAGCACGCAGAGGCCGAGCGAGTTCATGGCTGCTCCCGGGGATGCAACGTCTCTCGCCGCGGGTTTGAGACGCGCGTTCGGATCGTGATACGGTCGGCTCGTGGCGCAACCGGACCCGTGAATGCCGGCCGCCGCGCCGCCGCCACCCGCCCAGCTGATCTCGTCACCGCCAATCGCCAAATCGCAGGGATTCGTCATGACCAAATCGCCCAAGAGGAAGACGAGCCGGCCGGCTCGCGCCAAGCCGAACGCGCGCAGGCCGGCGCGCAAATCGGCGTCGCGCCGCTCCCGGGGCCCGGCCGCGAAGCCCGTGGTCATCGACGTGCACGCCCACGTGCTGGTGCCGGAGGTGATGAAGCTCACCTACGCTCATTCGCAATATTCCCGGGCGGTGGCCGGACCGAAGGGCGTGCCGGAACCGCTGTTCAAGCGCATGACCGAGCTGCCGCTGCGGATCAAGGAGATGGACGCAACCGGCGTCGACATGCAGGTGATCAGCCCCAGCATCATGCAGCAATGCACCTATGGGATCGAGCCCGAGCAGGCGATCGCGATGGAGCGGCTCGGCAACGACCGCGTCGCCGAGGCGGTGGCGCAACACCCGGAGCGGCTGGTCGGGCTCGGCTCGCTGCCCTTGCACGACGTCGCGCTCTCGACCGCCGAGCTCGAGCGCTGCGTCCGCGAGCTGGACCTGCGCGGGGTCATCATCTCCTCGCAGGTCAACGGCACCGAGCTCGGCGATCCGCGGCTGCGGCCGTTCTGGGCCAAGGCGGAGGAGCTCGGCGCCGTGATCTTCATCCATCCCGCCGGCAATACCGACCAACGCATGCACCGCAATCGCCTGATGATCACGGTCGGCCAGCCGCTGGAGGAGGCCTATGCGCTGTCGTCGCTGGTCTACGAGGGCGTGATGGACCAGTTCCCGAAGCTCAAGATCATGGTCGCGCACGGCGGCGGCTATCTGCCGTTCTACGCCGGCCGCCACGACAACGAGTATCGTTACGGCCGCTGCCCCCAGCTCGCGGGCGATTTCAGCAGCTACCTGTCGAGATTCTACTACGACACCGTGCTGTTCAATCCGGACATGCTGGAATTCCTGGCGACCAAGGTCCCGGCGAGCCACGTCATGCTGGCCTCCGACTATCCATTCGCGGAAAAGCAGCCGGTCGAATACGTCCGCCGCGCCAAGAAAATCTCCAAGCGGGATCAGGACGCGATCCTCGGCGCCAATGCCGCGCGCCTGTTCGGCATCTCGATTTGAGGCGATGAACCTCGCGGGGTCTCGAGGATGGCCGAGGTCGAGATCGTTCTGCATTCAATTCCGACGCCGGACAGCAGGCCCTATCTGATCGTGCTCGGTCCCGACCGGCATCTCTGGTTCTGCGAGAACGGGGCCGCCAAGATCGGCCGCATGAACCCGGCCGACGCAAGCTTCGCCGAGTTCGCGACCCCGACGCCGGAGAGCCGCCCGGTCGGCATCGCGCCCGCCGCCGACGGCACGCTGTGGTTCTGCGAGAATGCCGCCAACAAGCTCGGGCGCATCACCACCGCCGGCGAGATCGCGGAATTTCCCGTGCCCACGCCGAAAGCCGGACCCGATGGCATCGTCGCCGGACCCGACGGCAATGTCTGGTTCTCGGAAGCGCAGGCGAGCCAGCTCGGCCGCATCACGCCCGGCGGCGTCGTGACGGAGTTTTCCCGCGGCCTGACCCCGGGCTGCCGGCCGCTCTCGCTGGTGGCGCGCGACGGCGATCTCTGGTTCAGCGAGTACGCGGCCGGGCAGATCGGCCGCATCACCACGCAAGGCGAGGTCACCGAATACCAAATCCCGACGCCGGACTCGGAGCCGCGCGCGATGGCCGCCCACCCCGACGGCAGCATCTGGTTCGTCGAGACCAAGGCCAACGCGCTCGGCCGCATCGACGCGCAGGGCCGCATCACCGAATGGCCGGTCGCGACGCCGAACGCGTCCTTGCGCGGCGTCGCCGTGGCGCCCGACGGCGACCTCTGGTTCACCGAGAATTTTTCCAACAAGATCGGCCGCATGGCGCCCGACGGCCGGCTGATCGGCGAATATCCGATCCCGGTCGCCGGCTGCGGCGCGCGCGCCATCGTCGGCATTCCCGACGGCCGTCTGTTCTTCTCCGCGCACGACGCCGGCGCCATCGGCGAGATGATTCCGAGCGGGTAGGCGAATAGCGAGTGGCGAATAGCGAATAGGATGACTTGCCACTCGCTATTCGCCATTCGCTATTCGCCATTTCCCCTTCGCCTATAGACGGAGTGACCCATGCTCGCCAACCGCAGCCTCGAGGACCGGCTCCGCGCCATCGAAGACCGGCTCGAAATCTACAATCTGATCGCCAGCCATCCGCCGACCGCCGATACCGCCGGCCGCGACCATATCGCGGCGAGCTGGGTCGAGGACGGCGTCTTCGATCGCGGCGAAGATTTGTCGAGCCCGCGCGGGCGCGATGTCATCGCCGATCACGTGCTGAGCCCCGCGCACCAGGCCGCGATCGCGGGCGGGCTCGCCCATTTCACCTCGCTGCCGCACGTCGCGATCGACGGCGACAGCGCGATCGTCACGTCCTATCTGCAGATCCTGGTGCCGCAGACCCAGGGCGACGCGGTCGAGGTGCCCAACCACGGCAGCTCGAAGGGATTCCGCGTCCACCGCATGACCGCGAATCGCTGGGAGCTGGTGCGCACGGCGGCGGGCTGGAAGATCAAGCGGCGCATGCTGCGCCAGCTCGACGGCTCGGAACCGGCAAGGCGAATCTTGCGGGGAGCGATCGCGCCGTCGGCCGCGACTTGAAGCGAGACGGTCAGGCGAGCCGCGGGCTGTCTGCGCCTAGCGCCCGAGGGGGAGATGTCGCCCGGCGGCGAGCCGGGCGACGCCGATGATCAGCTGAGCTTGCGCCTATCCGGGCTAGACGCACACCCGCTTGGCATAGAGGGCCGACATCTTCGCCCAGGCTTCGGGATACGTCTTCGCGACAGCCACGAGTTTCCACCCCGGACCGGCGGGGCCATTGACGTCGTTACGCCAGATTTTGCAGTCGCCGATGACGGGCCAGCGAACGACGATCCAAGGCGGCACGACCTTGGCGTCCGCCGACGGGGCCACGGCGAGGGTGAACAGCACGGCGCCCAACGTGAGCGTCAAAAGTTTCATTGTCATCATCTCCAGCTTTGGGGGGGACCCATCCCCGACCAGCGCATGATACAAAAAATGGCGCGATCGCGCCAGTGGTAAGGCGAAAAAATGGCAGCGCCGCCTTGCCGCACCGCAGTCGCGGATTTGCGGCGCATCGCGGTTCCCTCTCGGCGCCTAACCCATTCCCACATCAGTCGATGTTGATTGGCGCGGCTCGCGATCAGGGCAGGACCGCCCTCGGAAGGCTACACCGCGACGGGGCGGCCGGCCTTCGCGGCCAGCGCCCGCTGATAGACGACCTCGGCAAAGGCCACGTCCTCGAGCGCGATCCCGAGCGACTTGAACAGCGTGAGCTCGCCCGGCGTCTTGCGGCCGGCGCACCGGCCGCTGACGAGCTCGCCCAGCTCGCGAACGTCGGACCAGGCGAGCCTGCCGGCCGCGACCAGATCGCGGAACTCGCCGGCCTCGACCTTCGCCTGCTCCAGGTGATCGGTGACCTTCACCGCGGCGCGCAGCACCGTCTCGGCATCGAGCTCGCGGCGATCCCCGGCATTGGCGCCGGCGGCGTTGACGTGCGCGCCCGCGGCGAGCCAGTCGGCGCGCAGCACCGGCTCGGCCGATTTGGTGATGGTGACCACCACGCCGGCGTCCGCGACGCAGGCCTGCGCCGACGACGCCGGAAGCACCTCGATGCCGATCTCCTTCCAAGGCGCCGGCATAGGCCTCGCGGCTTGCGGAGGTCCGCGCGAACACCTTGACGCGCCTGATCGGGCGCACCGCGCAGACCGCCACCGCCTGGGTGCGCGATTGCCGCCCGGTGCCGATGACGCCGAGCGTCGCCGCATCCGGATTGGCGAGCAGCTTGGTGGCGAGCCCGCTCGCCGCTCCGGTGCGCAGCTGGCCGAAAAGATCGGCCTCGATGATCGCCTTGAGCTTGCCGTCGCCTGGCGCCGTAGGCGGCGCCCATCAGATTGAAGGGGCCGCCCGCCAGCTGCGCGCGCTGGCGCGGCAGGTTGGCGGTCGTCGGCGCCCCCCAGGCGGCGAACAGCTCCTCCAGCGTCGCGATCGCGTCCTTGACCGTGACCAGGCGGCCGACATCGGCTTCGGTCAGATAGATCGCGCTCATGTGCCCGGCCTCAGCACGTCCGCGATCCAGTCCCACATGGTGTGGACGCCGATGGTGACGTTGTCGACCTGACAATGGTGAAAGCCGCCCTCCTCGCGCTGGAACACCTTCAAGGTCTTCTGCTTCGAGCCGACCGCGGCGAAGCATTTCTCCGCGAGCGCCAGCGGAATCTGCTCGTCGCCGCCGCCGTGCAGCAGGAGGAACGGGCAGGTCATCTTCTGCACGATGCCGTCGAGGCGGAAGCCCTTGAGCTTCTCGAGCGCCGCCTCGTTGCTGGTGACCCCGAGCACCCATTGCAGGTGCTCCGGCGGCACCGACAGCGACAGCACCTTGCCGGAGGCGAGCTCGTCGAGCCGCTTCGCCCAGATGGCGTGGTAATCCCACTGCGCGCCCCAGGCGACGCAGCAGGCGAAACGCGGCTCGAGCGCGGCCGCGCGCGGCGCATAGTAGCCGCCGAGCGAGAGCGCCATCACGCCGATGCGTCTCACATCGAATTCGCGGCGTTGCGCGAGATACTCGTAGGCCGCCGTGGCATAGCGCTCGGTCTCGGCGATCAGCGGCAGATTGCGGAAGCGCACGCTCTCGCCGTTGCCGGGCCCGTCGACGATCAGGCAGCCGACGCCGCGCGCGGCGAGGTCGGGAACGCCGTAGCCGTATTGCAGCTCCTTGGTCACGTCGAAGCCGTCGAAGAACACCATGCACGGCGCCGGCCTCGATCCGGCCGCGGCGGGATCGGGATGCACCAGCAGCGCGGGCAGGCTGGCGCCTTCGTAGGGCACCTCGACCGGCTCGATGCGAGGGTGGCGGATGACGGCGGCGGCGTCCTTGAAGATTTTCACCGACTTGGCATAGACCTGCATGCTGCGCTGCGAGCGCGGATGAATGAAGCGCTCGCCGGTCTGGTAGTAGCGCGAAGCGCGCATGAAGCACGACGCCGCCGTGAGCTTGTGGCCCTTCTGCTCCGCCGCGCGCCCGCGCGCCTCGATCCGGTCGCCCATGCACGTCCATTCCTCGAACCAGGCATGGTCGTCGCCGACCCGATCTTCGAGCGTGCGGCCGACGCGATGCACCTCGTCGATCTCGACGCCGGTCCAGGGCGCGCCGCCGAGGCAAATGAGCAGGCCCATGGACCAGCGGTAGTTGCCGGGAAAGTAGAGGAAGGCGGGGTCGTCCTTGCGGCCGATCACGGCTCACGGCTCCTTGGCGTCGACCAGGACGAAGGCGACGCGGCAGGGCGCGGTGCCGCGGTTGACCCAGGCGTGGTTGGTGCCCTGCTGGACGAGGACGTCGCCGGCCTTGAGGTGGATCTCCGAATCGTCGAGCAGCATGTCGATCTCGCCCGCCATCACGATCGCATAGTCGACGGTGCGGGTGCGGTGCATGGCCGGATGCCGCGGCGGCAGCCCGCGCTTGGGGGCGCCGTCGCCGAGGCTCGCGTGCATCGTGCTCGGATCGAGGTTGCGCATCTCGGCCGGCTCGGGCGGGAAATCGACGATGCGAAACACCGTGCCGCCGCGCGGCGGCATGATGCCGATGTCGATCGCGGCGCGATCCTTGCCGCCGCCGAGATCGGCCGGCGTCTCGTCCGTCACCCACAGCAGGCGCGATACGGTCTGCGCGTGCGGCCGCACCTTCTTGTGCGGATTGGCGCCGTCGAGCAGCACCACCGCCTTGTCGCTCCTGTCGATGGTCGTGACCACGCGGCGAACGTCTGCGCTCAAAGCCATGATGGCGTTTCCTCCGTCTTCGTTCGCGACAACGTATAAAGGCGTGGATGCCCGGGACAAGGCCGGGCACGGATTCTGCTACACCGGCTCGGCGTCGATCAGCACAAAGGCGAGAGTGGCGGGCTCGTCGCTGCGGTTGCTCCAGGCGTGATTGGTGCCGCGCTGAACGAGGACGTCGCCGGCGCGCAGCAGCACCTCGCCCTCGTCCATCAGGGCATAAATCTCGCCGGCGAGCACGATCGCGTAATCCACCGAGGCGGTCTTGTGGAAGCCGGGATGGCGCGGCGAGCCGCGATCGAAGGCGGCGCCGTGGCCGGAGCCGTCGTCGGCGCCAACGCGCTGCGCCTCGAGGGCGGCAAGGCGCTCCTTGTCCGGGGGATATTCGATGATGCGAAAGACCGAGCCGTGCCTCGGCGGACGGAGCCGAAACGGATGATCGGTGACCTCGGCATGGCCGCGGTTGTCGGCCGGGGTCGTACGCGTTTCCCAGAGCTCGGTGACGACCGCGCTGCCTGGGCTGCGGCAGTAGACATTGGGCGCCGCGCCGTCCATCAGGGACACGGACCGGCCGGCGGCGTCATGTCCGGTGACCACGCGGCGGATCGGCTTGCGGGCCAAAGGTCAGGCCTGCCGCTCGACCATCATGCGCTTGATCTCGGCGATGGCCTTGGCCGGGTTGAGCCCCTTCGGGCAGGCCTTGGCGCAATTCATGATGGTGTGGCAGCGGTAGAGCCGGAACGGATCCTCGAGCTCGTCGAGGCGCTCTCCGGTCGCCTCGTCGCGGCTGTCCTTGAGCCAGCGAGAGGCCTGCAGCAGCGCCGCCGGTCCGAGAAAGCGCTCGCTGTTCCACCAATAGCTCGGGCAGGCGGTGGAGCAGCACGCGCACAGGATGCATTCGTAGAGGCCATCGAGCTTCTGGCGATCGTCGTGGCTCTGCTTCCATTCCTTCTGCGGCGTGGGCGAGGTGGTCCGCAGCCAGGGCTCGATCGCGGCGTGCTGGGCGTAGAAGTTCGAGAGATCCGGCACCAGGTCCTTGACCACCGGCATGTGCGGCAGCGGATAGATTTTCACCATCCCCTTGATGTCCGCCATGTCCTTGGTGCAGGCGAGCGTGTTGGTGCCGTCGATGTTCATGGAACAGGAGCCGCAGACGCCTTCCCGGCAGGAGCGGCGGAAGGTCAGGGTCGGATCGACGTGGTTCTTGATCCAGATCAGCGCGTCGAGCACCATCGGCCCGCAGTCGCCGGTGTCGACGTAATAGGTGTCCATGTGCGGGTTCTTCGCATCGTCGGGATTCCAGCGATAGATGCGGCACTCGCGCACGTGCTGGGCGCCGGTGGGATAGGCCCAGGTCTTGCCCTCGGTGACCTTGGAGTTCTTCGGCAGCGTGAATTGGACCATGAGATCGTCGCGTGAGCGCCTCTGCTGGCTACGGCGTCATTGCCGGGCTTGACACCGCAAGTCGGGCTCGCCCGACTTGCGGCACCTAACGATGCGACCTCGGGCAAGCCCGAGTTCCGATGCAATCCATCTTCTTCGCAAGACGGTGCATCTTTCGAAGGTGATCGATGCGCGGGTCAAGCCCGCGCATGACGCTCCGTTAGTACACCCGCTTCTGCGGCTCGAAATACGACACCTCGTTGGTGAGCGTGTAGGCGTGCACCGACCGGTAGTCGATGGTGACCTTGCCGGCGGCGTCGAGCCAGGCGAGGGTGTGCTTCATCCAGCTCTTGTCGTCGCGCTCCGGAAAATCCTCGCGCGCATGGGCGCCGCGGCTTTCGGTGCGGTTGACGGCGGAGTCCATGGTGACCACCGCCTGGGCGATCAGGTTGTCGAACTCGAGCGTCTCGATCAGGTCGCTGTTCCAGATCAGCGAGCGGTCGGCGACCTTGGCGTCGGCGACGCTGGCGAGCACGTCGTGGATCAGCTTCGAGCCCTCGTGCAGCACCTCGCCGGTGCGGAACACGGCGCAGTTGTTCTGCATCACCTTCTGCATGGCGAGCCGCAGCTGCGCCGTCGGCGACTTGCCGGCGGCGTGGCGGAACCGGTCGAGGCGGCCGAGCGCGCGGTCGGCGGAATCCTTCGGCAGGTCGGAATGCCGGTCGCCGGGACGCAGGATCTCGGCGCAGCGCTGCGCCGCGGCGCGGCCGAACACCACGAGATCGATCAGCGAGTTCGAGCCGAGGCGGTTGGCGCCGTGCACGGACACGCAGGCCGCCTCGCCGAGCGCCATCAGGCCGGGCACGACCGAATCGGCGTTGCCGTTCTTCTTGGTCAGCGCCTCGCCGTGATAGTTGGTCGGGATGCCGCCCATGTTGTAGTGCACGGTCGGAACGATCGGGATCGGCTCGTGCGCGATGTCGACGCCGGCGAAGATGCGCGCCAGCTCGGCGATCCCCGGCAGCCGCTCGTGCAGGATCTCGGGATCGAGATGGTCGAGATGCAGGTAGATGTGGTCCTTGAGCTTGCCGACGCCGCGACCCTCGCGGATCTCGATGGTCATGGCGCGCGAGACCACGTCGCGTGACGCGAGGTCCTTGGCCGATGGCGCGTAGCGCTCCATGAAGCGCTCGCCCTCGCTATTGACGAGATAGGCGCCCTCCCCGCGCGCGCCCTCGGTGATCAGGCAGCCGGCGCCGTAGATGCCGGTCGGATGGAACTGGACGAATTCCATGTCCTGCAGCGGCAGGCCGGCGCGCAGCGCCATGGCGTTGCCGTCGCCGGTCTGGGTGTGGGCGCCGGTGCAGGAATAATAGGCGCGCCCGTAGCCGCCGGTGGCGAGGATGGTCATGTGGGCGCTGAAGCGGTGGATCGAGCCGTCGTCGAGCTTGACCGCGACCACGCCGCGGCAGCGGCCATCGTCGTCCACGATCAGATCGATGGCGAAGAACTCGATGAAGAATTCGGCGGCGTGGCGCAGCGCCTGGCCGTACATCGTGTGCAGCATGGCGTGGCCGGTGCGGTCGGCGGCGGCGCAGGTGCGCTGCGCGGTGCCCTTGCCGTAGTGCGTGGTCATGCCGCCGAACGGGCGCTGATAGATGCGGCCGTCCTCGCGGCGCGAGAACGGCAGCCCCCAATGCTCGAGCTCGTAGACCGCTTCCGGCGCGTTGCGGCAGAGATATTCGATCGCGTCCTGGTCGCCGAGCCAGTCCGACCCCTTCACGGTGTCGTACATGTGCCAGCGCCAGTCGTCCTCCCCCATGTTGCCGAGCGTGGCGGCGATCCCGCCCTGCGCCGAGACCGTGTGCGAACGGGTCGGAAACACCTTGGTGATGCAGGCGGTCTTGAGCCCGGCCTCGCTGCAGCCGACGACCGCGCGCAGCCCCGAGCCGCCGGCGCCGACCACCACCACGTCGTAGAGATGATCCTCGACCGGATAGGCGCGGCCGTTGACCGCCAGTGTCTTGCCGTTCGATCCGCCGCTCGATGCCACGGTTCACACCTTGAAGCTGAGCATGAGGACGGCGAAGGCCGAGGCGAGCCCGACCACGACGGCGAAGAAGGTGTTCGCCATCAGCAGGACGACCCTGCTGCCCTCGTCCTGCACGTAGTCCTCGATGATGACCTGCATGCCGATGCGCATGTGAACGGTGATCGAGAAAATGAACAGGAGCATGATCACAGCGATCAGCGGCGAGCCCAGGATCTGCACCACCGCGGCGTGATTGCGCCCGAGCAGCGCCACCACGATGAGAACGAAGGCGATGGTGAGCGGCACGTTGGCGACCGCGGTTAGCCGCTGGCGCCAGAAATGCTCGGTCCCGGAACGGGCGGCGCCGAGGCCGCGCACGCGCGCGAGCGGCGTGCTCATCTTGCCGCCGGCCATCAGCGCGGCCCTCCCATGAACAGGTAGCCGACGATCCAGATGACGATGGTCAGGCTGATCGAGCCGATCAGGCTCGCCAGCGCCATCCACTCCCGCTCCTGCGGGCCGAAACCGCGGCCGGTGTCCCAGATCAGGTGGCGGATGCCGCCCAGCATGTGATGCATCAGCGCCCAGGTATAGCCGAACAGGATCAGCCGGCCGAAAAACGAGCTCATGAACGCGCCGATCCCGGCATAGGCCTTGGGGCTCGACGCCGCCGCGATCAGCCACCACGCCACCAGCAGCGTGCCGAAATAGAGGGCGGTGCCGGTGATGCGATGGACGATCGACATCATCATCGTCAGCGTCGGCTTGTAGATGAAGAGATGCGGGGACAGCGGCCGCTCAGCGGGCGCCTTGGTTTCGGCCATTGTTGCTTCTCCGTCCGCGCGTTCGCTTGGTTCCTAACGAATGTCGCCGCCGGCCGCAATCCATCGCGGGCGGGCCGCTGCTCTTCGGTCGTGGATTCGTGAAATACGAATATGGCCGCCGAGGACCTGGCGGACAATAGGTTTTTCGCGTAGCTTTCCTTCGTCAAATACGAAGGAAGCGAACCGCGATCCCCATGCGTTTCGACCTCGGCGACCTGAGCCTGTTCCGCCACGTGGTCGAGGCCGGCAGCATCACCGGCGGGGCGGAGCGCGCGCACCTCGCGCTGGCGGCGGCCTCGACCCGCATCCGCAACATGGAAGAGGCGCTGGGCGCCGCGCTGCTGGTACGCTCCCGCCACGGCGTGACCCCGACCCAGGCCGGCCGCACGCTGCTCCAGCATGCGCGCGCGATCCTGCGCCAAGCCGAGCGGCTGCGCGAGGATCTCGGCGCCTATGCCGGCGGGCTCGCCGGCCAGATCAGGGTGCTCTCCAACACCAACGCGCTGACCGAGTTCCTGCCGGAGGCGCTGGGCTCGTTCCTCGCCGCGCACCCCAATGTCAGCGTCGACCTCGAGGAGCGGCTGAGCGATGAGATCGTGGGCTTGATCGCGGAAGGGGTCGCCGACCTCGGCATCGTCGCCGCCACCGTGGACACCAGTGGGGTCGAGACCTATCCGTTCCGCCGCGACCGGTTCGTGCTGGTGGTGGCCCGCAACCACCCGCTCGCGAAACGGTCGAAGATTTCCTTCGCCGAGGTGCTCGACCACGACTTCGTCGGTCTCGACCGGGCGAGCGCGCTGCAGCGTTTCCTCGCCGACAAGGCCGCGCGCATCGGGCAGCCGCTGCGCCTGCGCGTGCAATTGCGCAGCTTCGACGCGGTGTGCCGCATGGTCGAGTGCAATGTCGGGATCGGGATTGTGCCCGCGACCACCGCGCGCCGGGCCGTGCGCACCATCGTGCCGGTCGCGCTGATCGATCCGTGGGCCGAGCGCGCGCTGACGATCTGCATCCGCAAGCTCGGCGATCTGCCGCCCTATGCGCGGCAGCTGGTCGAGCATCTACGGGCGGGCGCGTAGGATCGGGGCGCTCGCCAGACGCAGGGCGGAGCGGTTCTTGCCGGATGTAAATTCCACGTATAACGACCTCGACCGCGGCAGCAGCGGACCGATTCGGGGGCTTCGCCGGGCGGCGCCGGGGCTGCTATAGTCGAGGTTTCGAGGCTTTGCAGAAGGATCCCCTTGTATGAACCACCTCACGGCAATCGCCACGTCGGCTGTGCTGCTGGCGGGCGCATCCGCCCTGGCGGCACCCGCACCCAAGCCGGCTACCCCGCCTCCCTCCGCCAGCGCCGACATCAAATCCGCGGACGGCAAGGACGTCGGGAAGGCCACGCTGACCCAGACCGCCGCCGGTGTGCGCATACGGGCGACGCTCACGGGATTGCCGCCGGGCGAGCATGCCTTCCACGTGCACTCCGCCGGTAAATGCGAGCCGCCTTTCACGTCGGCGGGGCCGCATTTCAATCCCGGACAAAAGAAGCACGGCCTGAAATCGCCGGAAGGCCATCACGCCGGCGACATGGAGAACTTCGTCGTCCCGGCGAGCGGCAAGGTCACGGTGACGGCCGTGAACAAGGACATCACCCTGGAGAAGGACAAGCCGAATTCGGTCTTCCAGCCCGACGGCACCGCGCTCGTCATCCATGCCGGGAAGGACGACTACATGACCGACCCGGCCGGCAACGCCGGCGACCGCATCGCCTGCGGGGTGATCAAGTAAAGCCCCCGGTCGCAGGATGAGCACGCAGGGTGGCAAAGGCGCGGTGAATCTTGTCACCGCGGCATCAGCACCCAGTAATCGAGATCGAGCAGCACCGCGGGATCGTCCTCGCCGCCCGCCTTGAGCGGGAAATCGGCGCAGGGACGATCCTTGGCGGCGACGGTGCGCAGGCGGAGCGCGCCGACGTCGTCGCGCCCCGGCAGCTCCGCCTTGCCCAGCACCTCGGACCAGGCAAACACGGTCGTTCCGGCAAACAGCGGCGACACGTGCCGCCCGCCGTTGATCGCCGCGATGTGGAAGGCGTTGGCGAGCCCGTTGAAGGAGAGCGCGCGGGCGAGCGAGATCACGTGCCCGCCGTAGATCAGGCGGCGGCCGAACCGGCCCTTGGCCTCGACGAACTGGTTGAAGTGGATGCGCGCGGTGTTCTGGTAGAGCCGGGTCGCGATCTGGTGCTCGGCTTCCTCCACGGTCACGCCGTCGACATGATCGATCCTCTCGCCGACCTCGTAGTCGCCGAAGCGATACGGACTGCCCGCGAGCGCGAGGTCGTAGGCCGCGCGCTCGATGCGCGGGCACGCGTCGCCGAGAGTGGCGGGGAGCACCGCCTCGGGCAGGCGCGGCACGTGATCGCCGGGCGGCTCCGCCTTCTCGTCGCGCTTGCGCAGCATCACCCAGCGCACATATTCCAGCACCTTGCTGCCGTCCTCCTTGCAGCCGGTCGAGCGCACGAAGGCGATGCCGGTCTTGCGGCTCGAATTCTCCTTGAGTCCGATCACCTCCGAGACGGCATTGATGGTGTCGCCGGGGTAGACCGGCGCCAGGAACCGGCAGGCGGCATAGCCGAGATTGGCGACCGCATTGATCGAGATGTCCGGCACGGTCTTCCCGAACACCACGTGGAAGACGAGCAGATCGTCGACCGGCGCGCGCGGGTAGCCGATTGCGCGCGCGAAGGCGTCCGAGGACTGCACCGCGAAGCGCGGTCCGAACAGGCCGGTGTAGAGCGCCACGTCCCCCACGGTGATGGTGCGCGGAGTGGCATGCTTGATCACCTGGCCGACGCGCAGGTCCTCGAAGAAATTGCCGGTGCCGGTCTTGGACATGATCTCGCCCCGTTGCTCGCCGTCGGCGGGCTGATGCCCGGGCATCAACGTCCTGGCGCATCCAATCGATCGCCGCTCACGTAACTGTGTTGACGGGGCGGTCGCGGATGCGAAGACCGACCCGCCGGATTTGTTATAAATCATGAACGACCGCCGCTCATGCGAACGCGTGCAAAAGCCGGGCCATGACCATCGAAGCCGCCCATGACCGCGCCTTGGTGCCGGTGGCGCCGGCGGGCGACGTCATCCACCCGCTCTGGGTGCGCCTCACCCACTGGATCAACGCCCTGGCCGTGGCGGTCATGATCGGATCCGGCTGGCAGATCTACAATGCCTCGCCGCTGTTCCCGTTCGCGTTTCCGCCGGCGATCACGCTCGGAGGCTGGCTCGCGGGCGCGCTGCTGTGGCACTTCGCGGCGATGTGGCTGCTGGTCGTCAACGGCCTGGTCTATCTCCTGCTCGGCGTCACGACCGGCCGGTTCCGGAAGAAGCTCGTCCCGATCCGTCCCGGCGAGGTATTCGCCGACGCCAAGGCGGCGCTGACCGGCAGGCTCGCCCACGACGATCTCTCGGTCTACAATGCCGTGCAGAAGCTGCTCTATCTCGGCGTCATCCTCTGCGGGGTCGTCATCGTGCTGTCGGGCCTCGCGATCTGGAAGCCGGTGCAGCTGCAGGAGCTGACCGCGCTGCTCGGCGGCTACGATGCCGCGCGCTACGTGCACTTCTTCGCAATGGCGGCGATCGTGGGCTTTCTCGCGGTGCACGTGGTGATGGCGCTGCTGGTGCCGAGGAGCCTGCGCGCCATGATCACGGGGCGCTAGCACGCGAAGGAGCAAGGAGGATGTCACGCATGCGAAGAAATCCGCCCGGCGTCGACCCGAAACTCCTGATCAAGGACGCCGCCAAGCTCATGCCCGATCCGACGCGCCGGCTGTTCCTGCGCGGCGGCGCGAGCCTCGGCGCGCTCGCCTTCCTCACCGGCTGCGACATCATCGACGGCCCGTCGGCGGAGCAGGCGCTGATGAAGATTTCCTACTTCAACGATCGCGTGCAGGCGCTGCTGTTCAACCCGAGCAGGCTCGCGCCGACCTATCCCGACAGCGCCGTCACCCGCCCGTTCCCGTTCAACGCCTACTACTCCGAGGACGAGGCGCCCGAGGTCGACAAGGACGACTACATGCTCGCGGTCGGCGGCCTCGTCGACGACAAGAAATCCTGGACGCTCGACGAGCTCTACGCGCTGCCGCAGGAGACGCAAATCACCCGCCACATCTGCGTTGAGGGCTGGAGCGCGATCGGCAAATGGACCGGCGTGCGGTTCTCGGAATTCCTGCGCCGGGTCGGCGCCGACACCCGCGCAAAGTACGTCTGGTTCCGCTGCGCCGAGGGCTACTCCACCTCGATCGACATGGCGACCGCGCTGCATCCGCAGACCCAGATGACGTTCCGGTTCGACGGGGAGATTCTGCCGCGCAAGTACGGCTTCCCGATGAAGGTGCGCATCCCGACCAAGCTCGGCTTCAAGAATCCGAAGCACGTGATGGAGCTCGCCGTCATCAACAACTGGAACCCCGGCTATTGGGAGCAGCAGGGCTACAACTGGTTCAGCGGAAATTGATATTTCGGAATGGCCGCTCTCTCCACGTCATGGCCGGGCTTGTCCCGGCCATCCACGTCTTGAACTTCTTGAGGTGATCAGCAAGGCGTGGATGCCCGGGACAAAGCCCGGGCATGACGAAGAGGTTGGTGCGTGTCCGGCGACACGGTGCGCAGGACCCGAGCGCCGACAAACTCACCGCCTCTCCGCCGGGGGCACCTCGGTGATCAGCCGCGCGCCGCGGTGGAAGGTGACGTAGTCCCACAGCCAGTTGAACGCGACCACCAAGCGGCCCCTGATCTCGATCAGGAAAAAGATGTGGACCACGCTCCAGAACAGCCAGCCGAGGAAGCCCGTCAGCTCGAGCCGGCCGAGCTTTACCACCGCCGCGTGGCGGCCGACGGTCGCGAGATCGCCCTGGTGGCGATAGCGGAACGGCGGCGGCGCCGCCCGCCCGGCGGCCCGCGCGGCGATCAGCGCCCCGACATAGCGGCCCATCTGCTTCGCCGCCGGCGCGGTGCCGGGAATGTCGGGCTCTCCCGTCACCGCGGCGGTATCGCCGATCGCGAACACGTTCGCGCGGCCCGGCACCGACAGATCGGGACCGACCCGGATGCGCCCGGCGCGATCGCGATCGGCGTCGAGCCATTGCGCCGCGGGCGAGGCCACCACGCCGGCGGCCCAGATGATGGTGCCGGCATCGATGCGGCCGTGCTCGAGCTCGACTCCGCGCTCGTCGCAGCGCACCACGCGCGTCGACGTCATGACCTCGACGCCCTTCTTGGCGAGCGTGCCGCGGACGTAATCCGCGAGGTTCTCCGGGAACGCCGGCATGATGCGCGGCCCGGCCTCGATCAGCACGATGCGCGACGCCGTCGGATCGATGCGGCGGAAATCCCTGGCCAGCGTCTGCCGCGCGACCTCGGCGATGGCGCCGGCCATCTCGACGCCGGTGGCGCCGCCGCCGACGATCGCGAAGGTGAGGAGCCGTCGGCGCTCGTCCTCGCCGCCGGCGAGCTCGGCCCGCTCGAAGGCAATCAGGATCCGGCGCCGGATGCGAGTCGCGTCCTCGATCCGCTTGAGGCCGGGCGCGACCTCGGCCCATTCGTCGTGGCCGAAATAGGAATGGGTGGCGCCGGTCGCCAGCACGAGATAGTCGTAAGCGATCTCGATCGCATTCGTGCGGAGCAGCCGCTTTTCGGGATCGACGCCGCGGACCTCGGCCATCAGCACCGTCGCGTTCTTCTGTTTGCGCAGGATATGCCGGATCGGCCAGGCCACCTCGGCGGGCGACAGCGCCGCGGTCGCGACCTGGTAAAGGAGCGGCTGGAAGCAATGATGGTTCTGGCGGTCGACGACGGTCACCTCGACCGGCGCCCGCGCGAGCGCCTTCGCGGCCTCGAGCCCGCCGAAGCCGGCGCCGACGATCACGACATTGGGCCGCGCTTGCGCCATGGTCGCTCCGCCTTGACCCCGCTTCAGCATAACCCACGGGGGGCCGGTTTGCTCCGCCTTGCCAAGCGGAGCACTGCCCGATAGCAATTCGCGCGTTCCCGTCATGCGCGGGCTCGACCCGCGCATCCATCGTCTTGCGAAACGGATGGATTGCCGGGCCACGCCTGGCCCAGTCGGGCAATGACGCCGCAACATCCGACGAGGCAACACGCATGCCCACATACCAGCTCCTCCTCCTTCCCGGCGACGGCATCGGCCCCGAGGTGATGGCCGAGGTGAAGAAGCTCATCGCCTTCATGAACGCGCGCGGGATGGGCAGCTTCGCGACCGAGGAAGCGCTGGTTGGCGGCTGCTGCTACGACGCGCACGGTGTCGCGATCACCGACGCGACCATGGCCAAGGCGCAGGCGGCCGACGCCGTGATCTTCGGCGCGGTCGGCGGGCCGAAATGGGACAAGGTGCCCTACGAGGTGCGGCCCGAGGCCGGGCTCCTGCGCCTGCGCAAGGATCTCGGCCTGTTCGCCAATATCCGCCCGGCGATCTGCTATCCGGCGCTGGCGGCCTCCTCGAGCCTCAAGCCCGAGGTGGTGGACGGGCTCGACATCATCATCCTGCGCGAGCTCACCGGCGGCGTCTATTTCGGCGAGCCGAAGACCATCACCGATCTCGGCAACGGCCAGAAGCGCGCCGTCGACACCCAGGTCTACGACACCTACGAGATCGAGCGCATCGCCCGCGTCGCCTTCGAGCTTGCCCGCCGGCGGCGCAACAAGGTGACGTCGATGGAGAAGCGCAACGTGATGAAGACCGGCGTGCTCTGGCACGAGGTGGTCGGCGAGCTGCACGCGCGCGAGTTCAAGGACGTCGCGCTCGAGCACCAGCTGGCCGACGCCGGCGGCATGCAGCTGGTGCGCTGGCCGAAGCAGTTCGACGTGATCGTCACCGACAACCTGTTCGGCGACATGCTCTCCGACGTCGCCGCCATGCTCACCGGCTCGCTCGGCATGCTGCCCTCGGCCTCGCTCGGCGAGGTCGACGCCAAGACGAAGAAGCGCAGGGCGCTGTACGAGCCGGTGCACGGCTCCGCCCCCGACATTGCCGGCAAGGGCGTCGCCAACCCGATCGCCATGCTCGCCTCGTTCGGCATGGCGCTGCGCTATTCCTTCAACATGGGCAAGGAGGCCGACCTGATCGACCGGGCGATCGCCGCGGCGCTCGCGCAGGGGCTGCGCACCGCCGACATCAAGTCCGAGGGCGCCAAGGTGGCGAGCACGGGCGAGATGGGCGACGCGGTCATCGCCGAGACGGCGAAGCTCGCGGCGGCGTGATCCGGAGCGTCTCCAAGTCGTGAAAGGCGGCCGGGATCGGTGCAATGATCAACTGCTGCGGCGGCTCCCCGGGGCGCATCGAGGCGCGGTCGACCTCGTGCAGGCTGAACGTGAGTGTCCGCGCCGCGGTGCTCGGCGCCAGGCCGGAAGGATGCTTACCACCCGTAGGGGTTATTGCGGCCGGGGAGGTCGAAGGGCCCGGGCAGCGGCGACTGGTGCCAGCCGACGCGGCCGCCGGTGTTGGTGACCACGCCGAGCGGGGTATAGGTCGGCGGGAAGGCGTAATCCGTGAACTTGCGCTCGCCCGGAAGCACCTCGGTCCCGGCATCGAGGAACGAACGCGGCTCGACACGGATGCGCGTCCTCGGCCGTTCCGCGGTGGCGACGCGCGTCGTCCCGTAGACGTAGCGCTTCTTGGTCGCGGCCTCGGTCGGAGACGTCGCCGCTACCGCGATGATCGCCGCGCAGAGACCGGCCGCACAAATCTTCAAGCCCATGGCGCCCCTCATGTGACCCCTCTCTACCCTAGCCGGGTTTGCATTTCGATAACAGCAGACCGCGCCGCGCCGCAGCAGCTTTCACGGAGAATGTGTCCGAATTGCCTCGGGGTCGGCGAAGTGCGTTTGTCCAACGATCGCGCCCACTCGTATAAATATTGCTCCAATAGTGGCTCTGACGTAGAAAAATATACCAAAGAACGAGTGTTGGAGGGTAGACTATGCTCGTCCGCTGCCGTGCCGGTAATGGACGCCGGCGTCGGCCCGACGCTCGATGCGCTTCTCGACAAGCGATTCAGCTTCCGGGCTCGGAACCCCGAGATGCCGATCGAGTGCCCGTGACGTGCAGCTCATCGTCAACATCATCGTGCTCGCGGCGATCTATGCGCTGCTCGCCTGCGGGTACGTGCTGATCTATCGCGTGAGCCGGGTGATGAACATGGCGCACGGCGAGCTCACCATGCTCGGCGCCTATCTGCTGCTCACGACCGCCTCCCTGTTCGCCGGCCATCCCGTTACCGCAATCGCCGCGGCAGTGACGCTCAGCCTCGCGGTCGGCGCCTTCGTTTACCTCCTGCTGATGCGCAAGATGACGGGGGAGACGGTGCTCGCCGCCATCCTGACCACCATCGCGATCGGCATCCTGCTGCGCGGATTGGTCGTGCTGATCTGGTCGGCGGCGGAGCAGCATCCGCTCGAGGCGCTGCGCGTCACCAATCCCTCGATCGAGCTCGTCGGCGGTGCCCGCATCTCGACCTGCGCGGCGCTGATGGTGCTGATGACCGTGCTCGTCTATGGCGGCCTGTTTGCGTTCCTGCGCTTCGGCCGCTGGGGAATGCGCATGCGGGCGGCCGGGCAGAATCCGCTCCTGGCCGCGCAACGCGGCGTCAATCTGCACGCCGTCTATGCGCTGGCCTGGGGCCTTTCGACCTTGACCGGATCGCTCGCCGGCATGCTGATCGCGCTCGATTCCGGCCTCGACCAGACCATGGTGGTGATCGGGCTCAAGGCCTTCGCGCCGGCCCTGGTCGGCGGCCTCGACAGCCTGCTCGGCGCGCTCATCGGCGCCGGCATCGTCGCCGGCGCCGAGGTGCTGGCGATCCACTATATCGATCCGCTCCTCTCCGACGTGGTGCCGTTCCTGGTGCTCATCGCCATGCTGGTCGTCCGGCCCTGGGGCCTGTTCGGCACGCGCGAGGAGCTCGGCCGTGTCTAGGCCGCCGCGACGGAGCGGCTATTTCCGCACCAGCTACGCGCAGGAGCTCGCGCTCATCGGCACCCGGCTCGAGCGCGTCAGCCTCGCCCTGCTCGCCGTCGCGCTGATCGCCTTCCCGCTCGTCGCCTCGCCGTTCGCGCTCGATCTTGCGTGCCAGGTTTTCCTCGCCTCGGTCGGCGCGCTTTCGCTGATGCTGCTCACCGGCTATGCCGGCCAGATCTCGCTCGGCCATGCCGGGCTGATCGCGGCCGGCGCGTTCACGGTCGGCATCCTGTTCCGGGAGGCGAACGCGCCGTTCTGGATCACGCTGCCGGCCGCGGCGCTGATCGGCGCGCTGCTCGGGATCGTCTTCGGATTGCCGTCGCTGCGGCTGCGCGGGCTCTATCTCGCGGTTAGCACGCTCGCGCTGCACTTCGTCGTGGTCTATGTCGGCGGCGAATACGAGGCTCGGCGCGGATTCTCGACCGGCATCGTCATCGATCCGCCTCGGCTCGGCGGCCTGTCGATCACCGACAACCGCGCCTGGTATTTCATCCTGCTGGCGGCTGCCGCCGCGACCTTGCTCGTGTCGATCAACCTGCTGCGCTCCCGGACCGGGCGGGCCTGGCGGGCGATCCGCGCGCGCGAGACCGTGGCCGAGGCGCTCGGCATCGGGATTGCCGGCCACAAGCTGCTCGCCTTCGTCATCAGCTCCGCGATCACCGCGGTCGCCGGCGCGCTGTTCGCCTATTACCGCGGCTTCGTCTCGGTCGAGGCCTTCTCGCTGTTCCTCACCATCCAGTACGTGGCGATGGTGATCATCGGCGGCATGGGCTCGCTTCTCGGCGCGCTGCTCGGCGCCGCCTTCGTGACGGTTTTTCCCTACGTCATCGAGCGCGCGCTGCTCGCGCTGCCGGGGGCGCAGAGCTACGCCAGCCTGTTGTTCGCCGTGAACTACGCCGCCTTCGGCCTGGTCATGATCGTGTTCCTGATGTTCGAGCCGCTCGGATTGGTCGGAATTTGGCGTCGCCTCCAGAGCTATTTCCTGATGTGGCCGTTCAAACACCGCCCGGCGTCGGGAGTGCGCCGATGACGCTGCTCGCCGTCGAGAAGCTCGAGGTGGTCTATCACCGCGCGATCACCGCGGTGCAGGGGATCACGCTCAAGGTCGAGCGCGGGCAGATCGTCGCGCTGCTCGGCACCAACGGCGCCGGCAAGACCACGACGCTGCGCGCGATCTCGGGCTTCCTCGGCCTCGACGACGCTCGCGTCACCGACGGCGCGGTCATCTTCAAGGGCGAGCGCATCGAGAACCGTCCGCCGCACGAGAACGCGCGCCGCGGCATCGCCCTCGTTCCCGAGCGCGACAAGGTGTTTCCCAATCTCACGGTGGCGGAGAATCTCCTCGCTCCCGTCGCGCGCGGCACCACGGCGGCCGAGCGGCGGCGGCGGGAAGCGCTGGTCTATCAGTTCTTCCCCCGGCTCGCCGAAATGAGGAGCCGGATCGGCGGCCTCCTCTCCGGCGGCGAGCGGCAGATGCTGGCGCTGGCGAGCGCGATCGTCTGCGCCCCGGAATTGCTGCTGGTCGACGAGCTTTCGCTCGGGCTCGCGCCGGTGGTGGTGGAAGACCTGCTGCGCCGGCTCGCGGAGATCCGGCGCGAGCTCGGCATCACCGTCCTCATCGTCGAGCAGAGCGCGACGGTGGCGCTCGCCGTCGCCGACTACGGCTACGTGATGGAGAACGGCCGCATCGTGCTCGACGGCGGCGCCGAGCGGCTGCGCGGTCATCCCGACATCCAGGAGTTCTATCTCGGTCGCATCGGCGGCGAGCACCGCAGCTACCGCGACGTCAAGCAATATCGCCGCAGCCGGAGATGGTATGGCTGAGCTCGCGATCGACCGCCTGACCCTGCGTTTCGGCGGCCTTACCGTGCTCGACGGCGTCTCGCTCGCGGTCGCGGCCGGCGAGCTGTTCGCATTGATCGGACCGAACGGCGCCGGCAAGACCAGCGTGCTCAACTGCGTGAGCGGCATCTACCGCGGCGCGGGCGCGATCCGTTTCCGTGGCGACGACATTTCCGGTCGTGCGCCGCACGCGATCGCCCGCCTCGGGCTCGCCCGCACGTTCCAGCACGGCGAGCTGTTTGCGCAGATGTCCGTGCTCGACAATCTGCTGACCGGGCGGCACGCGCGCATCCGCACCAATCCGCTCACGGAGATGCTGTTCCTGCCTTCGGTCCGGCGCGAGGAGACCCTACACCGCGAGGCGGTCGAGCGCATCATCGAGCTCGTCGAGCTCGAGCGCTACCGCCACGCCTCGGTCGCCGGCCTACCCTTCGGCATCCAAAAGCTCGTCGGGTTCGCGCGTGCCCTGGCGCTCGAGCCGACCATCCTGATGCTCGACGAGCCGTCCGCCGGTCTCAATCGCGACGAGCGCGAGGACCTCGCGCGCTTCATCCTGCGCATCAAGCACGAGCTCGGCACCACCATGGTCTGGATCGAGCACGACCTGCAGATGGTGGCCGATCTCGCCGACCGCATCCATGTGCTCGACTATGGCCGAACGCTGGCCGAGGGCCCGCCGGGCGAGGTGCTGCGCGACGAGCGCGTGATCGCCGCCTATGTCGGCACGCCGGCGCCGGCGTCTTGATCGGTGCCTCATCGGGACGGGCCGTGACTACAACCGTTTTGCTGCGTTGCAATGCATTCTCGCGGTACGTGCGCGTAACCGAGCCCCGGGTGGGTGCAACGGTCAAGCGACCGGCGAACTCGCGTCCTCCCCGCCGAACCGAATGTTAACGGTTCCTTGCTAAGGCGTGTTGCGGCGAAGCCTGCCCGAACGCGGGTGGGCTTCCGTTTCGCCGGAGAAAGCGCATCGCAAGCGGCAGCCCGCTTCCGAATATGCAACGGGAGAACGCTCCGGCGCGAATGGTGACGCCGCGCGGCCGCGCCGCGGCCGCCGCTCGCGGAGGCTTGGATTTGGCACTCACCGGTTCCGAAGAGGCACCGCGTCCGTCGCTGCTCGGGTTCTGGCCGCAGCTCGGCGCGCGCATCCGCGGCGCCGAGCATCTCCTGGTGCAGCGGCTTGCCGGCACGGTGTTTCTGATCCGCGTGCTCAACGCCGCGCTCGCCTTCGGCGCGCAGGTGCTGCTCGCGCGCTGGATGGGGAGCTTCGAGTTCGGCATCTACGTCTATGTCTGGACCTGGGTGCTGTTGCTCGGGCAGGCGGTCGATCTCGGGCTCGGCACCACCGCGCAACGCTTCATTCCGGAATACCGCGAGCGCGGGATGCCGGCGCTGCTGCGCGGTTTCGTTTTCGGCAGCCGCTGGCTCGCGCTCGCCGTCGCGCTCGCCATTGCCGCGCTCGCCGCCGGCGGGGTGCGGCTGTTCGCGGCGCGGCTCGACGACCACATGGTCATCCCGCTCTACCTCGCCTGCATCACCATGCCGGCCTATGCGCTCGCCAAGGTCCAGGAGGGAATTTCCCGAAGCTACGACTGGGTTGGCCTCGCCATGATGCCGGCCTATGTCTTTCGCCAGCTGCTGCTCGCGCTGCTGATGGCGGCGGCCTATTTCGCGCACTTCCCGACCGATGCAACGACCGCCATGATCGTCGCCGGCGTGTCGATCTGGCTGCCGACGTTTGCGCAGCTCGTGCTGGTGAACCGGCGGCTTAAGGCGCGCATCGAGCGCGGCCCCAGGACTTACGCGTTCGGCCGCTGGCTCACGACCGCGCTGCCGATCCTGATGGCCGAAGGCTTCTACTCGCTGCTCACCTATACCGACGTGCTCGTGCTGCAGCATTTCCGGTCGCCCGACGAGGTGGCGCTCTATTACGGCGCCGCCAAGACGCTCGCGCTCGTCTCCTTCATCTATTACTCGATATCGGCGACGATCGCGCACCGGTTCAGCGGCTATCACGCGGTCGGCGACCGCGCCGGCTTGTCGGCCCTGATCGCTCAGTCCATCAAGTGGACGTTCTGGCCGTCGCTGGCGGCGACCGCGCTCCTGCTCGCCTTCGGCCGGCCGATCCTGAGCTTGTTCGGGCCGCAATTCACCGACGGCTATCACCTCATGTTCATTCTCGCCGTCGGCCTGTTGGCGCGCGCCGCGATCGGGCCGATCGAGCGGCTGCTCAACATGCTCGGCGAGCAGCGCCTCTGCGCGCTGGTCTATGCCGGCGCGTTCGCCGTCAATTTGAGCCTTTGCTTCGCGCTCATCCCGCCGCTCGGAATGGCCGGCGCCGCGATTGCGACCGCCGTCGGGCTGCTCGTCGAATCCATGGTGCTGTTCATCGTGACCAAGTACCGGCTCGGTTTTCATGTCTTTGTCTGGGGCCATTGACGCGCCTTCCCGCGAGCTCGAGCCGACGTTGTCCGCTTTCCGTGTCGAGTGGCGGCCGCTTGCCGAGCTCGCCGCGGTCGGCGCGGACTGGCGGGCGCTCGCCGCCCGCGTGCTCGCCCCGAACGTCTTCTACGAGCCCGGCTTTGCGCTCGCCGCCGCGCCGGTGTTCGGTCGCGGCGTCGGCGCCGGTCTCGTCTGGTCGCAGGCGATGCCGCCACAGCTGCTCGGCCTGTTCCCGGCGCGCGTCGAGCGCTTCCGCCACGGCATGCCGGTGCTGGTCGGCTGGACGCATCCTTACGCCCCGCTCGGCGCCCCGCTCGTCGATCGCGAGCTGAGCGAGCCGGTGATCGCGGCCTGGTTCGCGCACGTGGCCGGCGATCCGCAACTGCCCGGCCTGATGCTGCTGCCCTGTTTCCCGGCCGAGGGAGAATTGGCGCAGGCGCTCGCCGCGGTGCTGGCGCGCCGCGGCGGACGCAGCGCCGCCTTCGCGCGACACCAGCGCGCCCTTCTCCTCCCGAGCGGCGATCGCGCCCATTATTTCGACGAGGCGATCGGGGGAAAGAAGCGCAAGGAGCTGCGCCGGCAGCGCAAGCGGCTCGCCGAGAGGGGTGTCGTCACGTCGGGCAGCGCACCCGTCGGCCCGGCGCTCGAGCAGTTTTTCGCGCTCGAAGCGGGCGGCTGGAAGGGCCGCGTCGGGACCGCGGCGCGCGAGAATGCCGCGATTGCAGGATTCGTCACGGCGGCGCTCACCGCGTTCGCCGGCGAAGGCAAGGCGAAGATCTCGCTGCTGCGCGTCGATGCCCGCCCGATCGCTGCCTTGGTCACGCTCAGAAGCGGCGCGAGCGCGTGGTGCTGGAAGATCGCCTACGACGAGAGCTTCGCGCGCTTCTCGCCCGGCGTGCAGCTCCTCCTCGACGTGACGCACATGCTGCTCGATGATCCCGCCGTCGCACGCGCCGATTCCTGCGCCACCGCCGATCATCCCATGATCGACCACATCTGGCGCGAGCGGCTCGCGCTCGAGGACCGCCTGCTCTGTGTCGGACCGGACAAGTCGTTCGGGTTCGCCTGCGCGCTCGAAGCGCTACGCCGCGCATTGATCGGCGCCGCAAAAGCGACGCGGGATGCGGTGCGCTCGTAGGCCTCCTCGCCCGGCCGGGACATGAGACCAACGCTCACGCCCGTTGCCGCAACAGCCTGCGGATCACTTTGCCGGTCGTGGTCATCGGCATCTGCTCGATGAAGGCGACCTCGCGCGGATATTCGTGCGCGGAGAGACGCGTCTTGACGAAGCTCTGGATGTCGGCGGCGAGCACGTCGGACGGCGCATGACCGGCCTTGAGCACGATGAACGCCTTCACGATCTCGGTGCGCACCGGATCGGGCTTGCCGACCGCCGCCGCGAGCGCCACCGCCGGATGCCGGATCAGGCAATCCTCGATCTCGGTCGGCCCGATGCGATAGCCCGAGGAGGTGATGACGTCGTCATCGCGCCCGATGAACTGCACGTAGCCGTCGGAATCCGCGAGGCCCTGGTCGCCCGTGGTCATCCAGTCGCCGATGAACTTGTCGCGGGTCTCGTCGGGCTTGCCCCAATATTCCAGGAACATCACCGGATCCGGCCGCCGGATCGCGATCTGGCCGAGCTCGCCGGGCGCGCACGGCGAGCCGTCGGGCCGGATCACCGCGACCGTGTGGCCCGGCACCGGCCTTCCGATCGCGCCCGGGCGCGAAACGCCGATCGCCGCGCAGGAGGCGAGCACCAGATTGCATTCGGTCTGGCCGTAGAACTCGTTGATGGCGACGCCGAGCGCCGACTTGCCCCACTCGTAGGTCTCCGCGCCCAGCGCCTCGCCGCCGGAGCCGATCGAGCGCAGCCGTAGGCCTCGCTTCAGGGGTGGAGCCGAGCGCAGCATGCGCAGCGCCGTCGGCGGGATGAAGGCGTTGCGTACGGCAAGCTTCGCCATCAGCGCGAAGGCCTGCTCCGGATCGAATCTCTCGAACTTGTGCGCTACCACCGGCACGCCGTAGTGCAGGCCGGGCAGCAGCACGTTGAGCAGGCCGCCGGCCCAGGCCCAGTCCGCCGGGGTCCAGAACCGGTCGCCCGGCTGCGGCAGGAACTCGTGCGGGAATTCGATGCCGGGGAGATGGCCGAGCAGCACGCGGTGGGCATGCAGCGCGCCCTTGGGCGGTCCGGTCGTGCCCGAGGTATAGACCATCAGCGCGGGGTCGTCGGCCGTGGTGGCCGCCGGCGTGAAGTCGGCGGCGGCGCGAGACAGCAAAGCATCGAAATCCTCAGCACCATCGGCGGGCCCGTCGACCGAGAGCACAAGTCCGGGTAGGGCGTCGCGCACGCCGGCCACCTTCGTCAGCCCCTGCGTGTTGGCGATCAGGGCTCGCGCGCCTGAATCACGGAGCCGATAGGAGATCGCATCGACGCCGAACAACGTCGCCAGCGGCAGCGCGATCGCGCCGAGCTTGTAGATTGCGATGTGGCTCGCCGCCACCGCCGGCGACTGCGGCAGCAGAATCGCGACCCGATCGCCGCGGGCGATGCCGCGGGCGGCGAGCGCATTGGCGAGGCGGTTCGAGGTCTCCCGCAGCCAACCGTAGCTCACCTCCTCCACCGTTCCGTCGGCGCGCAGGTTGAGGATGGCGGTGCGGCCCGGCTCGCTCGCGGCCCAGCGGTCGCAGACGTCGAGGCCGATATTGTATTGCGCCGGAACCTGCCAGCGAAACGAACGGTAGAGCGCGTCGTAGTCGCGCGCGGCGGGCAGGGCGTGGGCGGCGTACATCGCCGGGGAAGCTAGCGCATGTTCCGGAAAGGTGGGAACCGGTTTTCCGAATAGAACATGCGCAAAAGCCTTGCGAGGAACGCCTGGCCAGAGCGCCAACCGCGGAGCGTCGACGCAATTGGCCCTTTGCGGCGCGCGATCGAGCGGCTAAGAAAGTCTCCGCAAACCGGGCCGCATTGAACCGGGTTCGGACACGAGAAACGATGAACGAGGAGCAGCGCGCGCGGGTCGCCCCGGGAAGCGACATCCACTACCGCCTGCTCATCCCGTTCCTCGCCCATGTCACGCTGACGCAGACGCTGATCCTGATCATCAGGATCACCACCTCCTACCGCACCATCGAGCTCGGCCTTCCCGTGCTCTGGCTCGGCCTCATCGCCACCGGCTTCGCCATCGTCCCCGTCTTCACCGCGCTACAGGTCGGCCGCTGGATCGACCGCGGCAACGACGCCAAGGCGACCCGCCTCGGCACCGGGCTCGTCCTCGTCGCCTGCGTCGGCTTTTGGGTGTGGCCGCGATCGGCCATGCATCTCCTCGCCTTCACCGTGCTCTTGGGCTTCGGGCACATGTTCTGCATGGCCGGCCACCAGATGCTGGCGGTGCGGTCGGGCGGCGTGCACAGCCGCGAAACCGCGCTCGGCTATTACATGGTCGCAGCCTCGATCGGCCAGGGCCTCGGCCCATTCGTGGTCGGCTGGCTCGGCGGCTCGGCCGCGCTGCCGCCGACCGAACATCTCTTCGCGATCGGGCTCGCCGCCGCGGCCGCGAGCATGATCGTCGCGCTCATGATCCGGCCCGCCCGCGTCGCTGCCCGCCACCACGCTGCCGGCGAGTTCGTGCCCATCAGCCGGCTCATCGCGTTGCGCGGCTTTCCCGCGGTGATGGTGTCGAGCGTGGTGACCGTCACCGCGCTCGACCTCCTGGTGATCTACCTGCCGGCGCTCGGTGCCGAGCGGCAAATCGATTCCAGTCACATCGGCCTGCTCCTGGCCGCGCGCTCGGTGGCGTCGCTGGTCTCGCGCGTGTTCTATGCCCGGCTGATCTTCTCCGTCGGTCGCGCGCCGCTCACCCTCGCGAGCATGCTCGGCAGCGCCGCCGGGTTCCTGGTGCTGGCGGCGCCGCTCGCGCTGCCGGCCATGTATGCCGTGCTCGTCGCCCTGGGCTTCGCCATGGGCATCGCCTCGACGCTCACCCTCTCCGGCGTCATGTTTCTGGCGCCGCCGGAAGCCTGCGGCACCGCGCTCACGTTGCGGATGACCGGCAATCGCGTCGGCCAGATCGTTTTCCCCGCCCTCGCCGGCGCCATCGCCGCCGCGACCGGCGTGACCGGCATCTTGCTGGCGCTCGGCCTCGGCCTGGCGGCCTCCGGCATGGCGGTGGCGATCAGCCAGCCGCCGCCCACGCCCTGAATCCGGCCGACGAGGACCGAAAAAATGTCCGCTCCGATCCAGATTCGCATGGGAGGCTATGGCCCCGCCGGCACCGGCTTCAGCCGCGCGCTCAAATTCATCGGCGAGCGGCTCGCGGCCGAGTTCGGCGACCGGGTCGAGATCAAATACGTCTGGAACATCATGGACCTCGGCTATCGCGCCGAGGACATCCTGTGGCTGGTCGAGCACGGGCTCTTGACGCTCGGCTATCAGTCCTCGAGCTACCTGACCGACCGGGTGCCCGAGCTCGGCATCGTCGATCTCCCGTTCCTGTTCGCGAGCAATGACCGCGCGCGCTCGGCGATGGACGGCGCGCTCGGCGAGGTCCTCGCCCGGCACATCGAGGAGCGCATGAATTATCGCGTGCTCGGCTGGCTCGAGAACGGCTTCCGGCACATTTCCAACCGGGTGCGGCCGGTACACGCGCCGGCGGATCTCGCGGGGCTGCGCATCCGGGTGCTGCCGAGCCGGGTGCAGGCGCGCACCTTCGAGCTCCTCGGCGCGGTGCCGATGCGCATGGATCTGACGGAGGCGATCGAGATGATCAAGGCCGGCACCATCGACGCCCAGGAGAATCCGCTGTCCAATACGGTGACCTATGGCGTGCACAAGTTCCATCGCTTCCACACGCTCACGAGTCACTTCTACATCTCGCGCCCGATCTTCGTTCAGCGCGCCGAGTTCGACCGCTGGCCGGCCGAGCTCGGGCAGGCCATGCGCGCGGCGGTGAACGCGGCGATGAGCTTCCAGCGCGCGCTGCACGTCGAGGAGGAGGAAGCGGCGCGCAAGGCGATCGAGGCGCAGGGCTGCGAGATCGTCGAGCTCGACGCCGGTGAGCACCGCGCCTTCGCCGCGGCGGTCGCGCCGCTCATCGCGGAGGCGCGGGGAAGCTTCGGACGCGCGCTGCTTGACTTGGCGGAGTGATGCGCGTCGCCGGCGCGTCGGTTTACGGTGGGCCTATCCCCGCCGCTCGTCGGGCGCGGCGAGGATCAGCGCCCAGAACACCTTGTATTTCGACTTCGGGGCATAGACCGCGGCGATGCCCATGCGGGTGGCGCCGCCGAGCAGCATGTTGGCCCGGTGCGGCGGCGAATCGCGCCAGCCGGAGAAAGCCTCCGCCAGCGTGTGATAGCCGGCACTGATGTTCTCCGCCGCGCCCCTCGCACGGTAGCCCTGCGCCTTGAGCCGATCGCTGAAGGTGCGGGTGACGTTGTGATCGAGCTTGTCGCGGCTCGCCATGGCTGTCGCCTGCGCCTCGGCGAGCTTCATCAATTCGGGATCGATGTCGACCGGGGTCAGCCCGTTATTGGCCCGGTAGCCGGAGATCATCGAGGCCGCCGCCGCCGGATCGAGCTGCGCGCCGCCTCCCGCGAGGCTGCGATAGAAGCTTGGATCGGCGGGCGGCTCGTGGTCGCCGGCGCAGGCGCCGACGAGCGCCAGCATCGCCATGGCGGCAACGCGCGCGCAGCAGCGCACAAACCCTGGCCGGAACGGCATGCGGTCCCCTGATCCCCTATGGCGTCGATCATGCGCCACCAGCATGGCGGAAGCATGGAGGCGGCCCGCCTCCATTCGTTAACGGGGGGTAACCGCTCCGCCCGACAGGCGCAAGGGTCGGCCGCGCGGAAGCGGCGCGGAGCCGCGAGATGGTCGCCGTCCGTCCGCGCCGGGATCCCCCCGCGCGGTCGAGGGGCGAGCAGCGTCAACGAGGTAGGGAGAAAATTCCCCGCAAGAGACGCCTTAACGCTTGGTTAAGCGGCCGTTAACGTGAAAACAACGGCTCGCGCGCATAGGTTTCGGCCACCACCGAAACCACGTTGCGGGCATGCTTGGCGCGCTCACCGCTTTCATGATCGAGCACGACTGGCGCTTGATCGCGCTGCTGGCCGCATGCCTTGCCGCGGCTATTCTCGCCGCCGCCTTGTATCGGCGGTGCCGCGCGCAAAATACCGAGCTCATCGCGGCTTTCGACAACATGTCGGAAGGCCTGTGCATGTTCGACGCCTCGACGCGCCTGATCCTGTGCAACCGGCGCTATATCGAGATGTACGGGCTGACCTCGGAAGTCGCCAAGCCCGGGGTGTCGCTGCGCGAGCTGCTCGATCGGCGCATGCGCGCCGGCACCTTCGCGGGCGATCCCAACCAATACGTCGCCGACGCCATGCGACGGATGCGAGACGGCAAGCTCGTGCAGGACGTCCGGGAAATGCCCAACGGACGCATCGTCTCGGTATCGAGCCGGCCGATGGCGGGCGGCGGCTGGGTCGCCACCCATCAGGACATCACCGAGCGCCGCCGGCAGGACCAGCAGCGCGACAGCCTGGCCGCCCAGGAGCAGCGCCGGGCGATCATCGACTGGGCGATCGCCGGGTTTCGCGAGCGCATCGAGGCGATGCTGAAGACGGTGAGCGACGGCGCCGGCGCCATGCGCTCGACCGCGACGACCTTGTTCGCCTCCTCGCACAAAGCCTCGCAGCGCGCCGAGACCGCGGTGCAGATGTCGAACGAGGCCTCGGCCAATGTCGAGATCGCGGCCTCCGCCGCCAACGAGCTGTCGGCGTCGATCGACGAGATCAGCCGCCAGCTCGGCCAGACCAGCAACCTCGTCGGCATCGCGGCCGGCGAGGCCGGCGCCACCAACGACCAGATCGGCACGCTGGCACAGGCGGCGCAGAAGATCGGCGACGTGGTCAAGCTCATCCAGGACGTCGCCGGGCAGACCAATCTGCTTGCGCTCAATGCCACCATCGAGGCCGCGCGCGCGGGCGAGGCCGGGCGCGGCTTTGCGGTGGTGGCCTCGGAGGTCAAATCGCTCGCCGTGCAGACCGGCCGGGCGACCGAGGAGATCGCCGGCCAGATCGCCGCGGTGCAGACCTCGACCGGCGCCGCGGTCGAAGCGATCCGCCGCATCGTCGAGCGCATGCGCGAGATCAATCACCACACCGCGGCCGTGGCCGGCTCGGTGCGCCAGCAGAACGCCGCCACCGGCGAGATCACGCAGAACGTGACCAGCGCCGCCAATGGAGCGCGAGACATCCTCACCGCGCTCGGCGAGGTCGCCGGCGCCGCGACCGAGACGCGCGGCTCGGCCGAGACGGTGCTGGCGGCCTCGGAGGCGGTGGAGAAGGCCGCCGTCGACCTGCGCAGCGAGGTGGAACGCTTCCTGAAGAAGGTGGCGGTCTGACGTTCAGCCGAGCAGCCCGGCTACCGCATAAGCAAGCGCGGCGATGAAGGCGGAGGCCGGGATCGTGATGATCCAGGCGACGACGATCCTGTTCGCCACCTTCCAACGCACCGCCGACGCCCTGCGCGCGGCGCCGACGCCGACGATGCAGCCGGTGATGGTGTGGGTGGTCGACACGGGAATGCCGAGCTCGGTCGCCACGAACAGGGTGATGGCGCCGCCGCTCTCCGCGCAAAAGCCCTGGAACGGCGTGAGCCGGGTGATGCGCGATCCCATGGTGCGCACGATCCGCCAGCCACCCACCAGCGTGCCCAGCCCCATGGCGAGATAGCATGAGAACATCACCCAGAACGGCACGTGGAACTCGCCGCCGAGATAGCCCTGCGAATAGAGCAGCACGGTGATGATGCCCATGGTCTTCTGGGCGTCGTTGCCGCCGTGACCGATGGAATAGAGCGCGGCCGAGACGAACTGCAGCGAGCGGAACAGGCGGTCGACGGCGTGCGGCGTTTGGCGCGCGAACAGCCACGACACCACGAGGAACAGCAGCATCGCCAGGACGAGGCCGCCGACCGGCGAGAGCACGATGGCGGCGCTGGTCTTGGCGAGGCCTTCCCAGACGATGGCCTTGACGCCGACCTTGGCGACCCCGGCGCCGACCAGCCCGCCGATCAGCGCGTGCGAGCTGCTCGACGGGATGCCGAGCGCCCAGGTGATGATGTTCCAGGCCATGGCGCCCACGAGCGCGCCGAACACGACGCGCGGATCGACGATGTCGGCGGAGACGATGCCGGTGCCGACCGTTTGCGCCACGTGCGCCCCGAAGATGAGGAACGCGACGAAATTGAAGAAGGCCGCCCACACCACCGCGTGCTGCGGGCGCAACACCCGCGTCGACACGATGGTGGCGATCGAATTCGCCGCGTCGTGCAACCCGTTGAGGAAATCGAACGCGAGCGCGACCGTGATCAGCGCGATCAGAGCCGGCAGGGCAAGCGTGACGGCGTTCATGTCGGGCTAGACGTTCTCGATCATGATGCCGCTGATCTCGTTGCCGGCATCGTCGAAGCGGTCGACCACCTTTTCGAGATGATCGTAGATCTCGACTCCGATGAAGAACGCCATCGAGTTGGACGGCTGGTTGGCCCGATACAGCTCCTGCAGCCCGACGTCGTGCAGCTCGTCGGCGCGCCCTTCGATCTGCGATATCTGCTCGCCGATCTCGCTGATGCGCCCGGCATTGGTATTGATCGAGGATAACAGCGGCACCGCTTCCCGCATCAGCGCGGCGCACATCACGATCGCATCCGCCATCTCCTTCTGTTGCGGCGTGAACGAGCGCTGATCGAACAGCATGATGGTCTTGGCGGTCTTCTGCATCTGATCGATGGTGTTGTCCATCGCGGTGATGAGGTCCTTGATGTCGCCGCGGTCGAACGGAGTGATGAAGGTGCGCCGCACCGCAATCAGCACCTCGCGGGTAATGTTGTCGGCTTCCTGCTCGCGATCCATCACGGTCTTGTAGTGGCGAGCGACGGCGTCGCCGCCGTCTAGCATGTCGCGCAAGGCCTTGGCGCCGGCGGCGACCACGTCGGAATGGCGGGCAAAGAGCTCGACGAACCGCTCCTCCCGCGGCAGCAATGCCTGAAACCAGTGAAGCATGAGCGTCCTCGCGGCTGGCGGCGATCGGGTTGCCGGAATACCTCGTTGAAACTCCGCTCGACGCGGATGGTTTCCTGTTCGCCGTCGTCGTCGACCGCGACGCTCTTGCCGCTCCCGCGATCGGCCGAGCCCCGGGGAGCGGCTAACTCTTGTAGATCGGCGCCGGCTGTCCGAAGAAGCTGGCGAGGATGTGGTAGCAGATGGCGTAGTTCTTCTGGTGGAACGAGGCGTGCGCGATGCCCGGCATCACGGCGAACTGCTTGTCGGGATTGGGCAGCTTCTCGAAGAATTTCATCAGGTCTGCAAGGCTCGCGATGCCGTCGTATTCTCCGCGCATGATGAGGGTCGGCACCGTGATCTTTGCGGGATCGCAGACCGGCAGGTTCGCGCACATGTCGACATAGGTGCCGGTCGGCACCGAATCGTCGAGCGCGAGGATGGCGTCGGCGAAGGCCTCGATGACGACGTCATCGGCGGTGCCGGGATGGTCGCGCTCGAAGATCGAGCGCACGAACTTGCGGTCGATCGGCCGCCGGTTCTTGGCGCGGTATTCGGGCAGCCGCTTCCTGCGGTCGGCGAGCGTGGGCGAGCCTTCGCCGGTCCAGACCATGGCATCGAGGGCGAGCCGCGCGACCATCTCCGGGTGGCGCTGCGCGAACAGCGCCGCGCGGAGCGCCCCCGACGAAATCCCATAGACCAGCAGCGGCCGCTTGCCGCGCAGCTTCTCGATATAGCCGGCGGCGGCGAAGCAGTCGTCGGCGCCGTAGGCGATCGGCGCGTTGTTGTCGCGGGTCTTGGTCGAGCGGCCGTAGCCCTCCATGTCGACGCACCAGGTATCGAAGCCGCGCGCGGCGAAGAAATCCATCGCCGAGGAGTCGGCACGTCCCGGCACCTGCAGGTCGAAGGTGGGCTGCGAGGCCATGGAGGAGCCGTGCACGAACAGGATGCGGCCGGCCGGCCCCGCCGGATCTCCGGCGTGCTTGTTCCACAGGAACAGTCGCACGCCGCCGTCCTTGGTGATCCAGTGCTCGGTGCCCGTGAGGCGCAACCGCTCGTTCATGCCGACAACCCCTGTCTCGGCGGAAGCAAGCGCGGGACGATCTCGCGGATGCGAGCCGCGGCGCCCGCGCTCATTCGGGCCTTATGCCGTTCGCATTGATCACTTTCGCCCATTTCTCGATCTCGGATTGCACATAGGCGCCGAATTCGTCGGGCTTCATCGACACCGGGGTGGCGCCCTGCTTCTCCCACGACTCTCTCACGTCCGGTCGCGCCAGGATCTTGTTGATCTCGGCATTGAGGAGCTCGACGATCGGCCGCGGCGTTCCCGCCGGCGCCATGACCCCGACCCAGAGCGTCGCTTCGTAGCCGGGGACCCCGGCCTCCGACAGGGTGGGCACGTCGGGAAGAATGGCCGATCGCACCCTGCCGCTGGTCCCCAGGGCTTTGACCCTTCCGGCCTGGATCATCTGCGCCATGGTGGGCACCGAATCGAACATCATCTCGATCTGGCCGCTGATGATGTCGTTGCGCGCGCCCGCACTGCCTTTATAGGGCACGTGCAAGATGTTCGTTCCGGTCAGATTCTTGAACAGCTCGCCCGCCATGTGATAGTTCGAGCCCACGCCGGAGGAAGCATAGTTGAGGGCTCCGGGCTTAGACCTGGCGAGGGCAATGAATTCCTGGAGCGTGTTCACGGGCACCGACGGGTGCACGACCATGACCAGCTCGGAGCTCAGGAGCGACGCCACCGGCACGAAGTCGCGCATCAACTTGAACGGCTTGTTCGGCACCAGCGTCTCGGTCGTGGTCTGGGTCGCCGACATCATCAGCAGGGTGTAGCCGTCGGGCGGAGATTTGGCGGCGGCGTCGCTGCCGATGATGGTGCCGGCGCCGGGCCGGTTCTCCATCACGAACGGCTGGTTGAGCGACTTGCGCAGATCCTCGGCAATCGCGCGGGTGAAGACGTCGGTCGGACCGCCGGCACCGAACGGCACGATCACCTTGACCGGACGCGAGGGATAATCCTGCGCGGCGCATGGCGGCGCGGGCGCGCCCCACAGCGTCGCCAGGACAATGAGCGAGAAAGCTCGCCGAAGCATGAGCGGTTCCGAACAATGCGGGAGCGACAGGTCTACACCACCGCAAAAAACGTGTCACCCGTCGCTCAATGCCCGTGCCTCAACCTGGCGACGATTTCGGCGAAAGCGCCGGCGAAGGGATGGAAGCTGAAGCGCACCCGATGGCGCCCCGGCGGCACGACCACGGCGCGGAAGATCGCGTTGGCCTCCAGGATCTCGGCGTCGGCGCCGTCGACGCTCGCCCGCCACCACGGATGCCAGACATCGTTGAGCAGGAGGATGCCTCCCCCCGGCGCCTCGACCGCGACCGCGACCTCGGTGTTGGCATAGCTCACGAGGCGCGCACCGCCGCCCATGCCGACGGCGGCGCTGCGCGAGAATCCGAGCGGCGCCTTCTTCAGGAGCACGGTCCGGCGAGGGTCTACGGCCGGCCAGCCGCCGCGCAATAGCTCGTCGAAATCGGCGATACGCCAGTCCGCCAGCAACATCACGCGCGGCAGCGCGCGCGGGTTTTCGTACACATAGGCGTCCGTGGTGCGCCCGACGAACTCGAGATCGCCGGGCTTGAGCGAGGAATCGATCTGCTCCACCGGAACGCCGGTCGCGATCAAACGCACGCCCAGGAGATCCGCGAAGGCGGAGCGGTAGGATGGATAGAGCGGCGAGAAGTCGCGCTGGCTCGGCAGGGCGACGGTGTCTTCGGCATGGGTCGCGTCGTTGAACCAGCGCAGCCGCAGCGGATTGTGCCCGAATACGTGGTCGAAGCCCCGCGCCAGCGCGAGGTTCGGCCAGTGATAGCCGATGCCGATCAGCTCGACGCGATCGCGCCGGTCGGGCGCCGCGCCGGCGGCAAGCCGCGCCTCGAGCAGCCGCACGGTCTCGTCATGGGTGTCGCCTCGCAGCGCCTCGAATTGCGCGCGCGGCAGCGCCGTCGATTCGTGGGGCGCGTTATTCCAGGCGAGGTCGACGGCCATGAACGTCGCGATCAGCGCCAGCGCCGCGACCGGCCGGCGCGCGGCCATCGGGCGCGCCAGCAACAGCACCACAATGGCGGCGGCCGTGAACACGACCGCGGTCGCTGCCGGAAGCAGCGCCGGCCTAAACCCGACGACCGAATGGGCAAGCGCCAAGGCGCCGGCGATCAACGCGCCGGGACACGCGATCTCGATCGCGCGCTGCGCGCGCGTCGCCCGCGGCACCGTGCCGGTGAGCCAGCGATGAACGAGGTACCCCGCGACCACCGCGACCAGCGCCCCCAGCACGAAGGTCGCGTCGGCCGGCCGGCGATAGAGCGCGACCTCGGGCAGGATGTCGTACATCAAACGGAACGCCGGGGTATAGCCGCCGAGCGCGTAAAGCAGCACCAGCGCCGCGGCGGCGGTGAAGAACCGGATTTCGCCCGCCCAGGCGACGCCGCGAACGATACCGAACGACACGACCGCGACCAAGGTCAGCGCGCCGGCGTAAACGAGGCCCATGTTCTGCGAGAGATAGAGTCCCGGCCACCCCCAGGCCGCGTCCCAGATCAGGCTTTGCGGCGCCCAATATTCGATGCGCGGGTTCATGGCGCCGAACAGATCGGCGAAGGCGAATTGCATGAGATGGACGGGATGGATCGAGCCCGCCGCGGCCGACGCATAGCTGATTTCGGGCCGGTTCGAGCGCGCCGCCAACAGCGCGGTCATGATCACCGGCACGGCGGCAACGAGCGCGGCGCCCGCGCCCGCGGCGGAGAGCGGCCCGACGCCGGCGCGCAGGCGCGCGAGCGGCTCGCCGCCGCTCGCCCAATGCACCAGCACGAAGGCGGCCAGCACGTAGAGCGAGAGCAGGGCGACCTGATCGCGCCCGACGATCATCAAGCCCGCGAGCGCGCCGGCCGCCAAGCCCGCCCGCCACGATGCGCGCTCGAGCGCGCGCGCCAAAAGCCAGAGCGTCAGCGGCAGATAGCAGAGGCTGATGATCTGGCCGGTGTGCTGGAGGCGGCCGCTGGCTGAACCGCCGAAGGCGAACGCCATCGCCGCGACGATCGCGCCGCCGGCATGCCAGCCGCGATCGTGAAAGAACAGGATGATGCCGACGCCGCCGAGGAAGAGATACGCGAAGGTGACGGCGTCGAAGGCACGCAGGCTGATCGCGGAATTGAAGGCGGCGAGCAGGACATAGAGCGGCGCGAACATCAGCGACTGCGGATCCGAAATCTGCGGCCAGCCGGCGAAGACGTTCGGCGTCCACCACGGCCATTCGCCGCGCGCGATCGAGCGCGCCAGGAACTGCACCTGCGGGAAGAACTGCGATTTCGCGTCCCAGGGGATCGTCACCGCGCCCGACAGCCACGGCCAGGCCGGGACCAGGAAGGCGAGCGCGAAGGCCGCAATCGTGACGATGAGCGCCGCGCGCTCGGCAGCGGCCGCCCGGGCCGGCCGGGCGCCGCGAGGGCGCGGCAGCCAAGGCTTCGCACGACGCGCGCCCGGCACGGCTTCGCCGGACCACGTTACCGCGCTCTCCGCCCGCACCAGCGGCTCGTTTCTCGGATCCATCCCCGGTCCGCCTTGTGTCGCCTCGGCGTTGGCCGCAGCATAGTGGCATCCGCCGCGGTCGCGATCCGCGATGATGTCGCACCTGACCGCATGCAGCTCGTGTCTTGAGTGGATCGCGAGGCGGCCGCGCCCTATCATGGCATGAGACCGGAGCACCAGACCCATGACGACACCCATGCTGCCGCGCGAGCGCTGCGACTATTCGGCCATCGTCGACCGGCCGCCGCTCAAGTTGCCGGACGACGCGCGGCTCGTGCTCTGGACCATCGTCAATTACGAGGTGTGGGACATCGCCCGGCCGATGCCGCGCCAGGTATTGCCGGCGCCGACCGGCGCGCCGCTGCTTCCCGACGTCCCGCACTGGAGCTGGCACGAATACGGCATGCGGGTCGGCGCCTGGCGCTTCTTCGAGCTCTACGAGCGGCTCGCAATCCGGCCGACGCTCGCCATCAATGCCCGCACCTGCGAGGACTATGCGCGCGTCGCCGAGGAGGCAAAGCGGCTCGGCTGGGAATTCATGGCCCACGCCTACGACCAGGTGCCGATCCACAAGATCGAGGACCAGGCGGCCATGATCAACCGCTCCATGGACATCCTCGAGCGCTTCAGCGGCAAGCGCCCGGTCGGCTGGCTCGGTCCGGGCCTGACCCAGACCCTGGACACGCCGGAGCTCTTGGTGAGCGCGGGCGTGAAATATATCGGCGATTGGGTCTACGACGACGAGCCGACGGTGATCCGCACCGCGAAGGGCCCGCTCGTCACCTTGCCCTATACGGTCGAGATCAACGATATCGCGATGATGATCGTCCAGCATCACGAGAGCGGCTATCTCGCCCGCCGCGCCATCGACCAGTTCGACCGGCTCTATGCCGAGGGAAAGCATCGCGCCAAGATCATGGCCTTGGCGATCCATCCCTATATCAGCGGCCAGCCGCATCGCATCAAATACCTCGAAGCGATCTACGATCACGTCCGCCGCTTTGCCGGCGTGCTGCACTGGAACGGCGCGGAGATTCTCGACTGGTATCTCGCCGCGGGCGCCAATCCCGCCGCCGCGGAAAAATCCCGCGCACGCGCCGGATCGCGCAGCGGACAGCGCGCATCGTGATCGGGTCGCATCGCGATGCGCCCGATCAGGCAGCCGATCAGAATCGCCGCGCGGTCGTGCCGGCTTGCAGGGTAAGCTTGCGCGGCGGCGAGACCCGTCCTTCTCGACGCTGCGCTTCATGACCGGAGCTCGGAGGCTGCCCGCGTGACCGGCATCGACCAGCGATTCGATCCGGCGCGGCACGCGGTTTCGCCGCAGCGCTGGTTCGAGGACCTTGCCGTCGGCGAGCGTTACGCGCTGCCGAGCCGCACGGTGACGGATGCGAACTTCGCGGCGTTTCAGACTGTGTCCGGCGACAACCATCCGATCCACTACGACGTCGAATTCTGCCGGTCGCGCGGCCTTCCCGGCCCGCTGGCGCACGGACTGCAGGTGCTGTGCTTCACGGCGGCGGGCGCCGGTCGGTTTCCGCACGAAGTATCGGACGCGCTCATCGGGTTCATCGAGCAATCGTCCAAATTTCTCCGGCCGGTATTGGCCGGCGATACGCTCTATCCCGTGCTCGAGATCATCGAATTGATCGGGCAGCGCACCACCGGCGTGGTCGTCATGCGCGCGACCATCCACAATCAGAAGCGCGAGCTCGTCTTGACCGGCGAGCATCGCTACCTGGTGCGACAGCGGCCGCAGGCGAAATAGCTCGGTCGTCGGAAACACCGACTAATGCGCGGGGGCTTTCGCCTTGCCGCCGTCCCCCCGCCGCGCTGCGGCGGCCGGAAGCTGGGCCGGCAGATACTTGGCGATGATCGGTCGGTCGAGCTGCCCGACGGCGTTGTCGGGCAGCCGGTTCCAGACCTCGTCCATGCCGAGCAAGGGGATGCCGAGATAACCGCGAACCGTCAGCGTTCGGCCGTCGGGGCTGACCGTCATCATTGCGCGGTAGATGGTGCCGTCGCGCGGATCGAGGATGTTGCCCTCCTCGTATCGCAATCCGTTTCGCTTCATCCCGCGGATCAGCGAAATGCCGAGCAGAGGCGCATTGCGTCGATCGTCGGTGCAGCGGGCGCAGATCGGGTTGGGCTCGTCGCTCGGCCGCGGAAACAGCTTGGCGATCGCGCCCTCGTAAAAGCCGTTGCGCTCGACGAAGAGAAACCACGCCATCGGCTGCCGATCATCGTCCAGCTTCTCCCAGAGACCGGAGGCGGTCGGCTCGGCGGCTCGAACGGGCAGCGCGGCGAGGGTGAATGCCGCGAGAGCCGAGATGATCAGCGAGTGCGGTCGCAATGGGAAATTCCTGCGCATGGGAGGCGGGCGTTGCAAATCGCTCCGCAATATGGTCATTTCGCGGCGGCAGCTGCATGCCCGCCTCGAGTTCCCCTCGGCGCCGAGCGGGCTGGCTTGTGGCAATAGGCGGCGCTGCGATCCCGGAAAACGGCTGTTCAGACGCCAATCTCCGCCCTACCCTTGCCCGACCTCACCGATCAACCATACTTCTTCGCCCTAGGCTGACGGGATGCCTTGTCTTGACGCCGATACAGTCGCAAGAAAGCCCGGGCCGGCGATGGCCCAGGCGCCCCGCCCGAGCTAGAACCCCTGATGAAATTCGTGCCCCGTTGGAGCGGATCCCAAGCGATCGCGATGCCGTTGGTCTTCAAGCTCGCGTCACGAAACCTGTTGCATGACCGGCTCCGATTGATCGCGACGGTCGTGGGGATCGTGTTCTCCATCGTCCTCGTGACCGTGCAGATGGGCCTCTATCTGGGTTTTGGGCAGATGGTCACGACGATGATCGACCACGCGTCTGCGGACCTTTGGATCATGCCGCTCGGGACCAAGTGCTTCGAGGACCCTTCGCTGCTCGACGAGCGCAAGCGCTTGGAGGCGCTGTCGATCAACGGGGTGAGGCAAGCGGTACCGGTCGTGATCGGTTTCGCGGAATGGCGGCTCCCGACCGGCGGAACAACCCCGGTATTCATCATCGGCTCGGATTTGCGCGGCGGCGGATTGCTGCCCTGGGATTTGGCCGAGGGCAGCATCGATGCGCTCGCGATCCCCAACTCGATCGCGGTCGACGAGACGTATTTCGATCGGCTCGCGGTCAATGGTCTCCACGCCAGCGCCGAGATACGCGGGCAGAAGGTCGAGGTCGTCGCGGTCACCAGGGGGATCCGCTCGTTCACCACGACGCCCTATGTCTTCACCGCCCTCGATCGGGCGCGGTCCTTCACCGGCATTGCACCGAACAAGGCCACCTATTTTCTCGTGCGCATTTCCCGCGACGCCGACGTTGAGAGCGTGCGCCGCCGCCTGAAGGCGAACCTTTCCGACGTCGAGATCCTGACCCCCGCCGAGTTTCGGGACCGCAGCCGCACCTTCTGGCTGTTCGACACCGGCGCCGGGGCCGCGCTGTTCGCCGGCGCCCTGCTCGGAGTGATCGTCGGCACCATCATCGTCGCGCAAACGCTGTATTCCAGCACCAAGGACCATCTGAACGAGTTCGCGACGCTGCGCGCCATCGGATCGTCCGGCATGTACATCTACAAGGTCATCATCTGGCAGGCGCTGCTCAGCGCCGTCATCGGGTTCTCGCTCGCCGCCGGCGTCGGCCTCGCGGTCGTCAAGGCGACCGCCGGCACCGCGCTGCCGATCATGATGACGCCCGGATTGACCACGGTCCTGTTCCTGCTGACCGTCGTCATGTGCGTCATCTCGGCGATCGCCGCCATCGTGCAAGTCACCCGCATCGACCCCGCCGTGGTATTCACGCGATGACCGCGCCGGTCATGGAAGCCGTCGATGTCGTGAAAGTCCTCGGCCAGGGGGCGGCCCAGGTCCAGGCGCTCAAGGGCGTGAGCTTGTCGCTGACCGGGGGCGAGCTGACGCTGCTGATGGGGCCGTCCGGCAGCGGCAAGACCACGCTGCTCTCCGTGCTCGGATGCATGCTGACGCCGACGCGCGGAACGGTGCGGGTGGCCGGCCGCTCCACCGCGGGCGCCGGTCCCGAGGACTTGGCCAAGCTCCGCCGCGAGCACGTGGGCTTCGTGTTCCAGTCCTACCATTTGTTTCCGACGTTGACGGCGGCGGACAACGTCCGGCTGGCCTTGGACGTGCGCGGCGAAACCTCCGCGCGCGCGATTGCGAAGGCCAAGGAGGCGCTGGCGAAGGTCGGCCTTGCCCACAAGAGCAACGCATATCCGCTCGAGCTCAGCGGCGGCGAGCAACAGCGCGTCGCGATCGCGCGCGCCATCGTGGGAAATGCATCCGCGATCCTCGCGGACGAGCCGACCGCCGCGTTGGACGGCGAAAATGGCCATGCCATCATGCGGCTTCTGGCCGGGGTCGCCAAAGACCCCGCGCGCGCGGTGTTGGTGGTGACGCACGATCCGCGTATATTGCCGTTCGCGCGGCGAGTGGTGCGCATCGAGGACGGACGCATCGTCGACGAGCAGCGAAACGGCGCGGAGTACGATGGAAAGGGCGAGGACGATCGTGTGGTCCAGCATCACGCCGAAAAATAGGATGATCGTTCTGATCGCTCTCGGCGCCATCGGCGGCGCCTGCGCATTCACCGCGCTGGTCCCGAGGATCGGCGCCGAAGAAGCGGCACGGGCCGCGCGCGCCGAGACGCCGGAGGAGAAACGCTGGCAGGCGGTGGCTCCCGGCCGGGTCGAGCCCGCATCGGGAGAGATCAGGATTGCCGCGGCGACCGCCGGCGTCATCGGCGAGGTGCTGGTCAAGGCCAACGACAAGGTGTTTGCCGGCGAGCCGCTGCTTCGCCTCGTCGACCACGAAGCCCAGGCGCGGCTCGCCTCGGCGGAAGCGCAGGTCGCGATGCGCCGGCGCGCGCGCAACGACGAATCCGCCTCGGCCAGGGCGGTCGGACGGCGCCGGGCCGAAGACGCGGTCGCCGACGCCGAGCGAGCGGTAACGGAGGCGCAGGCCGCGCTCGACAGGGCGGCGGTGGAGAAACGAGCCGGACGCGGGTCCGATGCCGATCTCAACACCGCCCGCGCGTCGTTGTCGCGCGCGCAGGAGCGTCTCGCGCAGCAGAAGGCGGAGCTGCGCAGAATCGAGACCGACCCGAACACCCCGCTGCCGACCGCGGCCGAAGGTCAGCTCAATGTCGCGCGCGCCGAGCTGCTGGCCGCCGTCGCGGCCATCGACAAGCTGACGATCCGGGCGCCGCGAGCCGGCACGGTGTTGCAGGTCAACGCCAGGGCGGGCGAGCTCGCCGCGCCGTCGTCGGCGCCGCCCTTGGTATTGCTCGGCGACAATTCCGCTCTGCGGGTGCGCGCGGAGCTCGACGAGCACGATTTCGGGGAAATCAAGATCGGGCAGCCGGCATTGGTGCGCGCGGCTGCGTTTCGGGGACGGGACTTCGCCGGGAAAGTCACCTTGATCGCGCCGATCGTCGAGCCCGGACGCCTCAACTCGCGCGGACAACGCAACGTGACCGACGTCGACGTGGTCGAGGTCCTGATCGACCTGACCGAGCCCGGCCCGCTCGCCGTGGGGATGAAGGTGGACGTGTTCTTCAGCCCGGAGGGTCCGCAGCGCTGATGCGCGCCCGGCGGCGCCCCGGCGCCACCCGGCAACGACGCTACGAAGGCTTGACGATCTGCTTCGAGGCCGCGACGCGGGGACGCTCCGCCTCCCGGCTCCATCGCGTCAGCAACCGCCACACCAGAAGCGGCAGATCGAGGACGCCCGGTAGCGGATCGTCCTTGGCGAACGCGGCGAACACCAGGGGCTTGCGCCATCCCTCGAGATAGGACGGCGGCGACAACATGCCGGCGAGCATCTCCTGCCCGGCCGCGACGATGTCGCGAATACCGTGCATCCAGGCGACGCCGGCGCGCCCCCGGCGCGGCTCGACCGCCTCGCCGCGGGCGATCCGCCAGAGCACGTGAGCGAAGTCGACTCCGGCGATCTCGCCCAAGGCGCACCAGGCCCATGCCCGCGCATTGACGTCGAGCAGCTTGTAACGGCCGTCGCGTCGGTCGTATTTGCATTCGACCTCGACCAAGCCGCTGTAGTCGAGCGAGCGCAGGAAGCGGCAGGCCATTTCCTCGACCTCGCTCTGCTCGACGGTTTCGACATAGGTCGAGGTGTAGCCGAAATCGATCGGGTATTGCCGCGTCCGCCGCGCCACCAGCGAGGCCACCGGCGAGCCGCGGTCCCACACGCCGGCATAGGAGAATTGCGTCGTCCCGTCCCCCGGAATCAGCTCCTGAAGCACGACGCCGTGGTGGCCGACCAGCGCCGCCGCCTCCCGGTAGCGCGCCAGGAGGGAGGCGTGATCATCGCAGCGCCAGGCTTTCGCCTGGGTGAAGGCATTCCTCTGCTCGCGCACCGCCGGCTTGAGCACGACCGGGAAGCGGCAGTCGAGCCGCGCCAGATCCTGCAAATCGCGCGGATGATAACTGCGCGGATAGCCGATGCCGAGAGCCGCGGCGCGTCGATAGGTAAGCCGCTTGTCGTGCGCCCAGCGCGCGATCTCCCACGGCGGCACGGCGACGCGATAGACCGACGACAATTCGGCATGGTGCTGCGAAATGAGCTGCAGCTCGGCGTCCCCTGCCGTGACCAGCACCCATCCCTCGAGACCGCGACGGTTCGCCAGCTCCAGCAGGAATTCGGCGGCGCCCTCGTGAGCGGCGCCGGGCCATTCGAAGGCGCGGCCGACGTAGCGCGAATATCTGGCGATCCAGTTGTCGTTGCTCACGAAGCAGACGGGAATCCCGTGCCGCCCGAAACCGCGCGCCAGCGCCAGACTGCCGTGCGCGCCGCCGACGATCAATGCGCCGGCGGTGTCATGGTTTCGACGACCGGACACCGAATCCGATATCGCTTGCATTGCCATGTCCGTGCCGCATCCGTCAGCCCGGCATGGCGTCGTTCGCCGGGCGGACGGAGAAATTGCCGGTCGTCGCGTCGCCGCTTGCAGGCTCCGGCCGCGAGCGCCGCGCCAACACGCCGCGCGTCACCTGGCGCGCGGCATAGCCGGCGCCGGCGATGAAGCGCATGAGCGGACCGAAGCTGTGGACTGCGCTCGATCCGACGAAGTGAAGTCCCGTTACCGTCGATTCGAACCCGGCCGCGAGCACCGGGGCGCCGCCGACGCGGACGACGCCGTTCAGGAGCTCGGGCGCCAGCACGCCGAGCCTGCCGACGTCGATCCGGTATCCGGTCGCCAGCAGCACATGATCGTAGTCGCGCGATCCCTGGGCGAGCTGCAGCGCAATCCGATCGCCTTTGACTTTCGCATCGACGATGCCTTGTCCCGCTATTACGCGCACGCCCTCGAAGCGCGGCTTCACCCACCAGGCGGCGCCGGCACGCAGACTGCGCGTGCTGATCCATGACCGCAATCTCGCCGGCAGGCGGTGCTCGATCCCGGGCAATTCGTTGAGCCAATCGAGCCCGGGCGGCCCGACCGCCGACGGCGCCTGCAGCCGACCGCGCCAGCGCGAAAACCGATCGTCGCGTCGCGCCGCGCCGCTCGGCGCGCCGACCCAATGGATCGGGCCGCGACAAACGAGCTCGACCTCGCTGCCGGCTTCGCGCAGCAGCGCCGCCGACTCGCACGCGCTCTGTCCGCGACCGATCACCGCCACCCGTTTTCCGCGCCAGCGGTCGAGGGTGGCGTGCTCGCAGGCGTGGCTGACCAGGGTCGGAGGCAGGTCCGCGAACGGCGCCGGCCGGACTTCCTGCCGGGCGAGGCCCATCGCGACGACGATCCGTCGCGCGTGGACCACGTCGTCATCCTCCAGGCGGACACGAAATCCCCCGCTCCCGCTCTCGACCCGCGCCACCTTGCGGGCATCGACATTGGGCACCGCCTGCCGCTGAAACCACTCGCCGTAGCGCAGGAACTGCGCCAGCGGCAGCTGGCCCGGAACCGGCGCAATCCCATGCCGGCGGGCGAAGACATCGAGCGAGAATTGCCCGCGGGGATCGGCGATATGGGTCGCAATCCAGGGCGAGCGCAGCATCATCCCTTTCGGCATGTTGTCCCGCCAGAACGACATCGGATCGCCGAACGCGCGGACCGCAACCGCGGCGGCGTTCAAATGCGCCGCCACGGCGAGACCGTAGGGCCCCGCGCCGACCACGGCGACTTCGCAATCGTCATGTATCCTGGTGTTCACGGTACGGCTCCTGCACGTCATCGGATTCGCGCATCGAGCTCGCAATCGACGCGGAATGCACCCGTTGCCGGTGCCATTTAGGATGAGCCCGGCTAATGAACCGCTAAATTGCGGTCGACGGTGCCGCGCGCGGCTGTCACATTTTGGCACCGATCGTCGCGCCGCTTTCCACGCGCGGGCCCACGGCCTCCGCGAGGCCTTCGGGGCCGCGCGCCGGCCCCGGAGACCACAAAATAATCTTGTCAATCCAATGGTTTGGCCTGAGGTCTCACTGCCCGGCGCAAGTCATGGCTTCGGCCACCGCCATGCCCAACCTGTCCGTTAATTAAGTGGGTCGCGGCGGACCGGGCTGGTAACATGCGCTCGGTCGGTTAACGGGTCTGGGGACGGCGTGCGTGGCGCGGACGCCCCCGTTTCACGGGTGTCGGCAGCGTTGAAAGTCGGTCGCATGCTCGACGAGTTGCGCGCGTGTGCTCGGGTGATCGGGACCGCGAGCGGTCGCCTCTTCTTTGTCGCCTTTGTGGGATTATCTGTCGTGCAAATGCTGTCCGGATGCATTTTCAGCTCCGAACGGCCGGACCTCGCCCTCGACGTCCCGCCGGCCTATCGCGCTGGCCGGGGCTATTCCGCGCCGCCCGCGCTCGACTGGTGGCGCGGCTTTCGCTCGGCCGAGCTGACCGGGCTCGTCGAGGAGGCGCAGACCAGAAATCTCGACATCGCCGTCGCCATCGCCCTCATCATCCAGGCCGATGCCCAGAGCAAGATCGCACGCGCACCGCTGCTGCCGACCGCGACGCTGAATGCAACCGACCAACACTCGCGCCCGTCGCAGACGACGGGTCCGGACGGCGTCCGCACCGGGGGCGGGCCGTCGGAGAGCCAGCTCTACAACACCGTGCTCAACGCCAGCTACGAAATCGACTTCTGGGGCAAGAACCTCGCCGCGTCGCGCGCCGCGCAGGAAAGTGCCATCGTCAGCCGCTTCAACAAGGAGGTCGTCGTCCTCTCGACCGTCGTCAGCGTCGCCGCGGCCTATTTCCAGGTGCTGGCGTCGCAGGATCGGCTGCGGGTGGCGCGCGATAATCTCAGTGCCGCCAGCCGGATTCTCACGCTGATCAAGCAGCGGTTCGAGGCCGGCACCGCGTCACAGCTCGACGTCGCGCAGCAGGAGAGCCTGGTGGCGACCGTGCGTGCGTCGATCCCGCCGCTCGACCAGACGATGCGCCAGAACATCGCCACCCTCGCGGTGCTGATCGCACGCGCGCCGTACGGCGTCATGGTGAAGGGCGGCAGCCTGTTCAGGCTCGCGACGCCGCGAGTGACGCCGGGACTGCCGTCGGAGCTGCTGTTCCAGCGGCCGGATATCCGCGCCGCCGAGGCCGCCCTTGCCTCGACCGATGCCAGCGTGGAATCCGCCCGCGCCGCCTTTTTCCCGAGCATCACGCTTACCGGCCAAGGCGGTTACGCCAGCTCGGTTCTCAAGCTCCTGTTCCGGCCGGAATCCCTACTTTATGACGTCGCCACCAACCTGACGCAGCCGATCCTCGACGGCTTCAGGCTGGAGGGCCAGCTGGAGCTGGCCAAGGGCCAGCAACTGGCGGCGCTCGAGAGCTATCGCAGGGCGGTGCTGTCGGCCTTCGGCGACGTCGAGCGCGCGCTCATTGCCGTCGCCGACACGACCGAGCAGGAGCGGCTGCAGCGCCAGGTGGTGGCGAGCTCGCGCCAGGCCTTCCAGATCGCGGAGACGCGGTTGCGCGAGGGTACCATCGACCTCGTCACCGTGCTGCAGACCCAGCAGACGCTGTTCACGGCCGAGGACAATCTGGTGATCGTACGCCTGGTGCGCTTCCAGGCCATACTGAGTCTCTTTCAAGCGCTCGGCGGCAGCTGGCTGCCGCCGGGAGTCGACGCCCGCGCCAACGTGCTGCAATGACGCGCCGCATCACCGTCTTCCTGGTCGTCTGCCTCGTCATCGGCGCTGTCGTCGCCGTCTATTACATGCCGCGATGGCAGGCGCAGCAGACGCAAGCCGGCGCAAAGGGCAGCAAGGGGGGCGGCGCCGGCCGCCCGAGCGCGGAGAAGGTGCCCGTCCTTGCGGCCACCGCGAAGACCGCCGACGTTCCCGTCTATCTCGACGGCGTCGGCACCGCCAAGGCGCTCAACACCGTGACCGTGCGCCCGCAGGTCGACGGCAAGCTCATCAACATTTCCTTCCGCGAAGGGCAGGACGTCGAGAAGGGATACATCCTCGCCAAGATCGATCCCGTCACCTACCAGGCCGCCTACGACCAGACGGTCGCGAAGAAGCAGCAGGACGAGGCGCAGCTCGCCAATGCCAGGCTCGATCTCGAGCGCTACACGCGGCTCGCCGCGAGCAACGCCGTCAACAAGCAGCAGCTCGACACCCAGAAGGCGCTGGTCAATCAGCTCGAGGCGCAGGTCAAGCTCGACCAGGCCACCATCGACAACGCCCGCGCCATTCTGTCCTATACCGACGTTATCGCCCCGATCAGCGGGCGCACCGGCATCCGCCAGGTCGACGAAGGCAACATCGTCCATGCCTCCGACGCCACCGGCATCGTCATCCTCACCCAGCTGCGGCCGATCTCGCTCTTCTTCAGCTTGCCGCAGCAGGAGCTGCCGGACCTCACCAGGGGGCTCGCCGAAGGGCCGCTGCCGGTCGACGCCCTCGGCGGCGACGGCAAGACGCCGCTCGACCGGGGCAAGGTGGTCGTCATCGACAACCAGGTCGATCAGACCACCGGCACGGTCAAGCTCAAGGCGGAATTCCCCAATACCGATCTCCAGCTTTGGCCCGGCCAGTTCGTCAATGTGCGGGTGCTGATCGATACCCTGCGCAACGTCGTGGTGGTGCCGACCGCGGCCGTCCAGCGCGGCCCCAACGGAACCTTCGTCTATGTGCTCAAGGACGACAGCACGGTGACCGTTCGGCGCGTATCGGTCAGCCAGCAGGACGACGTGCAGGCGGTGGTGGCCGAGGACCTGCAGGCGGGCGAGCGCGTGGTCACGACCGGTTTCGGTCGCCTCACCGAGGGCACGGCGGTGACGGTGTCGAGCGCGGAGGGCGCCGGACAGGTCGCCCCGGCCGCGCCGCGCCCGGACGGCGCCCGCGGCAAGCGTGGCGGGGAGCGCGGGAAGCGCAGCTCGAGCGCGGGCGGGCCGCCGGCCAATAATCCATGAGCGTCTCCTCGCCCTTCATTCACCGCCCGATCGCGACGTCGCTGCTCGGGATCGCCGTCATGCTCGGCGGCGTGCTCGGCTATCTGTGGCTGCCGGTCTCCTCGCTGCCGCAGGTCGATTTCCCGACCATCCAGGTCACCACCCAGCTTCCGGGCGCGAGCCCCGACGTGATGACCTCGCTGGTGACGGCGCCGCTCGAGCGCAATTTCGGGCAGATCCCGTCGATGCAGCTGATGACGTCCTCGAGCTCGTTCGGGATCAGCCAGATCACCCTGCAATTCGAGCTCAACCGTGACATCGACGCCGCCGCGCAGGACGTGCAGGCGGCGATCAACGCCTCGGGATCCGTGCTGCCGAAGAACCTGCCCTACCCGCCGGTCTATTCCAAGGTCAACCCGGCCGATGCACCGATGGTGACGCTCGCGCTCACCTCCAGCACCATCTCGCTGCGCGCGCTCAGCGACGTCGCCGATACCCTCCTCGCGCAGCGGCTGAGCGAGCTTACCGGCGTCGGCCGGGTGACCGTGCAAGGCAATATCCGGCCGGCGATCCGCATCCAGGCGGACCTGTCGCGGCTCGCCAATTACGGCATTGCGCTCGAGGATTTGCGCAACGTGATCGTCGCCGCCAACGTCGCCGGGCCGAAGGGCGCGCTCGACGGCGCGCACCAGTCCTACACCATCTCCGCCAACGACCAGCTCGTCGCCGCCGCCGGCTATCGCAACATCGTCATAACCTATCGCAACGGGGCGCCGGTCCTGCTCAAGGACGTGGCCGACGTCATCGACGGCCTCGAGAACAGCAAGGTCGGCGGCTTCTACAAGGGCCTGCCCGCCGTGGTCGTGGACATCCAGCGCCAGCCCGGCGCCAACGTGATCGAGACCGTGCAGCGCGTCAACGCCGAGCTGCCGAAGTTGCAGCGCGCGATGCCGGTCGGCGCCACGCTCACGATCGTGCACGACGCCACCGCCAGCATCCGCGCCTCGGTGCGCGACGTGCAATTCACGCTGATCCTCAGCGTGGCGCTGGTGATCACGGTGGTGCTGATCTTCCTGCGCACGATCCGCGCCACCATCATCGCCGGCGTCGCGCTGCCGCTGTCGCTGATCGCGACCTTCGGGGTGATGTGGTTCTGCGGCTTCTCGCTCGACAATCTGTCGCTGATGGCGCTGACGATCGGGACCGGATTCGTCGTCGACGACGCCATCGTCATGATCGAGAACATCGTCCGCCACATGGAAGACGGCGAGGACCCGTTCGAGGCGGCGCTGCGCGGCGCGAGCGAGATCGGCTTCACCGTGATCTCGCTCACGGTCTCGCTCATTGCGGTTTTCATCCCGCTCTTGTTCATGACCGGACTGGTCGGCCGCATGTTCCGCGAGTTCGCGCTCACGCTGACCATCGCGGTGGTGACGTCGGCGGTCGTCTCGCTCACGCTCACGCCGATGATGTGCAGCCGCCTGCTGCGGCAGGGCGCGGCCGAGCCGGCGAGCGGCGGCGGCGGCGGAATATTTCATCGCCTGGTCGACTGGTCGGTCGAGGGCTACCGGCGCAGCCTCGACTGGGTGCTGCGTCACGAGACGCTCACCCTGTTGGTGACCGCCGCCACCCTGGTCGCCACCGTCGCGCTCTATGTCGTCGTTCCCAAGGGGTTCCTGCCGCTGCAGGACACCGGCCTGATCTTCGCGGTCATGGAGGGCGGGCCGGAGGTGTCGTTCACCGAGATGAAACGCCTGCAAGGCGCGGTCGAGGGCGCGATCCGCGGCGACCCGGACGTGACCGGAGTGGTCTCTGTGATCGGGGTGACGCCGATCAACGCCACGCCGAATGCCGGCCGCCTCGCGATCACGCTACGCGCGCGCGACGAGCGCAAGTCGCCGGTGACGGCCGTCATCGAGCGGCTGCAGCGGGCGGTCGCCGCGGTCCCGGGCGTCGTCGTCTATTTCCAGCCGGTGCAGGACATCCAGATTTCCACCCGCGTGAGCCGCGGGCAATATCAATACACGCTCACCGGCTCGGACGCGAAGGAGGTCGGCGATTGGGCGTCGCAGCTGGCGAAGGAGCTGCAGACCTCGACGGTGCTGCGCGACGTCGCGTCCGAGGCGCAGGACAACGGCTTCACGATGCAGGTGCAGATCGACCGGGAAACCGCCGGTCGGCTCGGCGTCTCGGTGCAGACCGTGGTCGACACGCTGAGCGACGCCTTCGGCCAACGGCAGATTTCAACCATCTACGGGCAGGCCAACCAATATCGCGTGATCCTCGAGGCGATGCCGGACTACCAGAACGATCCGGCCTCGCTCGCGAAGCTCTACGTCCCCGCCTCCGGCGTGCAGGCGGTGGCGCAGTCGAACTCGTTGACCTCGAATTCGCCGACCGTCATCCCCGGCGTATCCGGCAGCCCGATGGTGCCGCTGAGCACCATCGCGCACTTCGAGCCCGCCACCGCCTCGCTCGTCATCTCCCACCAGGAGCAGTTCCCGGCGGTGACAATCAGCTTCAATCTCGCGCCTGACGCCGCGCTCAGCGATGCGGTCAGGACGATCACGCAAGCCGAGCAAACCATCGGCATGCCGACCTCGGTGATCGGCAGCTATTCCGGCGATGCGGCCGAATTCGCCAAATCGCTCGCCGGCGAGCCGTGGCTGATCCTCGCGGCCGCGGTCACCATCTACATCGTGCTCGGCGTCCTGTACGAGAGCTTCATCCATCCGCTCACGATCCTGTCGACCCTGCCGTCGGCCGGCGTCGGCGCCCTGCTCGCCCTCATGCTCTGTGGGCAAGACCTCTCGGTGGTGGCGCTGATCGGCATCGTGCTGCTGATGGGCATCGTCAAGAAGAACGCGATCATGATGATCGACTTCGCGCTCGAGGCCGAGCGCAAGCAGGGGCTCTCGCCGCGCGAATCGATCGTGCAGGCCTGCCTGTTGCGGTTCCGGCCGATCATGATGACGACGCTGGCGGCCTTGTTCGGCGCCATCCCCCTGGCATTCGAGTCCGGCACCGGCTCGGAGCTGCGAAACCCGCTCGGCATCACCATAATCGGCGGACTGCTGCTCAGCCAGCTGCTCACGCTCTACACCACGCCGGTCATCTATCTGGCGATGGAGCGCCTGAAGACCCGGGTCAGCGCCCCGGCGCCGCTGCAGACCGAGCTCGATCTGCCGGACCAGCCGGAGCCTTCGCAACAACGGGCGGCGGAGTGAGGCCATGAGCTTCGCGAGCTTCTCCGAGCCCTTTATCGAACGGCCGGTCGGCACCACGCTGCTTGCCGTCGGGCTGCTGCTCGTCGGGGCGGTGGCCTACAGCTTCCTGCCGGTCTCGAGCATGCCGACGGTCGATTTTCCGACCATCAGCGTGACCGCCAACCGTCCCGGCGCCGACCCCGAGACCATGGCGGCGACCGTTGCCGCGCCGCTCGAGCGCCGCCTCGGCGAGATCGCCGGGGTCACCGAGCTGACCTCGCGCAGCTCGCTCGGCTCGACCCGCATCACCGTGCAGTTCGATCTCTCCCGCAACATCGACGGCGCCGCCCGCGACGTGCAGGCGGCGATCAACGCCGCGCTCACCGACTTGCCCGGCGACCTGCAGTCGCGGCCGACGTTCCGCAAGTTCAATCCGGCGTCGATCCCGATCATGATCCTGGCGCTCACCTCGAAGACCATTCCTCCGAGCTCCCTCTACGACGTCGCCGACACCGTGATCGCCCAGCGCCTGTCGCAGGTCCAGGGCGTCGCCGAGGTCAGCGTCAACGGCGCCGAGCAGCCGGCCGTGCGCGTCCGCGTCAACCCGATCGCGCTCGCCTCGATGGGCTTGTCGATGGAGGACGTGCGCGCCGCGATCGCCAACACCAACGCGTCCGGGCCGGTCGGGGTGTTCGACGGCAACCAGCGGTCGATCACCATCACCACCAACGACCAGCTCCGCGTCCGGCCGGACTACGACCCAATCGTCGTGCGCAGCGCCAACGGGACGGTGGTGCGGCTTTCGGCGGTCGCCTCGATCGTGCCCGGCGTGCGCAGCAGCCGCTCCGCCGCCTGGTTCAACAGCCAGCCCTCGGTGCTGCTGGTGATCACCAAGCAGGCCAATTCCAACGTGATCGAGACCGTCGATCGCGTCTATCAGCTGTTGCCCGAGATCAAGCGCTGGATCCCGCCGGGCGTCGACATCTCGGTGCTGTCCGACCGCACCCAAACCATTCGCGCCAGCGTGCAGGACATGCAGCTGACGCTGATCGCGACCGTGATCCTGGTCATGCTGGTGGTGTTCCTGTTCCTGCGGCGGGCGGCGGCGACGATCGCGGCCGGCGTGACGGTGCCGCTGTCGCTCGCCGGTACCTGCGCCATGATGTGGGTCGCCGGCTTCTCGATCGACAACCTGTCGCTGATGGCGCTCGCGGTCTCGGTCGGATTCGTGGTCGACGACGCCATCGTCATGATCGAGAACTGCTTCCGCAACCTGGAAAAAGGCATGTCGCCGATGCGCGCGGCGCTCGAGGGCGCGCAGCAGATCGGCTTCACCGTGATTTCGATCAGCATTTCGCTGATCGCCGCTTTCATCCCGCTGCTGTTCATGACCGGGCTCGTCGGCCGCGTCTTCCGCGAATTCTCGGTGACGCTCGCCTTCGCGATCGCGGTTTCGACCGCGGTGTCGCTGTCGCTGACGCCGATGATCTGCGCGCACTTCGTGCGCAAGCCGCCGAGCCCCGATGCCACCTGGCTGGATCGGGTGGTCGAGCGCACGCTGGGGCTGTTGGTGCGCGGCTATGCGCGAAGCCTCGGCGTCGTGCTCGGCCATCGCGCGCTCACGCTGTTCGTCATGGCCGGGATCATCGCGGTGACCGCCATGCTTTATGTCCAGACGCCGAAGGGCTTTTTCCCGTCGGACGACACCGGCCTCGTTTACGGCGGCACTCAGGCCTCGCCCGAGATCTCGTTCCAGGCGATGTACGACCTGCAGCAGAAGGCGGAGGCGATCGTGCGCGCCGATCCCGCCGTCGCCGGCATCGGCTCCTCGGTCGGCAGCGCCGGATACAGCCCGTCGGTGAACCGCGGCTCGATGTTCATCAGCCTCAAGCCGCTCTCCGAGCGCGGGGGCTTGAGCACGCAGGCGGTCATCGCCCGGCTGCGGCAGAAGACCGCCGATCTTCCCGGGCTGCGGCTGTTCTTCTTTGCGATGCAGGACGTGCGGGTCGGCGGGCGGCAGAGCGATTCCACCTACCAATTCACGCTGTGGGACCCAGATTACAACGAGCTCCTGGAGTGGGCGCCGCGCGTGTTCGAGGGGATCAAGGCGGTGCCCGGTCTGGTCGACGTCTCGATCGACCGCGAGCAGGGCGGCCTGCAGGTGAGCGTGTCGATCGACCGGGTCGCCGCCGCGCGGCTCGGCGTGCGGGTGCAGGACATCGCCAATGGCCTCAACAATGCCTTTGCCGAGCGGCAGATCTCGACGCTCTACACCCAGCGCAACCAGTATCGCGTGGTGCTCGAGACCGATCCGCAATATCAGCGCGATCCGCTCGATCTCTCCCGTGTCTACGTGAGCGGCGCCAACAATACCCAGGTCCCGCTCGCGGCCGTGACCAAGACATCGCGCGGGCTCGCGCCGCTCGTGGTCAACCACCAGGGCCAGTTCCCCGCCATCACCATCAGCTTCGGCCTCGACGAGAACCTGCCGATCGCGGAGGCCACGCGGCGGGTTGACCAGGCGGTGGCGGAGCTGCATCTGCCCGACACGCTGCACGCCGAATATTCCGGCGATGCGCGCGCCTATCGGATCTCGACCGGCGCGCAGCCGCTGCTGATCGTCGCCGCCCTGGTCGCGGTCTATATCGTGCTCGGCGTGCTGTACGAGAGCCTGGCCCATCCGCTGACGATCATTTCCACGCTCCCCTCCGCCGGCCTCGGCGCGCTGCTCGCCCTGCAACTCTTCAATACCGAGCTGTCGCTGATCGCGTTCGTCGGGATCATCCTGCTGATCGGCATCGTCAAGAAGAACGGGATCATGATGGTCGACTTCGCGCTCGAAGGCGAGCGCCAGCGCGGTCTGGCGCCGGAGCGGGCGATCTTCGAGGCCTGTCTCGAGCGCTTCCGGCCGATCATGATGACGACCATGGCGGCGCTGCTCGGCGCCGTCCCGCTGGTGGTCGCGACCGGCCCCGGCTCGGAGCTGCGCCGCCCGCTCGGCATCACCATCGTGGGCGGGCTCCTGGTCTCGCAGATGCTCACGCTCTACACGACGCCGGTGATCTACCTCTTGCTCGACAAGCTGCACCGGCGACTGTGGGGAGCCCGCGTCGCCCACGAGCCCGGCCATTATCTGCGCTCCGCGGTGCGTGCCTTGCGGCCGTAGACGGCGGTAGGTCCACCGACGCGCCTTTCCGTCAGAATCCGATGAAGTTTCTGTAGGGTGGGCAAAGGCGCTCGCCACGCTCTCCGCCTCGCCTCGCGAGCGGCAGAGCGCCGTGCCCACGCGTCAGCATCCGGCGCACGTCGTGCGGCTCAGTCGACGCGTGGACGTGACGCGCCTTTCCGTCAGAACCCGATGAAGATGAAGTCGAGCGCGGCGATGATGGCGTCGCGGTGATCCGCAAGCGTTGCGACCTTCCCGCGGAGGATTCGTTGATCGACCGCGAACAGCTCGTGCGTCGCAAGCCAATAGTCCTGGCCTGCCACGGACAAGAGCGGATTGAGGCGCTGCGCCCCTTTCATCTGCTCGCGTGGCACGAGCGGCGCGACGACCGTCGAGGTCAGGCCCGAGACGAGATCCGATTGCAGGACCACCAGATAGGGCCGGTGCGCCGCCTCGACCGGGTCGGGATTGGCAACCACGTCGAATTGACGGGTCATTGACTGTCCGGCCGATAGCGGAGCTTGCCGGCGAGAATGCCGTGGCGATCGATGAACGAATTGATCGACGCGATCGCTTCGTGGTTTTCCGCGAGCCAGCGCTTCTCCTGCTCCGCCCGCACGATCCCCCGCAGCCGGCGCTCGAGCGTGTCGGAGATGTTGATGCGCAGGCGGCGCGCTTCGTCGAGCAGCTCGGCATCGACGAACAGGTTGACCGCGCGTTTCTTGACCGGGCGCTCCCGCATCATGCGCCTTCAAAGCTATGCGCAATCTTACTGCGCATAGAAACAACGCACAAGCCCTAAATGAGGTCGGCCAAGCCCCATCTTGCCGGCGGAAATCGCTTTATCCACTACTTCAGCGAGCCAGCAACGCGGCCCACGCGCAGAGGGGGGGCCTATCGGGCAGGCCGGGCGGTTCGGCGTACCTACGCCGTCCTCGCCTCGGGCGGCGGGAGGTCGGCGAGCTCCTGCGCGTAGGCCTGATCCATGCGCGGGCCGAGGCCGTGCCTGGCCGATTCGTCCGCGAACATCTTGCGGATCGTCGGCCGCTCGTCGGCGTAATCGATCTGGTCGCCGCCGGCTGATCCAGGCCTTTGGGCACCCCCTGGGCGTTGCTGACACCACCTCGTGCTTGAAGGCGAGGTAGCGCGCCGGCGATATCGGCTTGACTTAGATGCATGCGCAGGAAGACTCTAGGTTGTGGGAGTCTCCCACATGTCTACTGAGTCGGCAAAGCCGGTCATTTTCATCAGTTACAGCCATAAGGACGAGCCGGAGCATCCGCGCGAGGGCGAAATCCAGTGGCTCAGCTTTGTGCGGACCTATCTGCAGCCGGCGGTGAAGCACGGCGTCTTTGACCTTTGGGTCGATCAGCGCATGCCGGGCGGCGCTGACTGGGGCCCGGAGATCGAGCGAAGGCTTCGCGCCTGCGACATTTTCATCCTGCTGGTCTCCGCGAATTCGATGGCGTCCGACTACATCATCGACAAGGAGATCGCGATCATTCGCGCGCGGCAAGCGAACGGCGAGCCGGTTCATTTCTATCCGCTGCTGCTGACACCAACTCCGAAAGCCGGGCTGGACAAGGTGAAAGACAAGAACCTGCGCCCGCGCGACGCCAAGCCATTCTCAAGTCATTCGTTTCACGATCGTGCCCAGCACATGACTGATGCCGCGGACGAGATCGCGGAGCTTGTGGAGCAAATTGCCAAGTGGAAGAGCACCGAGCGGCCAAGCGTGCCACGTGTGCAGCCGGCCTATGTCCACATTACTGGCCTGCCCGAAACCGCCTACGAGCGCCTGATAGGTCGCGAGACCGAGCTGAAGCGCCTCGATGAGGCGTGGGCCGGTGCCAAGACCAACGTCATCTCGCTCGTCGCCGAGGGCGGCGCGGGCAAGTCGGCGCTGGTCAACGAATGGGTCAGGCGCTTGCAGACCGACAACTATCGCGGCGCCGAGGCGGTGCTCGGCTGGTCGTTCTACAGCCAGGGCACGAAGGAGCGTACGACCTCGGCGGAGGGATTCCTCGACTGGGCGCTCGACAAGCTCGGCATCACGCTTGTGACCACCAGCGTCACCGCCAAGGCCGACGCGATCGCCGAGGCGATGATGAAGCGCCGGGTGCTGCTCCTTCTAGATGGCCTCGAGCCGCTGCAGCACGGTCTCGATAGGCAGATCGGTGAGTTGAAGGACCTTGGCCTGCGCGCGCTGCTGCGGCGCTTTGTGACAACGCCAGCGGGAGAGGGGCACGGGCTGATCGTCCTCACCAGTCGCCTTGCGGTGAAAGATATCGCGCGCTGGCAGGATGGCGGCGCTCCGGTTGTCGATCTTGAGCGGCTGTCGGATGATGCGGGCGCGGCGCTCCTGCGCGACAACGGCGTATGGGGTAACGACAAGGAGCTGAAAGCCGCGACGCACGACTTCGGCGGCCACCCACTCGCGCTCGGCCTGCTCGCGAGCTTCCTCAAGGAGACGCAGGCCGGTGACGTGCGCCGACGCGACCGCATCCGCGCCTATTTGGCCGATCCGGACAATCCTCGCCACGACCACGCGAGGCGCGTGATGGAATCGTACGAGAAGGAGTGGCTCGCCGGTCAGCCCGTGCTACTCGCGATCATGCACATGGTCGGCCTGTTCGACCGGCCGGCGAGCGCCGATTGCCTCGACGCGCTGCGCGTCAGACCCGCAATCAAAGGGCTCACCGACCAGATCGTCGGGCTCGATGAGGGCGAATGGCGGCGCGCCATCGCGCGTCTGCGCGAGGTGCGTCTTCTTGCACCGTCGGACTCGGCTGTGCCCGACGCGCTCGATGCCCATCCGCTGGTGCGCGAGTGGTTCGGCGAGCGCCTCCAGCAGACGAACGAGGCGGCCTGGAAGACGGCTCACGGCCGGCTTTACGAGCACCTGCGCGACACGACCAAGGAAGGCAAGACGCCAACGCTCGAAGACCTCACGCCGCTCTATCAGGCTATCGCCCACGGGTGCCGTGCCGGGCGGCATCAGGAGGCGCTGGATAAGATTTACGTCAACCGCCTCTGCCGACGGAGACCCGATGGCAGACCTGAATTCTATTCGAGCGAAATGCTCGGCGCGACCAGTAGCGAGCTCGTAGGTCTTTCGTGTTTCTTTGATAACATTTATCAGATACCAGCAGCCTCCATGAGCGCTTCTGCCCAATCATGGGTACTAGACCGAGTTGCGTATTGCCTCCTTGCCCAAGGTAGAATTGCGGAGGCCGCCCAAGCCGTGCGTTCCGGATTGCACTTTGATGAGAAGGCTCACGATTGGAAAAATGCCGCTGTGGCAGCAGGGAATCTTGCCTTAACTGAGCTGACGATTGGGCAAATTGACAGCGCGAATGCCAGCGCCAATTCTGCCCTTTCCCACGCTCGACGAACCAAAGATGTATCTGTCCTCCTATACACCCAATTTATTGTAGCCGAGATGCTGCTCGCAGCCGGAAATCCTAACAAATCTGAGGCTATCCTAGAAGAAGCCGAACGGCTGCAAGGTAAATGGCAACCTATTCGCCCGATACTCTATTCCAAGGGCGGCTACATATACTGCGATCTTTTACTTTCAAGAGGGGATTGGGAGTCAGCACGTAAAAGAGCGCAACAGGTATTTGATTGGGAGCACAAATCGACCACTCCCTCCGATAAGGGATTTGTACGAATCTCATTGGCGCGCGCTCACTTCGGGCTAGCCCTTGAGAAGGTTAGCACTCAGAAAGTCTCGTCGCGCGCTTGTGAACTCACAAATATCGCACGCTTACGCTTTGAACAGACCATTGAGAGCATGCGTACTGCAGGGGCACTTAATTATGTTACCCAGTCTTTGATTGCTCGTTCGAGTTTTCTACGTAGCATTGGCCACAGCGACCGCGCCGCGCGCGATCTCGACGAAGTCGAGGAGATCGCCGAGCCGGGGCCGATGCGGCTCTATCTCTGCGATATTGCGCTCGAACGCGCGCGACTCGCGTTCGCGCGCAGCGAGGCGTTTGCGCCACTCAACGGGCTCATGGACGACTCACCGCCGAAGCCGGAGCGGCCGGGCGCGGCTGAGCGCAAGCAGTTGCAGCAGGAAGCGGAAAACCAGCTCGCCATCGCGGCCGATTACATCGGCAAGTGCGGCTACCGCCGGCGCGACGCGGAGTTGGCCGAATTACAGGCCGTACTCAAAGGCGAAAAGACCTTCGCCGAGCTGCCACCCCGGGTGTGATGACGGCGGCATTGCCCGTCATGCCCGCGCTTGTCGCGGGCATCCACGTCTTGAAACGCTCGCGATATCAAAGGCGTGGATGGCCGGGATAAGCCCGGCCATGACGACGTCGCGAGTCATCAAAGTCTACCTATTGTGAGACGCTGCGTCGCCACTCGCCCTTACGCCGTCTTCGCCGCGGGCGGCGGCAGGTCGGCGAGCTCCTGCGCGTAGGCCTGGTCCATGCGCGGGCTGAGCCCGTGCCTCGCCAATTCGTCGGCGAACATCTTTCGGATCGTCGGCCGCTCGTCAGCGTAATCGATCTGGTCGCCGCCGAGCCGCCGGCTGATCCAGGCCTTGGGCACGCCCTGCGCGTTGCGGATCGACACCACCTCGTGCTTGAAGGCGAGGTAGCGCGCCGGCGTGGTGCCGGTGTTGAAGTGCTGGTGGAACCACAGGTTCGGCGGCACGATCAGCGTGCCCACCTCCCAATCGTAGCGGCGCGGCTCGTCGCCCTCCGGCCACATCAGCGAATAGCCCTCGCCCGAGAGGATGATCACGTGCGCCCCCGGACCGTGGGCGTGGCCCTTCTTGTAGGTGCCGATCGGGAACTGGGAGATGTGGCTGTTCATCGAGCCCTTGGCCATGTTGAAGCGGATGTGGCCGCCGCCGGCGCCGCGCTCCTTGGCGCTGATCAGCGCCAGGTTGACCGCGTCGGCCACGAAGTTCGTCACCAGAAGCAGCCCCTTCTGCTCGCCCTTGGCGCTGAAATAGTCGGGCTCGCCGTCGAAGCGGTTCTTGAAGTCGTGGGCGGTGTTGAAGACGAAATCGGCGTCCTCGTAAAGATTGATCACGGGCGGCGCGTTGGTGACGGCGACATAGCGCGCCGGCGCCTGCCCCGAGCCGTTGAAGTGCTGGTGCCGGCAATTGAGCGGGATGGCGAACATCGCGCCCGCCTTCCACTCGAAAGTGATGCGGCGGCCGGCCTCGTTCCAGACCGTGGTCGAGCCGCGGCCGTCGAGCACCAGGATCATCTCCTCGAACAGCTGCCGCTGCGGCGCGAGCTTCTTGCCCGGCGGAATTTCGCAGACGTAGCAGTCGTTGGAGGTGCGCGAGGCCTCGTGGTTGATGTAGACGCCGGCGCCGCCGCGCCGCGCCCACGGCTTGAGCTCGACGGTGCGCAGATTGCGCACGTAGTGCGCGCTGATGATGTCGAGGCCTTCGCCGCGCACCCAGCGCAGATAGGGCGTGTCCTTCTCGGTCGAGAATTTCTTTGCCAGCTCTTCCGAAACGACGGCGTCCTTAGCCATTCTCTTTGCTCCTTGCCAGCGGGGATCCTCAAGGGCGAGTAGCGAGTAGCGAATAGCGAATGGTCAGGGCCGTTTCGCTACTCGCCATTCGCTACTCGCCATTCGCGTTTCCGATCGCTGATCACTGATCTCTGTTCCCCGGAATCGCCACGCATTTCTCCGCCTTGATGCGCACGTAGATCGTCTCGCCGACCGGCGTGCGCAGCGATGGATGGGCCTTGGCCACGAGCTCAACATCGCCGACCCGGACGTGAAAATCCAGGTAGTCGCCGAGAAAATCCTTGGCGTCGACGGTTCCCTTGCAGACGGTCTCGCCGTCGGCGGCGGCGGGCGGGCTTTCCGAGAGCTCCACGTCCTCCGGCCGCACCGACACGATCACGGCCGCGTCCTTGCTCACCCCCTCGCTCGCATGCGCCTTGAGCTCGCCGATCGCGGAGCTGACGACGCAACGGCCACCGGCGAGCGCGGCGACGGTGCCGCCGACGAAATTGGTGGTGCCGACGAAATCGGCCACGAACCGGTCGATCGGCTGCTCGTAGATTTGGCGCGGCGTGCCGACCTGGACCACCCGGCCCTCGTGCATGACCGCGATCTCGTGCGAGAGCGCGAGCGCCTCGCTCTGATCGTGGGTGACGTAGACCGTGGTGAGACCGAGATCGCGCTGCAGCCGCTTGAGCTCGCCGCGCATGCGGTCGCGCAGCTTGGCGTCGAGATTGGACAGCGGCTCGTCGAGCAGAAGGAGCTGCGGCTCCATCACCAAAGCGCGCGCCAGGGCGAGCCGCTGCTGCTGGCCGCCCGAGAGCTTGGTGGCGTCGCGATCGACCAGCGCATCGAGCGCGACCGCGTTGAGCACGCGCATCACCCGCTCGCGGATCTCCTTCTTGGGCAGCCGGCGCACCTCGAGCGGGAACGCCGCGTTCTGGAACACGTTCATGTGCGGCCAGATGGCGTAGGACTGGAACACCATGCCGAAATTGCGCTTGTTCGGCGCGACGAAGATGCCCTTGTCCGAGGAATAGACGAGACGCCCGCCGGCCTCGATCTCGCCCGAGGTCGGCTTCTCCAAGCCCGCGATCGAGCGCAAGGTCGTGGTCTTGCCGCAGCCGGAAGGCCCGAGCAGCGTGAACAGCTTACCCTCCGGCACCTCGAACGAGACGTCCTGCGCGGCCTTGACCGCGGCGCCGCGCTCGTCGACGTATTCGGTGAACAGCGATCGCACGCTCAGCACGTTTCCACCCTCGCTCCGTTTACGTTTCCGCAATTCCGAACCGCCGGCCGACGAGCTGCGCCAGCATCACTAGGGCGAACAGCGCGACGATCAGCATGACGCCGAGCGCCGAAAGCTCGACGTACTGCCCATTCTGCCACAGCTCCCATATCATGATCGACACCACCTCGCTGCCGGGGGAGTAGAGCAGGATCGAGCTCGCCAGCTCGCGGATCGACACGATCAGCACGTAGATGAAGCCGGCGAGCAGCCCCGGCTTGAGCAGCGGCAGCACCACGCGGCGGAAGCTCATGCTCCAGGACGCCCCGCTCATCGCCGCCGATTCCTCGAGCTCCCGGTGGATTTGCAGCATCGAGGCCGAATTGTAGCGCATGCCGTAGGGCAGGAAGCGCGTGACATAGGCCACGAGCATGATCCAGAGCGTGCCGTAGATGCCGATATCGATGGTGAGATAGCAGACCATGATCGCAAGCCCGAGCACCAGGCCCGGAAAGACCAGCGGGAGCGACGCCAGATTGTCGAGCAGCCAGCGCCCCGGCACCTTGCCGCGCACCACGATCCAGGCGATGACAGCCGAAAGCAGCATGACGGTGGTGGCGGTGCCGAGCGCCAGCACGAGGCTGTTCCACACGGTCGCGGCGAATTGCGGATGATCGAGCACCGCGCGGTAGGAATCGAGGCTGACGCGGCCAAGCGCGGCCCACGACGGGGCGCTATAGAACTTCTGCGTCGACGACCATGCCAGAACCAGGAACGGCAGCAGCACGATCACCACGAAGTAGAGAATGAAGATCGCCGCGGTGAGATAGCGCCAGCGGCCGAGGTCGATGGCACGGGGCCGAAAGCCCTTGCCGGTCACGGTCGCAAAGCGCGCCCCCTCGCTCGCGAGCCGCGAGTGCGCGTAGACGCCGAGCGAGGTCACCAGCAGCAGGATCACCGCATAGGCGGCGGCGAGCCCGGTCTGGCTCGGATATTGGTGGATGGCCTGGTAGATCGACGCGGTGTAGACGTTGATGCCGACCGGCAGCCCCAGCAGCGCCGGTACCTCGAACGACTCGATGGCGCGCACGAACAGGATCAGCAGCGATCCGAGCGCCGCCGGCCAGGCGAGCTTCAGCGTGATCCGCCGCGCCACCTGCGCCACCGACGCCCCGCTCATCGCCGCCTGCTCCTCGAGCGCGGGGTCCATGGCGCGGAAGGCGGCCGTCATCAGCAGGAAGGCCATCGGCGAGTAGTGCAGGCCGTCGACCCAGATCATGCCGGCCATGGTGTAGATGTCGACGAATACCGCGTCGGTATCGAACAGCTTGCGCAGCACCAGATTGACGAGGCCGATCTTCGGGCTCGCCAGCATGATCCAGGATACCGTGAACAGGATGCCGGGGATCACCAGCGGGATGATCGCGAGCGCGAAGAACAGCGCCTTGAACGGGGTGTTGGTGCGCTCGTTGATCCAGGCGAGGCCGGTGCCGACGACGAGCGAGAGCACGGCGGCGCCGACCGCGAACTCGAGCGAATTCAGGAACAGCCGCGCGTTGTCCGGACTGAGATAGGCGGCACGAAAATTCTCCAGCGTATATTGCGCCGGCGCCGTCGCGGTCTGCGGCGTGAGAAAGCTCTGCCAGAGCAGGAATGCGAGCGGGACGACGGCGAGCCAGACGACCAACACGACCGGCACGCCGATCGCGAGCCATTTGGCATCCCATCGCGGCGCGGCGCGAATTAGTCCGCCGGTCTCACGGCGCGCTCGGTGCGCTCCCTCTCCCCGCCTGCGGGGAGAGGGTTGGGGTGAGGGGGGTTCTTGATTTACCGAGTCCGTTGAGAGCCCCCTCACCCGCTCGCCCGGCGGACTAATTCGAGCGGCGTAGGGTGAGCAAAGGCGCTGCCCGGACGCTTCATTCTCTCCAAGGGGACGACGCAGCGCCGTGCCCACGCGTAAAATGCGACCGCGTGAGGGACGAAAACGCGTGGGCAAAGGCGTGCGGTCCGCCGCGCCCGTGGAGAGATGAGTTTCGCGCCTTTGCCCACCCTACAAGGCTTCGAGCCGAAAGGTCTGGCGCTAGTCATCGTGGTGATGGTGGCGATGCCCGTGATGGTGATGCTCATGATCACCGTGGTGGTATCCATGATCATGCGCGTGATCATGATGGTGAAGGCGCTGGAGCGGCCGGCCGCGCCGCGGGTCCTCGCTGAACACCAGCGATTTGATCGTCACCGGCACGGTATAGGACGGCATCCGGATGCGTCCGAGGTCGATGTAGTCGAAGTCGCGCAGCACCACGCCGTCGATCGCCAGAATTTCGCTCTCGACCTTGAGCTCCTCGCGCAGGATCGCGCCCAAGGTCTGCGCGACGTCGCCGTCGAGCATGACGTAGAGCGGCTTGCCGCGCGCGATCGTCTCGGCGAGGCCGCGGCGGATGCCTTCCGCGAAGGCGGAGATGCGCTCATAGGACGGCGCGCCGTGCCAGCGCAGCGCCAGCGCCACCTCGCCCTCGCCTTCGACGAGATCGAAGGCGGTGAAATGCGCGCGGATCGCCTGGGCGAGCTCGTCCGCATCGATGACCTCGCCGCAGGCGTAGGACGGCTGCAGGACCTGCAGGTTACGCCGCGGCAACAGCTCGCCGGGCTTGGAGATATAGCTGGTGTTGCCGCTGAGCTGGACGCTGTACTCGGAGGCGCCGAGCGCGGTCGCGCGGATGCATTCGCCCGGCGGCAGCAGCGGCCAGGGCAGGGCGCCGCCGTCGATGCGGCGGCGAATGGCGCTTCCGAGCCGCCGGCCCATGTCGCCGAAATCCCGGCTCTCGCGGCCATAGACGTATTCGCCGACGCCGCCGGAGAACATGACCCCGTCGATGCGGCCGAGCTCCCGGAGCGGGTCGGTCAGGTAGAGGTGCTCGACGGCGTGCGGCGGCGGCCGCCGCGTCAGCGCCGCGACCAGGAGATCCGCCATGTTGTCGGCGACCTTGTCGAGTTGCGCGGGCGAGAGCACGTCGCCGCGCGACCAATAGAAGCCGGCTTCGCGGGCGTGGAATTGTCCCGCCGGGTCGAGCCGCACGATGCGGCCGATCTCGTCGACCACCTGCAACCGGCCGCCGATATGCAGCGCCGCGGTGGCGATCACGTTGCCTTGCTCGACGATGCCCAGCTTGGTGGTGCCGCCGCCGATGTCGACGTTGAGGATGCGCTTGTCCTCGTCATGGGAGACTTTCGACGCGCCCGAGCCGTAGGCGGCCAGCATCGCCTCCATGTGGTGGCCGGCGGTGGCGGTGACGAAATCGCCGCGCTGCTCCGCCAAGAGGCCGGCGATCGCCTCGGCGTTCTCGCGCCGCAGCGCCTCGCCGGTCAGGATGACGACGCCGGTGTCGACGTCGTCGGGCGCGAGCGCCGCCGCCGCATAGGCGTCGTCGATGATCGCGCCGAGCGCCGCGTCGTCGATGCGCTCCTCGCTCGAATAGGGCGTCAGCGCGACCGGCGACTGATACAAGGTCTCGCGCGACACCACGTAGTAGCGGCTGGTGAGGTCCTCGCCGTAGCGGCGCAGATTGATGCGGGAGAAGATGACCTGCGTGCCGGCCGAGCCGATGTCGATGCCGACCGTCACCAACGTGACGTGGTCCTGGATCCAGATCGGATTGTCTTCCAGCCGCTCGTCGACGTCGAGGTCGAAATGATCGTGGTCGTGGTCGGCGTCGCCGTCGTGCTCGTGCACGAAATCCTGGCCGAGCAGATGATCGGACAAGGTGTGGCTCGGCTTCTTGTCGTCGGCCATTCGGACCTCTTCCTGCCGGCACCGGCGCCGGCGACCGGGTTATGGCACGGCCGAATTGCCGCGGTCAAAACGCAAGTCCTTTGAACGCCATCGCCTGGAATCGGCGCCGCAGGCGGGCGCCGCCGCTTGCGGCCTTGCCATGCGGCGCGGTTCATTGACAGAACCCCGACGGCCCGTCACCTTGCGCCGCCCCTTCCCCCCGAATGGATGTGACCCGTGACCGACAGCAAGACCCGTAACGGCATGGCGGCGGAAGCCTATATCGCGCGGCTCGGCGAGCGCGGCATCGACTATGTGTTCGCCAATGCCGGAACCGATTTTGCCCCGATCGTCGAGGCGCTCGCCAAGGGCAAGGGCGCCAAGGTGCCGCGCTTCATGGTCGTTCCGCACGAGAACGTCGCCATGGCGATGGCGCACGGCTATTACCGGGTCGCCGGCAAGCCGGCTGCCGTGATGGTGCACGTCACCGTCGGCACCGCCAACGCGATCAACGGCATCATCAACGCCGCGCGCGACAACATTCCGGTGCTGCTCGCCGCCGGCCGCACGCCGCTGACCGAGACCGGCAGCATCGCCTCGCGCAACCGCTCGATCCACTGGGGCCAGGAGGCCTTCGACCAGGGCGGCATGCTGCGCGAATACGTGAAATGGGACTACGAGCTGCGCGCCGGCCAGCCGGTCGACGCGGTGGTCGACCGCGCCCTCGACATCGCCATGAGCGAGCCGCGCGGGCCGGTCTACCTGACCTTGCCGCGCGAGGTGCTCGCCGCCCCCGCGGTCGCGCCCCGCCGCGACGGCGTGCGGCCGCTCGGCGCCCCGGCGCCCGAGCCGGCGCGTGCCGCGATCGAGCAGGCCGCGCAGCTCATCGCCGGCGCCGAGTTCCCGTTGATCGTGACCTCGAGCATCGGCCGCGTGCCGGCGGCGGTCGACGCGTTCGCCGCCTTGGCCGAGGAATTCGCGCTGCCTGTCGTGCAAGCCGAGGCGCGCGACATGAACCTGCCGACCGACCACCCCATGCATCTTGGTCACGATCCCGGCGCGTTCCTTCCGAAGGCCGACGTGGTGATCGTCATCGACAGCGTCGTGCCGTGGATGGCGCGCAACCATCAGCCGCGCAAGGACGCCAAGGTCGTGCACATCTCGGCCGATCCGCTCGAGACGCGTTACCCGTTCCGCGAGCTCGAGGCGGACCTCCTGATCCCGGGCTCGTCGCTGGCGGCGGTCGTGATGTTGCGGGAGACCCTCGCCGAGGCGATGAAGGGCAGGAAGACGTCGATCGAAAGCCGGCGCAAGGCGATTGCCGCGATGCGCGAGGAGATCGTTGCGAGGCGCCGCAAGCTGATTGAGACCGTGAAGGACCAGACCCCGATCCATCCGGCCTGGCTCGCCGCCTGCATCAACGAGGTCAAGTCGGAGGACGCCATCGTCGTCAGCGAGCTGGGCGCTCCGCTTGCGATGCTCGAGCTCAAGAAGTCGTCGAGCTACATGGGCGGGCTGCTCTCGGGCGGGCTCGGCTTCGGGCTCGGCGCCGGCCTCGGCGCCAAGCTCGCGGCGCCGGAGCGCGAGGTGATCGTCACCGTCGGCGACGGCTCCTACATGTTCGGCAACCCGATCCCATACCATTACGTCGCCCGCGCCGAGAAGCTGCCGACGCTGACCGTCATCGCCAATAACCAGGCCTGGCTCGCGGTGCGCCAGTCGACGCTCGACGTCTTCCCCGACGGACACGCCGCCAAGGCCAACGTCATGGCGCTGACCGAGCTCAAGCCCTCCCCCGACTACGAGAAGGTGGTCGAGACCTGCGGCGGCCGCGGCGAGAAGGTCGAGGGTCCCGGCGAGCTCGTGGCGGCGCTGCGGCGCGCCCTTGAATCGGTGCACGCCGGGACGCCGGTGGCGCTCAACGTGCAGACCCAGGCGCGGCGGTGAACAGCGCGCGCTCCGCGTGGGTGCCGGTACCGTTCGCGTGATAGCTGAAGGCTTCGGATCGCGCCTTTGCCCACGCTGCCGATCCCACGAATCCTCGCCAGCACGCCGGCGCGCACCTTCTTCCTCTATCCGATCGGCGTGATCGCGTTCGAGCTGATCCTTCGGCGCGGCGATCTCGTGGTCGCGCCGTGGGGCGCACTGCTGCTGGCCTGGGGCTATCTGCAATATCGGCTCAGCGGAAACTATCGCGTGCGTCACGGCGGCGGCGGCCCCGGCATCACCGTGCCGCCGCGGCGATTGGTCACCCACGGCCTCTATGCCTATACCCGCAACCCGATGTATCTCGGGCACCTCATCTTCATGCTCGGGCTTGCCGTCACGTTCCGGTCATGGCTTGCGCTCGCGCTGTTCGCCGCCCACGTGCTCTGGTTCCACCGGCGCGTCGTCGAGGACGAAGCGCGCCTGCGCGCCCAGTTCGGCGCGCCATACACGGACTATGAGGGGCGGGTGAAGCGCTGGATACCGGGATTGTTTTGAGCCGCGCCTTGGAGCGTGCGCGCATAAGGTCGCGAGTTCACGTGAACTCGCGACGTCTCAGTTCTTTGTGGCGACGGCGTAGATAACATTTGTTTCGATGGATCTGGTTCCATTCTCGCGAAGCGTCCTGAGATTTTCATTTTGGACCCGCGCCACGGTCTCGCGGTCCATCTGCTCGAGAGTCCAGCGATATCCAGAGCCAAGCACGACAACCCACCACTCGTCAGGGGACTCGAGTAGCTGTCGACCGTTCTCCTCAACGAGGTCCATCTCCCGAATGCCAGCATCGGTTAGAAGCTGGCGAACGGCCTCCGGAGTGATGATGCGCTCCCAGGGATTGAAGGCGGAATGCAAATCAGGCCGAAACCGCTTGACGGCTGCCCACCACGCCGTCGAACCCGGCTCGAACATGCGAGGGCCCCAGGTCGTGATGGCGAGTTTCCCGCCCGGACGTACCATTCGCCACAATTCCCGGATTTGCTTGGCCATGTCAGGAACGAAGAAGATGGCAAATACACAAACGACCGCATCGAACGCGCCGTCCGAAAAGCCAAGCATTTCCATGTCGCCCTCGCGAAACTCGATGTTTCGGAGTTTTTGCTTGGCGGCTTTCGCTCGTGCCATTGCAAGCAGACGCTCCGCCAGATCCACGCCGATGACGTGACCGTCAGGACCGACGCTTTGAGCGGCAGGAATTGCCGAGGCGCCGCTTCCACAACCGACGTCGAGCACCTTCGAGCCGGGTGACAGCGCAAGCCTCTCGATGGTTCCGCGCCCGTAGCGGTCCCAAAAAGCGAGCGGGCCGTCATCGAAGTGATCGGAAGCGGCGTTATAGGTCGTCGCCGCTTTAAGCTTCGCAGGCTCCATGGGTTTTCACCGCCTATGACGAGAAGGAGGGTCGGGTTCCGGAACGCCCGTTATTATCACACGGTCGAAAGCGAAACGGGTGCATCAATGGCGCTCGGGGCAAACTCATCTCGACCGGGTGCACAGACCGGAGATCGGCCGATAGATCGCCTCCTCGATCCGTTCCGCCCGGGCATGAACGAACGGGCCGGACGAGACCGGATCAGCCAGCGGCCGCACGCCGATGAACGGGGTATGGCGATCGAGCCCGGCAACGGGAAGCCACATGATTTCCGGCGCGTGGTTCGCGATGACGGCGCGCGCGGCATTCGCCTCCTCCTCGTCCATTCCGTCGCACGTCACCGTGTGCAGCGAGCCCTCAAGCGGCACCGCGAAGCTTCTCTCCGGTGCCGGACCGCCATCGAAAAGGTCGCGGCTCCAATCGACGATATAGGGCGCCCATTCGAAGAAGCCCCAGTCGGAGATGTATTCGGCGGTCTTGAAGGCGTCGGGCGATTGCAGCGTCCAGAGCGTGAGATATTTGCGGCCGGTGCCCGCCGCGATCCGGAAGCGCTGGCAGGTGCGGAAGTAAGGCTTCGCCAGCATCTGCTCGATCTTCGGGCCGCTGTACCAGGCATTCCACGCCTGCTCCTTCGCGGGCTCGGTGAAGTTGCACCGAACGATGTAGACGAAGGTCATGCCGGCTTCCAAGCGACGCGAGGTGTCACGAACCGACGTCCGAGCGGCGGAAGCGCCCATATGGCGAGCGGCCGGCCTCACTCCGGCCTGATCCCGGCTTGCTTCACCACCGCGCCCCAGCGGGCGGACTCATTGCGCATGAACGCGCCGAAGTCTTCGGACGTGCCGCCTTGGACGTCCGCTCCCTGCTCGGTCAGGCTCTTGCGGATTTCCGGCATTTCCAGAACTTTCACCAGCTCGGCATTGAGCCGCTGCACGATCGCCGGCGGCGTTCCACCCGGGGCGGCCACCCCATACCACAGCGCTATGTCCATTCCGGGGTAGCCGAGCTCCGCGAAGGACGGGACGTCCGGCAGCAGCCGATGGCGCTGCGGACTTGCCGCGGCAAGCGCGCGAAGCTTGCCCGCCGTGATGAACGGCAGCAGCGACGGGGTAGCGTCGAACATCATGGCGATGCGTCCCGCGACGAGATCGACCACCGCCGGGCCGCTTCCGCGGTAGGGAACGTGCAGCAGCTCGGTTCCGGTGAGGCTCTTGAACAGCTCGCCGGCAAGGTGTGGCGCGCCGCCGCTGCCGGCGGAGCAGAAGGAGAGCTCGCCCGGCCGCGTCTTCGCGAGCGCAATCACGTCGTTGACCGATTGGGCCGGCAGCTCGGCGTTGACCGCCATGATCAGGGGCAGTTTGGCGATCAGGATGACCGGCGAAAAATCCTTCACCGGGTCATAGGGCAGGTTTGCGTAGATGTGCGGGCCGATGCCGTGGGTCGCGATCGTATTCAGCAGCAACGTGTAGCCGTCCGGGTCCGACTTGGCGACCGCCGCGGCGGCGGTGATGCCGCCGGCGCCGGCGCGATTGACGATGACGACCGGTTGTCCCAGAGCGTCGGCAAGCTTGGCTCCGATGAGCCGGCCGACGAAATCCGCCGCGCCGCCGGGCGGAACGGTGACAACGAGTTGAACCGGGCGGTTCGGGTAATTGGTTTGAGCACGCGAAATGCCGGGGTGAGCAAAGACAACGGTCGCGACAACGAGTAGGCTTGCTAGGCTTCTCATCCGAAGGCTCCTCGTACCGATAAAATTCCGCCGTCAGAGCCACTCATCGCCGCCATCGGGTATCGCCGTCCATGCGGATCAAGCTCGCCGAGAATTTTCGCGCGGTGTTCTACGCGCCATTCTACGCCACGCACGCTCTCGGATTCTATACCAGCGAGGGCGTCGAAGTAGACTTGCTCGACTCTCCGGCGCCGGCTGCCGCGGCTTCGGGTCTGCTTGACGGATCGATCGACCTCTCGTGGGGCGGACCGATGCGGGTGATGAAGGCCCGCGACCTCGACGCCGATTCGCCGCTCGTTTGCTTTTGCGAAGTCGTTGCGCGCGATCCGTTCTTTCTCGTCGGCAAAGTCGATCGCTTTCGGCTGACTGATCTGCCGCGTCTGAAGGTAGCGACCGTGTCGGAAGTGCCGACGCCCTGGCTGTGCCTGCAGCACGACCTGCGCGAGCAGGGTATCGATCCGGCGCAACTCGATCGAGTAACCGACAGAACGATGGCGGACAATCTGGCGGCGCTGCGCAGCGGCGCGCTCGACGTGGCACAGATGTTCGAGCCGTATGCATCGATGGCATTGCGGGTGGGGGCGGGCGACATCCTCTACGCGGCGAGCGCGCGAGGGCCGACCGTCTATACGGCGTTCCTTGCGTCGCGCGACAGCATTCGCCGCAACCGTGCGGCGTTTTCCGCCATGGTCCGCGCGACGCGCCGCATGTTGGCTTGGCTCGCCGAGCACGGCGCGGAGGAACTGGCGGATGCGGTCGCGCCATTCTACCCCGATGTCCCGCGTGACATGCTGGCAAGCTCGCTTGCGCGCTACCGGGATGCGGACCTTTGGGCGCGCACTCCCGAGGTGTCGCGGCCGGGCTTCGCGCGGCTTGCCGATAGCCTGAAGTCCGGCGGGTTCATCTCCCGCATGCACGCGTACGAAGACTGCGTCGATGAAGGCCTGTGCCAAGACGAGCGCCCAGGCCCCCAACCCTACCCTCCCCCGCAAAGCGGGGGAGGGAAAGGGAGGGGGCCTTGCGGGCGCCGGGAGGCGTGATGCTTGATCTCATCATTCGGGGCGGCGACGTGGTCACGCCGCAAGGCGTCGTCCGCTGCGACGTCGCGGCTGCCGGCGCGCTATCGGCCGAATCCGGCGCGCGCGTGATCGACGTGACGGGGCATATCGTCATGCCGGGCGGCATCGACCCGCACGTGCATCTGCATCACGTTTGGATCAAGCCCGACGGCACGCCGCTGGTCACGGCCGGACCCGAGCAGGTTGGGCGCGCCGCGCTGTTCGGCGGCACGACGACGTTCATCGACTTCGCCTATTGGCGAGACGGCGCGTCGGCACGGCAGGCCGTCGAAACGCGCGACCGGGATTTCGTCGGCAAAAGTCCGTGTGACTGGGCCTACCACATCATGCTGCACTCCGAGCCGCCGCCCGAATTCTCGGGACAACTCGCGGAGGCGATCCAGGCCGGCTATCCGACGCTCAAGATATTCACCACGAACATCCTCCCGTCGCGCAGCGGCCGCATGATCGATTTCGGCGATATCTGGGAGGCGTTCCAGGTGCTGGCGAAGGAGGGCGGGCTCGGCGTGATCCATGCGGAAGACAACGACATCGTCATGCACATGTACGCCAAGCTCATCCGCGAGGGCCGCGTCGGTTTTGAGCATCTTGCCGACGTCCACAACCAGCTGTCGGAGGACTTGAGCTTTCGCCGCATCGTGCGGCTTGCCGAAAGCGTGCCCCGCACCGCGCTCTATATGATGCACGTTTCCGCCGGCACGGGGGTCGCCGCCATCGCCGAGGCGCGGAGCAAGGGGCTGCCCGTCTACGGCGAGACACTGCACCAATATCTGCTTTACTCGGCTGACGACTACAAACGCCCCAACGGCCAGATCTTTCACACCTATCCGTCGCTGAAGTCGCAGGAGGACCAGAAGGCGCTGTGGCGCGGCACCGCGAACGACACGATCCACTGCATCGCCACCGACGAGCTGTGCTGCACGCTCAAGGACAAGACCGTCGGCAACCGGATCGACGACACCACCGGCGGCAATTCGGGGGTCGAGCCCCGGCTCGGGGTCATGTACACCGAGATGGTCGCGCGCCGCGGCTACTCGCTCTCGCGATACGTCGATCTGGTTTCGACCAACGCCGCCAAGATCATGGGCCTCTATCCGAGGAAGGGCGCGATCGCGCCGGGCAGCGAAGCCGATATCACGATCCTCGATCCGACCCGGCGCGGCAAGGTCCGCGCCGCCGATCTGCACGAGACCGACTACACCCCTTGGGAAGGCCACGACATCTTCGCCTGGCCGGTCGTGACGATCCTGCGCGGCAAGGTGATGGTGGAGAAGGGCCGGTATTTCGGAAGCCCGAACGACGGCCGCTATCTCAAGCGTAAGATTTCGCAGAAGACCCTGATCGGAGCGGCGCTTTGAGCGGCATCCCGAGCGAGCTTGCGTGCGAGCTGCTGGCTGAAAGCCTCGCCGCGTGGCGAATCGCCGGCGCCGTCCGGCGGGAAGGCGACGGCGCGATCGCGATCTGCGGCAATCTCGGCGACATCCGGATCGAACCGGCGCCGCCGGACCTGATGTTCCGGTGGATGGTCACGATCGATGGCCGCAAGCGCGGCGCGATCTCGCTCGTGGGCGTGCTGCGTCAGGTCAGGGAAGCGCTCGATCCCGGCTATGCGGCGAACCGCGTGCGCGTCGCGGTCGGCCCGATGGTGCCGTCGTGATCGGTGCGGACGTGATATCGGTTTCAGTCCTCACCGGATTCCTCGGCAGCGGCAAGACGACCATGCTCGGCCATCTGCTCCGTCAACCGGAATTCTCGCGCACCGCCGTCATCATCAACGAGTTCGGCGAGATCGGGCTCGACCATGAGCTCGTCGAAGCGAGCGAAGACAGCGTCATCGAGCTCGCGACCGGTTGCCTGTGCTGCAAAGTCCGCACCGACCTGGCGCAAACCCTTCAGGACCTGCTGCAGCGGCGTGACGATGGCACGTGTGTGCCGTTCGATCGCATCGTAATCGAGACGAGCGGACTGGCCGATCCGGCGCCCATCCTGCAAACGCTGATGACGGACAGGGCGCTGGCCGGCCGCCTCGTCCTCGGCGGCGTGGTGACAACCGTGGATGCCATGACCGGCGTCGCCACGCTCGAACGGGAAGGGGTTTCACAAAAGCAGGTCGCCGTTGCCGACCGGATCGTGCTCACCAAGCTGGATCTTGCCGGGGCCGCGGAGTCGGAGTTGCGCCGCCGCCTTGCGGCGCTGAACGCCGGCGCGCCGGTATTGCGCGCGGACCATGGCCGGGTCGACTCGCCAATCCTGTTCGGCGCCGATCTCCATGATGCGCAAGCCAGGTCGCCCGATGTTCATTCCTGGCTGGCGGAGGAGGACGCCCAAGGACACTCCCGGCATGGCGCCGACATCGAAGCCTACGCGGTCGTGCGCGCGGAGCCGATCCGGGCCGTCGCTCTGACGCTCCTTCTCGAAACGCTTGCCGAGCACTGCGGCGCCGATCTCCTGCGCCTCAAGGGCATTGTGAACGTTGCCGAGAGTCCCGATCGGCCGGCGGTGATCCACGGCGTCCAGCATGTCTTTCATGCGCCAGCCTGGCTCGAGCGCTGGCCGTCCGACGATCGCCGCAGCCGAATCGTGTTCATTACGCGCCGCATCCCGCAGCGTTGGGTCGAAGTCCTGCTCGACGCGATCGGGGCGGAAGTGGCCGCCGTGTCGCCATGAAGGCTGCCGAACCGTTGCGGTCCGGTCCGCCATGGCGCGGCTGGTATGTCTCGAATACTATTCGGCGTGGATTTTGGCGCTTGGAGCGTGGCTGTGAGACGACGCGATTTCATCCGATCGATCGGCGTTGCGGCGGCGGCCTGGCCGCTCGCCGCGCGCGCGCAGCAGCCGGCGCTGCCGGTGATCGGGTTCCTGAACAATCAGTCGCCGGAGGCCTATGATCGCTTCGTCGCCTCGTTTCGCCAGGGACTGCGTCAAGCCGGTTACGTCGAAGGCCGAAACGTCGCCATCGAGTATCGCTGGGGACAAAACGACAGCAGCCGACTTCCCCCTTTGGCGGCGGAGTTGGTGCGACTGCCCGTCACCGTCCTGGTGGCGTGCGGGGGCGAACCCGCGACCTTGGCGGCCAAGGCAGCCACGACGACAATTCCAATCATCGCCACCATCGGCAACGATCCCGTCGAGACCGGCCTGGTGCAGAGCCTGAACCGGCCCGGCGGCAACCTCACCGGCATAAGCGTGTTTGCGGTTCAACTGGTCGCCAAGCGCCTGGAGCTCGCGCATGAGCTCAAGCCGGGCGCGACCGCGATCGCCTTCCTCGCCAACCCCGCCAATCCAAATTCCAAGATCGACACGGCGGAAATCGATGACGCCGCACGGACGCTCGGTCAGCGAGTCGTGATCCTCAAGGCGACGACCGAAAGCGAATGCGATGCGGCATTCGCCAGCTTGGCGCAGCATCGGGTCGGCGCGCTGATCGTCGAGTCCGATCCTTTTTTCAACAAGGTCACCGATCGGCTGGTGGCCTTGGAGCTGCGTCATTCGGTGCCGGTGATCTATCCCCGCCGGGAATTCGTCGCCGCCGGGGGTCTGATGAGCTATGGATCGAGCCTGACCGAAGCCTACCGGCAGGTCGGCATCTACACCGGCCGGATTCTCAAAGGCGACAAGGCTTCGGAATTGCCGATCCTGCTTCCGACCAGGTTCGAGCTGGTGCTCGATCTCAAGCGCGCGAGCACCTTGGGCGTCACGATACCGACGTCGATCTTGCTGCGCGCGGACGAGGTCATCGAATGACCCGGGTTGCGCTGTAACGCAGGTCCTCAATGTCTCAAGAGCTTGTTGTCATTACCGGCGCGAGCTCGGGCATTGGACGAGGTATTGCCAAGGCCTTCGCTGCCGAAGGCAATCCGCTTCTGTTGATCTCTCGTCACATCGGGCCGTTGCCCGAGCTCGATGGCGCGAAGGTGCGCTACGCGCAGGCCGACGTTGCGGACTACCCACAGGTGGAGGCCGCCATCCGAGGCGCCGAGCGAGACTTCGGCGAAGCCGGCTGCCTGGTGAACAGCGCTGGTTTTGCGGATGCCCGCGATTTTCACAGCGTTGAGCCGGCGGCCTTTGCCCGGGAAATCGATGTGAACCTCAAGGGACTGCTGAACTGCACCAAAGTGGTGATCGGCAACATGTCACGCCGGCGTTCAGGCACGATCATCAACATCAGCTCGGTCAGCGACCGCAAGACCTCGCCCGTGGCCGTCGGCTACACGGCCACCAAATACGCGGTGCGTGCAGCGTCGGAGTCGTTGCGCGAAGCCGAAGGAAAGAACGGCGTGAGGGTCATCAATGTCGCGCCCGGATATGTCAAGACCAACATTCATGAAGCGATGGGGATTACTTTCGAGGAATACTGCGAGGCTCTGGGCAATCCCGACTTCATGACTGCGGATGAGTTGGCAGGGATCGTCCTGTTCTGTTGGAAGCTTCCGCCGTCGATCTGCGTTCGCGACATCGTTGTCGCGCCGACGCGAACGAGCTTCTAGAGCATTTCAGGAAAAAACCTGCCCCGGACTTGATCCGGACTCGATCCGGGCAGGCGAGCATCGCCAAATCCAATGTCCGCTTCCGGCACTTCGCATCGGGCCGTGCCAAAAGGCCTTGATGTCGAGGTTGCCTGAGCCTTCGGATTCCAATTACGATGCGTGCGGATGGATCGCGGAAGGCATGATCTCGGAATTCCTCGAAAACGGGCCTTGCAAGGGAGAATTGTATGTCGGGAGACGTCACCGAGGTGCTGGCCGGCTTTGCGGCGTCGCAGCAATACGAGGATCTTCCGGGACATGTCCGAGATCACTGCAAGAACGTCCTGCTGGATACATTGGCATGTGCGGTCGCCGGGCACCGTGGCGAGGAGACGCAACAGCTCGCCGCCATGGCGTCGGGACTGGCGCAATCCAACGAGAGCAGCGTCATCGGCGGCGACCGACTGTCGCTCGCCGGCGCGACGATTCTGAATGGCTATCTCGTCACCGCGGTCACCATGTGCGACGTGCACCGGCCGACGCTGACCCATGTGACGCCGGAAGTGATCCCGCCCGCATTGGCGATCGCCGAACGCGACGGTTTGTCGGGCCGCGACCTGGTGGTCGCCATCGCCGCCGGATGCGAAGTGACGACGCGGATCGGGATCGGCCTCGATTACCCCACGTTCCGGGCCAAGGGCTGGCACGGCCCGGGCGTCCTGGGTCCGTTCGGTGCCGCCGCCGCGGTCGGCCGGCTGCGCCGGTTCGACACCGAGACCATGGCCAAGGCGTTCGGCCTCGCCGGCAGCCAGGCGGCCGGCACCTTCGCAGCGTGGGGAACGCCGACGGTGAAGTTCCACCAGTGCCGCGGCGCTCTCTCGGGGCTGATGGCGGCTCTGCTGGCTGAGCAGAAGTTTCTGGCGACGCGCGAATTTCTGACCGCCAAGGACGGCGGCCTCTACAACGTCTATGCGAATGGCGGCCGCCCCGAGGCTGTCACCGCCGATCTCGGAAAACGCTGGGAGCTCGAACAGATCGCGTTGCGCCTGTGGCCGTCCGCCTCGTCGATCCAGGGCATGAACACCGCGATGTTCGATCTCATCGAACGACAGAAGATCGATCCCGCCCGGGTGAAAAAAGTCCGCGTGGCGTTGAGCCAGCCGGCGTTCGATCTGCACGGCAAGCTGGCGCGGTACAAGGCGAAGTTCGACGCGCTGATTTCCGGCCATTACACCGCGGCGGTGATCCTGCACGACCAGGAGCTCACCCTCGCCCAGTTCGAGCCCGCCCGCTACGACGATCCGAAGATGCGGCGCGCGGCGGCCGAGCAGATCGAGATACGTCCGGATGCGGCGCTCGCTGGCGTGCAGGCGGTGGTCGACATCGAAACCGACGGCACGACGCTCACGGCCCGCTGCGACCATCCGCGCGGTTCGGCCGAGAACCCGCTGTCACGCGGGGAGATCGAGGGCAAATTCCGCACCTATGCGGACGGCGTGCTGACCCCATCCGCCATCGCGGGGACGATCGATGCCGTCGGCGATCTGGAAAGCTTAAGCTCGGTGCGACAACTCATGGACATGCTCCGCGCGGCGCCGCGGCGCGGTCAAGCCGAGCGCGCGACGCTGGCCGCGATCGGCGGTTGACGAGGTCCGCCAGCCGGCGTCGCGGTTTCCGGTCATATGGAATCGGAGCACAATCCGCTCGTCCCCGCGAGGGGCCCCCATCGCGCTCGCGCGATGGGGTGCCCCGTTGCGGGGACCCAGAACGACATCACCAAGTCCCAGCAGGCGGACCTGGATTCCCGCTTGCGCGGGAATGAGCGGATGAGGTGCTTCCAACGCGACCGACATCCGCTCTAGTGTCGGAGGAACGCCAATGAATGGACGCATGCTATTTGCCGCACTGACGAGCGTGCTCGCGGTCGCCGCCGGCGCTGCGGCGCAGACGCCAGACGATTTTCCGAACCGCCCGATCCGCATCATCGTGCCGCAAGCGGCCGGTTCCGGGGTGGACCTCCAGGCGCGCGTCCTCGCGCAGAAGATGGGCGAGCTCTGGGGTCAGCAGGGCATCGTGGACAATCGCCCGGGCGCCAACGCCATCATCGGCATGGAAGCCGCCGCCAAGGCGGCGCCCGACGGCTACGCGCTGGTCTATGCTCCGGTGAGTGCGGTGACGACGAATGCGTTCATCTACAAGAATCTGCCCTACGACGCGCTTCGCGACTTCGCCCCGATCACGCAGACGACCGCCAACCCGCTGGGCGCGGTGGTCAATCCCGCGTCCGGGATCAAGTCGATCAAGGATCTCGTCGAGCGGGCGAAGGCGAACCCGGGCCAGCTCAACTACGGCTCGTTTGGGATCGGCAACATGACCCATCTGATGGGTGTGCTCTTGTCGATCGCCGCCGATATCAAGATGACGCATGTGCCGTACCGGGGGCAGACTCCGGCGATCACCGATGTCCTGTCCGGACAGATTCCGCTCGCGTTCACGACCACGGCCGGCGTGACGGATCTCGTGGAAACGGGAAAGCTCAATCTGCTCGCCACGTTTGGCCGGGAGCGGGATGAGCAGTTTCCCAACACGCCGACCCCGACCGAAGCGGGCTATCCGAGCGTGGTCGTGGTCGGCTGGAGCGGGTTGCTCGCGCCGGCCGGCACGCCGCCGCGAATCATCGCCAAATTGCACAGCGGCATGCTGAAGGCGCTGGCCATGCCCGACGTCAAGGACGCGATATTGAAGCAGGGCTCGAAGGCGGTGAGCAGCAGGAGTCCCGAAGAATTCGCGCGCTACATCAAGTCGGAATCGGAGAAATTCCACCCCGTCATCAAGGCCGCCGGCCTCGAAGGCTCGCAGTGAGCGGATGTCCTACGTCAAAAAGACCCATCGCTTCGGCCTGTTGACGCCGTCGTCCAACACGACCCAGGAGCCGGAGTTCTCGGCGGCGTTGCCGCCGACCGTCTCGCTGCACACCGGACGCGTCGCCTACCGCGACATCACCCCGCAGGAACAGGATCGCTGCGTCCTGGAGCTCGAAACCGAGAGCCGCAAGCTCGCCGACGCCGAGGTCGACGTCATCGTGTTTGCGGCGACCGCTCCCACGCTCGCCAAGGGCAAGGGCTACGACCGCGAGCTGATCCGGCGCATGGAGGATGCCTCGGGCAGACCCGCGACCACGGCGGCGACCGCGTTCGTCGACGCCCTCACGCGGCTCGGCGCCAGCAAGATCGCCATCGGCGCGCCCTGGAGCAAGACCATGGACAAGCCCATGGTCGACTTCATGGAGATGAGCGGTTTTGAGGTCGTCCACAGCGAGGTGGTGGGCTTCGTGGCTTCGATCGAGCTCGGCCGGGTCGGTCCGGAAAAAGCCTATGAGCTCGGCCGCCGCACCGACCGGCCGGACGCGGACACCATCGTCATGCCCGGCGGCAACTGGCCTTCGATGAGCGTCGTCGAGCGGCTGGAGCGCGAGCTCGGCAAGCCGGTGCTCGCGAACAATGCCGTCAGCCTTTGGGCGGGCCTGCGCCTGCTCAAGCGAGGGGGCGGCATCCCCGGCTACGGCCGTCTGCTGCGCGACCATCTGCCGCGTGAGTCAGGGTGACCCAGCTGGATGAAAATCGTTATCCCGGATGACTATCAAGAGATGGTCGATCAGCTCGAATGTTTTTCGCTGATTCGCCATCACGACGTCGTACGCTACCGCGAGCCGGCGCGCGATTTGACTCACCTCGTCAAGCGCCTTTGCGATGCCGACGTCGTCGTCTCGATTCGCGAACGAGTCGAATTTTCCCGGGCTCTGCTCGAGAGGCTGCCGAAGCTCAAGCTCATCGCGCTCGTCGGCCGAAATTCCAAGATGATCGACTTCGCCGCCTGCACCGAGCTCGGGATTCCGGTCGCCACCGGCAAGAGCAATTCACCGGTTGCGCCGGCTGAGCTCGCCCTCGCATTGATCGTGGCGTCTCGCCGCAACGTGGCGCTCGAAGCCGAACGCATGAAGCGCGGAGAATGGCCGTGCACGCTGTCGCATCGGCTGCGCGGATCGACGCTCGGCATTTTTGGCCTTGGCACCATTGGGCAGTTGGTCGCGGAGGGTGGCCGGGGGCTCGGCATGGATATTCTGGTCTGGGGTCAAAAATCCTCTTTGGAGAAAGCTGCCCTTGCGGGATACGGAAGTGCCGCAAGCAAGCGGGCGCTGTTCGAGCGCTCCGACGTGTTGTCCCTGCATGTGCGTCTCACTCGCGACACTCATGGAATCGTCGGTCCGAACGATCTCGATCGTATGAAGCCGACTGCATTGATCGTGAACACCGCGCGGGCGGAGCTCATGGAACCGGGAGCCTTGTTGGGCGCGCTGCGGAAGGGCCGACCGGGCTATGCCGCCGTCGACGTTTACGAACAAGAGCCGATCACCAACGGAAATCATCCATTCTTGTCCATGCCGAACGTTCTCTGTACGCCCCATCTTGGCTGGGCCGAATGGACGAACTTCGAGCTCTATTTCCGTGAGGCGTTCGAGCAGATCATCGCGTATGAGCAAAGCCTTCCGATGCGGCTTGGGAATCCTGACGTGCAAGCTCGAAATTGAGCACCAGTTCGGACCCTGAACAGGCCGCATCACAAATCTCGTGGACCGCCTCGTCGCCTGCGCGTAGGCTGACGCAACAGGACCATGTTGGAGGAGGAAACTATGGCTGAAGCATCATCGCTCGGCGCGCTTGCTTCACGCTTCATCGAGACCGAAACGGTACCGTGGATCGAGACCGCGCCGGGGAGCAAGATGAAGGTGATTTATCACGATCCGGCCACCGACATGTTGACCATTCTGGCAAAGCTCGAGCCCGGCGCCGGCATTCCCCCGCACGTGCACGAGGATCTGGAGCAGACATTCGTTCTCGAAGGCTCACTGGTCGATCACGAGGGCGAATGCACCGCCGGCAATTTCGTCATCCGCGCCAAGGGGAGCCGCCACGCGCCGACGGCGCCCGAGGGCTGCACGATGCTCGTGTTTTTCCTCAAGCCCACGGCGGCGCTCAAAAAAACGCTCCTCGAGCACACTTGAGCGTCGTCGCTCGGCATAGAAGTCCCGCGCTATTCAGTCTTGATGTTCAGCTCGCGGATGAGTCGCGTGTACAGATCGGACTGACGTCGGATGTGAGCGGCGAAGTCGGCGCCGCATTTGGGATTGGGATAGAGCGCCTGCACGGTGAGCTTCGCCTTGACCTGCGGGGCAAGCAGGGCCGCACTGAACCAATCAATGAGCTGCGATACCGTCTCTTTCGGCGTCTTCGCGGGTGCCACCAGCCCGAACCACACGTCGGTTTCGAAATCCCCATAGCCGGATTCCGAAACCGTGGGCAGATCCGGCAGCGGCTCGATCCGCTGCAACGCCATGGTTGCGAGGGCACGGACCTTGCCCGCAGCCAATTGCTCCCCGAACTCTGACCAGTTCAGCACGGCGGAGGTCACGTGCCCGCCGAGCAGCGCATTCACGGTCGACGAGCCGCCTGGATACGGCACGTAGGTCAAATCGGCCTGGGCAAGCCGCTTGAACCGTTCGATCCCGATGTGCTGGGTCGTGTTCGGCCCGACGCTTGCGATCGACAGCTCGGCCGGCTTGGCGCGTGCCGCGTCCACAAGCTCCGCAAGCGTGCGATAGGGCGACGCGCTGTTGACGACGATGACCTGCGGTGTCGTGACCAGATAGCATATCGGCTCGAAGCCGACCTGCGGATCGTAATTCACCTTTCGTAGGATCGAGCTGATGATCATGCCGTTGTTGTTGATCAGCAACGTGTTGCCGTCCGGCGCCGCGCGCGCCACCGCTTCGGCCGCTATTATGCCGCCGGCACCCGGCCTGCTCTCGACGATGATCGACTGGCCTTTCGTGCTGGAGATGTGGTCGGCCAGGATGCGGACCAGGAGGTCGATGCTTCCCCCGGGTGGAACCGAAATGACGACACGGATGGTTCTTCCGGCCTGCGACCATGCAGGATGATCGGGCGCCGCGATTGCCAGGCTCGCCAATGCCAGAGCGCCGATCGTAAGGCCGAGAAGCTTCCGCATATGCATCTCTGGGAATGACTGCGGGAGGCGATCGCTTGCGAAGAATTGCCGCCATCTGAATAACACGACCGACGGTCTCATAGAACAACGATGATTGTCGCGCGTTGCCCCGCCTGAATGTGATCCTGCTTACATATGGCCCGGGCGCGACGTGCTAGTTTCCCATCCATCGGAAGCAAAAGGAGGACAGCATGGTCGCCATCAAGCAGCTGACAGGGATCGCGTTGGGAGTGGCCGTGGCCGCGACGGCCGTGACGCCGAGCGTGGCCCAGCGCAGCCAAGCGGGCTCGGGGCGGGAGCAGGCGCTGCGCGACTGCAGCGCCTCGGCCAACAAGCTGACCCAACACGTGTGGGGTGACTTCGAGATCAACAACTATCGTGCCTGCATGGCGCAGCACGGCCAGCAGGAATGATGCCGGCGGCAGCTGACGTCATGCCCGCGGAAGGGCACGGGCGCTGATGTCTCTCGGCTGTGGCAAGTCCGAGGGCAGGCCGCGGTGGAGGTTCCGGTAATCCGGCAACCGGCGTAAAAGGCACCGATTGCCGTTCTGGGCACATCGCGACGGAGGCAAAGGCGTTACGTCAGCTTTCGGGGACCTGCAGACGCTCGAGGACGGGCGGCCTCGGCTACCCTTCGTCGAGATCGACCCGAAGCGTAAGTTGGAGCACGTCACCGACCGCTGTTGGATCGTAAAAAGGGGAGAACCGCATGGCGACGGTTCTATTTGACGCAAAGGTGCTGGATCGCCCAAGATCAAAGCGCTAGAGAAGATCCTGACAGCTCATGGCGTCGTCCGACGCGGTGCACCAAGGCCTTGGATGCATGGCCAAAGACCCGCGACCAGCGCTGCCGGGTGCACAAAATCGCCAACGTCCCGAACAAGCTGCCGAAGAGCCGGCAATCGAAAGCCAAGCGGAAGATCGTCGAAATCGCAAGCTCAAGCCGTTGCCACCTGATCCCTTCCCGTCACCAACGTTCCGATAAGCTCGTGCACGGATGAGCCATGACAGTGCGCATCGATTTCACCAGCCAAGCCTATCTCAGCGATCCTGCCGCCAGCATCGAAAGACTGAGGACATCCGGGCCGGTCGTAGAGGTCAAGGTGCCGATCATCGGCAAGGTCTGGATCACGACGACGTACGAGTTGGCCGGCCGCGTGCTGAAGGATAGCGAGACGTTCACGTCGCGAAGAGACGGCGGCGGCATCGCCGGGCTTCGGTGGATACCGGGTATCGTGCGTGCGCTCGCCGACAACATGCTGACCATGGACGAGCCCGGCCACACGCGGTTGCGGGGAATCGTCGACGAGGCCTTTCGCCGACGCGCAATTCTCGACATGGAGCCGCGCATCATGCAAATCGCCGGCGAGCTCGCCGGCGAGCTGTTTGCGGACGGAAGCCCGGCTGATCTCGTTGACCGATATGCGCGAAAGCTGCCGCTTGCCGTCATCTGCGAGCTGCTCGGCCTGCCGCTTGCCGACCGGCCGAAATTCACCGCCTGGGCGGCGACCTTCGCGCGTCTCACCGGCCGCATCGGCCTCGTGCGCACGATGGGAAGCCTTTTCGCGATGAAGCGCTATCTCGCCGAGCGCCTGCAGGCAGCGCGCGAGACGGGCGGCGAGGGCCTGATCGCGGAGCTCGTGCGCGTTGAAAAGGAAGGCGGGAATATCAGCGCCAGCGAAATGGTGGCAATGGTGTTTCTGCTGCTGGATGCGGGGTCGGAAACGACCACGCATCTGATCAGCGGATCGGTCTACGAGCTCACAAAAAATCCCGTGCTGCGCGACTGGCTTGGGGAGGACTGGAATCAGGCCGATCTGGCGGTCGAGGAGTTTCTGCGGTTCATCTCACCCGTGCAGTTCTCCAAGCCGCGCTTCGTGCGAAAGAACCTCGAACTCAGCGGGGTGCGGTTGAGAAAGGGCGAGAAAATCATGGCCATGGTGGCGGCTGCCAACATGGACCCCGAAGCGAACGAGCATCCCGAACAACTCGATCTGCAAAGACGACCCAATCGGCATATCGCCTTCGGGACGGGGAGCCATTTTTGCCTCGGCCACCAGCTTGCGCGCATCGAATGCACGTGCGCACTGCAAGCGTTGTTCAAACGCTGGCCGCAACTCGAGCTGGCGGTGGAGCCCGATCAAGTTCGGTGGCGAGGGCGCCCCGGTTTCAGGGAGATCGATAAGCTGCCGGTCGTGGCACGGCTCGAATCGCCGTCGCCGTCCGCTTGACCCTCCCGGCGCCCGGTTCTAGCGTCCCGTCGACAACCCTTGCGCGGAGGGTCATTCGATGGCGTCGTTCACCATCACGCCCCTGACTGATCACACCGGCGCCGAGGTCATCGGCCTCGACTTCACGGAGCCGATCGACGCCGAGGACCGCGCCGTCCTCCGCCGCACCTTCGCCGAGCATCACGTGCTGGTGATGCGCGACCAGCATTTTGCCCCGGACCAGTTCAAGGCCGCGGCGCAGCTCTTCGGCGAGCTGCAGCCGCACGACAAGAAGGAGCGCCACGTCCCCGGCCATCCGGGCGTGGACTACGTTTCCAACGACCAGATCGAGAACGGCAAGCGCATCATCCCGGGCGAGACGTTCCACACCGACCACTCCAACCACCCGCGCCCGCCCAAGGCCACGACGCTGTTCGCAGTCGAGCTCCCTTCCAGCGGCGGCGACACGCAATACGTCAACATGCACGACGCCTATGACGACCTGCCCGACGAAACCAAGCAGCGGCTCGACGGGCTGAAGGCCGTCCACGTCTATCTGAGCAAATACAGCCCGCGCCCCATCGGCCAGATCACCGAGGAAAGTCGCCGCACGCTGCCGCCGCCCGGCATCCATCCTCTGGTGCGCACCCACCCCGAGAACGGCCGCAAGGCGTTGTTCCTCAACCCCGTGCGCATTGAATCGATCGTCGGCATGGAGGACACGCAGGCGCTGGCGCTGATCGACGACCTGATGCGGCACGCCACTCAGAAAAAATACGAGTATCGTCACAAGTGGCGTCATGGCGACTGGGTGTTGTGGGACAACCGCAGCGTCATGCATCAGGCCAACCCCGACTATGACATGAACGAGCGCCGCTACCTCTACCGCCTCATGCTGAAGGGCGAGACGCCGGTCTGACGGCGTCCGAGAGCGGTTTTCGTGCAGGCAGAAGGCCGTAGCCCGCATGAGCCAACGGGCCGGCGCGATGACAGGCTCCGCGACATGCGGGGTCATATTATGCTTGGAGACGCAGACCCGGATATCGCTTCGCTCATCCGGGCTACGGTTGCTGGATTCCCGCTGGCGCGGGAATGAGCGGATGCGGTGCTCGAACGCAACCGAGACCCGCCCTGGCTCACTCCGCCTTGACGCCCGCGAACTTGACCACCTTGGCCCACTTCTCCGCGTCGTCGGCAATGAGCTTTCCGAAATCGGCCGGCGAGCCCGCGACAACCTTGCCGCCCAGGTCGACGAGCCGGGCCTCGATCCTCGGATCGGCCAAGCCCGTGTTGATCTCGTGGTTGAGCCTGTCGATGATCTCGGCCGGCGTATTGCGCGGCGCGCCGATGCCGTACCAGGCGCTCGCCTCGTAGCCCGGTACGAAATCGCCGACTCTGGGCACGTCCGGCAGCACCGGCGAGCGCTCCGCCGTGGTCACCGCGAGCGCGCGCAGCGAGCCCGCCCTGATGTGCGCGATCGACTCGGGCATGGTGTCGAACATCACCTGCAGCTGTCCGCCGATGAGGTCATTGAGCGCCAGCGCCCCGCCGCGATAGGGCACGTGCAGTATTTCGACCCCGGTCATCATCTTGAACAGCTCGCCGGAGACGTGGATCGAGGTTCCAATACCGCCCGATCCCATGTTGACCTTGCCCGGGTTGGCCTTGGCATAGGCGATGAATTGCGGGACCGTCGTCGCCGGAACCGATGGATTGACCACCATCACCAGCGGCACGCGCATGACGGCGCCGACCGGCGCGATGTCGCGAAGAAACTCGAAGCCGGGCTTGTGATAGAGGCTCGCGTTGATCGCGTTGTTCACGCCGAGTAGCGCAAGGGTGTAGCCGTCGGGGGGCGCGCTGGCGACCGTCTCGAGGGCGAGATTGCCGGAGGCTCCCGGTCGGTTCTCGATGATGAACTGCCGGCCGAGCCGCTCCGACAGCCATTGCCCCATCAGGCGCGCCACGATGTCTTGCCCGCCGCCGGCGGCCAAACCGACGATCAGGCGCACCGGCCGGGATGGGTAGGATTGCGCCCGCACCGTCCGCGGCATCGCTGCAAGCGCCCCGGCGACCGCGAGGAGATGCAGAAAGCGACGGCGGGGCGGGGTCGACTCCGCTTCCGGCCCTTCGCGGCAATTCGCCATGGCCGCCATGCCGCCGAGCAGCATACAGATTGACATCTTGACTGCATCGTCCGTGAGCAAAGCGAAGTATTGCAAAACATTAATTCGGCCGAAATCTCGTGGCAATGCGTCTCGATCTATCTAACAGCCAACGTGGCGCCAGGTTGCCGGCAAGTGCGCGATGCCGATGCGGTCAACGTCGGACGACGCGACGAAATTCGTCGCCATTCCCGATCGGCCGCGCATGCCGAACGTGGCGCGACCAACCTCCAAATCGGAGGCGAGCCTCATGGCCAAGCCGGATAACCGCTGTCCAAACTGTGGGGGAAGGCTTGGCCTTGTCTGCCACCACCATTGGGGCCTTCGCTTCTGTCGCAAAGCCTGCAAGGACGACTTCCTTGCAAGAACGGCGAAGGACCATGCCCGCATGAGAAAGTGGTTTGGCTTGTTGGCCCGCCGAACGACGTGCTAGCCGGTATCCGCTTGCTCAAGGCACGTGCCGACCTGCCCGCGAAGAACGGCGACCTCGAGTTGCGCGATCGCGCCCCTAGATCCGTGCGCTCGACTCGTCGACGCATGGCGGAGGACGAGTCTGAATTTCCTGATTGTACCTGAATGGATGAATGCGTTCCGACCCGCAATTGCTTGCCAAACATTAATCCCGCCGCCACCGCGCAGTAATGCGGCCGCCGCCATTTAGCCGGTCAACGTGGCGCCGCCGGCGCCGTCGATCCGAATGGAGTCATCATCATGATCAATGTCCCCCTGGTGCGCGCGCTTACCACGCGCCGCCTGGTCCTGCTCGCAACCGTGGCCAACCTGGGCATCGCCGCCCTGGTGGTCGGCCCCGGTGGATTCTCGCAATCGATGCTGCGCGCGTTCTCGCCGGCCGATGCCGCGGAGAGCACGCAGCGCCCCGTCGGCTTTGCCGATCTTGTCGAGAAGGTGAAGCCGGCCGTTATCTCCGTGCGCGTCAAGATGGAATCCGGCGCGAAGATGATGGGCCTCGAAGGAGACTCGCCGTTCCCGCCGAGCTCGCGGATGGAGCAATTCTTCCGCCGTTTCGGAATGCCGGAACGCGCGCCGGGCGATCGGCGGCAGCCCGATCATCGTTCCGTGACCGGCCAGGGCTCGGGCTTCTTCATCACCGCTGACGGCTATGCCGTGACCAATAACCACGTCGTAGACAAGACGCAGACCGTCGAGATCATGACGGATGACGGCAAGACCTACGACGCCAAGGTGATTGGCACCGATCCGCGCACCGACGTTGCCTTGATCAAGGTCGATGGCCGCGGCGACTTCCCCTACGTCAAGTTCGCGGACGCGGCTCCGCGCATCGGCGACTGGGTTCTCGCGGTCGGCAATCCGTTCGGCCTCGGCGGCACTGTCACGGCAGGCATCGTGTCGGCTCGCGGTCGCGACATCGGGGCCGGCCCCTACGACGATTTCATCCAGATCGACGCGCCGGTCAACAAGGGCAATTCCGGCGGTCCCACCTTCGACATGGACGGTAACGTCATCGGGATCAACACCGCGATCTTCTCGCCCTCCGGCGGATCGGTCGGCATCGCCTTCGACATTCCGGCCGAGACGGTGAAATCGGTGGTCGCGCAGCTCAAGGACAAGGGCGTGGTCAACCGCGGCTGGATCGGCGTGCAGGTTCAGCCGGTCACCGCCGACATCGCCGAGAACCTCGGCATGAAGGCAAGCGAGGGCGCGCTGGTCACGGAGCCGCAGGCCGGCAGCCCCGCCGCGCAGGCCGGCATCCTCTCCGGCGACGTGATCACGGCCGTCGACGGCAATGCGGTCAAGGATGCCCGCGACCTTGCCAAGCAGATTGGCGCGATGGCTCCCGGCGCGGCGGCGAAGCTCACCGTATGGCGCAAGGGCGAGGAGAAGAGCGTTTCGCTGACGCTCGGCGAATTGCCGAAGGAACGCGAAGCCCGCGCCGCCACGCCGGATTCGGAGCCAGCCGGCGCCGACGTGCCGAAGCTCGGCTTGATGCTCGCCCCGGCCGCGCAGGTCGCCGGCAGCGGCTCCGAAGGCGTGGTCGTGACCGAGGTCGATCCCAACGGACTTGCCTCCCAGCACGGCTTGAAGACCGGCGACGTCATCCTCGACGTCGGCGGGAAAAAAGTTGCCACCCCGGTCGAGGTGCGCAATGCCATCGGTGACGCCCAAAAGAACGGCAAGCGCACGGTGCTGATGCGGTTGAAGTCGGACGACGTCACCAAGTTCGTCGCCATCCCGATCGCTCGCGCCTGACCGCGGCAAGGGGCGTTGCTCCGGAATTGCCGCATGGTCCGGATGGAACGCAAGCCGGGGACGGATCGGATGGCCGTCCCCGGCACCCCGTCAGGTCGTCTCGTCGGAGACGTTCACGATCGTTTGAGAATACCGCGGCGCAGATTTTTCGCGGAATATCATTGAAAGACAATGCCGGCGGCCCGAGGATGGCCATCAACGCGGCGCGCACGCCGGAGCCGTACCGGGTCAGGCCGCGTATCCTGACCGCGCACCCTCCGCAGCGATATTGTCCTCAGGTGCAGCACTTCGACTTTGACACGCGACGACCGATCCGCTCACATTCTTCATCATGAGCGTGATGCGGCCCATCACATTTTGGATCGCGATGCTCGCGGCAGTCCTCGCCGTGGTCGTCCTGCTGCGGGAAGTCTTGCTGCCGTTCGTCGCCGGCATGGTGCTCGCCTATTTGCTCGATCCCGTGGCCACCCGGCTCGAGCGATTGGGGATGAACCGGCTGATCGCGACGCTCATCATCATCGGATTGTTCGTGGTCGGTGTCGTCGTTCTGATCGTCCTGACGGCTCCGATCATCGTCGGCGAGCTTGCCTATTTCGTCGAAAAGTTTCCGCTCTACGTCAGGCAGTTGCACGCGCTCGCGACCGATCCGACGCGGCCGTGGCTGAGCAAGATCGTCGGCGAAGGCCTCGGCTACGCCGAGCAGTCGGTCGGCGAGCTGACGACGCTGGCGACCGGCTGGCTCGGCACCTTCCTGCGCTCGGTGTGGTCCGGAGGCCAGGCGCTGATCGCGGTGTTCTCGCTCGCGGTGGTGACCCCGATCGTCGCCTGCTACCTCATCTACGATTGGAGCAAGATGATCGCAGTGGTCGACCATTGGGTGCCCCCGGCGCGCCGCGACACGGTGCGGGCGCTCGCGCGCGAGGTCGACGACACCATCGGCGGCTTCGTGCGCGGCCAAGGCGCGCTGTGTCTCGTGCTGAGCCTGTTCTACGCGGCAGCGCTTTCGCTGATCGGATTGAACCACGGCGTCCTGATCGGCGTCGCCGCGGGTACGATAAGCTTCGTGCCCTATCTTGGTTCGCTCACCGGCCTTGCGGTATCGACATGCGTGGCGATCGCGCAGTTCTGGCCGAACTGGACGCTGATCGTACTCGTCCCCGCCATCTTCCTCGTCGGCCAATCGCTGGCTGACTATGTGCTGTCGCCCTATTTCGTCGGCCGGCGCGTCCGTTTGAATCCGGTCTGGCTGATGTTCGCGCTGTTCGCCTTCGGGTATTTGTTCGGCTTCGTGGGCCTGTTGATTGCGGTGCCGCTCGCGGCCGCGATCGGCGTGCTGCTGCGTTTCGCGCTCGCGCATTACTACGAGAGCCCACTCTATGACACCGCCCCGACGGCGCCCGCGAGCGAGACCGCCTCGCCGACGCTTGCGGGCAAGCAGTCGGACTGACCGCCCTGCCCGGCTCCGGCAGCGAAAGCGGCTCTGATCCGCATCATCGATCTTCCGGGGTTGCGCCGCCGCGCGTCTTTGATCAAGATCAAGGCGAGCTGCTCCCGGTCGGTCGATGGTCCCTCGCTCCCGGCCGTGGCGGCAGAATGAGAACCACACCCGGAGGCGCGCATGAGCATGGCTTCGGCTTCCACGGCGAACGGCCCAACGGCCCGGCTGCGATTGTGCCCGATCATCGAGGACGCCGTCGTTATCGCGGCGACGCTCACCGGCTTCGCATTTGCCGACGCCGCCCGGGCGCAAGTGCCGACCGTCAACATCCAGGACACCTGCCAGGTCGCTGCCCGCGTGACGCTCGGCTTGAGCGGCGCGAACAGCCAGAACGACGTGGAGATATGCCTCAAGTCCGAGAACGATGCGCGGCAGCAGATGATCAAGGGCTGGTCCACTTTCGAGGCTTCCGATCGGACGGATTGCATCCAGCCCAAGGCCTATCTGCCGAGCTACGTCGAATGGCTCACCTGCTTCGAAATGAACAAAATCGTGCGCCAGCTGAGACAGCAGGGACAGACGATGCAAGGCCTCAGCATTCTCAATCCCGACGGCTCTTTCACATTGCCGACATTGCCCGGCCGGGGAATGAGCAGCCGGAGCTACTAGTATTGTGTGACTCTGACGGTTGATGCGACCAAGCCGGTCAGTTTTCTCGGCCCCGTAGCCCGCATGACCCTCGCGCAAGCGGGGGGAAATGCGGGGCAGCGGCGGCGAGAAACCTCGCCCGGTTCGGGCGCGGTCCGTGTCTGACTACATCACGAATATGTTACTTGACTTTGTGTCGCAGCTATGCTACAAGCCGCATCAGCCTCGCTCATCGAGGGGCGTCTCCGGAGACGGTCCCGTTGGCGGAGCGAGGCGTGGCGTCCCGCGGCTGAGGCTCGTAACCAAAGCCCCGGGAGGTCCGGGACCCCGTCCGCCAGGCACTACGACCTGGCCGCGAGGAGCTCGCTGCACGGATCCGGAGGAAATGCCGGAGATGGAAGCACGGGACCCCGGCCGAAAATCGCCACGGTGGAGCGCCGAGAG
>WNFG01000316.1_pt1 | contig 93434 bp, 93 predicted proteins | sample 5400431 | NCBI WGS metagenome assembly WNFG01 (sample SAMN13153346, study PRJNA577476) | soil metagenome | isolation source: 120 cm saprolite under Douglas fir tree site 2 hole 3 replicate 2 | place: USA:California | collected 2015-04-18
ACAGCGACAAGCCCCGCAGAAACAAGAACAGGAACAGCGTCCACCAGGATCAGCCGGCCCGCACGCCTCGCCGGAACCAGCAGCCCCACCCGGGGAACCAGTGGCACGCGATCACGGGACGGACACCCTGCCGCCGCACCCGCTCCTTCAAGTTCACTCATGCATTCAGCCAAATACTCAACAGGCAGCAGTTGACAGCCCCCACCAGCCGGTCCACTCGGCGCTGCCCCACGGTCCGCGGAGCGGGCCGAACATGTTGCGCCCCATGATGGTGGCGCCAATGCCTGCATCGCCCCGCGCGGCGAACTCGTCGTCGATGCCCTCGCTACCGCCGTCCAGGCCGCTCATCTGACGACCGGTGCGGGTCGCGAACACCCATTCATGCAGCGCGGGACCTCCCACGCCGAATGGGTTGTCGAGGCTCTGGTCAGGTCCGGCCGCGTACCCGTCGATCGAGATCGCGAGGCTGTGCACGCGCAGCTTTGGCATTGATGTCTCCCTGTACTCGTGAGAGCGGTTTGTCGGACGACGCCGGCACCGCCGAGACCGCGACATCCCGTCAGCCTCACGGACCTTCGTGTTCAGACTAAAGACCCGGCGCTAACCCAGAACTCATCGGCCAGCTAAATAGCCAGGTGCCGCGGTTACGCGCGCTGCTGCGCCGGGCGGGCCAGGCCGAGGGCAGCCTCGACTTCCGCCACGGCCGCGGGCAGGCTCGGCAGGAACTGGACAGCGTCAGGAATCCCGGCGGGGTCCCACCCGGGGCCGCCGACGAAGATCCTGGGGCGGCTGGGATGATCCCGCAGGTCGGCAAGGGGAGCCGGGTCACCCGTGGCGGCGGTCTGCGACCAGAGGAAGACCACGGCCGGGTGGCTGCGCCAGATCGCCTCGCCCAGCGCGCGGAGAGGAACGCGGGCACCGAGCATCCGGGTGGCGACCCCCTCCTCCGCCAACGCGGCCGCCAGCACATGCAGGGACATGGTGTGCTGCTCATCCTCGGCACAGGACAGCAGCACCGGTGGGTGCTGGGCCGGCCGGGACAGCGCCGCGGAGGCCTCGGCCAGGACGTCACACGCGGCGGCCGTCAAGACATGCTCGACATCGATGAGGCTCCCTGACTTGCGCTGCTGATCGCCTATCCCCGCAATCAGGGGAATGAGGAGGTCTTCCCAGGTACCGATGACCCCGTCGCAGGCCACGGCCACGCGGATGATCTCCACGATCAGGTGAGCGTCCAGGGCCATCGCCGCATCAGCCAGCTCGCGCACCGCAGCCGAGGAGCCGGGAATGATCAGATCGCGCGGCACAGAGGCATAGCCGGGCGACCAGCGCCGGGCGGGGATCGTCGATCGATCACCGGGAGCTCCCGGTGCCGGGGCGTGTTCGGCCAGGACCACCCGCGCGGCTTCGCGGGGTGGCATGCCGGCCGCGATAAGGCTGCGCATCTGCGCCAGGTACGCGACGTCCTCGGCCGTGTAGAGCACGTGCCCACCCGCGTTGGGCCGGCCGACCGCGACGCCGTAGCGCCGGCGCCACGAGCGCAGCGTCGAAGGAGCCAGACCGAGGCGGCGCGCCACCGCATCCCCGGTCAGCGCGGACTCATCTGCCATGCAATACCCCCGATGCCCCAGGTTACCGAGAAATAGCCACGAAGAGTATGCGTGAGATCACAATATGAGACCAAGCTCGCGGCTGGCGGCTCACCCCCGGGGCGCCCAGTGACACGTTTCGACCAGGGGCAACGAGGGGGATGCCGATCTTCCCAGGCAGGCCCGGTGAACCGCCGCGGGTAGATCTTGTGGACTCCTTGCGGCTTGAGGAACTTCGCCCGGATGGGCCGCCGGGGCGGCTATGGTGCAATAGCCGGCGGGGCTGACGGTCCCCCGCTCCCCAAGCAGCCCCGCCGGCACTATGCCCGGGTGGCAATGACACAATCGCTCGCAGCGTCACCGGCACTGGGCCGGCGCGAATGGGACTGAGAGACGCAGGCAAGCCAGTCATGGTTCCGCTCACCGGCATACAGCACGAGATCTCCGCGGGCGACTACCGGGCCACTGTTACCCAACTTGGCGCGGGGCTGCGGGCACTGCATTACCATGGCCGGCCGGTCATCGGGGAGTACGGCCCGGACGTGCTACCGCCAGGTGCCTCCGGCCAGCTCCTCGCTCCCTGGCCGAACCGCGTGGATGGCGGCCGCTACAGCATCAACGGCACCCGATACCAGCTAGACCTGAGCGAGCCTGCCAACCTTAACGCCATCCACGGGCTAACCCGGTGGGATGGCTGGGAGGTCGCGGCGCTCACCTCGGAGGCAGTCCTCCTGCGGCACGTTCTGCTCGGCCGGCCGGGATATCCGTTCTGCCTGGATATCGAGGCCGAATACCGGCTGGCCGCGGACAGCGGCCTGCAGGTCAGCGTCACCGCGCGCAACGCTGGCTCGACACCCGCCCCGTACGGCACCGGTTCGCACCCGTACCTAGCCGCGGGCACACCCGTTATCGACGACTGCGAGTTGATGCTGCCCGGCGGGCTGTGGCTGCCGGCCGACGAACGGGGCATCCCGTCCGGACCCGTGGAGGACGTGGCGGGTACCCCGTACGATTTCCGCGAATCCCGGCCGATCGCCGCGACGCGCCTCGATCACGCGCTCACGGGTTTGGCCCGCGACGCAGGTGGCCGCGCCTGGGCGCGCCTGTCCGGCAGGGGAACTCAGGTCGCGCTCTGGGCAGGCCCCGGCTATCAATGGCTGCAGGTGTTCACCGGCGACACGCTGGACCCCGCGCACCGCCGCAGGGCCCTGGCCGTCGAGCCGATGACCTGCCCCCCCAACGCCTTCGCCTCGGGGGTGGACCTGCTTCTGCTGGAGCCAGGCGACAGCGTGACGCATACCTGGGGCATCCAGGTCAGCATGGCCGACTGACGGTCAGCTGGCGGCCGACTCGGCGGCCGCGACGATCGCGGCGATTCGGGCCAGATCTTCCGGAGTGTCGACATCGTCGGGGCGGCCGGTGTCCGCGCATTCCACGAGCGTCACCAGGTCCGGATGGGCGCGCAGGAACGGCCGTGCTCCGACGTCCCCCGCGGCCAGCGCGATCGCCGCTGGCCAGTGCTCGCGGGCGAGCAGGACCGGGTTGCGCGGCTGGCCATGATAGGCCGCCACCGCGACGCGGGACCCCGCCCGGTAGGCGGCAATCAGCCGCCGCACAGAACCAGACCCGACCAGCGGCTGGTCCACCAGGGCGACCACCGCTGCTTCGGCGCTGACCGGGACCGAGCCGAGGCCGGCGGCCAGCGAGGACCCCATGCCAGTACGCCAGTCCGGGTTGTGCACGGTGATCACGCCGAGCAACTCGACGACCGCCGCCCCCAGGACCGCCACCACCGGGGCCGTGCCGCCTTCACGCAACAGCGCGACGCCCCGGTCGATCAGCCGCACACCGACCAGCTCCACCAGGGCCTTGGGGTTGCCGAGCCTCCTGCCCTCCCCCGCGGCGAGCAGCACTCCCGCGACACGTGTCTCCATGGTCACCAAGCGTAGAGCAGCGCCCCAAAGCGTAGAACGGCCGCCGGGGCCCCGCGCTCAGCCGTGGTGAATCCGCCCTGAGGTCGCCGTCAGCGGCTGCCCGGAACCGCCCCAGCGGAGCTGGATGAGTTCAGCGGCGACCGACACGGCGGTCTCCTCGGGCGTCCTGGCCCCCAGGTCGAGCCCTATCGGGGAGCGCAGCCGCGCGAGTTCGGCGGCGGACAGCCCGGCATCGCGCAGCCGGGCGAGCCGGTCCTCATGGGTACGCCTGCTGCCCATGGCACCGATGTAGCCGGCGGGCGTGCGCAGCGCGACCTCGAGCAGCGGCACGTCGAACTTGGGATCGTGCGTGAGCACGCAGATCACCGTCCGCGCGTCCACCGGGGTGCCGGCCAGGTAGCGGTGCGGCCAGTCGACCACGACCTCGTCGGCCTCGGGGAACCGGGCTGGCGTCGCGAAGATCTGGCGGGCGTCGCAGACCGTGACGCGGTAGCCGAGGAATTTTCCGGCCCGGGCCACGGCCGCGGCGAAGTCGATGGCGCCGAACACCAGCATCCGGGGCGGCGGCGCGAACGAGTGCACGAACACGGCGAGGTCGTCGCCACGCCGCTCCCCGTGCGCGCCGTAGCGGCGGACACCGGTCAGTCCCTGCGCGAGCATGCCGCGCGCGTCATCGTCGACGGCCTGATCCAGCCGGTCCCCGGCACCCAGGGTGCCGCTCGCGCCACTCCGGCGGGCCACCGCCGGCTCGGTACCCCCCAGCTCGGTACCCCCCAGCTCGGTACCTCCCAGCTCGGTACCCGCCGGCTCGGTGCCTGCCGACGGCTCGGTGCCGGCCCAGATCACCCGCCGCGCCCCGACCCGGCCCGGCCCCTCGATGACCGTGGCCAGGGCCACTGGCTCCCCCGCGGCGATCGCAGCAGCCACATCACCCAGCTCGGGGAAGGCCACGGTGTCGACCGGCTCCACGAAGATATGCAAGATCCCGCCGCAGGTCAGCCCGACAGCGAGTGCGTCGTCGTCACTCACGCCGTAGGTCTGCAAGACCGGCTGCCCGGTCTCGCACACCTCACGCGCCAGTTCGTACACGGCGCCTTCCACGCAGCCGCCGGAGACGCTGCCAGTGACCTCACCCTCGTTGGACACCGCGAGGGCGGCACCGGGCTCCCTGGGGGCGCTGCGGAACGTGCGCACCACGGTGGCCAGACCGAACGTCTCGCCGCTGTCCCACCACTTGGTTATGGGGTCCAGGATGTCTCGCACGGCCTGTCACCTCGGAACGTCTCGCCCAGCCCGGGACCGGAGTCAGCACTGACTGATGACCGCCGCAGGCCGCGGCCAGGGCCTGAGCATTCCCCGGAGGTACCTCCAGATTACGTTCACGCCACTCCCGGACGCCACGGCGAGCACGCCGATGGACATGCCACAGCTCCACTGGAGCGGGCGGTGGTGCCTGTTGGTCAGGCGCCAGCCGCGGTGACGATGGCGTCCGTGACGAAGCCCAGCAGGATGCCGAGCAGGATGCCCCAGGTCGTGATTTCCTTCAAGGCCTGCTTGCGCGCGACCGCCAGCAGCTCGATAACGACGTAGAGGATGGATCCCGCGGCCAGGGTCAGGAATCCGATGGACAGTGTCTCGTTGACCACGCGCTGTCCCACCAGGGTCCCCAGGAAGGTAGGGCCGCCGCCGATGACCCCCAGCAGGAACAGGTAGCGCCAAGAGGGGCGGCGGCCTTCGGCGGCCATGGGCGCGACGATGCCGAAGCCTTCCGTAGCGTTGTGCAAGCCGAACCCGATGACCAGCAGAACAGCGAGCTGCAGCGCGCCTCGTGCGGCTGAGTTGCCGATAGCGAGGCCCTCGGCGAAGTTGTGCAGGCCGATCCCAATGGCGATCATCATCGGCAGGTCGCTCAAGCGGGCAAGACCGGTCCGCCCGGCCCGTAGTTCGGCCACCGACGCCGCTCCCGGCCCGAACGACCGGGCAGCGCGCCGTGCTACCCATCGGTCGAAGTAGACCAGGCCCGCCAGGCCGACACCAAAGCACAGCGCGAACACCGCCCCGTTGCCGAACGCTGAGCCGTACCTGTGGCCACTCAGCGCGGCGTCCACCGGTGCCCACGCATGGTCGAGAACATCCCACAGCAGGAAGATCAGGATGCCAGTGGCCGTCGCGCTCAGCATCGTCCGCACCTTGGGCATCGGAGCGCGCAGCCTGCCGACCGGGAGGCCCAGAAAGATGGTGCACCCGGCTATCGCGCCGAGCACGGCGATCTGAGCTGAACCCACGACAGAACTCCCAGGGTTGAACGATGAAGATGCGGCACCGATCGATTCTTAGGCAAGGCTAACCTAATAGGGCTACTCAGCTCGCGTCAACGACCAGTCTTCCTGGCTGGCCTGCCGAGGGCAGCCTCTTCCCGCACCTCACTGTCGAGGCGAACATCGGGAGCGTCTGTTGGCGTGTTCTAGGTTCTGTTCCCGGTCGGCACGGCGAGGCATTGCGCCCGGTGTCAGCGATAGCTACTATCCCACTAACCAATTAGTGGAAGAAGGAAAATGATCGAGTTCCAGCTCGATGCCGCTTCGGGCGTGGCCACCTATCTCCAGCTGGTCCAGCAGGTCCATGACGCCCTGCAACTCGGCCTCCTCGAACCAGGTGACCAATTGCCGACGGCCCAGCAGGTCGTCGCGAAGCTGGCCATCAACCCGAATACGGTGCTCAAGGCGTACCGCGACCTGGAACGCGAGGGCCTGGCGCGCGCCCGGCCGGGCCAGGGGACGTTCATCACCCGGTCGCTCCCCCGCACCGATCCCGCCACCCAGGCCCGGTTCCTCGCCGCCATGACCGACTGGCTGCGCTCGGCGCGCTCGGCGGGCCTTGGTCCCGATGACATTGAGGCGATCTACCGCACCGCAGCCCGCAACTGCTTCGCGGAGGGCGTGGCATGAGCGAGCCGGAGGGGCGCGGCGGCGCCTGGACTGAGGAGGGAGAAGCGAGGGACGAGCGACGAGCGACGAGGGAAGGCGGCGCAGTGAAGGGGGAATGGGGAGGCGGGCGGGGCCCCAGAGGCGAGCGGGGGAACAGAGCGTGACACCTGTACTGAAGACCGACGGTCTCGGCAAGCGGTACCGGCGGCGCTGGGACCCGGCCTGGACCGTCAAGCCGGTCACCATGGACGACCTGGTACTCGCCTACATGAGCCAGGCGCGCGACGCCAGACAAGCCCGCAGGCCCAGACTGGGGGTCCTTCGATGATCCGGTTCACCTGGCTCCAGTTCCGCACCCAGGCCGCGGTGTCCATCGGCGGGCTGGCGGTCGTTGCGGTCGTCTTGGCGATCACCGGCCCGCACCTGGCCCACCTCTACGACACGACGGTCGCGAACTGCAAGGCCCACAATGACTGCAAAACGGCCATGGCAGCGTTCCTCAGGAACGACCGCAGCCTGCAAATAGGGCTCGATGCCCTGGTCGTCGTCGTGCCCGGCATCATCGGGATCTTCTGGGGGCCGCCGCTGGTGGCCCGCGAACTCGAGACCGGCACTTACCGCCTGGCATGGACCCAGGGCGTCACCCGCCGACGCTGGATGGCCGCCAAGCTCGGCGTCGTCGGCCTGGCCAGCCTGGCCGTCGCCGGGCTCCTCAGCCTCATGGTGACGTGGTGGTCAAGCCCCGTCGACCGGGTCAACATGAGCCCGTTTGTATCGTTCGACCAGCGCGCCATCGTCCCCGTCGGCTACGCCGCCTTCGCCTTCGCTCTCGGCGTCACCGCCGGCCTGCTGATCCGCCGGACCCTGCCCGCCATGGCGACCACCCTCGCCGTCTTCGTCGGCGTTCGGCTGGTCGTAGCGCACTTCCTGCGGCCGTACCACCTCATCGCCCCCCTCCACCGCACCGTGCCTGACACCGCGATCGCCGCGATCGCCTTCAGCGGACCGGGGTCGCCGCCCACATGGGGGCTCGCCCCGCGCGACTGGCTCATGTCCAACCAGACCATCAACGCCACAGGACACGTGATCGGACAGGACGGAGTTATCAGCGATGGCGCAGGGAACATCGGCATCGGGCCTCATGGGGTCGGCATCCAAGGACTCACCTGCCCCAACATCAGGCTCCCCAGGCACTCAACCCCGAATCCCGCGGCTGCCAACGCGGCCATTCAGCGATGCGTCAACCAGCTCCGGATACGCGATCTACTGACCTATCAGCCGACCAGCCGTTACTGGACGTTCCAGTGGTACGAGCTGGCGATCTTCCTCGGCCTGGCCCTTGTCCTGAGCGGGTTCTGCCTCTGGTGGTCCCGCCGCCGCTCCAGGGAACCTCACGTCCAGCACTCCCGCACCGACCGCGCACCGGCGCTGGAGCGATCGAGGTGATTGTGGCCAACCCGGCCATCCCGCAGGCAGGCTGACGCTCATGGGCAGCCGACGCGCTCCGAGGCACCTGGCGCGGGGCTTACTCGACGATCTTGGAGATGGGGATCTCCAGGATGTCCCGCGCTCCCGCCGCTTTCAGCGCGGGAATCAGCGTGTTGACCCCGCGCTTGGGCACAACGGTCTCCACGGCGTGCATGTCGCCGCGCGCCAGGGCCGTGACCGTGGGCGATGACATGGCCGGCAGCATCTCTGACACCGCCGCGAGCTGCGCCGACGGCACGTTCAGCTTGAGCAGCACGCTGGCCCGGGCCCGGATCGCGCCGGCCAGCAGCAACGCGATGTCCTCCATGGCGGCGCGCTTGGCGGTGTCGGCGTACGCCCCGGTGTTCGCGACAAGCTCGGTGTAGCTGGTGAGCAGCGTTTCGATGATCCGCAGGCCGTTGCGGCGCAGCGACGAGCCGGTCTCGGTGAGGTCGACGATGGCGTCCACGATGTCGGGCACCTTGGCCTCGGTGGCGCCGTGCGAGGGGATCACCATGGCCTTCACCCCGTGCTCGGCCAGGTACTGGCTGGTCAGCGACGGCAGCTCGGTAGAGATCCGCACCCCGTCCGGCAGGTCGGTGACCGATTGCCAGGGCGAGCCCTGCGGCACGGCCAGCACCACGCGCACCGGCTGCGACGTGGCCTTGGAGTAGTGCAGTTCGCCCAGCGAGGCGACCTCGGCCCCGGTCTCGGTGATCCAGTCACGCCCGGTGATGCCGAGGTCGAAAAGGCCGCGCTCGATGTAGGACGGGATCTCCTGGGGCCGCAGGAACCGCACCCGCTCGATCCTCGGGTCGTCGATGGAGGCGTGGTAATCGCGGTCAGAGGACCGGCGGACGGTCAGGTCCGCCGCGTCGAACAGGTCGAGGGTGGCACGCTCCAGCGAGCCTTTGGGCAGGACGAGGGAAAGCAACGCAGAAGCCTTTCATCAGATGAGCGCCGACTCTTCACGTGTTACGACCATGATCACGCCCTATTTGTCCCAGTTTGGTACTACCGAACGCGTGACCCCAGGGAACTGTGGACACCTAGCGAGCTGCCGGGAGGGTTGCTCCCTGGGCCCAGGACACTTAATGTCGCGGGCGGTCTCCAGCTCCGCGGGCCTGTGCGCTCCGGCGGTCCCGGCCTTCCGGGCGGGTGGCGCGGAGGGAGCGCAGCACGAGCGCCGTGTCGAGGGCGGCCACGACCGCCTCCCATCCTTTGTCCTCACTGCTGCCGTCCAGCCCGCTCCGCTGGCGGGCCTGTTCCAGGGTGTCACAAGTGAGCACCCCGTTGGCCACCGGCGTGCCAGCGTCAAGCGCGACCCGGGCCAAGCCGTAGGTGACGGCATCGCACACGTACTCGAAGTGCGGCGTTCCGCCGCGGATCACCGCGCCGAGGCAGGCCACGGCGTCGTGGCTGGCGGCTAGCTCCGCGGCCACCACGGGCAGTTCGACGGCACCCGGCACACGGACCAGCAGCGGGTCGTCGATCCCGCAGGCCTTGGCCGCCGCCAGGGCCCGCTCCACCAGGCTGTCGGTGATCTCCGCATGCCAGCGGGCCGCCACCAGGGCCAGGGTGAGCCCGCCCGCGTCGACCGCCTCGCTGCCGGGCCGTCCCGCGCCGCTCACAGTGTCTCCCGCTCGCCTGCGGGGCGCTTAAGGCGCCGCCTTCCCTCGTCGCTCGTTCCTCGCTGCTCAGTCCAGGCGGCACCGCGCCCCGGCTCGCTCACCGTACCTCCGCGAGCCCGTCCGGGCGGGCGGTGCTAGCCCGGGGGACATCCCCCGGACCCCCGGGCATAGCCGTGCTGGCCCTGGGGACGGTGAGCGGCAGCCCGTCGATCAGGTGGCCGAGCCGGTCCCGTTTGGCGATGAGGTAGCGCACGTTGTCCGGGGTCGGCGTGACCGGCAACGCAACCCGGCCGGCCACCTCGATGCCGAAGCCCGCTAGCCCACGGACCTTGGCCGGGTTGTTGGTGAGCAGGCGGATGGAGCGGACCCCGAGGTCAGCGAGGACCTGCGCCCCGGTCGAGTACTCGCGGGCGTCCGCGGGCAGGCCGAGCTCCAGGTTGGCGTCGACGGTGTCGGCGCCGCCATCCTGCAACTGGTAGGCGCGCAGCTTGCTGAGCAGGCCAATGCCCCGGCCCTCGTGCCCGCGCAGGTACAAGACGATGCCCCGGCCCTCGGCGGCGATCGCCGCCATCGAGGCCTCCAGCTGTGCGCCGCAGTCACACCGCTGCGAGCCGAACACGTCACCGGTCAGGCATTCGGAATGCACGCGCACCAAGACCTGCTGGCCGTCGCCGAGGTCGCCGAGCACCAGCGCGACGTGCTCAGTGCCATCGACCGAGTTCTGGTAGCCGAGAGCGCGCCACTCGCCGTGCGCGTTCGGCAGCCGGGTCTCGGCGACCCGCCGGACCATCTGCTCGGAGTGCCGACGGAACTCGATGAGCTGGGCGATCGAGATCAGGGCCAGCCCGTGCTCGTCCGCGAAGGCCCGCAGGGCGGGCAGCCGCGCCATCGTGCCATCGTCGTTGACGACTTCGGCGAGTGCGCCGGCCGGCGCCAGGCCGGCCAGCCGGGCCAGGTCGACGGCGGCCTCGGTGTGCCCGGGCCGGCGCAGCACACCGCCTTCGGTGTAGCGCAGCGGAAAGATGTGCCCAGGCCGGACGAGCTCGTTGGGCTCGGTGGCCGAGTCGACCAGGGCCCGGACGGTCCGCGCCCGGTCCTTGGCCGAGATGCCGGTGGTCACGCCGTTCCGGGCATCCACGCTGATCGTGAAGGCGGTCCGCATGCGCTCGGTGTTCTGGGCGGTCATCAGCGGCAGCTGGAGTCGGTCGAGATCCTCACCGGGCAGCGGAACGCAGATCACGCCGCTGGTGTACCGGATCATGAACGCCATCAGCGCTGGCGTCATCTTGCTGGCCGCGATGATGATGTCGCCCTCGTTCTCCCGGTCGGCGTCGTCCACCACGACCACCGGGCGGCCCGCGGCGACCTCGGCGATCGCCCGCGACACCTCGTCCAGCCGGGTAGCCGGACCAGCTGGCGTGCCGTTTGCTGGCGTTCCGTGGGCTGATGAGCCGTTCGGTGGCCGGCGGTTCGGTGGCGTGTCGTTCGGGAAGGTGCTTTTCGGTGCGGCCATGCGGCCGGGTCCGGTTATCCAGGGGACGCCATGCGCAGCCGAGCCGGTGGTCATGGCCGGACCTTCGTTTCCTCGTCATCGGCCGACGCCGCGCGGGTCAGCCGCTCCACGTACTTGGCGATCATGTCGACCTCCAGGTTGACCTGGCTGCCCGGCCCCGCCCGGCCCAGGGTGGTCAGCTCCAGGGTGGCGGGTATGAGGCTCACCTCGAACCAGGGCTGTGCACCGGGGCCGCCTTCGCCGTCTCCGGTGGCCGAGACGGTCAGGCTGACCCCGTCCACGGCTACCGAACCCTTCTCCACGATGTACCGGGCGAGGGACGGCGGAATCGCAATGCGGACCACGTCCCAGTGCTCAGCCGGGCTGCGGGAGACAATCGTGGCCGTCGCGTCCACGTGGCCCTGGACCAGATGACCACCCAGGCGGCCGTTGAGGCGCAGCGGGCGTTCCAGGTTGACGGGGGAACCGGCGGCCAGCGCGCCGAGCACGGTCCGCCGCAGTGTCTCCGCCATGACGTCGGCAGTGAATGTCTTGTCCGCGGCCTCTGTGACGGTGAGGCAGGCTCCGTTGACGGCGATGGAGTCGCCGCGGGCAGCATCCGCCGCTACCTGCGGGCCGCGCACGGTAAGCCGGGCCGCTCCCGGGAGGGTCTCGACAGCAACGACTTCGCCGATTTCCTCGACGATTCCGGTGAACATCCGCGATTTCCTCTCCTCGGAGCCGTTATGCCAGGTGGCTCCGGGGGCGCGCGGACGCGCGCACACGGCCGGCAGCTGGTTGCGGCTGCCGCCCGCGCGTGCTTCCTCCCATCCGGACTTTCACCGTCGGTCCCGGGATTCCACCGGGTCAGCCGGCCTCTGGCGATTTAACGCCTTCGGCCGGGTCGCGGACTATCACCGCCGGCTCGGAGTTTCACCGACCCCGGAGCACGCCTTTTGTACGCAAACCAGTCTGCCATGGCTGCTATTCCAGCGCGACGCTGCTATTCCAGCGCGACGCCGCACCCGGGGCCGTGACTCAGCCGGCGTGGGAGTCTAGAAGGCTGGCGAGGCGTCCGGAGGGCTGAGGAAGGCGCCGCGGAATTCGCCGAGCCAGTCCTCGACCGGGCGGGCGTCCTCCCCGGTCACCTCGCGCACGTCGGCCGTTACCGCGTCGGCGCCGCCGTTCCGGATCCAGTCGAACTCCTCCAGCCTGGCTTCGACCTGCCAGGGCGTCAGGCCGCTGGCCAGCCACTGCTCCCTGGCGCGCTCCTCCGGCAGGTCGCCGTAGGTGACCTCACGCGCGAAGACGGCCGAGACCCGCGCGGCGACGTCACCGTAACTGAGCGACTCCGGCCCGGTCAGAACGTACGTGGCCGCCTCGTGCCCGAGGCTGGTGAGCACCCGCGCGGCGACGTCGGCGACGTCGCTGGCAGCAATGAAGCCGACCTTGCCCTGGCCCGCCGGCGCATAGATCATGCCTTCCTCGCGGATACTCTCCGCCGAGGCCAGCAGGTTCTCCATGTACTGGCTCGGTGCCAGGTAGCTGGCCGGCAGGCCGGTGGCCGCCAGGTGCATGGCGATCTGCCGATGGCTGCGCATGATGCGCACATCGCAGTCCGGGTCCTGGAAGCCGTCGGCCGCCAGTTTCACGACGTGCGGCCGGTGGCCGGCGGTCAGCAGCGCGTCGATGAAGACGATCTCGAGCTCAGCTTGCTCCTCGCGGGCCGGGCTCAGCAGGAAGACGCGGTCAAAGGCCTGCAGCACTTCTGGAGCCGGAGGAGCGTCGAGAGTGGCCACGATGTGCTTCGCCGACCCCGGCAGGTCCTCGCCCTTCGCTTCCACCCGCACCATCGCAGTGGCGTCGGCACCTGCGTCAGCGAGCGCCTCCATGAGGCGGTAGCCGACCTTCCCGGTCGCTCCGGTCACCAGGATCACGAGCACGCCTCCGGTCGTCGCGGCGGCCGGACCTGCGGGGCGGCTCCCCGCGAGTGCCTGGCGCCAGCATGTGCCTCATTGAAGCATTGCCGGGTCGCGCGCGCAGGCCGTGTGCCCCTGGCGCTCCACTCGTGAACCGAGCCGCGGACCAATCCGTGAAACAGCACGGGGAAACAGACCGTGAACCAGCGGCGAGTTCAGTCCGTAGTGAAGAAGATACAGAAAGTGGCCGTCATCTGCGGCCGCTGTCGGGCTGGTACGTGGTGGCGGCGAGCGGGAGCAAGATCGACACGAGCTGACCGTGGGCCCGGGCCGGGATCTTCGGTGCTGGCGATCTTCAGTGCTGGCGATCTTCAGTGCTGGCGATCTTCAGTGCTGGCGGATGCGGCGGCCGGTGATCAGAGTGGGCGTTATGCGCACGAAATGCTCCCGCGTGCCAGCAGCCCATGGCTGGACGCCGGACGCGGCCACGGATGCGCGATCGTCGTCAGAGTCCACATGGTGCGCGGCGCCTTGGATGAAGACGAACCAGCCTTCTTGCGCGTCCTTGCCGACCTCGTCGATCTCGACGGCCACCCGGTACTCGGCGCCCCGTATTCCGGTGCGAAGGTCCTCGTCGGTCGGGCTGCCCAGCGCGATGCGGAACACGATGCTGCCTTCATGCACCTTGTAGATGGCCGGAAGGACGGTCAGGCCGAACCGTCCGGAGTACGCGAGCCGGCCGACACCGCCCGCCGAGATGAGCCGCCAGCACTCGGCCTCGTCCAGCTGCTCCACCTCCGGCTCCCAGGTCGCTGAATCACCCTCCGGCTCAGAACGGGCCGAGCTGCCGGGTGCGGTGCCGGTCGGGTCGTCAGGCATGCGCGGTCCTGTTCACGTGGCTGGGACGACGATCGAAACTAGGGTATCCCCGGCGCCGCGCGGCAACGAGGTAGCGCCGGACGGAGCGGTCCGCCAGCCGACCTCCAACGACGGTTGATGCGTTTCGCTGTTGTTATGACGACGGTTGATGCGTTTCGCTGTTGTTGCGCGATGCGCCGCGCCAAGCACGAGGACGCTATGCGGTGAGGTGGCGGGCGAGGAACGCCAGCGACGGCGGCTCCTGGGCGGTGAAGAACGGACCGCTGTGACAGCCCTGGGAGATGTCCACCACCGCCCCCCGCGCCGCCTGGGCGAAGGCCTGGGCGCCGGGACGGAACGGGTCACGGAGCCCGCACGCCACGCGGACCGGCACTCCATCCAGCGCGGCGGCGTGGGTGACGACGTCGGCTGCGGTGAAGGCGGCGGCGGACGCGTACGCGCCGGCGTTGGCCGCGATGATGAGCGGCAGCCGGCTGCCGGGCCGGTAACCCGGCGGGTAGGCGACGGTGTAGCCCACGTCGCGCCGCCGGGCACGGGAGAAGAAGCGGCCGGAAACCGACGGCCCGGAGGCCGAGAAGATCATGGGCGGGCTCGCCACTGAGCACGCCCCGTCCAGCTGGTCGAGGGCCTGCTGGCCCGGCAGCACGCCGCGGGATACCAGTTCGAGCCCGCCCGCCCCGGCGGCAACCACCGCCGCAAGCCCGGCCCCGCCGACGCCCAGCACCTGGCGGCGCGTCCATCCGCCGCCCGCGCCCGTGCTCACGAGCGCGCCGAAGGCCGCGCCGGAGCAGGCGGCCCGGCCCGGCGGGCCCGGTGCACGGCCTGCCATCCAGTGGCCAGCGCCACGGCCATCACGGCCAGCCCGCCGGCGTCGATGGTGCCGGTGCGAAAGAGCCCCCGCGGCCCAGGGCCCCCCTCGGTCACCCAGTAGAGCGCGCCGCTGAGGAAGGCGGCCATGCACACGCCCGCGGCGCTCCCCACCCACGCTTCATAACGAAGGATCCGCGGCGAGACGTCCACCCGCCGCACGAGTTGTGCGGCGCCAATCACCAGGCCAAGCATGGCTGCCGGGCTCACCGCCATCCAGGCGAGCTCGGCGGCCGGGAACGTGGCCAACGCGGCTGGATGGGCCCAGTAGGACGTGACCGAGAGGGTGCAGGCCCAGCTGAACGCGGCAATGCCGCCCGGTACCAGGCCCTGGTACGGCCACCAGTGGCCGCCGGTGCCGGGCCAGGCGTTCCCGAAGTGACGGCCGCCCAGAACCAGGACGAGCGCGCCGCCTGCCATCAGCAGGACCGGCCGCCGCAGTCCTGATGCCCTGCCCCGGGCGCTGGCCAGGACGGCCGCCACGGTCACCGGGACGGCGGCGAGCAGCGCCAGCACGGTGAACAGCAGCATGGCGCCGGACATCACGACCATTGCCACCATGGCGGCGGGAGTGGCCGGGGGCGCCCACTGCCAGCCGACGGCCAGTTGCGCCCACATGGCGGCGCCCATGGTGAGGAAGGCGGCCACGGCGCACGCCAGGGTGGCCAGGCTGGCCCGTTGCCCCGCCGCGGGGTCGCGGGGGTCGCCGCCGGGACCGGCCCAGGTGGGACCGGCGCTGGTCAGACCGGCGCTGGTCAGGCGGGCGAACAAGCCACCACGGGCCACATCCGCTGTGCGCCGCCAGGATCGCGGCCGTTCGGCCAATTCCGCGATGAGCAGTTCGGCGAACTCCTCCCCATAACGCGCCCGCCAGCCCCGTGGGTACCAGCGCAGCAGCAGGTGCACACGGCGGGTGCCGGGCGGATCCCCGGCCTGCGGCCCGTGAGCGGCGGGAGCGGATCCAGGCGGCGGGATCACGCCGGGCCCCAGTTTCCGGCCAGGCGGCGCAGCCCCACGTCGGCGACGCTGCGCTGGACCTTGAGGTGTGCCCGCAAGGCCTCGGCACCAGCGGCCGTCATCCGATAGGGACGGCGCCGGTCCTCGCTTTCCACCGCCTCGATGAGGCCCTGCCCTTCGAGCCGGCTGAGCGCCTCATACAGCGTGCCCGGGGCCAGGCGCACGCCGGCGAAGGCTTCGATGTCCTTGGTCAGCGCGTAGCCGTGCTTGGCGCCGTCGGCCAGGCTGGAGAGGATCAGGGTGGCGGATCCGGCCGAGCGGCCGAGCGCGCTCAGCGCTCCGGCGTCGCCACCTTTTCGCTCAGTGGACCGGGTCATGAGCGTTATGCTATATCGGTGAGCGATCGATCGGCGACCGGAACAAGTAAGCGGTGAGCCGTACCGAGCGAGAGCAGGCTCATGGTTCAGCGGTCACTCAGCCCGGTCAGTGGAAGCTGCCTGCAGAGGGCCGCCGGCTCAGGGCGTGCCGCCTGGCCCACCCGAATCCCCCGGGCGACTGACCTCGGCGAGGCGACCGGCCAGGAAGTCGCGTTCGGTCTCGTTGCTGGTGAGTTCGAGGGCCTCTCGATAGGCCTGGGCCGCTTCGGCGCGGCGGCCAAGCCGGCGAAGGAGGTCGGCCTTGGCCGCGGGCAGGTACCGGTACCCGGTGAGGTGGCCCTCGCGTTCCAGGTTCCCGATCGCGGCCAGACCGGCCTCGGGGCCTTCGGCCATGGCCAGTGCGACCGCACGGTTGAGTGCGACCACGGGTGAGATCCATACCTGGCTGAGCCCGTCGTAGAGCCTAAGGATCTGCGGCCAGTCGGTGTCGCCATAGCTCGGCGCCTCAGCGTGCAGGGCCGCGATCGCCGCCTGCAACGCAAACCGGCCGGGCCTCCCGCCCCGCAACGCGCTGGTCACCAGCGCCGTCCCCTCGTCGATGGCGCGACGGTCCCACCGTGACCGGTCCTGTTCCTCCAGCAGCAGCAGCCGCCCGCCCGCGTCCGCCCGGGTGGCCCGCCGTGCGTCGGTGAGCAGGAGCAGGGCGAGCAGCCCGCGCACCTCGCGTTCGTCGGGCATCAGCGTTTGCAGCATCCGGGCGAGGCCGATGGCGCGCTCCACGAGGTCGTCGCGGACGAGGTTGTCACCCCCGGGGGCCGTGTGCCCGGTCGTGTACAGAAGGTGCACGACGGTGAGGACCGCGTCGAGCCGGTCGGGCAGTTCCGCTGCCGCCGGCACCCGGTAGGCAATGCGGGCGGCGGAGATCTTCTTCTTCGCCCGGGTCACCCGGGCGGCCATCGTCGGCTCGGACACCAGGAACGCCTGCGCGATCTCGCTCGTCGTGAGGCCGCATACGAGCCGCAACGTGAACGCTACCTGCGCCTCCCGGGCCAATGCCGGGTGGCAGCAGGTGAACACCAGCCGGAGCCGGTCGTCGGGGATCACGTCGTCCTCCTGCGGCTCCTCCCCCGCGGGCGGCTCGGGCTGGGAGTCAGGCTCGATCAGCAGCGGCAGTTTGCTGCGCAGCGTCCGCCCGCGGCGGTGCGCGTCGATGGCCCGCCGGCGCGCCGCCGTGGTCAGCCAGGCGGCTGGGTTGCGCGGGACGCCCTGGCGGGACCAGGCGTCGAGCGCCGCAACATAAGCATCCTGAACGCATTCTTCGGCCAGGTCGATGTCTCCGGCCACGCGCGCCGTTGCCGCGAGCACGTAGGCCCACTCCCGACGGTGCGCGTCCGCGACAGCGGCCGCCGGATCAGCGGCGGCGGTCGGGTCATCGCCCGCCGCTAGGTCGTCGCCTGCCGCCGGGTCATCGGCGGCGCCGGTGCCTGCCACCGCTCACCGGCTGGACATGTCCATCACGGGACGTACCTCGACGCCACCGAACGGCGCGGGGCATAGCTTGGCGATGTCGAGTGCGTGGTCCAGGTCCCGGGCCTCAACCAGGTAGAAGCCGCCCAGCGCCTCCTTGGTCTCGGCGAACGGCCCGTCGGTCACGACGTCCGCGCGGACCGACGTCGCGGTGCTGGTCGGCTGGAGCGCGCGTCCCGCGACGATCGTGCCGCCCTTCTCCTCCACCTGCTGCGCGAAGCGGCCGTGCCCTTCCATCCCCGCCTGCCACTCCTCCGGCGACGCGGTCGCGTAAACGCTCTCGTCCTCCCAGATGAGGATCAGATACTCAGCCATGACGTCCCTCCCCAAAGTCTTCGATGGTGTCTGTCACCTATCCGACGATCGCTTTCCCCCAGATCGACAGAACCCCCAAATCAATGATGGCGGACGATTTGCGGCCGCCTCCATGGGGGTGAGTAGCGGATCCGAAAACCCAGCTCCCGCCGACCAGGCCGCCGACTGGTGATCGAGTGGACAGCCCAGCTCTGACCGAGCCAAGCTCGCCACCCCACACCAGGCTAGTGCGGTGTCCCCGGTCCGAAGCACGTCGGCCCAGCGACAGCAGGAGTTGGCCGAAGGTGGTCCCGGGTTCGGGGGACCCTCGGCGGCACGGAGTGCATAAAGGCCCTGGGCAGCCGGATCAGCGGCCGTATCGTTCGCGCAGTGAACGTCGGGAGTGGACGTCGAGCTTCCGGAAGACCTTGCGCAGGTGGTAGTCGACGGTGTGCGCGCTCAGAAACAGCTGTGCAGCGATCTCGGCATTGGTAGCCCCGCTCGCCGCCAGACGTGCGACCCGGGCTTCCTGGGCAGTCAGATCGTCACCCCGACGCTGAGCGTCCCGCGACTGGACAGGGTCTCCCGCCGCGGACAACTCCTCCGCGGTGCGCGCGGCGTAGCCGTATGCGCCCATCGCGTCGAAGAGGTCATAAGCGATCCGCAGTTGCTGTCGGGCCTCCTTGGTGCGCTTCTCTCGTCGTAGCCACTCCCCATAAAGCTGGTGGCTGCGGGCGCGGTGGCCTGGGCCTCGGGTGTTCTCGTGGAGTTCGATGGCCGTCAGGTAGAGCTGCTCCGCCCCTAGTGCGTCGCCGCAGGTCAGCGCTCGCGCGCGGGCGAGGTCCCCCAACAGGCCTGGTACCGGGGTCCGTTCGGCGAGGCCTGCGAGGAGCTCGCACAGGGCTCGGGCCCTCTGATCCTCTCCGCAGCGGTCGGCCGCCTCGACCAGATCCACGATCGCGAACTTGAGTTGGCAGCCGTCCCCCATACGGCTGTCTAGGCTGAGGAGGGCGTCACGGTAGCGCCCCTGGCTCAGGGCGAACACGCAACGCGCGTAGTCCCGGTAGACCAGTTGGTAACCCTGGCCGGTTCGGGCGGCGTGGTCCGCGACCGTCTCCACGAGTGAGGCGGTCGCCTCGGCCTGCCCGCGCCAGGCGGCGATCAGCATGCTTCCGAGATGGAGTTCGCCGCCGCGTGCCTCCTCCAACGCGGCGCGTTGGTCGAAGTAGCGCTCCGATTCCGCCAGATGCCCCGCGATGAGTTCGGACAGGGCGCTGTAGCTGAGAGCGAGAGCCAGCGGGATGACTGAGCTCTGGCGCCTGGCCTCGGACTCCATGCGCCGTGCGAGTCCGTGGAACGTGACGTCGTCCCCGATCATGACGGAGTGGAAGCAGGCAGCGGCCAGCAGCTGGAAGAACTCCGGGGCTGTGGCCTGCTCAGCGGCCGTGCCCGCAATCGCCTCCTTGAACAATGGTGTGGCACGTGCGAGCCCCTCGAGGTGGAGTGCGGTATCGGCCTCGAGCATCAAGTCGCCCGCGCGGACGGGCATCTCCGGGGGCAGCGGGAGGGATCGGACGGCCTCGGCGACGCTGAGGCTGGTCGCACCCAGGGGTGCGAGGGACTCGCTGATCTGTGCCTGGATGAGCGCTTCGACCAGGATGTCGCGGGCCGTGCGGATATCGACCGGGCCCAACTCCCGCGCAGCCGCCAGCAATGCGGCGGTCGCTTCGCCCGGTGCGCCGGCCAGCCGGTGAATGCGGGCCCGTACGCGCAAGGCCATCCCGCGGTGGCGCGGGTCGTCGCTCAGCGCGGTTGCCTCCTCGAGCAGCGCCTGGGCAGGGCCGGGGGATCCGGCTACGACGCCGGCCTCCGCCGCCTGCAGCAGGCGTCGGGCTCGGGCTGGAGGGTCGGGGGTCAGTGTCGCCGCGCGTGCGAGCAAGCTCGACGTGCTGGTCCATCCGCCCCGATCCCGAGTCCGCGCCGCCGCGCGTTCGAGTTCCGCGGCGACCGCTTCGTCGGGCTCGGTGGCAGCCGCGGCCAGGTGCCAGGCCCGTTGGTCGGCGTTGCCGAGTTCTCCGGTGGCGGCAGCCAGTGCGGCATGTACTTTGACCCGCGCGGCGAGCGTGGCGCCGTAGTAGAGGGCTGAACGGATCAGCGGGTGGCGGAACTTGACGCTGTCGCGGACGACCAGGACGTGGCGGTCCTCGGCGGCGGCGACATCCTTCGTGCCGAAGCCGAGTTCGGATCCGGCCCGCCACAGCAGGCTGGGGCTGTTGGTGGGGTCGGCAGCGGCGGTCAGGAGCAGCGTGCGTGTCCGGGGCGGCAGCGTCATAGCCTCACGCAGGTAGCCGCGCTCCAGGGCGTGGCCGACCGGGATCGGGTCGGGCAGGGGGGCCTCGCCGGTGAGTTGCTCCGGTCGCAGTTCCCGGGCCGCCTCGATGAGGGCCAGGGGGTTGCCGCCGGTGCCGGCGACGATGCGCGAGCTGACCTCCGGGTCCACGGCGGTGCCGACGGCTGATTCCAGCAGCCGTGTGGCCGGCCCGGCTGCGAGACTGTCCACGGCGAGCGTGGGCAGGCCGGCAAGCGGGTCGGCCCGGTCGCCCGTCTGGCGGGCGGCGAACACCATCGCGGCTGAGTCCGCGTATAGGCGGCGGGCCACGAACACCAGGACTTCGGCGGAATCCCGGTCGATCCAGTGGGCGTCGTCGACCAGGACCAGCAGCGGCCGAGAGTCGCCTCGGGTGCCGACCAGGGCGAGCGAGCCGAGGGCGACAAGGAAGCGGTCCGGTGGCGCGCCCGACCGTTCCATCCCGAAAACCTGGCCGATGACCTTGCGCTGCGGGTCGGGGATCTTGGAAAGGAGGTCGAGGTGAGGCAGAAGCAGTTGGTGCAGGGCGGAGTAGCTGAGTTCCGCCTCCGATTCGACGGCGTCGAACCGCATCACCTCGAACTCAGGGTCGGCGGTGTGGTGGGCGTAGTTCAGCAGCGCAGTCTTGCCGGATCCTGGTTCGCCGCGCAGCACGACTGCCGCCGCCATGCCGCGTCGGGCGCGATCAAGCACGGCACGGAGCTCGCTGCATTCGTCGCTACGCCCGAACAGCTCATCCACGCTTCGTCCTCGTGCCGAAGGAATGCCCTGCCCAGCGAGCTGGGGCAGGGAGACTGGTGTCGTCCATTTTGCCCAGGCGCTGGTACTTCCTGCCGCATCTGCCGGGGCAATCATTGGTCTGGTCTCGTCGGCTTCTTGGTGGGGCCAGACTGCTGTCATGCAGGGTGAGTGATCTGGTGGGCTGGTGGGTCCGGATGTGTGGGTCACCTGCCGGGAGTTGATTCCGGCGGGAAGCGTGTTCGCTTTTCTGGCCGAGCGCAGGATCGGGTGGTCTCCACCGTGGACCCCGACTCTCGGCACGTGCACAAGACCCGCACCCACCGCCAAGACGGGTACAAAGCGCACCTGGATTGCGAGCCGGAAACCGGGATCATCACCGCGGTCGCCCTGACCCCCGGCGCGGGGGCCGAGCACCACGAGGCCGCCGTCGCGCTCGATCTGCTGGCCGACGAGAACCAGACCCTGGACGTCTTCGGCGACAGCGCCTACTGCGCCGGGGAGTGCTGCCACGCACTCGAAGAGCGTCCGGACACCGGTTGTTCGTCAAGCCCGCGCCGCTGAAGACCGCGGTACCCGGCGGCTATAGCCTCGACGACTTCGCCATCGACACCGCCGCTGGCACCGTGGCCTGCCCCGCCGGGCACACCGCGCTTTCCGCGACCGGCGGACGCCACAGGCAGCGCAGGGCCGCCTTCACCGGCCTGTGCGCCGCCTGCCCGCTACGCGCACGCTGCACAACCGCCAAGACCGGGCGGATCGTGACCATCGCCCCCACCACGACCTCCAGGCCGCCGCCCGACGCCAAGCGGCCACCGACCCGGCCTGGCAGGACGCCTACCGCCGCTGGCGCCCACCGGTCGAACGCGCCGTGGCCTGGATCGTCGCCGGAGGCAACCGCCGCCTGCGCCTGGCTGCACACCCGTGCCGCAGCCCTGAACCTGCGCACCCTGATCAACCTCGGCCTGACCCGGGCCAACGGACACTGGACCATCGCTCCGGCACCTGCGAACTAAAGCAGTGGAGCGGGAAAGCCGCCCTACCACCAGAAACACAAGATCTTCAGTGCCGTTCTAGCCGCGATTCGCCACGACCCGGCGGGCGGAGAGCCACAATGTGTACGGGTTGTCCCGGTCTCCGTGCAGTCTCAGCATCTCCGCTACGATCCCGTCCACGGTGTCTCGCTCGGAGGCCACGCGCGAGAAGTCGCGCAGATACTGCTTGCTCTGCTCGATCGTGTCGGGATAATCGGGCGCGTCGACGCGCTTGTGCCCTGACACGACGATGCTCGGCTTCATGGCGGCGATCGCATCCAGGTTCGCGATCCAGGCCTCCCGCGCCGCGGCGTCCGTGTAGGCGGTCATCATGTGGACCTGGTTGTAGCACACGTCGCCGGCGACGACGGCGTCGATCGACGGCGCATGCACGATCGTGGAGTTCTCGACGTCTCCCTGGCCGATGTCGATGACGCGCAGCGGATGGCCGTCGAGGTTGATCGAGTCTGCATCGAAAAGCTCCGGCAGTACCGGGTCAGTGGGGATCTGGCCGGCGAAGACCCCCTGCCAGTAGGCGCCCAGGTTGGCCGCCTCGAATTGTGCACGCGCCAGGACGTCTTTCGTGGCAAGTCCGCGGAGGCCCGGGAAGTGCTCCCGCAGCCGGCTGAGGCCGATCCAGTGGTCGGAGTGTCCGTGGGTGAGCAGGACGCCGACGAGGCGCTTGCCGAAGCCCTTGACCCAGTCAGCGAGGGCGTCGACCTGGTCGAACGTGATGAGCGTGTCGACCAGGAGGGCTTCCGTCTCTCCGGCGATGAGAGTGCTGCTGCACGGGGACCACATGGGCCGGATCCCGGCCTCCTGGGCGGCCGGATCTGGTACCGGCCGCATGGGGGCGACATGGACGTGGATGCCCAGCCCGGTGTCACTGGTCATGGCGGGTTCCTTTCGCTAAGGGTGTTTCTGAGAACTGCAGGAGGTGGTCCACCGGGCGAGCTGCGTTGGTCGGCCGCACTGCGCGTTCGGTAGCCGTGAGCGGGCGTTATGCCGCCGAACAGGTGATGCGCTGGATCCCCCTCACTGGCCCTTGTAAGCGGGGTAGTTCTTCGAGTTCTCGGATTCGAACCAGTCACGACGCGCATCGGGGTCCACGGCGAGGAAGGCGCTGAGCGCGACCTTCGCGTCGTCGGACTGCATGACCTCGGTCCAATTCATGTTCTCGATCTCGAACGCGGCCTGGAGGTTCGTGTCGGCCCCGAGGTAGAGGGCCCTCTTCGCGTTGGCGACCGACATCGGCGGTAGGCACGCGATCTCCTCTGCCAACTCCAGCGCGCGGGCAGGTGCGTCGTCGACGACCTCGTGGACGAGGCCGAGTTCCAGTGCGACCTCGGGCGTGACGATGCGGCCGCGCAGCACCCAGTCGAGTGCTCGTGCCAGACCCACAAGTCGGGTCACCCGCTGCGTCCCGCCCGCCCCGGGAATGACGCCGGCACGCACCTCGGGGTTTCCGTAGCGGAAGTCACCGTGCTGGCCGATCCTAAGGTCGCAGGCGAGTGTGAGCTCGAAGCCGCCACCCATCGCATCCCCGTTCATCGCGGCGATGACCACCTTGGGCAGCGCCGTCATCTGGTCGAAGATCGCCTTGTAGCCGCGCACGAGCGCGCCGGCGAAGCGGGACAGAGCCGGGTCGCTGGCCAGCCCGTAGAGCTCCTCCACACTGTATTGCGTGAAGAAGCCGGCGTCCTCGGGGCGTGACTGGATCACGACTGCCCTGATCGACGGGTCCCGCCACTGCACGACCAGCTGCTCGAGCTCGTCGATCACCGGCTTGTCGAGGTAGTTGTGCGGCGGATTCGAGAACGTCGCGATCTCCACGGCACCGCGCCGATCGCTCCAGAACTTCATCTCACTGTCGCCTTTCTTCGAGACCGGCGCGGGTCGAGCTCGGCTTATCCTCGGTGAAGCGGCCACCCTCTCGATCACCCTCCGACAGGCCGCGCGGCTCGTCATCCCGTGCGGTCCGTAGTCCCCAGTCGGCAGTCACTACGCGCCTCGGAATCGGGACCGTCCGCCGCCCCGTCTCAGACGCCCTACGCACCGCGGACTACGCGCACCGCGGACTACGCGCACCGCGGGATCTCTGGGCCGCCCATCGGGGGGGGGATACTGCCACCAGGCGGTCGACTATCGCGTGGGCCCGCGCCCGGCGCACGGAACGCGGCAAATGTCGCCACTGCACGTGCCGCTCCAAGGCTTCCTGCACCAGCAGGATGAAGTTCGCCGTCGGCCTTGGGCTGATCCGCGACAACGAGCTGCGTGAACACGTCCAGCACACCCTCACGGCGCAGCGCACGGGCAAGCGTCCGCCGTGGGCGCGGCCACGGCTGCCCCTTCAGCGCACCCTGCTGCCCCTGCTGACCGACTACACCGGGCTCTTCGCCGGGGGAGGACAGTCACCGTGGCCGCCGCGCAGCTGGGCGCGGCGCCGCACGACGTGCTGTTCATCCTCCAGGGCCCCGGCGGACGTTGGCAGCGCCTGGTCCAGGCCTGGCAGGACGTCTCGGTCGCCGTGGTCACGCTGCCGAGCCGCCTGGCTCACGGGACGTGGGCATTGGCTGTCGAAGACGACAGCGGAATCGTGTTCGCTGCCGGGCATGTCTGACCTCGCGTGGCCTTGACTGTGGCGATAACTGCGTCCGAGCGGATCAGCGAGTCATCGGCGGTCTCCTGAGGTGTGGGGGCGGGCGTGGGGGTAGTCGCTTGCTCGGAAACATCCGTGGATGTGGTCGTTGACCACTCCGACGTTCTGCATGAACGCGTACACGCTCGTCGGGCCGACGAACCGGTAGCCCTGAGCTTTCAGCTGTTTGGCGAACGCTTCGGCCTGTGGCGTCGAGGCGGGTAGGGCGGCGATCGAGCGCGGTGCCCGTTTGCGGTTGCTTTCGTAGTTCTGCGCGAGAGTTGCGAGGGCCGGCGACGCCGTTGCCATCGCGCGGGCGTTGTCGATGGTGGCTTGGATCTTCGCGCGGTTGCGGACGATCGAGGTGTCTTGGAGGAGGCGCTCAACGTCGCTGTCGGTCATCTTCGCGACCTCGTCCACGTCGAATTCGCGGAATGCGCGCCGGAACGCGTCTCGTTTGCCGAATACGATCGCCCAGCTCAAGCCCACCTCGAACACGCCCAGGGTGAGTGCTTCGAACATCGCCGACGCCTCGTGGGTGCGCGTTCCCCAGACTTCGTCGTGGTAACGGCCGAATGCGGTGTCACCGTATCCGGCCCAGGCGCATCGCGGCTTGCCGTCGGGCCCGGTGATCACGTCGCTGTTCATGGGGCTCCTCCTTGAGGCCTGTGTCGGCATGCCGGTGGTGCGAGGCGCGTGCGCGAACGGCGGCGACTCAATCATGCCTGGCTGCTGCCAGCGAGCCGTTCCACGAACCGTCGGGCGATCGCCTTCTGCCCGGCGAGCGTGGGATGAAGTCCGTCGGCGCGGAGCAGGCCTGCATCGGGAGGGATGCCGAACGCGTCGCTCAGGTCGACCACCATGTCGTCGGCGCCGGCCGTCGTGCGGATCGCATCGTCCACGGCGCGGAGATCGTCGTCTTCCAGCCAGATCTGCTGGCCCCGGAATGGCGGGTAGGCAGCGATTCTTGTGGTGTCGCAGGCGGTGGGGGTCATCCATATCACGCGGGCGCCGGCGGCCGCGGCCTGGCGTCCCATCTCTGCCAGGTTCCAGGCGGTCTCGGTGCCGGTCACGAGTGGCTTAGTGGCACCGGTGCCGTAGCGCAGCACGTCGTTGGCGCCAGCGAACATGGCGACCCAGCTGGGCTGGTGTCGCTGCAGCGTCTCGGCCATGACCCGCTGGAGCATCGTGGTCGGGTAGCCGGAGATCGCCGCGTTAACCAGCCTGATCGCGTCGCCTGGCCGCCGCAGCCCGATGAGGTGGCCAAGGATCTCCAGCCAGGAGTCGGCCGCGTCGGTGGTGCTCTCGCCGATGACCGCCAGGGTCTGGCCGTCCGCGAACGGCAGCCGGTCCACTGCCGCCCCGAATGAGGGTTCGGCCAGCAGGTCCTTCGCCGTCGCGGCCATCTGCGCGGCGAAGCGTTCGCGGATGGCAGCGTAGGTAGGCTCGTCCATCCCGTAGAGGGCGGCCAGGTTGGCGGTGGTCATCCCCGGCAGGAACGGGAAGACCTTCTCCGGATGGATGGAACGGGCGAGTTCTTCTCCCATTCGGGCTGCACTGTCGGTCACGGTCATGCTCCTTCACCTGCGATGGGCACCTGCTCTGGCGGTCAGCTCTGCGCGGTGTCATTTGCGGAGGAAAATCATATCAATTATCCTCTTTCTGGAGGAAATCCCTCCGGCTGGGAGGAAGATCAGAATGCCGCCGATCCGGGACAGCGCGCCGCGGCGGATGCTGCGCGCCGACGCCCGCGATAACCGGCGCCGGCTGCTGGACGCGGCCCGTGATGTGTTCATCGAACGTGGCCCGGGTGCCCCTCTTGAGGAGATCGCCCGGCGGGCCGGGACCGGGATCGCCACCTTGTACCGGAGGTTCCCGGACCGCCTGGCCCTGATCCGCGAGGTCGTCCTGGACGCGGTGCAGCGTACGGCCGAGGAGGCCCGCCAGGCGGCAGGGGAAGAACCCGACCCGTTCGCCGCCCTGGCCCGGTACATGCACCGGGCCATCGACGTGCGTACCGCCGCGGTGATTCCCGCGTTGCTGGGAGAGATCCCCTTCGACGATAAGGAGATCACCCGCGCCCGGGAGGCGGGGCTCGCCGCGGTCCAGGCGCTCGTTGAGGCGGCCCACCGGGCCGCCACGCTCCGCCCCGATGTCACCTCGGGTGATATCGGCATGCTTATCGTGCGCCTGTCCCGCCCGCTGCCCGGCGGGCTCCCTCCCGAGGTCCATTACCGCCTTAGCCACCGCCACCTCAGCCTGGTGATCGATGGGCTGCGCGCCACCGCCCGGCAGCCAGCCCAGCTGGGCGGCCCGGCACTTGCCCTTGCCGACCTGCGCCAGTTCCCCCGGCCAACAGGCCCAGGCTCCGGACCTGCAGGCAACAGTGCCTGGTGAGCGCCTCGCCACCCGGCCCGCCAGCCGACGCGGTTACCACTGGCCGGGCAGAAAGGATCGCGCCCGTGGCTGACCGCACCGAGGGCACGGCCTGGCCGCCGTTCGAAACCGAGTTCGCCCACGCCTGGGACACCCCCGGCCACACCCGCTACCAGCTGCGCGACACCAACGTCAACAAGGTGGTCGCGGCCCGCTACACCACCGGCGACCCGCTGGCCCTCACCCGCGGCATGCTGTGAGAGATGGAGGTCCGCAAGGCCACCTCTCCCGGCACCTACATTCCCTCCGTGATGCAAGCTGGCAGCGACCGGCCCTGGAACCGGCACTGCGGCGATGGCGGCGAGTACCTGGACCGGTGCTCCATGCAACGGCTGTAGCGGGACCCGCAGCGGTACGAGCTGATCCCGGAACGCGCCTTCCTCAACCACGGCGAGCAGAAGATCACCTTCCTCGGGGTGCCCCAGCTCACTGATGCGCACGCTGAGCGCGCAAAGCCCGCACGCCGCCCGCACAAGCAGGCCGCCATCACCGCGATCGAGGAGGTGTCCCACCGCACGCCACCCGTGGACCATGATCACGGAACCAGCCAGCGGCCGCCCGGGTCAGTTCCGCCAGGACGCGTGCGCGGTGGCGTGCTGGGCTCGCGCACGGAGGGCCTGGACGGCGGCGGCCGGGTCATCCTTCCCGTACACCGCGGAACCGGCCACGAACACGTCCGCGCCCGCGTCGGCGCACCGCTCAATGGTGTCCTCGGTCACCCCGCCGTCCACCTGCAGCCACACGGCCGCGCCGTGCCGGCTGACAAGCTCACGGGCGCGGCGCAGCTTCGGCAGCACCAAGTCCAGGAACGGCTGGCCGCCGAACCCGGGCTCGACGGTCATCAGCAGCAGCATGTCGATCTCCGGCAGCAGATCGGCGTACGGCTCCACCGGGGTCGCGGGATTGATCCCGAGTCCGGCCCGCGCCCCCGCTGATCTGATCATCCGGAGCGTCCGCACCGGCGACCCGGCGGCCTCCGCATGGATGGTGACGTTCCGCGCGCCAGCCTCCGCGTAAGCCGGCGCCCAGCGGTCGGGATCCTCGATCATCAGATGACAGTCGAGTGGCAGGCTGGCGTGCTTGAGCAGCGCCTCGACCACGGGGAGGCCGATCGTGAGGTTCGGCACGAAGTGATTGTCCATGACATCGACGTGCAGCCATTCGGCGACACCGGAGACCGCCGCGGCCTCGTCGGCCAGCCTGGCGAAGTCCGAGGACAGGATGCTAGGTGCCATTTGGACAGACATGCGGCCGAGTGTAAGCGGCCCGGGCCCCCCCGCGTGAGGGACGTCCCGGGTGAATTCTTGTGCCCAATGACCCGGGCGCCCGCCGCAGGCCGGGCGATAAGGTGCCGCCAACGCAGCCTCGGCGCTGGAAATGTCGGAGCCCATGGATAGCCTTCGATCACGTATTCGATCCATATCCCTTGAGCAGGAGGCCATTTCGTGAATCCCCAGGCAGCAGGCACAAAGACGGCCGGCCCCCAGCCGACCGACACGCTGCTCGCCCGCGTCCGCAAGCTGCTCGCCAAGGCCGAAGCCGTAGGTGTTACGCCCGCCGAGGCGCAGGCCCTGACGGCCAAGGCCGCCGAGCTGATGGCCAAGTACGGGATCGACCGCGCGCTGCTCGCAGCGGAGCGGCCGGAGACCGACCACCCAGCCGACCGTGTCCTGGACATCGACAACCCGTGGGCCCGCGTCCAGGCGCACATGCTCTGCGGCGTCGCGTCCGCGATGCGCTGCCAGTGCGTCGTGCTCCCCCGGGTGGAAGCCGGCGCCCGGATTCACGTGTTCGGGTTCGCCTCCGACATTGAGCGGGCCGATGTCCTCTACACCTCCCTGCTGGTGCAGATGTGGCAGGGCCTGGTCGCGGCGCAGGTCCCGAGCTGGAGCCGCAGCCCGCGGGCCTGGCGGCGCAGTTGGCTGCTCGGGTTTGCCACCGCCGTGGTCTCCCGGGTCAGGGAGGCCGAGCACAACGCCGCGTGCGCGGCCACGTCCCCCGCCGCTGCCTCCGGTTCCAAGGCGACGCTCGTGCTGGCCGACCGGCGGCAAGTGATCCGCCGGAACATCGAGCAGGCTTACCCGCTCACCCGCAAGACGCGCCTGACCTACAGCGGCAACGGCTACGGGGCCGGCTACGCGGAAGGACAGAAGGCGGACATCGGCTCGACCCGGCTGCGGGCCGCCACCGCACGCGCCCTCAGCAGCGCACGGTAGGCCCGCGGGGTTCAGCCGCGGCGCTGGAGGAGGGCGAGGAAGATGGCGTCCGTTCCGTGCCGGTGCGGCCAGAACTGCGCATACTTGCTGTCCGGCGCCCGGCAGGGCAGGCCAGGCACTTCGGGGAGCGCCGCGGGCGCGTCGAGCACCACGACGTCACCCCGCTCGCGCAGCACATCGGCCACGACCGCGCGGGTCTCCGCCAGGTGCGGCGAGCAGGTCACGTAGCCGACCACGCCGCCCGGCCGGGCCGCGTCCAGGGCCGCGGCGAGCAGGCGGCGCTGAAGGACGCCCAGGCCCGCGACGTCCTCGGGTGACTTGCGCCAGCGCGCTTCAGGGCGGCGGCGGAGCGCGCCAAGCCCCGAGCACGGGACATCGGCCAGTACCCGGTCGAAGGTTCCGGGCCGCCATGGCGGGACAGTCCCGTCGGCGGCGACCGCCGCGGCGGCACCGGTGATGGCGGTTGCGGCGCCGGCCAGCCGGGCCCGGTGCAGGCGCTTGTCGGCGGCGACCAGGCGGGCACCGGAGCCCGCGGCCAGGCCGGCCAGCAGCCGCGCCTTGCCGCCCGGTCCCGCGCACAGGTCCAGCCAGCGAGTGTCCCGGCCGGTCACGGTGGCCCCCGCCAGGGCCAGCGCGGCCAACTGGCTGGCCTCGTCCTGCACGGCGGCCCGGCCCTGCCCGACCGCCGGGACCGCCGCCGGATCGCCGCCATCGAGATAGGCGCCGAACGGCGACCACCGCGCGAGCTCCCCGCCACCGGTCACGAGTTCGGCGGGGTCGGCCAGCCCGGGCACCGCGCAGAGCGTGACCCGCGGCCGGGAGCTGTCCGCGGCGAGGACGGCTTCGGTCTCGGCCAGGCCGCCCGCCGCGTCGTCGGCGGGCGACTCACCGAGCGACTCGCTGAGCGCCGCTACGATCCATCGGGGATGGCTGTACCGGACAACCAGGTGACCGAGCGGGTCGGCGTCACGGTCGGGCGCCGCGACGCCGATCCAGGTTTCCAGGTCGCGGGTCGAGACCCGGCGGAGCACCGCGTTGACGAATCCGGCGGAACGAGTCCCGGCCACGTCCTTGGCCAGATCCACCGAGGTGGCGACCGCGGCATGCGCGCGTACCCGGGTGGCGAGCAACTGGTGGATGCCGAGGCGGAGCACTTCGCGCAGCGGCGGGTCGATCCGGTCCAGGCCACGGTCGCTGCACACGCCGACGATGGCATCGTAGGTACCCCGGCCGCGCAGCGTCCCGTAGGTCAGCTCGGTGGCCAGCGCCGCGTCCCGCCCGGTCAATCCCCGTTCGGCAAGAACCGACGGCAGCAGCAGGTTCGCGTAGGCATCCCGCTGCTCCACGGCCAGGAGCACATCGAAGGCGGCCCGCCGCGCCGGGTCCGTGCGAGTCCGCGCGGCGGACCCGCCGCCGCCTCGCGTCCCGGACCGGCGGCCGGCGTCACGCGCCCCGGACCGGCCAGCGCCGCCGGGCGGCGCGCCGGTCCCCCGGGCCGCGGCGCGGCCCTGCTGCTCCGTCTCGCTGGGTGGCGCCATGTCAGCCGAGCACCGCGCTCTGCTGGCGGGCCGTGCCCTGGTCCAGGTGGAGCCCCCGGGCCCAGGCCGCCGCGTTCATCCGCCGCTTGCCGTGCGGTTGCACATCGCCGAGCTCGACCGGTCCCGTTGCCGTCCCGACAAGCACTCCTGAACGCAGCACGCACAGCGCCCCCGGCTCGAGGAGGCCGTTGCCGGGGAGGTCGCCGACATCCGGGGCGGGGTTCGCCAGCGGCCACAGCTTGAGCCTGGCCTGGCCGAGCACGGTCCACGCCCCGGGAACCGGCGTGCACGCGCGGATCTGGCGGTCCACCGCGATGGCCGGCCGGTCCCAGCGGACCCGCGCATCCTCAGCCGTGATCTTGGGCGCGTAGCTGACCCCCTCGGACGGCTGGGGCCGCGCCTCAAGCTGGCCGGACTCGATCCCGTTCAACGTTTCGACGAGCAGCCCGGCGCCCGACTCGGCCAGCCTGGCCAGCAGGTCCCCGGCCGTGTCGCCGGGCCTGATCGGCTCGGTGACCACGCCGAAGACCGGGCCCGCGTCCAGTTCCGCGACGAGCCGGAAGGTGGTCGCCCCGGTGATGTCGTCCCCGTGCAGGATGGCGTGCTGCACCGGGGCGGCTCCCCGCCAGGCGGGCAGCAGCGAGAAATGCAGGTTCACCCAGCCGTTGGCGGGAATGTCCAGGACCGCCTGCGGGATCAACGCGCCGTAGGCGGTGACCGGGCAGCAGTCAGGCCCGATGGCCCGCAGGCGGTCGATGAAGTCGGGGTCGCGCGGCCGGGCGGGCTTGAGCACCTCCAGGCCGGCCGCGGCAGCGCGCTCGGCGACCGGGCTGGGCGCGAGGTGCAGACCCCGGCCAGCCGGTGCATCCGGCCGGGTGACGACCGCCGCCACCTCGTGCCCGGACCGCAGCAAGGCGTCCAGCGCGGGCACGGCTACCCGCGGGGTACCAGCGAACACCAGGCGCATGTATTAGGGGCCCATCCTGCGGCACGCGCCGCCAGCTTGGGGGGCCACCTTAGAGCGCCTTGCCCCGCGTCGGGTGCGGTGAGACGCGGACCTCCGGGATCGGCTCGCCCCACCACTCGGCCTCGCGGATCGCCTTCATGGCCAGCTTGCGCTGGGCCGGCTCGAGCCGGTCGATGAACAGCACCCCGTTCAGGTGGTCGGTCTCATGCTGCACGCACCGGGCGAGATGCCCGCTGCCCTCCAGCGTGACCGGCTCGCCGTGCATGTTGAAGCCCTTGGCCACCACGCCGTAGGCACGCGGCGTCGGGAAAGCGAGGCCGGGAAACGACAGGCAGCCCTCGTCGTCCGTCTCCTCCTCCGCCGACAGGTCCAGCGACGGATTGATCAGGTGCCCCAGCTCGTCGTCTACGTAGTAGGTGAAGACGCGCAGGCCAACGCCGATCTGCGGCGCGGCCAGGCCAACGCCCGGCGCGTCCATCATCGTGTCGGTGAGATCCTTGACGAGCTTGCGCAGCTCGGCATCGAAGTCGCGCACCGGCTCGGCCGCGGTGCGCAGCACCGGGTCGCCGAAAATGCGGATCGGCTTGACGCTGATGGCGCACCATCCCTTTCCCCTGAGGCCTTACTGCCGGGGCGCTGCCCCGATCAGTTTATTAACTCCCGGGGGGCGCTACAGCCGATGACGACCGGGCCTTGAACGCGGCCTTGCGGGCCGCCCTGGCCACGGCCGGATCGGGATGATGATCGCTCAACGCCGTCAGCAGGTCGGTCACGCCGGGATGGCTTACCTTCCAGAGCCCGGCGACCAGTTCGGCCTGCGCCTCCGGGGGCACATCGGGCAGCAACTCCGCCACCACATCCTGCGGGTCGGCCTCTTCAAGCAGCCCGGCTCCCAGGTCGACCAGAAGCCACGCCCGGTCCTCGCGGCGCAGTTCGGCATCCTCGCCGTGCTCATGCAGCCAGACCGCCGCGTGCGCGCGCAGCACGGGCTCGTCGAGCGCCGCCCGGACCGGCGCCACGGCATCCTCGCCGATCCGGTCCAGTACCGCGAACCCGGCGCCGCGCAGCCCGGGCGACCCATGCCGGGCGGCTTCGATCAGCTCGGCCGCGGCCTCCTGCGGGCTCCGGGCGGCCAGCCAGATGGCGATCTCCGCCTCGCCGTCCTCCACGTCGCAGCTGGCCAGCGTGGCCAGGAGCGCGGCCGCGTCGCCGCGTGCACCGCCGCCGAGCACGGGAACGTGCCAGCCCTGCGCGCGGAGCCTGCGGTGGACTCCCCAGACGCCGAGCCTCGACAGCGTCACGGTCAGCCCGCTGCCGCTCTCGTCCGTCCCGGGCTCGGCGACATCGAGTTCGACCACCCCGAGGTCGGCGAGAGTCTCCAGAGCCGAGGACAGCGCCGCGCCATGGTCGTGGCCGCCAGGACCGCCGGCCGGGTCCGGCTCCTGGGGCCGCGTGCCAGCGGCGGCCAGATAGGCCTCGAAGAGCGAATCCATCCGCACCGGCCCGGCCACCGTGTACAGGGCGGTCGCCATACCATCGAGATCCTCGGCATCGAGCATCACCGAGAGCGCCTCGTCCCAGACCGCCAAGACATCCTCGGCGGTGCCGCTGGCGAGCACGTCCACGCGGTCACCCGGTCCCGCGCCGCCCCCGGCGAACACCAGCATCCGGGTGGCTATGGCCACCCGGAACGCCGCGTCGACTTCCGCGGGCGTCAGCTCGAACTCCGCGGCGCCGGCCGCCGCGTCCGCGCGGCGCAAAGTGCCTTTCGCGGTGAGCCTGCGCCCGGTGGACGCCCAGCGGGCGATATCCCGGGCCGCACGCAGCAACGGGGCCACCCGCGCCGAGGCCGCAAGCTCGTCCCTGGGCGCGAGCCGCACCGGAGGGAGGCGGTGCATTCCCTCGCCCTGGCTCCCAGACCCGTGATCGCCGGCGGTCAGGCCTTCATGCTGCGCGCTCTCGCGCCCATCGGCCTCCGCCTCCGCGGGCGGGCTCGGCCTGGCCCTCGAGCGTGGGTTCCGTCGTGAGGTGGCCACCCCAGCACCCTAAGGCCTTCCCGGCCGAACTCAGATCAGCTCCGGGGGGTCGAGCTGAACGCGGACGGCGCCTGCGTCCTTGCGCGCGCTGCGCACCGCCTGGGCATCGTGCAACCCGCGCGCCAGCGCCGACCCCGCTGACCTGGGCACTCGGACAAGCATGCGGACACTCTCCGGCGACCCACCCGGCGCTGGCCCGTGGGCATCGGGACCGGGATGGCCGCCCGGCACGGGCCCGAGCACCTCGGCCTCCCCCGGCAGCGACGCGGCGTCCAGCAGGGCCGCGACCGCATCGGCCGGTCCGGTCAGAGACGCCATCCGGACGGACGGCGGGAACCGGAGCTGGTTGCGTTCGGAAAGTTCTCGTTCTGCATGCGTGACGGGATCCCAGCGGATCAATGCCTGCACCGACGGAATCCCCGCATCCGCGACGATTACCACCGCGCCGCCTGCCGCCGCAGGCACCACGAGCGCGGCGGCATTCATCCAGCGGCGCAGGGCCTCCTCGGCAGCGCGCAGGCCGGGCCGGCCGAGCAGTACCCAGCCGTCGAGCAGCAGCGCCGCGGCGTAGCCGCCCGCCACGCCCGGCTCCGCCCCCGGGGTGGCCACGACGAGCGCCGGGGTGGCGGGCACCGCGGGGATCGTCTCGGTGCCGCCCGAGGTCAGCAGGGGAACCGCGGGGAAGGCGCGGCCCAGTTCCTCCGCGGTGCGCCCGGCCCCCGTCACCAGGGCACGGACCCTCGGGTGCCCGCACCGGGGGCACCGCCACGCCGGATCGGCAGTCCCGCACCAGCGGCAGCGCACCGCCGCGCCCGCGCGTTCGAGGGCCAGCGGCCCGCCGCAGGTCAGGCACCGGGCCCGGTCCCTGCACCGCTCGCAGCCGGTGGCGGTGACGTAACCGCGCCGGGGGACCTGGACGAGCACGGGCCCGCGGCTGAGGCCCTCCCGGGCCGTGCGCAGGGCGAGGCTGGGCAGCCGGGCGGACCGCGCCGCCTCGTCCCTGGCCAGCTCCGCATCGGCGCCCGCCGCCCGGACCTGCGGAGCGCGGTCCCGGACCACCTGCCGGGCAGCGGTGACCGCCACCGCCCAGCCGCTGGCGACCAGGCTGGTCGCCTCGGCCGTCCGGGCGAACCCCCCGATCAAGGCGGCCGCGCCGAGGCGGTGCGCGCGCAGCGCCAGGACCTCCCGCGCGTGCGGGTAGGGGGCCCGCGGCTCGGCGTGCAGGTCATCGCCGTCGTCCCAGATCACGACCAGGCCGAGGTCGCTGACCGGGGCGAACATGGCGGCCCGGGTACCCGCGACCACCCTGGTCACGCCGCGCCGGACCGCGAGCCAGCGGCGGTAGCGCTCGGCAGGCCCGAGGCCGGCCGCCAGGGTGACGTGCTGGCCCGGGCCGAGCAGGGCACCCAGGGCCGTGTCGACCTGGCCGAGGTCGCGGGCGTCGGGGACGACGATAAGCGTTCCCCGCCCGCCCGCGGCAGTCGCCGCCGCGGCGCGCGCGATCTCGTCCGGCCAGTGCGGGCCGGGCAGGGCCGACCAGACCGCCCGCGGCGCCTTCCCATCGGCTAGGGCGGCCAGGAAGGCCCCGCCGGACGTATAGCGGGCCCACGGGCCCGGTTCCGGGGCCGGCCCGGCAGGCGGGCTGCCAAGCCCGGCAGGCGGACTGCCCGGAGCGTGCGGGTGGCCGGCCGGCGCGTGCGGGTGGCCGGCCGGCGTGTGCGGGTGGCCGGCCGGCGCGGCAGGCGGACTGTCCGGCCCCGGGCGCGGCGCGGGCGGCGGGGGCGCGGCCTCGGCGCGCGCGTGCCTAGGCGGGATCGCCAGCCGCAGCACGTCCGCCATGGTGCCCGCGTACCGGTCAGCCACCTCACGGGCCAGGGCAGCGATCTCCGGGCTGAGTACCGGCTCGGCCGAGACCACGCGCTGAAGGGCAGCGAGCCGGCCGGGGTGCTCGCTGGCTTCGGCGCGTTCGAGCAGATAGCCGCCGACCAGCTGGCCGGCGAACCGCACGCGGACCCGGCAGCCCGCCGTGGCCTCCTGGGCCATCCGCTCCGGCACCAGGTAGTCGAACGGCCTGTCGAGGTGGGCCAGCGAGATATCGACCGCCACCCGCGCGACCGGCAGGGTCCCGGCACCCGGCTCACCCTGCTTTGCTGGCCGTGCCACGGTCCTGTCCTACCAGAGGGCTCGGACCGCGCGCGCCGGGCCGCACCGCAGCGCCCAGCCTCGTCTGCACCGCAAGCGGCCCTCCGCAAGCGGCCCTCCACAAGCGGCCCTCCGCGGGGGACCCCCCGCGGAGACCCGCTGCGGGAGACTCCCCGCGGGGGCCTGCGGGAGACCCTCAGCCGGGCCCTGGCTGGCTTACAGGCGGACGGTGCCGCAGGCCTCGTCGGCGAGCGCCGAGTCGTGGTTCAACGTCTGCAGGACCGCGCGGGGCACCGGCGTGCGCGCCTGGACATCGGAGAGCACCGTCTGGAGCTGCGCTGACACCGCGACGAACGAACGCGAGGCGGCCTGGTTCTGGCTCTCTGCGGCCGCCCCGTCCAGCTCGTGGATGGCCGTCCCCAGGTCACGAGCCGTGATGGCGTCATCGGAGCCATCGCGGAAGTCGTCGATGACCTTCTGGTAGGCGACCAGCGCCGGGCCCTTGTAGGTGACGCAGCCCGGATCGGCCGCCTGGACCAGATGGGGCGCCAGGAATCCGGCGACCGCGGCCCAGCCGAGCGCGAATCCGATGCCGAGCCAGGACCGCAACTTGCCGGGTGCGCCGAGCCCGCCGCGCCGAGCGCGAAGCAGGCCGAGCACACCACAGACCAGGCTGACCGGGATCGTGATCAGGGCCGCCCCGAGGACACCGGTCACCAGCGCCGCGGTGGCGTACCGGTTGCCGCCCCAGCGCGGCCGCCGGAGCCGCCCCGAGGACGTCTCCCCGACGTCCTCGGGTGACGGGCCACCCTCGGGACCGTCCGGGGACGACGGGCGCGCAGCATGACCAGTTGACGACGACACCACTCGGCTCCGGGGGATTTTTGTACCGACACCGCGCCATGAGCGTAAAAGGTCGTGCTAGATGGTGTCTAGGGGGAAACATTCACTGTTCTGGCCGTTAAGGGGCAAAAGCGAGGATTGTCCGATCCTGCCCTCAGCTTCGGCCCGACCCCGCCCTCAGAGCCCGGCGGCCGAGCGGAGCGTCTCCGCCCGGTCAGTCCGCTCCCAGGAGAAGTCCGGCTCTTCGCGGCCAAAATGCCCGTAGGAGGCGGTCTGCGAGTAGATCGGGCGGAGCAGGTCCAGGTCCCGGATGATCGCCGCCGGGCGCAGGTCGAAGACCTGCATCACCGCATCCTGGATGCGCTCCACCGGCACCTTCTCGGTGCCAAAGCACTCGACGAACAGGCCGACCGGCTTGGCCTTGCCGATCGCGTAGGCGACCTGCGTCTCGCAGCGGTCGGCGAGGCCCGCCGCGACCACGTTCTTGGCCACCCAGCGCATCGCGTAGGCGGCGCTGCGGTCCACTTTGGAGGGGTCCTTGCCGGAGAACGCCCCGCCGCCGTGCCTGGCCATCCCGCCGTAGGTGTCAATGATGATCTTGCGGCCGGTCAGCCCGGCGTCGCCCATGGGGCCGCCGATCTCGAACCGCCCGGTGGGGTTCACAAGCAGCCGGTACCCGGAGGTATCGATCTCCAGGCTGTCGAGCACCGGCGTGACCACGTGGTCGAGCATGTCCGGGGCGAGCAGTTCCTTCAGGTCGATGTCCGGGGCGTGCTGGGCGGACACCACGACCGTGTCAAGCCGCACCGGCTCATTCCCCACGTACTCGATCGTCACCTGGGTCTTGCCGTCCGGGCGCAGGTACGGGACAACACCGCTGCGCCTGACCTCGGACAGGCGGCGCGCGAGACGGTGCGCGAGCATGATCGGCAGCGGCATCAGCTCGGGGGTCTCCCGGCACGCGAACCCGAACATCATGCCCTGGTCGCCGGCGCCCTGCCGGTCCAGTTCGTCCAGTTCGCCCGAGCCCTCGCCCTCGCGGTGCTCGAACGCGTTCAGCACGCCCTGGGCGATGTCCGGGGACTGGGAGCCGATCGACACCGAGACCCCGCAGGATGCCCCGTCGTAGCCCTTGGTCGATGAGTCGTACCCGATCTCCAGGATCTTCTCCCGGATGATGCCGGGGATATCCACGTAGGTCTGCGTGGTCACCTCACCGGCCACGTGCACCATCCCCGTGGTGATCAGCGTCTCCACGGCCACGTGGCTGCCCACGTCGTCCTTGATCATCGAGTCGAGGATGGCATCACTGATCTGGTCCGCCATCTTGTCAGGATGGCCCTCTGTCACCGACTCAGAGGTAAAGAGATGTCGAGCCACGGAATTCCCATTTCTGCCGCGCTGAAGCCTCGCCGAAGTGTAGCCGGGCCGGGTGACCCGCTGGGGCGGAACCGTTGCGAGTCATGGCGGCTCGTGGCTTGGCTCACGGCGAGAGCCTGGCCATGACAAGATCCCACACCGTGTCCGCCAGAACTTCCTTGGGCCCCAGCGGAACCTCGGTCACCGCCCCGTCGGCGGCGAGCACGACCGCCTCGTTGTCGCTGGTGCCGAACGCGAGCCCGGGCCCGACCTGGTTGACGACGAGCAGGTCGCATCCCTTGGCCGCCAGCTTGGCGTGGCCGGCCGCCAGCACGTGGTCGGTCTCGGCAGCGAACCCGACGATCACCTGCCCGGGCCGCTTCCGGTCGCGGGACAGCTCACGCAGGATGTCCGGATTCTCGGTCAGCCGGATCGGCTCGGGCGCGGCGCCGCTTTTCTTGATCTTCGATTCGCGCCTGATCTCGGGCCGGAAGTCGGCGACGGCCGCCGCCATCGCCACTGCGTCCGCGTCCGGTGCGGCGGACATCACGGCTTCGCGCATCTGGCCGGCCGACGTCACGCGCACGACGCGGGCGCCGACCGGATCATCAAGGTCCACGTTCGCGGCCACCAGGGTCACCTCAGCCCCGCGGGCGGCGGCGGTGCGGGCCAGCGCGTAACCCTGCCGCCCGGAGGACCAGTTGCCCAGGAACCGGACGGGATCGAGTTCTTCCCTGGTCCCCCCGGCGGACACGACGACGCGGCGGCCGGCCATGTCGGGGCGGAGCCCCCCTGCACCCCGGGCCAGCACCCGGATGGCCACCTCGTACAGCTCGGCGGGCTCGGGCAGCCGTCCCGGGCCGCTGTCGCGGCCCGTCAGCCGGCCGGCCGCAGGTTCCAGGACCAGGCCGCCCCGGCCGCGAAGCGTGCTCACGTTGGCCTGGGTCGCCGGGTGCTCCCACATCTCGGTGTGCATGGCCGGCGCGAACACCACCGGACAGCGCGCGGTCAGCAAGATCGCGGTGAGGAGGTCGTCGGCCCGGCCGGCCGCCGCGCGGGCGAGCAGGTCCGCGGTGGCGGGAGCGACCAGGACGAGGTCGGCCGTCTGGCCCAGCCTGACGTGCGGAACCTCGTGGACGTCGTCCCACGCGCTGGACGTGACCGGCTGCCCGGACAGCGCCGCCCAGGTCGCCGCTCCGACGAAGCGCAGCGCATCGGGGGTCGGCACCACGCGGACCTGATGACCTGACTCGGTGAGCCGCCGGAGCAGCTCGCAGGCCTTGTAGGCGGCAATGCCCGCACCCACCCCGAGAACGACGCGCGGCGGCATGGGCTGTCCTGCCTCCCCGTTCGCCCGCCGGGGCGCCTGAAGGCGCCGGAGTCAGCGGGTCAGGACTCCGCGATGTCGGTGGCGGTCAGCAGGCGCTGCCGGATCTCGCGGAGCGAGATGGACAGCGGCTTCTCCTGGACCCTGGTCTCCACCAGCGGGCCCACGTACTCAAGCAGGCCCTCGCCGAGCTGGGCGTAGTAGGCGTTGATCTGCCGCGCCCGCTTCGCGGCCATGATGACGAGGCGGTACTTGCTGTCAACGACATCAAGCAGGTCGTCGATCGGCGGGTTGGTGATGCCTTCCGCAGCGGGAATCCCTGCCACCGTGTGCCTTCCGTTCCGAGGGGGCGCGTGTTCGAAGCGCGCATAGTGTCGCTGTGCGCATGCTCCGAAGCGCGCACTCTATCGGCCAGCTAGACCAGTAGCCAGACTAGACCACCATCAAAGATACCAGCTGGCTGCAGACGTCCTCGACGGACGTGTTCACGAGCGTCACGTCGAATTCAGTCTCGGCGGCGAGTTCCACCCTGGCCGCATCCAGCCTGCGCACCACGACCTCGGGTGGCTCGGTGCCCCGGCAGGTGAGCCTGCGCACCAGTTCCGGCCAGGACGGCGGCGCAAGGAACACCAGGAGCGCCTCCGGCACGGCCTGCCGGACCTGCCTGGCACCGGCCAGGTCGATCTCGAGAAGCGAGGGGATACCCGCCGCGAGCTTCTCCTCAAGAGGTGCGCGTGGCGTGCCATACCTGTTGTCCGCGAATCGGGCCCATTCAAGGAACTCCCCGCGGGCCAGCATCGCATCGAACTCCGCGTCGCTGACAAAGTGATACTCACGCCCGTTGACTTCACCCGGCCTCGGTGGGCGCGTAGTTACCGGAAAGCACCGTCAACCGTGCAGGACCGCCGCCCCCCCGGACAAGCGCGGCACCGCGCGCGCGACGAACGGACGAATCGGCCGTGGACCTGTGTCCCCCGCGCCCGTCCCTGCGGTCCTCAGACTGGGTCAGATACCACCGCCGAACTCATTCTCAAGGGCTGCACGCTGGTTGGCGCCCAAGCCGCGCACGCGGCGCGACTCGGCGATACCAAGCCGCTCCATGATCTGCCGGGCACGTACCTTGCCGATCCCCGGGACGGACTCGAGCAACGCGGAAACTTTCATCTTCCCGACGATGTCATCGCTCTGGCCATCCTTGAGGACTTGGGACAAGCTCGTGGAACCGTGCTTGAGGCGGTTCTTCACTTCGGCGCGCTCCTTACGCGCCCGTGCCGCCTTCTCTAGGGCTGCTGCTCGCTGATCGGGAGTGAGGGGAGGAAGAGCCACTCCGGGTCACCTCGGGTTTCGAATCGAAAAATGCGGTCGGGAAGGGAAAGTAGCGAGTTCAGCCCGTGAGGGCAACGCAAACACCCGTTTGTCACGTCATAAATTACCCGATATTACTCTTTGTATGGGACCGAATACGTAACGTAATCAAAACAGGTTACCCGGGCAGGTCCGCAGGCCATCGCCGTCCGGAGGGCCGGGACGCCGCGGCGGGCTCTGGCCGCTCGCCAGGGCCGGGACCCGCGCAGGCGGCGTGCGCGACCCCGCCTACGGGCCCCACAGCGCGCCTCCCGGCCCCGCGGGCCCCGCCGCGCGGAAACCAGCGGGCGGACCAGCCGGGGCAGGCTGGAGCCTTCTCAGCGGCGCGGCGATGGCCGCGGCGGCCGCACCTGGATCGGGCGCCCCGGTGATGGGACGGCCGATCACCAGCAGGTCGGCGCCCGCCCGGAGTGCCTCCTCGGGTGTCGCCACCCTGGCCTGGTCATTCGGGTCACTGCCGGCCGGGCGCACCCCGGGCGTGATGAGTGTGATGTCGGGGCCGACCTCCGCACGCACCGCCGCGACCTCACGGGGCGAGCAGACCAGGGCCCGCGCCCCGGCCGCGACAGCCAGCACGGCCAGTCGCCGCACCACGTCCTGGACCGGGCCCACCATGCCAATCCGCTCGAGATCCGCCGGGGTCAGCGAGGTGAGCACGGTCACCCCGGCGATCTTGGTGTCCGGGGCCGCCTCCACCGCGGCGCGGATGGCGTCAGAGCCGGCCATCGCGTGCACCGTGACCAGTTCCGGCCGCAGGCGCGCCACCGCCCGGGCCGCGCCAGCGACCGTGGCCGGGATGTCATGCAGCTTCAGGTCGAGGAAAATGCGCACGCCGCTCGCGCCCTTGATCGAGGCCACCACCCCGGGACCGTAACGGAGGTAGAGCTCGAGCCCGATCTTGACCGTGCTGACGTGCGGGGTGACGAGTCCCGCCCAGCGGGCCGCCGTCTCCAGGTCTCGCGCGTCCAGGGCGACCGCAATCGGCGCAGGCTGGCTCAAGAGTCCCTCCCCCAATCAAAAGATACCGCACACTACCTAACGTTTCCCGACAGCCGGTCCCCCCGACATGCGCGGTTCATGCGCGAGCCCGACCACGTCGGCGAGCCGCTCGATCCCCCGGCGTGCGAGTTCCTCGTCCAGCTCACGAAGCACCCGGACGCAGGCCGACGGGTCGTGGAAGATCGTTGTGCCAATGCTGACCATGGCGGCACCAGCCAGGATGAGCTCGAGTGCGTCCCGGCCGGTGCGGACCCCGCCCATGCCGATGATCGGCACATCGGGCAGCGCCTTGCGGACCTCCCAGATGCACCGCACCGCCACCGGCCGGATGGCCGGGCCGGACAGGCCGCCGGTGACGCCGGCCAGCACCGGCCGCATGGTCTCGGTGTCGATCGCCATGCCGAGCAGTGTGTTGATCATCGACAGCCCGTCCGCGCCCGCCGCCACGCAGGAGCGGGCGATCGTCACGATGTCGGTGACATCCGGTGAAAGTTTCACGAATACCGGTATGTCGTAGCGGGCACGGGAGCGCACAGCTTCGACCACCGTGGCCGCGGCCACGGGATCGCAGGCGAAGACCTGCCCTCTGTCTTCGACGTTCGGGCAGGAGATGTTGACCTCGATCGCGGTGACGCCTGCAGCGTCGGAGAGCCTGCCGGACAGTTCCGCGAACTCATCCACGCTGCCGCCCGCGATCGACACCACGGCGCGGGCACCGCGCGACAGCAGCCAGGGCAGGTCCCGCTGCAGGAAAGCGTCGATGCCGGGGCCTTGCAAGCCGATCGAATTGAGCATCCCGCTGGGCGTCTCGGCCATCCGGGGCGTCGGCCGCCCGGCCCGCGGCCCCAGCATCACCGACTTCGTGACGATGGCGCCGATCTTGGCGACGTCGAAGAACTGCGCGAGCTCGCGCCCCGCGCCTGCGCACCCGGATGCGGTGAGGATGGGGTTCGGCAGCTCCACATGGCCCAGCTTGGTCCGGAGGTCGACCGTCATACCCCTGCTCCCCTGCCCGGGCCGTTCTGGCGGGCGGCCCCTTCCCCGGCTGACCAGCCGGTCCGGGCCGGACCGCCGGGGCCGTCCGGCCGGACCGGGCCGTCCGGCCGACCCGGCCTCGCCTCCTGCTGGCGGCGCGGATTCCAGCCCGGCGCACCGAGCGCGTCGAACGGGATCGTGCCCACGTCGTCCCAGCGCACCAGGTCGCCGTGGAACACCGGGCCGTCCACGCAGGAGCGCACCATCCGGGTGACGCCGTCCTCACCCACCACGGGCAGCACGCATGTCATGCAGACCCCGATCCCGCAGGCCATGGACTCCTCCACCAGGGCCAGCACCGGGATGTCGTAACGGCTGGCGAGCGTGGTCACCTGGCGGAGCATCCCCATCGGGCCGCATGCGTAGATGACGTCCGTCCGCGCCTCGTGGATCGCCTGCGTGAGGCGGTCGGTGACCAGCCCCCGCACCCCCATCGAACCGTCCTCGGTGGTGACCACCGCGGTGCGCGCGGTCCGGCGGGCGGTCATCGCGCCGAAGACCCGGTCCGCGCTCGCCGCGCCGAGCAGGAAGTCCACCTGGCAGCCGCGGCTGCGGAGCCGGTCGGCCAGCGGGAAGAGCGGGGCGCTGCCGTAGCCGCCGCCCACCAGCAGGCAGCTCACCGGGTCGCGCGGGATGGGGAACGGCCGCCCGAGCGGCCCGGCCACGTCGAGCACGTCCCTGGTGCGGCGCTCGGCCAGCCAGCGGGTCCCCGGGCCCACCACGGCGAACACAAATTCCACGGTGCCGCCGTGGTCGGGCCGCACATCGTGGATGGAGAACGCGCGGCGCAGCAGCATGGAGGATTCCGGGCCGCCCACGGCGACCGCGACGAACTGGCCGGCCCTGAATCGCGCCGCGATCCCCGGCGCGACCACCGTCATCGCATGGTAGGCATCCACCTGGCGCACGGTGAGCACGGTGCCGCGCATCTGCACCTGCACCGGGTCCGCCCCAAGCTCGCCGTCCCTGGCGGTCATGGCGCTGGGCTTGTTTTGTGAACCATGCTTGTTTTGTGAACCGTGCTGGCTTCCTGGAGCCCGCTCGCGCCGCGCAGCCTCATCGCGTGTTCCTGCAGCGAACGCACCCCCACCTCACCACGCGTGATCGCCTCGATGCCCTGCACCGCCGCGGCCAGGCCCTGGACGGTCGTCACGCATGGAATCCCATACCGCACCGCCGCTGTGCGGATCTCGTAGCCGTCCAGCCGCGGGCCCGAATGCCCGGGGCTGCCGAACGGCGTGTTCACGATGAGATCCACCTGCCCGGCCAGGATCCTGGCCACGATGTCCGGCTCGCCGTCCGGGCCCACGCCGTCGCTGTGCTTACGCACGATCGTGGCACGAACCCCGTTGCGCCGCAGCACCTCTGCCGTTCCCTCGGTGGCCCAGATCTCGAAACCCAGATCGGCGAGCCGCTTCACGGGGAACACCATGGAACGCTTGTCCCGGTTGGCGACCGACACGAAGGCCCTGCCCTTGACCGGCAGCGATGCGTACGCGGCCGCCTGCGACTTCGCGTACGCGGTGCCGAACACCTCGTCGATCCCCATCACTTCGCCGGTGGAGCGCATCTCGGGGCCCAAGACGGTGTCCACCCCGTGCCCGCGCGCATCGCGGAACCTGCCGAACGGGAGCACGGCCTCCTTCACCGCAATCGGCGCGTCGAGCGGGAGGGTGCCGCCGTCCCCGGTGGGCGGAAGCAATCCCTCCGCCCGCAGCCCGGCGACCGTAGCACCGAGCATGATCCGGGCGGCGGCCTTGGCCAGCGGCGTCGCGGTGGCCTTGGAGACGAACGGCACGGTGCGTGAGGCCCGCGGGTTGGCCTCAAGCACGAACAGGACGCCGGCGGCCAGCGCGTACTGGACGTTCAGCAGGCCCCTGACACCGACGCCGCGGGCGATGGCCTCGGTGGACTCGCGGATCCGCGCGATGTCGCTGCGGCCGAGCGTGATCGGCGGCAGGGCGCACGCGGAGTCCCCGGAGTGGATGCCGGCCTCCTCGATGTGCTCCATCACGCCGCCGAGGAAAAGCTCCTCGCCGTCGTAGAGCGCATCCACGTCGATCTCGATCGCGTCATCGAGGAACCTGTCGATCAGGACCGGGTGCTCCGGGCTCGCCTCGGTGGCCCGGCCCACGTAGGCCTCCAGCGTGGCATCGTCGTACACGATCTCCATGCCACGGCCGCCGAGCACGTACGAGGGCCGCACCAGCACGGGGTAGCCGATCTCGTCCGCGACCGCCTTCGCCTCCCCGTAGGAAACCGCCGTCCCGTGCCGGGGCGCGGGCAGCCCCGCCGCAGCCAGCACGGCGCCGAACTCGCCCCGGTCCTCGGCCAGGTGGATCGCCTCCGGGCTGGTCCCCACGATCGGGACGCCCTCCGCCGCTAGCGCCCTGGCCAGGCCCAGTGGGGTCTGGCCGCCAAGCTGCACGATCACCCCGGCCACCGGCCCGCTCGACCGCTCGGCGTGCACGACCTCAAGCACGTCCTCAAGGGTGAGCGGCTCGAAGTACAGCCGGTCGGAAGTGTCGTAGTCGGTCGATACGGTCTCCGGGTTGCAGTTGACCATGACGGTCTCGTAGCCAGCCGCCGACAGCGCGAAGGAGGCGTGCACACAGGCGTAGTCGAACTCGATGCCCTGCCCGATGCGGTTCGGCCCGCTGCCGAGAATGATCACCTTGGGCCGGTCGCCGCCAGGTACCTCGGTCTCGTCGTCATAGCTGGAGTAGAGGTACGGGGTCGTGGCGGCGAACTCCGCGGCGCAGGTGTCCACCGTGAGGTACACGGGACGGATCCCGTGGGCGTGCCTCAGCTCGCGTATCGCCGCCTCGGTGGTGCCCTGGATCTCGGCGATCTGCGCGTCGGAGAACCCAGCCTGTTTCGCGGCCCGCAGCAGTTCCACAGCCCCGGCCGCGGCGCCGGCCGGGCGGACCAGATCAGCGGTCGCCAAACGTTCGGAAAATTCTTCTATTGCTTGGATCTGGTCAAGGAACCACGGGTCGATGCCGGTCGCGGCGGCCAGTTCGGTGACCGTAGCGCCCGCGCGGATTGCCTGGTGGACGGAGGCCAGCCGGCCGTCATGCGGGACCGCCGAACGGGCGATCAGGTCCGCCTTGTCCCCCGGTGGCCGGGACCAGCTGAACGGGGCCGCGGGATTCTCCAGCGACCGCAGCGCCTTCTGCAGCGCCTCGGGAAAGCTCCGGCCTATCGCCATGGCCTCGCCGACCGACTTCATGTGCGTGGTCAGCACCGGGTCGGCCCCGGGGAACTTCTCGAACGCGAACCTCGGCACCTTGACGACCACGTAGTCGAGTGCGGGCTCGAAACTGGCGGGAGTCTCCCCCGTGATGTCGTTGCGGATCTCGTCCAGGGTGTATCCGATGGCGAGCCGTGCGGCGATCTTCGCGATGGGGAAGCCGGTCGCCTTGGAGGCCAGGGCCGAGGACCGGGACACCCGCGGGTTCATCTCGATGACCACCATCCGCCCGGTCTCCGGGTGCACCGCGAACTGGATGTTGCAGCCGCCGGTGTCCACGCCGACCGCGCGGATCACCGCGATGGCGGTGTCGCGCATGTGCTGGTACTCGCGATCGGTGAGGGTCATCGCCGGCGCGACCGTTACCGAGTCGCCGGTGTGCACGCCCATCGGGTCGATGTTCTCGATCGAGCAGACCACGACCACGTTGTCGTGCCGGTCCCGCATCAGCTCGAGCTCGAACTCCTTCCAGCCGAGGATCGACTCCTCAAGCAGCACCTCGGCGACCGGGCTGGCGTCCAGCCCCGCGCCGGCGATGCGCCGCAGGTCGTCCTCCTGGTACGCGATGCCGGAGCCGGACCCGCCGAGCGTGAACGACGGCCTGACCACGAGCGGGTAGCCGAGTTCGGCCGCCGCCCGCTCGCACTCGTCCATGCTGTGGCAGAGGCGGCTGTCCGGCACCTCGGCACCGAGCCCAGTGACGATCTCCTTGAACCGCTTCCTGTCCTCGCCCGCCGTGATCGCCTCGATGTCGGCGCCGATCAGCTCGACCCCGTACCTGGTGAGGGTGCCCGCCTCATGCAGGGCGATGGCCGCGTTCAGCGCGGTCTGGCCACCCAGTGTGGGAAGCACCGCGTCCGGGCGCTCAGCGGCGATCACCTTTTCCAGCACGTCCTGGGTGATCGGCTCCACATAGGTGGCGTCGGCGAACTCGGGATCGGTCATGATCGTCGCCGGGTTGGAGTTGACCAGGCTGACCCTGATGCCCTCCTGGCGGAGCACCCGGCAGGCCTGGGTGCCGGAGTAGTCGAACTCGCAGGCCTGGCCGATGACGATCGGCCCGGACCCGATGACGAGCACCGACCGGATGTCGTCCCGTTTAGGCATCGCGCCCGCCCTCCCTTGGCGCCTGACCCACCGGCACCGCCCGCCCCGCCGGCGCCCCGCTGGCCGGGCGGATTCCATGATCACGGAATATTCCCGTCATATAAGTCCGGGAATATTCCGTGATCATGGTCGTGGGCCGTGTCGGAGTCATCCGGCCCGCTCCATGAGGGCGCAGAACTCGTCGAACAGGCCCGCGGCGTCGTGCGGCCCGGGAGCGGCCTCCGGGTGGTACTGGACGCTGAAGGCCGGGGTGTCCAGCAGCCGGAGACCCTCGACCACGCCGTCGTTGAGGTTGACATGGCTGACCTGAGCCCGGCCGAAGGCAGTCTCGAAGGGCGAGTTCCAGCCATCGTCGCCGGCCGAAACCCAGCCGCTGGCCGATCCACCATCGCTGGCCGAGCCATCGTCGCTGAGCCGAGCATCGCCAGCTGGCCGACCGGCGCGGCCGGCGCCTTCGTGGTCCGGCATGGCGACGGCGAAGCCGTGATTGTGGCTCGTGATGTGCACCCGCCCGGTGTCCAGGTCCTTGACCGGCTGGTTCACGCCACGGTGCCCGAACCGCAGCTTGTAGGTGCCTAGGCCGAGCGCCCGGCCGAGGATCTGGCTGCCCAGGCAGATGCCGAACACCGGGACGCGCTCCGCGAGCACGCCGCGCATGGCCTCGACCGCGTAACCAGCCGCCGCCGGGTCACCCGGCCCGTTGGAGAAGAAGACCCCGTCCGGGCCGGCCGCCAGGATCTCCGCCGCCGTGCTGGTGGCCGGGAGCACCTGAACCTGGCCGCCGCGCCGCGCCATGGAGCGCGGCGTCGCCGTCTTGATGCCAAGGTCAACGGCGACGACCCGGTACCGGACGGTGACTCCGGGCGGCGGGTCCACGGTGTAGGGCGTAGCTGTGGACACTTCGCGGGCCAGGTCCGCGCCGATCATGGACGGGCTGGCGAGTACCCGCCGCAGCACCGAGCCCGGGTCGGCGCCGCCCGTGGCGATCGCCGCCCGCATGGCGCCGCGTTCCCGCAAGTGCCTGGTGAGCGCGCGGGTACCAGTGATCGCGATTCCGGTCACGCCCTGGGCCCGCAGTTCGGAGTCCAGGCTCCGGCGCGACCGCCAGTTCGAGGCGATCCGGGCAGGCTCACGGACCACGTAACCGCTGACCCAGATGCGCCGGGACTCGGGATCATCGTCGTTGACGCCGGTGTTGCCGATGTGCGGCGCGGTCATGGCCACGATCTGGCGGCAGTACGACGGGTCGGTCAGCGTTTCCTGGTACCCGGTCATCCCGGTATTGAAGACCACTTCACCGAACGTCTCTGCGTCAGCGCCGAAGGACGTTCCGTGGAAGGTCGTGCCGTCCTCCAGGACGAGGACCGCCGGTGGTGCCGCCGCCTGGCCGGGGGTACCGGCGCGGGCCGGCATCAGGCCAGCTTCCCGTCGAGCACCGTCGGGCTGCCCCGCAGGAATGTGGCTACCACCTTCCCAGGCAGCACCATGCCCGCGAACGGCGTGTTGCGGCTCCTGGACGCGTGGGCTCGCGGGTCCACGGCCTCACGAGGCCTCGGGTCGTAGAGCGTCAGGTTGGCCGGAGTGCTGGCGGCCAACGGGCCACCGTGGCCGACGAGGCGTCCGATCGCCGCGGGCCGGGCCGACATGCGGTCAGCGACGCCTGCCCAGTCGAGCAGGCCGGTCTCGACCATCGCCTCGTGCACCACCCGCAGCGCCGTCTCAAGGCCTGTCATGCCGAACGCCGCCGTGTTCCACTCGGTCTCCTTGTCCTCCAGCGGGTGCGGGGCGTGATCGGTCGCAACGCAATCGATTGTGCCGTCGGCCAGGCCCTGCCGCAGCGCCGCCACGTCGGCGCGGGTGCGCAGCGGCGGATTCACCTTGTAGACCGGGTCGTAGCTGGCGGCGAGGTCGTCGGTGAGCAGCAGGTGATGGGGGGTCACCTCCGCGGTCACCTGCCATCCCTTGCCCTTCGCCCAGCGGATGATTTCGACGGAGCCTGCCGTGGATACGTGGCACACATGGAGCGAGGACCCGACATGCGCGGCCAGCAGGCAGTCCCGCGCGATGACCGCCTCCTCGGCGACGGCAGGCCAGCCGGTCAGGCCGAGCCGTCCCGACGCTTCCCCCTCGTTCATCTGCGCGCCTTCGGTCAGGCGCGGCTCCTGGGCGTGCTGGGCGATCACTCCGTCGAACGCCTTGACATACTCCAGCGCCCGGCGCATCAGGACCGCGTCCGACACGCAGCGCCCGTCGTCCGAGAACACCCGCACGCGGGCAGCGGAATCAGCCATCGCGCCCAACTCGGCCAGCCGTGTCCCGCCGAGCCCGGCGGTCACCGCGCCGATCGGTTGGACGTCACAGTGGCCTGCCTGGCGGCCGAGGCGCCAGATCTGCTCGACTACGCCCGCAGTGTCGGCGACCGGGTCGGTGTTGGCCATGGCATGCACGGCGGTGAACCCGCCGAGCGCCGCGGCCCTCGTGCCGGTTTCGACGGTTTCGGCGTCTTCCCGGCCCGGCTCGCGCAGGTGGGTGTGCAGGTCCACCAGCCCGGGCAGTGCTATCAGGCCGTTGGCATCCAGCACCTGGGCGCCTGGTTCACCCAGGCCGGGCCCGATCGCCTCGACCATCCCGCCTCGGATCAGGATGTCGGCGGGGTCGCCACCCAGGAGCCGGGCGCCCTTGATTACCCAGTTCCCGCCGCTGCCGCTCATTTCTCCGCCCCTGCGCCGCCAAGGAGCAGGTACAGCACGGCCATCCGAACACTGACGCCGTTGGCGACCTGCTCCACGATCGTCGACCGGGGGGAGTCCGCCACCTCGGCCGCTATCTCCACGCCCCGGTTCATCGGGCCAGGATGCATCACGATGGCGTGCTCGGGCAGTTGCCCCATCCGGGCGACGTCCAGGCCGTACCGCCGGCTGTACTCCCGCACGCTGGGGAAGTACGCGGCGTTCATCCGCTCTTGCTGCACGCGCAGCATCATCACCACGTCACTTTTGGGCAGTGCCGCGTTCAGGTCGTACCCGACGGTGCACGGCCATGTATCGACCGCGATGGGCAGCAGGGTGGGCGGGGCGACCAGCGTCACATCTGCCCCGAGGGTGTGCAGCAGCAGGACGTTGGACCGGGCGACCCGGCTGTGCAGCACGTCGCCCACGATGGTGACGCGGAGCCCGTCCAGCGCGCCGTCGCCAGCCCCAGGCACCCCGCTGCCGACCTCACGCCTGCGGCCGGCTGCCGCGGTCGCGCCGCCTCCCCGGCCGAACCGCCGGCGGATGGTGAACGCGTCGAGCAGTGCCTGCGTTGGGTGCTCGTGGGCACCGTCACCGGCGTTGATGACGCTGCCGCGGACCCAGCTGGCCAGCCGGTGCGGCGTGCCCGAGGCGCCATGGCGGATCACCACCGCGTCCGCGCCCATGGCCTCGAGTGTCTGGGCCGTGTCCTTGAGGCTCTCACCTTTGGCGACGCTTGATCCCTTGACCGAGAAGTTGATCACGTCGGCCGACAGGCGCTTCGCCGCGGCCTCGAACGAGATCCTGGTCCGGGTCGAGTCCTCGTAGAAGAGGTTGACGACCGTGCGGCCGCGGAGGGTGGGCAGCTTCTTGATGGGGCGGTCGGCCATCCGGGCCAGTTCGTCGGCTGTGTCCAGGATCAGCAGAGCGTCGTCCCTGGTCAGGTCCGCAGCCGAGATGAGATGACGTTTCACCTGTCCCCCCCGGCCCTGGCCTGGCTGCGGACCGCCCGCGCCGGCGCAGCCCGGCCGAGGAGCACGGCGTCCTCGCCGTCCACCTCGGTGAGCAGCACCCGGACGACCTCCTGCTGCGAGGTAGGCAGGTTCTTGCCCACGTAGTCGGGCCGGACTGGCAGTTCCCTGTGCCCGCGATCCACTAGGACGGCGAGCTGGACAGCGCGCGGCCGGCCAAGGTCGTTGAGCGCATCGAGCGCGGCACGCACGGTGCGCCCCGAGTACAGCACGTCGTCGACAAGCACCACGATCTTGCCATCGATCCCCTCGGCGGGGACCTCGGTCCGGCCGAGCGCCCTGGCTGGATGCAGCCGGAGGTCGTCGCGGTACATGGTGATGTCCAGCGACCCATGTGGGACCGGGTGCCCCTCGACCTGCTCGATGCGGTCGGCCAGGCGGCTGGCGAGTGGGACGCCGCGGGTGGGGATACCGAGCAGCAGCACGTCATCAGCGCCGTCTGTCCGCTCAAGGATCTCGTGGGCGACCCGGGTCAGCGCTCGCCTGATCTCGGCGGGCTCCAGGACCGTTTTCCGGTCGCCAAGCTCCGGGCTGCCGAACGTACCGTCGCCACCTGCGGGACCGCGCCCGGGGGGATGCGCGGAAGGCATGCCAAGGACCTCCTTTCCCGCCTCACGGGACGGGCCTTAAAGGATTCCGGTCAGCTGCACCGTACCAGCAGGAATCAGCCGGACACCCGCTTCTGCCGCCGGCGGCTGTGATTTCGGCCCGCGGACGGCCGCCGACCGCGGGGACGCGGTTGGCCCGAACGCTGCCTCGGCAGGCCTCCTCGCCGTCATTTATCGGGCCGTCGGACGGGCCCGGGCCTCGGCGTGGATCCGGCACCAAGAGGTGGGAGTAGCCTCCCCGATCCGTAAGCCGGGCATTACGATCCGGTGCGTTGCGTCACCGTCGGGGCGCCACACAGCCAGCGCGGGGCGTACCGCGATGAATGCGTAACAATGCGTGATTCGTGTCACACTGGGATAACCATCTCCAGTGCGGTCAAAGGCGAGGGGTCGTATCCGGGCGCGGAAACGGCCAGAAAGCCAGGCGCCGCAGGGCTTCCCGCGCATCTTCCGAACCTCATCGGCCGAGTTGCACGGGAGCGACGAGACGCGCAAGTTGACCCGCTTTTTGCGATTCGGCTTGACCTGGTCGCGCTTGCGGCCTACCGTCACTGTCCGTAACCACTACTGAAAGCTAACACAGGCCGGGGGGCCGACGATCATGCCATCTGAATACGCCAAGACACTCGGCGCGCGACTGCGCGCCATCCGCACCCAGCAGGGGCTCTCGCTCCATGGGGTCGAGGAGAAGTCCCGCGGCCGCTGGAAGGCCGTCGTTGTCGGCTCCTATGAGCGCGGTGACCGCTCGGTGACCGTGCAGAAGCTAGCCGAACTGGCAGAGTTCTACGGCGTGCCGGTATCCGAGCTGCTGCCCGGCGACGCGACGCCCACCCCCCTTGCGCCGTCCCCGAAGCTCGTGATTGACCTCGAGCGCATGGGACAACTGCCCAAGGACAAAGCTGGGCCACTCGCCCGCTACGTTGCCACCATCCAGAGCCAGCGTGGTGACTACAACGGCAGAGTGCTGTCGATCCGCCAAGAGGACCTGCGCTCGCTTGCGGTTATCTACGACAAGTCCCCCATTGACCTCACCGAGGAACTGATCGGTTGGGGCGTGCTCGACTCCGAGGCACGCGGCGCGGTCGAGACCTTCTGAGCCGAGCGCTGCCCGGACTGGCCTTGGCCGCCAAGCGCCCCCCGGACTGGCTCTGGCCGCCGCCCGGACAGGCCTTAGCCACCGTCGAGCGCCCTCCGGTGTGGCCTTAGCCGCCGCCGAGCGCCCCCGGTGTGGTTTAGCCGCCGCCGGACTGGCGCCAGCCGGCCGGGCGCGCTGCAGAACCGGTGCTAGCCGGCCGATCGCAGCGGGAGCAAGGGCTGGCCTGGAACGCCGAGAGCCTTCTCGGCCAGGGCCAGGAACGTCTCGGCGTCGCGGAGCAGGTCATCGGCCTCGCGGGCCGTGACTGCCCGGGGCAGCCCCGCCTCCGCGGCGGCCCGCTTGCCCGCCCCGGCAGCAAAGAACGCAGCCCACTCCGCAAGCGCGGGCTCCACTCGCGGCAACAACTCCCAGACACTGCGCGGAGCCTTGCGGCGCACAGGCGCCCCTGGCGTTGCCCGGGCCGCCACAACCGCTGCGGCGGCACGCAATGCCGCCAGGTGAGCTCCGACATACCTCGCTCCGGCCCCACCCTCATCGGCGGCGCCCGCAAGACCATGCCTCGCGGATTCAAGCAGGGCTGCCGCCGTCGGGGCGACTCTGCCTGGCGACTGGATTCTGCCCGGCGATTCACCCGGGCGGACCGACAAGACGGTACTCATGGCCTCTCCTTCCGTCGCGGGGCCAGGGCCAGGCGCGACGCTTCCCCACGCCCCGCCTGGCCCACACCCGGCTGCTCGGGGGGATGGGCCGCCCGGCGGCCCCGCTTAGAATTCATTCGAACATAGATTCGTTTCAAAGTCCACTCGTTTGGACCTGAGTTCGAAGCTACTCCGGGGGTCTGACAGAAACGACCGTGCGCCCCCGTCGGGCGCCGCGCCGCACCAGGCTGCGCTGGATTTCCATGATCGCGGGATAGCTGGTCGCCGCCGGCGTCCATCCACCGCGATCATGGAACAGCCTGCGTGGTGCGCTGGAGCGGGAGTGATGGCTCTCGCGTACGCTACCCGCGTGCCCGCTGCACCAGAGTTGCTGAACCTCGGCAAGGCACGCTTCCTCGCGGAACTCGATCCCGTGGTGGCGGTCTACGCAGCAGCCATGCGGCCGCCGCCGCATCAGCTACCGGGCCGTCGGTCGATCATGGAACGGCACGCCAGCCATCCGTCGTTCCACGCTGTCGCTGTGACCGCTGGGGCGGGCCTGCCGGACCGGGACGACCCCCGGGCAGCTGACCCCCAGCGCCGTGGCCCGATCATCGCCTTTGCCTACGGCTTCCACGGTGAAGACGGCCAGTGGTGGCACGATCTGGTGCGGGACGCGCTGGGCGCGGTGGGCGGCCGCCGCTACGCCCTGGCCTGGCTGAGTGACGCGTTCGAGGTCGCCGAGGTGCACGTGCACCCCGACCATCAAGGACGCGGGATCGGCCGGGCCATGGTGCTCACGCTCACCCAGTCGCGGCTGGAACGGACCGCCGTGCTTTCCACCCAGGACTCCGATAGCCCCGCCCGGCGGCTCTACCGGCGGCTGGGCTTCGCCGACCTGCTGACCGGCTTCAGCTTTCCAGGCACCGACCCGCCCTATGTGGTGATGGGTGCCGTGCTGCCGCTCCGCGGGGAGCCGCTCCCGGCATCGGGCCGCGCCCGCCCCTGATCCTCCTGCTGCTGGCCGCGGGCCCGGCGGCCGCGGGCCCGCTCGGCGAGGCCGAGACGCTGGTATATCTCGCGGGTGGCCCGGGAGCCGTTGAGGGTACAGAAGTGCAGTCCCGGTGCGCCGGCCGCGAGTAGCCGCTCGCACATTGCCGCCGCGTATTCCACCCCGATCTCGCGCACAGCGGCCTTGTCCTCCGCGGCCGCCCGCAGCCGCTCGGCCAGGCTGGCCGGGACCCGCGCACCGGACAGCACCACGATGCGCTCGAACGTCCGCATGCTGGTGATCGGCATGATCCCGGGGATGATCGGCACGTCACACCCGGCGGCCGCGACACTGTCACGCAACCGCAGGTAGTCCTCCGGGTAGAAGAACATCTGGGTGATCGCGAAATCCGCGCCGGCGGCGCATTTGCGCACGAAATACGCGGTGTCGGAGTCAAGGTCGGGCGACCTCGGGTGCCCCTCGGGGAACGCGGCCACGCCGACGCAGAAATCGCCGGAAGCCTTGATCAGGCGGACCAGGTCCGCCGCGTAGGCCAGGCCGTCTGGATGTGCCACCCACTCCCCGTTCGGGTCGCCGGGTGGGTCGCCGCGCAGCGCAAGCACGTTGCGCACCCCGACGGCGGCATAGGAGCCGATCAAGTGCCGGAGTTCGGCAACGGAGTGGTTGACCGCGGTGAAATGCCCGACGGGGGTCAGTGTGGTCTCGGCGGCGATGCGGCCGGTCACCCGGATGGTCCGGTCCCGGGTGGAGCCGCCGGCCCCGTAGGTCACCGAGACAAACGTCGGCCGGAGCGGCTCCAGCTGGCGGATCGCCCGCCACAGCTGCCGCTCGTCAGCCTCCGTCTTGGCCGGCATGAACTCGAACGAGAACGACTCGCCACCCGAGGCCAGCAGGTCTCTAATGGCCGGGGCGCGATGCAGCAGGCCGGATGGCATGCCCCAAGGCTATGCGGCCGGGCTGCGGGAGGCGGCTAATGTCGCGACAGTGACCAGCAAACCCGCACTCAGTCACCTCCGCGACCAGGTCGGCCAGGGCATCGACGATTTCTTGCGCCGGCAGCGCCCCGTGCTGCTCGGCGCGAGTGAGGAACTGCTGCCGGGACTGGAGGCACTGAGCAGCCTGCTGGCGGGCGGGAAGCGGCTGCGGCCCGCGTTCTGCTACTGGGGCTGGCGCGGCGCGGGCGGCGCGGACTGCCCGCAGATCCTCGCCGCGGCGGCGGCACTGGAACTGCTGCACGCTGGCGCGCTGGTGCACGACGACGTCATGGACGGCAGCGACACCCGCCGTGGCCAGCCCTCGCTGCACCGCCAGTTCGCGGATCGGCACGCTGCCCGGCGCTGGCACGGCTCCGCGCAGGCGTTCGGCGCATCGGCCGCGATTCTGCTGGGGGATCTCCTGCTGTCCTGGACCGATCAGATGTATCAAGCCAGCGGACTGCCTCCGGAGGCACTGCGGTGCGGCCAGCCGGTGCTGGACTTGATGCGCACCGAAGTCATGGCCGGCCAATACCTGGACCTGCTGGGGCAGGCTGCCGGCGACGGGACAGTGGAGAGCGCGCTGCGCGTGGTCGAGTACAAGACGGCCAAGTACACGATCGAGCGCCCACTGCAACTAGGCGCGGCACTGGCCCACGGCGCGGCACGGGCGGGCGACACGGCACTCCCCCACGATGCAGCACTCCCCTACGACGCAGCACTGGCCCACGACGCGGCACTCCCCTACGACGCAGCACTGGCCCACGGCGGTGCATTCGCCCGCGACGCAGCACTGGCCGGCGGCGGTGCATTCGCCCGCGACGCAGCACTGGCCGGCGACACGACAAGCGCCATCGCGGCCGCATATGCGGCCTACGGCCTGCCGCTCGGCGTGGCATTCCAGCTCCGCGACGACATCCTGGGCCTGTTCGGTGACCCCGCGCAGACCGGGAAGCCGGCCGGTGACGACATACGCGAGGGCAAGCGCACCGTGCTGCTCGCCATCACCGGGGCGCGGGCCAGCGCCGCGCAGGCCACGATCATCGGCCGCCGGCTGGGAGACCCGCAGCTGGACGAGGCCGGGGTGGCCGAGGTCCGTGCGGTGATCACGGGCACAGGCGCGCTGGCCGAATGCGAGCTGATGATCGACCGCCATGTCGCGGAGGCGCTGTCCGCCCTCGACGCGGCGCCCATCGCCGACGAGGCCAAGACCGCTCTCGCCGAACTCGCAGTCACCGCGACGGTTCGCCGCGGCTGACCGGGCCCTGGTTGACCGACTGGGCGACCGGACGCGTCGCGCGGGACGTCACCCAGAAGTCGCGCGGGACAGTCACCCAGAAGTTGTCATCTTCTGGCCATGAACCATCGCACCCGACCGTGCCGCGCAGCCTGGCTAGGTGGCCTGCGGCCGGACTGGCCTGGACTGGCCTGGACTAGCCGGCCTGAGCTGGCGATTAATTCGCAGCACCATGCCGCGGCCGACTGCCAGGATGGCGCGCATGACCGAGGTGCGTACCGTTCATACCGCCGACCTTGACACCGCCACCCTCGAGGCCGCGCGGGCACTGCTCTATGAGGTCTTCGACGACATGGCCGAGGACGACTGGGAGCACGCCCTGGGCGGAGTGCACGCCCTGGTGCAGGAGGGCACTGAGGTCATCGGGCACGCGTCCCTGATCCAGCGGCGCCTGCTGCACGGCGGGCGGGCGCTGCGTACTGGCTACGTCGAGGGCGTCGGGGTCCGCGAGGACCGGCGCGGGCGCGGGCACGGTGCAACCATGATGGATGCCCTGGAGCGGGTGATCCGCGGCGCCTACGACCTGGGCGCGCTTGGCGCCACCGACGAGGCTGCGGGCTTCTACGCATCGCGCGGCTGGAAGCTGTGGCAAGGTCCGACCTCGGCGCTCACACCAACTGGCATCGAGCGCACCGAGGATGCAGATGGCGCCGTTTTCGTCTTTGCGATGACGGTCCCGCTGGACGTGTCCGCCGAGCTCACCTGCGACTGGCGCGACGGCGACGTCTGGTAGATCCGCTGCCGGCGGGGACATGATCACCTACGGTGGCGGCACACTCGTCTCGGCGCTGATCGCCAACGGTCTGCTCGACGAACTCCACCTGTACGTCAACCCGACAGCGATCGGCGCCGGCATGCCCGTGTTCGGGAGAGACGCCCGCCAGCAGCTTCGCCTCGTCACAGCTCAACCGTTCGACTGCCGGATCACAGCGTTGCACTTCGAGCCGAAACGCTCCTGAACACGGAGTGCCGAGCGCTTCCGAAGGACCGAACGAGGTGCCAGCACGGCACCGGGATCGCCGTCGAACTATCGCCGTCGGCGGAGAGCCGCCAGTAACCGGCCGTCAGCGGATAGCGGGAAGGCGTGCGACCAGATCGGCTGTCGCCCGGGCCGGGTCGTCGGCTTCGGTGATGGCCCGGACCACGACGATCCGCCGCGCTCCCGCCTCCAGCACCTCACCGAGGCTGGCCAGGCCGATCCCTCCGATGGCGAACCACGGCCGTGGGGTTCTTATGGTCGCGGCATAACGCAGCAGCGCCAGCCCAGGAGCCGGACGTCCCGGCTTCGTCGGGGTTGGCCAGACCGGGCCGACGCAGAAGTAGTCCACGCCGTCCGCGGCCGCGGCCCCGGACGTCTCGGCCTCGGCGTGGCTGGACAGCCCGATCAGCGGCCCGGGACCGAGGATCTCCCGCGCGACCCCGACCGGCAGATCGTCCTGCCCCAGGTGGAGCACGTCCGCGCCGACCGCGTACGCGACATCCGCGCGGTCGTTGACCGCCAGCAGCACCCCGTGCTTGTCGCACTTGGCGCGGAACACCTCCAGCAAGGCCATCTCCTGCGCGGCCTCCAGGCCCTTCTGCCTGAACTGGACCACGTCCACCCCGGCGCCGAGCACAGCGTCAAGGAAGTCGGGCAGGTCGCCGTTGCGCTCCCGGGCGTCGGTGCACAGGTAGAGCCGCGCCGTGGCCAGCCGGTCCCGCAGGTCAGCGGGCACGCAGCCCGCCAGCATTGGGCCTGCCGGCACGCCACCGGGCGCGACGCCACCCCGGCGCATTCGGTCGGCGCGCATTCAGCCTGCCAGCGCGCAGCCCGCCAGCGCGCAGCCCGCCAGTGCGCAGCCTGCAGGCACGCAGGGCACAGGCGCCTGGGCCACCGGGCGGCGGGCGGGCGGCGGGCCGCCGCACGCGGAGGTCAGAACGCAAGCGCCTGCGCCCGCCGGTTCACTTCGGTGCGGCGATGCTGCGTCATGGCCTCGATCGGCGTGCCCGGGAGCGTTTCGTCGGCCGTGAAGAGCCAGCGCAACGCCTCCGGGTCGTCGAACCCGCAGTCGAACAGCAGCGTGAGCGTGCCGTGCAGCCCCTTGAGAACCTGACCGTCAGCCAGGAACGCGCCGGGAATAGACAGCATGCCGTTGGGGCGCCGCACAGCCAGCAGCTTGCGGTCGCGGAGTAGCTGCCTGACCCGGCCCACAGGGATGCCGAGGCGGCCAGCCACGTCAGTAAGGGTCAACCAGTCGCCGACGAGGGCGTCGGCCGGGGGGTCAATCTGTGCCACGTTCCGAATTTCCCACACCGGGGCCCGGATCAAACCAGGACACGCCTGTCTCGTGAGGTTCCGCCAGTCCGGCACGCCCCGCAAACGCGCCCCCGGGCGGCCCCGAGTCCCCACGACACCAACCCACTCCGGGATCGTTTGCGGTCCGTCGGCATCAGCCGGCCACCGCATCGCGGACCGGCACGCCCGGGTCGGCCAGCCGGCCAGGATCTACCAGGGCACCAGCGCCGATGGCCCGGCGCCCCTGCAGCAGGTCGCGTGGCTGGTTCACGGTCAGCACGGCGACCAGCCGGTCCGCCGCCGTATCTGGCCCGGCCAGCCAGCACGCCGCCCATCGCTGCCCCGCCGGATCACCCCGCCAGATCAGCCGGTCGGCAGCAGTGTGATGGCCGACGTACTGAACCATCCGGCCGAACTGCTCCGACCAGAAGTAGGGCACCGGGTCATAGATCTCGTCCCCGCCGAGCACATTCGCCGCCGCCACCTCCGGCGCGTGCAGCGCCGTGTCCCAGTGCTCGACGCGCAGCCTCCGCCCATAACGAAGCGACCAGAACGCCGCGCAATCCCCCGCCGCGTACACCCCAGGAACGGAGGCACGCAGCCGATCGTCCACCGCGACACCGTTCTCCAGCGCCACCCCGGAGCCGTCCAGCCAGCCGACGGCAGGCCGTACACCCACCGCGGTGACGACCTCGTCGACGGCCAGCCAGCCGCCGCCGGACAGGGCCAGCCCACCCGGCTCGACCGACTCGACCGCCTGGCAGAGCCGCAGGTCCACCCCGGCCTCGGCGTACCACGGGACCGTCGTGGCGCCCGCCTCGGCGCCGAGAGCCCCCGCCACTGGGGTCGGCCCCGCTTCCACGACTGTGACCTGGCAGCCCTTCAAAGCGGCGGCCGTCGCCAGTTCCGCGCCGATCCAGCCCGCGCCCACGATGGCCAGCCGCAATCCGGGACACAGCACCGAACGCAGCTCCAGGGCGTCGTCGAGGCTGCGCAGCACGCGCTGCGCCCCGGTGCCCGGCATCCGGACCGGCGCCGCCCCGGTCGCCACGACCAGGCGGTCGAAGCGGTGCTCGCCCTGGTCGGTGCGAAGCACGCCGCCGCCACCCGACCCACCCAGACCGGCCGACCCACCCAGACCGGCCGACCCACCCAGACCGGCCAAGCCGATCGCGGACTCCCCCAGCCGGAGTTCCAGGCCAAGCGCCGCGGCGTCCGCGTCCAGCGACGTGTCATCGAGCGCGCCCATCATCAGCTTCTTGGACAGCGGGGGCCGGTCGTACGGAGGCCGGGGCTCCGCGCCGACCATGGTGACCGAGCCCTGGTACCCGCGGGCACGGAGTTCCTGCACGGTGCGGAGCCCCGCCAGCCCGCCGCCCGCGATCACTACCCGCTCGATGCGCACGAGCACATAGGCTAGGGGCTACGCGCGGGAGTCCGGTGCGGACCGGACTGAGAGGGCGGCTAGGGAGCCACCGACCGCAGGAACCTGATCCGGATCATGCCGGCGAAGGGAGCGCTCGATGACTTCAGCGGTGATCATCGGCGGCGGCGTAATCGGGCTGAGTGTGGCTTGGCGGGCCGCGCAGCGCGGAATCAGCGTCACACTCGCTGATCCCGCGCCCGGCCGGGGTGCGTCCTACGCGGCCGCCGGCATGCTCACCCCCGCCGCGGAGGCCGCCTACGCGGAGAAAGACCTGTTCACGTTCGGCCTGGAGTCGCTGCGGCGATACCCGGGGTTCGTGGCCGAGCTGACCGCCCGTACCGGCGAGCAGACGGGATTCCGCCAGACCGGGACCCTGCAGGTCGGCTACGACGCCGATGACCTTGCTGTCCTGCACGAGGCGCAGGCTCTCCAGGAATCGCTGGGGGTTGCCGCCCAGCGGCTGACCTCCCGCGAGTGCCGGGCCGCGGAGCCGATGCTCGATCCCTCGGTCCGCGGCGGGCTGCTCACCACGAGCGACGGCTCGATCGACCCGCGGCTGCTGACCACGGCGCTGCAGGCCGCGGCCCGGCAGGCCGGCGTGACGATGCTCCCCAAGCAGGTCACCGAGGTAGAGGTCACGAGCGGCCCCGGCCCGGGCCCGGGTCGCGCCCAGGGAGTCCGGCTGGCCGACGGCACCAGGATCACCGCCGACCACGTGGTGCTCGCGGCCGGCTGGCAGTCCGGGCAGCTACGCGGGCTGCCGCCCGGTTCGCTGCCCCCGATCCGGCCGGTCAAGGGCCAGATCCTCCGGCTGCGGGCGAGCGGCGGCGCGGCCCTGCCCGGCCGCTGCGTGCGCGGCATCGTCCGCGGCCGCCCGGTCTACCTGCTGCCACGGGACAGCGGCGAGCTGGTCGTCGGCGCCACCCAGGAGGAACTCGGCGCGGACACGCGGGTGACGGCCGGCGGCATCTGGGAGTTGCTCCGCGACGCCCGCACCCTCGTCCCTGGCATCACCGAACTCGACTTCGCCGAGGCGATCGCCGGCCTGCGCCCGGGAACCCCGGACAATGCGCCGGTCCTCGGCCCAGCGGGACTGCCCGGGGTGGTGCTCGCCACCGGCCACTTCCGCGGCGGGGTCCTGCTCGCCCCGATCACGGCCGAGGTTGTTGCCGAATACCTTGCCACCGAACGAATGCCTGCGGTAGCTGCCGCTTTCGCCATGACGCGGTTCGCGACAGCAGGCCGCACACCGGGAGCAAGCGGCAGGCCGGGAATCGGTGGCAGGCCTGGAGGCGGTGGCAGGCCAGGAGGCGGTGGCAGGCCAGGAGGCGGCGCCCGGCCCGGCACGGAAGGCGGGCGGCCATGAACGTGATCATCAATGGCACGACGCGCCAGGTGGCGGAGGGTATCAGCCTGCGGGATGCCGTGGGCCTGGTCACGGCGGCCGCCGCCGGGATGGCGGCCGCCGTCAATGACGAGGTGGTGCGCCGGGCGGCGTGGGATTCAACCTTGCTCGCCGACGGTGACCAGATTGAGATTCTCACTGCGGTCCAGGGAGGTTGAGCATGGACGACCCGCTCGTCATCGCCGGCGAGACATTCACCTCCCGGCTGATCATGGGCACCGGCGGCGCGCCCAGTCTGGACGTGCTCGGCCGGGCGCTCGACGCGTCCGGAACGGAGCTGACCACCGTGGCGATGCGCCGGGTGGACCCTGCCTCGGGCGGGTCCGTGCTCGACGTGCTCGCCGAACGTGGCATCAAGGTGCTGCCCAACACGGCGGGCTGCCACACCGCGGCCGAGGCGGTGCGCACCGCGCGGCTGGCCCGCGAGGCGCTCGGCACAGCCTGGGTGAAGCTGGAGGTCATCGCGGACGAGCACACCCTGCTGCCCGATGCCGTGGAACTGCTGGACGCGGCGGACACGCTCGTCGCGGACGGGTTCACCGTGCTCCCCTACACCAACGACGACCCGGTGCTGGCGCGGCGGCTTGAGGCGGCCGGGTGCGCCGCCGTCATGCCGCTCGGCTCTCCGATCGGGTCCGGGCTCGGCATCAGGAACCCGCACAACATCGAGCTGATCGTCGAGGACGCAGGCGTGCCGGTGGTGCTGGACGCAGGCATCGGCACGGCGAGCGACGCGACGTTCGCGATGGAGCTTGGCTGCGACGCTGTGCTCCTGGCCACATCGGTGACCAGGGCGCATGACCCGGAACTCATGGCCAGCGCGATGCGCGCGGCGGTCACCGCTGGCCGCCTCGCCCGGCTGGCCGGCCGGGTACCGCGGCGGCGGTTCGCACGTGCCTCGTCACCCCCGGTGGCCGAGTGACAACGTAAGCGCGTTCCGAGGTTCACAAACGCCTGTCACCCTTAGAATCAACTCGATGGACACGACCCTCGCCCGCCCGCCGGTCGGCCAACTGCTCGATGGCCGCTACCGGGTCGAGTCCCACATTGCCCGCGGCGGAATGGCAACGGTCTACCTCGGGACCGACACCAGGCTGGACCGGACGGTCGCTCTCAAGATCATGCACGCGGAACTGGCCAATGACGAAGACTTCGTCCGCCGGTTCGTCGGCGAGGCACGGTCGGTCGCGCGGCTGTCCCACCCGAACGTCGTCGCGGTCTATGACCAGGGCGCCGACGGCCGGACTCTCTACCTGGCCATGGAGTACGTGCCCGGCCAGACCCTGCGCGACCTGCTGAACGAGCGCGGCTACCTCAGCCCCCGGGCGGCGCTCAACATCATGGACGGCGTGCTGGCCGGACTCGCCGCCGCGCACGACGCCGGACTCGCCCACCGCGACGTCAAGCCCGAGAACGTGCTGCTCAGCGATTCGCATTCGGTCAAGGTCGCGGATTTCGGCCTGGCCCGGCTGCTCGCCGGCGCCAGCCACACCAAGACCGGAATGATCATCGGGACGGCCGCCTACCTGGCGCCGGAGCAGGTCGCCGGCGGCACGGCGGACGCGCGCACAGACGTCTACGCGTCCGGGATCATGCTGTTCGAACTGCTCACGGGCGTGCAGCCACACACCGGCGAGTCGCCGCTCGCGGTGGCCTACCAGCACGTCAACGCGGTGGTGCCGGCCCCCTCGGGCGTGGTTCCGGGCCTGCCGACCGCGCTCGACACGCTGGTGGCCCTGGCCACCAGCAGGAATCCCGACCTGCGGCCCGCCGACGCCGGGCAGTTCCTGCAAGCTGTGACCGAGGTCCGGCAAGGCCTGCCCATCGCCGAGCCCCCCGGTGCGCCGGAGGGCGGCCCCGCCGCCCGGCTCCCCGCTGCTGGTGGCATGCTGCCGGCCGCCCCGGCAGCGCTCCCGGCCGCCCCGGCAGCGCTTCCTGCCTCCTGGCCCACGGCGGTCACGCCGCCGGACCACCGGAGCGGTGACCTGCTTCCGCGTGGAGACCAGCCAGCCCTGCAGTCGTACTGGGCGCCCGGCGACACCTTCGCGCCCGCCGCGGCGGGCCAGCAGATACCGGACTCGCGCCAGCCAAGCAACCACACGCTGGTCGTCTCCAGCGTCGGCCCCACGGCCTATGACGGCGGGCGGCCCCGTTTTCCCGGTCCCAGGGAGCCCGGGCTGCAGCGCTGGCTGTTCAGCCGCAAGCTCGCCTACCTGGCTGCGGGGGTGCTGGCCCTCGTTCTCCTCGGCACCGTGGTGTGGTGGCAGGCCGTGGGCAAGTACACCAAGGTCCCCGAGCTCGGCGGGCTGGTAGCGGCCACCGCGAGCACCGAGTTGCGCAACGAGGGCTTCCAGGTCAAGGCCGGCACAGCGGTCTTCGACAACGGAGTGCCCAAGGGCGACGTGGTCGGCACGGTCCCCGCGATGGGATCGCGGGTGACCAAGGGCGCCACGGTAGCGCTCATCGTGTCCAGCGGCCCGCACATGATCTCGGTCCCGCAGGTGACCGGGGGCACGCTCGCCGCCGCTCAGACCGCGCTCAAGCATGCCGGGCTGGTGCCGGGCCCGGTCAGCAACGAGACTTCCGCGACGATCCAGGCCGGAATCGTGATCAGCACGAACCCGGCCGCCGGCACCTCCTGGCCGCAGCCCAAGCCGGTCGCGATCGCGGTGAGCGCGGGGCCGCCGGTGCCCAGCTTCGTCGGCCAGCAGAAATCGGTCGCCGAGCAGTGGGCGCAGCAAAACGGCGTCTCACTGAACGAGGTGCCGGACACCAAGAGCACCCAGCCGCAGAACACGGTCACCCAGCAGTCCCCGGCCCCCGGAGGCCCCTTCACCCACGGCCAGGTGATCACCATCGACGTCTCGAACGGGCCGCAGCAGGTCGGCGTGCCCAGCGTGAATGGGATGTCGGTGGACCAAGCCACGCAGACCCTGAAGCAACTTGGCTTCCAGGTCAACGTCATTAAGGTCGGTCCGCTCCCAAACGTCTTCAACTACACCCCGACCGGCGCGGCGCCGCAGGGAAGCACCATCACCCTGTGGGTCGGCCTCTGATCCATCCGCACGTGCCAGGTCTGATCCGCACCTGCGCAGTCCGATCAGGTCTGATCCGGCCTGCCCCAATCGGAATGTGCCCCAGGTCATACGTGCCCAGCGTCATACGCCGCCAGGCCGGGCTGAGATCGCCCCCGGCAGAAGACGTTAGCGTGCACCCTCCGCCGCGAGGTCGGGCCGAGAGTCCGGCGGGAGACGTTAAGCGCGCGGCCTCGGGTCGCAGCCTCGGTCAGCTAGCGAACACCTGCTGGGGTCAGCTGGCGGACACCTGCTCCGCCTGCTCCGGTACCGGCTGCCGGCTGGGCTGACGCCGGCGCGGGCTCGGCACCCGCAATCGCGGACCGCCGTCCGCGCCGTGGCGGGTGGTCAGCACGAGCGCGAGCGCCATACACGCCAGCGGGACGGCCGGCAGCGCGTACCGGTAGTTGAAGGTGTGCTCAGCGCTCGGCAGGATGATCATCACGGCCGCCGAAGCCCACAGCAGCATGGCCGCCCCCGACCGTCGCCGCGGCATGAGGATACCGATGAACCCGCCCGCGAGCACCAGCGCGAACACGAGGCCAGGAAAGTACAGCCTGCTCTGGTAGCCATGGATGAAGTAGGCATACGGCTGATGAACCGGCGTACCGTTTACGGACGTGAGCGGCGTCCCGTGCCCGAGGTATTCGCGCAACGCGGTGACCTGGTAGTTGAAATTCACGATCGTCGGGGGGAGCATCTTGCCGGCAAAGATCAGCGAATGGTCGGTGTCGAGGAACGTCAGCGCGACGTCTTCACTGGCGGCGAGCGCGTACTCCTGTGGCTGGGCCGCGATCGCCCGGAGCGCGAAGCTCATCGCCCGGGTGTTCTTGGCCGGAGTGAACGCGTAGGCGTCCGGCACCAGATACTTCGCGGGCGGCTGCCACAGCCACGACCTGCGGTTCCACAGGTAAATTTCCGGCGTCGGCTGGGCCAGCAGCCTCGAATAGGCGTTGGACTTGTGCGGCCTTACTTTCAGGTGGGCCGGCTGCCGATTCGGGCATAGCGCCTGGAGGTTGGCCGGGGGGTTGATGGTGGCGCAGTTCGCGAAGGTCATCGTCCGCGACCACAGGAACAGCCCTTCGCTGGTGGTCAGGTTGACGGTGCCGTAGAAGGTGGAAAACCACAGCGCGTACCCGGCCAGCGGCAATGCGCCCGCGGCCAGGGCGGCGCCCGCCCGGCGCCAGCCGGCGTGCTGGATCACCAGGTACCCCGCCACCAGCACGAAGAGCGGCAGGGTGATGGGGCGCACCAGGCCGGCGATGCCCATCAGCAGCCCGGACACGGCGGACCGGGTGACCGAAGGCGGCCGCCAGACCGACGGCGGCTGCCGGATGATCAGCACCACGAGCGCGGCCAGCATGAGCAGCGTCGCCAGCGTGTCCGACATGATGGAATGCTCGAGGTTGAGCTCACGCGGGTCGAACAGCACCGGTGCGGCCGCGAGCGTCGCTCCCCAGCCGGGCACGCCGCGATTGATCAGCAACGCGTACACCATGACCGCGATGGCGAGCCCCATCAGGTGCTGCAGGCCCGCGGTCAGCGCGAGCGAGTCAAACGGCCGCATCAGCGCGAGGAAGAACGCGTAACCGTTCGGGCGCACCGGGTCGGGCGTGAAATGGACGGCGTCCCACATGTAGTCGTAGCTGTCCTGCCTGACCAGGATGGCCGGCCGGTAGGCCGCCATGGTGATCAGCCGGAGCACCAGCCCTATCCCCAGGGTCCAGCAGAACACCCGGTGGCGGCTGACCAGACCGGGCAGGGTGGCCAGCCACAGCCGGCCGCGGATCACTGCCACTCGTGCCTGCGCCCGCAGCCGTGCTGGCCAGGCAGGCCGCCCTGCGGCAGCCGGAGACCCGCCCGCGTCCGTCTCGCCCACGGTCAACCTAATCTCCTCGCGGTGGCGGCGTGTCGCTCCCCCGTCACGTTCTCGCCGCCGCTGGCAGGATCGGCGCGTCCCGGCCCGTGCCCGACCCGGCCGGCGGAGCACCTGACTTCTGCTCGTGATACTCGGCCTCCACGTTCACGGCCCAGATGTCGTGCGCAGTGCCCTCCGCGATGTTCTCCACGGTCAGCATCGCGGTGAGCATGGAGTGATCCTGGTTGTTGTAGCGATGCATGCCGTTACGGCCGACCGGATGGACATTCGGCCAGTCGGCGTCGAGGAACTTGCGGATGACCTCGACATTGGCCGCGTACTCGGTGTCGTAGACGGGGTAGGCCTTGGGCATCCGGACGACGTACCCGTTCTGCACGGCACCGCGGGCGGCCAGCCCGAGCAACTCGATCTCTGCGGTTCCGAGCGCGATCAGGTCCTCGTCGGAGGAGTCCCACATCTCGTCGCCCTCATGCACGAAGAACTCCAGCCCCAGGCAGGTCCGGCCATCCTGGACCAGGTAAGGCGACCAGGAACCGAAGTTCTGCACCCGGCCGACCTTCACCTCCGGGGAGTGAATGTAGATCCAGTTGTCGGGGAAGGAGAACTTCTGGTCCACCACGAGCGCGACGGTGAGGAAGTCCCGGTAGCACAGCCCGTCCGCAGCTGCTTTCACCTCTTCGGGCACGTCCGGGCCGAGCGCGTTGATGAGGTGGGCGAGCGGCATCGATGAGATCAGGTCGCTGCACTTGATCTCGCGGCGCAGGCCAGCAGCGCCGACCGCCGTAACGATGAGCTGGCCGCCGGCGGCCGCCCGTATCTGCTCGACCGACGTGGACATGCGGACCTCCGCACCGGCCTCGACCACCTTCGTCGTGCAGACCTCCCACATCATGCCCGGGCCGTACTTGGGGTAGCGGAACTCCTCGATCAGGCTGGTGACCTCGGTCTGCCCGCGCCGGGGACTGAGTGCGTTGAAGATCGCCTTACCGAGCGACAGGTTCTTGATCCGCTGCGCCGCCCAGTCCGCCTGGATCTGGTCGGCCGGGATGCCCCACAGCTTCTCGGTGTAGCTCTTGAAGAACATCCGGTAGAGGCGCCACCCGAAGCGGGCTGACGTCCATCCTTCGAAATTGGACTGGTCCGCCGGAGGACGCAGGCGGGCCCACAGATAGGAGAGGACGCAGAGGATCGCCTCACGGATGCCCAGGTTACGCAGCGCGTTCATGGCCCGGAGCGGGTAGTCGAAGAACTTGCCATCGTAGAAGATCCGCGACATCCGGGGCCGGAGCAGGAAGTCCTCCTCGCCGAGGATCTCCCACCAGAACTGCTCGACCCGCGACACCTTCGTGAAGAAACGATGCCCGCCGATGTCGAACCGCCACCCGTCGCGTTCTACGGTCCGGCTGATGCCACCCACCACGTCATCCGCCTCAAGCACGACGCAGCCCAGGCCGCGGCGAGTGAGTTCGTACGCCGCCGTCAGGCCTGCCGGCCCGGCACCAACGACTACACAACGTGTCTGGTCTTCCTCAGGCACCACTGGCGCCACGTTCGCTCCCTCACGTTTGCCAGGACCGGGGGGGTGTGATGATCATGCGACCCAACGGGAGAGGACCCCTCCCGCGGCTACGGACATCGTAGGCTCTGCGTGTAATTAACGCCGAAACTGCCTTGGACGTTTACCCTCTATTCACTACTTTTCCTCCCTATGGTCCTTCTTTTACCTTTCCGCTCCGACGTACTCTACTGGCCAGACTGGCCACAGCGGTTCACCTTGTACCAGTTCGGCCCATCGCGGCCTAGTCGACTACCGAGGGTGGCCAAGGCATTGCTGAGAGCGTCCGGCGGCCACCCGGCGAGACACGCCTGAGGCGTGTCCCGTGGATCTTGGCCGTCGCGAGCGGCCGTCCGGAGGGATGGACGCCGCAGCGCCCGGGTGCCGGCGGCGCCGGGATCATCAGCTCAGGGTTAAGGCGTTTCCCGTCCGCTCCTGATCGGCAATCCGCGCATTCACACCATGGCGAAATCTGGCCTGCCATTACGTGAGTCACCCGGCGCGGGCGGGCTGCATTCAGCAATTCGTGGCGGCTATGCCGTCCCATGTGATACGCGAGATAGTGAATTTCGTCACTCAATGGAGATCGCCACCATAAGGCGGCGTGACGGCCAGTCGGGCCCGGCCCATGCCCGCGCGTCCCCCCGCCACCGGGCATGCGCTAGGCTCCAAGTCGTGCAGCACGCATTCTGGTTTTGGTATGGCTACCGGCCCGGCATCCGGACGGTCGCCAGCAAGACTGTGTGCTGACGCAACCGACCTCAAGGAAGCCCCGGGCCCCCTGGCCCGGGGCTTCCTTACATTTACAGGGACGACACAGGAGGAAACCATGGTCGTGGTGATGGCGCCAGAGGCCACCCAGGCAGACGTGGACGCGATCGTTGACGTGGTGCGCGCCTCGGGCGGGGAGGCCTTCGTGAGCCGCGGCATCTCGCGCACCATTGTCGGGCTGGTCGGCGATGTCGAGCAGTTCGGCTCGCTCAACCTGCGCAGCAGGAGCGGCGTCGCCGATGTGGTGCGGATCTCCGTCCCGTACAAGCTGATCAGCCGGGAGCACCACCCGGACAGATCGGTCGTCAGGGTCGGCGGAGTGCCGATCGGGCCCGACACGCTCACCGTGATCGCGGGCCCGTGCGCCGTCGAGACACCGGAGCAGACGCTGACCGCCGCCCGGATGGCCAAGGCGGCGGGGGCGTCGATTCTGCGCGGCGGCGCCTTCAAGCCGCGCACCTCGCCCTACGCCTTCCAGGGGCTCGGCGAGGCCGGCCTCAAGATCCTCGCTGACGTGCGGGCCGAGACCGGGCTCCCGGTTGTCACCGAGGTGATCGACCCGGCCAGCGTGGACCTCGTCGCCTCCTACGCCGACATGCTGCAGGTCGGTACCCGGAACATGCAGAACTTCGCGCTGCTGCAGGCGGTGGGGGGCGCGTCCAAGCCGGTGCTGCTCAAGCGCGGCTTCAACGCCACCATCGAGGAATGGCTGATGGCCGCCGAGTACATCGCCCAGCGCGGCAACCTCGACATCGTGCTCTGCGAGCGCGGCATCCGCACCTTCGAGACCGCCACCCGCAACACCCTCGACATCAGCGCGGTCCCCGTGGCGCAGCGACTCTCGCACCTGCCGGTCATCGTGGACCCGTCACACTCAGGCGGCCGGCGCGACCTGGTCCTGCCGCTTACCCGCGCGGCGATCGCGGTGGGCGCCGACGGCGTCATCGTGGATGTCCACCCCGAGCCCAAGATGGCGCTGTGCGACGGCGATCAGGCGCTGCTCGACTCCGACATCCGCGAACTGGCCAGCGTGGCGGCGAACCTGTCGCCCCTCATGGGCCGCACACTCACCCCGGCCCTGAGGAAGCCGGCCATACCGGCCCAGGCGGCGCCGGCAACCGTCGTAGGCTGACGGGCTATGGCCGCCTGAACTTGGGGAGTCGCGGGTGGCTCGCCTTGCCGGCCGACCCGGAGGGGAGTGCCGGCGGTTGGGTGAGTCACCCGCGACGGTTCGTTAGGCAGGAAAAAGGTCAGGGATGATCCGGCCGGTACTCCTGCGCTACCGCGGCCAGTTCCTCGGCCAGGTCCCCGGCGTCGAGCCGCGCCTCAATCCGGTGCAGGTCGTCAATGCGCGCCCGGGTCTCCACCTGGCGCGGGGTCAGTAGCGTGCAGCAGTCCTCGTCGGGCAGTTCGGACAGGGCGAGGGTGCGGATGCGGCGGGCCTCCGCCATGATCTCGACCTTGTCCCAGCCGATCAGCGGGCGCAGGATGGGCAGCGCCACGGCCTCGTCGAGAGCGGTGATGTTGGTCAGCGTCTGGCTGCTCACCTGCCCAAGAGAGTCCCCGGTGATCAGCGCCGCGCCGCCGAGGCGGCGGGCCAGCACCTCACCGGTCTTGAGCATGAGCCGGCGCTGGGCGACGATCTGCAGCCGGCTGGCGCCGGACGAAGCCAGCCGCTGCTGCGTTTTCCCGAACGCCACCACGAACAGCCGCGACCCGCACTGGAACCTGTCCAGCTGGTGCATCAGTCCATACGCCTTGTACACGGACTCCGGCCCGGTCAGCGGCATGCCGGAGAAATGCAGGAAGTCACAGCGCAGGCCGCGGCGCATCATCCGGTACGCGGCCACCGGCGAGTCGATCCCGCCGGACATGAGGACCAGGGCGCGGCCGCTCATGCCGACCGGCAGCCCGCCCTGGCCGGACATGCCATCGGTGTAGACGAAGATCTCTTGCTGGTCCACCTCAACGAAAATCGTTGTGTCCGGGTGCTTGAGCCGCACCGGGTAGCCGTAGGCCTGCTGCACGCGGGTGCCGATCATCACGGCCAGCTCAGAGGAGGTCATCCGGAAGCGCTTGTCGCGACGGTGCGCGCGCACGGCGAACGACCCCTGCTTCCCGGCGACCAGCGCGACCGCGACGGCCGTGGCCGCCTCGGGGTCTTTGGCTACCCTGACGGCACGGCACACCCGGGCGATGCCCATCACATCCCCGACGCGTTCGGCAATTGTGTCGGCCGCGGCCTCCGCGGCCGGACCGCGCGCAGCGCCGTTCCCGGAGGTGCCATCGGCGACCCGCAGCACGATGACCCCGTCGCGCTGCCAGAGCCTGACCCCGACGCCGGTCTGCTTCAGGGCGCGGCGGATGTTGGCCTGCAGCATCCGCTCGAACTGCTGCCGGTTGCCGCCTTTGAGCACGATCTCGCCCAGCTTGAGCAGCACGCATGGCTCACGGAAGGTCCCGGTGGCCGTTGCGGCGTGCTCAGCGCCCGCGGTCAGCGGGGGGGTCGCGGACATCTCCCCAGTTTGCCAGCAAGTTACGGTCCCGCGACCCGGCCGGGGGCAACGGTTTCAGCGTCCCGATGCCTCTCGCTGCTGGATGCGGGCCTTCAACTGGTCCGGGTCATCCGCGCGGACGGGCAGGACGCGGACGGCACCCGGCCCGGCCGCGCTGCGCTCCTCGTGGCGGACGGCCCACCATCGGCCGGTGCCGCTGAGCCAAATCCCCCACCGCCCGCCGAACTCTGCCTCGATGGCCTCCGCGGTGACCGGGCCACCTCTGTGTGTGTTGGTCACGTCTCGTTCCCGTTGCGCGTCCTGGCTTCTGGAGATCAGCGTAGGAGCACTCCGTTACTGTCAGATTTCACAGCGTTAACACCGGGTCAGGAATGGGCGGTGCCGCTGACGAAATGTCCACCCCGGGGGAAACAATCTCGGTGTCGGCTGGCCGGTCCGCCCCACGTCGCTGTCCTTGCTGGCCCCCTGACCTGCGGGAATTGAGCAATCCGACATGTAGCGCGGCCTCGGGGGCTATTCGTCGGGTGCCATCTGTCGATTCAGGGCATCCGCCGTTCGACTACAACTGGAAGCCGGCAGCGGTTGCCGGCGACGAGAGGCGGTGCACGATGAAGTACATGTTCCTGCTGTACGGACCCGACAAGCCCCTTCCAGAGCCGGGCACGCCGGAGTTCACGGAGATGTTCCAGAGCTGGGATGCGGCCACGGGGGCAATGGCCAAGGCCGGCGTCCTGATCGACTGCGCTCCGCTGGAGCCGCCGTCCTCGGCGACCACCCTCCAGGTCCGCGACGGCGAGACCCTGCTGACCGACGGTCCCGCCGCCGAGATCAAGGAACAGTTCGGCGGCTACACCCTGGTCGAGTGCGCCGACCTGGATGAGGCGCTGAAATGGGCGGCCACTTTGCCGACCGCGTTGGACGGATCGATCGAGGTGCGCCCCGTGCTGCAGGTCAGGGCTCCCTCCTGAGCGGCGGCAGCTGGTACGAGGAACTGTTCCGCGCCCACTGGTGGGCGGCGGTCGCCGGCGTCACCCGCCTGGTGGGCGACCTGGAACTGGCTGAGGACGCCGTGCAGGACGCTTGCGCCGCCGCCCTGGCGCAATGGCCGGCCGACGGCGTCCCGGCCCGCCCACGGGCGTGGCTGATCGGCGTGGCCAGGCACAAGGCACTCGACCGGCTGCGCCGGGATGCGCGACGGGCAGACAAGGAAGCCGAAGCCATGCGCGAGGCAGAGACCGGGCCGCCGGCCGGCGAGTGGCGCTCGGACGCCGACGACGAACTCGGCCTCATCTTCACCTGCTGCCACCCGGCCCTCGACCCGGCGGTGCGGGTGTCTTTGACCCTGCGGTCGGTGTGCGGGCTGGGCACCGCGGAGATCGCCGCCGCCTTCCTGGTTCCGGAGCCGACGATGGCGCAGCGCCTGGTGCGGGCCAAGCGGAAGATCCGCCAGGCCGGCATCGCCTTCCGCGTCCCGCCCCCGGCCGACCTGCCCGGGCGCCTCGCCGCAGTGCTTCGCGTCGTCTACCTCGTCTTCACCGAGGGTCACAAGGCCACCACCGGCCAGACGCTCATCCGTGCCGAGCTGTGCGACCAGGCGATCCGGCTGGCACGCGGACTCACCACGCTTCTGCCGGGCGAGCCCGAGGTCACCGGCCTGCTCGCACTGCTGCTGCTCACCGACGCCCGCCGGGAGGCCCGGGTCAGCGCCGGCGGTGACCTCGTGCTCCTGGAGGACCAGGACCGTGCCCGCTGGGACCAGGAAAAGATCGCCGAGGGTGAGGCCCTGGTCGAGCGGGCCCTCCGGCAGGGGCGCCCCGGCGCCTACCAGCTGCACGCCGCCATCGCCGCCTGCCATTCGGGCGCGCCCTCGGCGGCGGCGACGGACTGGCGGGAGATCGCCGCGCTTTACGGTGAGCTCATCCGCTACGAACCGACCCCGGTGGTCGAGGCGAACCGGGCGGTCGCGGTCGCCATGGCCGAGGGCCCCGCGGCCGGCCTGGTAGTCCTCGACGCTGTAGGCAAGGACCCCCAGCTGGCCCGGTGGCCTCAGCTGCACGTCGCCCGGGCGGAACTCCTGCGCCGCCTCGGCCGCACCGACGACGCCGCCGCCGCCTACGGCGCAGCGCTCCAGCTCGAACCCACCGCGCCCGAGCAGGCGTTCATCGGCCGCCGCCTTCGTGAACTCGCCCGGTGACCATGCCAGGCTAGGACGGGTGGCGACGATGGACATCAGGGACGCGACGGAAGCCGACCTGGACTCCATCGCCGAGGTGGCGCTGGCTGTGGGGCAGGACGAGGAGTGGGGAGGCGCCGATCCAGCCTACGCAGCGCACCTGCTGGCCCATGGCCACCTCGTGGTCGCCTGCCGGGACGCCGTGATCACCGGCTACGGCGCGACTCTCCCGATCGGCGAGGGCCGCTCGGCGGTCAGCATGCTCTGCGACCTGTTCGTCGATCCGCAGGCGCATGGCCTTGGCTGTGGGCAGGCGATGCTCGCGGCCCTGTGGCGGGACGAGCCGCGGCGGATGACGTTCAGCAGCCAGCATTCCCATGCGCTGCCGCTCTATACGCGGGCCGGCCTCGATGCGTGGTGGCCGCTGCTCTACCTGGCCGGGGACGTGCGCGCGCTCGCGGCACCGAGCGGCTGGTCGGCTGGGCTGTCCACGCCGGAGCGGGTAGCGGCCCTGGAGCACGGCTGGACCGGAGCGGGGCGGGCCGCCGAGCACCGGGCCTGGGCGGCCCGCCCGGCCGGGCGCTCGGTCGAGGCCCAACGGGACGGCGAGGTGCTGGCCGCGGGAACCGTCGCGGGGGCCGGCCAGGAGTACGGATTGGTCCACATGGCCATCGCACCCCAGGCCAGCGATGACGACGCGCGCGACGCGGTCTTCGCCGTGCTGGCGTCCCTTGACCCGCCCGGTGGCCAGGCCCGGGTCTGCCTGCCCGGACCTCATCCCGCGGTCCGGCCGCTGCTGGTGGCGGGGTGGCGGAACGGCTATATCGACTTGTTCATGGCCACCGACCCCGGCCTGCTCAACCCACGCCGCGCCGTCCCCTCCCCCGCCATGGCCTTAGCCGGCTGGCGGTCTACTGGCGGTCTACTGGCGGTCTACTGGCGGTCTACGGCGGTCTACTGGCGGGCGAGGTTGGGCGCGCCGGCGCGGAGGACGAATTTCTGGATCTTGCCCGTCGCCGTCTTCGGCAGTTCCTCCACGAACGTCACCCCGCGGGGGGCCTTGAAGTGCGCGAGGTGGTCGCGGGCGAAGGCGATGATCTCCTCATCGCTGGCGGTGGCACCCGAGCGCAGCACGACGAACGCGTGCGGTGTCTCACCCCATTTCTCGTCCGGCAGCCCGACGACCGCGGCTTCCTGGACGGCGGGGTGGCGCAGCAGCGTCCCCTCGACCTCCACGGTGGAGATGTTCTCCCCGCCGCTGATGATCACATCCTTGATCCGGTCACGGATCTCCACGTAACCATCGGAGTGGACCACCGCCGCGTCGCCGGTGTGGAGCCAGCCGTCGCCCATCGCGCGCTCGGTCGCCTCCGGATCGTGGTAGTAGCCCTCCATGACGACGTTCCCGCGGACGGTGATCTCACCGAGCGACGCGCCGTCGGCAGGGACCTCGCGGCCGTCCTCGTCCACCACCCGCAGCTCACCGGAGGTGAGCAGCTCCACTCCCTGCCGCGCCTTCACCACCGCCCGGTCCCCGGGCGCCAGGCCCGCGTGCTCAGGCAGCGGCGCGCAGACGGTGATGAACGGCGCCGTCTCGGTCAGCCCGTAGACGTGGGTGACCTCCCAGCCGAACTCGCCCTCCAGCCGCTCGATGGTCGCCGCCGCGGGCGGCGCCCCCGCCGTCACCACCCGCACCCCGGCCGGCACATCGCCGCGCACCTCATCGGGCGCGTTCGCGAGCGAGATCAGCACCGTGGGCGCCGCGCACAGCCGGCGCACGTTCTCCTCGCGGATCAGCGGGAACACCGCCGCCGGGTCGACCTTGCGCAGGCAGATGTGGGTGCCAGCGGCGGCGGTCACGGTCCAGGTGTAGGTCCAGCCGTTGGCATGGAACATCGGTAGCGTCCACAGGTACCGATCACCCACCTCGATCGGCATGTGCAGCAAGGTGCCGATCGTGTTGACCGCCGCGTTCCGGTGCGTGATCATCACGCCCTTCGGCCGCGCGGTGGTCCCGCTGGTGTAGTTGATCGTCAGCAGATCCCGCTCACCGATCACCGGCCGCGCGAACTCCGGCGACGCCGCGGCGACCGCGATCTCGTAGTCCAGCCAGCCGTTCTTGGCGCCGCCGGTCGCCACGAAATGCGCCACTCCGGGCATCTGGTCCCGCACGCTGTCCACCGCGTCCAGGTACTCCCGGTCCACGCAGAGCACGCTGGCGCCCGAATGGTTCACGATGTAGACGAAATCCTCAGGCGTCAGCCGGTAGTTGACCGGTACCAGCACCGCGCCGATCTGGGGTACCGCATAGAACGACTCCAGCTGCGCATGGGTGTTCGGCGCGATCGTGGCCACCCGGTCACCCGGCCCGACACCCAGCCCCTGCAACGCCGACGACCACCGATCACACCGGTCGAAGAACTGCTCGTACGACAAGTGCAGGTAACCATCGACCACCGCTTCCCGCGAACCGTGCAGACGGCGGGTCCGGCGGGCGAACTCCAGCGGCGTGAGGGGTGTTTCCATGACGTGCCTCCAGGTGGTGCGCGGTATCGCCGACCCTCGCCGACTGGCCGTTAGGACGGAACGCTAGTACCGCGGCGGAAATCTCGCGACGACCCGGAGGCGTCAGCCGAGGACGGCGCAGAGGATGCGGTTCTCGCCGCGCTGCCAGATGGTCCCGATCTCGGTGAAACCAGCCGCTCGCAGAGCATCGACGTGCGTCCCAAGCAGCACCGACTCCGAGCCGTGATGATCCTGGCTCAGCCGCCGCCGCTGGCGCTCCGCAGCCGGGCCCGCCAGCGCGGGTTCCGCGGTGGCCGCCTCCCACCAGCCCGTCCAGCTCTCGGAGTGCCCGCCGGGGAAGCGCCGCTGTTCCTCTCGCTCGATCAGCGCCCGGCCGAGCCGGGCCAGTGTCGGCGTCACCGCCTCGTCGTCCTTGAGGTGATCGCCATCGAGCAGCAGGCCGCCGGGCCGCAGGACCTTGGCCAACTCGGCGTACATGGCCCGCAACTCCGGGGCGCGCAGCCAGTGCAACGCGGTGGTGCTCACCGCCGCGTCGGCCACCCGGTCAAGCCCCAGCAAGCCGGCCCATCCCGGGGTGCGCAGGTCAAGGTCCGCGAAGCGCAGCCCACCGCGTCCGCCGTAGCTGGCGCTGCCGAGGGCCAGCAGCAGCGGGTCGGTGTCGATGGCGATGACGGTGGCGTCCGGAATCCGGTCCAGCAGCCGGACGGCCAGCGAGCCGGGCCCGCAGCCGAGGTCGAGCACGAGCGGGTCGGCACGCCCGGCCCCCGCCTCAACGGCGTCGATGAGCGCGGTGAACCGGTCTTCCCGGTCCGGAAGGTACTCCGTCTGCTGCACGTCCCAGCGATCGATCCAGCCTCGCGCGGTACCGGCGTCCAGGTCGGGCACGCCTGCCTCCTTGTCACTGACGACTATGCTTTCGGCAGTCACAACCTAGAATGCGAGGACGTAACTGGTCAAGTGAACTTCAACAGTCACATGGATGCCGTGGTCGCGATGGCCGTCCGCCTCGTGAACACGCTGACCGCGGGTGAAGCCCGCGGTCAGGGCTACGCCCCGCCGGACGGGCCGGACCTGGCCCGCGCGGCAACCTCCGCGCTCCGGGATGCCAGCCCGCACACCCACGATCTTTCCGAACGAGAAGCCGCCCAGCTAGCCGACTTCGCCGAGGCGTTCCGTGCCGTGTTCGCCGGTGTCGCCTCCGGCGACCTCGACGCGGCCGCTCACCTGGTCAACAGGCTGCTCGCGGTGACAGGAGCACACCCCTGGCTCGACCGCCACGACGGCGAGCCGTGGCACATGCACTTCCAGGGCGCGCAGGATTCGACGGTCACCGGGTGGGCGGCGGGATGCGCCACCGGCCTCGCCGTCGTCCTCGGCAGCGACCTGCACAACCGGCTCGGCGTCTGCACGGCCCCTCACTGCGACCGGGTGTATGTGGACACCTCACGCAACGGGACTCGCCGGTTCTGCTCGACGTCCTGCCAGAACAGGGTCAAGACCGCCGCCTTCAGGTCGAGCTTGGCGAAAATGCTCGTGCTGTGCTTGCCGACCGCCTTCTCCGAGACGAACAGGCGCTCCGCGATCGCGCTGTTGGAACGTCCCTCGGCCATCAGCGCCAGGACCTCGCGCTCGCGGGCGGAGAGCCTGGCGACCGGCGCCAGAACCGCGGCGATCCCGCTGGCCAACATGGCGGAGATCGTCCAGAAATTGGCGCCGAACAGCCCGAACGCCACGATCGCGATCGGCAGCGGGAGAATCCCCCACCCCATGGCCCGGATCCGGCGCGGCCAGGCCTCCGAATGCCCGGCGGGGGCCGCTGACCTTTTCCAGGCGACCACGACACAGGCAACGACGAAGACGATCACGACCAGGTGCATGCCAGGCCCCTTTGCCGGCCGCGCCGGTGACGGCCGCTGGCTCCATCGTGACGCGCCGTCACGGCTCCCCGCCATGGGCCAGCGCCCACCCCCGGGGTAGACCTATGCCCACTCCGGGATCAGCCGAAGAAGATCTCGGCTTCGGCGTAGCGCTCCGGCGGCACGGTCTTCAGCTCGCGGGTCGCGTCCGCCAGCGGCACGCGGACGATGTCCGTGCCGCGCAGCGCCACCATCATGCCGAACGCGCCGTCGTGCACCGCGTCGATGGCGTTCAGGCCGAACCGCGTGGCGAGCACCCGGTCGAACGCCGTGGGGGTGCCGCCGCGCTGGATGTGCCCGAGCACCGTGCAGCGGGCCTCCTTGCCGGTGCGCTTCTCGATCTCGTCGGCGAGCATCTGCCCGACGCCGCCGAGCCGGACGTGCCCGAACGCGTCCAGCCGCTGGTCGGCCAGTTCGACTTCCTCCTCGGCCGGGCGGGCGCCCTCGGCGACCACCACGATCGGCGCGTACCTGGTCTGGAAGCGGTGCTCCACATGGGCGCAGACCTCTTCGATGCTGAACGGCTTTTCCGGGATGAGGATCACGTTGGCCCCGCCGGCCAGCCCGGCGTGCAGCGCGATCCACCCGGCATGCCGCCCCATTACTTCGACGATCAGCGCCCGGTGATGACTCTCCGCGGTCGTGTGCAGCCGGTCGATCGCCTCCATGGCGATGTTGACGGCGGTGTCGAACCCGAAGGTGTAGTCCGTGGCGCCCAGGTCGTTGTCGATGGTCTTGGGCACCCCCACCACCTTCACGTCCTGCTCGTTCAGGCGCGTCGCCGCCCCCAGGGTGTCCTCGCCGCCGATCGCGATCAGCGCGTCCACGCCCAGGCCGGCCAGGTTGTCCTTGATCCGGTCCACGCCGCTGCGCCCGGCGCCGCCCGCGCCATCGGCCAGCGGGTTCGTTCTCGACGAGCCGAGGATCGTCCCGCCCCGGGGCAGGATCCCCCGTACCGCCTGCACGTCGAGGGGGATCGTGTCCCCTTCGAGCGGGCCACGCCAGCCGTCGCGGAACCCCACGAATTCGTACCCGAACTCCTGGGCGCCCCGGCGGACCAGTGCACGAATAACCGCGTTCAGTCCCGGGCAGTCGCCGCCGCCCGTCAGCACTCCGACTCGCATAGGGGCAACATTAGTCCCCATGAGCGTCCTCGCGATCGACGCTGGAACAACCGGCGTAACTGCCCTGATTGTCGCCGCTGACGGCAGCGTAGCGGGCCGTGGGTACCAGGAGTTTCGCCAGTATTACCCCCAGCCGGGCTGGGTGGAGCACCTGCCCGAGGGCATCTGGCAGGCCACCCTCACCGCGTGCGCGCAGGCGCTGGCCAGTGCCGGGGCAGCCGGAAAAACCCAAGGATCCCGAACGAATCCCGCCCCGCCGGTGTCGTGCATAGGCATCACGAATCAGCGGGAAACCGCTGTGGTCTGGGACCGGGAAACCCTGGCCGCGCCCCGGCGCGCGATCGTGTGGCAGGACCGGCGGACCGCCCGGCTCTGTGACCGGCTGCGACAGGCGGGCCATGAGGACCGCATCAGGGAACTGACCGGCCTGCGCCTCGACCCGTACTTCACCGCGACCAAGGTGACCTGGCTCGCCGAGCACGACCATGCCACCTGGCAGGGCATCGCCGACGGCTCGCTGGCCGTCGGCACGGTGGACTCCTACCTGATCGCGCGGCTCACCGGCGGGCAGCGGCATGTCACCGACGCGTCCAACGCCTCGCGCACGATGCTCTTCGACATCGGCGCCGGGCACTGGTCGGCGGAACTCTGTGAGCTGCTGCAAGTCCCGCAGCGGGGGTTGCCAGAGGTGGTCCCCTCCACCGGGGTCGCCGGGCACACCGACCCGGCGGCATTCCTCGGCCTGGCCCTGCCGATCGCCGGCATCGCCGGTGACCAGCAGGCGGCGCTGTTCGGCCAGGCCTGCTTCACGCCGGGCGACACCAAGTGCACGTACGGCACCGGATCGTTCGTGCTAGCCAACACGGGCACGTCGATCGTCAGGTCGGACGCCGGGCTGCTGTCCACGGTGGCGTGGATGGACTCCTCGGGGGACCTGACGTACGCGCTGGAGGGCTCGGTGTTCGTGACCGGGGCGGCGGTGCAGTGGCTGCGCGACGGGCTCGGCCTGCTCGACAACGCGGCTCAGAGCGAGGCGCTGGCCCGCGGCGTACCCGACTCCGGCGGCGTGGTGTTCGTGCCCGCCCTCACCGGGCTGGGCGCTCCCGACTGGGACCCGGACGCCCGCGGGGCGATATTCGGCATCACCCGGGGGACGACCCGCGCGCACCTGGTGCGGGCCACGCTGGAGGCGATCACCTTCGAGGTGCGTGACGTGTTCGACGTGATGACCGGCGGCTGGCGGGAGACCTGCGCGCTGCGGGCCGACGGCGGCGCGAGCACAAACGACCTGCTCATGCAGATGCAGGCCGATCAGCTGCAGATTCCCGTCGAGCGGCCCGCGGTGGCGGAGACCACGGCACTCGGCGCCGCGTTCCTGGCCGGCCTGGCCACTGGGACGTGGTCCTCGCGGGACGAACTCGCCGCCACGTGGCGGCTGGACCGCCGGTTCACGCCGGGAGTGCGGGACGATCCGGGTTACGCACGCTGGCGCCGCGCCGTCAGCCGGGCCCAGGGCTGGGCCCTGGACCCGGCCGACGGCCCGCCAGGCGAACCCGGGTGACGGTCAGGCGACGCCGAGCGCCTTCCCCAGCTTCAGGTAATCCGCGTCGAACTGAGTCAGTTGATGTTCAAGCCCGGTGCTGACGACTGTCTGCTGGTACTGGCTGACGGAGGTCGACGCGGCGAGCTTGGTGAGGTCGTTGCGGGCGGCCGTGGCGTCGGCAATGACCTTGTTCGCGGCTGTCGTCGGGGCTCCGGCCGGCATCGAGATGCCGCGCATCGCCTGGGCGAACGTCCCGAACGCCTGCGCGACCGTCGTGTCCTGCGCGGTCACGCAGGTGAGGGAGCCGTTGCAGGTCGACGTCTTCGACTGGAACGATGTCAGCGCGGTACTCAGCGTCGCGTACGAGCCTTCGACCTTGAGAGCGGCGGTGGCGTTGCTCACCTGCGTCTGCCCGGGCGTATTGGTCGAACCGCTTATCACGCCGAGGACGATTCCGGCGACGATGAACAGCGCGCCCAGGGCGAGGAACACGCCAACCAGCGCCTTGGCCCCGCCCGAGAGCACGAGCCGCCAGGCCTGCGGGTCGCCCAGGGGCCAGCGAGGCGCTCCCCCGTAGCCCGGCTGCGCATAGGACGCCTGGCCATAACCCGGCTGGCCGCCGGCCGGCTGGCCATAACCCGGCTGGGCAAAACCCGGCTGGCCGCCTGCGGGCTGGCCATAACCCGGCTGGCCGCCTGCGGGCTGGCCATAACCCGGCTGGCCGCCTGCGGGCTGGGCAAAACCCGGCTGGCCGCCCGCCGGCTCACCAAACCCCGGCTGGCCATAACCCGGCTGGCCATAACCCGGCTGGCCGCCCGTCGGCTGGCCATAACCCGGCTGGCCGCCCGCCGGCTCACCAAACCCCGGCTGGCCATAACCCGGCTGGCCGGAACTCGGGCTGAACCCGGGGCTTGACGCCGGGCCACCGGTGGCAGGTGCGGCCCATGCCGGAGCGGTTCCATCTGGGCCGGGCTCGTCGCCGAACAGTCCCTTCGGGTATGTGCCGGTCAGCAGCAGCACATACCCGTAGAACCGGGTGAAATACCTGATGACAGTGGCGATCGCCCCGTAGAGCGTCTCGGACATGGTCCCGCTGATCAGCACGATCAGCCAGATGATGAAAATCGCGATCGTGCCCAGCCCGTAGATCAGCGCGATGCTGATCAGCCAGGCCGGGATGGCCAGGATGATCCGGAAGAAGACCGCGAGGCGGTTCAGCCGCCCGGGCCGCACCGCCACATGCACCGGGTAGTCGGTGTCGCCCAACTCGAACGGCGGGTACTCGTCAGTCAGCAGGAACAGGTACGCGTAGACCCTCGTTGACCACCTCAGGTACCCGGCCAAGAAGCCCGCGAGACCGGTTGGCACCCGGCCGGTGAACAGCGCGGCGAACCAGGAGATCACCACCACGACCTCCGTGGCGATCCCGAGCGCGTACAGAACGATGAAGTGCGGGATCGCCAGCACTATCCGCACGAGCACGGTAAGCCGGTTTTGCTTGGCGGGCCCGGCGAACGCGACGAGAACCTCGTCGCCGGTTCTGGGCTCAGCCGGTAGTTCCTGGGGCGCCGGTGGGGGGCCCATCGGGACGTATGTCACCTTTTCCGCTCCTTGGTCGGCCGCAACCTTAGCGTTGGCTGAGTGGCAGGGCGAGATCGTTGGGCAGAAATTGTTGGATTCGAGATCGTCCAGCGCTGGGGGGCCGCCGCTGATCATGGAGGCCGGGCCTGCGAGCCGGATCAGTGGACCCTGGGCAACGAGGACGCCAATGCTGGATGTACAACGGTCCTGGCGCTGTTAACCGAGATGCGGAACGAGACTAGAACGGGGACGGGGGTGGAACGCCGCATGGTGACCCTGGAACTCTCCTGGCCGGGCGCCGCTGTCGCGGCGGCGGGCCTGGCCGGTGCGGCCACGGGCGCCAAGCTCACCCGCCGGCCCCGGCTTGTCGCTGCCTCCGCGTTCGCCCGGGAGAGCGCCGTGGTCCTGGCCCTGTTCGCGCTCTGGCAGCTGGCGGGGAGTTTCGCCACGGCCGGGCCCGATGGTGCGCTGGCGCGGGCGCGCTGGCTCTGGCACCTGGAACGGGTGATCCACTTGCCGAGCGAGGCCATCGTCCAGCGGGCCTTCCTGCCCCATCCGATGGTGGTTCAGGCGCTGAATCTCTATTACGCAGGACTGCACTTCCCGGTTCTCATCGTCTGCCTGCTCTGGCTTTTCATCTGGCATCGCCGGCAGTACCGGCACGTGCGCACCACGCTGGTCATGTTGACCGCGATCTGCCTGGTCGTGCAGTTCCTCCCGGTCGCGCCACCGCGCATGCTCACCGGCGACGGCATGGTCGACACGGCCGTGCAGTACGGGCAGTCGGTCTACGGCTCGGTCGCAGGGTTCAATGCCGACCAGTTGTCGGCCATGCCGTCGGTGCACGTCGCCTGGGCGCTGCTGGTCGCCCTGGTGGTGGTGCAGGTATCGCGGAGCCGCTGGCGCTGGTTCGCGCTGGCCTACCCGGCGGCGACTTTGCTGGCCGTCACCGTCACCGCCAACCACTTCTGGCTGGACGGGATTGCCTCGGCCCTGCTCCTCGTGCTGGTCTTGCTCGTGCAGCGGGCCGGGCGGGCGGCGCGGGCCGGGCTGATGGCCGGCCGCCGGGCCAGCGCCGCGGAGCCCGCCGAGCCTGGACCGTCCTACGTACCCGACCGGCCGCCGGTAGACGCGTGAGTCTTCCGCTCCGCCTTCATCCTGGCCTTGGCCCGCTGGGCGTCCTCGTCCACGTACTCCTGCCCGGAGAGTTCCATGAGCGCGTACATGATCTCGTCGGTCACGGCCCGCAGCACGAAGCGGTCTGACTCCAGGCCGGCGTAGCGGGAGAAATCCAGCGGCTTGCCGAACCGCACCCCCGGGCGGATCCGCAGCCGCGGCCTGACCTTGCCGGGCGGCTGGAACTCGAACGTGCCGACCATCGCGCACGGGATGACCGGTGCGCCTGACTCCAGGGCCAGTCTCGCCACCCCGGTCTTGCCCCGGTACAGCCTGCCGTCCGGGGTCCGGGTGCCCTCCGGGTAGATGCCGAGCAGCTTGCCCTCCGACAGCACGCGCAACCCGGTGCGCAGGGCTCGCTCGCTCGCCAGGCCGCCCGTCCGGTCCACCGGAATGCCGCCCACCCCATTGAAGAAAGCCCTGCTGAGCAGGCCCTTCAGCCCGCGGCCGGTGAAGTACTCCGACTTGGCGAGGAAGGTGACCTTCCGCGGCAGCGGCAGCGGCCCGAAGAAGTGATCGGAGAACGACAGGTGGTTGCCGGCGATGATGGCCGGGCCTTCGCGCGGGACGTTCTCGGTCCCCTCCGCCCACGGCCGGAACACCAGCGTCAGGAAGGGACCCAGTATCGCTTTGAGCACCCAGTAGAACACGCCGCCATCGTCCCATGGGGTAGCACCCGGGGCTACTGAAGTCCGCCCACGTCCGCTACCAGCCGGAATGTCATGACCCGTGGTCCGCCAGGCTCGCCTCAGGATGCCTCCGTCCAGGGTCGATGGCTCCCGGCTTGGCTCCCACCCGCATGCCCCATGGCCTCTCACAACGCTAGCCAGGATGCCCGCCCGGCGGAGAGCGCCCACGAGTTTTGTCGGAACGCTGGCGCCGTCCGACACCCGCTAGGCCTCCCGGACCATCTCGTAGGTGAGGTAGACGAGGCTGTCACCGACGGTCCGGGCGGTGAGGGGGCGAATGGACTTCTTGTCGCTGGTCTCGCCGAAGAGGCGCTCGCCAGCCCCGAGCACGAACGGGTAGACCATCAGCCGCAGCTCGTCAACCAGGTCGTGCTCCATCAGTGTGTGCACGAGCTGACGGCTGGCGTAGACGACGATGTCCCCGTCTAGCTCCTGCTTCAGCTTCGAGACCTCGTTCACCACCTCGCCCTTTAGGACCGTCGAGTTGCTCCACTCGGGATTTACGAGGGTCGAGGACACGACGTACTTGGGCAGACCGTTCAGCCTGTCCGCCCACTCGCCACTGCGTCCTGTCCACCGCGGTCCGAAGTACTCGTCGCTCCGCCGGCCCAGCAGCAGGGCCTCGGCGCCCAGCGCCTCCTCGAACTCGACCTTGGCCCACTCTTCGCGGTCCTTGTCTCCAACCTGGCCGAACCAGCCGCCGTGCCTGAAGCCCTCCTCGCCGGTGGGGTCCTGGACGACTCCGTCGAGCGAGACGTTCTCGCTGATCACGATCTTTCCCATTTCGGTTCTCCTTCGCTGGCGTTGTCAGCTACTACCGATGTAGTCACCGCGACCTCGGGAAACTGGGCGCCCGCCAACCGCCCAGTTCGCCGCTCGACCGGTGTCTATACAAGATGGAAGTGCGACAAGGTGCGGGAAGAAGGTGACGCGACGGTGCGGGTGATGACAGCCGACCTGATCTCAAGGGCGCGGGCCGGGGACGGCGACGCGTTCCGAGAGCTGACCGAGCCGTACCGCCGGGAGCTACAGGTGCACTGCTACCGGATGCTCGGATCCTTCCAGGATGCCGAGGACGTCCTCCAGGACACGCTGCTGGCCGCCTGGCAAGCCCTCGCCGGGTTCGAGGGACGGGCGTCGCTTCGCACCTGGCTCTACCGGATCGCCACTTACCAGTGCCTCAACGCGCGTCGCTCAGCCAGCAGGCGCCAGGCCAAGGAGTGGGACGTACCCAAGGTTGAACCGCCCGAGCCGACCCGGCTCGGCGAAGTCGTCTGGCTCGAGCCATATCCCGATACTCTTCTCGAGGGCACGATCGACGCACTACCCGGCCCGGAGGCCCGCTACGAGCAGACCGAATCCATCTCCCTGGCCTTCGTAACCGCCCTTCAGGTCCTGCCGCCTCGCCAGCTCGCCGTCCTCATCTTGCGCGACGTCCTCGGATTCCACGCGAACGAGGTGGCCGACATGCTGGACTCGACCGTCGAATCGGTCAACAGCGCCCTCAAACGGGCGCGCGCCAGCCTGCAGCACCGACGGCCCACGACCGCCGACCGCGAACCGGCGCCCGCGTCCGGCTCACCCTCCGAGGATGCGATCGTGGCGAAGTTCGTCCGCGCGTGGGAGTCCGCCGATCTCGACGCGCTGGTGGCCCTCCTGACGGACGACGTCTTTGTCTCGATGCCGCCGATGCCCTTCGAGTACGAGGGCCGAGACGCCGCGGCCCGCTTCTGCGCCAGCATCTTCAGCTCGGGCCGGAGGTTCGACCTCGTGTCGACGCGAGCCAACGGTCAGCCAGCGTTGGGGGCCTACCTGCGCGCCCCTGACGGCATCGGACACGGGGTCGGCCTCTTCGTCCTCACGCTTTCCGGCGACCGGATCTGCGCCATGACCCGCTTCGAGAACACCGTGCTCCCATGGTTCGGGCTGCCGCGATCGCTCCCTAGCCGCTAGCTACCGGGAAACGCCGCAGCGATGGCTGCCCTGCTCATTGCGGCCAGGTCCGGCGGGGTGGACGGGCGCAGTGAGTCGAGTGCCTCGGCCAGCGGGCGAGGTCAGCGCTCGAAGCCTGACACGCGTGCGGGACTACCAGCCGGCGTGCGACGATGCGAGAGCGCAGCCATGGCCGGGCCGGGTAGCGTCAGGTTGGACGGCGTCAGGCCGGGCGGCGTCACGCCGGGGTGCCTCGGGCCGAAAGGACAGCGAGCCGATGCCAGTGATCGCAGGCGCGGAGCCTTACTCCCACGCGGGCGGCAGCACCGGGGTCCTGCTGTGCCACGGGTTCACCGGGAGCCCGCACTCGCTGCGGCCGTGGGCGGAGTACCTCGCCGGGGCCGGCCTGAGCGTGTCCCTGCCCCGGCTGCCCGGACACGGCACGACATGGCAGGAGATGTCGCGCACCCGGTGGGAGGACTGGTACGCCGAGGTGGACCGCGGCTACGAGGAGCTGCGAGGGCGCTCGGGCGAGATCTTCGTGATGGGCCTGTCGATGGGCGGCTGCCTCGCGTTGCGGATGGCCGAACTGCGCGGTACCGGGGTCAGCGGGCTGGTGCTCGTCAACCCGTCGCTGGCCGCCGACAGCAAGCTCTTCATCCTGGCGCCGCTGCTGAAACTGGTCATACCCTCGCTTAAGGGGGTGGGCAGCGACATCAAGAAGGAAGGCGTCCGCGAACTGGCCTACGACCGTGTACCGGTCCGCGCGGCGGCGACGCTGCCAGCGCTATGGCGGCTCACCCAGTCGCGGCTCGGCGAGGTGACGCAGCCGGTCCTCGTCTACCGGAGCGCGGCCGACCACGTGGTCGGCCCCGCCAGCATGCGCGTGCTGCGCGCCGCGCTGCCCGACGACCAGCTCACTGTGCGGGATTGCCCGGACAGCTACCACGTGGCCACCCTTGACAACGATGCCCAGACGATCTTCGCCGGGAGCCTGGCGTTCGTGCGCTCGCACAGCCATGCGGAGAGGGGGTAAGGGTTGGAGGGAAAAAACGTGGCCGGCGGCGCGAGCGGTGAAGAGGCCGCCTGGCGTGAGCTGATCGAGCATTACACCGCGCCCGCACCGGGGGATCAGGAGCAAGCCCCATGGCCAGAACGCGAGAACCTGGGTACTCCCCCGCACAACGGGTCTGAGCCGGACCCGGGCCCCGAGACCGACCCCGCATTGGGTGCCGCGCTGGGTACCGACTTGGCCGACGACACCGATCCCGCGCTCGGCGTCGATATAGGCCCTGATCTGGGTGCCCGCGTCGTCCGCCCGGCCCGGCCGGCGTCGCCGCCCTCCGCAGAGGACGGGGATCATTTCATCCCCCCGACGCCCCCGCCGTTGCCCAGGCTCGACCCGGTGACCAAGGGCGCGTGGGTCGCACTCTTCGGCGGGCCCGGTTACCTGCTCATCGCCGTCATGCTCGGCTGGTACGTGCCGGGCTGGGCGGCGTTCGGCGCGGTTGGCGCGTTCATCGGCGGCTTCGCCACCCTGGTGCTGCGGATGGGCGACCGGCCGCCGCGCGACTCCGGCCCGGACGACGGGGCCGTGCTCTGACCGCCCTGCCTGCGGTGGTCAGTGCCCGCGGGCCAGGTCGGCGGCCCCTACAAGTCCGGCGTCGGCACCCAGCGCGGCGCGCCTGATCTCAGCCGACGGCCGGTGATGCCCGCCGGTGAGCCCCTTCTCGAACGCGGCCCGTGCCGGGTTGAGCAGCAGGTCACCTGCTTCTGACACGCCCCCGCCGATGATGAAGCAGCCGGGGTCCAGGATCGCCGCGAGGTCGGCCAAGCCCTGGCCGAGCCAGCCGCCCACGATATCGAAGCAGCGCAGCGCCCCGGGGTCGCCCTCACTCGCCGCTCGCGTGATCTGCTGCCCGCCGATGCCATCCAGGCTCCCACCGCTCAGCTGGAGGAGGCGCACGGCGCCTCCGGGGGTGCGCCGCGCGAAGTCACGCGCCTCGTACTCCAGGGCGTTGCCGCTCGCGTACTGCTCCCAGCAGCCGCGGTTGCCGCAGCCGCACAGCCGCCCGTCCGGCACCACGCGGTAGTGCCCGGGCTCGCCCGCGAGGCCCCACCGGCCGCGGTACACCTCGCCGCTCAGCACGAGCCCGGCTCCGATGCCAGTGCCTACCGCGATCAGCAGCACGTGCTCCTGGTCACGGGCCGCACCGAACCTGAGCTCGGCCCACGCGCTCGCGTTGGCGTCGTTCTCGACCACCACCGGGAGCCCGACGAGGTCGGCGACCTGCTTGCGCAATGGCTCCTCACGCCAAGCGAGGTGCGGTGCGAACAGCACGCTGCCCCGGTCGTCGTCCACGAAGCCTGCCGCGCCCAGGCCGACCGCTTCCACCTGATGACGGGTCCGCAGCGTGCTAACCACCTCGACGATCACCTGCGCGGTGCGCGCCGGGCTGGCCGCCGGAGTGGGCCGCTTCAGCTTCTCGATGATCCGCCCATGCTCGTCGACGACCCCACCCGCGACTTTCGTGCCGCCAATATCAATGCCGATCGTCAGGCTCATCGGGCGGTCCTCCGGCGGCGGGTGAAACCGCCTCATCCCAGACCCCGCCGTGCGCCCCCGCAGAATCCGCCTCATCCCAGACCTGGCCACGGGCGCCGGGAGAATCCGGCCCATCCCAGGTCCTTGGGCGGGCAGCGGCCATGGCCGACTCGAACACCGACATCGCGTCCTGCACCACCGTGGTGAGCACGTCGCTCGCCGCGGCCACGTGCGACGCCAGGCCGGGACCCGACTCGTTGAGCCGGCGGGCGGCCCGGCACACCGGGCACCAGGCGCACTCTGGCGCGCCCTCGTGTGGCTCCGCGGTAGCGCTTTCCCACACGTCACCGGACCCTGCACCCCGGCCGAACGCGGACCGGAACTGCCCACTCAGTTCGCGGCTCACCCCGCGCGCCCCGGAGCGGACCAGCCAACGCTGGAGGTCGTTGATCAGGTCGGTGCCCGGCTGCCTGGGCTGCTGTGTCACTTCGTGTCCTCTCCACTGCCTTCGGCTCCGCCGCCCTCTACCCGAGCCTTGAGCCCCTTCAGCGCCGTGTCGATGATGATCTTCTCGGCCCTCCGCTTCAGCATGCCTGGCATCGGCATCCGGACGTCCACGGTGAGCTCGTAGGTCACGGTGGTCTGCCCGGCGGCCTCGGCCAGGTAGTAGCCGCCGCTCATTGCTGAAATGACCGTGCCGGGCTCGGCGAGATCCCAGCGGACGGCCGCGTCGCCGTCCCAGTCGTAGCGCAGCACGTAGCTGTCCTTGATCATCCCGGCATCGAGCCGGAACCGTACCTCGGCCGCCCGGCCCGCGTCATCGCGCTTGATCACGTCCGCCGATCGCACCGCCCCCGCCCACTCCGGGTAGGCAGCGAAATCGGAGATAACGTCCATGACTTCCGCCCTCGCCGTGGCGATGGCGATGCTCGACGTAGTCCGGTCCGCCATGCTCGGAGCGTACCGCCACGTCACCTGACGTGCGCCAGCCGCTTTGTCGTCACGTGTTGCCATATCCATATGAACACGATATATCGCAATCGGCCTCCAGCCAACGCAGCGCGCCCGCCGTCCTCACCCCGGCCCGCCCATTCCAGGATCACGCTGGGCCGAGCCGGTCCCGGCCCGGCCCGGCCCGGCCGGCCGGCCTCGCATCATGATCACGGAACATTCGCGGCCGTATGGGCGCGCAGAGGAACAACACGCCGGCTTGACGCCCCAGGCGCCCAGGCCACGGCCCGAATTCGTGAATATGAACAACGCTTTGTTCCAAGGCGGGCCCTATATGACTGGGATGTTCCGTGATCATGGAGCACCGTCACCATTCGAGGGCGTAGGGGGTGCCAGTGGCCCGGAAATGCCCGACATTGATGCACTCGGTGCGCCCGATGCGGACCCGGCGGGCCAGCGGCTGGTGCACGTGACCGAAGAGGGCATACCGCGGCTGGCTGCGGCGGATCTCCTGAAGCAGCGCGTCACTGCCACGCTCCAGCCGCCGGGCGACCGTGTCATACAGCAGCTGGGGCACGGCCGGCGGGATGTGCGTGCACAGGACGTCGACATCCCCGACGGCGGCCAGCTTGGCCGCGTAGTCGTTCTCGTCGATCTCGTAGGGCGTCCGGTAGGCCGAGCGCAGCCCGCCCCCCACGAAGCCGAAGCTCCAGCCACCGAGCTCGACCCGCTCGCCGTCCAGCACGCGGTGCCCTGGCCGCAGGTGCTCCTGCCACATGCGCGGGATGTCGACGTTGCCGTACGTGAGGTAGGCCGGCTCGGGGAGCGCCGCAAAGAGCTCGGCGTACTGCCGGGCAGCGGCCATCTCCAAGTGCCCCGACGGATCGCCACCCAGCTGGTCCCACAGGCGCCTGGACATCTCCCGCGCCTCATCAAAGCGCTTCGCGGTCCGCAGAGCGACAAAACGTCGTGTCGCCTCCGCCCCGAACAGGTCCGCGAAGATGCCCTGGCCGTCATCCGCGTAGTCGATGAACAGCAGCATGTCCCCGAGGCACAGCAGCGCATCCGCCCCGTCAGCGGCGACCCGGAGCGCGTCCGCCCGGCCGTGAACGTCGCTGACCACGTGAACCCGCATCCCCACACATTAGGGTGTCCGCTTAGGGTGTCCACGCGGCCGCACCAGGGCACAGACCCTGACGGGCACGCTGCGTGGCGGCCATTGCTACCTGTTGGTAGCTTGCGCGCGGCGCGCGCGGTACTGTCACCGCAGAACGTGACCGGCAGAACGTAACGGCAGGACGTGACCGGCAGGAGCTGTCATGCGCGAATACAGCACTCCCGCTCTCGTGGAGATCCCCGATTCCGCCAACCTCACCGACGTCGTCTTCGAGCGCGCGGACCACGAGCCGCACACAGTCGTGCTTCGGCGCAAGGCCACGGACGGCCAGGTTTGGCGTGATGTTACGGCCGGGGAGTTCCGCGATGAGGTCAGTGCCCTGGCCAAGGGGCTCATCGCGGCCGGGATCGAGGCCGGCGACCGGGTGGCCCTGATGTCACGGACCCGATACGAATGGACCGTTGCCGACTACGCCATCTGGGCGGCCGGCGCGGTGACCGTGCCGATCTACGAGACCTCCTCCGCCGAGCAGGTCGAATGGATGCTGAGCGACTCTGGCGCCCGGGCGCTGATCCTGGAGACGGCCGCCCATGAGCAAGCGACCGCCGAGGTGCTCAGCAGGCTGCCCGCGGTGGAACGACTGTGGCTGATCGAGGGTGCGGCCGCGGCCACGACCGCCAAGCCGCTGGACGCGCTGCCCGCCGAGGGGAGCGCGGTCAGCGATGAGGATCTGGGGCAGCGCCGGGCGGCGCGGGGCGCCGGCGACCTGGCCACGGTCATCTACACCTCGGGCACGACCGGGCGCCCGAAGGGCTGCGAGCTCACCCACGGCAACCTGCTCGCCGATGTGCGGAACGCCGTCGCGGCTCTGCCGGGCATCTTCCAGGCACCCGGCCGCTCCTCGCTGCTATTCCTGCCGCTGGCCCATTCCTTCGCCCGCATCATCCAGGTCGGCTGCCTGGAATCCGGCACCGTGCTCGGCCATACCCCGGACGTTGCCGGGCTTCTTGACGACCTGGGCTCCTTCCGGCCCGCGTTCATCCTCGCGGTGCCGCGGGTCTTCGAGAAGGTATACAACGGCGCCGAGCATCAGGCTTCCAGCAGCAAGATCAAGAGCCGGATCTTCCGTGCTGCCGCACAGACCGCCATCGCCTGGAGCAAGGCCCAGGGCAGCTCGGGCCAGCCCAGCCCGGGCCGCCGTGACCTGCGGCTCCGGCTGGCTCACGGGCTGTTCGACCGCCTCGTCTACAGCAAGCTTCGTGCGGCGACCGGCGGGCAGGTTCGTTATGCGGTATCGGGTGGTGCGGCACTCGGAGAGCGGCTCGGCCACTTCTTCCGCGGCACCGGCATCACGATCCTCGAAGGGTACGGGCTGACCGAGACCAGCGCCGCGGCCGTGGTGAACCGGCCGGACCGCAACAAGATCGGCACGGTGGGGCTCCCGCTGCCCGGGGTCACCGTCCGCATCGCCGACGACGGCGAGATCCTCATCAAGGGGCCCAACGTCTTCGCCGGCTACCTGCACAACGAGACGGCGACCGCCGAGACATTCCATGACGGCTGGCTGCTCTCGGGCGACATGGGCGAACTGGACGACGAAGGATATCTGCGGGTAACCGGGCGGAAGAAGGAGCTGATCGTCACCGCTGGGGGAAAGAACGTCGCACCCGCCGTCCTCGAGGACCGCCTCCGGGCGCACCCGCTGATCAGCCAGTGCATGGTGGTGGGCGACGGCAAGCCGTACATCGCCTGCCTGGTGACTCTGGATGAGGAGGCGCTCGACGCCTGGAAGGCGCGCCGGCCCAGGCTGGCCAATGCCACCATCGCTGACCTGATCCAGGATCCGGAGCTGATCGCCGAGATCCAGGCAGCGGTGGACGATGCCAACAAAGCGGTGTCGCGGGCCGAATCAATCAGGCGGTTCCGTGTGCTCCCGGTTGACTTCACCGAGCAGGGCGGCCATCTCACGCCGTCACTCAAGGTGCGCAGGAATGTCGTGGCCAAGGACTTCGCCGACGACATCGAGGCACTTTATTCGTAGCCCGGGCGTCGTTGGCTCGTGCCCAGGGCGTCGTTGGCTCGTAGCCCTCGGCGTCGGCGTCGGCGTCGGCGTCAGGCGTCAGGCGTCAGGCGTCGTGGGCGGACTCGGGCGCCAGGATCCGTTCCAGTCGCCGCGCCACCAGGTCCCACCGCCACTCCCGGTCCACCCAGGCCAGGCCCTTCTCCCCCATTGCCCGGGCAGCGGCGGGGTCGGCCAGCAACTGGATGATCCGGCCGGCCACCGCGGCAGCATCGCCGCCGGGCACGACGTAGCCGGTCTCGCCGTCGAGGATGGCGTCCGGCGCGCCGCCCGAATCCCCTCCGACCACCGGGAGCCCGGCCGCAGACGCCTCCAGGTAGACAATGCCGAGGCCCTCGACGTCAAGGCCGCCCCTGCGGGTGCGGCACGGCATCGCGAACACGTCGCCCGCGTCGTAATAGGCCGGGAGTTCCTCCCAGGGCACCGGGCCGGTGAACACGACCGAGCCGGTCACGCCGAGTTGGCTGGCCAGCCGCCGCAGCCGGCTCTCCGCTGGCCCTCCGCCGACCAGAAGCAGTACCGCGCCGCACG
>WNFG01000413.1_pt1 | contig 93351 bp, 76 predicted proteins | sample 5400431 | NCBI WGS metagenome assembly WNFG01 (sample SAMN13153346, study PRJNA577476) | soil metagenome | isolation source: 120 cm saprolite under Douglas fir tree site 2 hole 3 replicate 2 | place: USA:California | collected 2015-04-18
CCCCGAACGGCCCGCGGCGGGCCGGCGCATCGGATGACCGGCGGTGGTTGGTCAGCCTTCGCCTGCCCGCGCTGGCCGCGGCCGCCGGCGGCAGGAAGGCTCGGATGGCCGGCCCGGAAGCCGCCGAGCGGGCCACCGGGGTATGTGGTCGGCGGCATCTCCCCGCTGGGCCAGCGCAAGCGCATGCCAGTGGTGATCGACTCAGCCGCGCTTGGCTTCGCCACCGTCTTCTGCAGCGGCGGCCGACGTGGGCTGGAGATCGAGCTTGCCCCTAGCGACCTGGTCCGGGCGGCGGACGCGGTAGTAGCGGACATCCGCCAGCCGAACCACCCCTGAGAATCGGCGGCGAGCAAGATCAACAGGCCGTCTGCGGGCGGAAATTGCTGCTCCTCCGGCATGTAGCGTCCAGGAAACGGGACAAACGCCTCTTCCCAGGACCCTCTGTTTCATGATCGCGGTTGATTGGTGGTCGCCGGCAGCCAGTAATCCACCGCAATCATGAAGGTGTGCCGGTCAACACGCTGCTCCCGCGACATATGGCGCCGACATTTCGCCATCGTGGCTGGATCCCGGGGTTCGAAATCCGACAAATAGGGCGTTCCTCCTGGCAGTGATCGCGCCGGGTCCGGCTGTGGACGGAAACTGCCGCGGGCTACGGCAGTTTCCGCCCACAGATGCGAGGCGGCGGGTGGCCGCTGAGGGTCAGGAACTGTCTGCCGTTGCCCCGGCGAGAACCGGCGCCGCGCTGGCCGGTTCTGGATCGGCGACGTAATTGCCGGGCTGAGTTTCATCGGTCCCGGCCGGCAGCCGCAATGCCCGGAAAATCAAGGTCAGCACAACGGCGACCGCCAGGTTGATGACGAACGCCGTGACCGCGATGTACACGGTGTGCCCGATCAGCGGCACCGTGTCGGTAGACCCACCGAAATGCGAGCCCGGTGTGCCCGGTGTGGGGACCCGGTAGGCCGCGATCGTGCCGAACACCATGGCCGTGGCCCAGCCGAGGACCAGGGCCCACCGGTGGAACCACCGGGTGTACAGGCCGACCACGATGGCCGGGAAGGTCTGCAAGATCCAGATCCCGCCCAGCAGCTGGAGGTTGATCGAGAACGTCTTGGGCAGGGCGAAAACGAAGGCTAGGGCGCCCGCCTTGATCAGCAGCGAGACGAACTGGGAGACCCGGGTCTGGTTGGCCGGGCTGGCACCGCGGTTGAAGAACTCCATGTAGATGTTGCGGGTGAACAGGTTCGCGGCCGCGATCGACATGATCGCCGCCGGGACGAGGGCGCCGATGACGATCGCCGAGAAGGCGACGCCCACGAACCAGCTCGGGAACATCTGCTGGAACAGGAACGGCACCGACAGCTGGGCGTTCGCACCGTGGGCCTTGACCGCCGCCGGCACGCCCGGCGCGGCGAGCGCCATGTAGCCGAGCAGCGCGACGAGGCCGAGCACCAGCGAGTAGGCGGGCAGGAGCGCCATGTTCCGCCTGATCACGTTGCGCTTCCGGGCGGCGAAGACGCCGGTGATCGCGTGCGGGTACATGAACAGGGCCAGGGCGGAACCCAGGGCCAGCGTGGCGTAGGCCCACTCGCCGGCTGAGGGCAGGATGAGGCTGCCGAACGGCTTGCCCGTCTTGGGGTTGGTCTTGGCCAGGTGCGTGCCAGCGGCGTTGAAGATGTGGTTCCAGCCGCCGAGCCGGATCGGGATGTAGATGACCGCGACGATGATCATCACGTAGACCAGGGTGTCCTTGAAGAACGCGATCAGCGCCGGAGCCCGCAACCCGGATACGAAGGTGTAGCCGGCCAGGATGATGAACGCGATCAGCAGCGGCAGGTCCTTGATGAAGGTATTCGACGACGTGCCGCCTACCCCCATCACCGTGAGCACCGCCTGCATGCCGACCAGCTGGAGCGCGATGTACGGCATGGTGGCGAGGATGCCGGTGAGCGCGACGGCCAGCGCCAGCCCGCGCGAGCCGTACCGGCCGCGCACGAAGTCAGCCGGCGTTATGTAGTTGTGCACCCGGGATACGGACCACAGCCGCGGGGCGAAGACGAACACGATCGGGAAGACCATGATCGTGTAGGACAGCGCGAAGAACCCAGCCGCGCCGGTGGCGTACACCAGCGCTGGCACGGCAATGAAGGTGTACGCGGTGTACAGGTCGCCGCCGAGCACGAACCAGCTGACGAAGGTGCCGAAGCCACGCCCGCCGAGGCCCCACTCGTTCAGGTGCAGCAGGCTCTCGGCCCGGCGCCAGCGGGCGGCCGCGAAGCCGACGACGGTGACGATTACGAACAAGACGACGAGGATGGTGAACGAGACCGCGTTGACGTGAGTCACCGCGCCCCCCCAGCGTCGTCCGGCCGGGTGCCAGGGGCGGCGGCCTGCGGCCCGCCCGCAGCGGAGCTGGCGGATCCGGCGTCGGAGGACCTGACCAGCAGGTAGGCGATCCAGGACAAGATCCCGACGAGGGGCACCCAGAGAAGCTGGTACCAGTAGAAGAAGGGGAAGTCGCCGAGTTTCGGAGTGCTGCGTGCGTAGATCGGCACCACGAGGGTTCCGGCCACCGCGATGACTAACAGGATCGAGACGAAGACCCAGGCTACGAGGTGCCTACGGGGCGAACTTTGGTGCGCCATTGCGTCCTCTCCCACGGGTGACGGCGCGCGCACCTGCCTGGCAACTGCGCGGGCGGGGGGCGCGCGGGTGACGTATGTCACGTTGCTGCCGTCCATGGTGCGACGGAATCCCGCGCACTGCAATGGTTTGCTGTAGTCGGTGTACTGGATACAGCCGCTGAGTGGGCGCCGTAGACCCTGGGTCACACGGCGACAGGCAGGTCAGAGCGTGGCTGACAGTGCCTTGATGGGCATTTGGAGACGGTTGAGCATGTCGAGGTCCTGATGTGCTGGACGGCCCAGTGTGGTGAGGTAGTTGCCGACGATGATGGCATTGATGCCGCCCAGCATCCCGGCCTCCGTGCCCAGGTCCCCGAGGGTGAGTTCACGTCCCCCGGCGTACCGCAGCACGGTGCGTGGCAGGGCCAGCCGGAAGGCCGCGATAGTCCGCAGTGCCTCGGGGCCGGCGACCAGGGGACGGTCGCCCAGCGGGGTGCCGGGGCGGGGGTTCAAGAAGTTCAGCGGCACCTCGTCCGGCCCCAGCGAGGCGAGTTCCCCGGCCAGTTCCGCGCGCTGCTGCACCGTCTCGCCCATGCCAATGATCCCGCCGCAGCACAGTTCCATCCCGGCCGCGGAGATCAGCTCGCAGGTGGCGTACCGGTCCTCCCAGCCGTGCGTGGTGACCACGTGCCCGAAGTACGACCGGGCGGTCTCCAGGTTGTGGTTGTAACGGTGCACGCCGAGCGCGGCCAGCTCAGCCGCCTGGTCGGCGGTGAGGATGCCGAGCGAGCAGGCGACATTCACGGCCACCTCGGCTGTGATCGCCCGGACGGCGGCACCGACCTGGGCCATCAGCCGTTCGTCGGGTCCGCGGACCGCGGCCACGATGCAGAACTCGGTCGCTCCCGTGGCGGCCGTCTCCCGTGCCGCCGCCACCAGCTCAGCGATGTCGAGCCAGACGGAGCGCACCGGGGACTCGAACCGGCCGGACTGCGAGCAGAAATGGCAGTCCTCGGGGCACCCGCCGGTCTTCACCGACACAATCCCCTCAACCTCCACCTCGGGGCCGCACCAGCGCACCCGCACCTCGTGCGCGAGTGACAGCAGGTCGCCGAGGCGCTCGTCGGGCAGCTGGAGGCAGCGTAGGACCTGGCGGGTGTCAAGCCCGCGGCCGTCTTCGAGGACCTGGCCGCGTGCCTGGTCCAGGATGTCGTCGGTCACACCAGCTCCTTCGGCCATGCGTTGGTCTCCCGGAATAGGGCCGGATCGAAGCAGCCACCGAGCACGGGGGCCAGGCCGCTGCGGGCCAGGCTGAGGAACGCGGCCTGGCCGAGTCCCCCCGCGCCCGCTTTGAGCACGCCATATATTCGCCGGCGGGTGAGGAATTCGAGGTCAGTGAGGTTGTTTCGTTCTGCTAATCCTGGCTTTTCCGGCCATGATCCCAGGACGAGCCCGGCGAGCGTTATACCCCTGGAGGCCAGTGCTTCGAGTGTCAGCGCGGTGTGGTTCAGCGTGCCGAGACCGGGCGCGGCCACCACCAGAACCGGCGCGCCGAGGGCCAGCGCCAGGTCGGCGACGGTACCGCCCGCCGGATCATAACGGACCAGCAGCCCGCCAGCGCCCTCGACGAACACGTGCTGCCGGCTGGCCGCCAGTCCCCGCACGGCATCGGCGGCGGCGGCCAGGTCCAGCGGTGGCAGGCCGGCGACCCGGGCCGCGGCCTCGGGGGAGAGCGGGTCGGGGAACCGGGCCAGCTCATGGGTGTCGGTGATCCCGGCCAGACGGGACACGTCGGCCAGATCGCCGTCGGCTCCGGTGGGCAGGCCGGTCTGCGCGGGCTTGACAACGGCCACGCTCTCGCCGCGGGCCCGGGCCAGCGCGGCCAGGGCCGCCGTGACCACCGTCTTGCCCACGCCGGTGCCCGTGCCGCTGACGATGACGACGGTGATGGCGCTACCTACCTCAGGTCCGCGGGGCGGCCGCCCGGGCGTGGGTCGGCCCCGTGCTGGTCAGCCCGGGGTTGGTCAGCACGGTGCAGCCGGGTCACCAGCTTGTACCTGTCGCCACGGTACCTGGACTGGGCCCACTCCACCGGCGTGCCCGAGACGTCGAACGCCTGCCTGGACAGCAGCAGGAGCGGCAGGCCCACGTCGACTCCGAGCAGCCGGGCCTCCCTGGGATCGGCGAGCACCGTCTCGATGGTCTCTATTGCCTCGGCCAGCTGGATCCCGTACGCGGTGGCCAGCGCCTCGTAGAGGGAGGCGTGCCGGTCGAGGTTGCGGCGCAGTCCCGGAAAGCGCCTGGCGGGCAGGTGCGAGACGTCGGTGGACATCGGCTCGCCGTCGGCGAGCCGCAGCCGGTGGATGCGCAGCACGCGGCTGCCCGGCCGGATGCCGAGAAGTTCGGCCAGCTGGTCGTCGGCCGGGACGTAGCCGGTGTCCAGGATCCTGGTCTGCGGATGCAGGCCGTGCGCCCGCATGCCCTGGGTATAGCTAGCCAGCTCGAGGAGCTGAGCGACCTTCGGCTTGGCCACGAACGTGCCCTTGCCCTGCATGCGCAGTAGCCGCCCCTCGACGACGAGCTCGGCCAGGGCCTGGCGCACGGTGGTCCGCGACGTGCCGTACTGGTGGGCGAGCTCCCGCTCGGGCGGGACCGGGCTGCCCGGGGCCATCGCCTCGGTCAGCTCCAGAAGCTGCCGCTTGACCGCGTAGTACTTGGGGATCCTGGGGACTTGTTCGCCCGGCAGGGGGCCGTCGGCCTCACTCATCGCTGGGGAAGCGATCACGTCAGTTCCTTCCCGCCGGGCCGGCCATCCGGACATGATCCCGCAGCGTGGCCAGCGCCTGCCCCACGGTGGCGAAGTCCGCCTCGGACAGGCTCGCCCTGGCCGTGAGCCGCAGGCAGGAGCGCCCAGGAGGGACGGAGGGCGGCCGGAAGCAGCCGACCCGTATGCGGCGGGCAGCGAAGATCTGCTGCGCGGCCACGGCTGTCTCCGCCGCGCCGAGCAGTACGCTGACCACCGCGGCGGCCGGCCGTGACGCCTGCAGGCCCTGCCGTTGCGCCATGTCCGCGAGCCGCCTGGCTTTCTGGGCCGCGTCGCGGGCGATCTCCGGGCGCTCCGTGAGCACGCGGAGGGCGGCCAGCGCTGCGCCCGCGGCTGGCGGCGCAAGGCCAGTATCGAAGATGAACGATCGTCCGGTGCTGATCAACGTCTCGATCACCTCGGCCGCGCCGAGCACCGCGCCACCCTGGGCCGCCAGTGCCTTCGACAGGGTGACGGTGCGGACGACGTCCGGCTCACCCGCGATGCCCTCGGCATAGGCCGCGCCCCGGCCGCCCGGGCCGAGCACGCCGAAGGCGTGCGCCTCGTCGATCACCAGCACCGCGCCGTGGGCCCGGGCCGCCGCGTGCAGCACGGTGACGGGGGCCAGGTCGCCGTGCACCGAGAAGACCGACTCGGTGACGACAAGAGCCGCCGGCTCAGTCCGGCCGGCGAGCGCGCGGTCGACCGCGGCCACGTCCCCGTGGCCGACGATCGCGACGCGCGCCGCCGACAACCGGCAGGCGTCGATCAGGGATGCGTGATTGGCCTCGTCCGACACCACCAGGGTTCCCCCGGGGTCCAGGGCTGTCCCGGGATCCAGGGCTGTCGCTAGCGCCGTCACGACCGCGAGGTTGGCCAGGTATCCGGAGGAGAACACCAGTGCCGCCGCCGCCCCGGCAAACCCGGCCAGAGCCTGCTCAAGCGTGGCGTGCAATCCAGTGCTCCCGGTGACCAGGCGTGACCCGGTCGCGCCCGCGCCCCATTGCTGTGCGGCGGACACCGCCCCCTCGACCACCTGGGGGTCCTGGCCCAGCCCCAGGTAGTCATTGGAGGCCAGGTCGATGATGCCGTCGGGTCCAGGACCACGGGGCCGCAGCGAACGTCCCAGGCCCGCGGCGTCCCGGGCGGCAGCGGCCGCCCGGAGCGGGAGCAGCGGATCGCGGACGTCGCGCATGGGGGAATACTGCCAGCCAGGCGACAGGGGCGCGGGCAGCGGCCCCCGCCGGGCCTCGTATGGGCCGCCGGTGTGCGGTTCATGGGCCGCCGACGAGCGGTCCGGTGGGCTGGGTGGGTGATGATGACAGGGGTGCCCACTCTGACCAACCTGGCCCGCCGTCACACCGCACTCACCGCGGCCGACCTTGATTGGCTGCAGTCTCTGGTGTCCGACTGGCAGCTGCTCGCCGACCTGTCCTTCGCGGACCTCGTGTTGTGGGCGCCGCTGCAAGACGGGTCCGGCTGGGTGGTACTCGCCCAGATGCGGCCTACCACCGGGCCGACTACTTTCCACGACGACGTGGTCGGCTCGTTCGCGAGCACGGGGGCCCGGCCGTTTCTGGATGCGGCCCGGCAGGAGCAGCGGATCTGCCGGGAAGGTGATCCGGAGTGGACCAGGGGAGTGCCGGTCCGCCGGGAGTCCATCCCGGTGACGCGCGAGGGCAATGTCATCGCGGTGATCGAGCGGAGCACCAACCTCAGTTCCGCCCGGACGCCCAGCCGGCTCGAGCTGACCTACCTCAAGGGTGCCGACGACCTCGCCCAGATGGTGGCGTCGGGCATGTTCCCCTGGCCCGGCCAGCAACCGGCGCTGGTCCGGTCGCCGCGGGTGGGCGACGGGCTGCTCCGTCTTGGGCGCTCGGGGAAGGTCAGCTACGCGAGCCCCAATGCCCTGTCCGCCTACCGCAGGCTCGGCCTGACCGCGGACCTGGTGGGGGCGGACCTCGGGCCGGTCACCGCGCGGCTGTGCGCGCCCGACAAGCCCACCGACGATGCGCTCATGGCGACGGCCAGCGGGCGTGCGCCGCGCGAGACTGAGGTGGAGGGGAACGGCTCGGTCGTCCAGTTGCGCGCCATCCCGCTGGTTGTGAACGGGCTCCGGACCGGTGCGCTCATCCTGGTACGCGACGTGACCGAGCTGCGCCACCGCGAGCGGGAACTGATGACCAAGGACGCCACGATCAGGGAGATCCACCACCGGGTGAAGAACAACCTCCAGACCGTCGCCGCTCTGCTCCGGCTGCAGGCGCGGCGGCTGGACGCCCCCGAGGCGCGGGCGGCGCTGGAGGAAGCAGTGCGCCGGGTTGGGTCGATCGCGACCGTGCACGAGACGCTCTCCCACACGCCCGAGGAGATCGTGGACTTCGATGACATCGCCGACCGGGTGGCCGCTATGACGGCGGAGGTATCAGCGTCCGAGGCCCAGGTGAAGCCCGTAGTCCTGGGGCGGTTCGGGGCGCTGCCCTCCGCGGTGGCGACACCGCTGGCATTGGTGCTCGCCGAATTGCTGCAGAATGCGCTCCAGCATGGACTGGCGCAGTCTCTTGCCGGGGGGGCGGCGGGAAACCTCGAAGTGATGGTGTCGAGGCATCGTTCGCGCCTCGTGGTCCGCGTCTGTGACAATGGCGTGGGATTGCCGGAGGATTTCGACCTCGACTCCGCCACCAGCCTTGGCCTGCAGATCGTCCGCACGCTGGTCGTCGCCGAACTGGGTGGCCGCCTTGAGGTCAAGCCGCGGGCCGGTGGTGGCACAGAGGCGGTCGTCGACCTCCCGCTGGAGGCTCCAGCGGTAGCGTAGTCGCGCGAGCACTGCGTCTGCGGCTAGGGCGCCGCAGCGGGCCTGTTACAACCTCGCTGCCGTTAGCCGACGCGGTCCCGTAGGGCTGTTGCAGCGGTCGCGGGGGGCCCGTTACAGCAGTCCCGGAGGGCCCGTTACAGCAGTCCCGGAGGGCCCGTTGCAGCAGTCCCGGAGGGCCCGTTGCAGCGGTCGCGGGGGACCCGTTACAGCAGTCCCGGAGGGCCCGTTACCTGCCGTCAGCCAACGGCAGCCCCGGGATGGGCCTGTTAGAGCCCTGCTGCCGCCATCGGCGGCAGCCCCGGATGGGTCAGGCGTGGGCGCGAGCCCGGATCCTGGTGGTACGCCGCTTCAGCGCGCGCCGCTCGTCCTCGCTCATGCCGCCCCAGACGCCGGCGTCCTGGCCACTTTCGATCGCCCACTGCAGGCAAGGCTCAATTACCGGGCAACGTCGGCATACCTGCCGGGCTTCCTCGATCTGGAGCAGCGCGGGCCCGGTATTGCCGATCGGGAAGAATAGTTCCGGGTCCACGTCACGGCAGGCGGCGTGATGGCGCCAGTCCATGCGGTCCACTCCTCCTTCAGACCGAGCCGCAGCCCGGATTCGCAGGCCCGGCTCGTGCTTGTGAATGATTTCACGAGCTAGGCCATATGTCGGGACCTGTACCAGTCCCGGGGTATACACAAACACTGATCACAGAGCCTGGCCCCTGCTGGGCTCCCGGTCCGAGCTTCTGGATCACGGCAGCTACACCAAGACCCGCTTGGTGACGGCGCGCTACATCCGCGCCGCTTACCCGAACCGGGTTCAAGCCTGTCAAGCTGACGGATCAAACGCAAGGGGCTTAGGCAAAGGTTCGGGCGGATTTCAGTGTCAGATGGATCACATTATGTCCCGTTCCGGGTGTGTCAGACAATGACCCTCAAGGCATGTGGAACGGCGCGAAACTGGACCGCCTCGTGCTCACCCACGTACTCGCCGTCTACCTGCAGCGCCATAGGTCGCCGGGAGCGCAGCGTGAACGCCGGCTCATCGTGCAGGCTGAGCACGTGCCTGCCATTTGGCGGCTGGTCGCGGACGGCGAACATCTGGCGCACCGCGTTCAGCATGCCAACCGTGCCCGCCTGCCTGAGGGCGAACAGGTCGAGGCCGGTATCGAAGCCGGCGGCCGGGCTCGGGTTGACCGGGCGCCGGCCCAGGTAGGTCCACGGTGCGGTGTTGGAAACGATACCGAGGAACACGTCGGTCGCCGGCTGTCCAGTTCGCTCCAGGGTGAGGGCGGGCCTGCGGCGGTCGGTGCCACAGTAAAACTGGCGCACCGTCGTCCGCACGTACAGCGTGGGCGTGGCCACCCGGCCGCGGGCGCGCAAGCCTTCGATCGCGCGCACCACCTCGGCGTCGAATCCGAGGCCGGCGTTGACGATGAAGTACCGGTCCCCGGCCAGGCCCAGGCCGATGGCGCGGTGGCGCCCAGTGCGCAGCGCGTCAATGATCTGTCCTGTCGCGTCGACCGGGTCGGCCGGCAGCCCGAGGGCGCGGGTGAACACGTTGGCGTTACCGCCGGGCAGGGGAGCCAGGGCCGGCAGCTGGCCGTTGGCTTCCCCTCCGGCCGGGCGTGCGCGGACGATCCCGTTCACCGTCTCGTTGATCGTGCCGTCACCGCCCAGCGTGAACAGCACGCCGTGGCCGTCCGCAACAGCGGCCGCCGCGAGGGTGGCGGCATGGCCCCGGTACCGTGTCTCCACGACCTCCAGGTCCGCCTGGGACGCCAGCGCATGCGCGATGACGTCTCTGCGCAGCTGGGTTGTGGAGCTGGCGCGGGGGTTAACGATCAAAAGTGCACGCACGCGCTCAGGGTAGCGATGTGAGAAGGAAGGCAGAAATGCCGCATAGTCCGCCCAGCCTGCGCGGCGCGGCCGGGGTGCAGGCAGCCGAGGCGGCGATGGTATGCGCGGCCACCGTGCTGGCCGGGATCGACACCGCGACCGGGCAGTCCTACCAGCTGGCGAGCGGGATCGCGCTGACCGCGATTGGGCTGGGAACGGCCGCGATGCTGGCCGTGGTAGCGGCCGGGCTAGCCCGGGCCCGCCGATGGAGCCGCACGCCTGCGCTGCTTACCCAGCTCTTCACCGGCATCGTCGGCTTCTACCTGCTTCAGGGACACCGGTACGTATGGGGGGTGCCGGCCCTGGTCCTGGCGGCTGCCGGTTTGGCCGCAGTATTGGCCCCGCCGAGCCTGCGGGCCCTGGCCGGCGAACGATCCTCGTCCCCCGGTCCGCCACCCCAGTCACGCCGTTAGTCCTCAGCCAGTCCCAGCGGTAGTCCTCAGCCAGTCCCAGCGGTAGTCCTCAGCCAGTCTCCGACGAGTCCTCAGTCGAGTTCCTGGTTAGTCCTCGGCGGTCAGCCCGTCCCTGAGCTGGGCGAGCGTCCGGGCGAGCAGGCGGGATACATGCATTTGTGAGATGCCCAGCTCGCTGGCGATCTGGGATTGCGTCATGTTGCCGAAGAAACGCAGCAGAAGGATCCGCTTCTCCCGGCTGGGAAGCTGCTCCAGCAGTGGTTTGAGGGACTCCCGGTATTCCACGCCTTCCAGGGCTTCGTCCAGCATCCCAAGCGACTCGGCGACCGCTGGCGCGTCGTCGTCGCCCGAGTCCGGGGCGTCCAGCGACACGGTGGAGTAGGCATTGGCGGACTCCAAGCCCTCGAGTACCTCCTCCTCGGTCATCTGCAGGTGGGCGGCGATCTCCGCGACCGTCGGCGCACGGCCCTCGCGCTGTGCGAGGTCGCCGATGGCCTTGGTCAGCGCGAGCTTCAGCTCCTGTAGCCGCCTCGGAACCCGGACGGCCCATCCCTTGTCCCGGAAATGACGCTTGATTTCGCCCACGATGGTGGGTGTCGCATAGGTGGAGAATTCGACTCCGCGTTCCAGGTCAAAACGGTCGATCGACTTGATCAGGCCGATCGTCGCCACCTGGGTAAGGTCGTCGAGCCATTCCCCACGGTTGCGGAATCTCCGGGCCAGGTACTCCACCAGCGGCAGGTGAAGCTCTACGAGCTCGCCACGGATGCGCAGCCGCTCCGGATCGCCTGCCGGCAGGCCCGCCAGTGTCTCGAACAGCTCTCTGGCGCGCCCCCGGTCCTGCACGGCATGCTGAATCCTCGCCGTGACCGGGACGACCCCCTCGTCGGGCTGGGCCTCGATCTCGCTGGTTACCCGGACGCCGATTTCCTCGGGTTCCCGAGAAGTGACGTGCCCGGCAATCCGGACCTCGATTTCTTCGGTCACAAGGACCTCGATGGCTCGCGGCTCTTCCCCAGCATCACGGTGACCTTGCCCCCGGGTCCTACCCACGCGTCCACCGTGCCGGCCAGCGCCGACAGGACCGTCCAGGCGAACGTGTCACGGGACGGTGGCTGGGCCCGCTGGCTGAGCACGGACACGGCGATGGTCATGCTGTCCTCGCCGAGGGTGAAGTCACAGGTCAGGCTGGCGCCCGGCGCTGCCTGGCTGAGCAGCATGCCGCACGCTTCGTCTACGGCGATGCGCAGATCCTCGATCTCGTCCAGCGTGAAATCAAGCCGTGCGGCCAGGCCCGCGGTCGCCGTGCGCAGCACGGATAGATATGCACCCTCGGCGGGCATGCGAATCGTCACCTGATCCTTGGCCTCGCGCTCGGACGGGTGCCCACCGCCGTGCGCTGCCGCTGGCACGCCCGCAGCCGCCGGTGCGGTCGTCTTTTCGGTCACGTCTGCCCTCCATTGCCGTCTGCCGCCCTGCGCGGCTCGCGGCCATCATCGCCTTGCCATGCAACCTACCGCCCGCGGCGCGCCACGCCGACGCAACGCCCCGCATCCGGGCCTCGAAATCGCATCTGACCTGGGCCGGAGCATCAATTGCGGCGATCGTAGGCCGGAGGCCGCGCGGTTCTCGTCCGCGCGGCCTCCGGCATACGTGATCGCTCCTGCTCTCCTTGAGACGTCAGCCCTGCTTCGTCTCCCAGAAGATCTTGTTGATCTCGTCGATCTTGGCCAGCAACGCGTCGGCCGTGGCCACATCGGTGCTGCTCTTCGTGCCGCCGCCACCGCCGGCCAGCTTGGTAGCCTCGTTGAACAACTGGTTCAGCTGCGGGTACTTCTCGAAGTGCGGCGGCTTGAAGTAGTCCGTCCACAGCACCCACAGATGGTGCTTCACGAGTTCGGACCGCTGCTCCTTGATCAGCAGAGCGCGGGTCCGGAATGCCGGGTCGTCGTTGTCGTGGTACTTCTGGATGATCGCCTTGACGGACTCGGCCTCGATCCGGGCCTGGGCTGGATCATAGACGCCGCAGGGCAGGTCGCAGTGAGCGTGCGCGATGGCCCTCGGCTCGAGGAGACGTGCGAACAGCCTCATCGATCCCCTTCTCTCATGTCGGATCATGGGTACCGGAGTCCGACACTACCCCCGTCGGTGTTGGGGGAACCCGGGAGGGATGCATGCGCTGGCCGTTGTGGCGGGTGGCGGTGGTCGAGCGGTCCATGGAGCCGGGTCTGCGGCCCGGCGACTGGCTACTTGTCCGCCGGACGACCCGGCCGGCTCGCCGGGGGCAAAGCCGGCCAGGCCGGCGCACGCGGATCCGGCTTGGCCGGACGGCCCGGATCCACCTTGGCGGGACGGCCCGGATCCGCCTTGGCGGGACGGCCCGGATCCGGCCGGGCCAGGTGGTGATCGCCAGGCACCCTGATCGGCCAGACATGCTGCTGGTGAAGCGCGCGGTGAGGCAGGAGAGCGGCGGCTGGTGGCTGGATTCCGACAATCCCAACGCGGGCGCCGTGGACAGCCGGCGCTTCGGCCCAGTTCCGCCGGAGCTGATCGAGGGCCTGGTGCTGCTGCGCTATCGCCGTGCCCGGCGGGCCAGCCGATGAATGCCCTGAGGCCCCATCCCGGCTGCCGGGATGGGGCCTCAGGGCTGGGCGTATTGCCCCGGCCGATATTCGGATCGGCTATGCGGTGCCTGGACCTGAGGCTATCTCTCCGCCGGCTCAACCCCCGACTGCATCGAGACGAGCTTCTCCATCTCATCCCTGGGCAGCTTGGTGGCCATAGCCCAGTAGTAGATCACAAGGCTGAACACCGCGACGATCGCCATGTCCCACCAGAATCCAATCCTGCCGGTGTTGACCGGCGCCGCAACGGCACCGCCGCTGTACTGGCCCTGCCAGGAGATGATGCCCATGCCGATCAGGTAGACCGGCAGCCACTGCGCGGACTTCCAGTCCAGCGGCGGCCGGTGCCTGTCGAATGCCATGGCGAAGCCGATCAGCACGTAGCCGATGACAAGCACGATGCCGAGCTTCCAGATCACCTCGAAGCCCGACCAGTAGATGATCAGGTTGGCGATGATGAACGCGAGCGGCGCCATCACAGTCGCGCCCGGCATCCGGTACGGCCGGGACGCCTCGGGGACCTGCCCGCGGAACGCGCCCAGGGACAGCGGAGCACCTGCATACATCAGCACCGAGGCCGAGGTGACCAGGCCGACCAGCGAGTGCCAGCTCGGGAATGGCAGCAGGAAGAACAGCCCCGCCACGAACGCGAGGATCAGGCTGACCCAGGGCACGCCCCGGCTGTCGGTCCTGGAGAAGATCTGCGGGAAGTACCGGTTCCTGGCCAGGCCGTAGCCGACCCGTGAAGTCGAGGTCACGTAGATGAGGCCGGTGCCGGACGGGGAGATGAATGCGTCGATCCGCAGGATGGTCGCGAGCCAGCCGAGCCCGACCAGGCCCGCGAGGCCGGCGAACGGCCCGGTGAGGATGTTGGCGTTGCTGATGTGGGCGAACCCATGGGTCAGCTGGCTCGCCGGCAGCGCGCCGATGAACGCGACCTGCAGCAGTACGTAGATGGCGACGCCGATCAGGACCGCGCCGAAGATCGCCCGCGGCAAGTTCCGCTGCGGATTCTTGATCTCGCCGGCCAGCTGGTCGGCCTGCTCGAAGCCCAGATAGGAGAAAATGATGCCCGCCGAGGGGATCGCGCCGAACAGGGCCTTGATGCCATACGGCATGAAGCCGCCGCCCGCGCCGAAGTTACTGCCATGGAACTTGAACAGCAGCACGATGATCGCGAGGACCGGGATCGCGACCTTCCACCACGTGATCGCGCTGTTGACCTTGGAGAACGCCCGCATGGCGAGGAAGTTGACCGCGGTGAAGATCGCCATGAGGACGACCGTTAGCCCGAAGCCCAGTCCCGTGATCCTTCCCGTGGACGTGTTGTAGAACTGGTGGTAGTAGGACAGGTACGTGAACACCGCGTAGCACTCGATCGGCGCCACTGTGATCGCCTGCACCCAGGAGAAGAAGCCGAACGAGATGCCTGCGATACTGCCGTACGCGAAGTGCGGGAACCTGGCGGTGCCGCCGGCCACCGGGTACATCGCCCCGAGTTCGGCGTGGACGAGGGCGAGGATGATGACCGCGACCCCGCCGATGACCCAGCCCAGGATCGCCGCGGTCCCTGCGGCCTGCGCGGCGAAGAGCGAGGCGAACAGCCAGCCGGAGCCGATGATGGAGGTCTCGGACGCCCACATGCCGCCGATGAGCCCCATCTCCCGTTTGAGGCCAACGTCCGCCGGTCTGGTAAGCGTATCGACAGACTCAGTTGCCATGATCGAACCTTCTTCCGGGTCCGCATACGTGGGCCATACGCCCGTGAGTAGGGCTCATGTTAATGATCGACAACGGGCCTGAGAAGAACTCGTTTGGCGTCATTTCGATAACGTGGGTCACAGTCAGGTGCGCCGGGCGGCACGCTCCGCAGCCACAGCAAGCTCCGCCGCCGGAGTCAAGGGGAGCCAAACACGTCTCTGCCCACCTGCGCTAACCGGCGCCGAGGACGTTCCCTAAGGTCCCGGCGCGCGTCCACGCGCGGGAGGTTCGGCCCATGCGGGGCGGCGGTTCGGCTCACGGCGGGGGCAGGCTCGGCTCATGGCGGGAATAAGTTCGGCTCGTGGCGGGGGCAGGGTTCGACCGGTGCGGGAGACGGAGGTTGGACCCGTGCGAGTGCAGGGTTCGGCCCGTGCCGGGGGCGCAGGTTGGGCCTGCGGCGGTGGCTCGGGGCGACGGCGGGTTCAGCCTGCGGCGGTGGTCGCGCGCCGGGCGTCGTGGTTGCGTCGGCGGCCGGGGAAGGCCGTGACGTTTGCCCTGACCTTGGCTGCGCAACGGTCGGAGCAGAAACGCCTGGATCGGTTGGTGCTGGCGTCGATGAAGACGCCCTGGCAGGCTGCGCCCGCACAGGTTCCGAGCCGCTCGGGGCCCATCTGAGTGACGATCCCGGCCAGGCCGATGACGGCGCGGGCGGCATATTTGTCCGCCGTGGAGCCACTCTCGGCGAGGTGCAAATGCCACGATTGGCCGTCATGCTGGGCGATTTCGGGATGGAACGGATACCGGGTGAGGAGGGCGTTAAGGCGGTCGACCACCTCGTCACCCTTGCCTCCCGCGGCGGCAGTGAAGATCAGCCGCAGCTCCGCCTTGAATTGCGTCAGGGCCTCGAGGTCGCCCGGTGTCACATGGGAGTTGAGCTGGGGCAGTCCCGCCGTGAAGGCGCGGTAGCCGTCGACGGAAACAAGCCCGTCACGGTGTCCGTGATCGGGGGAGTCCGTGTTTACCAAGCTCACCGCCAGCTCGGCATAGGAGGTAAAGTCCACTCCAGTCCTTTGAGTGCCTGGGGTTGTCAGGGGGGCCGCTTCCCGCCCCGAGTATGGCACAGACCAGGGGGCCCGGCCTTATGTTCTCTGTGGTCCCTCAGCGAACCCTCAGCCGCGCTGCAGCGGCACCCGGCTGTCCTCCTGTCGTGGTCGCGGCGGCGGCCGCACACCGCCCGCGGCGTCGGCGGTGCGGTGGGCGCTCGTAACCCCTGCTGACCGCTGGGCGCGACGCGCAGCGCTAGTGTGCGGGCCATGTTCGCTGTCACCGCCGCACGCATCGATGCCGAGAATCCGCTGGCTGCCCTGGAACTTGGCGACCACCCTGAACCATCGCCTGAGCCGGGCTGGACCACCGTCACGGTCCGGGCCGCCTCGCTCAATCACCACGACGTGTGGACGCTTCGTGGTGTCGGGATCTCGCCGGACCGCCTTCCGATCGTGCTCGGCTGTGACGCCGCCGGGGTGGACGAGAACGGCAACGAGGTCGTTGTGCACGCCGTCATTGGCGACCCAAGCGTGGCCGGCGGGGACGAGACCCTCGATCCCCGGCGGTCGCTTCTGTCCGAACGCTACGACGGGGCGTTCGCCGAGCGACTGGCCGTGCCCCGTCGGAACCTGGTGCCGAAGCCCGCGGCCCTGTCCTTCGAAGAGGCGGCATGCCTGCCGACGGCCTACCTGACTGCGTACCGAATGCTGTTCGACCGGTCCGGCCTCGAGCCCGGAGCGACCGTGCTCGTGCAGGGCGCCAGCGGGGGTGTAGCCACGGCCTTGATCTTGCTGGGCCGCGCCGCTGGGTACCGGGTCTGGGTGACAAGCAGGACCGAGGCCAAACGAGACCGCGCCCTGGAACTCGGCGCCGACCAGGCATTCGCGGACGGCGCCCGGCTGCCGGAACGGGTCGATGCGGTCATGGAGACCGTCGGCCAGGCGACATGGGCCCACTCGCTGCGGGCCCTCAGGCCGGGAGGCCGCATCGTGATCTGCGGCGCGACCAGTGGCGCGGTGCCACCCGCAGATCTGAACCGCGTGTTCTTCCTGCAATTGTCGGTCGTCGGCTCGACCATGGGGACACGCGACCAACTTGGCCGCCTGCTGCGTTTCTGTGAGCAGACCGGGGTGCGCCCGAAGATCGACCGGATCCTGCCGATGAGGGAGGCTGCCGCCGGATTCGCCGCGCTGATCTCCGGCGACGTCTTCGGCAAGATCGTCTTCACCGTGTAACGCAGCGTCCCGCTGGGATGCCGTCCTGCCGCGTCCCGCCGCGGCCACGGGCCCCTTTTCATGATCACTAAAGATTCCCGGCCGTAGGGCGCGCAGAGGAACAACACGCCGGCTTGACGCCCCAGGCGCCCAGGCCACGGCCCGAATTCGTGAATATGAACAACGCTTTGTTCCGAGGCGGGCCCTATGGCGGCAATGCTTCGTGATCATGGAAGGCGTCGTCCAGGGGTAGACACCGCTGGGCGGTATGTCCGATGTTGGGGTTGTAGTCGGTTTAGTCGTCGTGACGGTGTTCGGCCGAGTCTTCGTCGCTCGGTGCCCTGGGGGTACCTTCGCCGAAGACCTCACCCTTGATCCGGTCGAGAGCGTCGTCCAGGATCGCCCGAAGGTCGCCCAGGGCGTCTTCGCTCACGGCCTGCGCGTGCCAGGCGGCTGTGCGCAGTTCCCTGGTGAAGCGCCGCGCCAGCCGCTCCAGGTCCCGGTAGGTGCCGGGGTTGGCCCAGCTGGATGACCCTGGGGGACCGGGCCAGCCACGCCGGCCCGGCCAGTCCGCCCACGCCTGCCAGTCTTGCCAGCTACCCCAGCCATGCTCGCCCTCAGCTGTGGGATCGTGGCGGCCGCGGCCCCGCTTGGCGCCTCCGCGGGCCTGCCGAGCGCCTTCCCGGGCCCCCGCAGTGGCCTGCCTGGCGTCGTCACGGGCTTCCTGGGCTCGCTCCCTGGCGTCGTCGTGGGCCGCGTGGGCCTGCTCCCTAGCGTCGTCACGGGCGGCGTGGGCCTGCTCCCTAGCGTCGTCTCGGGCGGCGTGGGCCCGGCCACGAGCCTGCGGCTGGTTCTCCCCGTACATCTCCCGTGCCGCCCAGGTCAGCTCCTCGCGCAGGCTGCGGACGGTCTCCCGGACATCCTCGGTGACTTCGCGGGCGATGTCACGTACTGATGCCGTCAGCTCATCTTCCAGTTCGGTCAGGTCGTCGGACCGGTTCCGGAGTTCCTCCCGGCCCTTCTCGGTGATCCGGTACACCTTCCTGCCCTCGGACTCGCCGTGGGTAACCAGCCCTTCCTCCTCGAGCCTGGCCAGCCGTGGGTAGATCGTGCCGGGCGATGGCGAGTAGACGCCCATGAACCGGTCCTGGAGCAGCCGGATGACCTCGTAGCCGTGCCGTGGAGACTCGTCAAGGAGCTTGAGCAGGTAGAGGCGGAGCCTCCCATGGCGGAATACCGGGCTCATCGGATCTCACCCTCGGAGTCGGTGCCCTGGTCCCCGGAGGCTGTTGGGTGGTCCCTGGGGTCCACGGCCTGGCCCCAGGAGTCAGTGCCCTGGTCCCCCGAGCCTGTTGGGCGGTCCTGGGAGTCTGTGCCCTGGTCCCCGGAGCCTGTTGGGCGGTCTCGGGAGTCTGTGCCCTGGTCCCCGGAGTCTGCGGCCCGGCCTCCGGAGCCGGTGCCCTCGCCCGCTGCGGCGTCTTCTCGAGCCGATCCAGCGTGACCGCGCTGGAGCAACGTGACCTGGCCTGACATCGTGGTGACAGACAAGCGGCCAGCGTAGTCACCCGCGCCGAGGGTCCCGGTTAGTGCGTTGGCGCCGGGTCCGTGGGAAGAGTGCAGGCCGCTGAACTCACTGAGCACCCGGCCAGTGGTGGACCGCAGGTCGACTCGGGTGCTGGTCTCCGCGGGGAGCCGGATCGCCACCGCTCCCGAGACTGTGGCGACACGCAGGCCACCGCCGTGGTCCAGGTCGATGTCCGCGGTGATCCGCCCGCTCACTGTTTTTGCTTCCAGGTGGTGCACGGTGCCATCGGCCACAGTCAGATCCCCGGAAACCGAGTTGAATCCGATGCGGCCGTCGATTCCCTGGGCCTCGACGTCGCCCGAGACCGTCTTCGCATCTACTGTGCCTGTCACGCCATCCAGCGTGATGTTTCCTGAGACGCTCTTAACGGATGTCTTCGCGGAGATTCCGGACACGATGGCGCTGGCGCCCACGACCCCGAGCTGGGTTGGGCAGCCCTTCGGCACCGTGATCGTGATGGCGGCCGAGTGCCGCTGCGGGCGGAGCCAGCCCAGAATTCCCTCCCAGGTCAGGTCCTCGTAACTGACGGTCAGGACGCCGGCCTCGTGGCTCACCAGCAGAGGCTGGCCGGACACGTTGGCGATGTCGAGGCAAGGGCGCTCGTCGGTGCTGAGCACGGCGACGGAGCCCGAGATCACCCGGACCCGCAGTGCGGCTATGCCGTCGAAGTCGAGAGTTGTCGGAGCGTCGATGGTCCAGCGCGTCATCTCGGGCATTCCTTTCTCCTGGGCCTCGGAGAATCTCCGGGGCCCCGGCACCCGGAGCGTCTCTCCGAGGCCCCGGCGTCCCGGGCGTCCGGCGGTCCCGTCCGGGATAGCTGAGCGCCTGGGGAGCCGACCTGCTGTGAGCTGCTAGACATAAGATATGTCGCGTTTCCAAGAAGTCAAGATGTATCGCGAATAGCTAACCGGGCCGGTCGCCCCGGCCCTCGGCCCGCGCATGCCGGTCAATGCGGCATCGTGCGGGTCCTGACCCGCACGATGCCACATTCGACCGTTCTACGTGCGGGCCGACGGGCACCGGGAGGTCGGCTGCGGGGCCGGGGTTGGTTATGGGTCGGGTGGGCCCTGGCCGTGGGTTGGGTACGTGGGTTGGGACAGCGGTGGGTCGGGTGGCTGTGGTTGGGGGTGGTGGCTCTACTCCTTGTACTCGTCGTCGGCCTCGTCGTCGTCAAGGCGCGCGAGCCAGGTCGCCAGTCGGTCCACCGCCGACTCGGACTCTGGGTTCAGGTCGACGAATTCGCGGAGCCGCTGCGCCAGCCAGCCCAGGGTGACCTGGTCTTCCGGGCGCCGGTGCTCGAGTTCCTCGATGCCGCGGTCGGTGAAGTACAACTGACACACCCTAGCCTTGGCCCAGTGCCTGTTCGATGACCAGGCGATGCTCGGCCGCGTGGGCGTTGGCGGAGCCGGCGGCCGGCGCTGAACTCGCGGGGAGCGTGATGGGCCGGACGTGGCGACCGAGGATGTCCGGGAGATGGAGGGCCATGGTCGGCCAAGCGCCCATATTGGCGGGCTCCTCCTGGACCCAGACAACCTCTTCCGCGCCCGGGTACCGGGCGAGTTCGGCCTGCAGTTCCGTGGCCGCCAGCGGGTAAAGCCGCTCGACCCGGACGATCGCGTGGTCAGCCAGGCCGCCTGCGGCCCGCTTGGCGGCGAGGTCGTAGTAGACCTTGCCTGAGCACAGCAGCACCCGGCCGACGGCGGCCGGATCGAGATTCCCCCGGTCGCCGACCACCGGTTGGAAGGATCCCTGGGCGAAGTCGGCGACCGATGAGGTGGCCTGCTTCAGCCGGAGCATCGACTTGGGCGTGAAGACGATCAGCGGCGCGCGCCGCCCGGACAGGGCTTGCCAGCGGAGCAGGTGGCAGTAGTTCGCTGGCGTGGTCGGCATCGCCACGGTCATGTTGTCCTGCGCGCACAGCCCGAGGAAGCGCTCGATCCGCGCGGAGGAGTGGTCCGGACCCTGTCCCTCGTAGCCATGTGGGAGCAACAGCACCACGCTGGAGCGCTGGCCCCACTTCTGCTCGCCGGAGCTGATGAACTCATCCATGATCGTCTGCGCGCCGTTGGCGAAGTCACCGAACTGGGCTTCCCAGCAGACCAGCGCGTCGGGCCGGGCGACCGAGTAGCCGTACTCGAATCCCACGGCGGCGAACTCTGACAGCAGCGAGTCGTACGCGTAGAACTTGGCGCTGCCCGAGTTGAACTGCCGCAGGGGGGTGTACTCCTCCCCGGTGTGCCGGTCCACCAGGACCGCATGCCGCTGGCCGAACGTGCCGCGCCTGGTGTCCTGGCCGACCAGCCTGACCGCGTGCCCGTCCATGAGCACCGACCCGAAGGCGAGAAGCTCGCCGGTCGCCCAGTCGATCGCATCGTCGGCGACCATCGTGGCCCGGCGCTGCAGCAGCGGCACCAGCCGCGGATGCGGGGTGAAGCTGTCGGGGAGGTTCAGCTGCGAATCCACGATCCGCTTGATGGCCTCCTCCGGGACCTGGGTCGGCGTGCTCTCGTGGTCGATCGGCTCCGGCACCACCGCCTGGGGCCTGACCACCGCGCCTGGCTCGGCGGGACGCTTCGACGCCTCCCGCGTCTCGGTGAAGGCACGTTCAAGCTGCTGCTGGTAGTCCCGCAGCGCGTGCTCCGCCTCTTCCAGGGTGATGTCGCCCCGGCCGATCAGCGATTCCGTGTACAGCTTCCTCGTTGACCGCTTGGCATCGATGATGTCGTACATCAGCGGCTGGGTGAACGAAGGGTTGTCGGCCTCGTTGTGGCCCCGCCTCCGGTAGCAGATCAAGTCGATGACGACGTCTTTCCTGAATTCCTGCCGGTACTCGAAGGCGAGCTTGCCGACCCGCACCACCGCCTCGGGATCGTCACCGTTGACATGGAATATCGGTGCCTGGATCATCCGGGCGATGTCGGTGGAGTACACGCTGGACCGGGAGTATTCCGGCGCGGTGGTGAAGCCGACCTGGTTGTTCACCACGATGTGCACGGTCCCGCCGGTCCGGTACCCGCGCAGCTGGGACAGGTTCAGCGTCTCGGCCACCACGCCCTGGCCGGCGAACGCGGCGTCTCCATGTAGGAGCACGGGCAGCACGGTGAACCCGGGCTCGCCCATGTCGATGACGTCCTGCTTCGCCCGGACAACCCCTTCCAGCACGGGATCGACCGCCTCCAGGTGGCTGGGGTTGGCGACCAGCGACGTGGGGATGGTGGAGCCGTCACTGGTGGTGAACACGCCCTCCGCGCCCAGGTGGTACCTCACATCGCCGGACCCGTGCGCGCTGCGCGGGTCCAGGTTCCCCTCGAATTCGCCGAATATCTGCGCGTACGACTTGCCGATGATGTTGGCGAGCACATTCAGCCTGCCGCGGTGCGCCATGCCGACGATGGCCTCGTCGAGATGCGCAGCCGCCGCCTCGGTGAGCACCGCGTCGAGCAGCGGGATCAGCGACTCCGCCCCCTCGAGCGAGAACCTTTGCTGCCCGACGAATTTCGTCTGCAGGAACATCTCGAAGGCCTCGGCGATGTTCAGCCTGGACAGGATCTGCATCTGCTCGTCATGGTCGGCCCTGCCGTGCGGCCGCTCCACCCGGGCCTGAATCCAGCCCCGCTCGTCCGGGTTCTGCATGTGCATGTACTCCACGCCAACGGTGCGGCAGTAGGAGTCGCGGAGCACGCCGAGGATCTCGCGGAGCTTCATCAGCGGTTTCCCGCCGAAGCCGCCGGTCGGGAACTCGCGTTCGAGATCCCACAGGGTCAGGCCGTGCTGGTTGATGTCCAGGTCGGGATGCTTGCGCTGCCGGTACTCCAGCGGATCGGTGTCGGCGAGCAGGTGGCCACGGACCCGGTAGGCATGGATGAGCTCGTGCACTCGGGCTGACTTGGTGATGTCGTCCTCGTGCCCGGCCTGGATGTCCTTCACCCAGCGGACCGGTTCGTAGGGAATCCGCAACGACTCGAAGACCATGTCGTAGAAGCCGTCCCCGCCGAGCAGCAGCGAGTGGATGCGGCGCAGGAAGTCCCCGGACTGGGCGCCCTGGATGATCCTGTGATCGTAGGTGGACGTGAGCGTGACGGTCTTGCTGATGGCCAGCCTGGTCATCGTCTCGTCGGCCGCGCCCTGATAGGCGGCCGGGTACTCCATCGCGCCCACGCCCACGATGCAGCCCTGCCCGGCCATTAGCCGCGGCACCGAGTGCTCGGTGCCGATCGTGCCCGGGTTCGTCAGGCTGATGGTGGTGCCCGCGAAGTCCTCGACGGTCAGCCGGCCGGTACGCGCCCGGCGGACCACGTCCTCGTAAGCCATCCAGAACCGGCGGAAATCCATCGACTCTGCTGACTTGATGCTGGGCACGAGCAGCTGCCGTGACCCGTCGCGCGCGGTCACGTCGATCGCCAGGCCCAGGTTGACATGCTCAGGCGAGACAATGGCGGGCTTGCCGTCCAGTTCGGTGTAGGAGTCGTTCATCTCCGGCACCGAGGTCAGGGCCTTCACCATGGCGTACCCGATGAGGTGCGTGAAGGAGACCTTCCCGCCCCGGCCGCGGCCCAGGTGATTGTTGATCACGATGCGGTTGTCGATGAGCAGCTTGGCGGGAACGGATCGCACGCTTGTCGCGGTCGGCACGGTCAGGCTGGCGGCCATGTTGATCGCGGTGCGCGCGGCCGCGCCGCGCAGGCGCACCTCCGTCGCGCCGCCAGGAACCTGGGCCTCCTTGGTGGCACCCGCCGGCTGCGCGCCCGGCGGTTGAACGCCTGACGGTTGAACGCCCGGCGGCTGCGTACCCGGCGCCTGCGCGCCCGGCTGCGCGCCCGGCGGCCCGCCGCCCCGGGCGTTAGGGTCCGCCGATCGATCGGCCGGCGCCTCAAGGGCGGCCTGCCGGGGCCCCGCCGGCGAGCTGGTCCGCAGCGCGTCGGCCGGCCGCGGGGCGGGCGCGGCGGGCGGCGGACCGCCTGGCTTCGCTGGCGCGGCGCCAGGCCGCGCCGGGCTCACCACACTGCCGGAGGCTTCGACGCGGGACGCGCTCCCCTTCGGGGGCTGGTAGTCGGCGAAGAAGTTCCACCAGGCCATGTCCACCGAGCCGGGATCGGCCAAGTATCTCTGGTAGAGCTCATCCACCAGCCATTCGTTCGGCCCGAAATCTTTGCTCGCGGGTGAGGCGTCGGACGGATGGTCGGGAGCAGCCCCTTCGCCGGAGTGGTGCTCTGCCTCGGTGAGATCCACGCCTGCGCGCGGTGACTCAGAAGACACGGCGGACATCGCCCTCTTCCAACCTTGATTAACTGTTCAACTGCCCGGCTACCAGGCTACCGCCGGAGTTGGGCCCGAAGCCCGGGCCCATAAGGTCATGCTCGCGCGGAAAGGCGCTCTCTGTCCTGCGGTGAGAGCCAGTTCACATACGGGCCCTTGGGCACGATCCGGGTGGGGTTGATCCAGTCCTGGGTCTGGTAATAGTGGCGCTTGATCTGATCGAAATCGGTCGTGTCCCCGAAGCCAGGCAGCACGAACAGGTCGCGCGCGTAGCCCCACAGGCTCGGGTAGTCGATGAGCCGGTGCAGATTGCACTTGTAGAGCGTGTGGTAGACAGCGTCGAACCTGGCCAGGGTGGGATACAGCCGCACGTCAGCCTCGGTGATCTGGCTGCCGAACAGAAACCGGCGGCGGCCCAGCCGCTCCTCCAGCGCACTCAGCGTGGTGAACAGGGCGTCGAACGCCTCCTCGTAGGCGGCCTGGCCGGCGGCCAGGCCTGCCTTGTACACGCCGTTGCCGACCGTGTGGTAGATCAGCGTGTTCAGCGCGTCGATCTCGGTGCGCAGGCCGACCGGGTAGAGATCGGGCGCCCCCTGCCGGTGGAAGGCGCGGAACTCGGTCTCGAACATGATGGTGATCTGCGGGAAGTCGTTGGTGACGATCCGCCGGGTGCGGATGTCCCACAGGAAGGGCACCGTGAACCGGCCCTGGTAGGCCGGGTCGGTGACCTTGTACAGCTCGGAAAGGTATCGCGCGCCGGTCACCGGATCGCGCCCCCCGGTGCTAGCCGGGAACCGCCCCCCACGCTCATCACTGAGTGCATCTGTCAGGCTGATACCGATGATCCGTTCCAGGCCGAGCAGCCTGCGCACGATGAGCGCGCGCTGGGCCCACGGGTCGGCCAGCGACGCGTAGAGCTGGTAGCGCCCCGGTTCCGCAAGGTACCCACTCGATCCATCGGCCGTGATCCGCGCGGTGAACGCGTTCGGCTGCCGGACGAATCCGCCGCCGGGGGAGATCTCAGAGCCCGTGTGGGGAGTAGCTCGCATCACCCTCCCCTTCCACGCCAATCGCAGCGGACAAAGGATTTCCAGCAGATCATGGCAGGTCGGCTGGCCTCAGGGTAGGCGCGCCCGCCAGGCGGCGAGCCTGTCGGGCGGCGAGCCCACCAGGTGGTGAGCCACCAGGCGGTGTGCAGCCCGCCGGGCGGTTAGCCCACCAGGCGGCGGCGCGCCCGGTGGTCGGTCCGCCCTAGCATCGCACTGAGACACCGCCAATAGCGGCGAGTCACCATCAACAGCGCGCAACAGCGGAAAAGGCGGCTGGGTGAGCCCCATCGCAACTGACCTATGCGGCCATTGTGCGCCGGGTCGGTGCCGGAGTCGCCATCGCGGTCGCGGCGGCGGTGCTGGCCGGGGTGATGATCTGGGTCGTGCGGCGGCAGCGCCGCACCCTCGCCCTCGCGGCAGGTTGAAGGCTATCTGCACTCAGTGATGAAAATCACTCCTGCGGTGCTGGTTTCCTCTCCCGCCGCTGATTGGCTCACTCGGCCGGACCGGCCTCCGCGTTTAGCATGGGTGACCGGGAGGTGGCGGACAGTGCGCGAATTCGGCGAACTTGAGACCGCGATCATGGATGTTATGTGGGACGGCGACAAGCCCTATGTGGTCCGTGAGGTCCGTGAGCACATGCGCTACCGGCGCCCTGTCGCTTACACGACCGTCATGACGGTCATGAACATCCTCCACGGCAAGGGCGTCCTCTGCCGTGAGAAGCACGGGCGGGCGTGGCGGTACTGGCCCACTGAGACCAGGGAGGAGCACGACGCCCGGCTGATGGCGGAGGTTCTGCGGTCGGGCGGGAACGAGGGCGTCACGATGCGGCGGTTCCTGGAGCGGGTCAGCGACGAGGAGATGGAAAGCCTCCTCACCGCCGTCATGGACGCTAGTTCGGCCCGCGTGGCGGTGTCCCTAGGCGTGCCCTGATCCCTGGGCGGGTTCTGGGCGTTCCATGGTGTCCTGGCCGTTTCGCAGGGGCGCCGCAGGTCGTCGTCAGTTTCCCAGGGTGCGGCCGGTCGTCAGCTTCCCGGGGGCGCTGCGGGTCGTCAGTCCGCCAGCACCACCGCGGACGGGCCGAACACGTCGTCCCTGCGGTGCTCCAGGCACGGCAGCAGGGCCCTGACCCGGGCGGTCAGCGCGGGGTCCACCTCGGCGACCGCTACCCCCGGGTCCGGCCCGAGATCGACCCTGACGGTGCCCATCGGATCGACGAGCATGCTGCGGCCGATTCCGGTTGGTGCCCGGGTCGGCGGCGAGGACGGGTCGGGAACCTGGCCCGCGGCGGCGACCCACACAGTGTTCTCGATCGCCCGCGCACGCACCAGCGTCACCCAGTGCTCCTCCTTGAACAGGCCCGCGGCCCAGGCGGCCGGCACCACCAGCAACTCGGCGCCCCGGTCCACGAGCGTACGGGCGAGCTCGGGAAATCGGATGTCGTAGCAGGTCAGGATGCCTATGCGGAGCCCGGCCAGGTCGGCGACGACCGGCTTGGACCCGGGTGCAACCAGGTCAGACTCGGTCTGGCCGAGCGAGTCGAAAAGGTGGATCTTGCGGTAGGCCGCAACAAGCAGCCCGGCCGCGTCGTACGCGACGGCGGTGTTGTAGACCCGCCCGTCCGCCGCTGGCTCGAACACCCCCGCCACCAGCGCGATGCGCTCGCTGCTAGCCCCCTTCGCGAGTTCCATACCGAACGCACCGTCGACTGGTTCCGCCACCGTCCGAAGATCGCTGCCGAACCGGGCCTGTGTCGCCTCAGGGAAGACAGCGAGATCGGCACCTTGCCGCGCGGCGCTGGCCAGCGCCTCGCGCACCCGGCCGAGGTTGATGGCCGGATCGGGGCTGACCGGCATCTGGCACAGCGCGACTCGCATGCCCGCAGCGTAAACCACCCGGGCACAGACCACCCGCACACAGACGTTCGGGCTGTGACGTGTGATGTCATGGCGAGGTGGACCGACCATCGCAGAACCAGCCATCGCCGAGCCGGCCGCTGCTGAACCGGCGGCTCGCTGGCATGGGCACGACGATCTTCGCGGAGATGTCTGCCCTCGCTCTCGACACGGACTCCGTCAACCTCGGCCAGGGCTTCCCGGACGTCGATGGCCCCCACGAGATCGCCGCGGCCGCCGCGGCCGCGATCATGGAGGGGCGTGGTAACCAGTACCCGCCAGGCCCCGGCATCCCCGAGTTGCGCCGGGCTGTGGCCGATCACCAGAAGCGCTTCTACGCCCAGGACGTGGACCCGGACGCCGAGGTGCTGGTGACCGCGGGCGCGACCGAGGCGATCGCGGCGGCCCTGATCGCACTCATGGAGCCGGGCGACGAGGCCATCGCCTTCGAGCCGTACTACGACTCGTATGCCGCGTGCATCGCGATGGCCGGGGGTACCCGGGTCCCCGTCACCCTCCGGCCGCCCGGCTTCCGGCCCGATCTCGACGCGCTGCGCGCCGCCATCACCCCGCGCACCCGGCTCATCCTGCTGAACTCGCCGCACAACCCGACCGGGGCCGTGTTCAGCCAGGCCGAACTGGCCCAGATCGCCGCGCTGGCCTGCGAGCACGACCTGCTGGTGGTCTCCGACGAGGTCTATGAGCACATGGTCTTCGACGGGGAGCACGTGCCGATCGGGTCGCTGCCCGGCATGCGGGAGCGCACGGTCACGATCAGTTCGGCGGCGAAGACGTTCTCGTTCACCGGCTGGAAGATCGGCTGGGTGACGGCCACCCCGGAACTGGTGACCGCGGTCCGCACCGTGAAGCAGTTCCTGACCTACGTCACCGGGGGCCCGTTCCAGTACGCGGTGGCCGAGGCTCTGGCCATGCCCGACGCCTACTACGCATCAATCGCCGCTGACCTGCGGGTGAAGCGTGACCTGCTGTGCCCGGGCCTGGCCGAGGCGGGCTTCGAGGTGTACCAGCCGGCGGGCACCTTCTTCGTCACTACTGACATCCGCGGGCTCGGCGAAAAGGACGGCATGGAGTTCTGCCGCGAGCTTCCGCGCCGGGCCCGCGTGGTCGCCATCCCGAGTTCGGTGTTCTACGACGACCAGGAGGCCGGCCGGACCCAGGTCCGGTTTGCGTTCTGCAAGAAGGAAGAGGTCCTGCGCGAAGCTCTCGCCCGCCTGGCCGGGCGCGACCGTGACGGATAGCGCGCCGGACGCGGCGCTGGCGGCCGCTCGGGCCGATGACGCCTTCGGCGTGGACCTGTACCGGGTGCTTGGCGCTAGTGGCGGGAACATGGTCTTCTCCCCGGCGAGCATCGCCGCCGCACTGCGGATGGCGCTGCTCGGCGCCCGGGGCGAGACCGCCGCTCAGCTCGCCACGGCCTTGCACCTGGCCAGCCCCCAGGACTCCGCCGATGGCCTGCGGCTGCTGTCGGCCGGCCTGCCCCGGCTGAGCGGCGGCGTGACCTTCCGGGCGCCGAACACCATGTGGGTGCAGTCAGGCCTGCCGCTGCTTCCGGAGTTCACCACCGTGCTGACCGGGCTGGCTGCGGTCACTCTGCGGGATGCCGACTTCGCGCACGCGGCCGAGCAGGCCAGACTGCAGATCAACGCGACCATCGCCGAGCAGACGGCGGGCAAGATCGCCGACCTGCTTCCGCCCCGCGCGGTCGGTCCGCTCACCCGTCTCGTCCTCGCGAACGCCGTGTACCTCAAGGCCGCCTGGGCCCAGCCATTCCAGGTCGCCGAGACCACCGACGCGCCCTTCTACCTGAGCGGTGACGGCACCGATGGGGCCAGCGCCGGCGGTCCCAGCACCGGCGGGGCCAGCACGGGTAGGCCGAGCACGGGCGCGCCCAGCACCGGCGGGGCCAGTACCGGCGGGGCCGGCACGGGTGGGCCGAGCACGGGCGGGCCCAGCACCGGCGGGGCCAGTACCGGCGGGGCCACCACAGGTAGCGCCAGCACAGGTAGCGCCAACGCGAGCGGTGGCAGCGTGATCAGCGTGCCTATGATGCATCGCATCGGCCGACTCGGATATCTGCGAGGCTCTGGCTACCAGGCCGTGATCCTGCCCTACGCGGGTGGCCTGCTGGCGATGGCGGTCATCCTGCCGGACGGGCCGCTCGGCCCGCTCGAGGAGATGCTTGCGGCGCACGGCACGGCTGGCCTGCTGACGGGAATGACGCCGCAGCAGGTCAGGCTCGCCCTGCCGCGGTTTAGGGCGACCGAGAGTTTCAGCCTTGAGCCGTTCCTGAAATCGCTGGGCGTCGCGGCGGCGTTCGACCGCTACCAGGCCGACTTCAGTGGCATCACCAAGGCGGCCGAACTGTTCATCGGCGCGGCCGTGCACAAGGCCTACATCGACGTCGACGAGCATGGCACCGAGGCCGCCGCGGCCACCGGTGTCGCTATCAGCGCCCGCATGGCCATCATCCAGGAGCCGCCGCCGGTCGTGGTGACCGTGGACCGCCCGTTCCTGTTCGCGATCACCGACGTCGCGACCGGGCTGCCGCTGTTCCTCGGCCGGGTCGCTGACCCGGCCGCCGGCTGACCCCTGACATGGGCGCCCCCGGGGGCAGCGGGCAGTGCGGCCGTCCTCGCTGGGCTGGTGGCGGGGGCATCGCGGCTGCGACACTGAGACCATGCGACCAGCCGGGCTTCACCACGTCTCCATCAACGTCAGCGACGTTCCTGCAGCACTCGACTTCTATACCCGGCTGCTCGGCCTGGCCGAGCGGACTGACCGGCCCGACTTCAGTTTCGACGGGGCCTGGCTCGACGCCGGGGATCAGCAGGTGCACCTCATCGAGGCGGACGTCCCGCCCTCGCTCGGCCAGCATTTCGCCCTGGCGGTGACCGATCTGGACGCCGCGGTGGCGGAACTGCGCGGGCGGGGGGTGGCGGTCACCGAGCCGGTTACGGTGGGCCGGGGCCGTCAGGCCTTCCTCACCGACCCCGCCGGGAACCGCATCGAACTGCAGGAACCCGGGTCACCGGGCTGACGGGCGGCCAGGCTCGCCCGGCCGGACTCACTCCTCCAGCCGCAGCGCGGTCTTCGGGCACGACCCGACCGCGCGGCGGACCACGCCGGCCAGCCGGGCAGGCACGTCGGGCAGCAGAATATGCAGTTCGTCCTCGTCGTCCAGGTCGAAGACCTCCGGTGCGGTGCCGGCGCAGACCCCGTTGGCCTCGCACAGTTCGTGATCGACGGTGACCTTCATCGCCGGGACCTCCTCACCACAGCAGTAGTAGAGCATGTCCCGGCCCAGGCTGGCTTCGCCCAAGCCGATCGATATGAGATTGAGCGGGTCCTGGCGCTCAACGTCAGATCGACCGTGTTGAGCGCGGCGCCATGAAGCGGTCGGCGCCCTAAGGTGTGTCCCCGCGGATCTTCAGCCTGCGCGGCCGCTCGCGACGGCCAAGATCCACGGGACACGCCCCTGGGCCAGTGGGAGCATACTCATGCTCATCGACCCGCAACCGGACGGAAGCATGAACGACATAGCCGCCATGCCAGAGGGGCTCTCGCCTGTGCCCGAAGTGCTTTCGCCCATGCCGGAAGGGCTCCGGCGGGCGGCGGAGGCGGCCAAGGGATTCATGCCGCCCGCTGAGGGACTGGCCCTGTACCGGACGGCCGCCGCGTACGCTCACCTGGGCCCCATCCTGGAGATCGGGACGTACTGCGGGAAGTCGACGATCTACCTCGCCGCGGCAGCGCGGCAGGCTGGCCAGCTGGTCATCACAGTGGATCACCATCACGGCTCGGAGGAGAACCAGCCCGGCTGGGAGTACCACGATCCGACGCTGGTTGACCCGCGCACCGGGCGGCTGGACACCTTGCCGCACTTCAGGGCCACGATGGCGGACGCGGGCCTCGACGATCATGTGATCGCGGTCGTTGGCAGGTCAACAGCCGTGGCAGAGCTCTGGCGGAGACCGTTGGGCATGGTGTTCATTGATGGCGGCCACACCGACGCCGCGGCTCAGGCTGACTACCAGGGGTGGGTCCCCTGGGTGACTCGCGCCGGAGCGCTCGCCATCCACGACGTCTTTCCGGACCGCGCCGACGGCGGGCGGCCGCCCTACGAGATCTACCTGCGCGCCTGCGCGTCGGGTGCCTTCACCGAAGTTGGCGTGCACGGCTCGCTGCGCGTGCTCGAGCGGACCGGCGACGGCACCGGCTGACCGCAGCTACATACCGAGGCCCTGGGCGTCGCGGACCCGCCGGTCGGCCGGCCCGGCCGCCGCGCAGCCGCACGCGTCAGCGTCAGCCGGGGGCATCAGCGGCTGGCTCGCTGCGGCCGCACGGAACAGCCCCGCCCCTCCGGTCGCCCCGGCCAGCGTGTCGGCGGCCAGGATCATCGCCGCCGCCGTCCAGCTACTCCGCTCGGCGGGAAAATACGCCCGGTTCGCGAACTGCCAGCCGGTCCAGTAGGCGCCGTCGGCGTCGCGCAGGTGCTGGATATCCGCGTACAGCCGCAGCGCACGGGCCCGGTCGCCGATCGCGTCGAGCGCCATGACCAGCTCGCATGTTTCCGCTCCGGTCACCCAGGGCTGGTCACTGACGCACCGCACGCCCAGGTCCGGTACCACGAAATCGGGCCAGCCAGCGTCGAGCCGCTCCGCCGCGGCGGGCCCGCGCACCGGCCCGGCCAGGACCGGGTAGTACCAGTCCATCGAGAACCGGCTCTTGTCGGCAAACGCCTCAGGATGGCAGGCCACAACGTGCTCGAGCCGGTCGGCGGCCAGTTCCCAGCCCGGCTGCGGCTCGCCCACGTGCTCGGCCAGCGAGATGGCGCAGCGCAGGCTCTGGTGCGTGCTTGAGCAGCCGGTCAGCAGGGCGTAGTTGGCGAGCTTGCCGTCGGCCGCCCGTTTCCAGACGATCTCACCGCGCGTCGTCTGCAATTCGAGCGCGAACTCGATCGCTCGGCGCACCACAGGCCACATCTGGCGGACGAAATCCTCGTCCCCAGTGACCTGGAACTCATGCCAGGTCCCCACCGCCACGTACGCGACCTGGTTGCTCTCCGCCGCGCTGTCGGTGACCACGTCCCCGACGGTCCTCTTCGGCCACGACCCGTCACGGCGCTGGGTGCGGCGCAGCCAGTCGTAGGCCCGCCGGGCGGGCTCCGTGAGCCCGCAGGCACTCAGCGCCATCGCGCACTCGACATGGTTCCACGCGTCGCAGTGGCCGTCCGGCCAGCCGATCGCGCCGTTGCGCAGCTGGCCAGCGGCGATGCACTGTCCCGTGGCCAGGACGTCATCCGCGGTCAGAATGCCGGGTACCGCTGGCGTGCGTACTGCTGGCGTGGGCACCGCTGGCGTGGGCAGTGCTGGCGTGGGCAGTGCTGGCGTGGGCAGTGCTGGCGTGGGCAGTGCTGGCGTGGGCAGTGCTGGCGTGCGCGGGGCGGGCGCGTGCCGGGCGGGCGCGTGCGGGGCGGGCGCGTCCGGGGCCGGACCTCGACCGGGAGGCGTCACGCTGCCGCCCGGGATCTCACCTGGCGGCATAGGCCCGCTCGGGCTGGGCCACCGCCAGTGCTGCCTCCGGCGCCTGCGGTTTTTCTGCGTAGATGACCAGGCTCTTGCCGATCACCGGGTCCAGTGCCCGCTCGGCCAGCCGGGTGACCTTCGGCCGCTTCACGATGTCCCAGACCAGGAGCCGGTGATAGGCGCGGGCCAGCGGATGACCGTCGTCGTGCACGCCCACCGCGCACTTCAGCCACCAATAGGGCGAGTGCAGTCCGTGCGCGTGGTGGTGGGCGCCGACGCTCAGGCCGGCCGCCCGGAGCTTCGCCTCGAGTTCAGGGCGAGTGTAGATGCGCACGTGGCCCCCGGGGACGTTGTGGTAGTCGTCGGACAAGCTCCAGCAGATGCGCTCCGGCAGCCAGGAGGGCACGGTAACCGCGGCGACCCCTCCGGGCCGCAGCACCCGGGTGATCTCATGCAGGGCTCGCTGATCACCGGGGATGTGCTCGAGCACCTCGGCGGCGATGACCCGGTCGAAGGCGCCGTCGGCGAACGGCATCGCGGTGGCGTCGCCGCGCACGACCCGCGCGCTCGCCCCCGGCGGGTCCTGACCCGCCTCCCGCATCGCCGCGAGCATGCCGCCAACCGCCTCAAGCTCGCCAGCATCCGCGTCGAAGGCAACAACACGGCCGCCGCGCCTGAATGCCTCGAACGCGTGCCGTCCCGCGCCGCAGCCCAGGTCGAGCACGCGGTCACCGGGACTGACCGGCAGGAGGTTGAAGTCGATGGTCAGCAGGGCCCGGCTCCCTCCGGCGTGGCGCGGCCGGGCCCGGCGAGGGGGGCTGCGGTCCGGGCGTCGTCGATCGCATGCAGGTAACGCTGCACGGTCGCGCGGGCGACCGCACTCCAGGTGAACCGCTCCTGAACCCGCTGCCATGCGGCGGCGCCCAGCCGCGCGCGTTCCTCCGGTGAGTCGAGCAGATTGCGCAGCACCACGGCGAGCGCCTCGGCGTCGCCCGGCTCGACCAGCACGGCGGCGTCGCCGGTGACCTCAGGCAGCGCGCCTGTGTCGCTGGCCACCAGGGGAGTCCCTGACGCCATGTGCTCCACCGCCGGCAACGAGAAGCCCTCGTACAGCGAGGGCACCACGGCGATCTCGGCGCTCGCGGTCAACTCGGCGAGTTCGGAGTCGCTGATCCCGTGCACGAAGCGGACCCGATCGCCGAGGGCGAGGTCGCTCGCCAGGCGCTCGGTCGGCCCACCCGGCGCCGGCTTGCCCACCACGATCAGCTGCGCTTCGCGTTCGGCCATAATTTTTCCGAACGATTGCAGCAGCGTGCCCACGCCCTTCAGCGGGGAGTCTGCGCTGGCCACCGCAACGATCCGGCCAGGTACCCGGGGCGCAGGCCGGGGGTGGAACAGGCGGGTGTCCACGCCGAGCGGGATTACGTGTACATTCTCCGGCGCCACCTTGAAGTCATGGCAGATGTCGGCGCGGGAGGACTGCGAGGCGGTCAGGATCGGGCCGACCCGGCGGGCGACCCGGGCCTGCATCCGCACGAAGCTGTACCAGCGCCATTTGGAGAGCCTGGCCAGGCCGGTGGCGGCCGCGATCTCGATGCGCCGGTCCACGCTGATCGGGTGATGGATGCTGGTCACCAGCGGCAGCCCGGCCCGGGCCAGGCCGAGCATCCCGTAGGCGAGCACCTGGTTGTCGTGCACCAGGTCGAAGTCGGCGTGGCGGGCCCGCATGATGCGCAGCGCACGCAGGCTGAACGTGAGCGGCTCAGGAAACGCCCCCGACCGCATAATGGCGAACTCGAGCGCGTCGATCCAGTCCCGGTACTCCGACAGGTGCGGCCAGCGGAACGGGTCCTCGTCGCGGTAGAGGTCGAGGCTCGGGACGGTGTGCAGCACCGGCCCGGGCTCGAGTTCGGGGTAGGGCTGACCGGAGAAGACCTCGACATGGTGTCCGAGCGCGCTGAGCTCACGGGAGAGGTGGCGCAGGTAGATGCCCTGGCCGCCGCAGTGCGGCTTGCTGCGATAGGACAGCAGCGCCACGCGGAGCGGACGATCGGTGATCAACACGCAGGTCAGCCTCCTCGTCCGCCGCTCGCCGTCCGGTGTACCTGAGGCCTGCCCGCGTGGCCTGTTAGGCAGCGAACATTACCATCGGGTACGCCAATGCCCGGCACGGGGGAAGAGCCTGCTCAGGCACGCAGCCGCCATTAGCCACCGGGGACCGGGCCGCGGCCTTGCCGTGCTCGGTAAGCTGCGGCAACGTAGCCTGATTTCGCATGACCCGACTTTCTTTGACTTAACGCGACTCTGGATTATGACGTGACACGATTCGCGAGGACGGACGGAGGCTCCGCTGACGAAGCGTGCACTGATCACTGGGATCACCGGGCAGGACGGGTCCTACCTCGCTGAGTACCTCCTGGAGGTCGGGTACGAGGTCTGGGGCCTGGTCAGGGGCCAGTCCAATCCCCGGGTGCGGCGGGTCCGCAAGCTGCTCGGGGATGTTCGGCTGGTCCGCGGCGACCTGCTCGACCAGGGGAGCCTGATCTCCGCCGTCGAGCGCGTCCAGCCCGATGAGGTCTACAACCTGGCCGCGATCTCTTACGTGCCCATGTCCTGGCAGCAGGCGGAACTCACCGGTGAGGTGACCGGCCTGGGCGTGCTGCGGGTCCTTGAGGCGATCCGGGTGTGCAGCGGCATCAGCGGCTCACGGACTCCCGGCGGTGGGCAGATCCGCTTCTACCAGGCTTCATCCTCGGAGATGTTCGGCAAGGTGCGGGAATCCCCGCAGACCGAGCGGACCCCGTTCCATCCGCGCAGCCCATATGGGGTAGCGAAGACGTACGGGCACTTCCTGACCCAGAACTACCGCGAGTCCTATGGCATGTACGCGGTGTCGGGGATCTTGTTCAATCACGAGTCGCCGCGGCGTGGCGCCGAGTTCGTCAGCCGCAAGGTGTCGCTCGGCGTGGCCAGGATCAAGCTCGGCCATGAGCGGCAGTTGCGGCTCGGCACCCTATGGGCCAGGCGGGACTGGGGGTTCGCGGGCGACTACGTGCGGGCCATGCATCAGATGCTTACGGCGGACGAGCCTGACGACTACGTGGTGGGCACCGGCCTGACGCATACCGTGGAGGATCTTGTCGAGCGGGCGTTCGGGGTCGCCGGGCTCGACTGGCGGGATCATGTGGTCTGCGACGCAGCCTTCGTCCGGCCCGCCGAGGTAGATCATCTGTGCGCGGACCCGTCCAAGGCGGCGGAGCGGCTCGGCTGGGAGCCGAAGGTCGGCTTCGACGAGCTCATCAGCATGATGGTCGAGGCCGACCTGGAACTCCTGTCCACGCCGGGCAGTCACGAGGACGACTCGTTCGGCCCGGAGGCCTGGTAGGCACCAACGTGTGCCCCGCCCGCCGCTGCGTCTCGCTCAGTGAGACGCAGCGAGGCGCTCCTCATGATCACGGAACATCCGCGTCACATGTGGGGCTGTCGCAGAATCGACTCGAAGATCAACTTCGTCACTATATGTGGGTCGGATGCCGCAATCTGACCCAATATCCTGCGCGGAGGGTGCTCCGCTTGGCGATTCCGCGACAGCCCCATGTAGTCGGCGGGATGTTCTGCGATCATGAAAAGCCGGCGTCAGCCCGAGTGGGTCTGGGCCAGCGGGCCCCGGCGTCAGGAGGCGACGTGGCCGACCAGGGTGCCGATCCCGTAGGTGAGGCCGGCCGCGACGGCGCCGAGCAGCAGCTGGCGTAGCGCGCCGCGCAGGAAGGGCCGGTCGGTCATCCGGGCTACCAGGCCGCCGCCGATGAACGCCGCCACCGCCGCGAGCCCGAGCGCGGAGGCGAGCGAGCCGAGGCCCGCCAGGTAGGGGAGCAGGGGGATCAATGCCCCCGCGGCGAACGTGATCAGCGAGGCGCCCGCGGCTGTGTACGGCGACGGCAGCTCCCGGTGATCGACCCCGAGTTCCTCCTGGACGTGCATGCTGAGCGCCTGTTCCGGGTGCGCTGAGATCTGCTCGGCCACCTTCCGCGCGAGGTCCGCGTCCACGCCGCGCTTGCGGAACACGGCCACCAGCTCACGGCGCTCCGACTCCGGGTGGTTCTCCAGTTCCGAGCGCTCCTTGCGGACCTCGGCGGCGACCAGCTCGTTCTGCGAGGAGACCGAGACGTACTCGCCGGTCGCCATGGAGAACGCACCGGCGGCGAGCCCGGCAAGCCCGGTCAGCACCACAGTGTGCGGCGACACGCCGCCGCCCCCAACCCCGGCGATCAGCGAGACGTTGGTGACGAGCCCGTCCATGGCGCCGAAGACAGACGGCCGCAGCCAGCCGCCGGAGACATCGCGGTGCTCGTGCCCGTGCGCCTCACTGTGCGTGCTACTAGCAGCGGTCATTGGTGGTTCCTCGGATGTCCGTGTCAGTCCCCGGGGCCGCCGGGGCCGCCAGCTGATGGCGTGGGTACCGGAACGTCTCGCCAACCAGCCGCGGGCACCCATTATTCCCTGCGGCCCTGGCCGCTGGTGTGCGCTCCGCGGTCAGCCGAGCGACTGGGCGGGTCGGGTCGGCAGGCCGGCCGACTTCCACGCCTGGAAGCCGCCTTCGAGATCGGTCGCCTCTCGCAGGCCGATCCGCCGCAGCGTCGCCGCGGCGAGCGAGGACGCGTAGCTCTCCGAGCACATCACGACGATGCGCGCGTCGGCACGGGCCAGGGCCGGGATCCGCGCCTCACTGCGCGGGTCCAGCCGCCATTCGAGAACGTTGCGGCCGATGATGATCGCCCCGGGGACCTCGCCCTCCACGATCCGCTGCTCAAGCGGCCGGATGTCGACGAGCACGGCGCCGTCGGTGAGGGCGGCCAGGGTCGCCTCTGGCCGGAGCCGCCGCAGGCCGCTGCGTGCCTCGGCCACCAGTTCGTCGATGCCGGGGGCGCCGACCGGGAGAGCATCGGAGGTGAGCTCGGCCGCTGACGCGCTGGCGTCGGCCAGTGCCGTGTCCGCGCCACCACGGCCGCGGGCTCCTTCTGGGCCGTCGATCGCCACGGTCTCCCTGGCGATCAGCCCGTAGTCGGTACCCGTGTAGTAGGTCATCGCCACCAGCGGCGGCGAATACGCGTGGATGCTCGTCGCGGAACCATCGCCAATGTGGGCCACATCGTGCACGTGCCCGGGGCCGAAGGCCACCGCTTCGCCCGTGCGCAGACTCCGGCGGCCGAGCCGCCGGCCGCTCGGCACCCGGTACTGTTCGACCAGGCTGCCCTCGGCTACCGCGAATGACCCGGACGACCCGCCATGGTCATGCCAGTCGGTGTCCTGGCCGCGCTCCCAGGCCAGCAGCCACACATCGCACGCGTTCGACCGGTGCAGCGGCAGGTACCAGCGCACGTCATGGTCATGCACGACGAGATCCGCCCAGAGCCCGGGGCGCCCGGCCAGCTCGACGGTGATCGCCCGCAGCTGGGCCGGCGACAGTCGGCCGGCCCGCGGCACCATGCCATGGAGCGTGTCGATGATCGCCTGCTGGCGTTCCGGGCTAACCCCCCAGCCCGGCTTCAGCCCGGCGCCGGTCAGGTCTGGCCTGGTCAGTCCGCCGCTGGTCAGCCCGCCGCTGGTCAGCCCACCGCTGGTCAGCCCACCGCTGCCCGCTCCGCTGTTACCCGCTTTGGTGCCGCTGCATACGGCATTGGCCTGGCCCGGCCGATCGGCGCCGCTGCCGTCCGGACCGTTGACCGTGGCGAGCGACACGCGACCTCCTCTGCAGGAAATTCCATGCTAAGCCCGCCGGGCTGGCATAGAGCAATGGATCTTAGCCGCGCTGGCGCATCCCACCTATGGCGTTAGAGCTCCAACGACACCGATTCCGCACCGGGTTCGTCCTGACGACACCGATTCCGCACCGGGCTCGTTGCAGGCGTGGGGCTGCGGCGGCTGCTGGCGCTGATGAAGCCCGCGCTTGGCGGACTGGTGGAGCCGTTTTGTCGGAGCCGGCTGGAACGCTGCGGGCATGGCGAGGTCGACTGCGGTTGATGATGCCGCCCTGAGCCGGATTCTGCGGGCGCAGTATTGGGTTGTATCGCGGCAACAGGCCCTGGCCTGCGGGATGACACCCGGGGTCCTGCGGCACCGGCTCCGGCCAGGCGGCACTTGGCAGCTACTGCTGCCTGGCGTCTATCTCACAGTCACAGGGACCGCGACGGCAGGCCAGCGCGAGATGGCCGCGCTTCTCCACGCCGGGCCAGCGGGCGCCCTCACTGGTCTTGCGGCGCTGCACCGCAACGGGATCACGGCTTCATCGCCGCGTGTCGTCGATGTGCTGGTGCCTATCTCGGTAGATCGCGGCAGCTACTCGTTCGTCCGGGTCCACCGGACCAGGCGGATGCCCTCAATGGTGTGCGTGGACGGCGAGATCCGGTACGTGACCGGTCCCCGCGCCGTCGCTGACGCTGCGCGCGACCTGAGAAGCTTGCGGGAGGTGCGTGCGCTGGTGGCCAGTGCGGTGCAAAGACGGCACTGCTCGGTCAGCATGCTCGCCAGGGAGTTAGAACAGGGCCCGGCCCAGGGATCGAGGCTGCTGCGGGCTGCCCTGGAGGAGGTGGCCGACGGCGTCCGGTCCATCGCCGAGGGAGACTTCCGGACCCTGCTCAGGCGGGGCCGGCTGCCAATGCCGATGTTCAACGCACGGCTGTACGACGACGCGGACTTGGTCGCCATCGTCGATGCCTGGTGGCCAGAGGTCGGCGTCGCGGCCGAAGTGGACTCGCGCGAGTGGCATCTCTCGCCGCAGGATTGGGAGGCGACCATGCGCCGCCATACCGCGCTGACCAGCCGGGGCATCCGCGTCCTGCATTTCTCCCCCGGTCAGATCAGGAAGGAGCCGGACAGGGTGCTGGCCGACATCGCGTCGGCCCTCGCGGCGGGGCCGTCCCGGGCACCGCTGGCAATCCGGGCCGTCCCGGCCGCGTCCTGAGCGTGTGCCGTCCGGGCCGCGTCCTGAGCGTGTGCCGTCCGGGCCGCGTCCTGGGCGCGTGCGTCTGGGGCCGCGTCCTGAGGACGGCTAGCCGGCTGGCCAGTCCGCGTGGCGGAGGCGTTCGATGTCCTCGCCGAAGGGACGGTCGGCGTCGATCGGGCCGACGATCCCGGCCAGCCAGGCGAGCACGCCGCGGCACCCCGGCGGGGCGGGGCGGCTGGAGAGCGCGATCGCCTGATAGGCCGTCAGGAGCTCGCACGCGGTCACCGCGTTGGCGTGCTGCATTGCCTGGCGCAGCGCCTCGGCGGCCTCCCACGCGAATGACTGGACGTCCTCCTGGCCGCCCGACGTCTCGATGAGACCGGTCGCGGTCGGGATGGCCAGCCGCCGCATGGCATGGGTCTCGCCGGCCGCGCGCTTGTGCACGGTGACAAGGCCGGTGTCCGGTCCCGGTGTCGCGGCCAACTGCGCGGGCAGGCCGGTCACCCGCGAGTCAAGCAGCCGGTGGACGCGAGCGGCCGATATCTCGCACGCATGCGTGAGGGCCGCGGTCAGCTGGTCACAGTGCGCCGACAGGTCGAGTCCATGAAATCCCGCGGTGCCGACGAACCTCCCGTCGAGGAAGGCCGGCGAGTCGGTCACCCCGGTGAGCGCCCGGGAGGCCGCGGATGCGAGCCGGTCAGCGGACCGCAGCAGGTGAGTGAGGACGGGGCCGGCCACCCGGAACGAGGCAGGGGCCTGGATGGCACTGTGGTCTGGCGCACTGGGGTGTGCCGCACTGGGGTGTGGCGCACGGGGGTCTGTCGCGCTGGATTGTGTCGCGCTGGGCTCTGTCGCGCTGGGCTCTGTCGCGCTGGGGTGTGCCGCGCTGGGCTCTGCCGCGCTGGGCTCACGGACGCGCGCTCCCGGTATGTCGCCGATGGCCTGCCGGAGGCGGCGCAGCACTTGGCCGAGGATCTCGTCACCGCGTGCGCATGCGTCCAAGTAGGGGTCGCGCGGCGCTCCGGCGGCCACTATGGACAATGCCGCGGCAGCCTCCATCCGGGCCTGGAGGGCCACGGCTTCCGCACAGCGCCGGACGCACAGCGCGGTTGCCCCGGGGACGCCCGCCAGCAACGCGATGCCTTCCTTGGGGCCAAGGGGGAACTCGTCGAGCCCGTGCTCGCGCAGCGCGTCGCGGGCCGGCCTGGTCTCACCGGCGGGGCCGAGCACCTGCCCGATCCCGGCCAGCGGCCCGAACGTGTGGGCCAGCGGGATGATCTCGCCGGCGCTTCCCGCGCCGGTGCGCGGCACCGCCGGGACGATGCCGGCGTCGAGGAAGTCCACAAGCCGCTGGCACAGCTCAGCGGAGACGCCGGAGTCGCCGGACAGGAACGTACGCAGCCTGACCGCTAGCAGCGCCCGCACGTCGGCGGCGTCCAGCCAGGGAGGACCACCAGTCGCCCGGGCCAGCAGCAAATTGCGCTGATGAGAACGCTGCTGTGGCTCGGTGAGGCGCACGTCGGCGAGCGCGCCCAGGCCCGTGTTCACGCCGTAGACAGGTGCTCCGCGGCTGAGCACCTCGCACGCCGCCATGCGCCGCTGCCGTACACGGCCGAACAGCTCAGGCCCAATCCGCACAGCCCGTCCGGCGGCTACCGCACAGATCAGCGCGGCGTCGAGGTCCTCAGCCGCAGCGAGCGTGCACGCGGTGGCGATTGGCTGGTGCTCCGTCATTGGCTGGTGCCCGTCATTGGTTGGTGCCCTGTCATCGTTCGCGGCGCTCCGTCATTGCCCGTGTGCCCCGTCGTCATGCCCCGTCGCCGTCAGTGGTAGCGCAGCATGGTGCCGGCGCCCGCCGCCTCGGCGCGGCGCAGGACGAGCGAGCCCACCGCGATGTCCAGGATGGACAGTCCCCGGTGCCAGAGCAGGATCCGCTCGTCAGGCCGCTCCCGGCCCGGCCGCAGTCCCGCCACGACCTGGCCGAGTTCAGCGTGCAGGGTCGCCGCGGAGAGCCGCCCGCTGTCGACGTGCGCGCGCAGCGCGCCGAACCGCCCGGCCTGCGCCTCCCGCCAGTCGTCCACGACGACCTTGTCCATCACATCAAGCAGGTCCAGTTCGACGGCGCTGATCGTGCCGTAGGGGACAACGAACGCTCCCGGCTTGACGGCGCTGGTGCGCAGCAGCGGCTCCGGCTCAGTCAGCCGGGACGCCTCGACCAGGATGTCGGCGCCGTCGAAGGCTTCCTCCGGCGTGGCCGTGACACGGATCAGTGTGTCGGTGACCTCGGCAAGCTGCCGGCCGAACGCGTCCCTGGACTCGGGCCGGCGGCTGGTCACCCGGATCTCGTCCAGCTCGAAGATCTCGTCGAGCAGCACGATGTTCCACAGCGCCGTGCCCCGGGCGCCCACATGGCCGAGCACCCGGGAGTCCGGCCGGGCCAGGTACCTGGCGCCCACCGCGGTCATCGCCCCGGTGCGGCACGCGGTGATCAGGGTAGCGTCCATGACCGACAGCGGCACCCCGGTCGCGGGGTCATACAGCGTCAGCAGTCCGAGTTCGCTGGGCAGGCCGCGGGTGTAGTTCGCGACGAAGTCGCCGACGACCTTGACCCCGGCGACGTCGAGCACCCCGGCGACGTCGGGCGCCCGCAAGTGCCCGCGCAGCACGTTGAAATGCCCGGCGCCGTCGTTGTCCGGGATGAGGTGCACCCCGAGGCTCGACGACGGCCCGGCCTTCACCGTGCGCCCGCACCGCGCCTTCCACGGCGTCGATGATCTCCGCGTTGGTGAGGCCGAGCCGGTCGATGTCCGGACCGGACAGGAACCGGATCCACAGCTCTCCGGCGTCTGCCCGGGGCTTCACCAGTTCTGGCCGCCTAAGGCGTGTCCCGTGGATCTTCAGCCTGCTGCACCGGTGTTTGCCGCACAGTCGCCGGAGGGCGCCTCGCGGCGTTGTCGTCGTCGCCAATAGCTCCGCTCATGCCTATCCGCTTCTGTCAGGGGATCGTCGTAGTGCACGGCCAGGCCGCGCCCAACCTGGGCGAGGCCGCGCCCAACCTGGGCGCTCCCGTCGTCGGCCACCCTGTGAGCATGGCCTTTGCCGGCGCGGTGGGCCGGCCTGAGCAACCGGATAAGCATGAGCTCCGCTATTGGCTCCTCCTCCGCCTTGCGATCCATCCCTCCGGACGGCCGCTCGCGATGGCCAAGATCCACGGGACACGCCTGGTGGCGTCAGCCCGGTCAGCTCTTCGTCGCCTTGTTCAGGAACAGGTGGCCGATCGCCGTCGGGTAGACGCCGTTCACAGTCTTCGCCCAGGCCGACAGGTAGTTGTAGAAGTACCCGTAGATGATCGGTGTCTCGTTCAGCAGCAGGGTCTGGATCTGCCCGGCGATCTGGCGCTGGGTGGAGAGGTCGACGGTGCTGACGTACTTCTGGGCAAGCTTGTCGTACTGGGGATTGGCGAAGTGCGCCGCGTTCCACGGGCCGGCGCCCGTCTTGGCGTTGATCGTCTGAAGGGGTGCGGTGAGGAACACGTTGGGCACGCTGCGGTGCCCGTAGTCGACCAGGCTCATGGTGGCGTCCAGCCAGTCGGAGTTTCCGAACGTGGCCTTGCCGTAGTACGCCGATGAACTCTCCATCTTCACGCTGATGTTGACCCCGGCAGCTTTCGCCGACTGCGCCACGATCTGGGCGTACTCGCTGATCTCCTGGACGTCATTGCCAATGAGCTGCGTCGAGAACCCCGACGGGTGCCCGGCCGCCGAGAGCAGCGACTTGGCCTTGGCGACGTTCTGCGCGCGCTGCGCGATGCTGGTGTCGGTGGACGGGTAGACCGGGGCGAAGGGGCTGTCATTGCCCAGGTCGGCGAAGCCCTTGAACAGCGCCTTGACGATGTCCGGGCGGTTCAGGGTGAGGGCGATCGCCTGGCGCACCCTCGGGTCGGTGAACGGCGCCTGGTCACAGCGCATCGACAGCTCGCGGTGGGCGCTCGACTTCAGCTTGCTGACGGTGTACGCACCGGACAGGAGCTGCTCGCCGCCGGTCACTGAGAACTGCCCGACCACGTCCACCGTTCCGCCGGTGAGGGCGAGGACCTGCGGCGTCTGGGTGTCGTAGAAGGTGAACTCGGTGGCGGCGGGCAGGGCCTTGGTGCCCCAGTACTGCTCGTTGCGGGTGAACGAGGCGCTGACCTTCGGCGTGTAGGTCTTCAGCACGAACGGCCCGGTGCCGACGAACGTGGATTGCCATTTCGCCGGGTCGGAGTTGTTCGGCAGAATGATCATGTTGTAGTTGTCCGACGAGGTCAGATACGGGAAGTTCCCGTTGGGTGCTTCCAGGTGGAAGGCCACGGTGAAGTTGTCGACCTTGGTCACGCCGGACGGGATCAGCACGCCGGCGAAGGCGGACAGCGCGCTTGACCCGCTCTTCGGGTTCGTCTGGAGCTTGTAGGTGTACACGACGTCGTCGGCGGTGAGCGGGCTGCCGTTATGGAACTTGACGCCTTGGCGGATCTTGAAGGTCCACACGTCGGCGGTCGAGTTGGCCGACCAGCTTTCGGCCAGCACCGGCTGCAGGGTCAGGTGCTGGTCGGACAGGCACAGGTACTCGCCGGTCTGGGCGAGCATGTCCAGTCCCCCCTGATCGGCGACGGTCACCGGGTTGATCGCTCCCGAGGGCACGATGATGGCCGCCTTGATGGTGGCACCGGCCTTACCCGCGGCTGTGCCTGTCGAGGACGACGACGACGGGCTGCCCGAACTTCCGCAAGCGGCGAGGACGCCGCCCAGTACGGGAACCGAAATCCCGACGACCGCGCCCCGCCGCAGGAAATCCCGCCGGGAGATTCTGCCTGCGACGAATTCGTCGATGACGTGATTCCCGATATCTCCTTGGCTCTCGCGCAGGCGGCTGAGCCGATTACGATCAACGTTCACTTGGTGTCCTCCTCAGAACCTCTGCGGTGTCGCATACGCGGTCGCGAGGGCCAATTCGAAAAAAACTAAGCCCCCTAACGGGCTTTGTCACGGCGCCTGTCCGTTGCTCTGCAGTGTTCGCAGTTGATCGATGGGTATGTGGCAGCTCATGAGGTGGCCAGGGGCGACCTCAGCCAGCGGGGGCTCGGTCGACTCGCACACGCCGCTCGTCAGCTTGCGCGGGCAGCGCGTGTGGAAGACGCAGCCACTGGGCGGATTGGCCGCGGACGGGATCTCTCCCTTCAGCCGGATCCGGGTGGGGCGCTGCCCATCGATGCTCGGCACGGCGGACAGCAGCGCCTCTGTGTACGGGTGGTGCGGGCCGGCGAAGACCGTCTCGGCCGGGCCGACCTCCATCACCCGGCCGAGGTAGAGCACGGCGATACGGTCGGCCAGGTACCGCACGACGCCGAGGTCGTGCGAGATGAACAGGTAGGTCACCTTCTCCTTGGCCTGGAGGTCGGCCAGCAGGTTGAGGATCGCCGCCTGCACCGACACGTCGAGGGCCGAGGTGGGCTCGTCGCAGACGACCAGGCGGGGCCCGGAGCCGAACGCGCGGGCGATCGCCACCCGCTGCTTGAGCCCGCCGGACAGCTGGTTCGGGCGCAGGCTCAGGTGACGCTCCTCCATCCGGACGGACCGGATCAGGTCGGCGACCCGCTCCCGGAGTCGCTGGCCGGACAGGCCGGCCAGCCTGGAGAGGGGACGGCTGATCAGGCGCCGCACCGTGTGGCGCCGGTTGAGCGCCGAGTCGGGGTTCTGGAACACGATCTGGATCGACTTGAGCTGATCACGTGACCGGCGCCGCAGGTCGGCCGGGAGAGGCTGATCATCGAGTTCGACGCTGGCACCCTGGTCGGGCGGGGTCAGGCCAAGGAGCACCCGCGCCAGCGTCGTCTTCCCGCTGCCGGACTCGCCGACGAGCCCCAGCGTTTCCCCGCGCATCAGGTCGAGATTGACCCCGGCCAGCGCATGGATCGCCCCGCCGCGGGCGGGGAAGGTCTTCGACACGTTCACCAGCCGTGCTATCGGCTCGGCCGTCTCCTCGGGCGTCGGCAGAGAAAGATCTACCGGTGTGCTCCTCGGGAGATCCGGCGCGATCTCGTGCCGGTAGCAGCGCGAGGTGTGCGCCGGGTTGATCTGGAAGGACGGCGGCGCCGCCTCCCGGCAGCGGTCCTGCACGATCGAGCAGCGCGGCGCGAACACGCACCCGGTGATGGAGTGGCCGGCCGGCGGCAGGAAGCCGGGGATCGTGTCGAGCCGGCCGTGGTCCTTGCGCTGGCCGCGGCGGGGTATGCAGCGCAGCAGCCCGACGGTGTAGGGGTGGCGGGGCTGGTCGAACACCTCGCGGGCCGGGCCCTCCTCGATGAGTTCCCCGGCGTACAGGACGCCCACCCGGTCGCACATCTTGGCGATGACGGCCAGGTTGTGACTGATGAACAGGACTGAGGTATCAAATTCTTCACGCAACGCCGTAACGAGATCGAGCACTTCCGCCTCGACGGTCGCGTCCAGCGCCGTGGTGGGCTCGTCGAGGATGAGCAGCGAGGGCTCCGCGGCCAGCGCCATGGCGATGACGGCGCGCTGCGCCATCCCCCCCGACAGCTGGTGCGGGTAGCGGTCCATGACCTGCGCCGGGTCGGCGATCTGGACCTTGCGGAGGATGGCCTCGGCACGCTCCAGTGACTCATGACGGCCCGCGCCCGCGATCTCGTACACCTCCGCGACCTGGTGGCCGACCCTGATCGACGGATTCAGGGCGCGTCCCGGCTCCTGGTACACCATCGAGACCGTGCGGGCCCTCAGTTCGCGCAGCGCGCCCGCGCCCAGGGACAGCAGGTCCTGGCCGTTGATGGTGATCGCCCCCGCGCTCACCCGGCCGTTGCGCGGCAGGTACCTGGTCAGCGCCAGCGCCACGGTGGACTTCCCCGATCCGGATTCCCCGACGAGACCGTAGGACTCGCGGCTCCCGATGCGGAAGGAGACGTCCCGCAGCGCCAGGCGGTCCCGGCCGCGGACCCGGTACGTAACGTCCATGTGCTCGACCTGGACCGTCGGCCCGGCCTCACCCCGTCCGGCCGGGGGGCCGGGCCCGATCGGCGCGTCCGTGGTGGTCATGAGGCCAGCACCTGCTCGATCGAGTCGGTGACCAGGTTGATGGCGATCACGAGCGAGGCGATGGCCAGCGCCGGGAACAGCGTCATCCACCAGTAACCGGCGCCGAGCGTCACGTAGTTGTGGGCGATGTCCGATCCCCAGTCGGGGGTAGGAGGCTGGACCCCGAAGCCCAGGAACGAAAGCGTGGCGACAGCGAAGATGGCGTAACCCAGCCGCACCGTGAACTCGACCAGGATCGTCGGCACCACGTTTGGCAGGATCTCGACGAACATGATGTCCGGCGCCCCCTCGCCGAGCAGCCGAGCCGAGGACAGGTAGTCGAGCTGACTCTCGACGAGCACCGCGGAGCGGACTGTCCGGGCGATCAGCGGAGTGAAGACGAAGCCGATGACGAGGGTGATGGTCAGCGGGGATGGGCCGAGGGCCACGACGAAGAGGAAAGCGACAATAACGACAGGCAGTGCTAGGACCGCCTCAACGATCCGGCTGACCAGAATGTCGGTCACGCCGCCCAGATAGCCCATGATCAGGCCGAGCGCCGTGCCGAGCACGGTGCCGATTACGGCGGCAAATGAGCTGATCAGCAGGATGTCCCGGACGCCGACGATGACCCGGGAGAAAACGTCCCGGCCTAGCTGGTCGGTGCCGAACCAGTGTGCTCCCGACGGCGCGTTGTTGGTCGCGAGCAGCTGCTGAGCAAGTGGATCATGCGGGGCGATAGCGCCGCCGAACGCCGCGCAGGCGACCCAGAACAGCAGGATCGCCGCACCGGCCAGAAATGTCGGCCTGCGCAGTAGCAGCCGCCAAGGTGTCAGGTCGCCGGAGCGTTCCGCGCGAGCGACCGCCACCCCGGCGGCCGGGGGCGCCGCGATGTTGGTCATCCGGAGATCCCGAGTCGCAGCCGCGGGTTGAGCACCGTGTAGAGCACGTCCGCGATGAGCGTGGCGACCAGGTACACGACGCCGATAATGAGCACGCCGGCCTCCAGCATCGGGAAGTCCTTGGCCAGTGCGGCCTTGTAGATGAGGTTCCCGATGCCCTGATAGTTGAAGAGGGTCTCCACCACGACGAGCCCCCCGATCAGATAGCCGGTCTGGGTGGCGATGACAGTGATCGTCGGGAGTAGCGCGTTGCGCAGCACGTGCCGCCTGATCACCACCGATCGCTTCAGGCCCTTCAGGGTCGCGGTGCGCGCATAGTCGGAGTCGAGCGCCTCGATTGTTCCCGCCCTCGCCATCCGGGCAATGTAGCCGAATAGCACGAATACGAGCGGGATCACGGGCAGGATCAGGTGATCGAGCTGGCTCGCCACGGATGCCCCCGTCCCGGCCGAGGCGGAAACCGGCAGCACCTTCAGCCAGACTCCGAAGATGACGATGACGACGATCCCGGACACGAACTCGGGCACCGTCGCCGCCGACAACCCGGTCACCGAGATGATCCGGTCGGTGCCCCGGCCGACCGTCAGTGCCGCTACGACCCCGCCGAAGATGCCGAGCGGCACCACCACGATGAAGGCCAGCGCGGCCAGCTTGAGCGAGTTGACGAGAGCGGCCCCGAGGAACGGCCGGACCGGCGCCCGGAACTGGTAGGACTGGCCGAAATCGCCGCGGACCAGCCCGGAGAGCCAGCTCCAGTACTGGGTCAGCAAGGGCCGGTCGACGCCGAGCTGATGGTCGAGAGCCCGCACCGAGCTCTGGGCGGCCAGGTTGCCCAGGATCGCCCGGCCGGGATCCCCGGGGAGCACCTGCCCGGCGAAGAACACGATCAGGCTGAGGATCCACAGCGTCACAAGCGCCAACGCCAAGCGCTTCAGGAAGTACGTCGCCACCCGTGGCCCCTCTGACGACTTCGGAACGTCGCTCGGAATATCTGGGCTGGGGGAAGCCTAGTTTCCTACCTCGGGAGTCGCAATAAAAGATCGTTTTCCGTTGCCGGATCGCGACACAGGGTGCCGCGTCGCTGCGCCCTGGCTGGCTCGACGGCCGGTGGGCGATCCTCCTCGCCACGCCCTGACGCGACCAGGGATGATGAACCGGTAGCGGCGGGCACGCCGTCGCGTCAGGCAACCGACTCAACGAGGAGCCGTCATGGCTGCCGAGCACACCGCTGGTCCGACACCCGCGGGGCCGCGCCCGGTGCGTGCGCCGCGGGGTACCGCGCTGTCCTGCAAGGGCTGGCCGCAGGAGGCAGCCATGCGGATGCTGATGAACAACCTGGATCCCGAGGTGGCCGAGCACCCGGACCAGCTCATCGTGTACGGGGGCTCCGGACGGGCGGCGCGCAGCTGGAGTGCCTTCGACGCGATCGTGCGCACGCTCCAGGACCTGGAGCCCGACGAGACCCTGCTGGTCCAGTCGGGCAAACCGGTAGGCGTGCTGCGCACCCATGAATGGGCGCCCCGGGTCCTCATCGCCAACTCCCTGCTCGTGCCCCAGTGGGCCACCTGGGATGAGTTCCGGCGGCTGGAGTCGCTGGGCCTGACCATGTTCGGCCAGATGACCGCGGGCTCCTGGATCTACATCGGCACCCAGGGCATCTTGCAGGGCACCTACGAGACGTTCGCCGCCGTGGCGGCGAAACGGTTCGGCGGCTCGCTGGCTGGCACCATCACGCTGACTGCCGGGCTGGGCGGGATGGGCGGCGCGCAGCCCCTCGCGGTGACGATGAACGGCGGGGTGGCGATATGCATCGACTGCGACCCGACACGGATCGCCCGGCGCATGGAGTATGGGTACCTTGACGCGGCGGCCGACAGCACCGACGACGCGCTGCGGCGCGCGATCGCCGCCCGGGACGCAAACGCGCCGCTGTCTATCGGCCTGCTGGGCAACGCGGCCGAGGTGCTGCCCCGGATGCTCGCCATGGGTGCGCCCATTGACATCGTCACCGACCAGACGTCGGCTCATGATCCGCTCACCTACCTGCCCCGGGGTGTCCCGTTCGAGGACATGGCCGCGCTGCGGGCCGAGGACCCGGCTGGCTTCACCGCGCGGGCGCGGGAGTCGATGGCCGCGCACGTCGAGGCGATGGTGGGCTTCATGGACGCGGGCGCGGAGGTCTTCGACTACGGCAACTCGATCCGCGGCGAGGCGGAACTGGCCGGCTACCAGCGCGCCTTCGCCTTCCCCGGCTTCGTGCCCGCTTACATCCGGCCGCTGTTCTGTGAGGGCAGGGGCCCGTTCCGGTGGGCCGCGCTGTCCGGCGACCCAGCGGACATCGCCGTCACGGACGCTGCGATTCTCGACCTTTTCCCGGGCAACGAGCCGCTGGCCCGCTGGATCAGGATGGCCCAGCAGAAAGTCCACTTCCAGGGCCTCCCGGCCAGGATCTGCTGGCTCGGGTACGGCGAGCGGCACCTCGCGGGCCTGCGGTTCAACGACCTCGTCGCGCGCGGGGAGGTGCAGGCGCCGATCGTGCTCGGCCGTGACCACCTAGACTGCGGCTCGGTCGCCTCGCCGTACCGGGAGACCGAGGCGATGGCCGACGGCTCGGACGCCATCGCCGACTGGCCCATCCTGAACGCCCTCGTCAACACGGCCTCGGGCGCGTCGTGGGTGAGTGTTCACCATGGCGGCGGGGTGGGCATCGGCCGGTCTATCCACGCCGGCCAGGTGTGCGTCGCCGACGGCACACCGCTGGCCGCGCAGAAACTGGAACGGGTGCTCACCAACGACCCGGCCACAGGCGTGATCCGGCACGTGGACGCGGGATACGAGGAGGCGGTCACCGTGGCCGAGGAGCGCGGCGTCCGCGTCCCGATGCGCGGAGCATGAGCGAGCCGGAGGGGCGCGGTGCTGCCTGGACTGAGGAGCGCGTGAGCGAGCCGCCGGGGCGCGGTGTCGCCTGGACTGAGGAGCGAGGAACGAGCGACGAGGGAAGGCGGCGCAGTGAAGGGGGAATGGGGACGCGGGCGGGGCCCCGCAGGCGAGCGGGAGACACCGCATGAGCTTCACCGGGCTGTGGGACACGCTCCTGCCGATCGGGCGCGACTACTCGACCGGGGGTTACCGACGGTTCGCCTGGACGGCCGAGGACGAGCAATGCCGGGCCTGGTTCACACATTCAGCAGCTGAACGTAACCTCCGCACGCACTGTGACCGTAATGGCAACCTCTGGGCATGGTGGGACTCGCCAGAGGCTCCGGACGGCGCAGCCGCCGTGGTGACAGGCAGTCATCTTGACTCGGTGCCGGACGGGGGCGCGTTCGACGGGCCGCTTGGGGTCGTGTCGGCGTTCGCCTCCATTGACCTGCTCCGGGAGCGGGGCTTCACGCCGGCCCGGCCGGTCGCGGTGGCGGTGTTCCGCGAGGAGGAGGGCGCCAGGTTCGGCGTTGCCTGCCTGGGCAGCAGGCTGCTTACCGGGGCGATCACCCCGGACGCGGCCCGCGCCCTGCGCGACGTCAACGGGATCAGCCTGGCCGAGGCGATGGCGACAGCCGGGCACGACCCTGACGGGATCGGCCACGACGAGGATCTTCTCGCCAGCATTGGCGCCTACGTGGAGTTGCACATCGAGCAGGGCCGCGCGCTGGCCGACCTGGAGGCGACGGTCGGGATCGCCGAGGGCATCTGGCCGCACGGCCGGTGGCGGCTCGACTTCACCGGGCGGGCTGATCACGCTGGCACGGCCGCGCTCGCCGATCGGCACGACCCGATGCTCCCGTATGCTGCCGCGGCGCTGACCGCGCGGCAGGCGGCAGCGGCGAACGGGACCCTCGCCACGTTCGGGAAGGTGATCGCCGAGCCCGGCGCCGCCAACGCCATCTGCTCCACGGTCACCGCCTGGCTGGACGCCCGTGGCTCGCAGGAGACGGCGCTGCGCGCCACCGTCGATGAGGTGCTGGCCGCGGCGCAGCGGGCGGCCGGCCTGAATGGGGTGACGGTCGCCGTCCGGCCGGAATCGATCACGCCGCCGGTCACCTTCGACCCCGGCCTGCGCGAGAGGGTGGCCGCCTCGCTCAGTGCACGCGGCATCACGGCTCCGGTGCTGCCGACCGGGGCGGGCCACGACGCGGGGGTGCTGTCAGCCTGGCTGCCGGCGGCGATGCTCTTCGTCCGCAACCCGTCCGGCATTTCGCACGCACCGGCCGAGCACGCCGACATGGCGGATTGCGCGGCGGGCGTCGAGGCGCTGGCCGCCGTGCTTCACGACCTGGCCAGCCGATGAACCCGCTGGGCGCTGCGGGGACCGGCCCAGGGGCACAGGAAACCCGGCGTGGTGAGACCCGGGGCGGGGCTGGGACCGGGAGTGGGGCTGGGACCCGGGGCGGCGTGCGGCGGTGGCATGCCGAGCTTGCCTGGCTGCCCGGCCACGGCGTCCGCTCCGGGGTGCTGATCGAGGCATCCGGTGACAGGTTCAGTGTGGTCACGCCAGACGTGGCCGCTGGCGATGTCCCCGCGGGCACCGTCGCGCTGGTCGGCTTCACCATGCCCGGCCTGGCGAACGCTCACTCGCACGCATTCCATCGCGCGCTGCGCGGCGTTGGGCAAGCCGGGCGCGGTACGTTCTGGACCTGGCGGGAGCGGATGTATCAAGTCGCGGAGCGGCTGGATCCGGGTAGTTACCTGGCACTGGCCCGTGCGGTCTATGCGGAAATGGCGCTGGCCGGGGTGGCCTGCGTCGGCGAGTTCCATTACCTGCATCACGGCCCGGGCGGTGCCCCGTATGCCGATCCCAACGAGATGGGCAGGATGCTCATCGAGGCCGCGGCGCACGCCGGCATCAGGATCACGCTGCTCGACACCTGCTACCTGTCCGGCGGCCTGGCGGCCGACGGCACCGCGGAACCGCTGGCCGGTGTCCAGTCGCGGTTCAGCGACGGGGACAGCCACCGGTGGGCCGAGCGCGCGGACGCGCTCGGCCCCGACGAGCACGGGATGCTGACGCCGCATGCACGCGCCGGAGCCGCGATTCACTCGGTGCGGGCCGTGCCGCCCGGCCAGATGCAGCCAGTGATCGCCTGGTCGCACCGGTATGGGGCGCCGCTGCACGCTCACGTTTCTGAGCAGCCGGCCGAGAACGAGGCCTGCCTCGCGGCCTACGGCGCGAGCCCTGCGGCGGTGCTCGACGGTGCTGGCGCCCTCGGACCGCGCAGCACCGTGGTGCACGCGACGCACCTCACCGGGCACGATGTGGAGGTGCTCGGCGGCAGCCATACGGCTGCCTGCCTCTGCCCGACGACCGAGGCTGACCTGGCCGACGGGATCGGGCCGGCCTCGGCCCTGGCCTCGGCGGGCTGCCCGCTGACCCTCGGCAGCGACAGCCACGCCGTGATCGACCTGCTGGAGGAGGCACGCCGGGTCGAGCTCGGCGAACGGCTGGCCACCGGGCGGCGCGGGCATTTCACCGCTGACGAACTGGCCGTGGCGGCCACCGTGGCCGGGCACACCTGCCTGGGCTGGCCGGACGCGGGTGACATCGCACCCGGCGCGATGGCCGATCTGGTGACGATGTCGCTGGACACTCTCCGGCTCGCGGGCACCCGGCCAGCCAGCGCGCTGGAATCGGTGATCTTCGCCGGGACTTCCGCGGACGTCCGGGACGTCGTGATCAGCGGGCGGGACGTGGTCAGGGACGGCCGGCACCTGCTGGTGCCCGACGTGCCGACCGCCCTCTCGTCGGCCATCCGGCCACTCCTCGACTCCCGGTGAGCGCGTCGGCCTGCCCGGGTCAGTGAGCGAGCCGGAGGGGCGCGGCGCCGCCTGGACTGAGGAGCCCAGCGTGAGCGAGCCGGAGGGGCGCGGCGCCGCCTGGACTGAGGAGCCCAGCGTGAGCGAGCCGCCGGGGCGCGGTGCCGCCTGGACTGAGGAGCGAGGAACGAGTGACGAGGGAAGGCGGCGCCTTAGAGCGCCCCGGCGGGCGAGCGGGGAGCAGAGCACGAGCGACGAGGGAAGGCAGCGCAGTGAAGGGGGAATGGGGAGGCGGGCGGGGCCCCGGAGGCGAGCGGAAGACACAGCCAGCGCGCTGGAATCGGTGATCTTCGCGGGACTTCCGCGGACGTCCGGGACGTTGTGGTCAGCGGGGCGGGAGGGCCCGCCGGGCCTCCCCGCGACCGGCTGCCAACCTGAAAGAACGAGGACATGAACCTTCACGACATACCGCTGCACACCCTGTCGGGCGAGCCGGCGTCGCTTGGCGACCTGGCCGGCCAGGCCTTGCTGGTCGTCAATGTGGCGTCGAAGTGCGGCCTGACTCCGCAGTACGAGAAGCTCGAAGAACTGCAGCGGACCTACTCCGGCCGCGGGTTCTCCGTCGTGGGTTTCCCGTGCAATCAGTTCGGCGGCCAGGAGCCCGGCTCGGCTGAGGAGATCGCGGAATTCTGCTCGGCCACCTATGGCGTGACATTCCCTCTGTACGAGAAGATCGAGGTCAACGGGCCGGGCCGGCATCCGCTCTACACCGAGCTCACTGCGGTCGCCGACGCGGATGGCGAGGCCGGCGACATCCAGTGGAACTTCGAGAAGTTCGTCGTGGCACCCGATGGCTCGGTTGTCAGCAGGTTCCGGCCGGGCACGCAGCCGGACGCCGCCGAAGTCATCAGCGTGATCGAGGCTCAGCTGCCCAGCGTCTAATACGAGACTGGCAGTCGGCCATCCGGGAGGTACTGAGATGTCGGCCGAGTCAGCTACCGGGCGGATGCCCGCGATCTACCTGAGCCACGGCGCACCACCGCTGGCCGACGATGCGCTGTGGACGGAGCAACTCGCCAAGTGGGCCCGGGCGCTGCCCAAGCCCAAGTCGGTGTTGATGGTCTCGGCGCACTGGGAGGCCGCGCCGCTGGCCCTCGGCGCGACTGCGACCGTGCCCCTGGTCTATGACTTCTGGGGCTTCCCCGAGAGGTATTACCAGGTCAGCTACGCGGCGCCGGGTGCACCTCAGCTCGCTGACGATGTCCGCAAGCTGCTGCGGGCGGCCGGCACCCCTGTGCATGACGTGCCCGAGCGCGGCCTGGACCACGGCGCCTACGTGCCGCTGGTCGAGATGTACCCCGACGCCGACGTGCCGGTGCTGCAGGTCTCCATGCCGACCCTGGACCCGCAGAAGCTCTACGAGGTCGGCCGCAAGCTGGCTCCGCTGCGTGATGACGGCGTGCTCATCGTTGGCAGCGGCTTCTTCACGCACAACCTGAACGCCCTGAGCGCCGACGGCAAGGTCACGTCGGTGATGTCCGACTTCGACCACTGGGGCCGGGAGGCACTCGCCGACGGCGACCTGGATGCGCTGCTGGACTTCGAGCACAAGGCGCCGGCCGCTCGGCAGGCGCATCCCCGCACCGAGCACTTCGCGCCCCTGTTCGTCACCCTGGGCGCTTCCGACGGCGATCTCACCGGCGCCCGCACCGTGATCGACGGGTTCTGGTACGGCTTGGCCAAGCGCTCCATCGAGGTTTCCTGACGCCAATCCCATGATCGCGGTGCCCTGCTATCCCGTGGGACAACCCCCGGACCCCCCCTGGCACACTCCAGCTCGATGATCGCGGTGGATTGCTGGCTGCCCGCGGCGCGCAGAGGAACAGCCCGCCGGCTTGACGCCCCAGGCGCCCAGGCCACGGCCCGAATTCGTGAATATGAACAACGCTTTGTTCCGAGGCGGGTCCCCGCGGCCAGTGATCCACCGCGATCATGGAAAGCGGGGTCGCGCGGGCTACTGTGTGGTCCGTGAGCACGCTGATCACCAACATCGGCGAGCTGGTTACCAATGCGCCAGACTCCAGCGGCGACAGCGGGCGGCCAGGTCCCGGTGCGTTCGCGGTCATCGAGGACGCGGCACTGGTCATCGAGTCAGGCCGAGTGGCCTGGATCGGGCTGGCCGCGCAGGCACCTGCTGCGGATGAGGTGACCGACTGTGAGGGTCGTTCGGTATTGCCTGGGTTCGTCGATTCCCATGCGCACCTCGTCTTCGCCGGGGAGCGCGGCGCGGAGTTCGCGGCCCGGATGGCAGGCGCCGCCTACCGCGCCGGCGGCATCAGGAGCACGGTCGCTGCCACCAGGGCTGCCCCGGACGCGCTGCTGCGCGCAAACCTGCGCAGGCTCACCGGCGAGATGCTGCGCCAGGGCACGACCACGCTGGAATGCAAGTCCGGCTACGGGCTGACGGTCGCCGACGAGCAGCGCAGCGTGCGGCTCGCCGCTGAGGTCACTCCCGAGGTCAGTTATCTCGGGGCGCACGTCGTGCCGCCGGAATTCGCCGACGACCCCGCGGCCTACGTGGACCTGGTCTGCGGCCCGATGCTGGACGCCTGCGCGCCGTACGCCCGCTGGGTCGACGTGTTCTGCGAGCAGGGGGCATTCGGCGCGGATCAGGCCGCTGCCGTGCTCGCCGCTGGTAAGGCCGCGGGGCTGATTCCCCGGGTGCACGCGAACCAGCTCGGCCCGGGGCCGGGCGTGCAGGTCGCCGTCGAGGCTGGCGCGGCCTCGGCGGACCACTGCACGTACCTGAGCGACACGGACGTGGACGCGCTCACGTCGTCCGGCACGGTCGCCACGCTGCTGCCGGGCGTCGAGTTCTCCACCCGGCAGCCCTACCCGGACGCGCGGCGGCTGCTCGACGCGGGTGTCACGGTAGCGCTGGCGACCGACTGCAACCCGGGATCGTGCTTCACATCCAGCATGCCGTTCTGCGTGGCGCTGGCCGTCCGGGAGATGCGGATGACCACGCAAGAGGCCGTCTGGGCGGCGACGGCGGGCGGTGCCCGGGCGCTGCGCCGGAGCGACGTCGGCCACCTCGGCGTAGGCGCCCGGGCCGACCTGGTGCTCCTCGACGCGCCGTCGCACGCCTACCTCGCCTACCGGCCCGGGGTCCCGCTGGCCGCCGCCGTCTGGCAGGCCGGGAAGCCAGTCCCTGGCGGCCGCCTGCCGTCGTCTCCGGCTGTGGAAACAAAGAACAGTTAGGTTCTTGGCCCCGCGCGGGGCCAAGAACCTAACCACTGAGTATCCACTGGGCCGGGAACTCGCGGCACCGGCGAGATGGTCGGGCGGGGCGGGCTGTCCCGGGTGAACCTGGCCGGCTAGGACAGGCTTGAGGTCGGCTGGACGGTGCGCGCAGACCTGTGGGGACGTGGTTACGCCACCGAGATCGGGAGGGCCGGCCTGGCATTCGCATGGGACGATTGTGGCGCGGCGGAGGTTGTCGCCTTCACCGAGAACCACAACCGGCGATCCCGTGCCGTCATGGAGCGCCTGGGGATGAGCTATGCCGGGCCGCTCGACTATCGCGGTGAGCCGTTCGTCCGATACGCGATCACACGTGCCGCAGCGCAGGGTAGCGGCCAGCGAACCTGATCAGCGGCTCGCCCGAGTCGGCCACGTACAGGACGCCGAGCACCGGCGCTATGACAAGCAGGTGATCACCGGCCTCCAGGCGCTGGCTGGCCTCACACTCCAGCGCGGCCAGGCCACCCTCGGGGATCAGCGCACCGGATTGGGCGCCGCGGAAATGCGGCACGTCGTCGAGCAGCAGCCGGGCGCCCGGCCGGCCCTCAGCGGCGAACCGCCCGGCGAGCGCACGCTGGGTCGCGCCCAGGATGGTCACCCCGAACCGGCTGACCCGGCTGAGCACCTCGGCCGGGTAGGAATCGGCGATCAGCGAGACGAGCACCAGCGGTGGCGCCAGCGATAGCGGGCAGAACGCGCTGACCGTCGTCCCGATGTCGTCCCGCCCGTCGCTGACGGTGACCAGGGTGACTCCGGAGGCGAACACCGACATCGCTTCCGCTAGCCGCCCGCCGGAGTCATCCCCGGTCGTCACGGGCGGCGGACGAGCTCTCGGTCACTGGATTGTCCAGGGGCCGGGGAGAATCAGCGGTCCGTACGGCGTCAGGCCGGCGCTGGCCGCGAGCCGCCAGACCGGGCCCCAGCTCTCGGCGAACAGCCCCGCTTGCGCGGCGGACCGGTCCTCGCTCGACTCCGGCGGTCGGACCCGGTCCAGCGGGCGGGTGCGCGGGTACAGGCGAAGCGGCGCGGCATCCGGCAGGCCTGCCTTCTGCCTGGCCAGTGCCACCGCGGTCGCGAGGCCGCCGAGTTCGTCGACCAGGCCGTTGCCGGCGGCGTCCGCGCCGGTCCACACCCGTCCCCTGGCGATGTCATGCACCTTCTCGGCGGACATGCCCCGCCCGGCGGCGACCTTGCTGGTGAAGTCCTCGTAGATCCGGTCCAGCCAGGTGTTGACCTGTGCCCATTCGTCTTCACTGAACGAACGGCTGGTGCTGAACATGTCCGCGCGAGCGCCTTCGCGGACCGAATCAGTACTCACCCCAGCGCGGCGGAGGAGGTCAATCACGACCGGCTTGCCGGCGAGCACGCCGATCGAGCCGGTGATGGTGCCGGGCTCCGCGACGATCGCGTCGGCGGCCATGGCGATGAAGTAGCCGCCCGAGGCGGCCACGTCACCCATCGAGACCACGACCGGCGTGCCCATCTCGCGGGCCCGCACAACTTCGCGCCAGATCGAGTCGGACGCGACGTACGAGCCGCCCGGGCTGTTGACCCGGAGCACGATCGCCCGTGCCCGGTGGTCCGCCGCGGCGGCGCGTAGCGCGGCGGTCATCGTGTCTGACCCCATGGCGCCGGAGGTCAGCGGGCCACGGCCACTGCGGCCGCGCCGGATCGCGCCCGTCGCGTAGATGAGGGCGACGACATCCTCACCCGGGCTCGGCAGCTTTCGCGCACGCTGCGCGAACGCGCGTGAGCGCTGGTAACGGCCGAGGTAGAGCAGGTAGGCGTCCGGGCCGACCTCCTTCTTGACCTCCGCGTACACCTCGTCGCGATAGCCGAGTGCGTCGACCAGGCGGGCCTCGAGCGCATCGGTGGCCAGGAACGGGCCCCGGTCGATCATCGCCCTGGCCTCCACCGCCGGGATTTCGAGCCGCTGCCCGATCGCCTCCGTGATCTGCTCGATGATCGAGGCGGCAAGCCGCTCCGTGGCCTCCCGGGCCGGCGCCGTGAACCCGTGCTCGGTCAGCCGTTCAGCGGCGCTCTTGTACTCGTGCCGCTTGCCGACCTGGTAGTCGATGCCGAGCTTGTCCAGCGTGCCGCGGTAGAACCAGTTCTCCACGCTGATGCCGGTCAGGCCCACGTCACCCGAGGGCTGGAGGTAGATGCGGTCGAACGCGGTCGCCAGGTAGTACGGCACGTTGCCGGGCGAGAAATCGCCGAAAGTCTCCGCCCAGGCCACCGTGAGCTTGCCCGTGCCGCCGAATTCCTGGATGGCGGTGCGCAACTCCTGGACCCGGGCCAGCCCGATCCGCCGGCCGCCGACCTTCACGATCAGGGCCCTGACCCGGTCGTCGTCGCGGGCGCGGCGGAGCCCGTCGAGCACGTCGGCCAGCCTGGTCCGCCGCATGGCCAGCACCGCCGACACGGGATCGGTCGGTGGCTCCTCCGCGATTCCCTCGGTCAGGTCCAGTTCCAGGATCAGCGGGGCCGTCCTGCGCTGGCGCAGCCTGGTGATCCGGTCCGTAAGCATCGAATTCACCATGCAAGCCAGCTTACGGGTCGCGGCTACCCCCCCGTCAGCCGGAGGCAATGTGCGGTGCGCGGGCCCCGAGGCACGCCCGGGCCTGCGCTATCGTCGGTCGGGATGGCCGAAGGGGATGGGAATGGCTGGGCCGAGTGCGGTCTGGGCCACCGACATTGGGGCAAGTACGGGGCCGCTGGCTTGCTGACCTACGCGAGCAACCGGGCGGGGCAGCCATCCGTGCTGCTGGTGCGCCGGGCTAGCTGGACCCAGCACGGCGGCACCTGGGGACCGCCCGGCGGCGCGCGGGACAGCGACGAGACGGCGGCGGCGGCAGCCCTACGCGAAGCCGCCGAGGAGGCTGGCGTGCCCCCCGGCGCGGTGCGCATCGAGGGCGTGCTGATCGACGATCACGGCGGCTGGTCCTACGAGACGCTGATCGCGAGCGCGGAGTCGGCGTTTCCGGTGCGCGCGGCGAGCCGGGAGGCCACCGAGGCCCGCTGGGTGCCGGTGGACAGCGTCGAGTCGCTGCCCCTGCATCCCGGGTTCGCGGAGGCATGGCCGGTTATCCGGGACGCGCTGCAACCTGTCACCGTGATCGTGGACGGCGCGAACGTGATGGGCGCGCGCGCCGACGGATGGTGGCGGGACCGGGCCGGCGCTGCCGTGCGCCTGCACGACGAACTGGCCAGGCTGAGTACCCGTGGCGTGACGTCATTTCCCGACGGGGCGGCCGGCGCCGCCCTGGATCGCTGGTTCCCGCGAATCGTCTTGGTCATCGAGGGAGCGGCCCGCGCAGCCGCCGACCGCCTGGCGGCACGGTCCGGGGCCGGGCCCAAGGCCGGCGACGGACCGGAGCCCGGCGACGGCGTCGTGGTGGTGGCCGCCCGCGGCAGCGGCGACGACACGATCGCCGCTCTGGCGGCGGAGACTGACGGCCGCCGCCTGGTGGTGACCGCCGACCGCGAGTTGCGCCGCCGGAGCACGGCTGCCGGGGCGGCCGTCACCGGCCCGCGCTGGCTGCTCGGCCTGCTCTGACGCCCGATCCAGCACAGCCCAGGGCAACCTGCAGGCATCCGCCCCGGCCCGATGCTTGCAGGTCGCCAGCGGCTGGGCCGGCCGCGACGGCTACATCGGGACGAGTTCGAATATCTCGACGCTGAACCGGCCCTTGCCCTCGGACAGGAACGGGTGGCCGTCGGTCAGCGCACGGGCGGCGTCGAGACTGTCGGCCTCGACGATCGTGTAGCCGTTCTGGTCGCTGGGCGCCGGGTTTGTTCCGTCGTCGCTGACCGCCAAGCGCGCGCCGAACGGCGCGCCGCCGTCGACCAGTGCGGACCCGACGCGCCCCATCCATTCGCCCCAGGCTTGCATCTGCTCGGCGGACTGCTCGGCCGTGAATTGGTCCATCGGCGGCGCCGGGCCACGGTACAGGTACAGGTACTTGGTCATCTGCTACTCCTCTCGTGGTCGGAGAGACTGGCGGCCATAGCGCCCTGCCTCCCCGGGGTGCGCGCCCTGCGCGCCCGTCTCACTTACCCGACGAACGGCGCGGCGGAAATCGACAGCCAGCCAGCCGGCCGAGTCCGAGCAGTACCGTGGTCTGCGATGGATCGCGGGGGTTGGGTCCCTGCCGGGCGAGGTTGGGGCGGTTTGCGGTGCGGGCGGGCGTGGCTGGCCTGGCCGTGGCGGTCGATGTGAGATCGAGCACCCCAGAAAGGGCTCGTTGTCACATCGACCGTGGCGGTCCGTGGCAGTACCGGGTGCGCGGAGCGGAGGTAGGGCGGATGCAGGTGCGGCGGGCGTAGCTGGCCTGGCCGTGGCGGTCCGTGGCAGTACCGGGTGCGCGGAGCGGAGGTGGGCGGATTGCTGGTGCGGACGGGCGTGGCTGGCCTGGCCGCTGCGGTCCTCGGCGTCACCGGGTGTGCCGTGGCCGGGGGCGCCCATGGGTCGGCCGCGCCGACGCGGGCGGCCTCGGTGTCAGGCCCGGCCCGGGCCTCAGCTGTCGGGCTGGCGACACCCGATCCTCCGGCGAAATCTCCCGCCCAGGGGACAGCCGGGGCCCAGGGGACAGCTGCGGTCCAGGGGACGGCTGCGTCGCAGGGGACAACCCCAGGGGCCGGCCAGCTTGTTGCTGCGCGTCACGGCGAACGTGGCTGTGAAGGCGAGCCAGCTGAGCAGCGCGCTGCGGTGAGCCGGATCGAGTTCCTCGTGGTAAGCGGTGCGCACAGCAGGCGCCAGTGCCCGAGCGGCTTCTGTCATACATGATCAGTACCCAGCGTGGGGGTGTGTGCCACGTCACGGCGCGTGGGGCCTGGGTTGTGCTTGGGTCGGGAGGTGACCGTTGCCGAGGTGTTCGTGCTGCTCGGGGCCGGCGTCCTGGCCGGCATCGTCAGCACTGTGGCGAGCCTGGCGTCCGTGGTCTCCTATCCGGTGCTGCTCGCTCTCGGCCTGCCGCCGCTGTCCGCGAACGTGACGAACACCGTCGCCCTGCTATTCACCGGCGTCGGCGCGACAGCGGGTTCACGACCGGAACTGGCTGGCCAGTGGCGCCGGATTCGCCGCCTCGGCGTGGTCGCCGCCCTGGGCGGTGCTGCGGGCGCTGCGCTGCTGCTGGTCACGCCGGCCCGGACGTTTGAGGACGTTGCCCCGTTCCTGATCGGGGGCGCGTCGCTGATCCTGCTGCTGCAGGAGAGGCCCGGGCGGCGGGCCAGGCGGGCTGGCGGCGAGCACAGCACGCTGCTGCTGGCCGCGCTGTTCTGTGTCGCGATCTATGTCGGGTATTTCGGCGCGGCCGCGGGCATCCTGCTGCTCGCGGTGCTCACCCCCATCCTCAACGAGTCGATGGCCAGGACCAATGCGATCAAGAACGTCGTCTCCGGGCTGGCCAATGCGGTCGCGGCGGTGGGCTTCGCGCTGTTCGGCCCGGTGCGCTGGGCTTTCGCGCTGCCGCTCGCGGCGGGTTTCCTGATCGGCGGCTGGACCGGGCCATCCTTGGTGCGCAGGCTCCCAGGGCGGGCGCTGCGCATCTTCATCGCCATCTGCGGCCTGGCCCTCGCGGCCAAGCTCGCTATCAGCGCCTACCGGTGACCGCCGGGTGTCAGGCTTCCGGGACCAGCCATAGGACGCCGAGCGGCGGAAGGGTGATCACGGCCGAGGCCGGCCTGCCATGCCAGGGCTCCGGGACGGCGTCGACTACGCCCAGGTTGCCGACTCCGCTGCCGCCATAGCCCTGGGCGTCGGTGTTGATCACCTCGCGCCACCGGCCGGCGTGCGGCAGCCCGACCCGGTACTGCGAATGCGGATCTCCCGAGAAGTTCGCGATGCAGGCGAGCACAGCGGCCCCGGCGCCTGGTTCCCCGGAACCGCCCGCCTCCCCAGAACCGCCCGGCTCCACGGAACTGTCACGCTCCCCGGCGCCCGGCTCCCCGGCGCCCGGCTCCCCGGCACCCGGCTTCCGGGACGCGCCGGAGAAGCGCAGGAACGAAAGGGTGTTCCCCGCAGCGTCATTCGCGTCGATCCAGCCGAACCCCTCCGGTGAGTAATCGAGCGCCCAGAGCGCGGGGGCGGACCGGTAGGCCTCGTTGAGGTCGCGAACCAGGCGCCGTGTCCCGGAGTGATAGTCGTCGTCCAGGGACCACCAGTCGAGGCCGCGCTCCTGCGACCACTCGGCGCCCTGGCCGAACTCGGAGCCCATGAACAGCAACTGCTTGCCCGGGTGCGCCCACATGTAGGCCAGCAGTGCCCGCAGGCCGGCGAAACGCCGCCAGTCGTCGCCCGGCATCTTGCCCAGCAGCGACCCCTTGCCGTGCACGACCTCGTCGTGCGAGAGCGGCAGGATGAAGTTCTCGCTGAACGCGTACATCAGCGAGAACGTGATCTCGTTGTGGTGATAGTGACGGAACACCGGGTCGTGCGAGAAGTAGGTCAGCGTGTCGTGCATCCAGCCCAGGTTCCACTTGAAGCCGAACCCCAGCCCGCCCAGGTGCACCGGGCGGGTCACCCCGGGCCACGCGGTGGACTCCTCGGCGATCATCATGACCCCGGGGACCCGCCGGTAGCAGGTGGCGTTCACCTCCTGGAGGAAGGACACGGCGTCGGTGTTCTCCCGGCCGCCGAACTGGTTCGGTGTCCACTGACCCTCGGATCGCGAGTAGTCCAGGTAGAGCATCGAGGCCACGGCATCCACCCGGAGCCCGTCGATATGGAACTCCTCCAGCCAGTACAGCGCGTTGGCGACGAGGAAGTTGCGCACCTCGGGCCGCCCGTAGTTGAAGATGTAGGTGCCCCAGTCCGGGTGCTCGCCGCGGCGCGGATCGGGGTGCTCATACAGCGGGGTGCCGTCGAACCGCGCCAGCGCCCAGTCGTCGCGCGGGAAGTGCGCGGGCACCCAGTCGAGGATGACGCCGATGCCCGCCTGGTGCAGCCGGTCCACCAGGTGGCGGAACTCATCGGGCGTGCCGAACCGTGACGTCGGCGCGTAATACGAGGTCACCTGGTAGCCCCAGGAGCCGCCGAACGGGTGCTCGGCGACCGGCAGGAACTCCACATGGGTGAAGCCGAGCCCGGCCACGTAACCAGTCAGTTCCTCGGCGAGATCGGTGTAGGACAGCCCGGGGCGCCAGGACCCGAGGTGCACCTCGTAGATGCTGACCGGCTCGCGCACCCGTTCGCCCTGCGCCCGCGCCGCCAGCCAGTCCGCGTCGCCCCATTCGTAATTCGAGCTGTACACCACGGACGCGGTCGCCGGCGGGCGCTCGGCCAGGTTGGCCATCGGGTCGGCCTTGCGCCGCCACTGGCCGTCGGGCGCGCAGATGTCGAACTTGTACCGGGCGCCCTCGGCGGCCCCGGGCAGGTAGATCTCCCAGACCCCGGCCCCGCCGAGCGAGCGCATCGGGTGCCCCCGACCGTCCCAGTGGTTGAAGTCCCCGATCAGCCGCACCCCGCGCGCGTTCGGCGCCCAGACCGCGAATGACGTACCGACCAGTGGCTCGAACGCCGCCTTCACCCCGGAACTATCCTTACCGAACGATTCAACCCCGGGATCTGCCGTCGCCCCGGCGTCGCGGTCTTCCCCGGTGGCCGACGGGCCGTCCGGCCGGTGCACATGGGCCCCGAGAACCTGCCAGAGCCGCTCGTGCCTGCCCTCGCCGATCAGGTACAGATCCACCTCACCGAGCGTGGGAAGGTGCCGGTAGGGGTCGTCGGCGAGCGTTTCAGGCAGCGACGTGCCGCCGTCGGGGCCCGGATAGGTGACCGCGAGCCGGTAGTCGGGCACCTCAGGCACCTTGGACGCCGGGAGCGTGACGGCGAAGACGCCCTCGTGGACGTGCTCCATCGGGAAGCGCGTCCCGTCGGGCAGGACCACGCTCACCGTCTTGGCGAGCGGCCGCAGCGCGCGGATGATGACGCCGCCCGGGACCTGGTGCGCGCCGAGCACGGAATGCGGGTCGTAGTGGGTACCGGCCACGATCCGGTCGATCTCCCCGACGCTGACCGGCGCGGACGGGTCTGGGTTGGTCACCATTTCCCGGGCCATCTCAGGAGTCCGCGATCGAGCCGAGCGGGATGGGGAGCCAGTCGGGCCGGTTCCTGGCCTCGTACATCACCTCGTAGACCGCCTTGTCGAGGACGAGCGCGCGCAGCAGTGTCGCGTGCGAGTAAGGATCCATTCCGCCAGCTTCGGCGTACCCGGAGCAGAACGCCGCCTGGTTGCGCCGCACCCAGTCACGGGCCGCGTGCCGCACGCGCTCCTGGTCGGCATGCGAGCGTAGCTGGTGCCGGGCCGCATAGTCGAACGAGCGGAGCATGCCGGCGACGTCGCGGAGCGCGGGGGAGCGCGCCCGGCGCTGGGCCAGCGGGACAGCGGGCTCCCCTTCGAAGTCCAGTACCACCCACCCGGTCTGGGTGCGCATGACCTGGCCGAGGTGGTAGTCGCCGTGCACCCGCTGCACGAGCAGCGGCTGGCCCAGCTTGGCGAGGTCGGAGAAGGCGGAGCCGATCAGGTCCGCGTGCCGGCCGAGTTCCGGGACGGCGGCCAGGGCCACCTCCAGCCGGTGGAACATCTGCCGGGCCAGGTCACCGGCGGCCTCCGCGGGGAGTTCGTCGGTGCCGAAGGCCTCCGCGAGGTCCCGGTGCACCTCGGCGGTGGCCACGCCGAGCCGGTGGGCCTCGCCGGCCAGGTCCCCGCCGGCGTCGGCCGCGCGCGTGCCCTCGCCCGCGTAGAGATCGCGCACGCTGGCCGCGGCCAGGGACCAGCCGTCGGAGGCGGCTCGCAGGTACCGGGACAGGATGCCGAGGATGGTCGGCGCGCCGTCCATCCGGGTCTCGATCCAGCCCAGCGGCTCGGCCACGTGCTGCGAGCCGAGCCTGGCCAGCGCGCGCGGCACCTCGAGGTCGGGGTTGGGGCCGGGGGACAGCCGGCGGAACACCTTGAGAATGCTGATCTCGCCGAACATCAGGCTGGTGTTGCTCTGCTCGCCGGTGAGCACCAGGCTGTCCAGGTCGGTGTCGATCGCCACGTCGGGTTCCCGGGCGAAGCGCACCGGGCCGGCCTGCTCGCCAGCGGCGATGGCCGCCAGCAGGAACCTGGTGAGCTCCGGGTCGTGCAGCGCGTCATAGGCCGTCAGCCCGCCGGCGCCCATGTCACTGCCGGCGCTGCCGATGACCGCGTGCTCGAGCCGCTCCGGGATTCGTTTCCGCAGGCCCACGAACACCTGGTAGGAATCGACGCTGCTGCCCTGCGACACGTCGATGATCAGGTGCCGCAGCCCCGGATCGCCGCCCGCCAGCTCGGTGTCAGCCACGATCGCCAGGTCCAGGATCCTGGCACCCTTGCCAGCGAACCACCGCTGGGTCGGCATCCATGCCGTCAGCGTTTCCTCAAATGTCATGGTTCAGGTCTACCCCGTCCGCAAATGTCATGGTTCCGGTCTACCCCGTCCACGGCAAACATGCAGGCCGTTGAAGATCACCATTCCCTGAATGTGTGGTCGGCCACGCCCGGATTCTCGTAATCTTCCCCGCGGGGTCAACGCGGGTGCTCTCCCCTGGGCGCCGGGAGCTGGAACCAGTAGAAACCGTGACCGGGCAGAGTGAGCAGGTAGCTGAGCTCCCCGATGGGCGGGAAGATGACCCCGCCCATGCACTCCACCGGGGTGACCCCGCGGAAACGCCTCAGGTCGAGTTCGACCGGCTGCGGGAACCGGGACAGGTTGTTGACGCACAGGATGCGGTCCGTGACGTCCATCCCCTCCGGCCAGTGACCGGTCCCGTCGTATTCACGGACGAACGCCAGCACGCTCGGGTTCGAGGAACTCAGTTCCTCGTAGCCGCCCAGGCCGAACACCGGGTGCCGCTTGCGGATCTCGATCATCCGCTTGGTCCAGTGCAGCAGCGAGCCGCCATTGTGCTGCTGGGCCTCGATGTTCAGGGCCTGGTAGCCGTAGATGGGGTCCATGAGAATCGGCAGGTAGAGCCGGGCCGGGTCAGAACTGGAGAAGCCCGCGTTGCGGTCGGGCGTCCACTGCATCGGGGTCCGCACCCCGTCCCGGTCTCCGAGCCAGATGTTGTCGCCCATCCCGATCTCGTCGCCGTAGTAGAGCACCGGCGATCCGGGCAGCGAGAGCAGCAGCGCGGTGAACAGCTCCAGCTGGTTGCGGTCGTTGTCGAGCAGCGGGGCGAGCCTGCGCCGGATGCCGATGTTGGCCTTCATCCGGGGGTCCTTGGCGTACTCGGCCCACATGTAGTCACGCTCGTCGTCGGTGACCATCTCCAGCGTCAGCTCGTCGTGATTGCGCAGGAAGATGCCCCATTGGCAGCTGCCGGGGATCTGCGGGGTCTGGGACATGATCTCCGAGATCGGGTACCGCTGCTCGCGGCGCACCGCCATGAAAATGCGCGGCATCAGCGGGAAGTGGAACGCCATATGGCACTCGTCGCCGCCGGTCTCGGCATCACCGAAATACTGCACCACGTCGGCCGGCCACTGGTTGGCCTCCGCGAGCAGCACCCGGTCCGGGTAGAGCCGGTCCACCTCGGTGCGGATCCGCTTCAGGTACTCGTGGGTCTCCTTCAGGTTCTCGCAGTTCGTGCCCTCCCGCTCGTAAAGGTAGGGCACGGCGTCCAGCCGGAACCCGTCGATGCCGAGGTCGAGCCAGAACCGCAGCACCTCGATCATGGCTTCCTGGACCCGCGGGTTCTCGTAGTTCAGGTCGGGCTGGTGAGCGAAGAACCGGTGCCAGTAGTACTGCCCGCGGACCGGGTCATAGGTCCAGTTGGACTGCTCGGTGTCGACGAAGATGACCCGCGCCTCGCCGTACCGGTCGTCGGTGTCCGACCAGACGTAGAAGTCACCGTACGGGCCCTCGGGGTCGCTGCGGGACTCCTGGAACCACGGGTGCGCGTCACTGGTGTGATTCATCACGAGGTCGGCGATGACCCGCATGCCGCGCTGGTGCGCGGCATCGACCAGCTCGACGAAGTCCCCGATATGCCCGAAATCCGGCAGGACGGAGGTGAAGTCGGCGATGTCATATCCGCCATCGCGCAGCGGCGAGGAGTAGATCGGCAGGAGCCAGATGCAGTCGATCCCGAGCCACTGCAGGTAGTCGAGCCGCTCGGTCAGGCCGCGCAGATCGCCGGTGCCGTCCCCGTTGGAATCGTGAAACCCGCGGACCAGGACCTCATAGAAGACCGCACGCTTGTACCACTGCGGATCGCGTGGCTTCTCGAAGGAGTCCGGAATGGGCTCACCGGGACCTGCGGCGAAACTGGGCACATTCGGTGGGAGCGAGAGGCCCGCGGGGCCGGGACGGCCCGGATTAGGCTCTGTGACCACTGGCGTCTCCTGCGGATATATCGGGCGCCATCAGCCGGGCGGGTCTGGTGTGACGCTGAAGATGTGTGCGGGCTCGGTCGCCGGGTCGAGGCGCACATAATTTGCCTGGCCCCACCGGTAGGCCAGGCCGGATAGCTCGTCGGTCACAACGAACTCGGCGTGGCCTTCCATTCCTAGCGCGGCCAGATCGAGCCAGACCGTGGCCTCGTGAGCCTGGTGCGGATCAAGGTTCACGACGACCAGGACTGTGTCCCCGTCCTGCGACCGGCGTTTGGAGAAGCAGAGCAGGTCAGGCTGGTCGACGTGATGAAAACGTAGATTACGCAACCAGTGCAGCGCTGGGTGGGCTTTTCTGATCGCATTGAGCTGCCTGACGAACGGAGCGATGCCATGTGGCCCGATCTCCGCCTGAGCCCAGTCCCGCGGCCGGTACCCGTATTTCTCCGAGTTGAGGTATTCCTCACTGCCCGGCCGTAGCGGGGTGTTCTCGGACAACTCGTAGCCGGAGTAGATGCCCCAGGACGGCGACAGCAGGGCGGCGAGCACGGCGCGGATCTTGAACGCGGGCGGCCCGCCATGCTGCAGGTATTCGTGCAGGATGTCCGGGGTGTTGGCGAAGAAGTTGGGCCGCATGTAGGCGGCGGCCGGCCCGGCCAGCTCGAGCATGTACTCGGTGATCTCGGCCGCGCTGTTGCGCCACGTGAAGTAGGTGTACGACTGGTGGAAGCCGATCTTGGCCAGGGTGTGCATCATGGCCGGGCGGGTGAAGGCCTCAGCCAGGAAGAGCACGTCGGGGTCCGTGCGGGCCACCTCGGCGAGCAGCCGCTCCCAGAACAGCAGCGGCTTGGTGTGCGGGTTGTCGACCCGGAAGATCCTGACCCCGTGGGCCATCCAGCGCCGGAGCACGCGCAGCGCCTCCGCGTACAGGCCCTCGGGATCGTCGCCGAAATTCGAGAGCGATCTCCATGCCGAGTTCCCTGGTGCGGGCGACGAACGCGTCGAAGTCCGCCAGCGTGCCGAGGGCCGGGTCGACGGTGTCGTGGCCGCCCTCGGGTGAGCCGATCGCCCACGGTGAGCCGGGATCGCCGGCGCCCGCGTGCAATACGTTGTTGGCTCCCTTCCGGGCGGTGGTCCCGATCGGGTGGATCGGCGGCAGGTAGACCACGTCGAACCCCATGCCCGCGACCGCCTCCAGGCGGCAGGCGGCGCTGCGCAGCGTCCCGCCGGCGGGCTCCCGGCGGCCCATCGGGTCGGTCTGCACCCCTTCGGAGCGCGGGAAGAATTCATACCAGGCCCCATAGAGGGCCCGCTGCCGGTGCACGATCACCGGGAACCTGGCCGACCGGGTGACCAGGTCACGCAGCGGGTAGCTGGCCAGGATCGCGGTGATCTCCTCGCCCGTGGCGGCCGCGAGCCGGTCCCAGGGCGGAAGAGCCGGATCACGGAGCCGCGCCGCCGCGGCCGTATACGCGGCCCGGGCGGCGCGCGCCGTCTCGGCCGCTCGGGCGGCGTCCACCCAGCGGGCGCCCGCCGGCCGGCGCTGGCCGGTCTTGACCGGCCGCACGGACCTCGCGGCCCGGTCGAACAGGAGCGCGCCCTCGGCGAGCACGAGTTCCACATCCTGGCCGCGCGGGATCTTGATGGCCGCGTCGTGCCGCCAGTGCGCGATCGGGTCGCCCCAGGCCTCGATCCGGAAGCGCCAGGGCCCCTCCGAGGTGACCGTGACCTCCGCGCCGTAGCGGTCGGTGCCAGGGACCAGCTCGTGCATGGTGACAAGCGGGTGCTGCTGGCCGGCCGGGCTGATCAGCGCCACGCCCGCGCCGAGCATCTCGTGTCCCTCCCGGAACACGGTGGCGCTGACGGGGAACGTCTCGCCGGTTACCGCCTTGGCTGGCCGCCGTCCGCACTCCAGGACGGGCTGGACGTCAAGGATGGGGATTCGTCCGATCACCACCAAACGCTACCGAGTAAGCCGGGGTGGCCGCGAGGGGGGGCCTGGCCAAACATCCGCAGGCCAGCGCTCATCGCCGCTCGGGCCGGGACCTGCGGCTGAGCCTGGCCATCCCGCCAGGCTCAGAAAATCCCGCCCGGCCGCGCATGTGCTGGGTGAGTGGAGAAAATCCGCCCCGGCCGCACACATGCGGGATGAGTGGAGAAAACCTCGCCCGGGCCGCGCATGTGCGAGAGAAAATCCCGTCCTGGCGGCGCATGTACGGAGTGAGTGCCAGCGATTTTCGTTCGGTATCTCGGATCAAGTGGTCTGTGAGGGGGGTCCTTGGACCCCCCTCACAGACCACTGAGGTTTGCGCGGGCCCGGGCTCGGGCATCGCCGGAATGCCGCCCCGATTCGCGGTGGCCACGGATGGCGGTTTAAGGTCACTCCCCGTGAGAGCCATCCGCCGGTTTACCGTGCGCACCGCCCTGCCAGGCCCGCTCAGCCCGCTGCGTGAGTTCATGCTGAACCTCCGCTGGTCCTGGCATGCCGACACCCGCAAGCTGTTCGCCGCGATCGATCCGGCCGGGTGGGAGGCGTCCGGGCACGATCCGGTGACCCTGCTCGGCGAGGTGCCGTCGGCTCAGTTGGCCGCCCTCGCGACCGATCAGGCATTCCTGCACCGGCTCGGCGAGGCCACTGACGAGTTGCGCGAGTACCTGTCCGGGCCGCGCTGGTACCAGGTGAGCGCGGTCGAGGCGGCCGGCGGATCGGCGGGCGACGGGCCGCCGCCCGCGGCGATCGCCTACTTCTCGCCGGAGTACGGAATCACCGAGGCGCTGCCCCAGTACTCGGGCGGGCTGGGCATCCTGGCCGGGGATCATCTCAAGGCTGGCAGCGACCTCGGCGTGCCGCTCATCGGCGTGGGTCTGCTCTACCGGCACGGCTACTTCACCCAGTCGCTGTCCGCCGAGGGCTGGCAGATGGAGCGGTACCCGTCGAACGACCCGAACGGGCTCGCGCTTTCCCTGCTCCATGATTCCGATGGGTCACCGACCCGGGTCACCGTCGCCCTGGACGCGGGCCGCGTGCTCGCCGCCCAGATCTGGCTCGCGCAGGTGGGCCGAGTTCCGCTGCTGCTGCTCGATTCCTACGTGGAGGAGAACGAGCCCGCCCTGCGTGAGATCACCGACCGGCTCTACGGCGGCGGCAGCGACCACCGACTCTGGCAGGAGCTGCTGCTTGGCATCGGCGGTGTGCGGGCGGTGCGCGCGTTCTGCAGGCTCACTGGGCACGCGGCGCCTGAGGTCTTCCATACCAACGAAGGTCATGCCGGTTTTCTCGGCCTGGAGCGGATCCGTGAGTACGCATCCCAGGGACTCGGCTTCGATGAGGCGATCGAGCTGTGCCGGGCGGGCACCGTGTTCACCACGCACACGCCGGTACCGGCCGGGATCGACCGGTTCACCCGGGAGCTGGTGGAGCGCCATTTCAGCGGCCCAGCGGCGGATCCGGCGCTGCCCTCCGGCCGGGTGCTCGCGCTGGGTGCGGAGACATTTCCAGGCGGCGACCCGACCGTCTTCAACATGGCCGTGATGGGCATGCGGCTCGCGCAGCGGGTCAACGGCGTGAGCAGGCTGCACGGACAGGTCAGCCGGGAGATGTTCGCTGGCCTGTGGCCGGGATTCGACACCTCGGAGGTGCCGATCGGGTCGATCACCAACGGGGTGCACGCCCCCAGCTGGGTCGCCAGGCAGATCCTGGACCTGGCGGTCGCGGGAGCCGAGCCGGCCGCGGCCGCGGCGGCGCTGCCGGAGGACGGGCACGCCTGGGAGCGTGTCGCGCACACCGCCCCCGCCCGGCTCTGGGAGATCCGGCGCGCGCTCCGGTCGCAGCTTGTCGCGCAGGCCCGCCAGCGGGTGCGCGCCTCCTGGCGGCAGCGCGGGGCCAGCGACGCGGAACTGGTCTGGACGGACGAGGTGCTCGACGAGAACCTGCTGACCATCGGCTTCGCCCGCCGGGTGCCCTCCTACAAGCGGCTCACCCTGATGCTGCACGACCCAGCCCGGCTCACCGCGCTGCTCCTCGACCCGGTCCGGCCGGTGCAGATCATTATCGCCGGGAAGGCGCATCCGGCCGACGACGGCGGCAAGCGGCTGATCCAGCAGATGGTCGAGTTCACCGACGACCCGAAGGTGCGGCATCGCGTTGTGTTCCTGCCTGACTACGACATGGCCATGGCCCGAGCCCTGGTCCAGGGGTGCGATGTGTGGCTGAACAACCCGCTCCGCCCGCTGGAGGCGTGCGGCACGTCCGGCATGAAGTCGGCGCTGAACGGCGGCCTGAATCTGTCAGTCAGGGACGGCTGGTGGGATGAGTGGTACGACGGCGCCGACGGCTGGGCGATCCCCTCGGCGGACGGCGTGGCGGACCCGGATCGCCGGGACGAGCTTGAGTCGGCCGCCCTGTACGACCTGCTCGGCCAGACCGTCGCGCCGCTGTTCTATGACGCTGGCCCGGACGGGCTGCCCCGCCGCTGGCTGGAAATGGTCGGGCACACGCTGCGTGCCCTCGGCCCCCGGGTCCAGGCGTCCCGGATGGTCCGCGAGTACGCGACGGAGCTGTACCTGCCCGCGGCGCGGGCATCCCGCGCGCTCGCCGACGGCAGTGCGGGAGCACCCGGGTCCTTCGCCGCGGCCCGGGAACTCGCCGCGTGGAAGCGACGGGTGAACCGGGCCTGGAGTGGGGTGGCCATCGAGCACGTAGAGGCGCTCGACGGCGATCAGGTCCCCGGCGGCAAGCTGATCGTGCGGGCCAGCGTCCGGCTGGGAACGCTGACGCCCGACGACGTGACCGTCGAGGTGGTCTACGGCAGGCTCGGCGACGAGGACGAGATCATCAACCCGGACTGCAACGTGCTGACCGTCGAGGGGACGCCAGGGGAGGATGGGGTGGCCCGGTACGCCGGCGACGCCGAGCTCGGCCGGCCCGGGCCGTTCGGGTACACGGTGCGGGTGGTTCCCCGGCACCCCCTGCTGGCCTCGGCCGCGGAGATGGGCCTCGTCACCCTGCCCGAGGTCCCGGCCGGGATGACGACCGGCGATTTGCGCTGAGCAGCCGGTCGGCGGCGGTCGCTGTAACCCGGTTTGGTCGCTGACTGCAGCGCGCCCGATTGCGTGCGGTCGCTGACCGCAGCGCGCCCGATTCTGTGTAGGCATCGCCGGCTCATGTGTTACGTGGCGCAAGTAAACCGTTGCGCCGTGTATGGCGTCTAGCATGTATCGCCTGCTCAGCCGCTATGTGCACGGTGCTGTGCCAGGGGTATCCGCAAAGCCCTGGGGGGGCCATGACATACCGCATCGCGTTATGCCAATCGCATGACGCCGCCGTGTCACTTTCCGTTACTTGCTCTCCCGCACGTGAAAGGACACCGTCATCGTGAGGCCAGACATCCGTCCCGAGAACCGACTTCTGACTCCCTCGGAGGTGGCGGCGCTATTCCGGGTCGACCCCAAGACCGTCACCCGGTGGGCGCAGCAGGGCAAGCTCCACTCGATCAGGACGCTCGGCGGGCATCGCCGCTACAGCGAGGCGGAGATTCAGTCATTCCTGGACGACCCGGAGGTGCCGCTGCCCAGGGCAGCCGGGGAGTAGCCCGGGAACCGCGGGAGTAAGCCCACCTGGACTGCACACCGGCTTGGCCTTGTCCTGGCATCTTCGCGGTCCCTTGCTCCGGCCCAGGTCGGCCAGGCCCCGGCCTGGCCTTTCCGGTCCTTTGCTCCGGCCAGGTCCGCCGGGCCCCGCCTGGCACTTCCGGTCCTTGGCACCGGCCTAGGTCGGCCGGGCCCCGGCCTGGCACTTCCGGTCCTTGGCACCGGCTCAGATAGGCCGGGCCCGGCCTGGTTTTTGCGGTCCTTGGCTCCGGCCAGGTCCGCCGGGCCCGGCCTGGCACTTCCGGTCCTTGGCTCCGGCGCTGGCCGCCCCGGGCCTTGGCCGGCGCATCGCGGTCCTCGGTCTTGGCCCTGACCTCCGGGCCTTGGTCCTTGGCTCCGGCTCTGGGCTGCTGGTCCTGGGGTTTCTGTCCTGGGCTCCCTGGTCGGCCGCGGCTGGCCCTCCCGTAAGATCGTGGCCCGGGCATGGAGGTGCGGCATGGGCGACTTCGTCCACGTGGAAACTGAGCAGGCGGTGGCCACGATCCGGCTCGACCGGCCACCGATGAACGCGCTCAACGCCCAGGTCCAGGGTGAGATCGCGGCGGCCGCCGCGCAGGTCTCGCAGGACCCGGCGATCCGTGCCGTGGTCCTTTACGGCGGGGAGAAGGTCTTCGCGGCCGGCGCCGACATCAAGGAGATGGCCGAGGCCGGTTACAGCCAGATGGCGGCCGACACGCGGCGGTTGCAGGAATCGTTCACCGCGGTCGCGAAGATTCCCAAGCCGGTGGTCGCGGCGGTGACCGGGTACGCACTGGGCGGCGGCCTCGAACTCGCGCTCTGCGCCGACTTCCGGGTCGCGGGTGAGAGCGCGCGGGTCGGCCAGCCGGAGATCCTGCTCGGCATCATCCCCGGAGCCGGCGGCACGCAACGCCTGCCCCGCCTGGTCGGGCCGGCCAGGGCGAAAGACATCGTGTACACGGGCCGGTTTGTCGGCGCGCAAGAGGCACTCGCGATCGGCCTGGTGGACAAGGTTGTCCCTGACACGGACGTCTATCAGGCGGCCCGTGACCTCGTCGGCCGGTATGCCACCGGCCCCGCCGCCGCCCTGCGGGCCGCCAAGCAGGCCATTGACGAGGGCCTTGAAGTGAACCTTGATACTGGGCTCGAGATCGAGCGGCTGCACTTCGCCGGGCTGTTCGCCACCGAGGACCAGCGCACGGGAATGCGCAGCTTCGTCGAGAATGGGCCTGGGAAGGCCACGTTCGCCGGCCGATGAGCGAGCTAGAGGGGCGCGGCCGGTCCCGCCCCATCATCGCGGGGAGAGGAGCAGCGGAGCCCATGCGTCACGTGAACACGAGCCAGCGGTGGCCAGGCGGCCCGCGGCCGCAGGCGAAACCGCCCCAGGCCCGGCCGGCGCACGCGAAGTGGCAGGGTGCCCGCCGATGATGGAGCCCGGGGACGGCCCCGACCTGGAGATGGTCACCGCCGCGCTCCGCGCGGACAGCGCTGACGTGGCCGTCTACGCGAAGGTACTCACCGAGTCGCTCGGCGGAGCGCTCCCGGCCGGGGTCGTGACTATCGAGCGTGACAGGACCGTGTCTGACCGTATGCGCGGGCGCCCCGGCGAAGTGTCCAAGATCACAGTGCGGCTGGGGGACCGGGTAATGTCGCTGGCCGTGCGCTCGGGTGAGCCGCTCGCGGAGATCTGCCGCGAAGTGCGGGGGGTTGTGCTGTCCCGTCAGCCGGTGCAGATTCAGGAGTGGGCAGCAGAACTTGCCCGGGCTCTGGTCGGCTATGCCGAGCAGAATGCCCAGGCAGCAGAGGCGTTGCGTAGGTTGGTCACCGGAGCCTAGCCGTACTGGCCAGGAATACCCGGCCACATCCTGCGCCGTCTACACCGGGGAACGCGCGTGTACTTCGTAGGCTGGGGGGAGCCATGACTCCAGACGACCAGATGCCAGACAGGCTAGGACCCTACCGTCTGCTCGACCGTATCGGTGAGGGCGGGATGGGCGTTGTCTACCTGGCCCGCGACTCCGAGCATCGCAGCGTCGCGATCAAGGTGCTCCGTCCGTCCGTGGCGGGTGACCCTAACGCCCGCCGCCGCCTGGCCCGCGAGGTCGAGACGATGCGCCTGGTGCGGAGCCCCTTCGTCGCCGAGGTGATCGACACCGACGTGACGGGCAACATGCCCTACATCGTCACCCAGTACGTTCCCGGCCGGACCCTGGACGAGTTCGTGCGCGAGGAGGGCCCCCTGCGTGGTGCCCCACTTGCCCGGCTGGCTTGCGGGCTCGCCGAAGCGCTTATCGCCGTACACGGCGCCGGCGTGGTGCACCGCGACCTCAAGCCGGGCAATGTGATGCTGGTGAACGGGCAGCCGGTCGTCATCGATTTCGGGATCGCGCAGGCGCTGGACTCGACCCGGCTCACCATGACCGGCATGTTCATGGGCACACCCGGTTACCTGTCCCCGGAGGTCATCGAGGGCCAGCAGAGCAGCCGGGCGTCCGATGTGCACGCCTGGGGGGCCACGGTCGCGTTCGCGGCCACCGGGCGTGCTCCGTTCGGCACCGGCTCCTACGAGACGATTTTCTACCGGATCGTGAACGGCAGCCCCGATCTCGTTGGTGTGGCCGCGCCTATGCTGCCGTTGCTGACGGCGGCGCTCGGCCGCGAACCCAGCCGCCGTCCGTCCGCAGAGCAGCTCAGCGCGGCGGCGGCCGCCCTCGACGGGTCGGCACTGATGTTCCCGGCGGCGCGGGGGGCAGGCCCGGAGATGGCGTCGGCCATGACGGCCGCTGGCACGCGATTGGATGGCACACCGGGCTGGGCCCCGGTAGCAGGTGCGGCGGCCGGAGCGGGTGGCATCGGAGCGGGTGGCATCGGAGCGGCGGGCGTCGCCGGTGCCGCCGGAGCAGCGGTCGCCGTCGGCGGGGTAGCGGCCGCGGCGGGTTTCGCCGGCCGGGGCCTGTCCGAAGCGGGTCCCGCTGGACGGCTCGCAGCGGGCCCAGGTACCCGGCCGATCCCCAGCGCGCAGGCCTGGCCCAGCGACTACGCCGACATGCTGCCTCCGGTCGCCTACGCTCCCGCTGGGGCGGTCGCCGGTAATGGCCGGGCCGGGACACTTTCCGGCCGCAACTGGCCTGCTGGAGGTGGGCCGGCCCCGACTGCGGCAGGCTACGCAGGTGCGGTGCAGCGTCGGCATCCGATGCTTGTCCTGGCGACGATGGTGATCGCGGTGAGCGTCAGCGTGGCGCTTCCGGTCGCGGGCACACTGCTCGCGCTCGCTGCCATCGTGCTGCTGCGGGCGGGCGAGCTGGCCCAGCGCGGTGTCGACCAGAGACGCACCGCGCGAGGCGCGCGGGCGACCGACCATCTCTTCGCAGCGGCCGCCTTCCCCTGGTTCCTGGTCCGGTCGGTACTCGCCTCCGTGCTGCTCGCGCCCTTGGCGCTCGCGGTGGCGGCCGGGGTGGGTGTGGTCACGCTGGTCACCGTGCCGGTGGATTCGATGCCGCGGGCCGTGGCCTACGGGGCAGGGACGCTGGTGGCCTTCTACGGGCTCGGGCCTGGCTCGGGCAAGTCACGACGCCAGCTCAACCGGATCTTCACCGCGATCATCGGCACGCGCACGACGGAGGCTGTGGCGCTTATCGGGCTGTGGGCCCTGGCCGTGGCCGCGCTCGCGGCAGCGGCATCGTCGCCAGCCGCCTACTGGCCGCTGGTGGCACCGACGGACCTCATCCGGCACGTGCCGGGCTGGCACGGGATATCCCAGATCGCGCACTTCCGGTTCTGGCGGCCGCGGCTCTGGCACTTCCGGCTCTGGTGAGCCCGGTGCCGTGAAACGTCCGGAGTTCCGGCGGGAACATCAAGAGCAGCCCGCGCCGCGGCGTTAGGGCGTTCCGCGGATCTTCAGCCTGGTGCGTTGTCGGCCAATATCCACGGGATGTCTAGCTGGCTTGCCGGTCAGGCAGGTTTCCGTCCGCGGGGGTGTGCGGGCTCGCTGCCTTGGTAACCGGCGCCCGGCCTGCGCTCACAGCCGGGGCTACGGTCGCGCTCGCGGCCGGGACGGCCGGGCCCGCGCTGGCGCGTACCGGGGCCGCCCGGGCACTGTGGCGCGGGGCCTGGGGTGGCTCCGTGCGGCCGGTCGGTGGCAGCGGCCGCACCAGCCCGAGCGCCACGACCTCGTTGGCGAGCCGGACCCGCCGGTTCGGGCCCTCGGGAATGCGGAATTTCTGGTAGAGGCGCAGCAGATGCTGCTTGACGGCCGCCTCCGTGACGACGAGGTCCGCGGCGATCTCGCGAGCCGTCGCGGGCGCGACAAAGGCCTCATCCGAGAGCGCAGGGCGGCAGAGTGAGGTAAGCACGTCAAGTTCTCTGCGGGTCAGCTCGGGGCTGGCGGAGCGCCGCAACTCGACCTCGGCGGTGAAGTCCTCATGCGGGATCCCGCCGATCCGGCAGCGGGCCGCCCCGAAGGTGAGCACATCCCCGTCCTCGAGGACGCGGCGGGCTACCGGGCGCCCATTGACGCGGGTGCCGTTTCGCGATAAGCCAAGGTCGGTGACGTAGGCATATGGCCCGCGGCGGATGATCTCGGCGTGCAGCCGGGAGACGCTCGGGTCGGCCAGATGCACGTCGACCCCGTCGCCGCGGCCGATCGTCGTCACCTGCTCGCACAGCGGGATCACGGCCCCGGTGTCCTCAATGCGAATATAGGGCCCGTCCACGACCGTTCCTCCTGCCTACCCGAGCAGTCACTGATGTCTCTCCGTGCAGTTACCCTCTCGGAGCGGTGTCCTACCACGTTTCGGCGATGCGGTTTCCGCACGCGGTGCCGAGCCGGCCGGCGGCGGCCGGAGGGTAGCAGCGGAAGTACACTGCCGAGCGAGCCATCGGGAGGAACACGAAATGGCGGACAAGCCGTCCAAGGGCCTGGCTGACGTTGTCGCCGCGTCCACCGCGCTCAGCGATATCGACGGCCAGGCTGGCCGCCTGTTCTACCGCGGGTACGACATCCACCAGCTCGCCAGGGCGGCGACCTTCGAGGAAATCGCCTACCTGCTGCAACGAGGATCGCCGCCGGACGCGGCGGAACTCGACGGCTTCCGGGCCGAGATCGCCGCCGGACGCACCCTGGGCAAGCTCGTCAACTCCGGCCTGGCCGAGATATCTGGCGGCCAGGAACCGATGGAGGCGATGCGCACCCTGGTCTCGCTGGCCAGCGCCGACGATCCGGACAAGGACTCCAATTCTCCCGAGGCGAACACCCGCAAGGCAGCCAGGCTCACCGCTCAGCAGCCCATCCTTGTCGCCGCGTATGACGCCGCGCGGCGAGGCATCCAGAGCCCGCCAGGCGATCCCGGGCTGGGAATCGCGGCCAACTTCCTGCTTCAGATGCGCGGAGCGTCGCCATCTCCCCGCGAGGCGGAGATCCTGGATACCTGCCTGGTGCTGCACGCCGATCACACCATGAACGCCTCCACGTTCGCCGCCCGCGTCTGTGCCGCAACCCTGTCGGACATGCACTCGGCGGTCGTCGCCGCGCTCGGCACGCTCAAGGGGCCCTTGCACGGTGGCGCGAACGAGCAGGTCATGCGCGGGCTGGAGACGATCAGGGCGGACGCACCCGACGATCCGGTGGCCGCTACGGGCCTGGTGGTCCGCGAGCGCCTGGGCCGAGGCGAGAAGATCATGGGCTTCGGGCACCGTGTCTACAAGACCGAGGACCCGCGGGCCACCCACCTGCGCCAGTTGTCCGCGGAACTGGCGGAGACATCCGGTGACGACACGTACTACCGCATGTCGCGCGAGATGGAGAAGGTGGTCTCCGCCGAGAAGGGCCTGTACCCGAACGTGGACTTCTACGCCGCCAGCGTCTACCACTACCTCGGCATCCCGACAGACCTGTTCACCCCGGTTTTCTCGGTCAGCCGGATGGCCGGCTGGACGGCCCACGTCATGGAGCAGCACGCGGACAATAGGCTGATAAGGCCGGACAGTGAATACATCGGTGATCGGGACCTCATCTGGACGCCATTGGCCCAGCGGTGAGGCCCGCGGCGGAGGGCACAGTGGGGGTTGGGCACGGAGCGCCGGACCGGGTGACGTCCCGGTCAGCCTGGGACAGCGCCGTGCCCGGAGAACAGGGCGCTGCGGGCCGAGGCGCGTCGCCTGGGACTCGGCGGGCGAGAAGGCGCAAAGACGCGCGGGGATCGCAGCTTCTCTATGGCATCGTGCTGGCCGTCGCGGTGGGCGCGGTGGCGTGGATCTGGCAGGGCCAGCAGTACGTCCGCGGGGGTACCTTGGCCCTGGCGGGCGCGCTGTTCGTCGCCGCTTTGGCCAGGCTGGCGTTGCCCGACCGCCAGGTCGGAATGCTGGCCTCCAGGCGGCGCATTGTTGACGTGACGGCGCTGGGCGTCCTGGCCACCGGCCTGCTGGTCGCCGGTCTCGTGCTGCCGACACCGTCGTGACCGGGCCCACCGGGCTCGCCAGGCCCCCAGGGCCGCCGGGATGTCCGGGTAGCAGAGCGGTGGCGGAGACCCGCCCACGAGCAAGGCGCAGGTAACGAAGGGAAGTCGGCGGCATGCCCAAGATCAAGGTACAGAATCCCGTCGTCGAGATTGACGGCGACGAGATGACTCGGATCATCTGGCAGTTCATCAAGGACCAGTTGATCCTGCCCTACCTGGACATCGACCTGAAGTATTACGACCTGTCGGTGCAGAATCGCGACGCGACCGACGACCAGGTAACCGTGGACGCGGCGCACGCCATCCAGCGCTTCGGCGTTGGGGTCAAGTGCGCGACGATCACCCCCGACGAGGACCGGGTCGCCGAATTCGGGCTCAAGAAGATGTGGCGCTCGCCCAACGGCACCATCCGCAACATCCTCGGTGGCGTGGTGTTCCGCGAGCCCATCGTGGTGTCCAGCGTTCCGCGCTTCGTGCCCGGCTGGACAAAGCCGATCATCATCGGCCGTCACGCCCACGGCGACCAGTACCGGGCCAGCGACTTCGTGGTGCCGGGACCTGGCACGGTGCGGATCTCGTACACGCCGGACAAGGAGGACTCCGGCGCGGAGCCGTTCGAGCTCGAGGTGGCCAGGTTCACCGGGGGCGGCGTCGCGCTCGGCATGTACAACTTCGACGACTCGATCCGCGACTTCGCCCGCTCAACCATGCGGTATGCGCTCGACCGGGGTTTCCCGCTCGTCCTGTCCACGAAGAACACCATCCTCAAGGCCTACGATGGCCGGTTCAAGGACCTCTTCCAGGAGGTGTTCGAGTCCGAGTTCAAGGCCGAGTTCGAGGCCTCCGGCAACACCTACGAGCACCGGCTCATCGATGACGTGGTCGCCCAGGTAATCAAGGGCGACGGAGGCATCGTGTGGGCGTGCAAGAACTACGACGGTGACGTGGAATCCGACGTGGTGGCCCAGGGGTTCGGCTCTCTCGGACTGATGACGAGCGTGCTGATGACGCCGGACGGGCGCACGGTCGAGGCAGAGGCCGCGCATGGCACAGTGACCCGGCACTACCGGATGCACCAAGAGGGCAAGCCCACCTCGACCAACCCGATCGCGTCGATATTTGCCTGGACCCGCGGGCTCGCGCATCGCGGGAAGCTTGATGGCACCCCCGAGGTCACCCGGTTCGCAGAGACTCTTGAGCGGGTGTGCGTCGAGACGGTGGAAAGCGGCAAGATGACCAAGGACCTGGCGGTTCTGGTGGGCCATGGCACGCCCTTCCTGACCACCGAGGAGTTCCTCGCCGCGCTGGACGCCAACCTCGCCGCGGCGATGTCCGCCTGACTGCTGAGCGGCGTACAGTCCTCCTGACCACCGAGCAGGCGTGCAGTCCTGGCCGGGGGACGCACCCCCGGGCCCGAAGGGAGATCAGCGGAGATGACCCGCAGCGGGAAGGTAACCGTCGTCGGCGCCGGATTCTACGGCTCGACCACTGCCCAGCGGCTGGCTGAGTACGACATCTTCGAGGAGGTCGTGCTCACCGACATCGTGCCGGGGAAGCCAGAGGGACTCGCCCTCGACATGAACCAGTCGAGGCCGGTCGAAGGCTTCGAGACCGTTGTGACCGGGCAGACCACGGGACCAGCCGGAGAAGGGTATGAGGCGATCGGCGGATCGTCGATCGTCATCATCACGGCCGGGCTGCCCCGCAAACCCGGCATGAGCCGGATGGACCTGATCGGAGTCAACGCCAAGATCGTCCGGAGTGTCGCGGAGAACGTGGTCAAGCATGCCCCGGACGCGGTGCTCATCGTGGTGTCCAATCCGCTGGACGAGATGACCGCGCTCGCCGCCAACGTGTCCGGCTTCCCCCCGCACCGCGTGCTGGGCCAGGCCGGCATGCTGGACACCGCCCGGTTCACCTACTTCGTCGCGGAACGCCTCGGCGTGCCGGTCGGGTCGGTGCGCACGCTCACGCTCGGCTCGCACGGTGACACCATGGTCCCCGTGCCGTCGGCCTGCACCGTCGATGGCAAGCCCCTGGCGAGCCTGCTCTCCGCCGCGGACATCGATGCGCTGGTCGAGCGGACCCGGTCCGGCGGGGCCGAGATCGTCGCCCTGCTCAAGACCGGGTCCGCTTACTACGCTCCGTCGGCGGCAGCGGCCCGGATGGCCCGCGCGGTGGCTGAGGACTCCGGTGCGGTGCTGCCGGTCTGCGCGTGGGTGGATGGCCAGTACGGCATTTCCGGGGTCTACCTGGGCGTCGAAGCCGAGATCGGCGCCTCGGGGGTCCGCGCCGTCGTGGAACGGGACCTGACCGAGGAGGAACTCGCCGCGCTCCGCAAGGCGGCCGAGGCGGTGCGGGCCAAGCAGGCCGACGTCGCCAGCCTCTGACGGGTACGCTCCGAAGCCTCTGACGGGCGCGTTCCGAGCGGCGCTGCCGCCCGGCCCGGCCTGGACGTCGGCGCCTGCTTCAGGCCGGGTCGGCGAGGCTGCGGAGGGCCAGTTCGGCCAGGAGTGTGGCGCCGTCGGCGAGCACCGAGTCATCGAACACGGCGTCCGCGGCATGATTGAACGGCGCGCCGGCTGGGTCGGTGCCGACCGGGCAGGCGCCCATCATGATGAAGGCACCGGGTACCTGATCGAGAACGAACGAGAAGTCCTCCGACCCGGGCAGCGGGTTCGGCATGCGGATGAACCGGCCGTCGCCGAACACCTCGGTCACAGTCTGCTCGGCGAACGCGACCTGGCCCGCGTCGTTGACGGTCATCGGGTACCCGTCGGCATAGGTGGCTTCGGCACGCACCCCGTGCGCGGTGGCGATGTCGGCCACCAGCCGGACGCTGGCGTCTTTCACCTGGTCACGGGCCGCCGCGGAGAACGAGCGGACCGTCGCGAGGAACCGCGCCTCGTCGGGGATCACGTTGTCCGTGCTGCCCGCGTGAAAGCTGCCCACCGTGATGATGATCGGGTCGAAGACGTCGAAATGCCTGGTCACGAGCGTCTGAAGGGCAGTGACCATCGCGCAGGCGGCCGGGATGGGATCGTTCGCGTGATGCGGCTGCGAGCCGTGCCCGCCGCGCCCTCGCACCGTGACGTCGAGCACATCCGCGGCGGCCATGACCTGGCCGGGCCGGGTAGCCCAGATGCCTGCGGGCAGTTGGGCGGAGGCGACGTGCAGTGCGTACGCGGCGGCCGGCCGCTCACCCGCCGCGTCGAGTACGCCCTCGTCGATCATGAGCCTGGCCCCGGCGAAGCCCTCCTCGCCCGGCTGGAACATGAAGATCACGTTCCCGGCGAGCCCGGGCTGGCGGGCGGACAGCAGGCGGGCGGCCCCGGTGAGCATGGCCGTGTGCAGGTCGTGGCCACAGGCGTGCATGGCGCCATCGATCTGGGACGAGTAGGCCAGGCCCGTGCGTTCGCTCACCGGCAGCGCGTCCATGTCGCCCCGAAGCAGCACCGTGCGGCCGGGGCGGGCACCGCGCAGCACCGCCGTGACCGAACTGAGGGCCCGGCCCACGGTGAGCTCCAGCGGCAGCCCGTCCAGCGCCGCGAGCACCTTCTGCTGGGTCCTCGGCAGGTCGAGCCCGATTTCCGGCTCGCGGTGGATCTCGTGCCGTAGCTGCGCCAGGTCGTCCGCGATCGCCACGGCGTCGTCGTAAACCGGCATCTATCTTCCTTCGCGGGGAGAGTGAGACGAATCGCACTAGCTGAGCCGGCGCGCGGCGTCCGAGGGTGGCGCGCCGAGGAATCCCGGGGCGGGCCAGCCGCGGCGGTCGAACGCCGCGCAGACCGCGGCGCGGACCGGCGAGGCGTCCTCAGGGACCAGGGCGATCACCGAACCGCCGAAACCGCCGCCCATCATCCGGGCCCCCGGTGCCCCGGCGCCGACGGCGGCTTCCACCGCGGCGTCCGCCTCGGGCCAGGAGATCTCGAAGTCGTCAGCCAGCGAGGTATGCGAGGCGCTGAGCAGCGGCCCGATGCGGCCGAATTGGCCGCCGCGCATCAGGTCAACGGCCTGCAGGACGCGATGGTTCTCGGTGATCACGTGCCGGGCCCGGCGGCCCAGCACCGGGTCGGCGAGGCGGCTTACCGCGTCCTGGGCGTCGTCGATGTCCCGCAGCGAGCGGACGCCAAGGGCGCGCGCCGCGGCCTCGCACTCGCGGCGCCTGGCCGCGTAGCCGCTGTCGGTCAGGGCGTGGCGGGCGCGGGTATCGATGATCAGCAGGGCGAGGCCAGCGGCGGCCGGGTCGAGCGGCACCGCGGCGGTCTCTCCACTGCGGCAGTCGAGCAGCAGGGCATGGCTGGCCCGGCAGAGCAGGGAGGCGGACTGATCCATGATCCCGGACGGCATGCCGACGAAGCCGTTCTCCGCGCGCTGCGCGAGCGCGGCCAGTTCGGGCCGTGGCACGTCAATTCCGTGCAGTTGGGTCAGGGCGAGCGCGACCCCGCATTCCAGCGCCGCGGAAGAGGACAGGCCAGCGCCCTGCGGCAGGTCCGAGTCGATCGCCAGGCGTGCCCCGCCGACGGGGTAACCAACTTCGCGCAGTGCCCAGGCGACTCCCGCCGGGTAGGCCGCCCAGCCGGTCACCTGGCCCGGCTCCAGCCCGTCCAGGGGCACGGTGACACCGCCGTCGGCCACCTGCATCGATCGAATGTCGAGCACGCTGCCACCGGTCAGCGCGGCGGCCGTGAGCGTTCCCCGGTCCAGCGCGAACGGGAGCACGAACCCCTCGTTGTAGTCGGTGTGCTCACCGATCAGGTTCGCCCGGCCGGGGGCGTGCCAGAGGCCGTCTGGGTCTGCGCCGAAGCGCTCCCGGAACCAGGCAACGACCCGGTGTGCGTCGGCGGACCTAGTCATCAGGCCATGACCTGGGTGAAGGCCCAGGCGTCGGCCACCATCGAGCGCAGCTGACGGTCGGGTACCCAGCCGAGCTCGGCCTTGATGCGGTCGGCGGAGGCGACGAGCACCGCCGGATCACCCGGCCGCCTCGGTGCGATCACCGCCGGGATCTCCTGCCCGGTCACCTCCCGGCACATGTCCAGCACCTCGCGGTTGGAGAAGCCGTTCCCCACGCCCAGGTTGTAGATCCGGTGCTCGCCGGGCGTGCACGCATCCAGGGCCCGGAGGTGCGCGTCCGCGAGATCGGTCACGTGGATGTAGTCCCTGATGCAGGTCCCGTCTGGGGTGGGGTAGTCGTCGCCGAACAACTGCACCTGCCGGGGCACGCCCGCCGCATTCGCGGCCGCGATCGCCAGGACGTTGGGGATGAGGTGAGTCTCGGGCGCGTGGCGTTCGCCGTACCAGCGGCCACCGGAGTCCGCGAACGCGCCCGCGACGTTGAAATACCGCAGGCTGACCCCGCCTATGCCGTGCATCCGCGCGTGCTCGGCCAGCGCCGTGTCCACAGCCAGCTTCGACGCGCCGTACGGGCTGGTCGGCCTGGTCGGTGCGGACTCGGTGATGGGGACGCTCTCGGGCTCCCCATAGGTCGCCGCGGTGGAGGAAAAGATGATCTTGGGCGTCTTCGTTATGCGCATGGCTTCTAGCAGGGCCAGTGTCCCGCCCAGGTTGTGCCCCCAGTACAGCGACGGGTTGGCCATCGACTCGCCGACCAGTGATTTCGCGGCGAAATGCAGCACCGCGTCGAACCCGCTGGCGAGCACCGTGGCGGCGTCGTCCCGCACAGTGCCATGGACGAACCGGGCGGAGGGCGGGACCGCGTCCCGGTGCCCGGTGGACAGGTCGTCAAGGACGACGACGTCGTGTCCCTGCGCGCCGAGCAGGGCCGCAACCACGCTGCCGATGTACCCGGCGCCGCCCGTGACGAGCAGTTTCATCCAGCCTCCCGGAGCCTCAGCGCCGCTTCCTCCGGCAGGACATCGTTTATCCAGACTCCCATGCCGGACTCCGTTCCCGCGAGGTACTTCAGCCGGCCGGGTGCCCGCCGGACGGACAGTACCTGAAGGTGCAGGCCGAACTCGTGGCGGGCGAATTCGTCCCTGGTCGGCGCCTGATGCCAGGCCGCGATGTAGGGCAGGGGCACGCCGAACAAGGCGTCAAGCCGGTGCAGCACATCAAGGTACAGATCGCAGAACGCGGACCGTGCCTGGTCGCTGAGCGCCGGGATGTCGGCCACCCGGTCGGCCGGGAAGAGCAGCACCTCGTACGGCCACCGCGCCGCGGCAGGCACGAAGGCCGTCCAGTGCTCGTTGCGTGCCACCAGGCGGATGCCCGCGGCGATCTCACCGGCGACCAGGTCGTCGAACAGGTTCCGGCCGTTGCGCGCCGCGTAGCCCCGCGCCTGGGTCACCATCCGGGAGGTCATCGGGGTGACGAACGGGAAGCCGTAGATCTGGCCGTGTGGGTGATGGAGCGTGACGCCGATCTCCTCGCCGCGGTTCTCGAAGCAGTACACCTGCTCGATCCCGTCCATCGCGCCGAGGGTGGTGGTCCGGTCCGCCCAGGCCTCCACGACCGTCCGGGCGCGCCGCGGGGTCAGGCTGGCGAAGGATGCCTCGTGGTCAGAGGTGAAGCAGACCACCTCGCATCGCCCGAAGGCTGGCCGTCCTGGCACCCCGCCTGTTTCTGGCGGCCCTGTGCCTAGCTGACCTGTGCCGGGCTGGCCTGTGCTGGGCTGGCCTGTGCCTAGCTGGCCTGTGCCGGGCTGGCATGCCCCGGGCGGCCCTGTCCCGGGGGACCAGGCGGCCGTCGCGCGGAGGGAGGGGAATCGGTTCTCGAAGACGACGACGTCGTAGGTATCCGCCGGGATCTCGGTGAGCCTTCCCGCCCGCGACGGGTCGAGCGGGCACTCATCGGTTGGTGGCAGGAACGTCCTGTCCTGGCGTTGCGCGGCGATCACGACCCATTCGCCGCGAAGGGCGTCCCAACGCAGCCCGGATTCTGGCCAACCCGGGGCCGGCAGCGTGTTCCCGGGCGTGGCGCCCGGTGAGGGGTCCGCCGCGAGCGGCCTCAGGTCTGGCACTGCCGCACGCCCTAGGCCGGGTGACTCGTCGAAGTAGATGATCTCTCTGCCATCGGCGAGCCTGCCGCTGTCTTTCCAGACGCCATCGGTCCCCACGGGACCCATACGCTATCTGGCTCAGGGGGCATTTGCATCCGGCCACGACCCAACATGCCCAGCAACCCCAGGCGTGCGGTGGCGGACTTCGCCCGTTCCCCGGAGGGGACTGCTTAGACTGTGCGGACACCATGCGCCGGGTTGGCGGCCACGGCAGCGGCCGCCGGCCGTCGGGCAACGGGTCCGCCGCCCGGGCGGTGGTGGATTGCGGAGGTCAGGGATCAAGACGTGAACCAGGTCGGCTGGGACGTCATTATCGTTCTGCTCATTGTGCTTGTCGGCGGTTTCTTCGCTGGGGCGGAGATGGCCCTGGTCTCGCTGCGTGAAGGACAAGTGCACTCGCTGATGAAGCGGGGCAAGCGCGGGCAGCGCGCGGCCAGGCTCGCCCAGGATCCCAACCGGTTCCTGTCCGCTGTGCAGATAGGCGTCACCCTGGCGACGCTGCTGTCCGGCGCCTTCGGCGCGGCCACCCTAGCCAGCGACCTGAAAGCCGCGCTCATCAGGCAGCACGTCAGTTCCGGGGTGGCGTCCGTGGTCTCACTGGTCGTGGTGACCGGGACGATCTCGATCTTCACCCTGGTGCTCGGCGAGCTCGCCCCCAAGCGGCTCGCGCTGCAGCGCGCTGAGCGGGTGGCGCTGGTCGCGGCCCCGACGCTGGACCGGATCTCGGTGCTGGCCCGCCCGCTGGTCTGGCTGCTGTCCCGGTCGACGAACCTGGTCGTGCGGATCCTCGGCGGTGACCCGAAGGCGGGGCGCGGGGTGATGACCGAGGAGGAACTCCGCGACCTGGTCGTGGGTAACCAGGCGCTGAGCGCCGATGAGCGGCACATCGTGGCGGAGGTGTTCGAAGCCGCGAACCGGCAGATCCGCGAGGTGCTGGTGCCGCGGACCGAGGTGGAGTTCATCGCCGCCTCGACGCCGCTGTCCGAGGTGGCGAAGATCGTGGCGGGCGCGCCGCACTCCCGGTTCCCCGTGTACCAGGAGTCCTACGACGACGTGATCGGCTTCATCCACGTACGCGACCTGCTGGATCCTGAGTTCATGGCGCGGCCGGTCACCGTCGGCGAGGTGTGCAGGCCGGTGAAGCAGTTGCCGACCAGCAAGACGGTCTTGTCCGCCTTGTCGGAGATGCGCCGGGACCGGGCCCACCTGGCCATCGTGGTGGACGAGTATGGCGGCACGGCAGGCATCGTCACGCTTGAGGATCTCGTCGAGGAGCTGATCGGCGACATCCAGGATGAGTACGACGTGGACGAGGGGCAGCCGAAGCAGTTGCTCGGTGGCGAGATCGAAGTGGACGGCCTGCTGAACCTCGATGAGTTCGCCGAGCAGACCGGGGTCGTGCTCCCGGAAGGTCCCTACGAGACCGTCGCGGGCTACGTGCTGGCCACGCTTGGCCAGCTGCCCACCGACCATGAGTCGGTGGAGGTCGCCGGGCGCCGGCTGACCGTCACCGAGATGGATGGCCGCCGTATCGCCCGGGTCAGGGTCGGCCCGGCCCGCCAGCCCGCCAGCCCGCCAGGACCGCAATCAGGCGGCCCGGCAGCGGCGGCACAGCCCGGCGGCCCGGCGGCGGCGCAGCCCGGCGGCCCGGCGCCGGCGGCACAGCCCGGCGGCCCGGCGGCGGCGGCACAGCCCAGCGGCCCCGCGGCAGGACCGCCCAGCGGCCCGGCGGCGGGACCGCCCGCCAAGGATTCCGATCCCAAGCCCGCCAAGGCCACGTAGTGAGGGAGGGCGGCACCGTGCATCGTGACAGTGACTTCGACACAGTCCTGGTTGTCGACTTCGGGGCCCAGTACGCGCAGTTGATCGCGCGCCGGGTTCGTGAGTGCCTGGTGTACTCGGAGATCGTGCCCTGCACCATGTCCGCTGCGGAAATCCTCGCGAAGCGCCCGGCGGCGATCATCCTGTCCGGCGGGCCAGCGTCGGTCTACGCGCCGGGCGCGCCGCCAGTCCCGCCCGGGCCACCAGACCTGCTCAGCGCCGGCGTTCCCGTGCTCGGCATCTGCTACGGCTTCCAGCTGATGGTGTCGGGCCTCGGCGGCGTGGTCGCGCATACCGGCGCGGGCGAGTACGGGGCGACCGCGCTTGAGCTGGTATCACCATCCGCGCCAGCCGCGGGCCGCGGCCCGGCGGCCGGAGCGGCGCAGCCAGGCGGCACCCTGCTCGGCGGGCTGCCCGGGCACCAGTTGGTCTGGATGTCGCACGGTGACACCGCCGCGACCCCGCCGCCCGGGTTCGCGGTGACCGCGCGGACCGCGGCCATCCCGGTGGCCGCGGTGGAGAACCCCGGCCGCAGGCTCTACGGTGTGCAGTTCCACCCCGAGGTCCTGCACACCCAGCATGGCATGCAGATCCTCCGCCGCTTCCTGGACGCGGCCGGCTGCCGTCCGAACTGGACGATGCGCGGCATCATCGAGGAGCAGACCGAGCGGGTCGCCGAGCAGATCGGCGACGGCGGCGCGATCTGCGGCCTGTCCGGCGGCGTCGACTCCGCGGTCGCCGCGGCCATCGTGCAGCGGGCCATCGGTTCCCGCCTCAGCTGCGTTTTCGTTGATCACGGGTTGCTCCGCCAGGGCGAGGCGGAGCAGGTGGAGAAGGATTTCGTCGCTGCGACGGGCGCCAACCTCACGGTGGTGGACGCGGCCACGACATTCCTCGCCGCGCTGGCTGGGGTCACCGACCCGGAGGAAAAACGCAAGATCATCGGACGCGAGTTCATCCGGGCCTTCGAGCACGCGGCACGCCAGATCGCCGCTGACGCCGGGAGTCACGGGACATCAGTCGATTTTCTCGTCCAGGGAACGCTCTACCCGGACGTCGTGGAGTCGGGCGGCGGCACCGGCGCGGCGAACATCAAGTCCCACCACAACGTCGGCGGCCTTCCCGGGGACCTGCGATTCAAGCTGGTCGAGCCGCTGCGCTCGCTGTTCAAGGATGAGGTGCGCCGGGCCGGGGAGGCGCTGGGGCTGCCGCCGGAGATCGTCTGGCGCCAGCCGTTTCCCGGGCCCGGCCTGGCGATCCGGATCGTGGGCGAGGTCACCGCCGAACGGCTGCGCATCGTGTCGGCGGCGGACGCGATCGTCCGCTCGGAACTGAGCGCCGCGGGCCTCGACCGCGAGATCTGGCAGTGTCCCGTGGTGCTGCTCGCCGACGTGCGGTCCGTCGGCGTCCAGGGCGATGAGCGCAGTTACGGCTACCCGGTGGTGCTTCGCCCGGTGACCAGCGAGGATGCGATGACCGCCGACTGGGCGCGGCTGCCAGATGCGCTGCTCGCGGCGATCTCCAACCGGATCACCAACGAGGTGCCCGAGGTCAACCGGGTCGTCCTCGACGTCACGAGCAAGCCCCCCGGCACCATCGAGTGGGAATGACCGCGCAGCCGACCCCGCTAACCCCGCACATTTTGACCGAACGAAAAGCCGCCCGCCACTCCCACCCCCGGGTTCCGGGCCACCGCCGGTTTGTCGGTACGGGCTGCTTGAGTGGCCCCCATGGCGGACAGGAGGCACTATGGGTGTTGTGACCATCGCAGAGGCGTGGCCGACGATCAGCCGACCGTTCACGGTTCACGACCTGGACCGGATGCCCGATGACGGGCGCCGGTACGAACTGGTGGACGGGGTGCTCATCGTGAGCCCCGCCCCCAGTGTTCCCCATCAGCTTGTGCTGACGGCCCTTATCGTCAGCTTGGAGCAGGCTCGGCCAAGTGATGTGCGTGTACTTCCCGGGCCTGGGGTGCGTATGTCTATAGAGACCGAGCTGATCCCTGATGTCGTGGCGGTCCGCTTCGAGCACATCGGCAGGGTCAGGATCACCGAGCCGCCGCTGCTCGCGATCGAGGTCCGGTCTCCCAGTACCGCCCTGGTCGATCTCAACATCAAGAAGGCGGTGTACGAGCGGTTTGGCATCGAGTCGTACTGGATCGTCGTCCCTGACGTGGACAAGCCCGAACTGATCGTGTTCGAGCTGCGTGATGGGCGCTACGAGCAGGTAGCGCACGTCGCAGGGGACGAGTCATTTGCCGCCAGCAAGCCGTTCCCGGTCGAAGTGGTCCCCTCCCAGCTGGTGCGGGGCCTGCTGCCGGACTGAGTGCTGCCCTGGCGGTCAGCAGGCGTCCGGGCGGCTGTGCCGAAGTTTCTCGTGGGTGGTTCAGGTCACCCGCGCGGGGTCGCCCGGGAACTGCTCGTAGGCTTTGGTTTCGATGATCACCCGCGCGGTATTCAGGGCATCCCAGACGTCGGTGAACCAGGTGTTGATGGGGACGGGGCCGAGTCGGAGTCGGCCGGGAGTCCGGTAGTCGCCGACCACCCCGGCCTGGATGAGGGCCTGGCTGATCCGCCAGGCCTCCGGGTGGCGAAGGCACACGTGCGAGCCGCGCCGCCTGGCCTCCCTGGGCGAGGCCAGCACGCAGCCGAGCGGGGCGAGCCACGCGTCGGCGAGGGCGATCAGGTAGTCGGTGATCAGCATGCCCTTGGCCCGCAACGCCCCGATCCCGGCCTCGCCGAGCAACCGGGCGCCCTCCTCGACGGCGACCGTGCCGATGATGTTGGGTGAGCCGGTCAGGAAGCGGCCGATTCCCGGCACGGGATCGTAGCCAGGCCCCATCGCGAACTGGTCCCGCTGCCCGAACCAGCCCTGCACCGGCTGCCGCAGCCGCTGCTGCAGGTCCTGGCGGACGTACAGGAAGGCTGGCGCGCCCGGGCCCGCGTTGAGGTACTTGTAGCTGCAGCCGACGGCCAGGTCGGCGCCGCAGGAGTCCAGTTCCACCGGCACCGAGCCCGCCGAGTGGCACAGGTCCCAGAGGACCAGCGCGCCGGCGTCGTGCCCGATGGCGGTGAGCGCGGCCATGTCCGCCAGAGCGCCGCTCCGGTAAGCCACATGGGACAGGCTCACCAGCGCGGTGTCCGACCCGACCGCCTCGCGAACCGTCTGCTCGCTCACCCCCTCGTCCATGTCGGTGCGGATGAGCCGCAGTTCGGCTCCGCGCTGCCGGGCCACCCCCCCCAGTACATAACGATCAGTCGGGAAGTTGTCGTCGTCCGTCACGATGACGTGCCTGCCCGGCCGGTCGTCGAGCGCCGCCCAGGCCAGCTTGTAGAGGTTCACCGTGGTCGAGTCGGCGACCACCACCTGGCCGCGTGCCGCGCCAAGCAACTGGCGGCCGAGCAGGTCGCCCGCCCGCTGCGGCAGGTCCAGCCAGTGGGCCCAGGAGCCGATGAGCTGCGCCCCCCATTCACGGCCGACCACGTCGGTGATGCGCTGCGCCGTGGCCTGCGGCAGCCTGCCCAGCGAGTTGCCGTCCAAGTAGATGAGCGGGGGATCCGCGCGGACGAAGCGATCCCGGAACCGGGCCAGCGGGTCCGCCGCGTCGAGTTCCTCCGCGCCGGACCGGTCGGTGGAGAAGCCTGTCACCGGCTCACGAGTCGGCCGCGCGGCGGCGCCTGCGGCGGGACCGCAGCACCAGCAGGAGCAGTGCGGCGACGACGATGCCGATCCCGGGCAGGGCCCGCTTGAGCACGGGCAGCCCAGCCACGCTCAGCAGGTCGATCGCGTCCTCACCCGGCGGCCGGGCCGCAGGAGGTGGCGGCAGGGCCCCGTTGAGGCCCTGCGTCGTGGCGCCGGTGGCCGCCGCCCCGCCGGCCGTGGCGCCGGTGGCCGCGCCATTGCCAGGGGCCGCCGAAGCTGGCTCCGCAGCCCGGCCGTCCAGCGCGAGTCCGTGGTCGGCCAGTTTCTGCTTGATCTCCTTGACCGATTGCGGGCCGAGGCCATCGATGGCCAGCAGGTCCTTTTCGGTGCGGGAAGCCAGCGCTCCGACCGTGTGCACGCCCTCGCGCCGGAGGCTGTTGTACGAGCGCACAGGAAGATTCAGCTCCTCGATCGGGAGGAGCGTGGCGTCGTCCGAGGATGCCTCCCCGCCGCCTGTGCTGCCGCTGCCGCCTGTGCTGCCGCTGCCGGCCGTGGCGGCGGCTGCGGGCTGGCTGCTGCCCACCGGCTGCGCCGCCCCGGCCGGGACAGCTGCGGGCTTGTCGTCTGTGGCCAGCTGCGCGGCCGGGTCTTCTGAGGCCAGCTTCGCGGCCGGGGCGTCTGAGGCCAGCTGCGCGGCCGGGGCGCCGGTGGCCAGTTGCGCGGCCAGGTTCGTGGCGAACTTCTCGATGATCTTGCTTCCTACCTCGACCATCACCCCCCGGCCGAACTGGGCCGGCCGCCCGCTGATGTTCATCGTCGTGTGCACTGTGACCCGGGTCTGGCCGCCCAGGTCCTGGAGCGTCGAGCGCACGGCCGCCGACGCCGTGCCGGTGCCACGGGTCTCCTTACCCGACGCCTCCAAGACGACCACGCGGGCCTGCTCGTCCTTCTCGGTGAACCGGGCTGTGCCGGCGTAGGTCAGCGCGATGGGCCCGACCTTCACCTTGATCCGGC